>ERZ795049.3-NODE-3-length-521271-cov-70.452505_pt1 | contig 521271 bp, 434 predicted proteins | sample MGYA00375133_ERZ795049 | MGnify/ENA primary metagenome ERZ795049 (study PRJEB30178, sample SAMN05720147) | activated sludge metagenome | isolation source: anaerobic digester from wastewater treatment plant | place: Japan | collected 2015-04-20 ...
GATTCATAAGGATGTCGTCTCTGCACTGCTGCTACTTGCCGAAGGCAAGTGGCGGTCCCACGGGGAATCGAACCCCGGTTTGATGGCTGAGAACCACCCGTCCTAGACCTCTAGACGATGGGACCGCAGCAAGGCCCGTACTATCTCCCGGCGAGGGCTTTCTCGTCAAGACCCTTCCCGGATATCCTCTTCCTGTGCCGGCTCGGAGAAAGCCTCTCTGTATTGCTTCTCCCAGTCTGTGAGCATGGCCTGTGTGACCTGCCCCAGAGCGTCTACGGCGCGGCGCAGGCGCATCCTGACCATGTCCGAGCCCAGAAGGGCCACCGAGTCGTAGAGCGGGGTCGAGGCCTTCGAGCCGCTTATCGCCACGTAGAAGGGTCGCGTGAGATCGCGGAGCTTGATCCCCGTCTTCTCCGAGAGTGTTTTGAACATTGTCTCGACGTCTTCTGTAGTCAGCTCTCCCCGGCGCTCCAGCTCCCAGATGGCGAACTGGAGGATCTTCTGTGTATCCTCCGGAGTCTTCCCCTTGAGAATCAGCGCCTCGGCATCCAGCGGGACTGAATCGGCGAAGAAGAAGGACGTGAGGGGGCCCCAGTCTGCAAGGGTCTCCAGCCTGGTGTGCGCCACGCGGGTGACTTCCATCAGATAGTCGCGGTTGAGCCGCCATTTCTCGAGCAGAGGTAAAAGGGTTTTCGGGGTGTAGTCCTCCCTGATGTACCGGGCGTTGAGCCAGCGCAGCTTGGCCAGGTCGAATACCGGGCCGCCGAGCGTGACGTCCTCCAGCCTGAACTCGCGCATCATGTCGTCGACCGAGAACTTCTCCTCACCGCCCGGCATGCTCCAGCCCATCATCCCAAGGTAGTTGAGCAGCGCTTCCGGGAGATAGCCGGCATTGCGGTAATAGGTTATCGAGGTCGGGTTCTTCCGCTTGGACAGCTTGCTCCTGTCCGGGTTGCGAAGGAGCGGCATGTGGCAGAAGACCGGCGGTTCCCAGCCGAAGAGGCTGAAGAGGTGCACGTGCTTGGGCACGGAATTGATCCACTCCTCGCCGCGTATGATGTGGCTGATCTTCATGAGATGGTCGTCCACGACCACCGCGAGATGGTAGGTCGGGAAGCCGTCGCCCTTGATCAGCACCTGGTCGTCCACGGTAGACCAGGCCTTGCGGATCTCTCCGCGCAGGAGGTCGGTGAAGACGCACTCGCCCTCCAGGGGCGACTTCATGCGGATGACGAAGGGTTCGCCCGCCGCCGCCCGCCTGTCCGACTCGCTTGTCGGGATGTCCCTGCACAGCCTGTCGTAACCCGATCCGGCGCCTGACCGCCGGGCATCCCGCATCGAGTCGAGGCGCTCCTTCGTGCAGAAGCAGCGGTAGGCCGCGCCCTTCGATAGGAGGGCCTCCGCGTGTTCGCGGTAGATGTCGAGCCGCTCACTCTGCCTGTAGGGGCCGTACGGGCCGCCGACGCCGGGGCCCTCGTCCCACATCAGGCCGAGCCATTCGAGGGCTTCCATTATCTTCTTTTCGGATTGCTCGGTCGAACGCGCCCTGTCGGTATCCTCGATCCGCAGGATGAACCGCCCGCCGTTCTTTTTGGCCCAGACCCTGCTGAACAACGCCATGTAGGCCGTACCGACATGCACATCCCCGGTGGGCGAGGGGGCGACGCGGGTTCTGACAGCCGTCATTCGCCGCCTCCCGCCTTCGCGGTCCTGGCCCAGGAGTCCCTGATCGTGACTGTGCGGTTGAAGACGGGCCTGTCCGGCGTCGAGTCGACGGGGTCCTTGAAGAAGTAGCCCAGTCTCTCGAACTGCCAGCCTGTGCCCGGGGGAGCATCGGCGAGATGCCTCTCCACGACCGCGTCGGTGACTACCTCGAGTGAGGCCTTGTTTATCTCGTCCTTCCAGTTCACGCCTTCGGTCGCTCCGGGGTACTCCGCCGAGAACAGATGGTCGTATAGCCTGACCTCCGCGGGTACGGAGGCTGCAGCCGAAACCCAGTGCAGCGTCGCTTTCACCTTCCGGCCGTCGGGAGCGTCTCCGCCGCGGGTGGCCGGGTCGTAGGAGCAGCGCAGGCCGGTGACTTCGCCGGTGGTCGGGTCCTTCTCCACGCCGGTGCATCTGACGAGGTATGCGTAGCGCAGCCTCACCTCGGCGCCGGGGGAGAGCCTGTGGTACTTCGGCGGGGGCACTTCGCGGAAGTCGTCCCTGTCGATGTAGATCTCGCGCGAGAACGGAATCCTCCTGACGCCCGCCGAGGGATCCTCGGGGTTCACGACATAGTCGAACTCCTCCACCTGATCCTCGGGGTAGTTCTCGATCACGACCTTCAGAGGGCGCAGTACCGCCATCGCCCTGGGCGCAGTGCGGTTGAGTTCGACGCGCGCGCAGTGTTCGAGAAGGGCGATATCCACGACGCTGTCGCGCTTGGCGACTCCCACGCGTTCGGCGAACGCCCTGACGGCGGCGGGAGGGTAGCCCCTCCGCCTGATCCCGGCCAGGGTGGGCATCCTGGGGTCGTCCCATCCCGTCACGAGCCCGTCGGTGACAAGTTCGCTGCATCTGCGCTTGCTCATTACGGTATGCGTGAGATTGAGCCTTGCGAACTCGATCTGCTGGGAGTGGTGTATTCCAAGCTGGACAAGGAACCAGTCGTAGAGCGGCCTGTGGTCTTCGAACTCCAGCGTGCAGATCGAGTGGGTGATGCCCTCGATGGAGTCGGAGACGGGGTGGGCGTAGTCGTACATCGGGTAGATGCACCATTTGTCGCCGGACCTGTGATGCGTCGCCCTGAGTATCCGATAGATCACCGGGTCGCGCATGTTGAGGTTGGGCGAGGCCATGTCGATCCTGGCGCGAAGGGTTCTCGATCCGTCGGGGAACTCGCCTGCACGCATCCGCCTGAAGAGATCGAGGTTCTCGTCGACCGGCCTGTCGCGCCACGGGCTGTTCCTGCCGGGTTCGGTCAGCGTTCCCCTGTAGTCCTTCATCTCGTCGGCCGACAGGTCGCACACGAAGGCGCTTCCCTTCATGATCAGCCTCTCCGCGTAGTCGTACAGCCTGTCGAAGTAGTCGGAGGCGTAGAAGAGCCTGTCGCCCCAGTCGAAGCCGAGCCAGCGGATGTCGTGCATGATCGAATCGACGTACTCGACCTCCTCCTTCGAGGGGTTCGTGTCGTCGAATCTGAGGTTGCACACGCCGCCGTACTGCTTCGCGATCCCGAAGTTGAGGCAGATCGACTTGGCGTGGCCGATGTGGATGTAACCGTTAGGCTCGGGCGGGAACCGGGTGTGGACCAGTCCGCCGAAGTGCCCGGTCCGGTTGTGCTCGTCTATTATCTCCCGTATGAAGTCCCTGGCCGCCGGGGCCGCCTCTTGCTCCCCGCACGGAGAGCCCCCCGTGTTTCTGTCGGCATTCTTCTCCATGGTCATCGCTCCATCCGAATCCAACGGGTGAACCACCCTGTCGTCGCTGGCATGTAATCATCCGCGGTGTGTCGAAGCCGTGCCTGCAGCCTGCAGGGCGCCGATCCTACTGCTGGATGTCGGCCTGCCAGGGCTCCGCCTTGGCCCGGTACTGGAGGAAGCGCTTTCCGTTCAGGCGGATGGCATTGACGGGGCAGACGGACTGGCACCGCATGCAGAACTCGCAGCGGTCGGCAAACTCGGGTAGATCGTTCATCCTGATGTTGCTGGTGGGGCAGTGCAAGGCGCAGATCCCGCACCTCGTACAAATCGATGGGTCAACGGAGAGAGGGAAACGCCTGCGCATCCACTCGAAGGGATTGTCGTTCGCGAGATGTGCTGCCACAAGGTCGGGCAGGCCCCTGATCCTCCGCCAGGAGGTCTTTCCCTCCGCTATCCTCGACGCGAAGGAGGCGGCTTCATTGAGGGCGGCTTCACGGACGCGGGCGCTCTTCCGCGGATCCTCCGATTTGAGCATGAAGTTGGACGGCATCCGGATTTTCAGGGCGCCGAGGGGGGAGTACCCCCTGCTCTCGATCAGGGACCTCATCCGGCCGACGAGCCCGAATGTCGCGGCGGACATGGTGACGAGCAGGAAGGCTCCCCGGCCGTTCCCCGGCCTGAGGTTCTTCACGAAACGCCAGACGAGGGGATGTGTCGTGAAGGCGGCTGCAGGACAGGCGATACCTATCGTGCCCGAGGAGTAAAGGGTTGCGGGATCGGTGTCCTCGATGGCCCGAAGATTCGTGGGAATGCCGAGGGCGTCGAATTCCGCAGCCATTCTGGCGGCAACCAGAGCGGTATTCCCGGTGCCCGAGAAAAAGCATAGATCAATCGGACCGGCGGGTTTCATATCCCCTCTCCTGTTTGCGTTGCTTCCGTGTCCGGGTTGGAACATACACAGATGACGGAAGGATGTGAATGAGATGCCCCAGAAGGTTCTGCTGGCGATGAGCGGCGGGGTCGACTCGACCGTTGCCGCAATTCTGCTTCTGGACGGGGGATACGAAGTCGAGGGCGTTACCTTCACCGTGGACGCCCCCAACGGGTTGCCTTCCTGCGCCGCACACTCCGGCGCCTCCGCCGAGGCCGCATCGAGGGCGGCGTCGAAGCTGGGCATCGCACATCACACGGCCGATCTCACTAATGAGTTCAACCGGGAAGTCCTCGAACCGTTCCGCAGCGGCTACCTCTCCGGACGCACGCCAAACCCGTGCGTCCTGTGCAATCGAGCGATCAAGGCCGACGCCCTCCCCGCCCGGGCGTCCGACGCAGGCATCGCCTTCGATCTGATCGCCACCGGTCACTACGCGCGCCTCGTGAGGGTAGACGACGGGTCCACAAGCCTCCTGCGGGGGACGGACCATGCGAAGGACCAGGCCTATTTCCTGTCGATGCTCACCCGGAGGCAGCTCGCGGGCATGGTTCTTCCGCTGGGCGGCCTCTCGAAGGCTGAAGTGAGGGAGATTGCAAGGAGCAGGGGATTCGATGATGCGGCGGACAGGTCCGAGAGCCAGGATTTTGCGGGGGGCGCAGGGCTCGCCCGCCTCCTCGGTCCGGATGCGCTGAAGCCCGGCTCGATCGTCACGACCCGGGGAGAGGTGATCGGATCTCACGGCGGATGGGCGCTCTTCACGCGCGGCCAGCGTCACGGACTCGGTCTCGGCGGCATGGCGGCCCCGCTATACGTGATCTCGATCGATCCGGCGTCCGGGTCCGTCATCGTCGGCTCCAGGGAGGACCTCCTGACCAGATCCCTCGTGGCCGGGCCGATGAACTGGATCGCATGGGATGGAGAGCCGCCCGCCGGGTTCCGTGCGAAGGCAAGGATGCGTAGCACGGGCGGGTTCGCGGGGGCTTCGGTGACGCCGTCCCGCGGAGATCCCTCGATGGTGGATGTGGAGTTCGACGAGCCCGTGACCTCGGCCGTTCCTGGCCAGTACCTGGTGCTCTTCGACGGGGATGCCGTCCTGGGTGCCGGGCCGGTCAGGAGTCTGGAGAAGGATCCTCGACCCTCCCGAGGAACCTGAGAAGGGCGTCCAGGATCGTCAGCGGGTGCGGAGGGCAGCCCGGAATGAAGAGATCCACGGGCAGGACCGCCGCCGCGCCGTCGCAGGTTGCCGGGCTTCCGCGGTAGAGTCCCCCCGAAATCGCGCAGGTACCTGCCGCGATCACGACCTTGGGCTCGGGAACCGCATCGTACGTTCTGAGCAGAGCGTCGCGCATGTTCATGCTCACGGGCCCCGTGACCAGCAGACCATCCGCATGCCTCGGCGAGGCCACGAACTTGATGCCGAACCTGCCGAGATCCCATCCGATGGTGCCGAGCACGTTGGTGTCGGCCTCGCAGGCGTTGCATCCGCCCGCGCTGACCTGCCTGAGCTTCAGCGACCTGCCGAAGAGCCTCGCCGCCTCTGCCGACCGGACCGGAGGGGGTGTCGTGCCCGAATTGCTCGCGATCACGAGCCGGCTGCGGTCGGATGCAGCCAGGCGGTACTCCCCCGTGAACTCGATGAGATGGCTGGGGCAGGCCGCCGCACAGTCCCTGCAGAACAGGCACAATCCCATGTCCAGTGTGGGGTTTCCCCCAGGTCTGCCTTGGATCGCGCCTGTGGGGCAGGCCTGAACGCAGGCGGCGCATCCTTCCGGACATGCCCCGGGGCGGATCACGGGACGGCCCGCGAATCTCGCCGAAAGAGGCGGCGGAGGGCCGTCGGGGTATCTGATCGTCCTGCTCTTCTGCAGCCGCCTGGTCTTCAGGATCCGAAGCATCCGGCGCCTCCCCTAGAGGTCATGTCCGCAGTAGGACAGGTTGAAGCTCTTGTTGCAGAGCGGGAAGTCGGATATCTGCTGCCCCCGCAGCGCGAGCGCCAGGCCGAACCAGTTGTGGAAGGACGGATCGACGATCCTGGCGCATCTCAGAGAACCATTCTCGTCCGACAGGAGCACGTGGCAGATCTCGCCCCTCCAGCCCTCGACCAGCGAAACGGCCATCCTGTTGCGGGGAAGAGGTTCCGGGTCGGACTTCACCGGGCCGTGAGGGAGGCTGGCGAGCTGCTCGCGTATGAAGGCCGCCGATTTCTGGATCTCAAACCAGCGGACGAGGGCGCGGGCGGACACGTCTCCCGTATCCCAGACGGAGAGCGGGATGAGGGACAGCCTGTAGATCCCCGAGGGGAAGTCGCGCCTGACGTCGATCTCCAGGCCGCTGGCCCGTGCAGCCGGGCCGGTCATACCGATGGCGGAGGCCGTCTCCCGGGAGACTACCCCGGTGCCTTCGAATCTTGAGAGAACGGAGGGCGTCTCCCACAGGAGCTGCACCGCCCCCTCCGCATCCGCGAGCGCGGATTCGAGGGATTCCGTAAGCGTTTCCGCAATCGCGGCGTCGACGTCCCACGCCAGTCCTCCAGGAGCCAGGAGGCCGCGTCCGAACCTGTTGCCGCAGAGGGCCGCCGTCATGTTGAGGATGTCCCCCCTGATCCTGCCGCAGAACGACATCGTGGGGAGGAAGCCTACGTCACCCGCCAGCGCCCCGAGGTCCCCTACATGGTTGGCCATCCGCTCCAGTTCGAGCGCTATGGCGCGCAGGACCTGGGCTCTCGCCGGCACGTCGATTCCGGCCAGGGCCTCCAGCGCGGAGCACCACGCAGTTGCATGGCCCGCCGAAGTGTCGCCCGCTGCGGTCTCGACGATCCGGAGGCTTCTCGAAGAAGGCACGCCCTCCAGCATTGCCTCGACGCCCCTGTGCTGGTAGCCGAGGGCGATTTCGAGGTGGTACACCGTCTCGCCGTGGCACTGGAACCTGAAGTGGCCCGGTTCGATGATCCCTGCATGTACGGGGCCGACGGCGACTTCGTGAATCTCCTCGCCTTCGATCCTGAAGAAGTCGCAGGTGGAGGCGGAGGGCGGGCCCCCGGTCGGGAATCTGACCGGCTTCGGCCAGGGGTGGCCGCGGAAGACGACTCCGAACCGCTCGGCCGTCTCTCTTTCGAACGGATGCGCCTGCGGGCAGATCGGAGTGATCGAATCCATGCCGTCCGCAGGTCTGGTCGAGACGATGGATATCTGCCCGGAGGAAGGTCTCGAGAGTACGGCGAAGAGCCTGAGCCCGTCTGGCATGGAGCAGGCGAACATCGACGAGATCCTGAACCCTTCCGTAACGGAGGACGTCACAAACCCGCAGAACTCCGCCCGCGTGAGAACCGGTATCTCGGCGACAGGCAGGGCGCCGCAATTGGTTGTGACAGCCGCTCTCGTCATCGTGCCCCCCCGATCACGGCAGCCGCCGAGTGCAGGGCCTGCCTGAGGAAGGGCGGCATCCACAGGCCGAGCATCAGGAGGCAGAGGAGAGGCAGGGCCACAAGGATCACCTCGGTGACGCCCGTCCGCGCTGTCGCCGCTGTCCGGTCGGGAGTCCCCCATGCCATCGGGATCGCTTTTCTCAGGACGCCGATGAAAACGATCGTCACCCCCGCCAGGAAGGCGGCGCCGACGGCGTATGCGCCCGCGTCGAAAGCCGCCCTGAGGGTCATGAACTCGGTGAAGAAGATGGCGAAGGGTGCGGTGCCCACGAGGACGAGCAGCGAGGTCAGCAGCCCGGCTCCCCAGACCGGGGAGCGGCGGAGCGACCCGCGGATCCTCCGCATGTCGTTCGTCCCGTAGATGTCGATCAGCCTGCCGGCCGAAAGAAACGCCATGCTCTTGGCCATCGAGTGGGAGACGAGGTGGTACATCGCCGCGAATGCGCCCGCTCCTCCGATCCCGGCGCCGAGGGCGATGATCCCGATGTGTTCGAGGCTCGAATAGGCCAGCATCCGCTTGAGGTTGTTCTGAACCACTACGAAGGCCGCCGCGGTGAGGATCGAGATCAGGCCGGCGGCCACCAGTATCTCCCGCGCCCAGCCTTCGCCCCCGGTGGCCGTCTCCACGATCGGGAGACAGCGGAGGATGCAGTACAGGGCGGCGTTCAGCAGGAAGCCGGAGAAGATCGCGGATACCGGGGAAGGCGCCTGGCTGTGGGCGTCCGGAAGCCAGTTGTGCATCGGCGCGAGCCCCGCCTTCGTCCCGTACCCGATCACCATGAAGATGAAGCCCGCCTTGAGCAGGGACGTGTCCAGGCCCGTCGCCGACGCCGCCAGGCAGGACCAGAGGAGCTGCTCCGTGCCCGTCAGGCCGGTTTTATTCGCCGACGCCGCGAAGAGAAGCGTGCCCGTGAATGCCAGCGCGACACCCACTGAGCACATCAGGAGGTACTTCCACATGGCCTCCAGGGATCCCGGAGTCGTCCTGATACAGATCAGGAACGCTGTCAGGAGCGTGGTGGCCTCTATCCCGACCCACATCAGCCCCAGGTTGTTGGACAGCAGGACGAGGAGCATCGCGGCCAGCGATCCGAACCAAAGGCTGCCGTATCGCCTTGCCGTGCGGAGGTCGAAGGAACCGTCCTCTACCATCTGTCTGAAGCTGCCGGGCCCATGGAGGGCGCTCAGAAGAAATACGACCCCCATTACGGCGATGTGAAGGGCGGACAGCGAATCGAGCCTGATCCATCCCGACAGCGAGGAGATTTCCCCACCGTACGGAACCGAGAACGCCAGCACGGCGCAGAGCACGCTCGACGCAGCCGTTCCCGCGGCGACCAGGCGCAGGATGGAGGCCGGCGAACGCAGGAACAGGCTGGCAGCCGCCAGGAGGACGGGCAGGGCGAATGCCGCGTGGATCAGGATTCCATGGGGGATCATCGTTCAGCCCCTCAGCTTGGTGAGCCTGTCGGAGTCGATGTGGTCGAACTCCGAGTTGATGCGGTAGATGGCTATGCCCATCACGAACACGGCGACGAACATGTCCATCAGCACGCCTATCTCGACCAGGAAGGGGACGTCCCGGACCATGGCGAGGCTGAAAGCATAGATGCCGTTCTCCAGCACAAGATAGCCAAGCACCTGGTTCACAGCGGTCCGCCGCGCCACAACCAGGAACAGGCCGGTCATCATCAGCGAGAAGGACACCGGGATGACGATGTCGGAGGCGGCATGATGGGGCAGGTCGAGCCTTCCGTCGAGCCAGAAAGAGGCCCACAGTGCGAGTACGCCGAAGATGAGCGAGTGCGTGTAGCCGACGAACGGCTTCACCTCGCGGCTGGTGTCGGATTCCCGGATCGCCCTGTTGAGCAGGTGAGGGAAGACGAATCCCTTGAGGACGATCACTATGGCGCCCAGCAACGCGATCCTGACGGAGAGGCCGGCCTCCGCCGTCGCCAGCGGCAGCAGGCCCACGATCACGCCCTGCAGGGCGGCGATCCTGATGCAACTTCCGAGCCGACTAGAACCGAGCAGTATGAAGTTCGAAAGGATCAGCGCCACGAGGATGACTTCCATGCCGGCGGTCACTGTACGAACCTCGAGGCCAGGATGAAGGCCAGTATCGACAGAGCGCCGGCCCCCGCGAGGAGGTGCGGCGTCTGGAGAAGTCTCAGGCGGGCCATCGTCGATTCGATGGTTCCGATCAGCACGCCTGCAAGCAGCATTGCCCCGTGGTAGGCGGCGACGAGGGCGAGCCCCCCGAGGCGCAGGGGTGAGATCACGAGCAGGGCGAACAGCGAGGCGAAAACCCACAGCTTGAGAGAGGCTCCACAGGTCACCAGGGCGAAATCGGGGCCCGAGCTGTCCAGCACTATCACCTCGTGTACCATCGTGAGTTCGAGATGCGTGTTCGGATCGTCGAACGGTATGCGGGAGTTCTCCGCAAGGAGGACGATGAAGAAGGACACCCCCACGAGGGCGAGAGCTGTTCCCGCTTCGCCCCAGCACGTTCCGAGCCCCTGGAAGATGCCTGCGAGCGAATCTCCGCCCGAGACCTTCGCCAGGGTCGCCATGCCGATGAGCAGGGCGGGTTCGGCCAGCGCGGAGTAGAGGACGTCACGGCTGGCGCCCATGCCTTCGAAGCTCGATCCGGTGTCGAGCGCGGCGGCCACCGTCATGAACCTCGCGAGCCCGAGCAGATAGGCGAACAGGAGGAAGTCCCCGGCGAAGGCCCAGCCCGGGAGGACGGCGGAGGGGGCAAGGAGCAGGAAGGAGACCGTGACGCATGCGAGGGTCAGGGATGGAGCCAGCCTGAACACCCATGTCGTCGTCCTGCTGAAGACCGCTCCCTTCCGGAGGAGCTTTGCGATGTCGCGATACTGCTGCACCAGGGGTACGCCGCGTCTGCCGGCGAATACGGCCTTCACCCGGTTCACCACCCCGGTCAGGAGCGGAGCCAGGAGCAGGCCCGAAAGGATCATGAGGAGGGCGCTCAGGTTCATGCCGGGCCCCCTACAGCTTCCACGCGAGCAGCGCGATGAGGGCGGCCACGATGTAGAGGATGTACAGGTTGACCCAGCCGTGCTGGATCACACGGAATCGCGAGAAGAGTCTCTCCAGCCAGGAGAATGCCGGCCGGTAGATCTTCTCCTTGTAGAGATCCGGGGTCTCCGTGAAGAAGGCGGAATCGGTCGGGAAGAGCCCTTCCGGCCCCTTGAGGCGGCGCTTCCTGCTGATTACCACGCTGAAGAGGCTGATCACCGGATCAGCGAAGGATGAGGCGGTGTACTGCATCGAGGCGGAGGGCGAGGCGAAGCCGCAGTCCCAGGTCGGGGCACGGGAGACGACGCGCTTTCTCAGCAGGGAGGATCTGAAGAGCATTATCAGTGCAGTCGCAACGATCACGAGCACCGAGACGGCGGTTACGGCCGCAAGGGCTCCGGAAGCTCTTGCCGCAGGGCCGCCTCCGCAGTCGAAAGAGAGGCTTGCACATAGGTATTCTGCCACCGGCCCGCCGAATCTCAGGGAAAGGGGTCCCGCCAGGCCGATTGCGAGGCAGGCGGCAGCCAGCAGGATCATGGGCACTCTCATCGCCGTGGTCGTTTCCCCGGCTTCGGATGCTCGAGGCGTCCGCGGCTCTCCGAGGAAGACTATGCCGAAAGCCTTTGTGAAACAGGCCATCGCGAGGCCGCCGATCAGGGCGAGCCCTCCGATCGCCAGGAGTCCCGCCGTCGAACCGGCGGCTGAATGGCCGGCAGCGGTGACGATGCCCGAGATCGCCGCGAGGAACACCAGAAATTCGCTTACGAAGCCGTTGAAGGGCGGCAGCCCGCATATCGACATGCTGCCGGTGAGGAAGCAGGAGCCGGTGACGGGCATCCTCCGGAGCAGACCGCCCTGGTGGTCGAGATCCCGCGAGCCCGTCGCCTTCAGAACCGCGCCTGCGCCCATGAAGAGCAGGCTCTTGAAGATGGCGTGGTTGAAGACGTGGAGCAGGCCGCCGGCGAAACCCAGGAACGCCGTGGCCGGCAGTCCGTAGCAGACGCCCAGGATGCCCAGCCCCAGACCGATGGCGATGATCCCGACGTTCTCGACGCTGTGATAGGCCAGAAGTCGTTTCAGGTCGTGCTGTGCCAGGGCCGACAGTACGCCCACGACACCCGACACCAGCCCGGCGAGGAGGATCGTCCATCCCCACCAGGGCTGCGGAGGCCCCAGGAACAGCAGGAAGCGCAGGAGCCCGTAGATGCCCGTCTTGATCATGACTCCGCTCATCACTGCGGAGACCCCGGAGGGCGCGGCCGGGTGAGCCTCCGGAAGCCAGACGTGGAACGGGACGAAACCCGCCTTAGTGCCGAAGCCTATGAATGCAAGGATGAAGGCGGTTGCTGCGGAGCCGGTTGCGCCGGCTGCGACGGGCACTCCCAGCGATGAGAAATCGAGCGAGCCGTTATGGCCGAGGATCGCAAACAGGGCGAGGATGCAGGCTGTTCCGACGTGGGTGGCCACCAGGTAGATCCAGCCGGCCCGCCTGACCTCGGGTTCGTCCGCCTCGTGCATCACGAGGAAGAACGAGGCGATCGCCATCAGCTCCCACCCCAGGAGGAAGAGCAGCACGTTCCTGGCCGCCGTGACCAGCAGCATGCCGCCGACGAGCAGGTTGAACCATGTCCAGTACAGCGTTGCCCCGTGGCTCTTCTCCCCGTGGCCCGACAGGTACCCGTGGCTGTAGACGGCTGAGAGCGAGGATATCAGCAGGATCGGCACCGCGAACAGGGCCGAGAGCGGATCCATGCCCACGGCCGCGCTGCCCGCGGGGACGGACCAGGGCAGGTCGATGGTCAGTGGCCCGTTGCACAGGGAGAGTATCGCCGCCGCGATTCCGGACGCACTGCCGGCCAGGGTGACCGCAGGGCCCGCGAATCCGACGAGGAGGGGGCGCCGCGAAAGGGTCAGCAGCAGAACCGCGCCCGCCGTGAAGGTTCCCAGCGAAACGAGCAGCAGCACTCCGGTCACTTGCATGGATCGCTTCTGCGGCAGGGGTTTGCCCGGCTCGCCAGCATGTCGTCGATCCTGCCCGCCTGGTCGAGGATCTCGCCACCCCTGCATCTCATCGATACCGCACCCATGAAGGCCGGCTGCCGCAGTGCGAAGGCGAGCCTGGAGAGGATGTCGAGATGGGAGTTCACAGTCGGGCTTATCATCATGAAAAGGGTGTGCACCGGCCTCCCGTCGATGGCTCCGAATTCGACACTCTTCTCGAGGAAGGCGAGGGTGATCATGGGCTCGGGGATCGAGAGGACTATCGGGTTGCGGACGTGCGGGATCGCGATGCCGTCGCCGATTCCCGTCGAGGATAGATCTTCGCGGGCTTCCAGAACCTGCAGCAGGAAGGCGCGGTCGATGTCGCCGGGTATGGGCATGAGCCCGAGGGTGTGCTCGAGAACTGAGTGCCTGTCGGTTCCGGGGACATCGTATCTGATCCCTCCTGCCTGGATGGCTCTCCGGAGGCCTGCGGCGCAGCTTTCGCCGTCACGCTTCTCAGTGGAGAACAGCTCGGAGGAGACGGGGATCTGCCTCGAGGTCGCCCATTCGAGGAGTTCCGTGCGGTTGAAGCGGAACTGCCCACCGACCTTCACTGCCGGCAGCGAATCGTCCCGGATCCACTTCATCAGGGTCTTCTCGGGCACACCGAGCAACCTTGCCGCCTCCCTCACCCCTATCTGCATCATCCCATCCTAAACGGTGTCAGAGGAAAAAACGTCAAAAACGCAGCATTTAGTTGATATTATGGGTTTCAATCACCGTTTTCTTAAAGGTCACGCTTCAAATATCGTTATGCGGTAGCAAGTTCAAAAATCAAACGAAATCCAGCCCGTATTTACACTAAACATTTTCTCGTCAAATTTGCGTATTTGACGTTTTTTCCTCTGACACCGGACGGGGAAAGGAAGTGGCGGAGAGGGAGGGATTCGAACCCTCGGATAGGTGTTAAGCCCATCAACCGCTTAGCAGGCGGTTGCCTTCAGCCTCTCGGCCACCTCTCCGCATGATGGTCGCTGATTATCGGCCCGGGCTGCGATTTGGTCAAGCGTCCGATTCGTTTGCGCACCCTCGGGCTTCCGGCCCGGTTGTGAGTATAGTCCATGCCCCGGCCGTCATCACGGCGGGAAGGGAGAACCTATGGCGCGCATCGACAGGCTCGTGATCGGGATCTTCGGCCGCATCAACGCCGGCAAGAGCACTCTCATGAATCTCCTCACCCAGCAGGAGACCTCGATCGTCGATCCCACCCCGGGGACCACCGCGGACATCAAGAGCGCCGTCATGGAAATCCATTCGCTCGGCCCGGTCCGCCTGCTCGACACCGCCGGGCTGGACGAGGGAGGCATACTGGGAGAGAAGAAGCGCGGGAAGGGTTTTGCCGCCCTCGAGCAATGCGATGTCGCCCTTCTGGTGGTCGATCCCGTCCAGGCGCTCCTCTCCGGTTCCCTCGAAGTCGAGGAGTCCGTCGGGAACTTCGCCAGGATGCACGGGAAGGCGCTGGCGGTCGTCTTCAACGAGCGGCTGGACTCACGCGCCATACTCTCCGAGCGGGGGGCGACGTTCAGCGACGCCGTCGAATACTGCAGGACCGCCCTGCCCGACCGGGCCGCCGTGCCTTCACTGACCGCCGACCTCTCGGATCCTTCATCCCTCCATCCGGTGGTCGCCCTGATCGAGAAGGCGAAGCCGTCCAGCGACGCGCCCCCTCCGCTCCTGCCCTTCCTGAAGCCTCGAGGAGCCGTCATCCTCACCATCCCGATGGACGAGGAAACCCCCTCCGGCCGGCTTCTCAGACCGCAGGAGACGGCGATGGAGCACCTCCTGCGGATGATGATCCCGGTCGGCCTCTACCGCCCCGACCTCCGGCTCGGCAGGAGTTCTTCCGAATCGCTCTCGTCGGGGGAGCGCAAGAAGTTCGAGGCGTTCCTCTCCGCCTTCTCGGGCGGCTCCGGCGTCCAGCTCGTTCTGACCGACTCCCAGGCGATAGACCTGATGAATGACTGGGTGCCCGCAGACATCCCGCTGACCACCTTCTCGATAATGATGATCAATCAGACCTCGGGCGGCGATCTCGCACTCTTCGCCGAGGGCACGAAGGCGCTCTCGCGGCTCCGGGCCGGCGACAGGGTCCTCATAGCCGAGGCCTGCAACCACGACAGGATGTCCGAAGACATAGGCACGGTAAAGATTCCGGCAAAGCTCGAAGCCGCAGTTCCGGGCGTCGTCGTCGACCACGCCTTCGGCCGCGAATTCCCCGACCCCGCGGCGCTCTCCCGCTACAGCGTTGCCGTGCACTGCGGAGGCTGTATGATTAGCCGTCAGGCTGCCGCGTCCCGGGTCCGCCGGCTGGCGGAGGCGGGCGTGCCTGTGACCAATTACGGCCTGGCCCTCTCGTGGTTCGAGGGGCCGGAGGTTCTGGAGAGGGTTCTGGAGCCGTGGACCGGAAGGCGGGATGGATCATGAGCGATAGATTCACGGCGATTGCCTTGCTGGCCCTGGTCGGCCTGTCGCCGGCATGCAGCCGGGCGCCGGAGCCGGCGGTCGAGGCGGACAGTACGTCCGTCGTGACGACCCCAGGCGCCGAAGCCGTACAGGCCGTCGAGGCGCAGAACGCTCTCACGTCGACTCCCGTTCCCACGCCCCCGGTCGGAGTGATCGGAGAGGCCAGGGAAGCCGCCGATGCCGCGAATGCTCAGGTGCAGGCAATGGATTCACTTGTGCAGGGCCTGTGAGAGCCTCGATTCCGGCCCTTCTAGTTCTGACGGCCCTCTCGTCCGCCGTCCCGATCCACAGGCTTCCTCCCCTCTCCGACAGTTACGATGCGATCGCGGTGTTCCTTCCCGGCGGGCAGCCCCCCGCCTGTCCGTGGGAGGGGCTCTCGGACGGTTTCAGAGAGAGGTTCTGGACGTTCGGATGCAAGGGCTTCCTGATCCAGAGAACCGCATGGTGCGCCTACCTGGCTGTGACCCCGCGAGGGACGGCGGAGTTCTTCGCGGAGGAGATGGCGAGTCTCGGGGATTCAGCAGTCATCACGGACACTTCCGTATGGGCCGGCTTCCTCCAGCTCGAACCCGTCAACGACGCTCCAGGAGTGGCCATCGTATGGTCGCAGTCGGGCGAGCCCACCCAGGCCCCGGTCATCCCCCTCCGCGGGAGCCGCTGGCTCGCGGCGGGAAGCGACAGCCTCATCTCGAACGGCCCCTGGAGCACCAGCGCCTTCCTCTGGATACCGCCCCCGGCTTCCGAAGCGAGCTATGATGGAGTCTGGCGGGGGACGGGTACGGAGATCGTCCCCGTCAGTCCGGACCGATCCGTTATGGTGGGCGTGCTGTGCTCCACCGGAATCACTCCCGCCGAGCTGCAGTTCGCCGGGAGCGTCACTCACGACTGGGACGCCGAGTTCGGGGCCGTCTGGTCCCCCGTTTTCCGAGCCGTGGATTCGCTGGTGGAGGCCGCCTGCCCGGTGGCGACCGGAAGATCCAACCTGCTGTGGCTCAAGGGATCGGGCGCAGGCTCCCCGTTCGAGCCCTGGAAGACGTCCGCGGCTCCGGCGCCTCCCGCACGCTCACGCTCCGCGATACAGGCCCCTCCCGGCCTGACCGTTCTTCCCGCCGCCACGCCCATGCCTTCCGTGGCGGGAATATCGATGGTCACGATCCCCTGCACGGGCGCCTCCGAGGCGGAAACCGCCGTCTTCTCCGGTGTCCTGGAGAGGATACTCGCCAGAAGCGCGCTTCCCGAGATTCCCGGGATCGTCTCCGCCGCAGTCGAGCCCGTGGGTGACTCGATCAGGATCTGGGTGGCTGGAAACGGCGAGATCGATGCAGGAAAGCTGTCGGAAATGCTGCCCCGCCTGCTGGGCCCGACCGCCCTGTGCCCGCCCGAGAGCGAGCTGGTGGCGAACTCGACGCTGCGGGCCTTTGTCCGCTACGGCCGCAGAGCGGTCGACCCGTCGCCGACTACGATGGTGCACATTCTGGCGGGCGTGCTGGGGCTGCTGAACTAGCCGCGCCTCCCGAACCCGGGTTCAGCCGTTTCGTCAGCCGTCGGCGGGGGAAAGCCTCTCGTGCTCGTCCGCGAATGAGTTCCACTTCTCCTGGAGGCTGTTGACCCTGTCCGCCAGCCAGGCGTGCTCCTTCTGCAGCTCCACGACGCGCCTTCCGTCGGAGAGCACTTCCGGGTCGCACAGCATCGACTCCAGCCCCTTCATCTTCTCCTCCAGCGGGATAAGCTCCTTCTCGACCCTCTGCATCCTCTTCTCGACCTCGAGGCGTTTCTTGTACAGACGGTTGCGCTCCTCCGCCTCGGCCCGCTTCCGCTGTCTTTCGAGATCGCGCTGGGACGGACCCTGCGCCTCCGCACGCTTTTCCTCCCCGAAGCCCGCCTCCAGCTCCTTCTGCTTCTTCTCAACGTACCAGGCGAAGGAGCCTGCAAACGGCCTCACCCTGCCTCTCTCCACCTCGTAGATGGTCTCAACGGTGGACGAAAGCAGCTTCTCGTCGTGGCTGACGAGGATCAGCGTGCCCCGGTAGTCGCGGAGAGCCTCTTCGAGGACCTCTCGCGAGAAGATGTCCAGATGGTTGGTCGGCTCGTCGAGGATGAGCAGGTTCAGCGGAGTCATGAGGAGCCTTGCAAGGGCCACCCGCGACTTCTCTCCGCCCGACAGCACCGAGGTCTTCTTGAACGCCTCGTCCCCGGTGAAGAGAAACATGCCGAGATAGCTCCGGAGTTCGCCCTGTGAACGCTCGGGGCATATCGTGGCGACCTGGTCGATGACCGAAAGTTCCCGGTCCAGAGCCAGCTCGATCTCCTGCGAATAGTAGCCAAGAAGCACCCCGGGCCCGGTCCTGCACGAGCCCTCCGTCGGCTCCTCGATGCCCGCCATGATGCGCGAGAGGGTCGACTTCCCCTCGCCGTTGCGGCCTACGATCCCGATCCTGTCTCCGCGACCGACCACGAGATCGACGCCCTGGAAAATGGTTCTGTCGTATTTCTTCGAGACGCCTGTCAGCTCCAGAACCTTCTCGGGCCCCCGCGGGACCTCTGGGAAGCGGATCCTCATCCTGGAGGGGCTTCTGTGGGTCTCTATGACCTCCATGCGCTCGAGCATCTTGATCCTGCTCTGGACGAGGTTCCGCTTCCTGGGATTGCTCCTGAACTTGTTGATGAAGCGCTCGTACCTCTCGCGCTGCGCCGCCTGCCTGCCTGCCTGCTTCTCCCTCTCGCGGATCTCCTCGGTCTTCAGTTCCTCGTACCGGGAGTATCCGCCCCTGTAGAAGTTCAACCTGCCGAACTCGATCTCGCACACCCTGTTGACCGTCCTGTCCAGGAAGGCGGGATCGTGGGAGATCATCCAGACGGCCCCATTGAACGATCTCAGGTACTCCTCGAGCCAGAGCCTCGCGTCGAGGTCGAGATGGTTCGTAGGCTCGTCCAGCAGGAGGAGATCGGGGGCGGCCAGAAGCAGGGCCGCGAGTTCCGCCCTCATCCTCCATCCGCCGGAGAAGAGATCGAGAGGCTTGTCCATCTCCTCCTGGCGGAAGCCCAGACCCGCGAGCAGCCGGGCCGCCCTGTGCTCAAGATCGTAGAACCCCGCCGATTCAAGCACCGCGGAAGCCTCGCCCAGCTTCTGCAGGGAGGTCTTCTCCTCCTCCCCGTCCAGTTCGCCCGAAAGGTCTTCATGCAGCCTGTGCTGGATCGAGAGCGCCTTCCTGATCTCGTCGGAATGGAACATCACCCGTGAGAGCAGCGGCCCGGTCGGGAACTCGGTCATCTCCTGCGGGAGGTAGCCGACGCGGATGCCGCGGGCGACCACGAAGGTCCCCTCGGTCGGCTCCATCAGGCCGGCCATGACCCGGAAGAGGGTGGTCTTGCCCGCGCCGTTGACTCCTACGAGAGCGGTCCTGTCGCCCCGTTCGATGGAGAAGTTGAGCCCGGAGAAGATCTCGTCCTCGCCGAAGGAGACGCCGAGGTTGCCGGCATGAACGATCACGAGGGGCTCCCTTCCGGCATGCTCCCGTCGAGCGGAATGCGGACGGGGCGGAACCCTGCCTGGTCGGCGGAACAGAGGATGTATCTGACTCCCTCGAGCATGAAATCCCTTTCGATGGCTCCCGGATCGCCATGGACGTGGCCGAAGACGCAGACGGAAACCCCGCCCCCGGACAGGATACTCGTAAAAGCCGTAGGGGAACCGTCATCCGTAGGCGGGAAGTGCATCATCGCCACTACCGGCCTTCCTCCCGCGGCGGGCCCGGCGCCTCCGACCGCCGCCCGCAGCCTCTCGATCTCCTTCGTCAGTATCGGCCCGTCCCTCTCTTCGGTGAAATGCTCGGACGAGGGCAGCTCCCAGCCCCTGGCCGCGCAGAGAATGAAGTCGCCTGCATCGACCGAGGAATTGAGCACGGCCGTGATTCCCGGAGGCATGATCTGGTTCGCCTGGGTTACGGACTTCCACCAGTAGTCGTGGTTGCCGCGTGTGATGAACTTCCTGCCCGGCAACGAGGCGAGGAATGCGAGGTCCGCCGCCGCATCGGCCGGCTTCATGGCCCAGGAGACATCGCCCGGAACCAGAACCGTGTCGTCCGTTCCGACGCACTCCCGCCACGCCGCCTCGATCCTTGCAGCGTGTCCGACCCAGCCCCCGCCGAACCTGTCCATGGTCTTCCCGGAACCTCCGGGGAAGTGTAGATCGGACAGGGCCCAGAGCAAGATGCACCTCCGCTGTTTCGACGACGATGCAGTTATATACTCGCCCCGGACAGACAGCAGCGAAGGAGAGGCCCTTGAACAGACTCGCCGTGTTCGACCTGGATGGAACCCTTCACGATTCGTCGGCCGCGCTCACTCCCGCGATCACCATGGCGCTGCAGGAGATCGGCGTCGCGTCCCCGGGCGGCGGAGTGGTGGAATCGCTCTACGGGCAGCCCCTGAGCGTGATTCTGTCCTCCCTCGTCCCCGACCCCGGGCTCAGACCGGCCTTCGTCGAGGCGCTGGTGAGGATTCAGGCGAGGACCGTCTCCGAATCCGGGAGAGCCTATCCCGGAGTGCCGGAAATGCTGCTCCGCCTTCGGTCCGGGGGCTGGAGGACGGCGGTCTGCTCGAACGCAGGCCGTTCCTATGTCGAGATGGTTCTCTCCGCAATAGGCTTGAGCAGGCTGATCGACAGGGCGGAGGGGCTGGGCGGTTTTCAGGACAAGGCAGGCAGCCTCTCCGGTATCCTCGCCTCGGAAAAGCCCGGAAGAGCCTTCATGATCGGCGACAGGCACCTCGATTTCCAGGCTGCGAAGGCCAATGGACTGATGTCGATAGGATGCGCCTGGGGGTTCGGGGATCCTTCCGAGCTGTCACAGGCCGACCTCGTCGCTGATTCACCGTCGTCGGTCCCCGGCCTGCTGGAAGACCTGCTGCGAAGAAGCGTCAGCCTCCGCAGCGGCTGACCCTCCCTCCGGCGATTTCCAGCGCGTGCCCCAGAAGGGGCCGTATGTGCCCGAAACACTCCACGGCGCCCCTTCTGCTTCCCGGCAGGTTGACTATGAGGGTCCGCCCCCGGATGCCCGCCACGGAGCGCGACAGCCAGGAGGTCTGCACCGTCTCCGCGGACTTCTGTCGCATCAGTTCGGGGATGCCCGGAACCTGCCTCTCGATGGCGTCCATCGTCGCTTCGGGAGTGAAGTCCGAGGGCGAGAGCCCGGTTCCTCCCGTGGTGACTACGAGATCGCATGACCCGTCGTCGCACCAGGATACGAGCTTCTCCGCGATGACCGCACGGTCGTCGGGGGCGACCGCATGGCGCACGGGCTGCAGTCCGGCATCGACGAGGGCCTCGACCAGGGCCGGTCCGCTGAGATCCTCCCGCTCGCCTCCGCTGCACGAGTCGCTGACGGTGAGGATTCCGGCATTGGCCGTCCCCCGCCTCTCGAAGGATAGATCCGCGCCGCTCCCCATCTCTCCCGATTCCACGACGTCCGCAAACGCACGGTTCGCCGGGGCTCCGTCGCGGACGACGGCCAGAACCGCTGAACCGGCCGCGAGAAGAGCTCCGTCCATTACGCAGTCGAGATCGAGGTCGCCGACCACGATCAGCTTCAGATGCGGATCGCCGTCCTGATCCGGCGGGGTGAGACTCCCGGAGGACTCGAACAGGATCACCCGCTCGGGGAAAGCCTCCCCGTTCCCGTCCACTCCAAGTCTGGTGTTGGCTACGGGCAGCCGGCCGGACTGCGATGGAACGCAAATGAATCTTATCCTCGCCATTCGTACTCCCCGGACCTTCCTCCGCTCTTGTGCAGGAGCCTGATCCCGTCCAGGACCATGGACCTGTCGAGCGCCTTGAGCATGTCGTAGATGGTGAGCAGGGCCACGGAGACACCTGTGAGGGCCTCCATTTCGAAGCCGGTTCTGTCCACCCCCGATACGGTGCATGTGCAGTAAAGACCGCCGGGCGACCGCTCGAATTCAATGAGCGCGCAGGAAACCCGCGTACTATGGCACAGCGGGATCAGCGACGGCACGCTCTTCACCGCCAGTATGCCGGCCGCTCTTGCGAGCGCAAGCACGTCGCCCTTTGCAGTCGATCCAGAAGACAAGGCTTCGAGGGCCTCGGGCGACATGCGGATCGTTCCGCCCGCCCTGGCGGTCCTGGCTGACTCCGCCTTGCCGGATACGTCGACCATGACGGCCCTGCCCGACTCGTCCAGATGAGTCAGCCTGCGCTGAGAATCCATGTCAGCCTCCCGTCCTCCACATTCGAAGCCCGTCGCATCCGGAGTGGCGGGCCGGCTTCGACAGGACCGCATTCCTTATCGCATCCTCGATCTCCTCGTCGGAGGCCCCTCCCCTGAGAAGCGTCCTGAGCGGAATCGAGGCCTGGGAGCCGAGGCAGGGCACCATGTCGCCCGTGGAAGTAAGCCTGATCCTCCGGCATCTCGAGCAGAACCCCGGATCGGACAGGGGCGCGATGAGGCCGAAGCGATACTCCGTACCCTCTATCCGGAAACTCCTCTGGAGATCCCCGGGCATTCCCCGTTCCTCCAGCGGCGGGCCCAGCACCGAGGCCGGGCGGACGACCCGCTCGAACGCGTCGATGTCGGCGGCACCGCCGGGCATCATTTCGATGAACCGTACTTCGACCCCCGAGTCTGCGCCCCAGATGATGAAATCTACCACCTCGCCGTCGTTGACTCCCGGAATCAGGACGACGTTGATCCTCACAGGCTCGAGACCCGCCCTGTGTGCGGCCTCGACGGCGAGTTCGACGTCGCGCACCCTGGTGCCGGATCGGCATACTGAAGCCAGAACCTCGTCGCGCAGCGAGTCCAGGCTGATGTTCACCCTCGACAGGCCGGCCGCCGCCAGCTCGTCCGCGAGCCCGGGCAGCAGGATGCCGTTCGTGGTGAGAACGAGTTCGGGCGCCCGGCCGGGAAGCTCCGCGAGCATCCGGATCAGGGATGCGAGGTTCCGCCGGAGAAGCGGCTCTCCGCCGGTGATCCTGATCTTGGAGACGCCGCATCTCCCCGTGAGGATCGCGCAGACCCTGCGGATCTCCTCGAAGCTCAGCAGGTCGGCGTGGCCTACGAGTTCCACCCCGTCGTCCGGCATGCAGTAGAAGCACCGCTGGTTGCAGCGGTCCGTCACCGAGAGCCGCAGATAGTCTATCTCCCTGCCGACCGCGTCCTTCATCGCCAGCCCGGGGAGCGCTCTCCTACACAGGCGCTGTTCAGGCTGAAGGGCAGGACGTCTCCGGGGGACACTCCGTCCGAGTCCCTCGCGCAGATTGCTATCGCGTTGGTGTCCATCGCGCTCATCAGGTCGCCCGAGCCGTTGGATGGAGGCATGTCGAGCAGCCATTCCCCTCCGTCCAGGAAGGCCTTCACGCGCAGCAGATTGGTGCGCCCGCGCTTCTGCCTGTGCGTGAACCTGCAGGTTCCCGACAGCCTCGCCCGCCTGCAGTCGGGGAAGCCCGACATCATGCGCAGCGCCGGCATTACGAACTCCTGGAAGGTGCAGAAGACGGAGACGGGGTTCCCGGGCAGGCAGAACACCGGCCTGCCGTCCGCCAGCCCGAAGGAGAAGGGCTTGCCGGGCTTCATCGCGACTTCGCGGAATAGGAAGCGCACTCCTGCCTTCCCGAAGGCGGGGGCGACGTGGTCGTAAGCTCCGAGGGATATCCCGCCCGCGGCCAGAAGCACGTCCGCCCCGGACAGAAGCCTGCGCGCGCCCTCCACTGTCTCTTCGAGGTCGTCCGGGACGTGCAGGGAGGCGCTGGTAACGCAACCGGAAGCGAAGGCGAGAGAAAGGAGCATGGGGAGGTTCGCGTTCCTCACCTGTCCCGGCCCTGGGACGGAGGATGGCGGCACCACCTCGCTCCCCGTGGTCATCAGGGCGAGAGCGGGTCGATCGAAAACCTTCAGAGCGGTTCTGCCGGCCATCGCCGCCAGGCCCGCAGCCTTCGCATCGAGCAGAAAGCCCTTCGTGAGCACGGTGCTGCCGCGCCGGATGTCCTGTCCCTGCCGGCAGATGTTGTCCCCCTCGCCCGTGGGCGCGCCGGGGACGATCCTCCCGTCTTCCAGCACGGCCTTCTCCAGCATCAGGACCCTGTCGGCTCCCGGCGGGACGGGCGCTCCCGTCATTATCGGAGCAGCCCGGCCGGGCTGAAGAGGTTCGGGATGCGCGGCGCCGGCCGGGATCTCGTCCGTGAGCCGGTAGGAGTCGAACGCGCCCGCCAGCGCATAGCCGTCCATGGCCGACCTGTCGAAGGGCGGCATGTCGATGTCGCAGCGGACATCCTCCGCGAGGATGAAGCCGGCCGCCTCATGCAGCGGCTTCTCCGCCGCCGCCGGAGCCGGGAGGTTGCCGAGTATGATTTCGAGGGCGCCTTCCGGAGTGAGTTCGATCCCGTCGTATTCCAGCCAGCCGGACATCAGACCGCCTCCGATCCCTTTTCGCGAACCTTCCCCGGGAAAATCGCTTCGATGATCTGCGATGCCGCGCCGTGCGCCGACGCGTGGTCGAGAGGCCCCTCCAGCACCAGATCCGCCTTCCCGGCGAGGTCAGGGTTCTTGGTTGATGACACCCCCTCGGAGCGGATGTAGACGAGGTAATACGCGTCGAGAGCCGGGGACGATGCAGCGGTGTTGCTCTCCCAGATCGCCAGGTCCTCGTCCCCTGGGAGCCCCGGGAGAAGCGACCCGAGTTCCGCGGGATCATCGAAGCCCGCCACAACCGCACGGGCGGCGCCTGCGCGAAAGTAGCGCCAGGTGTCGGTTCCCTCGCGGCCGGGGCCCTCCTGCACTCCCGCGGGAGCGTGTCCGCCACGGGAAAGCTTGCAGCAGAGCACCCTCATGCCCTGCTCCGACGCCCTCGAGATCACCTCGCAGCAAAGGAGCGTCTTCCCGAGGCCCGAAGCGGCAGCCGAGACGATCAGATGCTTCATCCGCCTCCTCCGGGTTCATATCTCTCTCCCGGGCGCAGCTCCGTCAAGAACGTTCGCTTGCCCCGGGCCGGGCATGCTGCAATCTTCAGGGAGCAGGAGGTGTAGAATGGGGAAGGAGTTCACGAAGACAGGCATCGTCGCCGCCCTGGTTCTCTCGGTGCTGCTCGCATGCGGCGGCGAGACACGCGCTCCTCATCTCATGGGCTCGGTCACCGTCGATGGCATCGAGTTCGGGCTTGGAGGCGCGCGCGGCACCGTTCTGAACATGCCGAGGACCATCTACTGGGCGGGTGTCGCGATGCCGGCCTTCGTGCAGATCGAACTTTTCGGCCTCGACGTCCGGGTGGACGACATGGGGCTTCCCTCCGGCGAGGCCTTCCCCAGCCTGACGATGATGCTCGCAGCCGGTCCGGACGGGAACTTCTACGCCGGGCACGCCGCGATCCCCGCGTCCCTCGAGATGCAGCTCGGAGGCATAAGGAACTTCGTCCCCGAATCCCTGCTCGTGAACTGTTCCGTCCGTCTGTCCGCGAGCCCGCTGGACACCTCGATCGTGGACGTGGATCTGACCTTCGACTTCTACAAGGGCGATTCCCATTATCAGGGATCCTACGTCTGCCCGGTCTGCTTCCCCGGCGTAGTCGACGCGGCGGCGGCGCCGCCATACCCGGCCATGGCCCTGGCGGACTCCCTGTTCTTCGAGGTTCCCGGAGACACACTTCGTCCGAACTTCTTCGCCGCCGTCCTGGAGCGGAGAGCCGGCGTGGACTGCTATACGGTCTACGCCTTCACCGAGCCCTATGCCGGATCGGTTCCCGCAAAGTCCAGGCAGACGAAACTCAGCTTCGTCATCCCGGTCGAGCTGGCCGACGGAGAACCCGTTCCGACGGTAGTGCAGGCGCATGTCGCGACTCCGGAGGACACCCTGTCCTGCTACGCCGGATATGCGTTCTGCTGGGCTTCGGGCAGGATCGTGGGCTCGGTGCTGGAGGGAAGCGTCCTGTTCCAGGGAAACGGCAGCGAGGCGGCCACGCGGTTCTTCGGGGGCGGCCGCTTCTCGGCGCCTGTCAAGTAGTTGCGCCGGGCTGGGGCTCTTCCAGGGTTCGCAGGACCGCTACGACCTTTCCGATGACCTGGAGGTTCTCGCCTCCGCTTTCGAAGGTCATCACGGGATAGGCCGGGTTCGACGGGATCAGTTCTATGACGTCGGCCGAGACGCGGCGGAAGCGCTTCACCGTGGCTTCGTCGCCGATCAGCACCACGGCTGTCTCCCCCTGCCGGACGAAGGGCTGTGACCGGACGAGGACCAGGTCCCCGTCGAGGATGCCGTCGCCGGTCATGCTGTCGCCCTTCACGCGGAGGAAGAAGTGGTTGTCGGCCGGATAGCCCGGCAGTTCCACCCAGCCGGTGATGTTCTCCTGGGCGAGTATCGGCCTTCCCGCGGCGACCTGGCCGATCACGGGCAGGCCGGCGTTGCGCCTGCCGGCATCTCCTCCGGCGGTTTCCCGCCTTGCGACGGACAGCGCCCGGGCGGCGCGCTCGGATCTGTGCAGATAGCCGTGGGCCACGAGCCAGTCGAGGTGGTCCTTGACGCTTTTTGTACTCTTGAGGCCGACCGCTGCGGCGATCTCGCGGACGCTGGGGGGGTAGCCGTTCCGTTCGTCGAAACTGCGGATGAAATCGAGTATCCCGGCTTTTCTGTCAGTCAGTTCCATGCCGGGAACATACACATCTGTTTGTATGCGTCAATCCGTCATTCGGGCAGCATGTCGCTGAAGAACACGAGGTAGGCGGTAACATGCACGTTGAGCTCGGGATCGGAACCGTCCGTGTAGAGCATCGTGTTGAAGCTACGGTCCTCGACGGTCCCGTCGCTGGAGATGTAGAGGATGGTGTTGAAGGAGGCGTCGGTGAGCCTGCCGTCGTCCTCCAGGTAGTACATGGTGTTGAAGCTCGGGCCCTCGATCCTTCCGTCCCGGATGTAGCCGAGGGTGTTGAAGGAGGAATCCTCCACCCTGGAGCCATCGATTATGTATCCGAGGGTTCTGAAGGAGGCGTCCTCTATGCGTCCGTCCTCCCGGATGTATGCCATGGTCGAGAAGCTCTCGTCCTCCAGCCGGAGGTCGCCCGCAAAAACCGAGGCGGCGGTGGTGATGACAAGAAAACAAAGCAGATTCCTCATTTGTAACGGAACCCCCTTTCAGGCACCATAAAGTAATGAGCCACGGATTTCTGTCAATGGCAGCGGCTCTAGCTTCTCTAATCGATCCGGTCCCCCTGGATATCAACAAGGCCTCGTTGCGCGAGCTGGAAACGCTCCCCGGCATCGGCCCCGCAACGGCGTCGGCCATCGTGGACTTCCGTGAATCCTGCGGCCCGATCCTCGCACTCGACGATCTCCTGGGCGTGCCCGGGATCGGCTCGGGAACCCTCGCAAGGATCGCGCCGCACGTAACGGTGGACGAGGACGAACGGCTCCCGGTGGGAACGGAGCACTGGCTGCCCGTCTCCGACAGTCTCCGGGCGCCCCTGCTCAGGATCGCGACTCTCGACGTCGGGGAGGGCGACGCCGTGCTGCTGTCGTGCCCGGACGGGATGACGGTCCTGGTGGACGGAGGGCCGGACGACGGCGGGCCGATAGTCCCTCCGGTGGTGACGAGGCTCGTCGGCCTCGGGATAGACACTCTGGGCGCGGTCGTCATGACGCATCCGCACGAGGATCACATAGGCGGTCTGGTGGAGGTGGTGCGGAGGTTCGGCGTGGGATGCTTCTACGATCCGGGCATGGAGTTCGCGTCTCCGGTGTACGAGAGCCTTCTGGAGGCGATCGAGGAGGCCGGCGTGCCGTACCGGCTGCTGGAGGCGGGATTGACCATCGACATGGGCTCGGCCGTGCTGAGCGTTATCGATGCCGGCGGCGCATCCCCGGGGGGTACGAACGAGGGTTCGGCCGTCTTCGGCGTGACGTGCGGCAGCTTCACCGCACTGCTCGCCGGCGACATCGAGCAGGCTTCGGAAGTGGAGCTCACCCCGCTCGTCCGCCCGGTCGACTTCATGCTGGCCCCGCATCACGGCAGCAGATCGTCGGCCTTCATGCCGTTCCTGAGGAGGCTCCGCCCGCAGTTCGCAGCGGTGAGCGCCGGGCGCGACAACCCGTTCGGCCATCCGCACATGTCTGTTCTGGAGAAGTACGCGTCTCTGGGTACCACTCTGTTGCGCACAGACAGGGCCGGGACTATTTTCCTCGAAACGGACGGAGATTCGATCTCGGTACGAACGGCGACTCGAGGCTGAGGAACAACGCGTGAAGCACCGCTGGGGCATTTCGCCATATCTCTATGTACTGCCGGCTCTTGCGGTGGTCATCGTGTTCCGTGTCGTCCCCATAATCAGCTCTCTCCTCGTCTCCTTCGCCGAGTACGACATCGGCGGGCTTCACGGCTTCGTCGGCTTCGACAACTACGCCCGAATGCTCTCAGACGCCAGGTTCTGGGGAAGCGTCGGCAACACGGTTTTCTTCGTACTCGGCGTGGTTCCCACGGGGATCGTGATCCCCCTCTTCCTGGCCATGCTGCTGCGGGGGCGGCTGTTCGCCAAGGGCTTCTACAGGACGATCTACTTCCTGCCGGTGGTCACCAGCACCGTGGCCGTCTCGGTCGTGTGGACCTGGCTGTTCAACCCCGAGCGCGGCCCGCTGAACCGCATCCTCGCGCTCGTCGGCATCGAGCCCCTGATGTGGCTCCGGGAGCCTCGCGGCGTGATAGAGATGCTGTTCGAGCCTCTCGGAGTCGATCTGACCGGCCTCCTTGCCGGGCCGAGCCTCGCCCTGGTTTCAATCATGATAGTCAGCATCTGGAAGAGCATAGGCTACAACACGGTGCTGTTCCTTGCCGGCCTCGAGAACATCCCCGGCGAGTACTACGAGGCCGCGCGACTGGACGGCGCAGGCAGGTGGGCCACCTTCAGGCACATAACCTGGCCGCTGCTTTCCCCCACCACGTACTACGTCCTGATCATGAGCACGATCACCTCCTTCCAGTCGTTCGCGCTCGTGTACGTTATGACGCCTCCTCCGGGCGGCGGACCCCTTGGGACGACCAACCTGCTGGTCTTCTACCTGTACCAGAAGGCGTTCGACAGGTTCGACATCGGCTACGCCAGCGCCATTTCGGTCTTCCTCTTCCTGGTGCTGCTTGGGCTCACGATTCTTCAGAGGCGGCTCGCCGGGCGCAGGGTGGTGTACGAATGACGCGGGGCGCCGTCGTCTGGACCCTTGCGCGACATGCCTTCCTGATCGTGGGCGGGCTGATCATGCTGCTGCCGTTCGTATGGATGGTCACAACTTCACTGGAACAGGGCGGCCTGCAGAACTACGCGGACGCATGGAACGAGGTCCCCTTCGGGCGCTACATAGTCAACACGCTGATAGTCACCTTCCTCACCGTCATCGGCGTGCTGATCACCTCGGCCCTCGCAGCCTACTCCTTCGCCACGATGGAGTATCGCGGCAGGAACTTCCTCTTCCTCCTCTTCCTGTCCACCATGATGGTACCGCAGCCGGTGTACCTCGCTCCCTCGTACGTCATTCTCGCCAAGATGGGATGGATAGACACCTTCGCCGCCCTGATCGTGCCCTGGACCGCGAACGTCTTCAGCGTCTTCCTTCTGCGGCAGCACTTCAGGACGCTTCCCAGGTCCCTCTACGAGGCGGCGATCCTCGACGGCTGCAGCAGGTTCGGATTCCTCTGGAGGATAGCCCTGCCCCTCTCCAAATCGGTGATCGTGACCGTGATCCTCTTCGACGTCATCGGAAGCTGGAACAGCTTCATGTGGCCTCTCGTGGTGACGAACTCCGAGAACATGCGGGTTCTGCAGGTCGGCCTCTCCTACTTCAACCAGGAGCAGGCCAGCAACTTTCCCCTGCTGATGGCCGCCTCGACCTTCTGCACGATCCCCCTCCTCGTGCTCTTCGTACTCGCTCAGAAGCAGATCGTGTCCAGCTACTCCCGATCCGGCCTGAAGGATTGACGGCTTGAAGAGGATTCTCCTTGCGGCGATCGTCCTCGCCGCGCCCTCCCTGGCCCTCGAGACGCGCGACGAGGGGCTGAGATTCCTCAACCGGCTGGCATCGATGGGATACGAGGGAGTCTTCATCGCCTCGGTCGAGGTCGGTATCCTCGAACCCTGCACGCTAAACGTACTGATGAACCCACGGGCGGGCGACGGGTTCTTCATGGCGCTGGGCGGCGACAGTGTCCTCGACCTGTCGCTGACGGTCTCGGGTCCGGGATGGTCCGTGAGCGACTCCCTTCCGGACGACTTCCCCATACTGGAACTGAAGGCCCCCCTCGCCGCTACAGTGAACAGAATGATCGTATGCGCCACGGACATGCTCTACAATGCCGACCGCGACAGCGTGGCCGTGATGTATGCCGTTTCGGTCGTTGACCGCCCGGAGGCGTCTGATGATGTTCCTGCAGAGCAGGATTCAACGGGGGTTCTATAGATGAAGGCAGCAGGCTTTGTTCTCACCGCGGCTGTCCTGGCGGCCGGCTCAGCGTCGGCGGCCGACACGGCCGGCTTTGCATTCCTCAGGATCCCCGTCGGCGCCAGGGCCGCAGCGATGGGCGGAGCCTTCTGCGCCGTCCCCGGGGATCCGACCTCCCTCTACTGGAACCCGGCGTCCGCCGTCTCCGTCTCTTCGCAGACGATAACCACCCACTACACCGGCTATTTCCTGGACATGCAGGGTGGGTTCGCCGGCTGGGTGAGCCCCAGCGAGGACGACGCGATCGGCGTTTCGGCCAACTACTTCTACGGGGGCAGCTTCGAACGCACGACGATGCAGGATCCCCTGGGAACGGGTGAGCGGTTCTCATCCAGCAGCGTGGCAGTCGCCGGCACCTACGCGCGCAGCCTGACGCCGACCATAAACGTCGGGGCCACCGGTAAGTTCGTGTACTCCAGCATCGACGAATACAGCGGCAACGCCTTCTTCGTCGACGCCGGGGCCACATGGAGGCCGTCCGCCGGAAGTCCATTGACTACGGCTCTGGTTGTCAGGAACGCAGGCATCCAGACGAAGGCCTTCTACCGCGAGAACGACCCCACGCCCACCGAGATCGCGGCGGGCTGCTCCTACTCGTTCGCCGGGCCGGGCGTCCTGGTTTCGGCCGAGGCCTCCTACCCCGTGAACGGCGACCCCAATGCCGCGCTCGGCGTCGAGTACGCCCCGATGGACATGCTCACGCTGCGCCTCGGCGGAAATCTCCGCGACATGGACTCCTCGAAGGAGGCCGGCGGCGGCTTCGTGGACGGAATGGCCTTCGGCATGGGCACCTCGTTCAACCGGCTGGCGCTCGACTACTGCTTCAAGCCTTTCGCCGACCTCGGCTCCGTTCACAGGATATCGCTGGGCTACACCCTGTGACGGCGGTTCGCCCGGCTCGCACGGCGGCGGCTTTCCTCGCAGTCGCGGCAATCGCCTGCGGATGCGGTCCCGAAACCCGTGCGGAGGGCCGTCAGAGGCGGCTCGACACCTTCAGGAACGCTCTTTCGGACAGCGTGCTCACGGCCTTCGACGCGATAGGTTCGCCCGGGGACTGCGGCGCGGTCGCCCGGATGCTGGCTTCCGCCCGGGCCGCCGATTCCTCGCTGGAGGCGCGCATCGACTCGATAATGCACGCCGAACTGATAGACACCTTCAACGACAGCGACGTGGTCTACTTCTTCTGGTACTACTTCGCCGACGCCCTGGAGAAGGGCCGCATCCCGGAGCCCTGAGGGCATTCCGCCTTCCCGGCGATCAGTTGACTAAACTGCAGAATAGCCTATATTACAGGCTACAATCGCGGGGTGGAGCAGTCCGGTAGCTCGTTGGGCTCATAACCCAAAGGTCGCAGGTTCGAATCCTGCCCCCGCAACCACGCAATGCACCAATGGCCCCGGGGCCCTGAGGACGATGTCGACCTCCAAGGATTCCGGGGCCATTGTCATACTCTCCACCAGGTTACGAACGAGCTGCTTTCTCACCGAATTGTCGCCCGACCTGAAGCCCTCCTCGATCTCGTCGAGGATCCGTCCGGCCTGCCCCAAGTCCATCCTTGGGGGAGCCACAGCCTCCGCTGCCAGGGGGGCGAGAGCCACCTCCTCTGCGTACAGCTTCTCTAGCTCGGCTCTGGCCCATTCCCGGTCGATGGACCCATCGGCGACAGCCTCGCTGATCCTCTCGATCCTACTGCGGATTCCCCGCTGCCTGTGCTCGATGTCGTGGCGTGAGGGGTGCTCCTGCTCCCACAGCATGGCCAGCCGCTCATTCAGCCTCTTCACGACTCCTTCCGGGTTGATGAGCTTCGACAGCAAGTCCGTCACAGCGTCGATAACAGCCTTTTCTATGAAGTCGGCCGGGACGTAGACGGCCCTGCCACAGCCGAGTCCCCGACGATGTGGTTGACTGCCGCAGATGTAGTACCTGTGTCCACCTGTCTTCCGAAGTCCCATCAGGTTCGAGCCGCACCTGCCGCACTTGAAGAGCCCTCCGCTAAGAAGGAAGTCGGAAGTTGCACTCCGGTGGAAGCCGCCGTCGAAAGCACTGGAGCGGTTGCGCTCCCGGGCCTGGAGGACGGCTTCGAGTTCCTCCTCGGAAATGAGAGCTTCGTGAGCGTTCGGGACAATCTCCCAGTCTGCCGGCGGGTTCTGCCTGCCATGCCGGGCATGGACGTTCCAGACCTCGTAGCCGGCATACTTGAGGAGGCTGTGAGGCTCCAGCATGCTGAACAGCGTTGAGGTGCACCAGTAGCGCTTTCTCGGGGCGGGTACCTCGTTGTCATTGAGGAAGTCGCGCACACTGTCTAGCGATTTCCCCTGGGCGACGAGGTCGACGAGAACAGTCCTGGCCCAGTCCCTGACGGCCCTTCCTGCGACGATTCCCTCGTTGGGCACCCAGATGGCCTTCAGCACGGTCCGCCCGTGGATCAACCCTCTCTCCAGGTGCTGGAGGGCGTAGCCGAAGAGAGGGCTGCCGCCGTTCTTGTAGCACCAGCCCGTCTCTTCGTCACGGACTCTGATGTTCGCCCTGCAGCCCTTCCTCGTGTGGAAGGCCACCTCCCGGCTGTAGGCCTCGCTCCTGGCGAAGGTGATGGCCTCGATGTAGACACCGGATGCGGTTTCCCTGTCTATGGCGGGATCCGTGATCGAGATGACCTCGACAGAGTCCTCATCCCGCAGATTCCGCACGAGTTGCATCGCTCTGAACGTGTTCCTCATCAGGCGGGAGTAATCGTGGACCAGGATCGCGCTGATGTCCGGGTCGACCTTGGCGTGCTCTATCATCCTGTCGAACTCGGGCCGGGCTACCCCGTCGCGAAAAGCCGAGGTTGTCTCGCTGTATTCCCCTACGATCTCGAACCCATTCCGATCGGCGTAGGTCCGGATCTCCGTCTGCTGCGCCCTGAGCGACACTCCGCGCTCCTCCTGCATGTCCGTCGATACGCGACTCCATGCAAGGGCCTTCCGAGGACCCGTTCTGATGGCAATCCTCGATGTCCTGGCGAACCCCAGTACACGTTCAAGTGTATCAGGCACAGCCGCATCCCTCCTCGGTTCCGGTGCAGAACCACGCTGGTATATGGCGAACGTCAGAAGCGTTCACATCGGTCTTCCCCCGGGGCTGAACGGTTCCACTGTGCTCCGCCGCTTCTGGCCCCTCTGATCTTCGGATGATGAGTGGCGCTAGCAGATCGACAAGGAGGTCTTCCAAAACCCGAAGATCGATAGAGACTCTCTCTCCGACGCGAAAAGAGAGTCGTAGAGCGGGTCCTTTGCGACCGGACGGGTTCAATCCCGAGGGCCTGCTGTTCTCTATGCTCGCTGCCTTGTCTTCTTCCCCGACCCTCCCGGGTGCCCCGCAGGCTAACCCACGGGGCACGGGGGAGAGACCGGCGACGGAGTATCCCGGCTGCACCTGTTCTGGGACTGCTTCAGCCGCACCGTCGCAGATCACGTTCTACTCCGCCTGCCGGATGTCGAAGCCCATGAACTCGTCCTGACCATCGTCATGATCGAAGTCGGGCTCGGAGGTGACCAGGGGCGGCTGCGGGAGGGAGAGACCCCCTCCTCCTCCTCCATCTTCATCGGGAGGGGTGTCTTCATCATCAGCCACAGAGGAGTCACCTGCGGCTATCACGGTCGGACCCTCTGTCAGGATCGCGATAGGCGCATCGCAACCCATGATGTCCGCGATCTCTTCTGGGGATGGCTCCGGCATGTCATCGATGAAGGCATACCGACAAATCTCGTATGCTTCTGAGGTTAGAACCCAGCTGTTCCGTGTCGCACGGGGATCTATCTCCTCTATCAGACCGAGTGCGGCGAAGCCATGGAGGATCCTGTTGATGGCGGGGTCCTCGGTCCTCCTTCCCAGTGCTTCAGCGATCCTTGGTGTCGGGACGGCCTCTCCGGGCTCGACCAGGAGCTGCTTGAAGACTTGATACGGGGTTGATTTAGAAGAATCCTGGGCGACCTTCAGGATTGTCTTCCACGCTTCCGCAGCAGTACACCCAATGGCTAGCAAGCCTCTGTAGAGCGAGGTTAACTGCTGTGTAAGTCTCGTGGGCCCTTCTGGAGCCGTAGTCGCGGCGCCAACAAGACTGCCTCTCGGAACACTCGTTCGCAGAACACCGATCACCGTGGCCAAGGAGGTTATCCTCAGATTCATAGAGCCCGGGGTAGGGACAGCAGGATTCTGCGGGATCGTGTCGATAAGGGCTTCGACACCCTCCCGGATCCTGCTCTCCCTTTCGAGTTCGGAAATCATGTTCGCATTCAAGGCGCGGCGGAAGGACTCTGTGAGAGTTTGGTGCGACCTGAAGTAGAGGAATCGTTCGCCCATACTGCTACGGATGGAATTGGAACCGTCCACCATCCCCGTGATCCCACCTATGAAGCCTACCCGGCCCCCCCAGATGTTTCGACTCCCACCATCTGCACCGTTCGCGCGATTCCAGTGCCCGTCGCACACGTGCCTGAAGGCCCCCATAATCGACCGCTTGTCGGTAAACTCATTGAGGTACTCGGTCAGATCTGATGCGAGTATGACCGCCGTCCCGCCAAGGGCGTCGACTTCCCGGAGGAGGCCGCCTGTCGCGTTGGCGAGTCTCTCGGACTTCTTACAATTGGATAGCAGGCCTCCGAAGGATATGTCATCGGCCTCGAGGGTGCAGGGTAGTCCGGCGAGGAGGTGGATGATGAGTGTCTTTCCGCTCGAAGGCGGCGCAACCATCAGCAACCATACCACCGAACCATGGAGGCGCATGTTCGCGATGTAAGTAGCAAGCGCGGGTTCGAGGAACGGGGAGTTTCCTCCCAGCGTCTCTATGCACAGACGCCGGAGGGCTAGCAGACGCTCCCTTGTCTGAACCGTACCTGCCGTGACAGCAGATGTGGTCGCCTCCGAGGTCCCGGTATGGCCGGCCTCGATCTCTCTGGGCTGAGACGCTGAATCTGTCGCGGTCTCGCTGGGGATGACAGGAGGGGTTAGCTCGGCTGGCGGCTCGAGGAATGTGATGGTAGGGGTACCCGTGTAGGGGGCGAATGGACTTGTAAAGCGAACGGGTTCTGCTTTCTGTAGCATGATGTATCCTTCCCGAGCCGATTCATCGACTCGGCTGAACCTTGAGGGAGGCGTACTCCCGAACTCAATGGCCGGGTCCCATACCTTATGAGCCACGGCGAGATGCGAAGACCTTGATATCGGTTGTCTCTGTAAAATGTTTGCATGGTTATCTCCGCCGCATACTGTTGCCACAACACACAACATCACTACTAAAAAAAGACTAGAAAGCATTCGGCTCACCTGTCTGCTCCTGGACCATCTGCATCATCCTATCTAGCAATTGGTTCTGATCTGTTCTATCTAGGCGTTCGCACTCCTTCCTGAAGATGTTGTTGGCATCCGACAACTCCCTTTGGTCTCTCTCGAACTCGTGGCTTCCCCTGACCATCCTGGTGACGACGATGAATATCCTTGTCAGCGCGATTGCGATTGCTAGAGAGTCAGGGTCGAGCTCTCCGAGGCGCCGAACCAACGACGCCATGAGCTCGGGATTCTTCACGATGCTCTTCTCCAGGTCCTTGGAGGCCCTCCCGGCTTTTGCCAGGAGAGCATCGCGGTCCACTCCTAGGATGGTCGCGAGGGCTTCGATCTTCTCATCGGAGGGGGGAGAGAACAAGCCCCTTTCCAGCCTGCTCAGGAAACCAGGGCTCAAGTCCACGAGCTCCGCTAGCTTTCGCTGACTAATGCCCTTCGCCGCCCTCAGTCTCGCGATCTCCTGACCGAATGCTTCCCGGGTCTCCATCTCGATTCCTTCCGTTTCGTGGTGAATCATAGGTCACCAGTACGAGGGTGTCAACCCCTTGACCCCGATCCAGTCCTTGTCGATCGTGCCGTATCCGCAGACTGCGGCGCTTTCATGTTGGGGAGGAGTTCATGCCCAGGCCCAGGAAGACGGCAGGCAACGGCGGCGCGAACCTGGGCTTCGAGGCGACGCTCTGGCAGGCTGCCGATGCCCTCCGCAACAACATGGACGCCGGTGAATACAAGCACGTCGTCCTCGGGCTGGTCTTCCTGAAGTACATCTCCGACGCCTTCGAGGAGCAGCACACACGGCTCGAAGCCGAGAAGTCCCAGGGGGCGGATCCCGAGGATCCGGACGAGTACCGGGCCGTCCACATCTTCTGGGTGCCCCTCGAGGCACGGTGGGAGTACTTGAAGGGCCAGGCACGCCAGCCCGGAATCGGCAGGATCGTGGACGACGCCATGGCGGCCATCGAGCGGGACAACCCCTCCCTGAAGGGGGTTCTCCCGAAGGATTTCGCCCGTCCCGCCCTGGATAAGCAGCGCCTCGGCCAGCTTATAGACCTGATCTCGACCATAGGCCTGGGGGATGCCGAGAACCGCTCGAAGGACATCCTGGGGCGGGTCTACGAATACTTCCTTTCGCGGTTCGCCAGCGCCGAAGGGAAGCAGAGCGGGCAGTTCTATACGCCACGTGTGGTCGTCCGCCTGCTCGTCGAGATGCTGGCCCCCTACCGGGGACGTGTGTACGACCCGTGCTGCGGCTCGGGCGGGATGTTCGTCCAATCGGAGCAGTTCCTCGAGGCGCACGGAGGAAAGCTGGGCGAGCTCAGCATCTATGGGCAAGAATCGAACTATACCACCTGGCGCCTCGCGATGATGAACCTGGCCATCCGGGGGGTCGACGCCCAGATCGCGCACGGTGATACCTTCCACAACGACCGGCATCCCGATCTGAAGGCCGATTACATCCTGGCCAACCCGCCGTTCAACGACAGCGACTGGCGGGGTGATCTCCTGAAGGACGACACCCGGTGGAAGTATGGAACGCCTCCATCAGGCAACGCGAACTTCGCCTGGGTGCAGCACTTCATCCACCACCTGTCCCCGACGGGTACGGCCGGCTTCGTGCTGGCCAACGGGTCTATGTCGTCGAACCAGTCGGGCGATGGCGAGATCAGGAAGAACTTAATCGAGGCCGACCTGGTGGACTGCATGGTTGCCCTGCCGGGGCAGCTCTTCTACTCGACTCAGATCCCGGTGTGCCTCTGGTTCCTGGCGAGGGATAGGAGGAACGGCAGCTTCCGTGACCGCAGGGGCGAGATCCTGTTCATCGACGCCAGGAAGATGGGTTCGATGGTCGACAGGACGCATCGTGAGCTGAAGGACGAGGACATCCAGAAGATCGCAGGCACCTATCATGCCTGGCGTGGCGACAAAACCGCCGGGGAGTACACCGACACCCCGGGCTTCTGCAGAGCAGCCCCCATCGACGAGGTCAGGAAGCATGGGCATGTCCTGACCCCAGGCCGGTACGTGGGAGCGGAAGCCCAGGAGGACGACGGTGAACCCTTCGACGAGAAGATGAAGAGGCTTACTGCCCAGCTTCGCACGCAGATGGAGGAAGGCCTGAAGCTCGACGCCGCCATCGAGGAGAACCTGAAGGGGCTCGGCTATGTTGAGTAAATGGGAGGAGAGACGCTTCTCCGAACTGTGTGACATCACTCGAGGAGCGTCGCCTAGGCCCATCAACGACTGGGTATCTGATCAAGGGATACCGTGGGTCAAGATATCAGACGCGAATTCGTCAGGATCACGATTCATCACAAGAACCGCTGAGTGCATTAAGCCCGAAGGTCGAAAGCGAAGTGTAGCTGTCCATCCCGGAGATTTAATCCTCTCAAATAGCGCGACCCCAGGTATTCCGAAATTCATGGGAATAGATGCCTGTATCCATGACGGGTGGCTGCTCCTCCGTGACTTCAGAGATATAGATAAGCTATTTGCCTACTATCTGTTGATGCATGACAGGCAGAAGCTGGTTTCGCAGGGGAATGGGTCTGTTTTCATCAATCTCAAGACGCAAATACTAAAAAACCATCGAGTTCGAATCCCACCCGTCCCCGAGCAGCGCGCCATCGCCCACATCCTCGGCACCCTGGACGACAAGATCGAGCTGAACCGGCGGATGAACGAGACGCTGGAGTCGATGGCCCGGGCGCTCTTCAAGTCCTGGTTCGTGGACTTCGATCCGGTCCGGGCGAAAGCAGAGGGCCGCTGGCGCCGGGGCGAGTCGCTGCCCGGTCTCCCCGCCCACCTGTTCGACCTGTTCCCCGACTCCTTCGAGGATTCGGAGCTGGGTGAGATCCCGAAGGGGTGGGAGGTGAAGAGCTTCGCGAGTACCGTCGATGTACTCGGCGGTGGTACGCCCAAGACGGCAGTTGAAGAGTATTGGAACGGCGATATCCCTTGGTTCTCCGTCGTGGATGCGCCGACATGTTCTGACGTGTGGGCGATTGATACGCAGAAGAAGGTGACTCGTGCTGGAGTCAAGAACTCATCCACAAGAGTACTCCCTGTGGGTACTACGATTCTGTCTGCACGTGGTACTGTGGGACGGATCGCGCTCGTTGGTTTGCCAATGGCGATGAATCAGTCCTGCTATGGGCTTAAAGGATTGCTAGGAACGAGAGGATTCTACTGTTACTTCACGACCCGAGAGCTTGTTGTTCAACTTCAACAACACGCGCACGGCTCCGTGTTTGACACGATCACCCGCGACACGCTAGACAGCGTACATGTGGCAGCGCCTAATGGCTCTCTTGTCGAACAGTTCGAGAGGCAAGTCAGTCCAAGCTTCGAACGCATCCTTTCGGCTGTTCTCGAATCCCGCACCCTCGCTGCCCTTCGCGACGCCCTCCTACCCAAGCTCATCGCTGGCCAGCTCCGCGTGAAGGACGCGGAGCGGTCCGCTGATACAGGCACGAAATGAAGCGCGAGGCCAATCTGCTCCTAGAGAAGGCGAGCGACTCACTGGTCCTCGCCATAGAACTATTCAACCGACCCAATGATCGGGGACGGGTCAGCAGCACCCTCATCCAGCTCGACCACGCCTTCGAGATGCTGATGAAGGCCGCGATTGTGCACCGGGGTGGGCGGATCCGTGAGAAGCGCGCCAAGGAAACCATCGGGTTCGACGCCTGCGTGCGGCGATCGCTCAGCGACGGCAAGATCAAGTACCTGTCCGAGGAGCAGGCGCTCGTGGTGCAAACGATCAACGGTCTTCGGGACGCAGCCCAGCACCATCTGCTGGACATCTCGGAAGGCCAGCTCTACGTTCACGTGCAGTCGGGTGTCACGCTCTTCCGGGATTTGCTAAAGAGCGTCTTCGATCAGGACCTCGCTTGCCACCTACCGGAACGCGTTCTTCCGGTCTCGACATCGCCACCCACGGATCTGGCCACGCTCTTCGATTCGGAGGTCAAGGAGATAGAGAAGCTCCTGCAACCCGGCCGACGGCGCCGTCTCGAAGCCCTGGCACGGCTGCGCCCGCTCGCAATCCTGGACGCGACGATACGGGGTGAAAAAGGCCAGCCCAGTGACTCGGACCTGCAGCGGATCGGTGATCAATTCTCGCACGGTAAAGCTTGGGCCGATGTGTTCCAGGGTGCTGCGGCCGTCGAGATCGCGGCAGATGGCGCGGGACCGAGCCTTTCCCTGCGGTTGTCGAAGAAGGAGGGCATTCCGATTCAACTCGTCGCCGAGGGAACTCCCGGAGCTGCAGTTGTCGCCGTGAAGCGGGTGAACGAACTTGACTTCTACAGCCTCGGCGCGAAGCAACTGGCGGAGAAGGTCGGTCTGACGATGCCGAAGGTGGTGGCAGTCGTGGATCACCTCGGCCTTCGTGAAGACGAGGAGTACTACAAGGAGTTCAGGATCGGCAGCCAAACGCACAAACGCTATTCGCCCAAGTCGATTGTTCGGATCAAGGAAGCCCTGAAGTTAGAGAACCTTACCGACATCTGGGAAAAACGCAGCATGAAAGCCAAGTGACGATGGAGTGAAGACCCTAACCGAGTCTGTCATCGAAGAGGCCACCCTCCAGTGGCTGGAGGCCTTGGGCTACAGGACCGTCTCTGGCCTCTCCATTGCTCCCGGGGAGCTGGCGGCTGAGAGGAACGACTACGGCCAGGTAGTCCTGGAGGACCGCCTGCGGCAAGCCCTCTACCGCCTGAACCCTGACCTGCCGGCCGAAGCCCTCGAAGATGCCTTCCGTCATGTCCTCCGGATCGACGGTCCGAGCCAGGAAGTTCGCAACCGCGCCTTCCACCGGATGCTCGTAGACGGAGTGACAGTGGAATACTCGAGGCGGGACGGCTCTATTGCCGGGGCACAGGCGAGGTTGATCGATTACGAGAACCCCGAGAACAATGACTGGCTGGCAGTCAACCAGTTCACGATCGTCGAGAACAAGCACAATCGCCGCCCCGACGTCATCGTCTTCGTGAACGGCCTGCCCCTGGCAGTCTTCGAGCTCAAGAACGCCGCTGACGAGAACGCGACGATCTGGAACGCCTTCACCCAGATGCAGACCTACGAGCGGGAGATCCCGACACTCTTCAATTACAACGCCCTGCAGGTTATCTCCGACGGGCTGCAGGCCCGGGTGGGTACGATCACTTCGGGACGTGAGTGGTTCAAGCCCTGGAAGACCATCGAAGGCGAGGATCTTGCCTCCACCTTCATGCCGGAGCTGCAGGTCCTGATCGAGGGGGTCTTCGCGAAGAGGCGCTTCCTCGACATCCTCCGGCACTTCCTGGTGTTCGAGGAGTCTCCGTCCGGCCTTGTGAAGAAGATGGCGGGCTACCACCAGTTCCATGCCGTGAACGAGGCTCTGAGGCAGACCCTCAGGGCATGCATCCCACACTCCTGGGAGCCGGGACGGGATGCAGGTGGAGCCGTCGAACTCGCCGAGCCGGAGTTCGAGCTGCGGTCCGATGACCGCCAGCAGGGTGACCGACGGGTCGGAGTGGTGTGGCACACCCAGGGATCGGGGAAGAGCCTGACCATGGTGTTCTACGCCGGGAGGGTGATCCTGCATCCGCAGATGGGGAACCCGACCATCGTCGTGATCACAGACAGGAACGACTTAGACGATCAGCTCTTCGGCACTTTCGCCAGGTGCAGGGACCTCCTGAGGCAGCCTCCCGAGCAGGTCGAGGATCGTGAGGATCTGAGGAAGAGGCTCCTCCGGGACTCGGGCGGGGTGATCTTCACCACGATTCAGAAGTTTCTTCCGGAGGAGCGAGGAGAGAGACAGTCGGTACTATCCGACCGCAGGAACATCGTCGTCATCGCGGACGAGGCTCACCGCAGCCAGTACGACTTCATCGACGGCTTCGCGAGGCATATGCGCGATGCTCTGCCCAACGCCTCCTTCATCGGGTTCACCGGAACCCCTATTGAGTCCACGGACAAGAACACCAAGGCGGTCTTCGGCAACTACATCAGCATCTACGACATCCAGAGAGCGGTGCAGGACGGAGCCACGGTCCCGATCTATTACGAAAGCCGCCTTGCTCGCCTCGAGCTCCGCGAGGAAGAGAAGCCCAGGATCGATCCAGAGTTCGAGGAGGCCACCGAGGGTGAGGAGATAGAGCGCAAGGAGAGGCTGAAGACCAAGTGGGCCCAGCTCGAGGCCGTCGTTGGCTCCGAGAAGAGGATACGCCTGATCGCACGGGATCTCGTCGACCACTTCGAGAATCGCCTGTTGGCCATGGACGGCAAGGCGATGATCGTCTGCATGAGCCGCAGGATCTGCGTGGAGATGTACGACGCCATCAGGGAGCTTCGTCCCGCCTGGGATGGGAGCGACGACTCCTCGGGCAAGATGAAGGTCATCATGACGGGCTCCGCCGCCGATGATCCCGACTGGCAGCAGCACATCCGGAACAAGCCCCGGCGCGAGGAGCTGGCTGTCAGGTTCCGCGACTCCAAGGACCCGTTCAAGGTCGCGATCGTCCGTGACATGTGGCTCACCGGGTTCGACGCCCCATCCCTCCATACCATGTACATCGACAAGCCCATGAGGGGGCACGGCCTGATGCAGGCCATCGCACGGGTAAACCGGGTCTTCAAGGACAAGCCCGGCGGGCTGATAGTGGATTACCTCGGCCTGGCCGACGAGCTGCGCAAGGCGCTCTCGACCTACACGGACAGCGGTGGCCAAGGCTCCACCGCCATCAGCCAGGAGCAGGCCGTTGCGATCATGCAGGAGAAGTTCGAGATCTGCCTCGGGCTCTTCCACGGATTCGACTGGTCGAAGTGGATCACCGGTAAACCAGCCGAGAGGCTCTATCTCCTGCCGGCGGCTCAGGAGCACATCCTTGCCCAGGAAGATGGGAAGGAGCGCTGCCTCAAGGCCGTCACCTCTCTATCTCAGGCATTCGCCCTGGCAGTCCCGCACGAGGCAGCTCTGGCCATCCGGGATGATCTGGGGTTCTTCCAGGCCGTGAGGTCTGTTCTCGCGAAGAGCACTCCTGGCGATAGTAAACCCGAAGAGGACCTGGATCATGCCATCAGGCAGATAGTCTCCCGAGCCGTATCCTCCGACGAGGTGATCGACATCTTCGCGGCAGCGGGCTTGAAGAAGCCCGACATCTCGATCCTGTCCGACGAGTTCCTGGCCGAGGTGAAGGGGATGCCGCACCGGAATCTCGCGATCGAGCTCCTTAGGAAGCTCCTGGAAAATGACATCAGAAGCCGCCAGAGGAAGAACGTGGTCGAGGCGCGATCCTTCGCCGAGATGCTGGAGCAGACCATCAGGCGCTACCAGAACAGAGCCCTGGAGACCGCTGAGATCATCGAGGAGCTGATCCGTATTGCGAAGGAGTTCCGTCAGTCGTCGAACCGTGGAGAAGATCTAGGGCTTACCGATGACGAGCTGGCCTTCTACGATGCCCTGGGAACCAACGACAGCGCCGTAAAGGTCCTGGGAGACGAAACGCTGCGAGCCATCGCCCGGGAGCTGACGGATTCCATCAGGAACAGCGTGACGATCGACTGGAAGGTTCGTGAGAACGTCCGTGCAAGGATCCGCGTAATGGTAAAGCACATCCTCCGCAAGCACGGCTATCCGCCCGACAGGGAGCCCACCGCAACCCAGACGGTCCTCGAGCAGGCTGAAGTACTGTCCGACTCCTGGTCGGTAGCGTAGCATGTTAGCTGCAAGTACAAGCAGCAAAGCAAAATGATATTACGGATAGCTGGGAGCTATCCGAATGCAACGAACGGGCTGCTCCGCGAGACTCGGCCCAGCCCGATCCGTTGCATTGAACCTGTTAGGGCAGAGCAGCATGAAGGTTGATAGCGCTTTTGACAGATGCAGTCGGCCGACCCAGCCAAAGAATGCTGTCGAAACTAGTTAAGCGAAGAAAACCTCTCAGTATCGACATCCATTGTGGTTGTTCCGGGTTTCGACCAGAACCAAGGAATGAGCTTCTGTCTTCAGATCCTATGTGATAATCGTAGACGTCGTGGTGGTAGCGATATTCGCATCGTCTCTGACTATGCTGAAATGATGATGATCTCTATTGCTTTCTGAAAGACGATCTCTCTCGGAATCAGTGAATACTGCGATCTGATCCACGATGATAACGATATGGAGATAGATATCATGTTCTCTATAGTAAAAAAGAATGATATGGAGAGGATCAGAGCATCATCTTCGCTAGAACCACAGAGAGAAAAGTAGAGTCTTGGTCGAAACTGCGAAGATGCTGATCTAGAGCGGTGAAACGGTTTAGACAGGGGGGCTCATGGGCTGCGTCCGTCAATGTGGTGTAAGAAGGGTTTCGCATCCGTGCACCTGATCGGCTGACACCAGCTCCTCATCCGGCGAGCTCGAGCTCTCGTCCGGCGAGTCGAGTCTCATGTATCTCCTTCCGGTCATCCAGTCCTCGTTCTGCTCCAGGAGAAGCGTTCCCACGAGCCTCACGATCGACTCCCGGTTGGGGAAGATCCCCACAACCTTGCTCCGGCGCTTGATCTGCGAGTTCAGGTTCTCCATCGGGTTGTTCGTCCTGATCTTCCGCCAGTGAGCGAGGGGGAAGTGCGTGTAGGCCAGCACCTCCTCGCGGGCTTCGTCCAGCATGTCCGTGAGCTGCGGGTACTCTCCGCTCAGGCGGTCGGCCACACGGTCGTACTGCTCCTGAACGGCTTCCGCTCCCAGCTGGCCGGCTACGCTCCGGAGCATCCAGGCGGCCTTCTCCTGCCCCTTCTTCGGCACCTTGTCTGTCACGTTCCTCGTGAAGTGAGTGTAGCACCTGTTCCACGCACTCCCGGGAAGAAGCCTGGCTATCGCCGCCTTCAGCCCGGGATTGGCATCCGAGATGACCAGATCCACTCCGGAGAGTCCGCGCTCGATCAGGCTCCGGATGAACTCCATCCACGACGTCTCGCTCTCCATGGTGAACACATCCATGCCGAGCAGCTCCCGGCATCCGTCCCGGTTCACCCCCGTGGCGATCACCGCCGACACGCTCTCCACCGATCCGCACTCGCGGCACTTGAGTGACGTCCCGTCCAGCCACACGTACCGGTACGGCCCCCGGTCGAGTGGACGGCCGAGGAACTCATGCACCCGTTCATCAAGGCTCTTAGCCATCTCCGAGACCGTGCTCCGGCTTATCCCGTCGATCCCCAGGCTCTTCACCAGCCGGTCCATCTTCCTCGTACTGACGCCCTCTACCCAGGCTTCACACACAACCTGTATCAGCGCCTTCTCCGATCGCTTCCTCGGCTCCAGCAGCCAGGACGGGTAGTAGCTGCCACTGCGGAGCTTCGGCACCTTCAGGTCAAGAGTCCCCACCCGCGTGTCCAGAGATCGATCCCGATAACCGTTCCGGCTGTTAACCCGGACCTCGCTCCGCCTGCCGTACTCGGCCTGGCATAGGCTATCGACCTCGGCACCCATCAGAAGCTGGATCGTCTCGTGCATCAGCCCCCGTAGTAGATCCCCGTCCGCTTCCTCGATCTTCTTGCGAAGTGTCTCCAGGTCGGCGATATTCTCCCGGGTCATCGCATCATCTCCTTCGGGAGTAGGCAATTAGGTGGTTCTAAGTGCCTAAGATGCGATGACCCACCGCCCCCCTCAAGTCAGGGCCTTCTTACACCACTCATTCGGACGCTACTGGCTCATGCCCCCCTTCACCACACCTTCTCCTCGAAGTCGTCAGGACTGTCCTCACAGCAGAAGGATACTTCCTCGCCTCCGCAGATAAAGGTGACACTCACTGTGTTGAGAGTGTCAGCAGCTAGATGCAGGCTTCGACTTCAGGCTCGGAGTGAGACTATTCGCAGAAAGATGTCTCGCTCGTCCTCGTGAAGCGGTGCCGCAGGTGTTGTCCCCACGTGCATAGGGGTGAGCCGTACCACCCGGGGGGAGCGGGAGGGCGAGTCCATCGTCCCCGCTGACGTTCGGGAACGACCAGACCGATCATCTGCCGAGGCATCGTATGAAGTACTTGTTGGTACACATATGAACTATTTGCCCAAGCAAAAAGGTCCTTGTTGGACACAAAGGCCATGCGCTTGGAACATCATCCCGTACAACGCGTTATCATTCATGCTGAGTAGGCGGATGCGGCTGTGACGCGACGACTAATTCCGGCTATTCACGGACACTCTTCAGTACTGATCGTATCGCCGAAAGACACCAGAGCCCTCCCTTCTTCGCCGGGATGCCGTCCTTGTTGAGCTCCGCTGCGATCCGCTCAAGGCTCCACCCCGCTGCCCGAAGGGATCTGATCCTCTCCAGAACCGCCTGTTCCATCTCGTTCTCGACGAGAGCGTCCCCCACTCGATCGTAGCCGTACGGCGTCGGCGAGTAGACCCTGCCCTGCTGCTTCTTGTGCCGCAGAGCAGCCGCAGTCCTCTCGGAGATCTGATCACGCTCGAACTCGTTGAGCACGGCCAGCAGGCGGAAGAGCATCTTCCCGGCGGCGCTCGTGGTGTCGATCTTCTCCGAGAGGCTCACCAGGTCAGCCCCTGCCTTGCCCAGCCTCTCGGCGAGGGTGATCGTATCCCGGGTGCTGCGGGAGAGCCGGGACAGGGAGTAGACGACGAGGACAGCCTTCCGCTCGCAGGCGAGGGCCAGGGCCTGAACGAGCCCCTCCCTGTTCTCGGTGCGTGACCCGGAGATCCCGGCATCCTCGAAGAAGCCGACCAGCGTAGCGTCGTTGGCCATCGCCCAGGCCTCTATCCTAGTCCGCTGGGCCTCCAGGCTGACGCCGTTCCGGGCCTGGTCCTCGGTGCTCACCCTGATGTAGCCCACGGCTTCCATGGCCTTGCCCATCAGAGGTCCCCTCTCTCCCGCATAGACACCCACTCGGGGGCGATCCCCGGCCTGCCGCAGGCGTAGATGAAGTGGTCGATGAGCTTCACGCCCAGGTCCTGCAGGATGCCCTTCAGCTTCGAGGTGAGGGCCTTGTCCTCAGTGCTGGCCTGCGCCTGCCCGCCGGGATGGGAGTGGGCCAGGATCAGCCCTGTGGCATTCGTCTCGAGGAGGAGGAAGCTGACCAGCTCTCGGGGATAGACGGAGGCACGGTCCACCGTACCCTCGGCGAGTCTGACGAGGCCGAGGAAGTCCCCGCTGGAATTCAGGGCGATGGCATAGAGCCCCTCCACCGGCTTCGGGTCGAGCAGTCTTCCCAGGAGGAGCTTGGCCGCCTGCACCGTATCCACGGGATCGACGGGGAAGGGCAGCGAGTGCCGGCGAACCTGCCTGTAGTAAACGGATTTCTCCGATATGATGAGGCGTTTCGGAGTTTCGACCAGGATTGGCACGTCGATCTCCTCTGGATGTGGGAAGGGCCGGGAGATGATCCCGGCCCCATGTTTCGGTTGAGCAGGCAGCACAACCGTTCGGTTGTGCACGGAGTACCCTCTGTTTTCGTCGCCTTTTTTACAGTGCTTGGAAGTATATGAGTTAGATGGGGTTCTTTGCTTCTCAATTACCCAGAGTTCTATCCAAGCAGGACCCCCAAAACAGGACTGATGGGTTGTAGGAGTAGTAACACTATGAGATTGGACCGGTCCCGAGATACACTCTCTTGTGGATGCTCCCGAGCACGGGTCGGGGGAGCTCCACGGTACAAGGTCAGGACCCGTCGAAGGGAGGTAGGTATGACCCTACGTGATGCCCTTGTTGAGTTCCTCATCAACGTAGCCGCAGTAATCGCGGCAGAGATAGTGGTGGCTATACTGCTGGGGTGAGTTGATGCACGAGCGAGGAGGGAGCGGACCCCAAGGGGCGAGCTCCCTTTCCTTGTTGGAGAACAGAAGTAGAACACTCCTTCCGATAGGATCTTCGAGTACATGCAGCCATCCATCGAAGAAGTAGATCTTGTGAGCGGGTTAGATCGCCTCATGCATTCCCACCCTGATGCAGTCGACGATCTCCCCGAAGGCCTCGCAGGTGGTGGGCTTCAGGACGATCCTCTCGCCGGGCCACTTGACGGCACGCGGCTCGTGGAGGACCTTGGCGACGGCCTTGGCGTTGGTCTTGTTGAGGATCAGCTCCTTCTCGGTCTCGCGGAACCGCAGGATGTACTTCTCGGCCTTCTGGCCAGTGGCCATCTGGACCTGGTCCTTCAGTACCTCACTGATGGTCAGCGAGACGGGCTTCCCCTCGAAGTCGGCCGCCCGCAGGTAACGGCTGGGGAACATCAGGTCGACGTGCATCTCGGGGTTAGGGCTCTCCATCTTCTTCGGCATCTCACTCCTCCACACCGTCGAAGTCGACGGCCTCGTTGTCGGTCAGCGCCCATGCCGGCGCGGCCAGTTCGGTCTCCACGGGCTCGGGGCCGGGCCAGGCTCCCGCCTCGGTACATTCCCGGACCCTCCTGAGCCAGGAGACGTACTCCTCCCTGGCGCGGTCGAGGGAGTCGTTCTCCAGCCAGTAGAGCCGGCAGGCGTGAGGCGGGTCCTTCTCCACGGCGATGATGCCGAAGGGAGGCAGGACGCCCTTGCCCGATGAGGCAGCGTATCCGTCGCGGTACATGGCACCCTGGTGGAAGTAGCCCATGCTCCAGGCGTGGGCAGCGAAGACTCGCGGCTCGATGCTGGGGGTGGTCTTCAGGTCGAGGATCGCATCCTCGCCCGCGATCCAATCGAGCCTGCCCTTGCAGGCCAGGCCCGTCTCGATGTTGCTCCAGAAGACCGAGGTCTCGGGGGTGCCCTTCGAGAGGAGCGCTGCCACGGGTCCGGTGCTGCGGATCGAGTCCCGGATAGCCAGGGCGGTTCGGTACTCGTTCTCCCGGAGGATGGTCCTGCCCTGCGCGGAGCATGCCTCTGCGAACTCCTCGTAAGCCTTCCCCCGGCGGTCGCCTGCCCAGAGGGCGTAGTCGAGCTGGAAGCGCTGCGGCTCGAAGACCGCGGTGTGGGTCGCCCTGCCCAGGAGCATGGCCGGTGTCTCCGCCGGCGGGTTGTCCCGGGCGTAGCGGTAGTGAAGCGGGCTCCTCCTCATGTGCTTGAGCGTCGAGAAGTTGATCCCGGCTGCGGCGGCGTAGTCGGCGAAGCTCATCACCAGCCCGGCAGTCCTGCGACGTGAGCAGGAGGTGACGGGGAACGTGATCACCATCGAGTCCTTCATCCCGCCAGCCTCCAGTCCGGGGTGTAGAGCTGCTGCCCGGAACGTGCCGGGACATCTCCCTCGAACTCGATCTCGACGGATATGGAAGGGTCTCCCAGGAGCTGGCGGACCGCATCCGTGACAACCACCCGGGCGTTGTCCCGGGCCTTCTCGAGGATCCCCATCCTCTCGGCCTGCTCCTGGAGCTGCCTCTCGGCCTCGATACACAGGCGGTCCTCAGCCGTGGCCACTGCGTCGGCATTGCCGCCGAGGAAGAGCATCGGTGACCTTCCCCTCGTCCCCTCCTCCGGGTGGATCTCCACGCTGACGATCTCGGGATCGGGGAGGAGGATCGACAGCGCCGGCCTCCCCCCAGCGCTCACATCCCTGACGGAGGCCTGATCGAGGGTCGAGAGGTCCACCGCTACCCTGACGACTCCCGGGGTGCTCATCCAGAGATCGGCCTCGGCGAGCTTGATCCCGAGGAGGCGAAGAGGCAGGCTGTCCCTGACGAACACTGCACCGTGGAAGTCTGCACACTCAAGGGAACTGATCTGGCGGAGATTCTCGAAGACGACCTCGGTGGAGATCCTCGCCTGCGCAGGAGTCCTGGTGAAGGGGAGGATGCGGGCTTCCTCAGCCCGTCTGGCGAGCAGCTGCAGCACGAGCAGGGCAGCTGCTCCGGCCAGCACCCCGGCGAGAGCGCCAGCCAGAGCTCCAGCCGACTTGCCGATAGCATACGCTACAGCGACACCTACAGCTCCAGCTACAGCCAGAGCGATCGTGTTTGTGGGAATCATCATCAGTCCTTCGCTTCCTAATCGTCCTCGCGGCTGCTGTCAGTCGTCGAAGCCGACGGGGATCGTCCGTCCATGTGTGGTGGAGATGCTTATCCGGTCGATGCCTAGAGCGTTTGCGAACGATAGGATCGTGGTTTGGACATCCACTGCAGCCTCTTCGAGAAGACCACTCACGATTGCGCGCTCATGGAGGGCCGAAGAGGCGTTCCGCAGTAGGGAGTCCCTCAGATCGAGGGCCGTCCCGTCGGGATCGTCCGTCCAGAAGTTCACGTAGTGACCCCAGTCGATCTCCCCGTAGTCCGGGATCGCCGATGTCACCTCGGGAGAAGGCATCTCTACCCGGAGCGTGTTGCCTTCCCTGGACACCTTCATGTCCGACAGGTCGACCCCGGCTGTGATCCTCCCCGGGATCATCACCCATACGGAGGAGTGTCCATCCGGCCATGCCGTCCTCTCCTGGGTACCTAGTGCGGTGCCGGTGACACGGAAGTCGGCCTCGCTGACATCGAGGATCCCCGCAGCGGTGATCTCGGGCACTGTGACCCCGATCACGGGGGCTGGCTGGCCTGCCGACGTCGAAGGTCTCGGAGCGAGTAGCAGTGTCAGGGTGACGGGGAGTACGGCGAGGGCGACCCTGGGTATCACCTTGCGGAGCTTCTCGATCGTGCTCTTCAGATGATTGATCATGTCCATCATGCCTTTCCGTAACGTATAGAGGCGCAGGCTGGAGGCCTGCGCTTCCGCTAGTCTGTCTGCCCTGGAAATAAGATCGTGCGTTCTCGGGCCTCTCAGGGCCCCTGGCGGGGATGCTACGAGGCGAGCTTGTCTACGAGGTTGCCGAGGAAGAAGTCCCCGACCTGCTCCGAGGTCGTGATGAGTGCACGGCCCCTGCCGTTGAACGTCAGCCTGTGCGTGACCTCCTGCATGAGGTCCCAGAGCGTCTTCGCACTGCCCAGGTTCTGCAGGACTGGACCCCAGTCGCGGTTCGGCAGGTCGATGTTCTTCGCCACCTCGGCGAGCAGCCTCACGTTGAGACGGATGCTCGCAAGAGATGCGATCCTCGGTGCGAGGTTCTCGAGCATAACTGCGCCGTTGTGGATCAGGTCCACCGCACCCCGGAGATCGAGCCTGTTGTCGACCGTGTGTTTGAGGGTGTAGGTCGTGAAGAACCTCGGGCTCATCAGCCCGTTCGTGCAGGACAGCACGTAGGCCATCAGCACGAGACGGAACTTCGCAGAGCCGTCGTAGGAGTTCTCGACGCGGAGACCCAGGGCGACGGCATCACCCACTCCGGGTACGTCCACCAGCCTGTTGGAGCGGTACATCAGGGACAGGAACCGCCCGGTCCAGATCGTCTGCGTCGGGCTCCACTCCAGGTCGCTGCGGGACATGATCTCCCTCGCCGCCTGCTGGACGAGGGTGTTGGGGATGAGCTGGTAGCCCTGGCTGTGGATGTTGATCGCTTCCCAGGCTCCCTCGTCGTTCAGGATCTCGACCCCGACCTGGGGAACCGAGGTCCCATTCACTGCAACCGGGGCGAGTCTGACAGGAGCGAAGGGATCCTTCACCAGGACCATGGAGCGGATCTTCTCGGGGCGTTCCGTCAGCACGGGCATCGTCGTCCTCCTCGGGTTAATGGTGAGCTATCAATATGCCTCCATTCTATTTATACCCGAGTAGGGCTCCGCTTTCGCTCATGAGCCGTCTCGGGCTTGCGGTTCATCATCTCGCGTTGTATCAAGAGACTATCCAGTTATAAAGGAGGGCACATGCTTACGTACGTGGTCATTGCCCTGGTATCCTCGGTCGGCGGGAAGTGGACAGATAGCTCACGTGAGGCAGGTCTCTTCCTCTTCTCCGGGCTCGGGATGTCGGCATTCGACGAGGACGCCATCGGCGACTGGGAGCAGTGCGGCTACGTCCCTGTTGGTGCCCAGTTCACGTTCCGGATCACACCCATGTTCGCCTTCGGAGCTGAGGCCGAGACGACCCTCAGGGACTTCAGCTGGCTCTCGGGTCCCGATGAGGAGCACACGATCAGGCACAAGGTCGCCATTGCAGAGTTCGGCTTGTTCGGCAAGGTGTTCATTTCGCAGGACAGGATCTCCCCATACCTGCGCCTCGGTGGAGCAATCTATGCCGGTACCATGTCTGTCGATACCGGAGAGGAAGAGGCATCCCTGGATCTGGAGACCCAACCCGGCATCAATCTCGGGGGTGGACTCGAATACTCAGCGACAGAGCGCATCTACCTCGGTCTGGAAGGTGTCTACCACATCTACAGTGCTGCCGTCAGCAACCTCCCGACCGTGACTGCAGGCTGGAACTTCTGGGAGATTCGCCTTATAGTCGGAGTGTCTCTATGACGGCTAGCTTGTATTGGAGTAAGGTCTTAGTCATCAACCCTCTCAAGGAGAAGAAGATGGTTCTCACGGGAATCAATAAGATTGTCAATGGAACGATGGATGGTAGTGTGTTTCGACTCTTCTTCTCTTGGGTAATGCGACTTTACAGCTATCTGGTACTCCCAGCAGCATGCTATGCTTCATATCTTGTTTGGCGAAGCATGATTATAAGATATGATGTATTCGATAGATCATCGGTCTCCGTCGCTATCGACATAGCACTGACGATACTACTTCAGGTAGTTATCCTAATTGCAGCATATTTTCTATTTTACATCTGGAAAACAAGGAGCAAATCCATTCAACTACTTCACAAAGATCCAGATTTCTTCGCCACGCCGGTGCTTATGATTCTCATCAAGACATGTGGTGAAGTGATCGCGGTGAGTTGGATTTTCGTTAATGTTTGGAGTATAATTCTTGCAGGTATCATCTCGCCTTTGCATCGATCACCGTATACAGATGGCCTTGGTTATGATTTCTCAGCCCAACTTATTCCCATCCAGACATCTGTCCTATCGCCAATTCACAGCTTTGTATTCCTCCTTCTAACATACTTCGTTACCGAGATGCTTGGATCATTACCTTCTATTGCGTATTCCGCAAGAAAGTCAACGAATGAGGGTGCCAATTGATGAAGCAGCTTCCACAGTTTAGCTATTGTCAGGAGCGCCAGCCGTGAGAGGCAGTTGGTCAGGAGGTTATAGTGGCAGGGAGGTTCCAGGTACCGCGACTGGACAATTGCCAGCCGGGAAAACCGGCATCGTGTCATCCAACGGGAACACAGGCGGCTCCTACGACAACGCTCTTGCTGAGAGAATTATCGGGATTGATTTGTGAAGGAGGAGTAAGACGATGAAGATGGGTCACACCTTTATTGTGTTGACAATCTGCCTTCTAATGCTTGGGGCTCTTGCCTGTGGAGAAGGAAGAGAGTGTGCGACTGTTCGGGAGGCTGGATTGGAGGACTGGTCAGATCAATTTGAAGCCATGTGCAATATGGACATGCAAGACCTACAGTTTTGGGGCAACAGAATGACAGGCGACCAGTCATACCCTCGTGAGGTACTTCGGGATGCAATCTGCCTCAGTTCAGAGCTGGGCCTCGACATCTTTGATGGGGTCACCGTTCCGCCTGAGTATCGATGCCCTATCACAAACCAGGCTTATTGCCTCACAACTGGCTCAAGGAACGGGAATTTTACTCTGATTATGATCTGCCCTCAGCATGGTCAAAGCGAAGTTGTAGTTCGGCTGGATGGATGAGAGCAGCTAACACTTGATCGGGACTATGGGCAGTTTCTTCAGTCAAGCAACTCGAAGGAGAACAGGTGAAGTACATACTTAGTTTGTCTGGGCAGGAAGCCAAATGCACGGCTGCTGAGGTTCTTGCGCTGTATGATAAAAGTAGTATTAGTGAAAGCACAAAGATTCGGGTCGAAGGTGAACCAACCGATAGCATGATACCCCTTGCTTCAAGCAATCTGTTCAAGCACTTTGATCATATGCGTACTCTTTCAGATGGACAACGTGCCAACTACTCACCATCTATGCCTCAGGCACACATTCAATATCCAGGCATCTCATCTGCGGGGGCTCTTAGAGCTACTTGCATGTTCAGTCTCATTGCTGGCGTGATATTAGGCTTTCTTGTTGCATTTAATGGAAGTAGTTCTAGAGATATACAAATAGCATGCGGAATTGCTTTGTCCGTAACCAGTCTCATGTCTGTCGCGTTAATGTTCACAATTGCATCGATTGCAGAGAATATTGCCTCAATTAGGAGGCAACTGGAGCAGCACTAAAGCGTTACACTCTGAACGAACGGTGCGATCGCGTTATCTCCAGGACACTAGCAGAGCAGCATCTATAGCTCCCAGTCCTCTGAGAGATAGAGATACCTGAGGTAGAGTCTATGGGGAGGGCGGGTATTGCCACAGAACACGGAGATGTTGGTCCTGTCGGCGTGAACACTGTGTCTTTCTTTGTCTGATGATGGGTGACACTGCCGGGGTAGCGTTCTCCAGGCCTAGGCTGATTACTGCCCGATTGAATCTCCCCGGGATTCCCGGAGAGTTCTCTCAAGGTATTCCGACCACCATGGCCGGAACCTCCTGCCGCTGATAGTATAGATTCTCGAACTCGAGCGGGGGGATGTGCCCGATCGGCCCGAGGAGCCTCACCTTGTTGAACCAGTCCACCCACTCGAGCGTCTGATACTCTACCTGGTCGATGCCCTTCCAGGGACCTTCGTGGTGGATCAGCTCGGTCTTGTAGAGCCCGATGATCGTCTCGGCAAGAGCGTTGTCGTAGGAGTCGCCCACGCTTCCGACCGAAGGCTCGATCCCGGCGTCGGCAAGACGCTCGGTGTACCGGATCGACAGGTATTGCACACCTCTATCGCTGTGATGTATCAGTCCTTCTCTGAACGGACGTGCGTGAAGAGCCTGCTCCAGAGCATCCAGGGGAAGATCGCTGCGCAGCGACCGGGACACCCGCCAGCCCACGATCATCCGGGAGAACACATCGATGACGAATGCGACGTAGACGAAGCCCGCCCATGTCGCAACGTACGTGAAGTCGGCCACCCAGAGCTGGTTGGGCCGCGTCGCGGTAAAGTCACGCTGAACCAGATCGAGCGGCCTCGGCGAGGTCGTGTCTGGGATCGTCGTCCTGGGCTTGTTGCCACGGACGACGCCGCGAAGACCCATGGAGCGCATCAGCCGTTCGATCGTGCAGCGGGCTACTCCGATGCCCTCACGGTTGAGCTGCCGCCACACCTTCGTGGCTCCGTAGACTCTGCGGTTCTCCCGCCAGACCCTCCCGATCTCACCTGTCAGGAAGGCATCCTGGACGACTCGTGCCGACAACCGGGATGGATCCGCCTCTCGGGCCTTGTGCTCGTAGTAGACCGACGGGGCGATCGGCAGCACCCTGCAGATCGACTCGACCCCGTAATGCTCCCGATGGGCATCGATGAACGCAGTCATCTCCGACGTCTGCGGTCGAGCTCCGCCTGTGCGAAAAAAGCCGATGCCTTGCGTAGTATCTCATTCGCTCGCCTCAGCTCTCGAACCTCGCGCTCCAGCTCCTTCATCCTGACGCGCTCGTCGGTCGTGAGCCCTCCACGCCTGCCGCTGTCCACCTCGACCTGCCGAACCCACTTCCGTAAAGTCTCCGGCGAACAGCCGATCTTGCTCGATATCGACACTATCGCCGACCACTCCGAACCGTACTCCCCGGTGTTCTCCAGAACGAGCCTCACGGCCCGCTCACGAACCTCAAGCGGATACCTGCTCTGTTTTGCCATGGCCCCATCCTCTCAACTTATGGAGCCTCCGGCAACCCCGGGGAGATTCATCATTGCCATCAGAGCACAATAGCAGCAGTAGTCACCACTCTTCCCCTTGATAAAGACACCTGAGGTAAAGTCTGTGGGGAGGACGGACAAGGCCGCAGGGGACAGGAATGCTGGTCCTGTCAGCTTGAACGCTGATATAGTCGACATCAGTTAGTGGGCACTTCGACGATAGCAGCTTCGCACTTATAATCATCAACAGTCTTACTTGCTCTAGATGCCCAAACAGGGGAAACAGGATTGGTTTTAAGAGCGAGGGAGCACTGCGGTGGAGCACTGAAAACCAGGAAGGGAGGAAAGAGTGAACCTGGACAGCGATGATCGGGCATTACTATCGTTGAACGGACACATGCCGCCTGCCGTCGGGGATGGGATAACTGAAAAGATGCTTGTCCTGCTGCCCCCGCAACTGAAGCATCTTGGATACGACGGAGCCAAAGAAAGGATAAAGAAGCTTGTTTGTGAAGGTTATCTTGAGATTCCCGAGCATAAGCCGCCTGATTGGAGGTTAACTGCATCTGCAGTGCGTGCTCTAGGAGAAGGGAATCCGGCAGGCTAGGGTTTAAGCGCTAGTGTGCCAGCATCGCATGGTTTAGGTAGTGCTTGGAACGATTACGCAGACCTTTTGTTCTATGCAATGTCGGGCATGGTCTGTGGGGTGAGAGATGCCGAACGCATTAACTTCTCTTGAGTTCATGATGGATGACCGTATCGGTGATCAGCCCTTGACACCAGAGACGGTTGATCTTTCTACGCTGCGCGGTTTTCTCGAGGAAGTTGAGAAGCTCATCAAGGGTGACTTCCCAGACGCAAGTCTAGCAGACTCAAGAGTGCGAATTGAGGCGGGTTCCCTGAAGGTCGTGACGATGGTCTCTACCGTACTTGCGATTAATCTAAGACAAGATATCAGGACGCTTGCGGCAACCGCAGATTTGGATGCGATCCAAGCCAAGCGAGCTCAAATAGTTGAAACCTGGCAGACGAGGGCGCACCGTTCGCCAAGTCGGATCTATACTCTGGACTCCGTGGAATCTGAAAGCCCTATCAGAATCACTCCTACAAGCAGGTTCATACATGGAAGCGAGCGAGCCTGGGTAAGCGTTGAGAAGTACCTGTCAGGAAAAGTGGTGGATTTGGGCGGCAAGCAGGATCCTAGAATTCACCTCGTTGTTGGGGAGACTAACGAAAGCATTAGAATCGGCGCAACAGAGAAGCAGCTTACATCCGAGAGGGAGAATCAGATCTACAGGCAGGTCACTGTGCGCGTTCTGGGCGAACAGCACCTGAGAACAAAGAAGCTTCGTAACCTTCATCTTGTTGAGATGCTCACGAGGCAAACTGAGGCTGAGGAAGATCGGCTGGCCGGTCTTTGGCAGAAGGGGCAAGTGGCTTGGAAAGATATAGGCTCTGCTTCCGAATGGGTAGATAAGCTGCGTGGGAACTCCTGATCAATGACGAAGGTCTGCCTTGATACAAGTTTCTTGATTTCCTTTGCTGATCCTAGTCGCCCGCATCATGACATCGCCCTAGGATACTACCGATACTGCCTTTCCAACGATATCCCGATGTACATTTCGGTTGTTTCGGCAGGCGAATTTGAGGTCAAACAGTCATTTACGGATTTGCCTCTTGATACGTTTCGCATTTTACCTTTCAACCTGCCTGACGCGCTAGGCGCTGCGCACCTATTCAGGGTCCTGCATACTGAGGGATCTCGCGATCCTTGTGATGCGCGCAAGATCATTATTAACGACTTAAAGATCATCGCACAAGCAGAGGAGGAAGGCATAGGCATCATCCTGTCCGAAGATGAGAACACAATGTCGCGAGCTGCTTCCACGCTCCGCACTCTTAGTGCCGCCGAGGCAGAAGTGCTTCTCCTCAAAGATGGCTTTACTCCCGGCCGACTAGTAACTCCTGATCAGACCGAACTCCCGCTCATTTCGGATTTGGAGTGAGCCTGTACGCTTCCCGTCAACCGAACATAAACAAAAGAGGATCCCAGCCAGTCGATTGCCTCCGTCGACTGCTGACGGTAGCCCAACCATGGCGTCATGCGGCCTTTTCTCGTTGTAGTCCTGCATCCGCTCCCAGCTGAGTTCCCTGACCTGATCCACTTTCTCGAAGAACCGGCTATACAACGCCTCGTGCCGGTAGATCCCGCAGTCTCGAAAAAATCAGGATCGGTATGTCGCCGATACCCCAGAATGCCTGCCATTCCGGGGCAGGGTGATGCGCTTCCTGAGGAGCTCTTCGACGATTTGGTGCATCTCGTCGTAGAAGGCCCCCGCAACCAGTCTTGCCCCCGGTGAGCAGCCGGGGGCTTTTCTTGTTCGGGCAGGGACTTCGTATCCTGCCTTCGCAACCACGTTTGCCCACAGGCGGAAACAGTCGGGATCATTGTCTAGGCAGGGACTTCGTATCCTGCCCCCGCAACCAGTCTTGCCCCCGGTGAGCAGCCGGGGGCTTTTGTTCGGGCAGGGACTTCGTGTCCTGCCCCAGCAACCAGCTTTGCCCCCGGTGAACAGCCGGGGGCTTTTGTTTGTTCCTGCGTCCGCTGGGACAAACAGGCCTGACAGTGGTTCACATTGATCTGGTTCAGCGCGACTTTACGGCGACACGCCCCAACCAGCTCTGGGTGGCTGACTTTACCTACGTTTCGACATGGACGGGCTTCGTGTACGTGGCTTTCGTCATAGACGCGTTCTCCCGGATGATCGTGGGCTGGCGTGTATCCCGGTTGTTGCGGAACGATCTTCTGTTGGACGCCCTGGAGAGCAGGCGCTAAATGACCGACTGTTCAGAGATGGTCTCATCCATCATAGTGACCGGGGCGTGCAATACCTGTCGATCCGTTACACCGAGCGCTTGGCCGAAGCCGGGATCGTGCCCTCAGTCGGAAGCGTAGGCGACTCCTACGACAATGCACTTGCCGAGACGATCATCGGGCTCTACAAGACGGAGCTGATCTATCACGAGGGGCCTTGGAAGGGCATCGACCATGTCGAGTATCAGAAGCTCGAGTGGGTGGACTGGTTCAACAAGGTGAGACTGCTCGAACCGATCGGCGACATCCCACCGATCGAGTTCGAGAATCTATACTATCAGCGGCAGACAGAAGAACCGGCCATGGTGGTCGGCAACCTTTGAGAAATATCTCCGGTAAACCCGGGGTAATCCTCCAGCTTCAACAGTTGCTGGATGTCCTGGAGGTGCCTATTCATGGCTCTTATCAGTAAGGACGAGATTGATGCCAACAGACAGAATCTTCATAAGGAGCAACAGATACTGGAGAACATAGCAGATCGAGTGTCAGACCTAGTTCCATTTGTGTCGGGCTATCTGTCCACGGTGCACAAGGATCTTGGTCAGCTTTTGATTGTATTCTGCCTTTCAAGGGAGAGGGGGAAAAAGCCCAGAGTCGATGTCATCACTATGAACAGCTCCAATGCCAAGAGTCGTGTGATGAGAGTCGAGAAGCACTTCGATATACGTCATTCGGACACGGACGATCTCGGTAACGACGTACCTCTGAACAGAAACCGGATCAAAGACCTTGTTTTGCGCAACCTTACCGTTGATGTTCCGCAATCCATTACGGAAGCTTGTACTTCTGCTCTTGGCCATGGATGCTCCCCATTCAGGCCATCACTTGAGGCTAAAGCCGATCTGGCGAATGAGTTCATCTATCTGGCGTGTCAGAGAGAAACAAGAGGTAACCTCGAAGGAATCCAGGCTGCATCGAGGAATGCTGACCTGCGCGACCTGCTGGAGAAGGCTCTGTCTATTAAATAGGGAACTAATTCCTGAAGGGAGTCAGCATGTCTGGAAGGTCATGCGTGCCGGATAGACTGATGATAAGAAATGGGGCAATTCTCCTCTTGGCAGTGTCGGGAGCGGCAGGATTCCCTCTGAAACTGGGCCCTGCTGTCAGATATATGATCCTCGATGGAGGTCAGCTTCATGGAATGGACTGCATCTCGTATGAGGAGGGCACCTCGAGGCTGTTGTTCTGTGACGAAACTCTTCTCCTGCCGGGGGTCGTTGTTGAAATCAACTTAACGCAAGATATGAATGCGAACCTGAGATATTTGTGGTGCAGCTACAATCCCTATCCCTGTTCTTTCATCGCCCCGGACTCCTCGCTGCACTCTCTGGACAGAATGGGAAGCATCTCCATATTCGAACTGGGGCTGAGGAAGAATGTCGGCGATTTCTACCTACTACCCGGCCTTGAACTCCAACGCTTCAGGGAAGAATGGACGGATCCATTCGACGGAGTGCAATGCTCACTGGATTCCACTACTGTCGGGCCCTCTCTTGTGGTCGGTACCTCGATGGACTGGTCCCCCGTTGAACTAGGAATGGAAATGGGCCTGGTTCTTCCGAGCCTGGACGATGTGCAGGGTAGAATCACTTTCTTACTACTCGCTCCCTGAGAGTTGCCAGATCGTGACTGATGACCCACCCCCCGAAAACCGGACCATTCGAACTAAGAACCTATCCGTAAATAGTTGATTTGAAGCGCGCACATCCCTACAATTTCGTATAACGCGTTTCGGTGAACCGCGAGAAGGCCGCAGCGTCACTCCTCTGACGACGCCCCAAGGGCTGTCAACACCCTGGTCCACGGGCTGCAAGCCACCCTCGCCGGGGCGGCGGATCATTTCAAGACAGATGAACCCTCGATGGCGTTATTGACAGTACGCCCCGGATGTGTTAATAAGGGCATCGGTTATTAACACTTGTGACAGCCGGAGGCCGGAATGAAGAGGGGTGCGTCTGGACGCTTCGTCGAGTCGACAACCGCGGGAGAGCTTGTATGCTCGTTCGTCCCCCTGCCTCTGCCTCCGGAGCCGGCGATAGAGATCGACGCAGAACGGCAGAGGCTCCTGGAGAGAGCCATGCTTGCCTGCGGCCGGCTGGATGCCGTCACGACCCTTCTCCCCGACCCCGACCTGTTCCTTTATTCCTATGTGCGCAGGGAAGCGGTGCTGTCCAGCCAGATCGAGGGGACTCAGTCCTCTCTGTCTGACCTGCTGCTGTTCGAGCTGGACGGAGTCCCAGGCGTCCCGTTCGATGATGTCGTCGAGGTTTCGGGTTATGTCAAAGCGCTGGAACACGGGCTGAGGAGCATGGAGGAGGGGTTGCCGCTCTGCAACCGGCTCATACGGGAGATGCACGCTCTTCTTCTCTCCCGAGGTCGCGGCTCCGACAGGAATCCCGGCGAATTCCGCACCAGTCAGAACTGGATCATGGGCACGAGGCCCGGCAAAGCTCACTTCGTCCCTCCACCTCCCGACCTGGTTCAGGACTGCATGTCCGACCTAGAACGATTCATCAACACGCCAAGCGAAGCTGGAGTACTGATCAAGGCAGCTCTTGCACATGTCCAGTTCGAGAGCATCCACCCCTTCCTCGACGGGAACGGGAGGATCGGCAGGCTCCTCATACCCATGATACACAGAAGCGAAGGAGTTCTCCATCAGCCTCTCCTGTATCTCAGCCTCTACTTCAAGCAGCACCGCGGTGAGTACTACCGTCTTCTCGATGCAGTGCGCTCAACCGGCGACTGGGAGGCCTGGCTCGACTTCTTCCTGGAGGGTGTCGAGCAGACTGCTGCCGGTGCAGTGAACACCGCGAACCGCCTTCTCACTCTTTTCATGAAGGACGCCGAACGCATCCGGGGGCTGGGGAGATCTGCAGGAAGCGCACTTCGAGTATTCGAAGCACTCCGCCATCGACCGGTAGCCAGTATCGACCACCTGGCGCGGCACGCCGGCGTGTCCTTCCCGACGGCGTCCCGCATGATCGAGTCGCTCGAACGACTCGGGATCGTGACCGAATCGACCGGGCGCAGGCGAAACCGCGTATACTCCTACAAGGCATTCATCGCCATCCTCAGCGAAGAGACGATGGCGGAGTGACCGGAGATTTTCCAGGTAAACCCGGCGAGAGGTGCTGTTGTGACGAAAAGGAGTTGAGCCGTTCCGGGCAAGCTTATACGCTTCCTGAGGAACTCTTCGACCACCGGGTGCATCGCCGCTTTAGAATGCCCTCGTAAACAGTACCGCCCCGGCAGAAACGGCTGGAATCATTTTTAGGCAGGGACTTCGTTCCCTGCCCCAGCATGGCTGCCACCGTCGAAGCAGGTGGCGCACTTCAGATGGAGATGCCTTCCCCTGTGGCGCCCCGCCGCTCTCCATAAGGCCTTCAAGCTGTTCCACCGCAGTGAATGTCGTTTGACACCCATCCCGCTGGGAATCTAATTTCACATTACATACCCATATGCCCGGATGGAGGTGGATGGAGATGACGGATATACGGGTAAGGGCTTCAGGCGCTGCCCTCCTCGCAGCCATTGTTGCCGTGGCTTCGTGCGGGGGGCGTGAGCCCGGACGGGAAGTCTCCGATGATGATGTCCGTGAGGTCGTGATCACGCCCAAGCTCGTTCTCGGCTCGGAAGACTACGGAGATGAAGGATCCTTCGGCATCATCTCCGACGCCGAGTTTCTGCCCGGGGGCGGGATAGCCGTCATCGACCGGCTCGCCTGCTGCGTCCGTGTCTTCTCCGGTTCAGGCGAATACCTCTTCAGCATGGGATCACCGGGGGAGGGTCCGGGCAGGTTCATCAGCCCCGACTGCATCATGCCCGTGGGCGACAGCATCATGGTCTTCGATATGATGGGAGGCAGAGCCTCCGTGTTCGACGGGTCAGGAGCATTCCTGGGCACGCTGACCCAGACGGGATCCGTCCCCATTCCCTGCTATTGCGAATACAACGGCGACGGCCGGCTGATCGGCGGCGTCACTGAAGAAGAATCCAGAACTCACGACGAGATCATCTTCGCCTACCGAGTGAAGGCATTCGACCTGGCTCTCCAGCCGGTGGACACACTCTTCACAAATGTCTTCACCTTTACTCCGGGAGATGTCGTCGGCAGGCTCCGCAGCACGAGCTTCTCGTGCTCCTTCACGACTGCACCGGACGGGTCCGTCTTCGTCGCGCCGGCCTCGACCGAGCGGTATGTCGTCATGGGATTCGATGCGGCGATGGACACACTGGTCACCATCACCGCCGACTATCCCACAACCCCGAAGAGCCCCGCCGAAATAGCCTCCGAGACGGAGCGGATGACCAGTGTTTTCAGCTCCAGGAACTCGGTTGTTTACGGCGGATTTCAGCCCCTTCCCGACCGCTACATGATCCCGCCCTCGGGTCTGCATGCGGACAGCCTCGGCAGGGTCTGGGTGCAGAGGGGCATCGACGAGGGGATTGTCTTCGACGCCTACGGGTACGACGGCATTCTGCTCGGTTCGGCCCGTATCGAGGGCATCGGGGATCTCCAGGAGACAGGTCCGCTCTGGTGGTCTGGTTCTGACTGCGGTCTGTTGGCCTTCACGATGGACCCGCTGGACTATCCCAGGGTGTTCGTCTTCGACCTCCCCGGCGCTGACGCATTCAGATGAAGGGGTCCATGCCGCGCAATTCCACTGCACAGAAGGTGCCAAGGGCGATCAGTTCGGTGCGGAAGGACCGGAGCCGGTTGGGTTCCACTTTTCAGTTCTGCTTCGCATCGGTAAATGAACGGGGATCGAAAACCGCGATCAAGATGGCATCGGACATCCACCTGACCCGGAAGCTCGCAGCAAGGCTGGGCGTTGAGCCCGTTCTCCCAGGGCCCGCGCCCGGGTATCCGTCGTCATAGATTGATTAGTCCGGTGCCGTTCAGCAGGGATGATTCGTAATCGTCGCGGATGGCTGTAAGGCGCGCTGAACCGGGATCGGCGTTTTTGCGGGGGTAGCGCCGGGGCGCGTCATTCCTCAGATTATCTGAAGCTTTCGAAACTCGCCTTGTCGCCTGCTGCCGTACCGAAGGGATCCGTCATCGCCGACACCGGAATCCGACGCTCGTTCCATGCGGCTGCGCCGCTTCTCTCGGCGGCCTTCGCCGCGATCCTCGCCCTGTCGATCTGGACGAAGTTCACCGCATCCACTCTCATGGACGACTCGTTCATGTTCACCAGGTACGCAGATACGGTGCTCTCGGAAGGACGGTTCGCGCCGAACCCCGGTGGGGAGCCGGCCTGGGGGCTGACCTCGCCGGCATTCCTTTCCGTGATAATCCCCCTCAGGATACTCCTTCCCGGTGACCCCGTCCTTCCGCTGCTCCTGGCGGGAACCGTCTGCGGTCTGGCGTTCCTCGCCCTCCTGACGCGCCTGCTGCTGAAGGCTGCGGGTCGGGATCCGACCGCACGCCGCGCAGCCCTGTTCCTCATTCTGTTCTCTGCGGCCTTCGCATCGCACGACATCGCCTTCCATTTCACCAGCGGCATGGACACCATGTTCGCCCTGGCATGGCTGACGCTCTACATCGGCGCCTTCCTCGCCCGCCGGCCACGGGCCGTCCTGCTCGGGCTGCTGGGCGGAGCTGCCTTCGTGGTGAGGCCGGATCACCTGGTCTTCAGACTCGGCACGCCTGCGGTCGTCATTCTGTGCTCGTCGGGGAGGGAGAGGCGCGGAGCGCTGGTCTGCCTGCTGGTTTCGATCGCGGTCGTGGCTCTGCTGATGCTCCTGGGCCTGCTGTTCCTGGGATCGCCCCTGCCGCTGGCGTTCTACGCGAAGACTCCGGGCTTCTACGGGATTTCCTTCCAGCGCTTCTATCTGCTGGAGTCACCGAAGCAGTTCGTTCAGTTCATCCTGTCCTATCCGGTTCCCGTGTCGCTGATGGCGCTCGCATGCGCGGCTCATCCGCGGAGATGGCTGCAGTTTCTGCCGCCGGTCCTCAAGGGACTGTTGGCGTCCTCGCTCCTTTTCGCCTTCTACCAGTTGTTCCTCGTTACGCCGATCATGCCCCATTCCCAGAGGTTCTTCTATCCGCTCCTGGCGCCGATGGCGGTGCTGTCCGCCGCTTCCTGCGCATTTCTGCGGGGGGAGCTGAAGAAGCTCCCGCCGTCCGCGGCGATCCTGAAGGACGACGGCACGCGCCGTGTCGCCCGGGCCGCCTTCCTGCTCCTGATCGTCTTCACCATCGGCCCGAGGGTTGTCGGCTGCATCTCCGACATCCGCCATCCCCCGCCCGACGGATTCAACTGCTTCGACCTCGAGGAGGAGCTGGACAGCCGCTGGCGCTGCTACTGGCCGCATATCACAGAGTTAGCCAGGCTTCAGGCGCCGCTCGTTGTCGCCTCGACCGAGGTGGGGCACCTGTTCGCTGTCGATGCGGACTTCACCGTGATCGACATGTGCGGACTAAACGAGACGACCATCGCCCACCACGGCTTCTCCGCAGAATACCTGATCGAGAGGTACGAGCCGGATGTCATCTACATGCCGCATCCCGACTATGTGGAGATGACCGCCGACCTCATGGAGTGCCGTCTCTTCGAGGAGCGCTACGTCCTGATGGACGATCCGGAGGACGAATATTTCCTCGACCTCGCGATCAACAGATTCAGCGGCAACTACGCGGACCTGGCGGGGATAGCGGGTCTTTCACTCTGATCCCCTTCTTCGACACGAACGGTTGAGAAGCTTGGCTGACCACCGCAGGACGCTTTCGGCCGCGCGACAATGGATGCTGCTGGCAGCTACTCTAACGGAGCCGGAGCGATTCGTATTCCGGCCCAGACTCACCGGGCCGGGACGAAAAGAAGAGGGCGCGGCTTGCGCCGCGCCCTCTCCGGGGAAACGATCCTCAGTTGAACAGGCTCTTGATCCCGGCCCAGGTCTCGCTCTGGAGGGCGCCGATGTCGTCGCCCTCGATTATGAACGGCATCCCCTGGGGGGCGCCGGTTCCGCCCATGGCCAGCAGGCTCCAGCCTGACGAAGTGTACTGGAAGGCGTCACCGGTGTCGTACTGGCCGGTGATCGTGACTGGGCCGGCCCAGGGGCCGGAGGAGCCGCTGCCGGCCAATGACCAGTTGAGATAGTAGGTGCCCGCGCTCAGGGTGAGGTCCGTGAACTCGCAGACAAGAACCATCACGGGCCTGTCCGGATTGCCCGAGCCGGTGGAGAGCACCCTGTAGCAGTTGGCGAATGCGGTAGAGGTCATGAAGTTGGTGTCGGGGTCGCCGTAGACGATGGCGCCTGTCGCGGGGAAGTCGTCATGGACAGCCATGTAGACGCCCGTGAACGGGGATACAGGCCCGGAACCCGTCTGGTACCCGAAGAAGGAGATCGAGGTAATGTTCCAGTTTGAGCCGTCGGGAATCTCGAACTGGTCGGCTAGACGGTTACCGACCGTGTACTGGCAGCCGAAGCCGTAGGTACTCTCGAGCTCGTCCATCTTGGACTCGTCGGCGCCGCCGTAGCCCGTTCCGGGGCTGTTGACGAACGGGCCGTTGTCGAACAGGACCGCGAGCGGGCCGTTCCACACCGAGCCGCCCTGCATGGTGCCCGAGTATTCGGGAACGGGAGTCCAGATGTCATCTACGGCGTCGGATGCGAACGCCGTGAACGACACCAGAAACAAAGCAGCAATAAACAGTCTCATCCCTCCTCCTCCTCCTCCGATCGACCCGCATCCGGGGCAACCACCCCGGAGTCGAGGTCAGCCCACACGCAAAAACAATTATACAACCATCCCTACTATCCAGCATAGTGGCCCGGCGTCAAGTCCGGCAGGCTAGAGCCAGTTCGATGGATCGTCCGGCAGAGAGCGGAGAAGTTCGTCGTCCACCACCATCCCGTACTCGGCCGCCAGGCTGTCCAGCCAGGCAAGAGTCCGCTCCTCGACCAGCCGCATCCTCACCGACCGGCGGACATCATCCTCGATCTCCTCGAAGGCGGCTTCGTGCGACGGGATGATCCCGACCAGCCGGAAAGCCGCGAAGAAGTCGGTTCCGGGGACGGCGTAGGGCGGGGTCCAGCTCGTGGTGTCCGAGGGATCTATCGAGAAGAGTTCCTCTCCGGCGTCGAGAGGCACCTCCTCTTTGGTGAGCGGCCTCGTAAGGCTGCCTGTAGAGCCTTCCGGGGCCAGGCCCGGAAGCGGCTCGGCACCTGATGCAAGAGCGCCGGCAGTGCCTGCAGTCAGCGCCGTCCGATAGACCTCGAACATATCTGCGGGAAGAAGAGCGGTCTCGAATATCCTGGCCTCGGGAATGACCACGGGGGCGGACATCGAGTCGTAGGCCTCCCGGACCATGGCATCGGTCGGGTCGGCGCAGCCGGCCATGACGTCCTCGAACAGGCGGTCGGCTGCGGCGGACAGCATCCGCCCCCGGGCCCATCGCGCGTTCTCATCGCCGACTGCCGGATCCGTCAGCGCGAGCCAGTCTGTCATCGCCATCCCCTGCCAGGCCCGGTCAACCGCATCGCCGATGAACGAGGCCGGGTCCACGAGGGTCTGCATCGCAACTCCCATGAGCTCGATCTCCATGTACATGTCGACGAGGGTCAGGCTGCCTATGTCGGAGACGAGCAGGGTTTCAGGGGACAGGGCTCCCGGGTGCGCATTCTGCAGCTCTTCGAGCTTCCGGACCGCCGCGGTGTCGATGGATGGCGGGTGGGCGGCCGATATGGAATCGGTCATCCGGTCGAGCGACTCGAAGGTTCTCACCAGAGTCAGACGGCGCCGGGCGTACTCCCTGATCTCGACGGAGTCGTCCAAAAACTCGGTCAGGCCTCCCGGATGGGGGTTGTACAGCGAGTCCAGCCTCACAACCAGCCCTTCCGGCCCCTCGGCGACCCCGCCCGGCTCGATCGACGCGAGCAGTCCGCCGACAGCGGGATCCATCTCCGACAGGTAGCAGGGGGCCGGTACGCTCTCGCCTGGCCCTCCGGGGTCGACCGTGTACCAGACGACCCTGTCGAAGTTCTCCGCGAAGAACGCGATATCCTCTTCGGTGACCAGAGGCTCGACTATCGATGTGACGATCTCCTGCGTCCTGATGACCGCTCCGCGCCTCGCCCATGCCCTCTCGAGGGCGACCATCGCGGGATCGGAAAGATAGCCTAGCGATTCCAGCGCCTCCTCGACCAGCACCTTCCGGGCGAGCGCAGTCACGAAGCTCCCGGCAGGGTCGTCCCCGGCGAGGTAGGCGTCACGCTCCCCCTGGTCCAGTCGCAGCCAGGCTCTAGCCGCATCCTCCACGGTGATGGTGTCGGTCGAGAGCGTAACCAGGGATGAAGCCCCGGAGTGCCGTTTGGTGCAGCCGGTGCCCGTGGTGGCGAGCACGGCGAAGATCAGGGTGACGGAAAGCATTTTCGGCAATGCGGCCTCCCGCCCGGACGGTCCGGGCTCAATTCCTCCCGGGGGTACTTCACTCTGTGCGGCTCGTCCACAAGTCTTTTGAAAATGTCGACCGGATCAATCTGCTCCGGCGAAGCGACCGTCTCCCGGGTCTCCTCGTTCACGGGTTCTGCAATACGATCGAACATATGCGGTTTCTGAGTCCGGGAGTGTCGCGGCGGGGAGATCTAGATGGCTGGGGAGCAGGGATTCGAACCCCGGTAAACAGATCCAGAGTCTGCTGTCCTACCATTGGACGACTCCCCAGCGTCACGCGGCCGGAAGATACGGGCAGCCCTTCCAGACTGTCAACTTAGCGTCCTGACTCGATCAATGTAATTCCGTCATCCCGGCCGGCCCTGATCAGTGCAGGGAGTTCTCCAGATCCTGCAGGTGGACCAGCACCGTCGTTCCCGCGACCACATCCACCGGCATCGACGCAAGCCGAACCGCTCCGGAAGAGAGTCTCCTCGACAGGTGGATCATGTACGCCCCCTCCCCGAGTTCGACGGAGCAGGGGACGGCGGGGTCGGTATCCAGCCAGTCCAGCGCGACATAGCGCCCCGGGCAGGGGATGGAGACCGCTAAAAGCAGGCTGTCGGATGCGACGGAGACGGGCTGGAAGGCGATCTTGCCGCAGGGGACGATCTCTCCGGTGATGTACTCGCCGCCGGCCACCGCGAGGGACAGCCCCGCGAAACCGTCCGGCAGACTGTCGGACAGGAGAGGAAGCTGGGCCCAGCCGTCGCCGTTCCAGTACTCGAGCCATCCGCTCTCGCGCCCCTGAGGCCCCTGGAACCAGCCCAGCACGGGACGAACGGGGATGCCGAGGGCCCTGAGGCTCGACCCCAGAAGAACCCTCAGCTCTACGGGCGTTCCGCCGCCGGAGGCGAGCACGTCGCAGGGGGAGGCTACTCCGCCCATGAAGTCGTACGGTCTGACCCTCATCCTGCCGATGCTCCGCGCTATGCTCTCGGTTACGGCTGCGACGGTGGTGTCTGTATCCGCAATCCACGTCGTCCAGTAGGTCACGAGAGGCGTTCTGTACGGGGAGACCGGCTCCTCGTCGAACCGATACTGCAGGAGGAAGTTCAGGAAGATCGAGTCCGGCATGGACTCGAACCAGATCTCCCGCGAATCCAGGGCGCCTATGGCGTGATCCATCAGGGCTTCCGAAGTCATTTCGAGCCTGTCGAGCCTGGGAATCGTCGCGAACAGTCCGTCGATGCAGTCGAGCATCGCGCCCTCGCTCCCGGACAGGACCTCGGACCAGAAGGCGTCGTTGCCGGGCGTGTGGGCGAGGAGGCTGTCACGCTCCGCCGGCGTCAGGAGCGCAAGGATCGAAAGCAGTACTATCAATGTTCCTCCTCCACGTTCAGCATTGTCGAACCGGGAAGCGGCCCCCCGTCCACGGGCGTCACGACCACGGTTTCTCCCGCCGTGACCTCAACGGTCAGGCAGGAGACGGGCCACCCCCAGGAGAGCATGTAGGTTCCGCAGCCCAGCTCGAGTGAATCGACTCCCGGAACGAGCCTGGTGACGGGTCTGAGTGCGCCCCAGTTGACTATCGACACGTACACCGGCCCGCCGAACGAGCCTTCGGTTCTTATGAAACCGGTGTCCGCGTAGTTGGAGGTGATGTTGAGGAGCGAGGCGTGACCCCTTCTGAGGAGCGCGCCCGGAACCGAATCCTGAACCACAGCCACGACGACGGCGGATCGAGATGCGTTGGTCGAGAACCATGTCGGCTGGTCGAGCGAATCCACGCCCAGCCCCGACTCGGTCGCCACCCAGCCTTCGGGCGTCCAGACCTCGGTCCAGGCATGGTTGTTGTCGCAGGTCATCCACCACGGGGTATAGACCTGCCTGCACGGGATGCAGACGGAGCGGAGCGCGTCCATCTGAAGGATCGTAAGCTCCTCGCAGCGTCCCGTCCCGCTTGCGAGCGTAACGAGGGGCGACTGGTCCCGCCTCTGTGTCTGCATGAAGTCCGCGTTCGCGTCGCACCACGCGAGCACCCGGACGGCGGCGGCCTCGATACCGGGGGCATCGGCGACCAGCGGAAGCAGTTCGGCGAAGAACTGCGGCCTCCAGTCCGTGACGGGCTCCTGACTCACCCGAACCGGCAGGACATAATCGAGGAACACGGAATCGGGCACCAGGGCGCCCCATGAGACCTGACCACGCGCCAGAAGGGCGAGCCTGACGTTCTCCGAGAGGATTTCGGCATAGGCCGGTACCAGGTCGCATAAAGGGGAGTTGTCCGAGAGGAACTCCAGAGCATCGTCGAACTGAACCGCGGACGGGAGAAGCAAGAAGAGGATCGAGACAATGGTCATCGGCCGCCCTTCCTTCCTATAATTCCTTCATGAAGAAGATTCTTGTCTCCTGGGCGGTGGGAGCGGTCGCGCTGTACCTGGTATCGCTGCTGCTCGGCCCTTCAATGGAGTTCGACGGCATCGCCCCGGTCCTCTGGACCGCCCTGTTGATCGGGCTTCTGAACGCCCTGGCCGAACCCGTCATCCGGCTCCTCACCTGCCCGTTCTATCTCCTGACCCTCGGACTCTTCAGATTCGTGGTCGACGCCGCCTTCCTGCTCATCGCCCGCACCGTGGTGCACGGATTCTGGATCGAGGGCTTCTGGTGGGCCCTGCTGGCCGCCGTGCTGGTCTCCCTGGCCACCACGATCATGAACGGCATCTTCAGGAGCGAAGAGCGCTGATAATCCCCACGGGGGTGCTCTCCCGCCCCTGACCGAGTGGATTGTCCGAGAGGATTTCGACCAGGAGGCTCCTGTCGATCGACCCGGGCCAGCTTCCCAGCACGTTCCCCCCGAGATCGTTGATGTCCACGACGGCAGCCCTGCAGCCGAAGGCCTCCGACAGCCTCCGGGAGACGGCGTCCGGTTCCAGCGGCGCCAGGCTGACCGCTCTGTCGAAGGGCGGGATCGTGCCCCGTGTCGGCCCATCAATCGAGCGGGCGAGCGGCCCCGCAATCCGGTAGAAATCCCCCCTGCGGCCGAAAAGTCTGGTTATTGCGGACACCGATGCTGCGAGGAGGATCCTCGGCGTCCCCACCTCCCGCAGAGCGCATTCCATGGTCTCCGGCATTCCGAGCCCTATCCCCGAGGGCGTCCTTGTGACGAAGCGGGACAGGAACTTCGCGAGAGGCCGCGCGACGAGCGACCCGTCGTCGAGCAGGAAATACCTGCCCTGACTCGCTCCGACGGCCTTCTCGCTGACGAACAGGAGGTCGTCCGCCGATGGGGACAGGCCCGCCTGTGTAAGCCCCTCGGATACGGCCTCGACGAGGTCGTCGCCCTTGAGGATCAGCCTGGTCCTGACCGCAATCCGGGCGAACCGCATGCCGCGGACTTCGATCACCGTCCGTTTCACGTATGTTTTCCCTCCGTTGGCTATATGTTTACGGCACAGGCGGAGGACAAGCTCGAACATGGATCTGTCCGGACTCACCAGCGTTCAGGCCGGCGCGCTGCTCGGCGGTCGTCCCGTCGTCGTGGTGCCGCTGGGCAGCACTGAGCAGCACGGAGAACTGGCGCCCCTGTCGTGCGACACGGCCGTCGCCCACGCGATCTGCCGCGAGGCGGCGCGGGCCGCCGGGGTTTGCTGCACTCCGCCTCTGCCGTTCGGCTTTTCCGAGTGCCACACCGGCTTCCCCGGCACGGTGAGCCTCTCCGCGAACACCCTCTCCCTCGCGGTGGAGGACGTCGTGCGGAGCTTCGTCATCCACGGCGCGAGGGTCATCGTCTTCCTGTCGGGCCACGGCGGAAACCGCCGGCCCGTCGAGTCCGCGCTGGAAAGGCTCCGGCCCGGGCACCCGGGGGTCAGGCTCGAGTACATGGGCTACTGGAATCTTCCCGGCGCACAGGAACTCGAGCTGAAACTCTTCGACGGGCGCAGCGGGTTCCACGCCACTGCCGCCGAAGTGTCGATCTACATGCACCTTTTCCCGGAATTCACCCCCGCCGCCGGCGCCGTGCGGCAGTATCCGCCCTCGCCTTCCGGTCCGATGACCGCGGAGGAGTGGAAGGCCGCATATCCGGACGGCCCTGCCGGTGTCGACGCCCGCCAGGCCTCCCCCGCGAAGGGGGCCGAACTGTTCGCATTTCTCTGCAGAAGCCTGGCGGATGTGCTGTCCCGCATGGAAGGCGGTTCCAATGTCTGATCCGGCCGTTCTGATCCGGCGCCTTGCCGTGGACTACGGCCGGAACAGGGTTCTCGACGGCCTCGACATGACCGTCGAGCAAAACACGGTTCATGGACTCCTGGGTCGGAACGGCGCCGGGAAGACCACCACCGTCAGGGCGATCACGGGCCTCCTCCGGGAGGCGTCCGGAAGCGTTTCCGTGCTGGGGCGGACGCCACGCCGGGATCCCGGCGTCAGGAGGCTTCTCTCGATTCTGCCCTCCGACGACGGCCTTCTGCCCGGGCTTTCCGTTCTCGAAAACCTCATCTGCTGGGCGGGATTCTGGGGCATGACCGGCCGCGACGCCGAGAGGGCCGCATCCGCCGCCATCGAGGCCGTCGGCATGGAGGGCGGTAACACGGGCAGGACCGGATCGCTCTCCACCGGGAACAGGCGGCTGGCCGCGCTGGCAAGGACATTCATGGTCCCCGGCGAGATAGTGATTCTGGACGAACCTACATCCTCGCTCGACCCGGTCGTCTCCGCCAGGATACGCGGCGTTATCGCCGGAATGTCGCGCGACAGGACGGTGATCCTCTCCACGCACAATCTGGAGGAGGCTCAGGAACTCTGTTCCTCCGTCACGATCATCAACCACGGCCGAAGCGTGTTCGAAGGCCCGCCGGACGGCGGCGACTCGGAAGGAGCGGGCGGATACCTCGTGAAGTCGGAGTCGGGCGCGGTCTCCTGGCGCGGTGCTCCGCTGGAGCGCCGCGATGACGGATTCTTTCTGCTGGACTCGGGGCTATCCGCCGCGGACACACTTGCCGAACTGGTGGCCTCCGGCATACGGGTGTGCGAGTTCAGGCCCGCGGTGCATTCCCTCACGGACATCTTCATGGACAGGGCGGGGTCGGAATGACCGCCGCAGTCATGCGCCGCGACTGGATACAGTTCAGGAACACGCTGGGCCGTATTGGATTCGTGAGACTCATCGCCGCGTACTGCATTCTCATGGGCGTCTTCGTTCCGACCCGGTTCGATGATCCCCGCGCATCGGTGGTCGTGTTCGCGCTGATCCCGCTCTACCTGGTCGGACCGCTTGCTGTGGACGCGATTGCCGGCGAGCGCGACAGGAAGACGCTGGAATCGACGCTCTGCACGCCGGTGAGCCCGTTCCAACTGATGCTCGGCAAGCTCCTCCTGCCCGTAGTCCTGGCTATGGCGTTCACAGTCTGCGCGATGGCCTGCTACAAATGTTACTCCGCAATCATGTCGAGGCCGTCTGCAGGGCCGGGCGACATGCTGGCGGCCCTGGCCTTCGGTCTGCCCCTCTCGCTGCTGTGCTCGGCCACCGGGCTCCACGTCTCGCTTACTGCATCGTCGACCCGGAACGCCCAGCAGTGGTACTCCATCACCCTGCTCGCCTTGACTGTAGGTCTTCCCCTCGGGCTGAGGGCCCTGCTGCCGTCAATAGAGCCCTGGACCCTGCAGACCGTCTCGCGCCTCTTCGAGGGCGGGGCGGTCTCCATCGGCGGCCTGCTCCTGTTCCTTGTCCTGCTTCTACCGGGCCTCGCTCTGGCGGGCCTGGCCTGCCGCCGCTTCGGAAGACTCTGGACGATGAACGAAGGCCCCCGGCTCTGAAATCTGGAGGTGCGTCATGTCGCGACCCGCGGCTGAACTCGTCACGACCGTCCCCGACCCTGATCTGGGGAAGAGTATCGGAAGGGCGGCGGTCGAGGCGGGGCTGGCGGCCTGCGCTCAGGTCGACGGCCCCATCACGAGCGTCTACACCTGGGAGGGCGGGATTGAGGCGGCGGCGGAGTGGAGGGTGCGCCTCAAGACCTTCCTAGACCTCACGCCGGAACTGGAGGCCTTGGTGAAAAGCCGCCATCCCTATGAGGTTCCCGAGATAGTCATAAGCAACATCACGGCTCTGTCCGGGGATTATCGCGCCTGGATGGAGGAGGTCATCCGGCACTGACGGCCGCCGGCGGCGACGGAGTGCGGAATCGGCAACCGGTGGATGGGCTCCGGCTGGCGGGGCGGTAAAGGCCTAGTATCCGCCGCGGCCGAAGAACACGACCGGGATCGTCTTGAGCAGCAGCCTGACGTTCAGGCCGACCGACCTCTTCAGTGCGTAGCACAGGTCGAGGAACTGGGCGGCGTCGAAGGGGAGCCTGCTTCTGCCGTAGACCTGCCAGATGCCCGTGAGCCCGGGTTTCACCGAGAACCTGGTCCTCTGCCAGCCCTTGTAGTAGTCCATCTCGTAGGCGATGCACGGCCTGGGCCCCACCAGGCTCATGTCCCCCCGGAGCACGTTCAGGAGCTGCGGCAGTTCGTCGATCGACGTCTTTCTGATGATCCTGCCGATCCAGGTCACGCGGTCGTCGCTCCTCAGCTTGAAGCCGCTGTCGCTGTCCGTGTCGGCCGCGATGCCCAGGGCGTACTTGGCGAAGTAGTCCTTGTGGGCCTTCACGTTGGAAGAGGTCGTGTTCCTCATTGATCTGAACTTCATGAACACGAACGGCTTCCCGTTCAGGCCGATCCTCTTCTGCCGGAAGAAGACCGGGCCGGGGCTGCCGAGAAGGATCATCACCGACACCACGGCGAACAGGGGCAGCAGCAGGATCAGTGCGACCGACGACAGAACCACGTCCACGACCCTCCAGAACTTCTCGCCGGCCCCGGACATGGGCGGGGTGAAGAACACGACCGCCGGCCTGTCCGGGAAGCTGATCCAGGGGTCGTAGTAGCCGATGTTTTCGAAGATCGAGGAGTAGAAACTGAGCGAGATCCCCTCGGAGAAGCACCTCGTGATGAAGGGGGCGACAATGTCGAAACTGAGATCGTCCTCGACTATGCAGAGGTCGTCGCAGCCGCACTCTCGCATGCGCCTGAGGCAGTACTCGAGCCTCTCGGACACATCCGGGGGGCAGGGCTCCGCGCAGGTCTCGAAACGCAGGAAGCGCCTGTAGAGGGACGACTTCTTCAGCATGGCCGTGATCCTGGCGATGATGGCCGGATCGCCGAAGGCGAGTATCCTGACCTCCGGAATCCGGAGCAGCCCCGTCCGCGACAGGAGGACGATGAAGGAGGGCAGCATGAGCCTGAGCATTATCGCCGTGGCGCTCCAGAGGACGAACACCATCCCGATCACCAGGCGGCTGTGGATGAACCACCGGGAGGGCAGCCTGAAGACGAAGGCCGCGATCACGTAGAACACCGTGACGATGAGCGCGATCCGGATGAGCCTGTATGCGAGGAGCCAGCGGTTCACGGCCGTTCTCGCGTGATGGACGCTTTCCATGTCGGAGAGCAGAAGGGCGAGGATGGAGTAGAAGCCCCACGTCCCCAGCAGGGGCAGCGGGTTGACGAGCATTTCCGTGCCGTGCCTGACCAGGTCTGCCAGGAAGAGCGAAACGGCGATGGAGAAAGTGTCGAACAGCACGCTCATCGCGGTGTATGTGCCGTTCAGCCTGATTCCCTTCTCCCGGCCCATCAGCCCTCCCGGCGGATTCCGCCCAGCCCGGAGCCGTCGACGCCTTCCGGCGAAGCCGGGTCCTCCGGGATGGAAAGCGAGATCATGGTTCCTATGCCGAGCCAGAAGAAGGCGTTGATCTGCGGCCATCTGAGGAGATGATCCACTAGCTGGTGCCCGGCGAAACCCACCAGTGAGCAGACCATGGCCATCGCGGCCGTCGACCGGCCCCGGCGCATCGAGAAGACGGCCGCCGCCGCCACTCCGGCGACGAGAAGGGCCAGGGAGACGAGAGAGACGATTCCACCCTTGACGGCCTGGTTCAGGAAGAGGCTGTTGCCGCCGCCGAAATGGGGGATGTCGCTGGTCGAAATGGTATGCCTGATGTCCCAGAACGTGTAGATCTGCGTCCGGCCTGTGAAGAAACCGAGAGCCCCCCAGCCCACGCCGGTCCACGGGCGATCCAGGAAGTCGTTCCAGAAGCTCCTGTAGGTGATGTACCTGTGGACGAGGGTCGGCTGGTTCACGACATCCGACGGTTCGGTGACCAGGCTGAGCTGCCTCGCGAAGACGTGCGCGTTGCTCGCCATCACGTAGACGATCAGGGCGAGGAAGGCCGCCGGGAGGGCCGGCCGCCTTCTGAACCTTACGGCGAGCACCAGGACCGATCCCAGCACCGTCATGAGGAAGCCGCCGCGCGAGAAGGTGAAGAGGGTGGCGGCGAAGCCGGCTGCGAAGGCTGCAAGGGATAGTGTTCTCCACGCCCTGGACTTCTCGTGCAGCGCGAGACCCAGGGCCACGGGGACCGTGAGTTCGAGGAAGCCCGCGAACACGTTCGCTCCCGGAAAGGAGGCGTCCACCCTTCCCCGGTAGACGTAGCCGAGTTCGATGTCGATGCGACTGAAGCCCTCGATGCCGAGATACTCGAAGATGCCCGAGGCGGCTGTCACGAGAAGAGACAGGACGATGCTCCGCACGAGCCAGAGGGCCTGGCTTCCCGTCCTCACCCGGTCAACCGTCACTAAGGCCACGGGCATGAAGAGGAAGAGGCTCCAGCCCTCCCTTATGGCGTTCCAGACGTGCTGCCCGCAGACATGGACGGACAGCGCGATGCTCACCGTCTGCACGGCGGCCGCCATGAGGCAGACCCCCAGGCCGGCCTTCCACGGGATTCTGAAGGGTTCGTCGCGGACGATCTTCTCGAGAAGCCAGAGGATCGTCACCGCGAAGCAGAAGAGAGTGGCGAAGGTGGGATGGAAGTGGCCCAGGCCGATGTCGGCCCCGCCGAAGCTGAATACGAGAGGCGCGACGTAAAGGAGGCCGAGCGAGCCATGCCTGAGAAGCACCGCTGCCGGGACGAGGAGTAGAGCCCCCTCGACCGCCCTGAGCATGTTCCGGGGAGCGGTTGCATAGAGCCAGAGGAAGAGAAGGGTCGCGACAAGGATCAACGCGCCCCATGCAGGCCGCATTCGGACGGCCGGACCGATCGAGGGGCCGCCCTCCGGCCGTAGTCCCCGGTTGCCCTGCGGTGCGGACGGCATCGGGATCACCTGCCGCCGAAGAGATCCGTGAATCTCTGTCCGGCGTCGGAGGAGCCGGTCTTGCCGGAGTCGCCCCGTAGTCGATCATACGGTTCGAACTCCTCGCAGAAGTTCTTGTGGCCCGGATCGCCCGGCTGTTCGGCGGTAGAGGAGGCGCACAGCCTGGAGGATGCGTCATAGAGACGGCACTGGTCGCAGGTGTGCAGGTAGCATCCGCAACCCTCGCAGACGGCCCCGAAGGAGCCGGCAGTGCGTGCGTCCTCCCTGCCGCAGCGCGAGCAGATCAAGCCTCCTCCTCTCCCGGCAGCGGGAAAATGTCCCTGACCGTGAAAACCCCGTCCCTTCCGGGGAGTTCGATTTCCTCGCCCCTCCTCCTGCCCAGCAGGGCCGCGCCCAGCGGCGCGAGGTAGTTCACCCGGCCGTCCTCCGGCCTGGCTTCGACAGGACCTGTCAGGTGGAAAGTGATCTCCCCGCCGGCGCCCTCCAGCCTCACGCCCGTACCCGGCGAACTCACCGAGGAGCTGATGTCGCCCGAAGGATACGGCCTCAGTCGGCCGAACTCGTCGGACCACCGGGAGAGCCGTTCGAGGAGAAGATCCCGCCGCTCCAGCGCCGCCTTGTATTCGGCGTTCTCAGACAGGTCTCCGTGGGCGGCCGCTTCGCCGACGGCTTCCGCAGCCGCCGGGATTTCTACTGTCCTGAGCTTTTCGATGGCTTCCGCCCGTCTCCTGATGGCCCCGGGGGAATCGAAGACGAAGTCGGATTCCCAGAAGTAGTAGGCGCGGCCCGAGTCCGCGCTGCGGCCGGAGGATTCCCGTCTGATCTCCAGGCAGAGCCCGGTTTCGTGAGCCGGCCCGCATTCGTCGAGCAGACCGGAAAGATTCGACAGTTTCCTCGCGTCCAGGTCGGCGAGAAACGACCTCAACTCATCCCCGGCCTTCTCCACGATCGTTCTGGAGGCACGCCTCTGGCTGTCGGCGCGTCCTCTCGGGATCGAGTCCAGGGCGGCGCGGATGACGGCCCTGGTCTCCTCCGGGGATTCCATGCCTTCCGCGAGCAGAACGGAGGACGCCCAGAGAAGAAGGTCGGGATCGCTTCCATGAAAGATCAGTTCCCGCAGGAACCCGTCCGCCCAGCCGGGATGGGACGAGGCGGCGGCCTCGATGAGCATGGGACGCTGGCCCGCAGGAAGGTGCGTCACGAGTTCCTCGAGCGCGTGGGGCTGCGCTTTGGAAACCCAGAGCGCAATGTAGTCTCTTCGGCATCTGGGAGTGCCGATCTCGCTCAGAGCCTGCAGCGCGCGGACGGGAACAGGATCGACCAGCCCGGACAGGGAGCCCGGATCGCCTCCGGATATCTGCAGCAGAGTCCAGTGCAGCTCGAATCTGGCTCCGGCCTCTACGCTCCTCGGGTCCGGCATGTCCGCGAGCAGTGCACTCGCTGCCGCAGTCTGCTCCTCCTCAGGAGCCGCCCGGAGCATGGCCGCGGCGCGTTCGACCTTCTCGGAGAGCGGCCGCTTGAGCTTCAGCATCGCCCTGAGGGCCTCCTCCAGGCCACCCCCGCGTACTCTCTCGATGACGTCGGGGCTTTCGAGCAGGCCGACAGCCGGCCGGGCCGCCTCCCTCATCGACTTCCAGAGCGAGGCCGCTTCCTCACCCAGCACCGGTCCGAGCGACTGCCTCTCCACGCGGCCGCCGCCCTCGTCCAGCAGCTTCTCCAGGAGCGACGCCGGGTCGGCGCACAGGGCCGAGAAGGCGGCCGGGTCGATGCGCCTCAGCACGGCGACGTCGTCCGGGGCTGCCGGAGCCGTCGTGGAAAGCAGATTGTCGAGGGAGATGTCGTGATTCCTGCTGGAGCTGAAATCGACCGTGGCCGAGGTTCTTCCGATCCGTCCGATCCGCCCCGCGCCGAGGACGGGGTGGACGACCCAGTTCTCCTCGGCGAACCGAAGCAGCTTCGAGAATCCGGCCCAGGCCTCGGAGACGATGCAGCCGGGCGTCAGCAGCCCGGAGTCGGACAGATACCTCTCCAGCGGTCCGAGCATGATGTGCCTGTCGCGGAGCATCTCCACGAGATGAGCCCTGAGGTTCTCGTCGACTCCGAAGCAGGGCGCGCAGAGTTCGAGGAGGGAGGCGGTGCGTTCCGAACGGTCCGCCTCCTCCAGCGCGATCTCGAGGAGGCCCGATGCCCGCGATGCCTGGCCGTTACGGACCAGTATGCACAGGGCTTCCGAGGCTTCCACCGGGTCGAGCGATCCGGGCAGCATGTCGAGCCAAAGGCCTTCCAAGCCTTCGTAGTCGCCCTTTTCGGCGAGATCTCCGAGTCTGGACAAGAGAACTCCTCCGTCTTAGAGATGATGAAATGAGAAAATAGCGGAGTTTTTCCATCCTGGAAAGCACTGGAGGATGACATGGATCGGAGACAGTTCTTCAGGAGGGCCGGCAGGGCGGGCATCGCCGCTGTCCTCGGTTCGGTCGCCGGCGGAATCCTCGGGCGGCGCGCCGAAGCGGGCGATCTCGAACACGGCGGGGTCGCGCTGTGGAACTCGGGTTTATTCAGGCAGGACAACGTCGATCTTTCTGGCGAAGACGACGGCATCATCCGCGCCAGGACGGGCGGGGTCTGGACGGACTATCCCGTCACGCCGCTGCCGGATCGTTTCATGGATTGGAACCTCGCGGCCAGGCGCGCGATGCTCGATTCGATATCCGACATGATGTCCGGCAAGGGCGGTTCCGGCCCCTCGCTCGCCGGTCCTCACAACGCCGCGATGGCGACCTGCGGGGTCAGACGCAGGGACAGCCTTCTCGAGATCAACAACGCCTTCAAGGGCATCGGAATGTGCCCCTCGCGCAGCCGGGTGAAGGAGCTGATCCGCCACATGAGCGATACCGCCGATGCGCCGATGCCCGAGAGAATCGCGACTCTCGCCTCGCTCTACGGCGACGCCGCCAACTTCGACAGGACAAGGCTCATCACCCTCGAGCTGTACGCGACTCCCAGCTTCGAGACCCACACGTTCCTGAACCTGATGGAGAACCCGGTGACGTCCCTGGTCTTCCTCGACAGCACCTCCTTCGAGGTCAGGGGGATCGCAGAGCTGGTGCACCCCGCGGACACCGGCGCGCCGGAGTACAGCCGCGACCTGGTCACATACACCAATCTGGCGCATTCGTACTTCCACGGCGAGTTCCCGCGTCTGTTCCCGGGCATCGTCGTGCACGTGACGGAGGTGTTCGACAACAGCCCGGGCACGGGTCTGGGCGTCCGGATAGCGCCTCCGCTGCCGTAGGTCCGCACCAATTGGTCGCCGTCTTCGTCGATGTCGACGGAACGCTGATCCGGGGTTCCTCCGAGAAGTCGTTCCTCTTTCATTTCGTCTCGCGCGGGGAGTTGGGGGCCGTGCGGCTCGCCGGATTCATCGCGGGCTACGCCGCACATCCCGTCGCCACGCTGGTCCACGGCCCCGGCTGGAACCGGGGCTACCTGAGAGGAATGGACGAACGAACGATCCGCAGGCTGGCGGATGACTTCTCCAGGAGCGCCCTGATTCCGAGAATACGGCCCGGGATTATGTCCGAGCTGACCGCCCTCCGCGAGGGCGGAGCGAGGCTGATCCTGCTCTCGGCCTCCCTGGAATGGCTGGTGGGGCCGCTGGGCGAATCGGTACAGGCTTCATGCATCTTCGGAAGCAAGCCGGGCTCCGAAGGCGGCATGCTGACGGGTTCGCTCGACGGGCCGCGTCCCTTCGGCGAGGAGAAGCTTCGTATCGTCGAGGCCTATTGCCGCGAAAACGGCGTTCCGCCCAGAGACTGCGTCGCCTACGGGGACTCCTGGGGGGACAGGCATGTAATGGGTTTCTGCGGGAGAGCCGTTGCCGTCCGTCCCGGGCGGAGGCTGGCCCGGCTGGCCCGGGAGAGGGGTTGGCGCATACTGGAGACCTCGGAATGAGCCGCAGAGCCAGAGGCATCGGCGCGTTCTCGGGCGGCTTGGACGGCCTTCTGGCCGCCTCGCTTCTTTCGGAACAGGGCGTGGACGTTCACCTGGCGACCTTCTCCAGCCCCTTCTTCGAGGCCGGGCTCGGGAGGGAAGGAGCCTTGCAGCTCCGCCTGCCGTGGCGGGAGATCGACTTCACGGAACGGATCATGGCCCTGATCGCCGATCCTCCGAGCGGTTTCGGCTCCTGCATGAATCCCTGCATCGACTGCCATGCCGCCATGATCGAAATGCTCGGCGAAGTCATGAGGGCCGAGGGGTTCGACTTCGTCTTCACGGGCGAGGTCCTGGGCCAGCGGCCGATGTCCCAGAGTCCGCCCTCCCTCCGGCGCGTGGCCAACCTCTCCGGGCTGGGCGACAGGCTTCTCCGGCCTCTCTCGGCGAAGCTGCTTGAACCAACCGATCCCGAGAAGGAAGGGCTCGTCGACCGCGAAAGGCTGCTGGCGCTCAACGGCCGCGGCCGCAAGCCCCAGATGGCGCTCGCCGCAGAGCGGGGGCTCACCTATCCTCCTCCTGCGGGCGGCTGCCTTCTCACCGATCCGATCTACAGCCGGAGGCTTGCCGCACTGCGTGACGCGGGCCTGATGACGGCCCTGAATGCCGGGCTCATCAGGCATGGAAGGCTGTTCCGAACCGGCCTGTCCTCGTTCCTCGTCCTGGGCCGCGACGACAGGGACAACACCGCCCTCGAATCGCTCTCGGGCGGCTGTTTCTACACCCCTTCCGACCGGCCGGGGCCTTCCGCCGTATCTCTTGGCGATCCGACGCCGCACGCCGTGGCCGCCTCGCTCGTAGCCCTGTACACGAAACGGCTGGTTTCCGACACCCTCCGCGTCGATACGCCCGGAGGCTCCCCGGTCGAGTCCCCGCCTGCCTCCCGTGAGACGGCGGACCGGATGGCGGTCGACTGATCGCGCATTGACCGGCGGCCCTGCATTTGCGTAAATTCAAAAACTCGTTTCCAGGGAGGTCCGCTGTATGTTCATCTATCTCATACATTTCTAAGCGGGGGCTCCTCAGCGCAGCTTCATCCCACGGGCTGACCGCTGAAGGCAGCCGTACCGGGTAGAATCGTTCCAGGCAAAAGGTTCAACTCAGGTTCCAACGGGACAGGCTGCTATGCATTACGACGATTTCATGGATGACGACGACCATCCGCAGCGCAGGTACCCCCTGCGTGTCCTGTGGAAGGGTCTCAAGCCGATCGCCGGTTCGCACGCCGGGGCCTTCGCGCTTGCGGCAGGACTTCTGCTGATCGGGATCGTGGGCGAACTCTGCGGACCTCTGATCCTCAGGCAGATGATAGACGAGGCGATACCTTCCCGCTCCGCCGGCCGGGTAGCCGCACTGGCCGGCCTTTATGCGGCGGTCTTCATGACCACGATGACGGTCTTCTACGCCCAGGTCATAGTGACCACGAAGCTGGGGCTCCTGATAGTCCGCGACCTGAAGGGAAAGGTCTTCGAGCACATGCTCTCCCTTTCCCAGTCGTTCTTCGACTCCTTCCCGTCGGGCAAGCTGATGGCAAGGGTCGAGAGCGACTGCGAGCGCGTGAGGATGCTCTTCAGCGAAACCTCGATGGCCATCCTGCGAAGCATCATGCTCATGACGGGTACGATAGGCATCATGGCCGTCACCAACCTCCGGATTACCGGATTCGTGATGCTCCTTGTGCTGCCGGTGTCCCTCACGACCATCCCGGTGCTCCGTCTGATGAGGAAGCTCTGGGCACAGGTCAGGGCTTCGTACTCCCGCATCTCCGGCCTCGTGGCCGAGTATGTCCGCGCAGTGCCCGTGCTCCAGGTCTTCAACGCCACAGGAGTGGCTACCGGGAAGCTCACGCGCGAAGGCAGGCGGTTCCTGGGCCTGGAGGTGAAGGCATCCATCTGGGAGTACGGTTTCTGGGGCTTCCTCGGTTCGTGCGAGGTGGCGGCGGTGGCCGTCATCCTCACCGCGGGCAGAGGAGGGGTCGTCGCCGGGACCATCACCGTGGGTTCGGTAGTGCTCTTCATCGAGTACACCCGCAGGCTGTTCATGCCCATAGTGATGTTCTCCGAGACGCTTAACCAGGTCCAGAGGGCGCTCGCGTCGGCCGACAGGATCAACTCGATCCTCTCCACCGAGACTTGTACGCCCGACGGGGATCTCGGCGAGGAGGACTTCCCCGGGGACTGGGAGGAGATCCGCTTCGAGGACGTCTGGTTCCGCTACGGCCGTGCGGAATGGGCGCTGAAGGGAGTCTCGCTGGTCATCGCCAGGCGCTCCCTGGTCGCCCTTGTCGGCGCGTCGGGAGGAGGCAAGAGCACGATCGTGAGCCTCCTCATGAGGTTCTACGAGCCCACCGGGGGGAGGATCACCATCGGCGGGATCGACATACGCCGCTTCAGGCTGGATGTCTGGCGCAGGAGGCTCGGGCTTGTCCTCCAGAACGTGAGCCTCTTCTCCGGCACACTCTCGGAAAATCTCACGGTCTTCGATTCCTCGGTCCCGGCCAGGAGGCAGATCGAGTCCCTGCGCACGATAGAGGCCGAGGATCTGCTGGAGAGGATTCCGGGCGGGCTGTCCGGGGAGATCTCCGAGGGCGGGCAGAACCTCTCGATGGGCGAGAGGCAGCTCATCAACTTCGCCCGCGCGGTGCTGCACCGGCCGGAGATCCTCATACTGGACGAGGCCACCTCGTCGGTGGACCCCGGGACCGAGAAGCGCATACAGAAGGCCATGGACATGTTGTTCGAGGGGAGGACGGCCCTCGTGGTGGCCCACAGGCTGACCACCGTCCGCAACGCCGACAGGATCTACGTGATCCAGGCCGGTCAGGTCGTGGAGACGGGCACCCACCTCGAACTGCTCGAATGCGGCGGCGTCTATGCCGGGCTGTGCAGGCTGCAGCTCGTGCCGGAGGCCGTCAATGCTTAAGTACTTCAGATGGATTTTCAGATACTACAGGACGCACAGGCTGCACACGGTGTTCCTGGCCCTGCTGACGCTCATTTCCGCAACGGTGGCGCTGGCCTTCCCGCTGGTGTTCCGCTACCTGCTCGACAACGTGCAGGAGGTGCTGGCCCCCGGCAGCGAGGACAGGTTCCTGAAGCTGCTGCTGGCTCTGGGCGCGGTGGGCTTCGCCAGGCTGGTCGCCGGGTTCTACCCCGGAGCGAGGGCCTGGCTGAACAGCAAGATCGGCATGGAGGTGCGGGACGACGCCTTCGGCGAGATTCTGAAGAAGGACTACAGGTTCTTCTCGAAGTTCGGCCCCGGGGATCTCTCGACACGCCTGACGGACGACATCGTCGAGTATCCGCGCATCGCCTGGTTCAGTTGCTCCGGGATATTCCGGGCCGTCGAGTCCGCCTCCAGGCTGGTGTTCTGCCTCGGGGTGATGGTCTTCATGAGCGCCGAGCTGACGCTGCTGTCGCTCGTGCCCCTGCCGATCATGCTCTGGATCTTCTACCGCACCGAACGGAAGCTGGGAAAGCGCGTGGAGGAGAGCCGGAAGGCCACCAGCAGCACCAGCGACCTGCTCGACAGCACGTTCGCCGGGATCGCCATCATCAAGGCCTACCGGGCCGAGAAGGGGCAGTCGGGAAGACTGCGCAGGCTCCTCGACTCCAGGCTCGCCATCGACCTGTCCATCACGAAGCTCGTGATGGTGATCGAGTCCCTGTACAGCATACTGGGCGAGGTCGGCAAGGTCACGGTCCTGTTCCTGGGCGGCCTGTTCGTGATCCGCGACAGGATATCGATCGGCGATCTGTACGCCTTCTACGTCTATCTCGACATGCTGCTGGCGCCCATGATCGACATTCCGAACCTGTTCGTGACGTCGAAGCAGGCCTTCGCCTCGATCGACCGCGTGCGCGAGGTGATGGACTTCCCTCCCGCCCCGGAGAGGAGCGGCGTCAGGAAGCTCGACTCGGTGGACTCGGTGGAGTTCAGGAACGCCGGTTTCCGTTATCCGGGATGCGACGCGGGCGTGATCGGTGTCACCGGAAGGTTCGAGAGCCCGATGACAGTCGCCGTCGTGGGGGAGGTGGGTTCCGGGAAGTCGACCCTCGTGAAGATGCTCTCGGGCCAGCTTCCCTGCACCGAGGGCGGTATTCTGGTGAACGGAATCCCGCTCATGGAGGTGGACCCGTCGGATCTGTCGCTCGTAACGGGCTACGTTCCCCAGGAGTCCTCCCTGTTCTCCGACAGCGTCGGCGAGAACGTGCGGCTGGGCCGCAGGATGGAGGATCAGACGGTGGAGAGGGCCCTCGCCCTGGCCGACCTGCCCGCCGGCGATCTGCCCGAGGGGCTCGAAACCAGGTTGGGACAGGGCGGGTCCGGCGTCAGCGGAGGGCAGAAACAGCGTGTGGCGATAGCCAGGGCGCTCGCCGGCGATCCAGGCCTGTGTCTCTTCGACGACTGTACCGCAGCGCTGGACGCCGATCTGGAGCAGAAGCTCTGGGACGGCCTGCGCGCCGAGGGGGGAAAGAGGCTGATCTTCGTGGTGACCCACCGGGAAGCCACCGTCAGACAGAGCGATCTGGTCATCTTCCTCCACCGCGGGATACTGAACGCGATAGGCACGCACGAGGAGCTGCTGCGGACCAACGAGGTCTACCGTCTAGTGCTCGCGACGGAGATGAGCTAGAGCGATGGCTCTCGCCGCCCGGCTGGGCTTCGACACTCTGATGGAGAGGTCAGCGGCGCTCCATTCCGCGATGGAGCGCTGCACCCTCTGCCCGCGTGCGTGTCTGGCCCGCAGGACGCAGGGGGAGACGGGGTTCTGCGGCTGCACCTCGGATCTCGAGGTCGCCTCCTGCTGCATCCATCGGGGGGAGGAGCCGGTGCTGTGCGGAGAGATCGGGGTCGGGAACGTGTTCCTCGCACACTGCAACCTGCGGTGCGTGTTCTGCCAGAACCACCGGATAAGTCAGACCGCCAGGCGCTTTCCAATGTCCCCCTCCTTGCTGGCCCGCGAAATGCTGTCCTTCCAGGATGCCGGCTGCCCGACGGTGGGTTTCGTGTCGCCGGTACAGCACCTGCCGGGCATAGTGGAATCGATCGCCCTGGCGGTGAGGGATGGTTTCGACACCCCCATCATCTACAACTCGAACGGGTACGACAGCGTCGAGACGCTGCGGCTGCTCGACGGCGTATTCGACATCTATCTGCCCGACTTCAAGTATGCCGGAGAGCAGGAAGCGCAGGAGCTCTCGGAGGTCTCCGGCTATCCCGAGTCAGCCCTGGCCGCCCTTCGGGAGATGTTCAGGCAGGCGGGTCCCCTCGAGCCGGACGAGGACGGGGTTGCGCGCAGGGGCGTCATGGTCCGCCATCTCGTTCTGCCTAACGATCTGGCGAGGACGGCCGAGGTGCTGGCGGCCGTTGCAGGAGTGTCCGTCTCGATCCCGGTGAGTCTCATGGCCCAGTATTATCCGATGCACCGGGCAGTGGACCACCCGCTGCTGTCGAGGGTGCTGCGCGAGGCCGAGTACGACAGGGCTCTCGCCGCCCTGGAGGAGGCCGGCCTGACGGCGGGCTTCACGCAGGATCCACGCGAGGCGCCCGCGGCATGGCTCCCGGACTTCGACCGGGGAAATCCCTTCAGCGACGGATGATATCCTTCCTCTCCCGATCCTTCGGCGGCGCTGGCGTCGATCCTAACGACCCGTCAGAACCTTGATCCCCCCGAAGGTGGCCCGCTCCAGATCTAGGGTGCCGTTGAGACGGATATGGGATATGGCGGTCTCGGCGTCGCCCGTCGTGTGGCCGTAGCCTCCCGAGATCAATCTCGCAGGGCCCGCATTGTAGCCCCAGGTGAAGATGGATTCGGATCCGGCGTCCCACGTGAGCTCGATTACGAGGTTGTCGTGTCCGGCATAGAAGTACGGTGTGTCGAACTGGATTTCGAACCACTCGTCCGGCGCACCTGCGGTTATGGTTACGCTGTCGTGGTCGTACACGAGTATCCTGCTGCCCGGTAGGTAGTTGTTCTCGAAGGTCACCGAGAGCTGGTCGGACTGGCAGAGGCCCATGTAGATCTGGAAGGTTCCCAGATTCACGTAGCCGTCGTCGCTGCCGAGCGGAGCCCGCTTGAAGGAGATCGAACCGATGGTCATGGCTGTTCCGATCTCGGAATCGAGCGCAAGCATCTGGAAGCGGAGACTCTGCCAGCAGTCCCCGCAGAAAGGCCTGTTCATCCCGATCGAGTCCTGCCCTACATCGACGAAGTCGGCGCTGGAAACGCCGATCAGGATCATCGCAACCAGGAATGCACTCTTCATGTTTTACCCCTTCTCCCCGGGCGGCAGTCAGCGGGCCGTCCCGGCCATGCGGCTGCTGGACGGCTCGAACGGCCTGATCACCGGGAGATTCTTATCGTTTTGAATAACATGCCGACCACCTTCGATGCATCGCTTCTGTCCCGGCGGGAGCCGGACACGATGCGGGGCCGGCGGGGTTACATGTAGCCGCCCCGGATCGGGACCAGCCGGGAGCCGGGTCTGCAACGGGCGCAATCCTGCGCCCGGCGCCCGGAGGCGCTGCGAGCCGCGGTTCAGGTGCGCGGGTTGTCTGCCATGCTGATCCTCCCTTCCGGACCGTACGATCTTGCGGGTATGCCTTCCCGTCAATCCAGAACATGTGTTCCGGTCCCTGCCCCGGACTGGTGCCGTACATGGGCCGCCTGAAGCGTTTGCAGACCCCGCCGCCGAATTGACAAGGTCATTACGGAGGCGCATTAATTCTCAGGCGACAATCCGAAACGGTTTCGGAAGAGGTGCAATGGCCCAGTCCCTCTCACCGGGGAAGGTTCCAGGGATGTTAATTGTCCCGCTGGTTAGAGGCGGGTTTGAGAGTGTATCCCGGCCGCCGCTGCCGTTCCTCCGCCGGCCGGAGTCGCCCCTTTCCAGATGGATGGTGTGCAGTGCAGCACGCCATTGAGCCTCTGCTCCAGGCGCCGGAGGCGCCTGCCCCCTCTCCTCCTGACGCCTGTCGCAGCCGCAGGGCGACGCTCCTGCGGAACAATCCTCCCGGATCGACTGCTTCCCCGCCTGCAGGCCGCCGCCTGCCGCCGGCGAAAACTGTACTGAAGTTCCGCCTGCCATTTCCGCAGTGCCTTCCCTCATGCCAGGCCGGGTCCACAGATGTCCGGCATTGAACGCTTCTCCCCGGGGCGGCGGTGCACGCCCGTGAGCGGAGCTTCTCCGGGGTGGTCCCGTCCTCCGTCTGACAGCCCGTTCCCGATTCCGGAGTCACTGAAAGAAGGGAGTCTCGAAATGCGAGGTATCGTCTTCGTCCTGCTTCTCTGTTCCACTCTGTCCTTCGCCGCCGACAGGGTCGTCCTGGTAGAGGATTTCACGAACAGCGGGTGCGGCTACTGCTGGCAATTTGAACCCACCCTCAACTCGTTTGTGGACACCCATCTGGCGAGCGGCGACATATCCGTATGCAGAGTGCATGTGAACTGGCCCTCGGGGAGCGATCCGATCTACTTGGCCAATCCGACGGAGCAGCGAGCCAGATGGACCTTCTACAACGTGACCGGCGTGCCTACCATCAAGGTAGATGGAATACTCAGCGGGTATCCGAACATCCAGGCGGCGTTCAACTCCAGGTCGGCCGTGCCGTGCCACCTGGACATCCATGTGGCCAGGAATCCCATCTCGGGAACTACGGGCGAGATCAGCATCAGGATGATCGCCGAACAGGATCTGCAGGCGGCTGCCACCCTTCGCGTCTTCGCCATACTCGTCGAGGACAACGTCCCGGGAGCAGGCTTATGGGCGGGGTCGGAGTTCATGCAGGCCTTCCGCGACAACCTGTTCGGCACGGCTGGTTCGGAGGTCAGCTTCTCAGCTCCCTACCCGGATACCGTCTATGCCAGTGCTCAGTATAGCCTCAACCCTGACTGGAATGTGAACGAGCTGAGGCTCGTCACATTCGTGCAGGAGTACGCCGGAGCCCCCAACAAGGAAGTCATGAACGCCCACTTCGCCGACTTCCTCGACCTCCAGACGGGGATCGGCGAATGCCCGAGTGAAGAAATCGAAGGTGCGGTCATGTCCGTCGTCAATCCGTCGCGTGGCTTCCTGTCGATAGCCCTGGAGCTGCCTTCGGGATCGGCAGGTCACCTGCAGGTCTACGATCTCGGCGGTCGTATCGTGGCCGAGAGGGCTGTCGGCTGCTCGTCCGACATCGGTATCGACCTCGATACAGGCATGTATCTGGTCAGGTTCTCCTGTGACGACGGCAGCGTGACGACGGCGCAGGCCGTCGTGATGAGATAGGGCGCTTCGACAGGCAGGGGGCCCGCATTGAGGCAGATCCCCCGCATTCTTCAACTGTTCCCGGGTCGCATCATGTAGGGGAGCCGGGCCGGATCGTCGCCTCCGGGTCGATGATCCGGTCCGGTTTCGTGTCAGTCCCTCATCGTGCGTTTCTGTCCGCCCCCGGGGCGAACATCCTCATCAGATCCCCGTCCCACCGGATGCGGACTCCGGCGAGGCAGTCCGCGCCGGCCGAAAGAACCTCCGCCGCATTTTCCGAATCGATCCCGCCTATCGCCACGACGGGGAGGGACGTTGCCGCCCTTATCCGTCTGATGCCCTCGAGGCCCAGGGGGGCGTCGAGGTCCGTTTTCGTGGGGGTGGAGAACACTCCGTTGGCGGCAACGTAGTCGGCGCCGCTGCGCTCCGCCTGTGCCGCCTCCTCCGGCGTGCGAACGGAGACGCCCAGTATCGCGTCCGGCCCGATGATGCCGCGCGCCGCTGCGGCCGGCGCGTCTCCCTGACCCACGTGGACCCCGTCGGCATCTGCCCGTGCGGCCGTCGCAGGATCGTCGTTGATGATGAACAGAGCGCCGTAGTCGTGGCATAGAGAACGCAGCCTCAGAGCGGATGCCAGGAGGTCTTCGGCAGTGGCCTCCTTGTCGCGTAGCTGGATGGTCCTGACTCCTGCCTCGAGCATGCTGCGGCAGGCCTCCTCCACGGTTTCCGGCTCGAAGAGATGCCGGTCGGTGACGAAGTAGACCTTCATCAGCGAAACGAGCCTGTCGTGGTGGATCCTGCTCATCGGGCCAGCTCTCCGGCCTCCGTGGGCGTGATCGAGTGGAGAGCGTCCAGGAAGCGGGGTACGAACGTGCCCGGACCATCGGCAAGGCATGCGGCCTTCTCGGCTGCGGCTGCGTAGACGGCAAGTGCGCCGGCCGCCCTGGATACGAGGTCGCCGCCGGCCGCCGCGAAGCAGGCCACTGCGGTGGTCGCGCCGCAGCCCGTGCCCGTCACCAGGCCGAGCAGGGGATGGCCGTTGTGGACCTCGAAGGAGCGGGTTCCATCCGTGACGTAATCGACGGGACCCGTGGCTGCCACCACCGAGTTCCACCTGCCGGCGAGATCGTCGAAGAGGCTTCTGTCTCCGGCCTGGTCGAGAGAATCCACCCCGCGCACGGCGCCCGTTCGGCCGCCTGTGGCCATGATCTCGCCAGGGTTGCCTCTAACGACGGCGATGCGCACCTCCCGCATCATTCGCGAGCAGGCATCCTGCCGGAGCGCCGTGGTGCCGGCGCCCACAGGGTCGAAGATCACTGGGATGGAGAGTTCGTTGGCGCGGCGACCCGCCTTGATCATGCTGTCGACCAGAGTGGGGTCGAGTGTGCCGATGTTGAGCACCAGAGCGCCCGCTGCGGCCACCATCTCGGCGGACTCCTCGGGCGCAGGGGCCATGACGGGCGACGCACCGAGGCAGATCGTGATGTTGGCGTTGAAGTTGGTGACTACCGAGTTCGTTATGTGGTGTACGAGCGGCCTGATTCGTCTCAGCTCGCCCAGCCCGGCTGAGGCGGCTTCCTTCAGTTGCGAAACAGGTTGGATGATGGACATGGCTCCCCCTTTTCGAGGGGCGGAGGCCCTGCGAAGGCAGGCAACGGGTTCCTTCCGCCGACATTACTCGGATCAAGTTCCAGGGGTTCTTTCTCAGGCCTCTTAGGGCCGCCCCCACCCGCCGGGCTCAATATAACCCAATGCAGGCCTCGTGCGGCCGGCTCCCCGCCGATTGCACGAGAGACTTCACCACATGCCGGCGGATTCTGCGGGAATGCATGTATCATATGATCTTGACACGCCTGCCTTTACGCTGCTTGCTCCCGGTGAATCTGCAAGATAATGCGGTTTGTGAATGCCGGAAAATGTCAAGTGCAAGCCCTGCAATGTGTAGCCGCTGTATCTCAAGCATCTCAAGCCAGACCCAGGCTTGCCGGTGTCGCGGGGCGATCGGTAAAATGAACCTTCCCGTCCGGACGCGGGACGGGGTTGGGAGGAAGATGCGACCGAAGATTCTTCTGCTTTCCTGTGCGGTTTCCCTCGCCGCTGCGGCCGGCCCTTCCGTGAGCGCGGCCCGCGGGGAGGTCCCGCCTCCTTCAATATCCCTTCCGGAGTCGGTCGATTCCGCCCTGGCGGTCGCGCTCGACACCCTCGGCCTCACGCCCCTGCAGATGAACTTCGACCGAAACTGGTCGCCTTCCGTAGCCCTGCCGGACAGCACGGTCATCCTCTGCCTCCAGGACATCTTCGCCATGCCTTCCGTGCTTTCGGAAGCCGTCGGAGAGACCTCGGCCCTGCTCCGGAGCCCCTCCGCGACTCCCCGGAGCGACACCCGCGCACTGGGCGACCTGGTGTCCCTGGTCTCGGAGCGCGACAGCGCATACCGTGCCGCCGCCTCTTCCCTGCCCCCGTCCGAGCTGGACGTGCTGGCCGGGATAGCGGCGCAGCTCTGGGCCGACCCGGACAATCCCGGCGAGTGGGGAGCCTGGGGCGGCTTCCACGAATCCAGGGGAATGACCTCTCCTCCGGAGTTCGAGGGCGATCCGGACTCGCTTGCGCTGTGGCTTTCCAAGTGGCCCGTGGTGGAGCGGATCGACCCGGGCGTGCTGATCGCCCTGGCCTGCGCCCTGCGCGAAGTGGAGTGGCACGATCCCTCCGACCTCGGCGTATCCGGTGTCGAGGGCTCCGTCTGCGCTCTCGATACGGATGCGGGGTACATCGTGGGCGGGCCGGGCGACAACGTCTACGGTCCCGGCGCCGCCTTCCGGATCATCGTGGACGTCGGCGGCAACGACGACTACGAATGCGTCGGGGGCGCCTTCGGCCCCTCCGGCGAGTTCGCGGTGCTGATCGTCGACCTGTCGGGGGACGACAGCTACCGCTCCGATGTGCCGGTTGCCGCAGGAGCGGGATTCATGGGCTTCGGCGCACTGGTGGACCTGGAGGGGAACGACTTGTACGACTGCGGGCCCGTCTCGCTGGGCGCCGGGCTGTTCGGCGAGGGGATACTGATCGACCTGGCCGGCGACGACTCATACACGGCCGACTTCTTCAGCGAGGGCGCGGGCTGCCTGGGTACGGGCATCCTCCTGGACGCCTCAGGGGCGGACACGTACCGGACCGCCTGCTACGGGCAGGGCTTCGGCGGCCCCGCGGGCGTGGGCTCGCTGGTGGACGGCGGGGGGTCGGACTGCTACCTGGCGGGGTTCGTTTACTCCCATGCCCCGCTGCTCCCGCACGACAACAGGGCGATGTCCCAGGGATTCGGGATGGGCTTCCGCCCCTTAGTGGCGGGGGGCCGGGGGCTGCTGGCCGACTTCGGCGACGGCAACGACACCTATCGGGCGGAGGTCTTCGGGCAGGGCGGGGCCTACTTCTACGGCCTGGGCATGCTGTTCGACGAGGCCGGGCAGGACTGCTACAGCGCGGCCCAGTACGCGCAGGGCTCGGGCGTACACCTGGCCGCGGGCTGCCTCTGGGACGGCGCCGGCGACGATTCGTACTTATCCCGCTACGGCCCCTCGCAGGGAGCGGCGCACGATCTCTCCACAGGGCTCCTCTATGACGGCGGGGGTGACGACATCTTCGTCTCCGACGGCGCCCAGGGCTTTGCGATCAACAACTCCGCAGCCCTTTTCGTGGACATTGAGGGATCGGATCTCTTCGTGTGCAGGGAGGGCCACGGCGTGGGCGCCTGGTCGCGCGGCTCGGCCGGCTGCGGTGTCTTCATCGACATGGCCGACGACGACGTCTTCCTCGGGGGCGGGGCCGACTCCGTCCGCTGGACCGACGGCGCCTGGGGCGCCGGTCTGGACGTCGCTTCCGTGACTCCCGAGGTGCCGGTGCCGCCTGAGGAGATCGGGAATCCGGAGGATCTGGAGATGGATTCGCTCTTCAGCGTCGCGGCGGAGTGGGAGGTGGGCGAAAACCGCGACAGGGTGATGGCCCACAGGGACGAACTGGCCTCCCGCGGACGCGAGGCGCTCGAATACATAGCCGAAGAGCAGCTCAACACCACGGACGGCCTGGCCCTGCGGGCCATGCTGGCGGTGTTCAGGAAGAACCAGGATGTCGCGGTGCCGATGTTCACGGCCATGCTGGACAGCCTCTCCGGACGCAGACTCCGCAACACGGTCCACCTCCTCGGGGAGACCGGAGGCGAGGAGGCGCGCCTGCCGCTGGAGGCGCTTCTCTCGTCCGATACTCTGTCCGTAAGGCTGTCGGCCATGCAGGCGCTGGGCGGCATCGGGAACCCGGAATCCCTTTCGAGGGTAATAGCCTTTGCCTCCGACAGCTCCGCCAGGATGCGCAGGCAGGTGGCCGTAACCCTGGCGGGCCTCGGAGACGCGGCCGCGATACCGGTGCTGGAGGAGATGGCGGCGGACTGGTTCCTGGACGTGCGGAGCGCCGCCCTGAAGGCTCTGGAAATGCTGCGGCCGGAGGAGGATGACTTGTCGGTGAAAGGGTCGGTTGATTGACAGCAGGTTCGGGCTGTTCTATCTTGAAACGGGTGTCTAAACCCGATTATCTCTGGAAGGAGATGTTATGAAGAAGTTTGCTCTGTTGTTCGCGTGCGCGGCGGTCGCCTTGATGACCGCCTGTGAGGGGGACAATCCCTCCGGCACCGGCGGCGACATGCCCGTGGTCACCGGCGTCGCCGTCAACTGGGACGCCTCCTCGGGCGTCGACATCGTCCTCACCTGGACGGCCGTCGAGGATGCCGAGGGCTACAAGGTCTGGTTCAGCCAGACTTCCGGCGGCACGCCGCAGGAGGTCGGCGACGTCGCCACCACCACCTTCACCCATACCGCCAGCAGCGCCGGCTACTACTATGTCACCGCCTACGAGGACGACGACGCCTCCTCCGGCTACTCCGCAGCCGTGAACACGCTGCCCAACATCATCACAACCCCTTACATCATCTACGACAACAACGCCCCCGAGACTTACCACTCCGGCTTCAAGTTCGGATTCGAAGGCGGCCAGACGGGACTTGCCGGAAGCATGCCTTTTGCAGCCGAAAAGGACATCTACGCATACGAGTCCGATCCCGTCTCCCCCCAGGGGATAGCCTTCTGTTCCGGCGATGCGGCCCCGTTCGGCGGCGGCCACCACACTGAAATGGCCGCAGCGGACGGTGGAAGCGTCAGCGTTGCTCCCGCCTCGGGCTACTGGGTCTCCGGCAACATCATTGAAACTGACGTGATCTTCTGCAAGCTCTTCGACGGCTACTACGCCAAGATCATCGTCGGCGATATCGAGGGCCCCGTCGGCGGCTCGACGAACGGAACCTCCATCACCTTCACCTACGAGATTCAGACGCACGCGGGCATCCGTCTCTTCACGACGAGCAACTAGAGTCTCTCATGTCCTTCAGGAGGGCGGGGGCGACCCCGCCCTCCTCTTTTTATGCCCCATGGAACACGAAGCCTCCCCCGACTGTATAATCCCCGGGACGGACACGACCGTCGCAGGCGCCCGTACCCGGCCGGGCGCACAGGGCGCCTGCGTCTGCATCCGCGGAGGAGCGTGGAAGAAATGGCCATGAAGAGACTGCTGGTGCCCTGCGCAGTTGCGGCGGCGCTCACGGGCTGCGCCGGCTCCGGTGGCGATCTCGGGATCACCGTGACCGCGCCGCCGGCGGGCGGCGCGGTTGCCGACCAGAGCTACATAATTGCGTGGGACGCGGAGAACGTCTCCTCGTCCCAGGCCTACGTGAACGTCTACGCCGACACCGATACGGATCCATCCACGGGCCTCGTCCTGCTCGATGACTCGATCATCTCCACGGCCACGGGCTACCTCTGGGACTGCTCGGGCTGGCCCGCGGACGACTACTACATCAGAGCCGTCATCCACGACTACGAGGACCGGGACGCGTCGGACTACAGCGACGGTCCGGTGACCGTGACGCACGAGCCGCTCGAGAACGTGACCGGCCTCACGGTGCTGACCGACTCGTCCAGCGGCACGGATGTGTACCTCCGCTGGAACCCACTTTATGGAGCCGTGACCTACAGGGTCTTCTTCGATGCGGATTCGACCGGCGACTGGCTCCTGCTGGGCGAGACCGAATCTGCCCGCTACGTTCACAAAGCGCCCGGCGCGGGCGTCTACGGCGTACTGGGCGTGCGGGGCGGCGCGACTTCGCCCGGATTCGCAAGTGTCGCCGGCACCATGCCCTTCGTGGACGACTCGGTCTATACGATATGGGACGACCTGGCGCCGGCCGGCTTCCCCACCGCCGTCAGGTTCTCCCCGTGCGGCGCCACCCTGTCCGGTTATGAAGTGGACGACTACGACGTCCACTGCCGCCGGGCCGGCGTCTCCGGGCTGGTCCACCTGCTTTCCGGCGACGCTCCGCCCCTGGGCTGCGGCCGTCCCACGGCTCTGGCGCTCTCGACCGGATCGCCGTCCATGGCTCCGGCTTCGGGCTACGCCGACTCGCTGCCTCCCGCCGAAGGCGTCGTCGTCTTCGGCAGGATGGAGCTGGCCGGCTTCTTCGTGAAGATGGTAGTGACGGGCCTGCCGTTGCATCCCACCGAGCCCGGCTGCCGGGGCGTCAGTTTCCGTTACGAGTTCCAGAAAATCCAGGGCCTGCGCCTGTTCACCTCGGGGTCCTGACACGGGCCGGGTTTTCACCGGTCCACCTTCAAGAAAGGCCGACAGATGACAATAGCGCTTCTTTTCGCCGTCCTTGCCGCGGCTCCTTCGACGGGTTCAAAGCAGGGCGGGGTCCCCTCGATACTGGTGAACCCCGACACGCTGGTGACTTCATCCTCGGTCAGCATCAGCGACCTTCGAAATGCCGCGAGGGACGTGCTGGAGCTGGAGGGCGGCCACTTCGGCGTGGCCGTGAAGGACTTCCAAACCGGGGAGAGCTTCGTCGAAACCGAGGGCGGGACATTCGACATCGGCAGCCCGGAACTGATCGTATGCGCCTGCGCGATCGACCTCGACGGATCGGGCGTCATGCCTCTCGACACCATCTCCTCGAGGAACGAGACGATTGGCGACCAGATAATAATGGCCAGGGAAGGCAATCTCGAGGCTCTTACGAGGATTACCGGCCGTGTTCAACCGGACCTGATCAGGCCCTGGCTGGCCCGGAAGGGTTTCTCCTCGACCACTTTTTCCGGGATACAGCTCTACTGGCCGGGCGCTCCGCAAGTCGAACCCAACAAGTCCACTCCGTCCGACTGCATGGGGATGCTCTCCCTGATCGAGAGCCGCCTGGATGAGGCCGAGATAAGGCGCCTGGTGCGCAATCCCTTCACCCGCACCGATCTGGAGGATCTGCAGGGCGGCGCGGCCACAGTGTACGGCTTCAGCTCCCGCGGGCTGAACGCGGGCGAGTGTCGTGCAGCCATCGTGTCGATGCCCGGCGGCCGGAGGGTGGGCATAGTCGTTCTCGCCGACGACCTCTGCTGCGCCGGAAAGGCCGATGTGGCCTTCCGGATGCTGTGGGAGTCGCTGTAGCAGTTGGCTGCAGACACCGCCGCAGTGTTAGATTGACTGCGTTTCCCCCCGGCAGAGTGCCGGTTGTAAGGAGGTTGAAATGAGAGTAATCGTCCCGTTGATGCTGCTCCTGTCGACCGTCTCCGCCTTCGCGGGCGGCTTCTCCCTGGGGTTCAAGGAGGTCGAGGTTCCGTACCTTGTCACCCCCGGCCTTACCCACAGCTCCGTCCATATGGCCGACCTCGGCATGCTCCGCCTCGGCAGCGCCCTGTCGCCGGAGTTCAGAATCGAGGTGTTGCTGGGCTACGGCAAGAACAGTTACGAGGACGATATCAACGACGCCGAATACAGCACATTCGCCATCGGCGGATCGGGCTTCTACGTTATAGCCAGGCCCTCGAACTCCGTGTTCGCCATCGGCGGCTCGCTGATCTACGCCAAGTCGAACAACGGCGAGGACGTCAGCACCAGCGACCTGACCCTGCTTCCCGTGATGCGAGCCGACTACGCGGTGCCGGGCATGAGCGACGTGGCGTTCTTCAGCGAGTTCGGCCTCCGCTACGACAAGGCCACCACCACCGACGAGTCCGGTCCACAGGATCTCGATTTCTCCTACAGCCACTTCGGAACCTACGCCTCGCCACACGTGCTGGGAGGCGTGTACTACAGCTTCTAGAACAGAGTCACGATTCCGGAAGGACGGGCGGGTGGTCTCCACCCGCCCTCCTCATTGCCGGGCGGCTGTTTTGCCGCACGCTGCGGTGCGTGTTATTTTGTACGCCGAAAACCACGATTCGGCACACCGGTCTGGATCATGAAAGGAGCCTCGAGATGGGCGTAAACCTCAGGGGCAGATCCCTGCTCACTCTCCTCGACTACGAACCCGAGGAGGTCCGCTACCTCCTGGACGTCTCGCACAGCGTAAAGGCCGAGAGGATGACCGGGAACCGCCATCAGAGGTTCCACGGCATGACCCTCGCGATGCTCTTCGAGAAGCGCTCCACCCGCACCCGCTGCGCCTTCGAGACGGCCTTCGGCGAGGAGGGCGGTCATCCCGTCTTCCTTTCCAACGCCGACATCCAGCTCGGCGCGAAGGAGAGCGTGGAGGACACCGCGCGCGTCCTCGGACGGATGTTCGACGCGATAATGTTCCGCGGCTTCAGCCAGGAGACGGTCGAGATGCTGGCTGACTACTCCGGGGTCCCAGTCTACAACGGCCTCACCGACATGTTCCACCCCACCCAGGTACTCGCCGATCTTATGACCATCGAGGAGCGGATGGGCGACGTGCGGGGCCTTGAGTTCGTGTACGCGGGCGACGGCCGCAACAACATGGCCAACAGCCTGATGATAGGCTCCGCCCTCATGGGCATGAACTGCACGATCCTGGCCCCCGAAGGCCTCCATCCGGACGAGGAGCTGCTCAAGACCGTCCGGTCCATCGCCGAGGATTCCGGCTGCGAGGTTAACGTCACCTCGAACCGCGAGGAGGCGATACCCGGCGCCGACGTGATCTACACGGACGTCTGGGCCTCGATGGGCGAGGAGGACAAGCTCAAGGACAGGATAGCCCAGCTCGAGCCCTACAGGGTCGATGACGACATGCTCGCCCAGACCGACAACCCCGACGTGATCTTCATGCACTGCCTGCCTGCGGTGAAGGGCAACGAGGTGACGTTCGAGGTCATCGAGGGTCCGCATTCCGTGGTCTGGGACGAGGCTGAGAACCGCAAGCACACCATCAAGGCCGTCATGATAGCGACGCTGCTCTAGGGAGCGAGGCATGCTCGCCGCGCTCGTCTTCGCCGCCCTCGCGGGACAGATCCCCCAGCAGGGGGTCCTGTCGGATCTGGCGCGCACGCCGGCACCCGCGGCGGAGACGGTGGACCCGGGCGAGTACGTTCTCGGGCCGGGCGATCTTCTCTGGGTGGCATCCGAGGGCGGCCTGCCCTCTGAGTTCAGCGCCGGGAGCGCCGTGGGCTCGGTGTTCTTCACGGCCGTGACGATCGACGGGAACGTCCTGCTCCCGATGGTCGGCTCGGTGCACGTGGACGGTCTGACCCTTGCCGAGGGAGCTGCGCTCATCGAGCGGAGGATGCGGTCCGGGATAGTCGGCAGCCGTCCGTCGGCCGGGCTTTCCGTGGCCCGGACCACGATGGTCGTCGTAACCGGTGCCGCAGCCTCCCCGGGCGCCGTTCCCGTCCGCGGCACGGACAGGCTCTCGGACGCGATCCAGGCGGCCGGAGGCCCCGTCCCCGGCGCGGCTCTTTCCCGGGTGATGCTCATCGGCTCCGGGGGCGACACCGTCCGGGTCGACCTGTTCCGTTTCCTGACCGACGGGGATCCCTCCTGCAATCCGCTGCTGGCCCCCGGCCAGCGCGTCTATCTTCCGGCTGCCGACGAGGTCGTATCGGTCCAGGGAGCCGTCCGGGACAGGTGGCTCCTCTCCTCGGCCTTCTCCGAGGCCTCCGGGCCTGCGGAGGGCGCCTCGGTCCTGCTCGAATACATCCCCGGCGAGACGCCGGAACACGCCGTAACCCGTGCAGGCGGTTTCGCCCCCTGGGCACTCCGCGACAGTTGCTACGTCGTAAGGCCCCTGGCTGGAGGAGGCGAGGTGCTGCTCTCCGCTTCCGAAGCCTCCGCGGTACGGCCCGGCGACAGGGTGGTGGTTCCGGGCACCCCCGTCACGATTGCCGTGACCGGGTACGTGAGATCCCCGGGAACCTATCCGTTCGTGGCCGGGCGCGGGGTTTCCTACTACATCGCCCAGGCCGGCGGCTTCTCCCCCGAGGCGCGTGCCTCCGGAACCAGCGTCCTCCTGCCGGGTGGCTCGGAGGCCGATCCGGAGCGTCTTTCCGACATCCCTGCCGGCTCCGTGATCCAGGTTCCACGGAAGGCTCTCGTATGGTGGCAGGACTACTTCACGATCCTCACCGGGATCGCGAGCATCGTCATAGCCTGGCACAGCCTGTGACAACCACCGGTCGTACCCCTTCCTGGTATCTGTACGTGGTCCTTCGGAACCGCTGGTTCCTGATCAAGGCGCTCGCGATCGTCATGGTGCCCACCGTGGTGGTCAGCTTCCTCCTGCCGCGCAGGTACACGGTCAAGACGGTCATCATGCCGCCGGAGACCCCCGTCGAGCCGTCCTTCTCCTTCGGCGGCATGGGCATATCCGACTTCATGGGCTACTTCAGCGGCGGCATGGGCTTCTCGCTGCCCCTGATGACGACTATGTCCGACGTATACGTGGAGATACTGAACAGCCGGACCCTGATCGACAGGGTCGTTCTGGGGACGGCCTATCTCGACTCCATGGACCTCCGGCGCAAGTACGAACGCGATCCGTGGCTCGGGATGTACTGGGCCAGGAAGATGTTCCGCGACGGATACAGCGCCTCCGTTACGCCTTCCGGTTTCATCGAGGTCCGGGTGACCACCGGCGATCCCTTCTACTCCGTGCAGGTGTCCGAGCGCGTCGTCTTCGTGCTGGACAGCCTGAACACCTGGATCGCCAGTTCACGGGCCGAAAGGGCCTGCGAACTTACGCAGATGCGGCTGCAGGCGGCAGACAGCCTCCTCGCGAACGCCACGGCCGATCTTGTGGCCTTCGAGGCCGAGCGCGGCCTGATCTCGCCCGAGGAGCAGCTCGGCGAACTCATCACCAGCCTGGCGGAGATGAAGAGGCAGTATATGGAGTACCGGGCCTCGGCTCGGGCCATCTCGGCGGGATACGGCATGGGCGGCACCGCGGCTTCGCTGGAGATGGAGAGGCGTGCCGCGGCAATCCTGGGGATGATAAGGGAGCTGGAGAGCGGCACCGTTCCGACCGGGATGAATTCGCTGTTTCCCGCGATATCCCTGGCCGACTTCCCGGCGGCCCAGTTCGAGTACGCCAGGCTCAGGAGCGACTACGAGATGGCGCTTCAACTGACGGCCGCGCTCAGGCTGAGCCTGGAGCAGGCGCGGGTCGAGGAGAGGCGCCCGGGCGGGACCATCAGGCTTCTGGACGAGCCTTCGCATCCCGGCTGGAAGAGCAAGCCGAAGAAGCTGCTGATATGGCTCGAGGTTTTCGGAATCGCGGCGACTCTTCTGCTGACGTTCCTATTCGTCCGCGAGAACGTGCGTCAGATTCGGAAGGACAGGCCTGAGTCCTGGGCGAAGTGGGAGGAACTGTTCTCGGACATGCGAAGGGACTTCAGGCCCCGGCGCAGGCGTCAGGCCTCCGACAGTTCGGCGAAGAGCTCCAGATAGGATTCGTACCTCACCGACGAGACTTCCCCCCGCTCCACCGCTGCGCGGACGCCGCATTCCGGCTCGGCGCCGTGCCTGCAGTCCCTGAAACGGCAGAACGGCGAATGGGGCGCGAACTCCCTGAAGCACTCGTGGAGCCTGTCCGCCGGTATCTGGTCTATCGGGAAGACCCTGAGTCCCGGCGTGTCGATCAGTATCGTCCCACCGCCGAGGGGGATCATCCTCGCGCCGACCGTGGTATGCCTGCCCTTGCCCGTCCGCAGGCTCACCGATCCGGTGAGAAGGTCGTCCCGGCCTCCCAGAAGCCTTGCCAGACTGGTCTTCCCTGCCCCTGAAGGTCCGGACATGACCACGGTCCGCCCTTCGAGCATCCTGCGGAGGGCATCCGTCCCGCTCCCGTCACGGCAGGATATCCCCAGGCATCCCGCCCCGGCCCGCGCACAGTCCTGCGCGAGGTCATGCAGAACCTCGTCGTCGCCTTCGGCCGCTAGATCGATCTTGTTCACCGCGACGAGGGATTCGATGCCGTGCCAGGCGGCGGCGGCGAGGCACCTGTCCACGAAACCCCTCCGGAGAGCTGGGTCGCGCAGGCTGACGAAGACAAGGGCGACGTCGATGTTGGCTGCGATGACCTGGGTTCCGCCGTCGCCGGTGGCTCTCTCCAGCGTGTTCCGTCTCGGCTCGACTCCCGCCAGCCTGATCGTGCCGGGTTTGTCGGCGGCTCCGTCAACGACGACCCTGTCGCCCGTCGCCGGAATCCATCCGAGGAAGAGCCGTCCGGGAATCCGCACGTCGGCCTCGGTGCCGTCGGGAAGCAGCAGTGTCGCTCCGCGCCTGTGGACGCTGGAGATCAGCGCGTGGGTCTTCCCGGGCGTCAGCGGCGGGCTCCGGGGGTGATGAATCTGATGATGAACTCGTCGGGGCGACCCCATCCAAGCATCTCGCGCACGGCCTCCTCAATGGCGGCGGAGTCGCTCTGGAGCAGGACGATTTGCGTCCGGAGGGAGTCGCGGAGTTGTTCCAGGCTGTCCCGTGAGGCCCTGGCGTGGTCCAGGTCGCCCTGGATGCCGCCCAGAGAGAGCAGCCCGTCAGGGTTCAGGAGCAGGAAGGCGAGCAGCAGCACGACTACGGAGAGGGCCAGGAGGAGGTTGAGCCTCCTCGCGGACCTCCCCGTGAATCGAGCCTTGCCCGGCACCTTCTATCCGAGGCTGGTCGGAAGGGCCGTCCTGCCGGCATAGGAGGCACGGGCGCCCAGCGCCTCCTCTATCCTGAGGAGCTGGTTGTACTTGGCCACCCGGTCGGTCCTTATCGGAGCGCCGGTCTTGATAAGCCCGCATCCCGTCGCCACGGCGAGGTCTGCGATGAAGGAATCCTCGGTCTCGCCGCTGCGGTGGCTCACTACGCTGCGGAAACCGTTCCAGGCCGCCAGCGAGATCGCGTCGAGCGTCTCGGTGATGGAGCCTATCTGATTGAGCTTGATCAGGATCGCGTTGGCCGAGTGCTCGGCTATGCCCCTCGCGAGCCTGGTCGAGTTGGTGACGAACAGGTCGTCGCCGACGATGTGCATCCTGCCGCCGAGCCTCTCCGTCAGCATCCGCCATCCGTCCCAGTCGTCCTCGGCGAGCCCGTCCTCGATGCTCGCTATCGGGAAGGATCTGGACAGCCTGTCCCAGTAGTCCACCAGTTCCTCCGTAGTCATGGACTCGCGGCCGGAACCGCTCATCACATAGGCCCCGTCGCGGTAGAACTCGGTGGCTGCGGGATCGAGGGCTATCCAGACATTGCCGCCGGGCTTGCAGCCGGCCTTTTCAATGGCCTTCACGATGAAATCGAGCGCATCCTCGTTGGAGTTGAGGTCCGGCGCGATGCCCCCCTCGTCTCCGACGCTCGTGGACATGCCCCGGGAGGCCGCCGAGTCCCGCAGGGCGTGGCAGATCTCGATCCCGGCCCGCAGTGCTTCGGAGTAGCTGTCGAAGCCGGCCGGCATGATCATGAACTCCTGGAGGTCGAGCTTGTTCGACGCGTGCCTGCCGCCGTTGATGATGTTCATCATCGGGACCGGCAGACGGCAGGCCGACGAGCCGCCCAGATATCTGAACAGCGGGAGTTCGTGGTATGCCGCTGCGGCTCTGGCGGCGGCCATGGACACAGCGAGGACGGCGTTGGCGCCGAGTCTGCTCTTGTCCGGGGTGCCGTCCAGCCGGATCATGGTGGAGTCGAGCAGGGCCTGGTCGTCGGCGGGCAGGCCGATTACCGCAGGCGCAATCAGGTTCCGTGCGTTCTCGACGGCCTTCGTGACGCCCTTGCCCTTGAATGCGGACCCTCCGTCGCGAAGCTCGCAGGCCTCGTATCCGCCCGTGGAGGCGCCGCTGGGAACGGCCGCCCTGCCGAAGGAACCGTCGGCCAGAAGGACATCCGCCTCGACGGTGGGGTTGCCTCTGGAATCGAAAACCTGTCTGGCCCTGACCTCGATTATCTCGCTCATATTCCCCTTCCTTGCCGTGCTGCCAGGGCTCCCGCCCTGCGCTCCAGGCCCTTTCGAACAATGCCTGTCAATGCTTGTCGTTCGGGGCGAATATAGCTCCGCCGGTGCGTCCGGCGGGCGTGTCAGCCTTCCTCCTGCGAGGGGTCGGTTATGCCGAGGCTGTTCATCCTCGCGAGGAGTGTCGTCCTCTTCATGCCGAGGAGTTCCGCCGCCCGGGAGCGGACCCACCCGGATCTGCGGAGAGCCTCCGTTATCTGCTGGCGCTCGATGTCCCGCAGCATCCCGGGAAGGCTGAACCCGTCCGCGGATGGGAGGATCGGCGTCTGTGGCGTGGGGAGGGCCGATCCGGACATCCGGACCGGCAGGTCGGACTCGGTGATCTCGCCGCCGTCGGAGAGCACGGAGGCGCGCTCCATCGCATTCTGCAGCTCACGGACATTGCCCGGCCACGGATACTCCTGCATGGCCGCGACGGCTCCGGCGGAGAGGGTCAGCGGCTTCTTCCCCGTGGTCTCGGCGATCCGGGCCAGGAAATGCCCGGCCAGGGGCAGGATGTCCTCGCGCCGCTCCCTGAGAGGAGGTATATGTATCTCGATGACGTTGAGGCGGTAGTAGAGATCCTCCCGGAACTCGCTGCGGTACACGGCCTGCTCCAGATCGAGATTCGTGGCGGTGATGAGCCTGACGTCGACCTTCACCAGATCCGAGCTGCCGACGGGGGAGAACTCCTGCTCCTGGATCACCCGCAGCAGCTTGACCTGCATCGCGGTGCTCATGTTGCCGACTTCGTCGAGGAAGAGAGTTCCTCCGTCCGCTATCCTGAAGCGGCCCAGGGAGGATGTGACCGCCCCGGTATAGGCCCCTCTCGTATGGCCGAACAGCTCGCTTTCGAGCAGCCCCTCCGGCAGAGCGCCTGAGTTGACCGTGACGAATGGCTGCCGGGCCCTGGATCCCTGCCTGTGTATGGCGCGGGCGACCAGCTCCTTGCCGGTGCCGCTCTCGCCCGTGATCAGGACCGTGGCTTCGGACCGGCTGACCTTGTCGATCAGTTCGATGACACCGGTCATGCTGCCGCCGCCGTGGATGATCTCGCTGAAGGGACTGTCCGTCTTCCTGACGGCGGCGAGCCCGGAGTGGAGGGCCTGCTCCAGGGAGGCCATTACGGAGTCGCGTGTGAAGGGCTTGGGGATGTAATCCACCGCACCGAGGCGCATGGCCTTTATCGTGCTGTCGATCGTGGCATAGCCCGTTATCACGATCACGGGGAGCCAGGGGTACTTGTCGCGGACGATGGCGAGGAGTTTGAGGCCGGAGATGTCGGGCAGCCTCACGTCCGTGATCATCACGTCGAACGAGGTCGTCCTGAGGGCTCGCAGGGCCTCCCGGCCCTCGGCGACCGACTCGGCGGGATAGCCGCCCGCCTTGAGCATCTCCGTCAGCACACCCCTTACGCCCTGCTCGTCGTCGACGATCAGGACACGGTGCACCCTGTCGCCTTTCCGGCCCATATTCCCCTCTGATGTGAAGTTGACCCCGGGGTAATATCTCCCCGGATCGCAACTATGTCAATATTTTGACACCGGAGTGCCATTGCGCGTCCATGGTTGCAGGATCGCAGCAGGCCTGTTGCTCGCGGCAGTCGCCTTCTGCTGCTCGTGCAGGGAGCGGCCGGGTGAGCCGGTGTTCGTCATCAGCCTCGAGGGCGGCACCGGACCGGAGCCGGAACGAGTCGTCGTAGACAGTCTGCAGACGGCATCGGCCGACACCCTGCCGGTCCCGGACTCGATCCCCGAGGACACCGTCTCCCTGCCCGTCGCGCCGCGCTTCGAATCCCTCGAGGGTTCACGCGTGCTTGCCGTCGAGATACGGGGCTCCCTGTACGAAACGCTTCAGCAGGCCTGCGCCGGACAGGAGCCCGATGTGCTCGGAGCTCATTTCACCAGGTGCCTCTGGTGGCACATAGATCCCTGGCGCGGCATCTGCGCCGGCGACTCGATAATCGCGGTCTACCGCGACGAAGGATTCGGCATGGAGAACCGCACCGTGGCCCTGAGATACGCCCCCGTCTCCGGATCGTCCAACCGTCCCTTCGCGGTGTATCAGTTCAGGCGCACGGGCGACAACTATCCCTCCTACTGGCGGGCTGACGGGACCGAAGCCGTCCGCCTGCTGGACGTGATGCCGGTTTCCACCTTCGAGGAGATTACGGGTGTCTTCGGGGAGCCCAGGGGCGGCCACTCCCACGGAGGACTCGACTTCAAGGCCCCGGAGGGGACCCCGGTGCGCACTCCGCACGGTGGCAGGGTGGTCCGGATGGACTGGAATACCGGATACAACGGGCGCTGCATAGAGCTGGACATCGGCGGGGGATACTCCGAGATCCACCTTCACCTGCAGGGCATCGCACCCGGGCTGTACGCCGGATCGAGTGCGGAGCAAGGCTCGGTCATAGGCTGGGTGGGCAACACCGGGCGTTCCTACTCCGCCCACCTGCACTACCAGATAAACGACGAAAACGGATACCCCATCGATCCTCTGATCTTCAGCGGATCGCATATGCGGACCCTTCCGCAGGCGGATCTGGACGGGTTCGCGCAGTTCAGGGCGGCCTGCGACTCCCTGATAGGTGCGCCGTGATGTCGGCCTGTGGAGCATCTTCGGCCTGCAGGCGGTGTGAAGTGGCGGTCGTGACGCTCAATTTCAACGGAGCCGCATTCCTCCGCCCGATGGTCGAATCGCTGGCCCCCCAGCTCCCGTCCGCCCGGGCGCGTCTCATCGTCTTCGACAACGGGTCCTCGGACGGTTCCGACCGGCAGGTGGAGGAGAGGTTCGGCTCCGAGGAGTGGTTCTCCGTCGTCAGGTCGCCCGTCAACCTCGGGTTCGCCGCCGGAGCCAACGCCGCGATGGCCGGTCTCGACGAGGAGATCGTCGTCCTGGCCAACAGCGACACCGTATTCCGGCCCGGCAGCCTGTCCGCGCTGCTGGACGGGCTCCGCAGGCATCCGAGCGCTGCTCTGGCGGGGCCGAAGCTGCTCTGGCCGGACGGATCGCTCCAGCCTTCGATGAGGGACTTCCCGTTCCCGTGGGCCCTGTTGAAGGAGCATCTTCCCGTCCTGTCGCGCAGTTCGGCGAAGCACTCGGACCATGCCTCCGAGCGGCGGGTGGACTGGGTCGTGGGGGCCGTGATGGCCATCCGGACGGAGGCCTTCAGGAGAGTGGGCGGTTTCGACACCGACTATTTTTTCTACCACGAGGAGACCGATCTCCAGTACAGGTTCCGCAAGGCCGGCATGGATGTCTGGTTCATCCCCGGGAGCGAGGTGGTGCACATCGAGGGCGGCTCCGCCTCGGCACTGTTTGGCCGTGAAACGACGCTCCGGTATATATCCGGGAAACTCCGCTTCCTGAGGAAGCACGGCGGTCCTCTGGACACCATGTGCTTCCGGCTCCTGATGTCTGTGATGCATCTCGGGAGGGCTGCCGCAGGGATCGTGCGACCGCGGAAGGCGGCGGAAGACTCCAGGTTTTCGCGCGGCTACTGCTCGAAGGCCCTGATGGAACTCTGGGACTTTTCCTCCCGGAAGTGATGAAAGGCCAGTCATGCCTGTCGTTCTGGGTTTCAACTGCTACAAGCACGATGCGGCGGCCGCCATACTCGTGGACGGACGGCTCGTGGCCGCAGCCGAGGAAGAGCGCTTCACAAGGCGCAAGCACGACTCCGACTATCCCGCGAAGGCCGTGGAGTACTGCCTGAAGACTGCCGGCGTCACGGCTTCGGACATAGACTGCGCCGCCTACTACATGGTCCCGGGCGAGGTCGCGAGGGAGAACATCCGCTATTCAAGGCACTATCTGTTCTCCCCGGGTGGGGGTAACTTTCTCCTGGGCCAGCTCGCCGGTTCGCGCAAGATGTCTCTTGTCGGGGCGACGCTCAGGGATCATCTCGGCCCCTCCTTCCGGGCGAGGATGGCCTTCGTCGATCATCACGAGGCCCATGCCTGGGCTGCGTGGTACTGTTCCGGATTCGAGAGCGCCGCCGTGCTCACCATGGATGGGGTGGGCGAGCGCACCACCAGCATTCTCGGCAGGTTCGACGGCCCCAGGCTAAGCAGGATCGCCGGGTCGGCGTTCCCGAACTCCCCCGGCGTCTATTACAGCGCCGTCACGAAGCATCTCGGCTTCGAGCCCGACAGCGACGAGTACAAGGTCATGGGTCTCGCCTCGTACGGCGGGCCGGAGTTCGAAGACCTCTTCAAGCGGATGATCCGCGCTACGGACGACGGCAGGATAGTGGTGGACACCGACCTGATGGACATTCACAGGGGGGTCCACTTCGCGAGGTTCGCCCCGTCGGTGGAGAGACTGATCGGCCCTGTGCGCAGGCCCGGCGAAGAGATCACCCACACCCACGAGAATGTAGCCGCTTCGGCCCAGAAGGCTCTGGAAGCCGTCGGCCTGAAGCTCGCGACCATCCTCAGGAGCAGGACAGGTCTGGACAGGCTCGTAATCTCAGGTGGCGTGGGCCTGAACTGTGTCATGAACGGCGTCATAGAAAGAGAGGCCGGGTTCGCCGAGGTCTACCCGCTCCCGGCCCCGCACGACGCCGGGACTTCGATAGGAGCGGCAGTCGCCGCCTACATCCCGCTCTTTGGAGCGGACTCGCTCGAGTCGCCGGACGGGATGTATCTCGGTTCCTCCTACTCGGAGAAGGAGATCGAAGCCGCCCTGGTGCAGTCGAAGCAGCCCTGGACGAAACCGGAGGACATCCATATGGAGACCGCCCGCCTGGTGGCGGACGGGAAGGTCGTCGGTCTCTTCCAGGGCAGGATGGAGTTCGGCCCCAGGGCGCTGGGGAACAGGTCGATCCTGGCCGATCCGAGGCGCGCCGACATGAAGGACATAGTGAACAGCGTAGTCAAGCAGCGCGAGGGATTCCGGCCCTTCGCCCCGAGCTGTCTGGAGGACAGGGCGGGGGAGTACTTCGAGGGCTGCGGGAAGTCGCGATACATGATATCGACGTACATGGTCGCGCCGGGGAAGGCCGAGGTCATACCGGCCGTCACGCACGTGGACGGGACCGCGAGGGTACAGACCGTCACGCCGGAGACGAACGAATCCTACTGGACCATCATCCACCGGTTCTCGGAGCTGACGGGCGTGCCGGTTGTGCTCAACACGTCGTTCAACGTGAAGGGCGAACCGATCGTAGAGTCTCCGGTGGACGCCCTGAGGTGCTTCTGGGGCACCGGCTTGGACGCCCTCTCCATCCCCCCCTTCCTCATCGTGAAACCAGATCGTTTTTAACATCTGGTCCAAACTCCGCATACCCCAGCGCAGAATGACTGTCTATGCGCTGTGCTGCGTGGTCCGGAAATGCGTGGCGGGTGATATCTCGTTCGATAGAGAGATTTGAATGCTGAGGGTTGCCCGGTTGGATGAATTCTATGCCAGTAAGAATTAATTACCTTCAAGATCTCAACGCCGGTCTGGTGCCGTATGAACGCCAAGGCCGTCTACATGAAGCCTTAAGGGCTTCGCTGCAGGCAGATCCCCGTAGTTTGGACCAGATGTTAAAAACGATCTGAAGGGTCAAGGCGCTCACCCGGCGCTGAGATTCCAAAGACAATCATTATTTATTAGTACAGAATCTACCAAACCGGGCAGTCTGCGGCGTGTAAAACTAATTAATCAAAGAGATATCTTCAGTAACGTGACCTATGAGTCACGCCATGCAGCGGATGGATAGTCGTTTGGTGCCGGGGTATGCGGAGTTTGGACCAGATGTTAAAAACGATCTGAAGGGTTAGTCGCCGCCGAGCTTTCGCTGGAGCGTTCTGCGGCCTATACCCAGCATTTCGGCGGCACGTGTCCGATTGCCGCCGGCGAGGGCCAGAGTCCTCTCTATGACCATTTCCTCGATCTCGTCGAGGCTTCTCGGCAGTTCAATCTTCAGAACCTCCGAGCCCTTCGCGGAGCTTCCACTTATCTCGTCAGGGATGTCGTCGGGGGAGATGGTCGTTCCCGACATTATCACGAGGCTTTCCATCAGATTGCGCAACTGCCTGACATTGCCCGGCCAGGAGTACCCGGACAGTATCGAGAGCACCTCCGGATCGACCGTCGGCACCGGCAGACCGTGCCTTTCCGCCGCGTCACGGACGAACGACACCGCGAGTAGCGGGATGTCCTGCTTCCTCGCCCTCAGCGGAGGTATGTACAGCTCGACGACCTTCAGCCGATAGTACAGATCCTTCCTGAACGACCCGTTCCTCACGCGGGCCGCCAGGTCGCTGTTCGTGGCGGCTATGAGCCTCACATCGGTAGGAACGGGTTTCGTCCCTCCCAGGCGCGTGACCTGCTCCTCCTCCAGGGCTCTTAGAAGCTTCACCTGCGTGCCTGGGGGAATCTCGCCGATCTCGTCCAGGAGCAGAGTCCCTCCGCGGGCGGCTTCGAACCTGCCCTCGGCCATGCGTTCCGCCCCCGTGAAGGCGCCCCTCTCGTGCCCGAACAGCTCGTTCTCGAGCAGGGTTTCCGGTATGGCGGCGCAGTTCAGGGCCAGATAGGGGCCGCTCCTGCCGCTCAGAGCATGTATCTGTCTGGAGAGCAGGTCCTTGCCGGTGCCGCTCTCGCCTGTCAACAGGACCGTGGCCTTGACCGGGGCGACCTTCCTTACCCTGACCATCAGATCCTCGATGGCCCGGCTGCGATAGATGAAGGGAGAATCGTACACCTTCGCCGCTCCTGCAGTCGACTTCTCGGCCGAGAGCGAAGCGGAGTGGGCGAAGGCTCTTCCGATGGCCTCCTTGACTCTCGACGCCCCCTCGGGGTCGAGGATGACGTCGATCACGCCCGCCTTCATCCAGGTGACGGCGTCCTCGGCGTTCACCCCCCTCCCGTAGACCACCGAACCGGCCGAGGGATTGGCCTTACGGACCGCATCCAGGAAGGCGCCGACATGCATGTCGGAGATATCCCAAGAGACGAGTACGACATTGACGGATCTGGCGAGCATACGCCGGAGGCCGGCTCTGGCGCTTGACTCGCTGATGACGGTGTATCCGGTCTCGGATGCGATCCTGCCGACCGCTGCGGATCTCTCCGCGTTCGAATCGACTATCAGTACCGTTCCCCTGCCGAGTGTAGTTACCAGTCCGGACCTCCGCTCGTCGCAGTCGCAGTGATGGATTGCTCATAATATACTCCCGAAGCGGGACGGCGTGAACGAGCATCGTGTCTTCGAGAACCAGCCGGAGGCGGACGTGGATTTCGACCGTAGCGACGACTACTGTTTCGTATGCGGCATGAGCAACCCCTCGGGGCTCCGCCTGAGGCCGGAGGCTTCGGACGGCTCGTGCAGCTTCGAATGGATCCCGACGAGGGAGCTTCAGGGCTGGCCCGGCATCACCCACGGCGGCGTGGTGACGGCGCTGCTCGACGAGGCGATGGCCTACGCCTCCATGAGCATCGGCGGCCGGTACGCCACGGCGCAGATCGCCGTGAGCTTCCACCGGCCGGTCCGGACGGGCGTCCCTGCTCTGGTCCGGGCGAAGGTGGAGGAGAGCCGGGGAAGACGGGTCAAGACCTCGGGCGAGATTCTCCAGGGCGGGGAGGTGCTTGCCTCGGGCAGCGCCGTCTTCATCCGCACCGGAGGCTGAAACGGTCCCCAGACTTCTTCTGATCGGAAGCGGAGGCCGGCTGGGAACAGCGGTCAGACGGGCGGCCGGCGGGGATTTCGACATCCATTGCCCTGCGCACGGGGAAATTGCGGGCGCCAGACTGAAGGCGCTGCTTTCAGGCCCTCGTCGGCCCGACCTGATCGTGAACGCGGCAGCCATGTCGTCCACTTCCGAATGCGCCCGCGAACCCCGCCTCGCTTTCGAGGCCAACGCCCTGCTCCCCAGAGATCTGGCGCGTGCCTGCCGCGGGGAGGGCATCCGCCTTGTGCACATCTCCACCGACCTGGTCTATGGAGGACATACCCCTCCCTATACGGAATCGTCCCTCTGCGTACCGCTCTCGGTGTACGGATGGACGAAGCTGCTCGGGGACAGGGCGGTCATGGCCGTCTGTCCCGGCTCCCTGGTGCTTAGGACTTCCGTACTGTTTGGAGGGATAGGCGCTCCGCGGAGGACCTTCTCCGAGGAGCTGCTGGCAGGCGCTGTGCAGAAGGTCCACGTCGATTCGTTCCGCAACCACACGCCGGCGGGCTGGTTCGCAAGGGCGATCCTCACGGCGGGGATGGCTGACGTTTCCGGGCCGCTCATCGCCTCCGGCCTGCATTCGCTCTCGAGATCGGCATTCGCCGAGATGCTGTTCCGCCACCTCGGCCTCGACGGCTGCCCGCCTGCCGGATACAGGCCGCCGGGAGTCCCGGCCGATCTGTCGCTCGACACCGGCCGCTTCGCCCGGCTGTTCGGCGAGCCGCCCGATCCGTTCCAGGCCTTCGACATGGAATACAAGAAACCTAGCTGAGCATCTCCGCCAGGAATCTCCCGGTGTACGAGCCCTCGATGCCGGCCACCTGGTCGGGCGTTCCCTCGGCTATGACCATGCCTCCGCCGTCTCCGCCCTCCGGCCCAAGGTCGATTATCCAGTCGGCGTTCTTCACCAAGTCCAGGTTGTGCTCGATGACGACCACGGTATTGCCCTGGCTCACCAGCCTGTCGAGGACCTGGAGGAGCTTGCGCACGTCGTGGAAATGGAGCCCGGTGGTCGGCTCGTCCAGAATGTACATCGTGTGAGTCGCCCCTGGCCGGGCGAGTTCCCTGGCCAGCTTGACCCGCTGCGCCTCGCCTCCGGAGAGGGTCGTCGCCGGCTGGCCGAGCTTGATATAGCCGAGACCGACATCGTCCATGACCTTCAGTGTGCGGGCCACCGCGGGGATTCTCTCGAAGAGGTCCATCGCCTGCCTTACTGTGAGGTCCAGCACCTGGGCGATGCTGTGCTCGCGGAATGTCACCCGGAGTGTCTCCTTGTTGAAGCGCATGCCTCCGCATGTGTCGCATACGACGAACACGTCCGGGAGGAAGTGCATCTCGATCCGCTTCACGCCTGCGCCCTGGCAGTCCTCGCATCTGCCGCCGTGCACGTTGAAGCTGAATCTTGCAGGGGAGTATCCCCGCATCTTCGCTGCCGGCAGCCCGGCGAAAATCGTCCTTATCTGGTCGAAGACCTTCGTGTAGGTGGCCGGGTTCGACCTGGGAGTCCTCCCGATCGGATCCTGCGAGATGTTGATGACCTTGTCCACGTTCTCGTAGCCCCGGATTCCCCTGTGCGGCCCCGGCGTGTTCGATCCCGTGCCGCAGAGGTTCGAGAGGGCAGGGTAAAGCGTCTGGGTAATGAGAGAACTCTTTCCTGAGCCCGAAACCCCCGTGACGCAGATGAACCGGCCGAGCGGGAAGGACACCGTGACGTTCCTGAGGTTGTTCAGTGTCGCCCCGTCCAGGGTGAGCGTACCCCTGGACCTGCTCCTGGGGGTGCGGATCCTCGTGATCTGTTCCTTTCCGGTCAGGTATCTGCCCGTGAGGGATTCGGGGTTCTCCTTTACGGCTGCCGGAGAGCCCTCCGCAACCACGAGGCCGCCGTCGGTTCCGGCTCCCGGCCCGAAGTCCACGACGTGGTCGGCTCTCAGGATCGTGTCCCTGTCGTGCTCCACGACCAGAACGGTGTTGCCCAGGTCGCGCAGCTTCTCGAGGGTGTTGATGAGCTTGTCGTTGTCCCGCTGGTGCAGCCCGACCGTGGGTTCGTCCAGCACGTACAGCACGCCTGTGAGGCTGCTGCCGATCTGGCTCGCCAGCCTTATCCGCTGTGCCTCGCCTCCCGAGAGCGAGGGCGCCGATCTGTCGAGGGTGAGGTAGTGCAGGCCGACGTCCATCAGGAAGCCCAGCCTCCCCTTGATTTCCTTGAGCAGCTCGCCGGCTATCAGGGAGTCGGTTCGTCCGAGTTCGAGCTTCTCGAAGAAATCCCACACGCCCTGGACCGTCATCGAGTTCAGCTCGTGTATGCCCCGCCCCGAGACGAGAACCGACCTCGCCTCCGCACGGAGCCGCGAACCGCCGCAGGAGGAGCACGGGGTCTTCCTGAAGAACCGCTCGTAGTTGATCCGCGACCCCTCGCTCGATGTCGAGACGTAGAGCCGCTCGAGCCTGGGTATCACCCCCTCCCAGGGGCCCTCCATGCTTCCACGGCTGTTCCCGCCCTCCCACTGGAACTTGAGGATCCTTCTCTCGCCGGTGCCGTAGAGGACGGCGTTCCGCTGCTCCTCGTCCAGGCTGATCCAGGGGGTCCCGAGGGCGAATCCGTAGGTCTCGGCCAGAGCCTTTGCAAGCGTGGCCGACCAGCCCCTTGGCTCCCCCCAGGGGGCCAAGGCCCCGTCCTTGATCGATAGAGCGGGGCGGGGGACGACCAGGTCCGGATCGACCTTCATCTCGAACCCGAGACCCGAGCAGGTCTCGCACATGCCTGCCGGGTTGTTGAAGCTGAAAAGCTGAACCGTGGGCTCCGGGAAGGACAGGCCGCAGTACAGACAGGCGTTCTGCTCGCTGAAGAAGGTTTCCTCGCCGCTGTCGGCGTCCACGACGGCGATGGCGCCCGCTCCCTCGCGGAGGGCCGTCTCGACGGAACTGGTGAGCCGGGTATCCATGCCCGGCTTCACCGTTATCCGGTCCACCACGACCATGATGTCGTGCTTGCGTTTCTCCTGCAGTCTTATGTTCTCATCGAGGGAGCGGACCTCCCCGTCGATCCTCACGCGTACGAAACCCCTCTTCCTGAGGTCCGAGAGGAGTTCCGCGTATGCGCCCTTCCGCCCCCGGACGATCGGCGCCGCAATCAGGAGCCTGCGTCCCTCGGGCATCTCTGATATCCGGTCCACGATCTGCTGAGCGGACTGCCGGCCGACGCGCCTCCCGCAGGTCGGGCAGTGGGGTTCTCCGATCCGGGCGAAGAGGACTCGCAGGTAATCGGCGATCTCCGTTACGGTGCCCACCGTGGAGCGCGGATTGTGGCTGACCGTCTTCTGCTCGATGGAGATGGCCGGCGAGAGCCCTTCGATGCTCTCATAGAGAGGCTTCTCCATCTGACCCAGAAACTGCCTCGCGTAGGCCGAGAGGGATTCTATGTACCTCCTCTGGCCTTCGGCATAGAGCGTGTCGAAGGCGAACGAACTCTTGCCCGAGCCGGACACCCCCGTGACCACCACAAGCCTGTTCCTGGGTATCGAGACATCGATGTTGCGGAGATTGTGCTCCCTCGCGCCCCTGACTACGATCGAATCCATCCGTCCCGCTCTTTTCCGTCTCCTGAATGAAATCCGGCCGGGACCGGCCGCACAAACAGACGAATATAAGCTGCAGCCGTCTCGACTGCGTGCCCCCGGCGGCCCTGTGCGCCACAATTGCCACTGAAAGGCTGAGCAGCCCTTGCCGGGACGGACATGCGACAGACAATACGATGCCGTGCAAACAGATATGGGTTGCGCTCGTTCTGGCAAGCCTGTTGCTGAAATGTATACGGCGGCCTGATGTATGCCGCCGGAATGGACAGGAGAACCGATGACTTTCAGAACCTGCGCAACACCTGGAGGAACATGCCGTGAGAAGGCGCGCCATGCGCCGAACCACCGCATCGGCTCCCGCGGCGCATTCATGAATGCCGTCCTGCCCGGCCCGGCGGTGGACATCTACCGTGCCGACGGGGCTCTGCGCGTGATTGCCGAGGTGCCGGGCTTCTCCATCGGTGAGATCGAACTCGACGCTTCCGCGGAGGTTCTTCGCATAAGCGGGAGCAGGAAGCCCTGCTCGGTCTCCACGGAACCGGGGCTGGTCATGGAGTGTCTCCGCGGGGATTTCTCCAGGTGCGTCGTCCTCCCCGAGGACGTCGATCCCGCCTCGGCTACCGCCGTACTCTCGAACGGGCTTCTGGAAATCGTCCTGCCGCTGGCTGCCGGCGGCGGGCCGGTGAAGATAAGGCTGGACGAACAGGATTCGTGATGGGGCGGCGGCGTCGCTGCGCCGCGGCTTGAACCCGATGGTTCCCGAAAGGAAGGTTACTGTGGGAAAGGTGATAGGAATAGATCTGGGAACGACGAACTCCTGCGTCGCCGTTCTCGAGGGCGGCGAGCCGGTCGTCATCCCCAACTCCGAAGGCTTCAGGACGACTCCCTCCGTTGTCGCATTCACAGACTCGGGGGAGCGTCACACGGGGGTGGTCGCCCGCAGACAGGCCATAGCCAACCCGATCAACACGGTGTTCTCGATCAAGCGGTTCATGGGAAGGAAGTTCGGCGAAATCGACGCCGAGAAGTCCAGGGTTCCCTACAAGGTCGTCGAGGGTCCGAACGGCGACGCGATGGTCGAGATCCAGGGCAGGCGGTACTCTCCTCCCGAGATCTCCGCGATGATCCTGCAGAAGATGCGTCAGACAGCCGAGGACTACCTCGGCGAGAAGGTCACCCAGGCCGTGGTGACGGTGCCTGCATACTTCAACGACAGCCAGAGGCAGGCCACGAAGGATGCCGGCAGGATAGCGGGTCTCGAGGTTCTCCGGATAGTGAACGAGCCGACCGCGGCTTCCCTGGCCTACGGTCTCGACAAGAAGGGCATGAACAAGACCGTCGCGGTGTTCGACCTCGGCGGAGGAACGTTCGACATTTCCATCCTCGAGATCGCCGATGGGGTCTTCGAGGTCCGCTCGACAAACGGCGACACCCACCTGGGCGGTGACGACTTCGACCTGAAGATCATAGACTGGCTGGTCGAGGAGTTTAAATCGCAGGAGGGAGTCGATCTCTCCCGGGATCCGATGGCCCTTCAGAGGCTCAAGGAGGCTGCCGAGAGGGCCAAGTGCGAACTCTCCACCACGCAGACCAGCGAGATCAACCTTCCCTTCATCACTGCGGACTCGTCCGGCCCGAAGCACCTGATAATGAAGCTCACCAGGGCCAGGCTCGAACAACTGGTGGACGATCTGGTCGAGAGAACCAGGAAGCCGTGCCTCGACGCCCTCAAGGACGCCCGGATCGATCCGGGCAAGCTGGACGAGGTCATCCTGGTCGGAGGGCAGACGAGGATGCCCCTGGTTCAGAAGATCGCAGGCGAAATCTTCGGGCGCGAACCCCATCGCGGGGTCAACCCCGACGAGGTCGTGGCCCTGGGCGCCGCGATCCAGGCCGGCGTTCTGACGGGCGAGTTCAAGGACGTCCTTCTCCTCGACGTCACCCCTCTGACGCTCGGCATCGAGACCCTGGGCGGGATATCCACCGGGATCATCGAACGCAACACCACCATTCCGACCAAGAAGAGCCAGATCTTCAGCACGGCCGCCGACGGACAGACAGCGGTGGAGATCCACGTACTCCAGGGCGAGCGCAAGATGGCCTCGGACAACAGAACCCTGGGCAGGTTCATCCTCGACGGCATACCTCCCGCCCCGCGCGGCATGCCTCAGATAGAGGTCACGTTCGACCTGGACGCTAACGGCATAGTCCGCGTCTCCGCGCAGGACAAGGCCACGGGCAAGGAGCAGAAGATCAGGATCGAGGCCTCCAGCGGGCTCAGCGAGAGCGAGATCCAGAAGATGGTGGCCGAGGCGGAGAAGCTGTCCAAGGACGATGAGCAGAAGCGCCAGAAGGCCGAGAAGGGGAACATGGCCGACTCCCTCGTCTACGAGGTCGAAAAGGGCCTCAAGGACTACGGTGACAGGCTCGATCCCTCCGTGAAGGCCTCCCTCGACAGCGCCTCGGAAGCCGTGCGTGCTGCCAGGCAGGCCAACGACGATTCAGCGCTGGACAGGGCTCTCGAGGATCTCCAGAAGGCCTGGAGCGCCGCAGGCGCCACGCTGCATCAGCAGGCCCAGGGTCAGGAGCAGCCCGGACCGGAGAACGACGGCGGAGCGCCCGCCGGGGATGACGGCAAAACGGTCGACGCCGACTTCGAAGTGGTGGACGAATGACAGCCCAGGGCGACCCGAGGAGGGCTTCGAGGAAGCCGCGCCGGGGCAGGACTTCTCCAAGGAGAAGGCCCGCGCCGCCTCCTCCGTCCGAGCCCGGGATCGGCGCCGCTCCGCCTGCGGATGATTCCGGAACGCCTCCCGGGCTGGAATCAGTAGTCGTGGAACCCGGCATTGAAAAGGAGCTGGAGATTCTGAAGGAGCAGAACCTCAGGCTTCAGGCGGAGTTCGACAACTACAGGAAGAGGCAGGCGAGGGAGTTCCACAAGCTGTGCTCCCAGGGGAAGCGTGATCTCATTTTCGAACTGCTGGCCATCCTCGACGACATAGATCTCGCACGCAGACATGCCGGGGATGGGGCGCCGGCCGACGAGACCCTCGCCGGACTGCTCCAGATCGCTGCCAAGTTCGAGGCGCTGCTCACCCGTCAGGGTCTCGAGGCGATACCCCTCGACGCCATGGATCCCTTCGATCCGACGGAGCAGGAGGCCGTCTTCGCGGAGGACGCCGAGGGCGTTACTCATGACGTTGTGCTGGAGGTTATCAGGAAGGGCTACTTCCTCGACCAGGATCTGCTCCGCGCCGCGCTCGTGAGGGTCGGGAGGGCCGGAAAGCCCTCCACCGGCGACGGGGAGTAGGGTGTCTGGTGGACAAGGATCTCTACTCTGTTCTCGGTGTAGGCGAAAAGGCCACCGAGGACGAGATCAAGAAGGCCTATCGCAAGCTCGCCCGGAAGTACCACCCCGACGCGAACCAGGGCGACAAGCGCGCGGAGGAGAAATTCAAGGAGATCTCCGACGCCTATGACATCCTTCGGGATCCCGAGAAGCGCGCCCGGTACGACGACGTTCGCAGCGGGCGCGCCTACTTCGGCGGGGGAGGGATGCCGGGCGGAGGATTCGAAACCCCCGGGGGCGGTTTCGAGGGTTTCGAGGATCTTCTAAGCTCGCTTTTCGGCGGGGGCATCGGCAGGTCCTCGCGGCGGCAGACCCCCTCCGGGGAGGTCGAGGTTCCGTTCGCGACGGCCGCCCTCGGCGGCAGGGTGGAGGCGACCATACGCCTCTCCAGATCCTGCGCCGTCTGCGGCGGGGCGGGTGGTACCGGAGAGAAGACCTGCCAGGCCTGCAAGGGCTCGGGCAGGAGAACCGAGAAGCGCGGCGCCTTCAGCACGATGCACCCGTGTCCGGTCTGCGGGGGCAGAGGCAAGGTCCTCACCAGCGCGTGCAGCTCCTGTGGAGGAACGGGCAGGACCACGTCGAACGACCGGATGATCGTGGACATACCCCCCGGCTCCTCCGACGGAGATCTGCTCCGGCTCCGGCAGCCCGACGGCTCCTCGGCGATTCTCAGGCTCCGCGTTCCTCCCGACCGGTTCTTCCGCAGGGAGGGTCTGGACATCCACTGTACGATCACGATATCCGCCCCGCGGGCCGCCCTCGGGACAACGATGATGATCCGGACCCTGGAAGGCAGGATCAAACTCCGTATTCCGGCAGGCACCCAGCCCGGGACTGTTCTGCGCGTCCCGTCGCGCGGTGTGCCCTCCGGCGGATCCCGCGGCGACCAGTTCGTGCATGTCGAGGTTTCCATCCGCCCCCCTTCCGGCGACTCGGAGAGGAGGCTCTGGGAACAGCTACTTGACCACGAGGGTAGATTGAGAAGACGAGAAGCCGATTGAGAAGCTCCGGAGGAATGCAGATGTCCAGATTCAGTGGAATTACTTCAGCGATAATGCTGCTGGCCGCAGCGGCCTGCCGCGGTCAGCCGGGGCTGGAACAAATAGCCCCCGTTTACGTCGATACAGTGCGTGTCGAAGTCCCCGTCGCCGATCCCGAGGCGCTCAGCGCCGCGTTCTGCGAGATAGCGTCCTCCGCGGGTCCCTCGGTGGTGACGATCACCTCGCGCAGCGTGGTCAAGGCAGTCGTGCCTGGATTCCAGACTATCCCGTCGCCGTTCGGCTTCGATCCCTGGGGCGGGGGTTTCAGATTTCCGGGCTTCGAGGAGAGGGAATACGTCCGGGAGGGTCTTGGCAGCGGCGTAATAATCGACTCCAAGGGATACATTGTAACCAACAATCACGTTGTAGCGGGAGCCGACGAACTCGAGGTCATCCTGGCCGACGGTGCCAGATTTCCGGCTTCCCTCGTGGGTACCGATCCGCGGACTGATTTGGCCGTCATCAGGATAGAAGCGGGGGACACTCCGCTACAGGCGATCAGGCAGGGTGACGCATCGAGCCTGCGGGTGGGCCAGATAGTGCTGGCCGTGGGCTCCCCGTTCGCTTTGAGCTCCTCCGTCACGCAGGGGATAATCAGCTTCATCGGCAGGACCGGTGTCGGTCTGGCGGACTACGAGGATTTCATCCAGACCGATGCCGCGATCAACCCCGGGAACAGCGGAGGCGCCCTGGTGAACCTCGCTGGCGAACTCGTGGGCATCAACACCGCCATCGCGAGCAGGACCGGCGGGTACGACGGAATCGGCTTCGCCATACCGATCGACATCGTCGCCTCGGTGACCTCTGAACTCGTCGCGCGGGGCTTCGTCTCCAGGGGATGGCTCGGTGTGATCATTCAGGACAATACGGGCGCCTTCCGCGCCGAATTCGGCGAGGAGTACGGAGTCATCGTGTCCGAGGTCACCCCCGGGGGGCCGGCTGAACGGGCCGGAATCCTCACGGGCGACGTCATAGTCGAGATCGACGGGATACCGGTCCAGTCCGTGGCGTCGTTCCGCAATACGGTTGCCGGGATAAATCCGGGCGGGAGTGCGGACCTGCTCGTGAGCAGGTCCGGCAGGCGCAGGAACATAAGGGTCGAGATGGGGGAACTCCCGGGTGACGGAACCACCGCCCGGGTGACGGGCAGGGCGCCGGTCGCCCCCGGTGTGGGATGGACCCTGCGCGAACTGGACGACAGGGCCGCCAGGGCTCTGGGTTACGATGGGTCCGGCGGCGTGCTTGTGTCGGAGATCGAGCAGGGAGGAACCGCGGCCAGATCAGGTCTGGCGCAGGGCGACATCGTGCTCGAGGTGGACAGGACTCCGGTGTCGTCCGTTGACGAGACCTACGCCCTCATATCAGCTTCGGGCGACAGTGCGCTGCTCCTCGTATTCCGCGGGGGGCACACGATGTTCATCCTGCTCGAGCTGGGCTGACGCCCTCTCGGCTGCTGGAGCTGTCTTGGATCTCAGATATCTCGTGCTTGTCGTTGTGGGATTCGCTCTGTCCGTGCTGGGCTTCGTGATGCTCGGCGGGCGGAGGAGCCGTCCCCTCCCCGCAGGGCTCGTCTTCCTCGCAGGCATAGTGTCGCTTGTCCTGGGGATACTGCTGACCTGCGTCCCGGGGTTCTTCTCGGGCTGAAGACCGGTCGCCGCGTCCGATGATCACGGACAGGATCGAATGAGGCTGCGGACTCCGGAAGCCTGCGGGAATCCACCCCCGCCGCTCCGGCGCCCCGCTACTTCGGAAGCAGGCGCATTCTCCTGAACTTGTCCGTGAATGTGAACAGCAGTTCGTTGTCCGGAAATCTGGCCAGACCCTCCGCCGCAATGGCCGCAGCGTTCGGGAGGGCGTTGAGGGCGATCTGTTCGCGAATCTTCCGGATGTATTCCTCCGCTCCGTCTCCGCCCGGGGCTTTCGTAGGAGCATCGCCGGACTGCTGCTCTCCGGCGGAAGTCCTGGCCGATGATTGAACGGCGGAAGGCCGAACATCCGCTTTTCCCCGTCCCGTTCCCGAGGCCGGCGCCTTCTCGAGGGCGGCCACGAGTTCGTCAAGCCCCGGAGCCTGCGGCAGCAGGGCGAAGGCTTCCTTCGCCGCCGCCAGCGCTTCGGAGGCCGAGCCCGAGGCCAGTCTCCTCTCTCCCATCCTTATGAGATTCGCGGCTTTGATCCGCCTCTGCATAAGCGCGATACGCCCTCTTACTTCGGGATCTTCCGGAGCCTCCGCCCTGGCCTTCCTGAGGAAGCCGACGGCTCCAGCCTCGTCTCCCTCGGCGAGCGCTCTCTCGGCGGAGTCGAAATATTCTTTGATGCTGGGAGGAAGGGGCACGCTGTTCCTTTCTCCGGTCGGAGAGGGGCGACGCACCCTCCCGGCGGCTGGCATATGTCCGATCGTTTCCGATTCACGGGCGGACGCGGATGCCGCGTCCGATGCTCTGGCTCTCCCCCTGGGGGCAGGGTCCGGCAACTCTCCGGGGACGGCCTGCCTCGCGATGGATCTGGAGGTACGGCGGGTGGCCGTTCTGGAACCCGCAGCAGGGGTTTTCGCCGTGGAGGAAGGCTGCGGGCGGGGCTTCGCCCTGACTGTCTCCTCGACGGGGCCGATTTCGATTGGTTCCGCGTGTTCGAGCACGGGCGTCACCAGGGGCGTGCTGGGGTCGAAGGTCCGGCGTACGACCGGTTCGCCCGCCTCGGCGGAGGTTCTGCGGGGGGAGGGTTCGGGCCTGGAGCGCGTCGCCTCGGAGGATTCCGCATAGGCCCGTGATCTCGGCTGTTCCCCAGGCTGGGCCTCCCGCGCGGTTTCGGTGCGGGCGGGCCTTGAAGGCTGAGCAGCCTTTTCCGGGCGGGATCGCTCCACGGTTGGAGCTTCTCCGTCGATGCGCGTCCGCCCGGATTCGTAGGGCGGAGCCTCCCCGGTCACGCGGGGTTGCGCCGGCGGCGCTTCCCGCGAGACGCGCACCTTGGGGGATGCAGCGGGTTCTCTCGGTGCCGCAGTCTGCGGTCGGCCCGGAGAGTCCACGGTGGCCCGTGTCTTCGGAGCGGCCCGGGCCGGCGCTTCCGCCCCGGCGGCTTCGGGCTCCTTCTCCACGACCTTCTCCTTCTCGGACATCAGCTCCTTCTCGATGGCGAGGATCGCATCGGTGACGGCGCTTCTGCCGGAATCCATGGAGAGGGCCTTGCGAAGGATCGAGAAGGCCTCGTCGCGGTTGCCCTTCTGGAGCTCCGCCTTGGCCTCCCTGACCAGAGACGCGACTTTCGCCTTGTTCTCCGTCGCCACCTTCCATCTACCCCCAGGCGTGCAATTCGACAGCTCTTTCTATACGAAGGAGGGACTTGCGGTCAAGTCCCGCTCGTGCTCCTTCCGCCGCCCGATTTCAGCACCGCCGCGAGATCGCGGAGCAGTCCCACCGGCCCCTCCAGGAGAAGGTGCTTCAATATCAGGACGGGGATTCTCGTCAAAGGCCTGCGCATCAGGTAGTTGAGTCCGATTCTGGCCTGGGCGTGCCTCCTCAGGGCTTTCAGCTCTTCGTCTGTCATGTCCGTCAGGTTGACGAGCAAGGCCCCGGCCGAGTTCATCTCCGAGAGGAAGGATTCCAGGTCGGGAATCCTTCCCTCGGCCCTGGCACGCTCGAAGATCCGCGTGCCGGGGTAGGGGGTGACGAAGAGCATGGGAGCCGTGATGTCGGCCCTGGCGCAGAAGGCGATCGTCTCTTCGATCGTCTCCCTCGTCTCGCCGTACATCCCGATCATGAAGCTTCCCTCGGCGTGGATGCCAGCCTTCCGTGTCAGTTTCAGAGCCTCGAGACACTGCTCGGGCGTGACCTTCCTGTTCATCGCCTCGAGCATGGCGGGACTGCCCGACTCTATCCCGTAGCTTATCCAGTAGCAGCCGGACCGTTTCATCTCCGATAGCATCGCCGCGTCAACCGTGTTGACCCTTCCAAGGCACGACCACTTCAGGCCCGGCAGCCTCTCCCTGATCAGCCTGCAGACCTCGAGGACGAAGCTCCGGTCGCTGGTGAAGAGATCGTCCGGGAACCCGGTGTATCGGATCCTGTACCTCGCCACGAGCTCCTCGATCTCGGAAACGATCGATTCCGGGCTCCTCCTGCGGACCCTGCGGCCGTAGATCCTGTAGCAGTACACGCACTCGTACGGGCATCCCCTGCTGGCCACCACCTCCATGTGCCTGGTGAGCCTGCCCCTGTGATCGTAGCTGTGGATGTAGCTCTCGATCGGGAACAGGTCCCACGCGGGACGCGGCAGCAGGTCCAGGTTCTCCACCGGCTCCCTCTGGGGTGAGAATGCCAGGCTGCCTGCGTCCGAGAGGAACGCGACGCCGGGGATTCCCCTCCATTCGGCGCCCGATTCGACGGCGTCGACCAGTTCGAGCGCCGTCCTCTCTCCTTCGCCCAGGACAACCGCATCGAGCGAGCAGGATCTCAGATAGGTCTCGGGCAGCGTCGTCGCACCGCTGTTGCCGGCCAGGAGGAATGCGCCCGGGACAGCCTCCCTCAGCCTCCGTCCGAGTTCCTTCGCAAAACGGAAACGGGTGACCATGCCGCCGAGCCCTATCACGTCGGGCCTGCCGGCGGCCACCGCTGCGACTGCGCTGTCCATCGAGAGATTCGAGCCTTCCATGTCCACCACGGAAACCTCGTGGCCGCCCTTTACCAGAGAGGACGCCACGTAGGCCAGGCCGAAGGGGAAGTAGCGGGCTCTGCGACCCGAACCGTAGGGGGGGTAGACGAGAGTGACTCTCACAGATACTCCTCGGTGGAGGTGGAGACGGAGTCTCCATCTCGGGAGAACGGGAAGAACACGCCGTCGCGAATATCGCCACGGGTCGGATCACGCGCAACGAGCGGCCTCGCCGGGGATCCACTGGCAAAGAATCCGGCGGGATTGCATGTTACACATCCCCTGAGGGATGTTGGAAGACCGGTTCGGATAACCTTTCCCGGATGGAGTCTCCCCTGATGTTCAAGAAGCTCTTCTCGCACGGTGGACAGGGACCCAGGATGACAGCGAGGCCTCGCGGCCCGGTCGGACTGGTGGACCTCTCCCTCCGCGACGGACAGCAGTCGCTGCTTGCCACCCGCATGTCCACCGACCAGGTCCTCGATGCCATGCCTCTCATACTCGACTGCGGCATAAAGACCATGGAGGTCTGGGGCGGCGCCACGCTCGACAGTGCGATGCGCTTCCTGGACGAGAACCCGTTCGATCGCCTGAGGCGGATGTCTGATCTCGCAAAGCCCTATTCCTGCGGCCTGCGAACGCTTTCGAGAGGCCAGAACCTGTTCGGGTACGACCCTTATCCGGACGACATTGTGAGCGACTTCAACCGCGAGTCCGTTCGCTCCGGCACCACCATCATGCGTATCTTCGACGCGCTCAACTACATACCTAACTACAAGGCGGCCCTCGAGGGCGTCAGGGAGGCGGGCGGCGTCTTCGACGGAGCCGTCTGCTACACTACCGGCCCTCTCTACAAGACGTCGTATTTCGTCAACAAGGCCCTGGAGCTCGAGGCCGCCGGCGCCGACATGATCTCCGACAAGGACATGGCGGGGCTCAAGGATCCGGTCAGCGCCTGGGAGTACTACACGACGCTGAAGGATCGCCTGAAGGTTCCGGTGGTCAGCCACACGCACTGCACGCCGGGCTACGGCCATATCAGCGCGGTGATCGCCCTTCTGGCCGGAGTGGACTCGATCGATGTATGCTTCCTCCCCTTCGCCGGAGGCTCGTCGCATCCCTCGCTGGAGGTCGTTGCCCTGTTCGCCGAAATCCTGGGCGTGGACACCGGACTCGACCTCGATCCGAAGATGCTGGGCAGGGTACATGCCTCTCTGTCGAACTCGATAGAGGAGTGCGAGAAGAAGTTCGGGCTCAAGGTCCACAGATCGGTCTGGCCTGGACGCGACGCCCTGGCCCCGCTAGCCGAGAAGACACTGGATCATCTCTCGGAGGGCAGGATCGCCCAGGCTCTCGAAACGGTACACAGGATCGAGGCCGCCTGCGGATTCCCTCCTCCGAGCGAGGCTGTGCGCAAGTCCCAGATCCCCGGGGGCATGTACAGCAACTTCGTGAACCAGCTCGCAAGGGATGGGAAGAGCGAGTACATGGACAAGGCCCTGGACGCAGTCCAGGAGGTTCGCTCGAAGGCCGGATGGGTGCCCCTTGTGACGCCCACGTCCCAGATAGTCGGGGTAAAGTCCTATTTCACCGCCCTGGGCAAGGATACGAACCCTGTCCAGTATGTGAACCTCATCGCCGGGTACTACGGTAAGACGCCCTTCCCGATCGATGCCTCCTACCGCGAGGAGGTCTGCGGATTCCGCGACGAGCGTAGCTACGACTCCTCGCAGTTCAGGCGCGACATCCCCACCCTCCCCGGAACGGAGATCCCCATCGCGGAGACCGAGCAGGAGAAGCTCCTGTACTACCTCTTCCCGGACAGCTCCGGAAAGGCCTACCTCGAGAAGCTGAAGGGCGCCGCCTATGCCGAGGTGGTGAAGGCGGAGACGGAGAGGAAGGAAAGGGAGGAGGAGGCCCGGCTAAAGAAGCTGCACGACGAGTCGATCCTGAACAGGTTCGCGGAATCCATGTTCGACCTGTCGGAGCACCTCTCCGAGGCGATGACCCAGCCCAGCACCGATGAGGATCCGTCCATGAACGCGCTCATACTGGAAGCCGCCGAATACACCGACATCTGACCCCCCGGACCGGCCGGAACGCATTGGACTGCCGGTCCCGGGCCGGTGATTGAAGACGATCCGGCCGCCCGGCGGGGAACTGGCCCTGGGCGCAGCGGTTTCTTATAGTATCCGTGCGAGATCGTGGAGTGATTTGGGGCGTATTGCAACCACGTTAAAAAAAGTGCTAAAAGGCCGTTTCATCAGCCTGTGACCGCCCCTCACGGGCGGTTTTTCGTTATGGAAAGACGAGGTCCATGATGATGAGAAAGCTGTTCACGAGCGAGTCCGTTTCCGAGGGTCATCCCGACAAAATCTGCGATCAGATCTCCGATGCCGTCCTGGACGCCCATCTCGCAAAGGATCCGAACGCCCACGTGGCCTGCGAGACCCTTGTCACGACGGACTTCTGCCTGCTGGCCGGGGAGGTCAGGAGCGCCGGCGAGGTCGATTACGAGGCGGTCGCACGGAACGTGATCAGGGAGATCGGCTACGACATCCCCGACATCGGCTTCAAGTACGACAGGAACGATTATCAGATCAGGATCCATTCCCAGTCCTCCGACATCACCCACGGCGTCGTGTCCAACAAGGGCGCCGGCGACCAGGGCCTGATGTTCGGCTTCGCCTGCAACGAGACCGAGGCTCTGATGCCCTTCCCCCTGCAGTTCGCACACCGCCTGCTCGAGAAGCTGTCCGCCGTCCGCAGGGACGGGACTCTCCCCTGGGCCAGGCCGGACGCGAAGAGCCAGGTGACCGTGGTCTACGAGGGGAACCATCCCGTCGAGATATCCGAGATTCTGATGTCGGTACACCACGACGAGAATGCCGACAATGCGTCGATGCGCAGGGACATCCTGGAGCACGTCGTCGGGCCGGCGCTGGACTGCATGAAGCCCTCCCTTCCGTGGAACAGGAACAGCTTCCTCTACAACCCTTCGGGACGCTTCGCCATCGGCGGGCCCAACGGGGATACCGGTCTCACGGGTCGCAAGATCATCGTGGACTCCTACGGCGGAGCAGGCAGACACGGAGGCGGCTGCTTCTCCGGTAAGGACTCCACGAAGGTCGACAGGTCGGCGGCATACATGGCCAGGTACATCGCCAAGAATCTGGTCGCGGCTGGCGTGGCCGAACGCTGCGAGATACAGCTCGCCTATGCGATCGGAAAGGCGGACCCGGTTTCCGTCAGGCTCGATACCTTCGGAACCGAGAAGGTTTCCGACCTCGGGAAGGTGGAGGAGCTCGTCAAGGGTATATTCCCCCTGAGGCCTTACGACATCATCGACTGTCTGGGCCTCCGGCGGCCGATCTTCAGGAAGACTGCCTCCTTCGGACACTTCGGCAGGATTCCGGGCGACGACGGCTCCTTCTCCTGGGAGAAGATCGACAGGGTTCCCGACATCAGGAGGGAACTGAAGCTGTAATCCCGGGGCTGGTCCGCCTCCCGCTCCGGGGATTCGGGGGGACAGTGCTCCACTTGGTTCTGGCTATACTCACCGTCACCGGCGACGCAAGGCTGGACAGCCTCGGAAACCGGCTGGAGGAGACCAGACTGAGGGTGTCCGTCCTCGAGAGCCGGCACGCCGCCGTTTCCGACATCCTTGTCGCGATCCACGACAACCTCTTGGCGGCCAGGGCCTTCTATGCCGGGCTCCAGGACGAGGAGGCCCGTCTTCTGGGCGACATCGAGACGATGGACATACGGTGCGCCGCGGGCGAGTCGCTCCAGAGCGCTCTCTCCGCAAGCCTCTCGGAATACCTCGTCTACGTCTACTCCCACCGGAACCTCCTCGGCCCGGAGGCGCTGTTCTGCAGAGGAGGCCTGTCGAGGATGCTCCGGCGCGAGGCCTATCTCGAGTTTCTGGCCAGGAGGGCCGCTTCCGAGCAGAGGGAGATCCGCCGGGAGACGGATTCCCTTTCGCATTTCAGGGATTCCCTCCGCAACGCCCGGACGGAGGTCGCCGCGCTACAGAGGCAGATGGAGGACATCCAGAACAGGATTATCTTCGAGGAGGGCAGACAGGCTCTGCTCAGGCTCCAGCTCGGAGGAGAGCTGGCGCGTGCGAGGGATTCGTCCGCCATCCTCGAACGGGAGAGGCAGCGGGTGTCGTCCCTCGTCAGCGACCTTCAGGCGGCAAGCACGACGGTGGCGGCCAGCCTCCACATCGAAAGGCCCACCGCGGAGAGCGTGATAGGCAACTCGGCCGGCTCCCTGGAATGGCCTGCCGACGGTACGGTGGTGCGGCGCTTCGGTCTCGAGGTCCACCCCGTCTACGGCACCGAGACGACCTGCGACGGCATCAGCGTTTCCACTCCACCCGCCACTGCCGTCCACGCCGTCTCGGACGGCAGGGTGCTCTACGCCAGGGAGTTCCTCAGCATGGGCAGGCTCGTCGTAGTCGATCACCTGGACGGTTACTTCACGGTCTACGGCAACCTCGGCTCCGTCGAGGTGAATCCCGGGGACATGCTGACCGCAGGAGACGAGATAGGAGTGACGGGCTCCCTTGCCGGCGGCGTCTCCGGCTACTACTTCGAGATCCGGGCCGGAGGCCAGCCTGTCGATCCCGAGGGGTTCCTCCGTTGACGGGCCTCCTCGCGGGGAAGAATCCCGATCCCATACTGGGCCAGGATGCCGCCGAGGCGCTCCTCCAGTCCGCCCTCTCCTCCGGCAGGCTGTCGCACGCCTACCTGTTCGCCGGCCCGAGAGGGACGGGCCGCTTCTCCTCCGCGCTCGCCCTCTCCGCGGCGTTCATCTGCAGGGAGATCCCGGACGGATGGTGCGGCGGATGCAGGGACTGCCTCAGGATCATGAAGCTGCAGCATCCCGACGTGAGGGTGACGTTCCCCGTGCTGGGCTCCACCAGGCCCGACGAAGTGGCCGACCTGATCGAGAAGCGCGGCAGGGACGGCTTCACGAGGCTGGCCGTTCCCGGGAACTCCTCGATCACGATCGATTCGGTCCGGGAGATACAGGCCCGGATGGCTCTCAGATCCTACGAAGGTTCCGGAAAGGTCGAGATACTCCTGGACGTCGACACCATGAAGCAGGAGGCGGCCAATGCCCTGCTCAAGACACTCGAGGAGCCCCCTCCCGGCACGCTGATGATCCTCACCGCAGAAAGGGCCTCCGGAGTCATCCCTACTGTCCGTTCGAGGGCTCATCTCGTGCGTTTCGGAAGGTTGCCCGTGGAGACGATCGCAGAAATAGTCCAGGAGCGGACGGGAGTTTCGAGGCAGGAGGCCCTTCGAGCCGCCGCATCCTCCGACGGGAGCGCTGGAGCAGCGCTCGAAGCCGCAAGGGAAGGCGGCGCCCTGCACGAAATGCTCGAAAAGGGATTCGATCTGCTGACCGTCCGCGACCCCCGTGCGGCCCTTCCCGCCGCCCGGGCCATGGCGAAGACGCTCGGCCCCTCCGGGAGCGCAGGCCTGTGTTCCGGTATGGCGGCGATGCTGCACGACTTGAGGAGGGCTTCGCTCGGCCTCCGGCCGGTGTTCTCGGCGGGAGACCCGCTGCCGGGGGCCGCCGCCTGGGGGGCGGATTCCATCGGGAGGGCCGTGCGCATCTTTCTCGAGGGCGAAAAGAGGATTCGCGCGAACGTATCCCCGGCCGCCGCCCTTGCCGCGGCGTTCACCGGAGCCTGGTTCGAGCTGGGGCGGGATGGTCGATAGAATGCAGAACGCTGAAGACGGACGGGTCCAGGAGAAACAGACGGAGAACCCCGCCCAGCCGGGCATCGTGACACAGGGGGAGTATCTCGAGGTCGCCTTCAGGGCGAGGGCTCTCGGGCTCTTCTCGAACCCCGGCCCCCCTGTCGACGTCGGCACCATGGCGGTCGTGACCGTCGAACGGGGAGAGGACCTCGGAAGGGTGGTCGGCAAGTACACCACGGGGGAAACCCTCCCGGGCGAGCCCGTGGGCGCGTTCGCAAGAGCGGCGGATGCCTCTGATCTGGAGAGGTTCCGCTCCAATCAGGAGTTCGAGAGCAAGGTGCTGGCGTACTGCCGCGAGCGCGTGAAGATGCGCAGGCTGGACATGAAGCTCACGGGCTGCGAATCCCAGCTCGACCGGAGGAAGATCAGGGTCTATTTCACCGCGGAGCAGAGAACCGACTTCCGCGCTCTCGTCCGGGATCTCGCCGCCGAGTTCAGGGCGAGGATCGAGATGAGACAGATCGGCGTGAGGGATGAGGCCCGGCATCGTGACGGAGTCGGCATCTGCGGGCTCCGTCTGTGCTGCGCCGCCTTCCTCCGGGAGTTCACCTCCGTGACGCTCAAATCGGTGAGGGAGCAGAATCTGGCGCCGAATCCCAGCAAGGTGTCGGGGGCCTGCAGCAGGCTGATGTGCTGCCTGGCCTATGAAGCCGATTTCTACAGGAAGGCCGGCAAGGTCTTCCCCGAAACCGGCTCCAGACATCGCATCGACGGCAGGAACGCCTCCGTCCTGGCCTGTGACATATTCCATGACCGGGTGACGATCGCCTGGGAGCAGGGCGGCACGGAGACCCTGGACATCGCCGAGTTTCTCAGGATGAGAAGCAGGAGCAGGCTCAGGAAGCCCGGAGAACCCGATTCGGACGAGGATGCCGCGGAGCAGGCCCCGTCTGACGAAAAGAGATCAGACCACCGCAGGAGACCATGATGGCTGTCAGATATCTAGTGACCAGCGCTCTACCTTATGCCAACGGGCCGCTTCACCTGGGCCATCTGGCCGGGGCTTACCTCCCGGCGGACACATATGTCCGCTTCCTCCGGATGCGCGGCGAGGACGTCATCTATGTGTGCGGAACGGACGAGCACGGCGTTCCCATAACCATTACCGCCGAGAAGCAGGGCCGGACTCCCCGCGAAGTGGTGGACGAGTACCACGAAACGATACACAGGGAGTTCGAGGCGTTCGGCATCTCCTTCGACAACTTCTCCAGGACGTCGCTTCCGACTCATCACGAGTTTGCGCAGAAAGTGTTCCTGGACCTCCTCGGCAAGGATCTGATCGTCGAACGGACCATGAGTCAGCTCTTCTGTCCGAGATGCTCCAGGTTCCTCCCGGATCGCTACGTGAACGGCACGTGCCCGAAATGCGGCGCTCCCGGCGCGCGAGGCGACCTTTGCGAGTCCTGCGGAAGCTGGCTCGAGGCTCTCGAGCTCGCCGAGCCGACCTGCAGCATCTGCGGCGAGACTCCGTCGCCACGGGACACCACGCACTGGTTCCTCAGGCTGGACGCCTTCAGTGACTGGCTGCGGGAATGGCTGCCCGCACGCGAAGGCTGGCGGGACAACGTTCTGAACTACTGCCGGGGCTGGCTGGACGAAGGGCTCCAGGAGCGGGCCATAACGCGTGACATCGACTGGGGCGTTCCCGTTCCGCTGCCCGAGGCGGCCGGAAAGGTTCTCTACGTCTGGTTCGAAGCCCTCCTGGGGTACGTGAGCAGCACGAGGGAGCTCTTCGAGAAGCGCGGGAATCCGGATGAATGGCTGAACTGGTGGAAGAGCCCGGACACGCGGCTGATCCACTTCATCGGCAAGGACAACATAGTCTTCCATGCGATCATCGAGCCGGCCATACTGCGCGGCCTCGGCGGCTTCGCACTGCCCTGGAACATACCCGCCAACGAGTTCCTCAACATTTCGGGGCAGAAGCAGTCCACGAGCAGAGGGACGGCCGTGTGGATGGGCGAGTACCTGAAGAGGTTTCCGCCCGATCCGATGAGGTACACCCTGTCGATCAACGCGCCCGAGGGCAGGGACAGCGATTTCACCTGGGCGGAGTTCCGTGTGAGGAACAACGAACTGGCCGACGTTCTGGGCAATTTCGTCAACAGGACCATGAGCTTCGCCTTCCGCGAGTTCGGCGGGACTGTGCCCGAATCAGGCGCTCCCGGCGAGAGGGAGACTGCCCTGACCGAGGCCGCCCTGGCCGCGGGACGGAGCATCGGAGATCTCCTCGGATCGTTCAGGTTCAAGGCGGCCTGCGCCGAAGCCATGGCCCTGGCGAGGGAGGGCAACAGGTATTTCGACTCTTCAGAGCCCTGGCGCGCGGCGCGGGCGTCGCGGGATGACTGCGCCCGGACCATCCGCTTTTCGCTGGAGTTCATCGGGTGGCTCAGACTGGTCTTCTCTCCATTCCTGCCATTCTCATGCGAGAAGATGGGGCGGATGCTCGGAGTGAGCGGCGGTTCGTGGGACGGGATCGGGAAGGTGTCTCTCGTGACGGGATCGCGCCTCGGCGCCCCCGAGATCCTTTTCGAGAAACTACCGGAGGGCTTCGAGGAGGACGGCCACGCGAACAGGCCGGTCGAATCCGCTCCTGCGGCTTCCGAGATCCTTGCCGCCGCGAGGATTCCCTTCGATGATTTCAAGAGACTGGATCTCCGGGTAGGGAGGATACTCTCTGCCGAACCCGTGCCCAAGGCCGACAAGCTGCTCGCGATGAGCGTGGATGTCGGCGAACCCTCGCCCCGCACGATAGTCGCGGGTCTCAGACAGTGGTACAAGCCGGAGGAGATGGCCGGCCGGCTCGTCGTCGTCGTGACCAACCTGGAGCCTGCCAGGATACGCGGGGTGGAGAGCGACGGAATGGTTCTGGCATCCGACGGGGAATCGGGGGTCTTCGTCATCGGACCCGACCCTTCCGCCCGCCCCGGAGACAAGGTCCGATAGGAAGCGGAGGAGACAGTCATGTATCTGAGCTATGGCCAGATCGACCCGGGTTTCCTGCTCGTCATAGGAGCGATGATCCTCGGTCTCATCGCCAGTGGAGCGGTCCAGAGGACATTCACCCGCTACAGCAGGGTCGGAACCCGGCTGGGGCTGACCGGCGAGCAGATGGCCCGCAGGATCCTGGACAACTACGGACTCACCAATGTCCGCGTTGAACGGGTGGCGGGCAGACTGACCGATCACTACGACCCGAGGAGCCAGACCCTGAGGCTCTCCGAAAGCGTCTACGGAAGCACGTCGGTAGCCGCCCTCGGCGTGGCCGCCCACGAGTCCGGCCATGCGGTCCAGCATGCCTTCAAGTACAGGCCGGTGACGGTTCGCAACGCGCTTGTCCCCATGGCCAACCTGGGCTCTCAGCTTCTCATCCCGGCGATGTTCGCGGGCATCATGTTCGGAGAGCTCGGCGGGACCATCATGCTGATCGGAGCCGTTCTCTACGGCGCTTCAGTAGCCTTCCACCTGGTGACGCTGCCCGTGGAGTTCGACGCCAGCAACAGGGCCGTCTCGTTCCTGCAGGCGACGGGCGGACTGACCACTGAGGAACTGGGTGGCGTGAAGAAGGTTCTCCGGGCGGCCGGCATGACCTACGTCGCCGCCGCACTGGCTTCGCTCGCGAACATGATCCGTCTGATCATGCTCGGGAGAAGAAGGTGATGGATCTCTCGGCCCCGCTTACGATCGTACTCGTGTTCTTCAGCGTGATATGCCACGAGATCGCGCACGGCTACACGGCGTACAGGCTTGGCGACCCGACCGCCTACAGGATGGGGAGGCTCACGTTCAACCCGCTGCCCCACATAGACATCTTCGGGACGATCATACTCCCCGTCCTTCTTAAGATCATGGGCAGCTCGGTGCTGCTGGCGTGGGCCAGGCCGGTGCCGGTCGATCCGAGGTATTTCCGCCGCCCCAGGACGGGCATGATGTGGGTCTCCATCGCCGGTCCGGGAGCCAACCTGGCGCTGGCGGCGGTCTTCGCCGTCGTGGCCCACCTCCTGTCGGGATTCGCCCCCGTCTTCGTCCCGAGGGCTCTCGCCTGGACGGCTCTCATAAACGTAGTGCTCGCAGTCTTCAACCTCTTTCCCGTGCCACCTCTGGATGGTTCCAGGATCGTGGCCAGGTTCCTCCGCGGACCCGTGCTCATGCGGTATCTGAGCTTGGAGCCCTACGGCATGTTCATAGTGTTCGGGCTTCTCTACCTCGGTATCTTCTCGAAGGTGGCGGACCCCGCCCTGAACCTCGCCATAAGGGTTCTCGACCTCGGCAGACTCCTCTCCGCCGTTTAACGCGGCGGCCTGTTCTCCGCTGAAGGGAGGCGCAGACGATGTTCCTGACCATCATCCTCGCCGTAATTACCGGGCTGCCGCCCATCACTCGAGACCTGACGGGTGCAGATCCGGGCTCCTGGGAGGACTGGGTCGCCGGAGAACCCGAGCCTGTTCCGTTTTCCGTAAAACCCCTGTTCTCCTGCTCGTGCGATGATGGAATCGATTTCGCCGTGCTGATGGAGGAGGGTCTCGCCGACAGCCTCACTCCCGGAACCATCGAGCGCTGGGCTCTGGACATGGCTCCGTGGGTCGGGGGCGTCCTTGTGGCGGAGGCTTCCTACTCCACCCCGGAGGAAATCCGCGCCTGGCTCTCAGAAATGCATGGACAGGGCCTGGACGGCGTGGTGCTGGTGGGCGACCTGCCTGTCGCGTGGGTGATGATGGACAACGCCTTCACGAGGAGCAGCGAAACCTTCCCGTGCGACTACTTCCTGATGGATCTGGACGGACTTTGGGAGGACAGGTGGATAGGGTATCCGTCGGCGGGCAGGCCCGGCCAGGACGGGAAGTACGATACATGGGGCACTTCGGGCTTGGCCCCCGAGATCTACTGCGCCCGGATCATGCCCTCGAAGATAGGGGCGGAGGTTTCCCTGCTGCAGGCCTATCTCGACCGGAACCACCTCTGGCGCACCGAGGGCGATCCTCTCCCGTTCCAGACCCTCTGCTACGTCGACGACGACTGGGTACCGTTCAGTGCGGAGTTCCGCGACGCCATGAGGCGCCTCTATCCCCTGGTGGAACTCGTGAGCGACCCCCAGCAGACCTGCGGCACCGACTACAAGGAAAACAGGCTGACCGCGGTCTACCAGTGGATCAGCCCCTTCGTGCATTCGAGCCCGCTCCTGCACCAGTGGAGCCCCGGCCCCGATACATACTGGAAGGAAGTCAAGGCCATCGATCCGCAGGCCAGGTTCTACAACCTCTTCGCGTGCTCGAACTGCAGGTTTACGACATCCAACAACATGGGATCCATTTATGTCCTGGGGACTTCGTACGGGCTCGCAGCCGTGGGCAGCACGAAGACCGGGTCCATGCTCAGATTCGAACCCTTCTACCAGACTCTGGGAGAAGGAGGATGCCTCGGGGAGGCTTACTTCGACTGGTGGACCGCTATAACGGCCGGAGGATTCTCCTCGTATGAGATGTCATGGCATCTGGGCATGGTGATGATCGGCGATCCGACCCTGGTCCCGGCGGCTCCGATGCTGGGTCTTCCCGACGACTGGATCGCATCGCCGGAGCCGGCGGTCATGACGATCCTCGAGAACCCCTGCGTCTCGTCCGTACGGGTAGGCCTGGCCGACGGGGCGTCCGGTGTCAGAATCCTCGACGCATCCGGGAGGGTGGTGGCCTCGAATCCCGCGGCAAGGGGCGGTGACACGGTTGAGTTCGACATGCGCGGCCTGCCGTCCGGCATATACACGGCCGTGACGGAGTCGCCCGCCGGTGTGGCCGCAGTCCGGTTCGCCCGGCTCTAGAGCTCCGACCAGTCCGAGGGGTCCGGCGGGAGAAGGGTCATGAGCTTTTCATCGATCTCCAGGCCGTAGGTCTGCTCGAGACCGCGCATCCACGACTCGAAGCGGATCTGCTCCCTCGCCGAGGTGATGACGGAGCGCAGCTCATCGTTCGCCTCTTCCAGCGTAGCCGGCCTGGCGGGCATCACGGAGTCGAGCTTGAAGGCGACCCAGATTCCGAACCGGGGATAGGGCGCCGGCCCGAACCACGTCGAGGTGTCGGACGTCGCGAACAGGGCATCGCCGAGACCTCCGGGAACTTCTCCGACGAGAAGGGCTCGAGTCAGATGAGAGTCGCCCGACGATCCCGCCAGAAACGGTATGCCGTCGAAACCGCTCACGATCGCCGTCGTGCGCCCCTGGTCGAGTAGATTCTTGAAAGTGTGCAGCTCGGACGAATCCCTGAGAGAGACGCAGAGAAAGGTTCTCATCTCGGGGATGACGGGCGGGGCGGCCGCATAGGCGGAATCGAGCATGGCATCGGTGATCCGGATGCTGTCTGTGACGAACATCCTGTATAGCGTGTCGGCGGCCAGCCTCATCCTGTAACTCCCGGCGCTGTGGATGATCGAGTCGGCCGCCGCCGGATCGATCCGTTCGATCTCCCTGGCGAGGGATTCCCTGTACAGGATCACTTCGGCGAACGATGCCAGCCATGCGGCGTCCGAAGGCATGACCGGACGGATTTCCGCCTCGCAGCGAATCTCCTCCACCATCCGTCCGGCGGTCCAGACTTCGGTTCCGGCGACGACGAGAGTGTCGCTCGAAGAGGGGTCGAGTCCCTCCGAGACAATTCTTGCAAAGTCTGCGAAGGCGTCGGTCCGGAATTCGACGTCGGTGGTCGCGAAGTAGTCGTCCCTGATGCGGTCGGCCGCAGCCAGCGCCCGCTGGTCGGCCATCATGTTCCGTCCGTACCGGAGGGTGTTCGAGCTGTCCGGGATCATGGCGGACACGAGTCCGGGTTCGGTGGTGAGAAGCGAGTCCAGTGTGACTGTCGACCCGTCATCGAGGACTGCGGATTCTCCGGGGGAAAGACCGGCCAGGACGAGCCCGAGGGACGGGTCGATCTCGGAGAGGACCGACGGACCGCGACGCCCGGGCGTGGATCCCGCATCCCGGATGGTGTACCAGACGGTCGTTCCGAGATGGTCGAGGTAGTAGGCGTCGTCGGATGCCGTCAGGGAAGACTCCGCCAGAAGCCTGAGGGAGTTCCGCGCCGACCGGAAGGCGTGAAGCCTGGTCCAGGCGTCGACACGGTACTCTATCCCGGGGTTACCGGGGATTCCGAGCCTTTCCAGCTCGCGCTCGACAAGCACCTTGCGTGAATAGGCGAGGATGAAGTCGCCCAGGGGATTGCCCCCCGAGATGAATCCGGCCTGGACCGAGGGAGAGAGACTGTCCCAGTAGGCTCCTGCATCGGAGACGGTCACCGTAACGCCATCGAGACGAAACAGCCAGTCGTCTCCCGAGACGGTCCTCCCGCAACCCGCCGTGATCAGCACGGCCGGCAGGGCATACAGAAACAGTTTCCGATTCATTTCTTCATTCCTTCCGGAAGACCCGGAACGCATGCCGGAGCCGCAGGCGCCGCCGGCATGAGGACACCATGGCAGTGCAAGTACTGCCATATGACCCGGACGAAGGAGCGGGTCTGCCTTCCGGAAACCGGAGGATTCTTCAGAGATCGCTCCAGGCTCCAGGATCGTCGGGGAGGCTTAGGAGCAGGGGCTCGTTAATGGCGAATCCTGTCGAGTCGGCGAGCTCCCCGAGCCATTCCCCGACTCTCGCCTCGGCCTGCCTGCCGCGGATCTCGGCGGCTATCACCGGGGCCACCTCCTCCCTGGAGGCCGTCCGGGCGGGGAACACCTCTGCCAGCCTCGCTGCGATGAAGATCGAGTCTCCGCTCATGCCTGCGGAGACAGGACCTATCCAGCGCACCGTGTCGGAGAGGGCGAACAGGCTGTCGCCCAGGCCGAAGGGCACCTGGTCCCTCCTCATCGGGTAGGATACGCCAGTCGCCCCGGGGTAGTAGTTCTGGAACGAAGGGGTGATCGACTCGATCGTCCCTGCGGCTCGAGCCGCCTCGAACTCCTCGAGCCGGCTGCGAGGGACCACGAAGGCCGCCATCGACCTCTTCTCGTCGACAGGAGTCGGCGAGGCCTGATAGGCCGAGTCTATCATCGCATCGGTCACGACCAGCCGATCGAGCACGCATTCCCGATAGAGGCTTTCTGCGGCGGCTTCGACAGCCCATGCGGTTGCGAGTCCCATCAGGTAGTCGGCCTCCGATGGGTATCTCCGTACGAATTCGGCCGCCATGATGGATCTGTTGAGTATCACCCCGGAGTAGTACGCCATCCAGTTGCTGTCCGCCGGAATCACCTGGTGCATGGATGCTTCGAATTCGAGTTCCCCGAGCATCCTCTCGGCCGTCCAGATGCCGACGGAGCTGGTTATCAGAGTGTCGCCGGGTTCGAGCCCGGCCTCGCCCCGGAAGTGGGCGGAGAAGCGGGCGATGGCCGGCTGGTGGAACTCGGTTCGAGACGATTCCCGGATGGTCTTGAGGAGGCTGTCCAGTTCGGCGAAGGCGTACGACTGCCCTATCCTGACCTGGACCCAGCGCCGAGAGGAATCCGTCAGACCGAAGAAGTCGCCGGAGTCGGCCAGGAAGGAAGCTATCTCATGATCGCCGACCGATCTGGTGCAAGAGGCGAGCACCGAATCCTGGAGGGCGTTCATCATCCTGATCCTGGCCGTACCGTCTCTCCGCATGGCGAACCCGGGCGTGTCGAGGAATCCTCGCCGGAGCAGCTCGTGCCTCACCAGGAACATTCCCGAGTATGACTCTACGAAGTCCCTCTTGAGATCCTGACTGCCCTCGAACATCCTGAGTTCCTGCGGGGAGAACGAGTCCCAGTGCGCCGCGGCCTCCTCCACCGTAACCGTGTCGGAGCCTACGACGAAAAGCCAGCTCGAGCCCACCGGAGTCCTGTCGCAGCCGGATGCCGCCGCCAGTGCCACGGCCGCCGCAAGGAACGGAACCGATGCTTTTCCAGCGGGTTTCATGCGGCCTCCTAGAGAATCACGGCGGGTCGGTACTCTCCGAAGACCTTCCGGAGAACCCCGCAGACCTCGCCGAGTGTGGCGTAGAGGCCGACGCAGTCGATAATCGACGGCATCAGGTTCGCATCCGTCGCCGCGGCTTCCGCGAGCGCTCCCAGGGAGGCCTGCACGGCCGCCTCGTCCCTCTGCCGCCGCATGCCGGCCAGCCTGGACTTCTGGGCGGCCTCGATGGCGGGGTCCACCCGGAGAAGCCCCGATGGAGGCGGCTCCTCCACCTTGTAGCTGTTCACTCCGACCACGACCCTATCGCCGGATTCGACCTGCTTCTGGTAGGCATAGGCCGCATCCTGGATCTGGCGCTGCGGATACCCGTCCTCTATGGCGCGGACCATGCCGCCCATGGCGTCGATGCGTTCAATGTACTCCGCCGCGGTCCGTTCGATCGTATCGGTGAGGTTCTCGACATACCAGCTCCCGGCGAGGGGATCGACCGTGTTGGTGACGCCGCTCTCGGATGCGACTACCTGCTGGGTCCGCAGGGCGATGCGGACGGACTGCTCGGACGGCAGCGCGAGGGCCTCGTCGCGGCTGTTGGTGTGGAGGCTCTGCGTTCCGCCCAGCACGGCGGCGAGAGTCTGTATCGTGACTCTGATGATGTTGTTGTCGGGCTGCTGTGCGGTGAGCGTCGACCCGCCCGTCTGCGTGTGGAATCGGAGCATCATGCTCTCGGGCTTCCGGGCCGAGAAGCGCTCCTTCATGATCCTTGCCCAGAGCCGCCGTGCGGCCCTGAACTTTGCGACCTCCTCGAGCAGATCGTTGTGGGCGTTGAAGAAGAAGCTGAGCCTCGGAGCGAAGTCATCCACGTCTAGTCCGGCCCTGATCGCGGCTTCGACGTAGGCGATGCCGTCGGCCAGTGTGAATCCGACCTCCTGCGGAGCCGTGCTGCCGGCCTCCCTGATGTGGTAGCCCGAGATGCTGATGGTGTTCCACCTGGGCACGGCCTCGCCGCAGTAGGCGAAGATGTCGGTGATCAGCCTCATGGACTGGGCGGGGGGGAAGATGTAGGTGCCCCTGGCCATGTACTCCTTCAATATGTCGTTCTGGATCGTTCCCCTGAGCCTGTCCGCGGACACGCCCTGCTTCCTGCCAACGCAGATGTACATGGCGAGGAGCACTGCGGCGGGGGCGTTGATGGTCATCGAGGTGGAGACCCTGTCGAGGGGGATTTCGTCGAAGAGCACCTCCATGTCGGCCAGGCTGTCGATCGCGACGCCGACCTTGCCCACCTCGCCCGCGCTCAGAGGGTCGTCGGAGTCGAGGCCTATCTGGGTGGGGAGGTCGAATGCGACCGAGAGACCCGTCTGCCCCTGGGACAGGAGGAACCGGTAGCGCTTGTTGGATTCCTCCGCAGTTCCGAACCCGGCGTACTGGCGCATCGTCCAGAACCGGCCGCGGTACATCGTGGGCTGAACGCCCCGCGTGAACGGGTACTCTCCGGGGAAGCCGGTTTTCTCGTCGAAACCGGGGCAGTCGCCTCCGGGGCCGTAGACTCTCTCGACCGGAATGCCCGATCCCGTCTCGAACGCCTTCCTCTGCTCGGGGTACTTCGCGATGACCGGAGCGACGGTCTGCTCCTCCCAGCGCTTCTTCTCTTCTTCAAACCGGCACGACATGCTGGACTGCCTCCATCGTCAACTCATCTTCGGATTGTAGACCTTCGGCTGCTCCTGTCCCCGAAGGACGCGCAGGCCCCCGAGTGCGAGGGCTTCCATCTCCATCTCGCCGGGGTAGACCCGGACCGGGGCCAGGAATCCCACCCTCTTCCGCACCAGAGCGGTGAACTCCTCATCGAACGCGATCCCGCCGGTGAGCACGATCAGATCGATCCTGCCCTCCAGGACGGCCGAGAGAGAGGCGATCTCCTTCGAGACCTGGTAGGCCATGGCCTCGAACACGATCCCGGCCTCGGCGTCTCCCGACCTCATCCTGGCACGGACTTCGCGGACGTCGTTGGTGCCGAGGTAGGCCACCATTCCTCCGGCGCCCTTGTTCAGCTTTTTGATCTGGTCGTGGGTGTAGCGCCCGCTGAAGCACAGGTTGATGAGGTCGCCGGCCGGCAGACCGCCGGAGCGCTCGGGGGAGAATGGACCATCGCCGTTGAGGGCGTTGTTGACGTCGATGATCCTGCCGTCGACATGGGCGCCTGCAGAAATGCCGCCGCCGAGGTGGCTGACTATGAGCCTGGCTTTCTCGTAATCGATCCCGGAGTCGAGGCAGGCCTTTCGGGCCACCGCCTTCTGGTTGAGCGCGTGGAGGATGGAGCGGCGGGGAAGTTGCGGGAGACCGCTGAACCTGGCGATCGGCTGCATCTCGTCGACGACCACCGGGTCGACGATGTATGCGGGGCAGCCCGCCTCCCGGGAGAAGGATTCGGCGATCAGGGCTCCGAGATTGGACTGGTGCTCGCCCTGCACTCCCTTCCGCACGTGTTCGAGCATGAGGTCGTTTACCTCGTAGGTGCCCCCCTCGACCGGGTAGAGCACCCCTCCGCGCCCGACCACCGCGTCGAACGACGAAACGTCGTATCCGGCCTTCCGCAGCTCCGAGACGATCACGTCACGCCGGAACTCGTACTGGTCCACTATCTTCTCGAATGGATCGAGCTCCTCGACGGAGTGCGACAGCTTGATCGCACATATCTCTCGCTCGTTCTCGAAAACAGATATCTTCGTCGATGTGGAACCAGGGTTGATGGCGAGAATCCTGAAGGTGTCCTTCATGTTTCCCCCTTGAGCACAAGACCTGAGGATTCTACGATCAGTCCGGCCATAATGCAAGAACGGGAGATCGTGAAGAAGAGCAATCTCGCGTTCCTGGCCGAAATAGAGCAGCTCCGCAGGCGGCTGGCCAGGCTGGACGACGGATTCTCAATCGCCAGGGAGGATGCCCTCTCCGACGGTTCGAGAGTGTGCCTCGAGCGTTTCAGGGAGCTGAGCAGGACGAGATTCCAGCCGGAATGCCGGACTGTGCGGACCGAACTCGACAAGATCGATTCCTGTCTGATCCCCGGCGAGGAATGGCACGAGGAAGCCCGTGCCGCCGTGAGGAACCTCCGGAAGAAGCTGGGGGAGAGCCTCGCGAGATTTATCGGGACGCCGAACCGGCTGATGAGGAATGCCGAGCTGATAAGCCGCATAGCTCCGCAGCGGAGGGATTCAGCCCCGCATCCCGGGCTGCGCCTCCCTGCCGTAGAGCCCGAACGAACCGATCCCGATCTGAGGGAGACCGATCCGCCGATACCCTGCCCTGTCTGCGGTTCCACTCTCATGACGGACAAGGAGTTCACGCTGCTCTTCTGCCCGTCCTGCGGGATCGGCGAATCGCTGGAACCCGATCTCCCGGAAAACGCTTCCGGCGAAGACACGGGCCCGGAGGACCGCTGAGGGGAACCTCCGCCTAACGCGACGCCGGGGGTGTGGAAGCGCCGTTTGTGAGAAGCTCCGACGCCAGTTTTCTGTAGATTCTGAACCGCATTCCGCCGAGATGCCTGCCCCCGTACCATCTCGCGACCAGGACCAGGCAGCCCTCCGCCTCCACGGCCTGCATCGCTGCGAGGATGCAGGCGGCGGCTCCGCTCTCGCCCCCGTCCTCCCTGAGTTCGATCAACCTTCCGTCCGGGGCGCGGAAGCGGGCGGCCCAGCTCAACTGGGAGGCCTTCCCGAGCCGGTAGGCCCTGACAAGCCCGTCCAGCGTGGCATCCACGCAGTCGGCCGATCCGCAGGGGCCGCCGCAGGCGAGGAACCGGCTCCGGTTCTCCTCGATCTTCTCCCCGGCGCTCATCGACTGGAGCGTGACCATGTGCGGAGGCCTATGGCGTGAGCCGCTTGGCGTCCCTCGGGAACATCGTGGTGAGTCGGATGTTGTCGACGTCCAGCAGTCTGGCGGTCAGCCGTTCGAGGCCTATCGCAAGGCCTCCGTGCGGCGGCAGCCCGGTCCTGTGGGCTGCGAGGTAGCTTTCGAAGGCTGCCGGATCGAGGCCGAAGGATCGCATCTTGGCGACCTGCATGTCGTAGTCGTGGATTCTCTGTCCGCCGGTCGTGATTTCGAGGCCGCGGAACAGCAGGTCGAAGCTGAGCGTGAACCCCGGGGTGAGCGGATCGTCCATCGTGTAGAAGGGGCGTTTCGATGTGGGGTAGTGGGTCACGAAGACGAATTCGCTGCCCCACTCCCTACTGGAGTGCTCGCAGACCAGCTTCTCCTCCTCGGGCCCCAGGTCGGGTTCTCCGGAGTAGTCCCTGCCCGAGGCGGCGCCGGCTATCTCGTGAGCTTCGGCGAGCGTCACGCAGGGGAAGGAGTCGGGGACGGAAGGCAGCGTCGCGCCGAGGAGTTCGAGCTCGTAGGCGCACTCCCTGCCGGCCGTCTCGATCATGCTTCTCAACAGGCCGGCCTCCATGAGCATGACGTCCCGGAAGCTCGAGATGTAGCCCATCTCGAAGTCGAGCGAGGTGTATTCGTTGACGTGCCGGGAGGTCTGGTGGGGTTCGGCCCGGAATACCGGCCCCGTCTCGAAGACCCTCTCGTAGAAGGCGACGGCCATCTGCTTGTAGAACTGCGGAGACTGCGCGAGGAAGGCGGTTCTGTCGAAGTACTGGACGCGGAAGATGTTTGCACCCCCCTCCGCTCCCGCGAAGCAGATCTTCGGGGAGCGGATGGAGGTGAAGCCCCTGGAGGAGAGGTACCGCCTGAAGTCCGCCTCCAGCGCCGAGGCGATCCGGAGGCGGGCCCTCTCGACTGGGTGCCGGAGGCTGACCGGCCGGAGATCCAGGTTCGTGTCGATGTGCAGGTCGAGTATCTTCTTCGTCAGGTCCACCGGCGGCGGGGAGGCCGGCTCGGAGAGGATTCTGACCGATTCGACGTGAATCTCCGTGTCCCTCGGCATGATGGAGGGATCCTTCATCGAGGCGCGGTGGATCGTTCCCGCCATCTCGACGCAGCTCTCCTCCTGGAGACGCTGCATCGCGCCGCCGTCCGTATCCGCCTGCAGAACGCACTGGACGAGGCCGTCGTGTCTTCTGAGGACGACGAACGCCCCCCAGGACAGCCTCCTGATCCTCTGGACCGCCCCGTGGACGGTCACCCTCGATCCTTCGGGGGCTGCGGACAGCTCCGCAGCCCCGGCCGGGGTCGGTAGATCCTGTGAACCGAGTCTCTCCATGCCGAGTCTCCCCCGCGGCGATGCCGCGTTCTTCGAGGACGGTCCGACCCCGGATCCGGTCGCGGCCGGCTAGAGGGATCTGCCGATGATGTCCAGCGCCTTCTCCAGCTCGGAGGCGCTGATGTTCAACGGCGGCCTGAACCTGATGCTGTTGGAGCCGCAGGGAAGGATTATCGCGCCGTTGTCGTAGATGGTGGAGATCACCTTGTCCCTCGTGTCGCCGTCGGGGAGGTCGATGGCGCACATCAGGCCCCTGCCCCGGATGTTCGTGATCTGGGGGAACCTGGAGCCCAGATCCAAAAGGCCCTTCATGAGCTGTTCACCGCGGTCGCGCACGTTCTGGAGGGTGTTCTCCTCCTTCATTATCTCGAGGTAGCGCGTGCACCTGACCATGTCGGTGAGATTACCGCCCCATGTCGAGTTGAGACGGCTGGACTCGTGGAAGACGTTGTTCTCTACTTCGTCGATCCTGCGGCTGCACGCTATCCCGCAGGTCTGGCTCTTCTTTCCGAACGCGAAAATGTCGGGCTCGATCCCGATGCTCTGCCAGGCCCACCATTCGCCGGTGAGGCCCATGCCCGACTGGACCTCGTCGAAGATCAGCATGAATTCGTGCTCATTCGCACGCTTGCGGAGCTCGGCGAGGAACTCGGGCCTGAAGTGCCTGTCTCCGCCCTCGGCCTGGATGGGCTCGACGAGCAGGCAGGCGATGTCGTGGCCGTACGAGGAGATGGCCGCGTCGATCTGGGCAAGGGCGGCCTTCTCGGAAGCCACGGTCTGCTCCAGGTGCTTCTCGAGGGGGAACGTGACGGCGGGGCTGTCGATCCTGGGCCAGTCGAATCTCGGGAAATACTTGTACTTGCGCGGATCGGCGGTGTTGGTCAGCGAAAGCGTGTATCCCGTGCGTCCGTGGAAGGCGTGCTTGAAATGGATGACCCTGCTCCCGATCTCGCCTCTGCCGGCGGCCAGGTTCTTGCGGACCTTCCAGTCGAAGGCGGCCTTCAGCGCGTTCTCGACGCCGAGCGCTCCGCCGTCTACGAAGAACAGATAGGGATGGCTCCTGGGGATGACCGTTTCGGCGAAGGTGTCGACGAACACGGCCATTTCCTCGGTGTAGAAGTCGGAGTTGGACGGCTTGTTCACCGCCACTTCGGCCAGGAACTTCATGAATTCCGGCTCCATGAGCCTGGGGTGGTTCATCCCGAGGGGGAGTGACCCGAAGAAGCTGAAGAGATCGAGGAAATCGCGGTTGCTCTGGGAGTCGTGGACCCAGCTCCCGTGGCTCTTTCTCAGGTCGAGGACGAGTTCGAAGCCGTCGGCCAGCATGTGTTTCGCGATGGTCGGCCTGACCATCTGGGGCGGGATGCGCCTCATGGTGCACCTTCCTTAGGGATATTCGCACAGCCCCAGGACCGAGACCCGTTTCCATCAACCGGGGATGTGCCTGAGACAAGATCGGGCGATTGACCAGCATGAATCTCTCGGAGGCCCCGACCCTTGTCAACTCCGGATTGCGTCACGAACGTATGCGTTTCTATATTTTACGTTCTATCGGGCGCATCGAGGTCGCTTTCGCGGAAGCATCATCCACACCCACCAGGGGGACGAAATGGACATGGTCAAGTCGCTCGCCGAACTCAAGAGTCTCGCAAGGAAACTCCCGTCCAGGCGCGTCGCCGTAGTGCGCGCCGACGAGGTGGAGACGCTCACCGCACTGGGTGAGGCCGTCAGGTCCGACATGGTCGATGCCGTGCTCATCGGACCCTCCCGCGAGATCCGGGCCTGCGCCGAGCAGGCCGGTTTCGATCTGAACGGGATCGAGATCATCGAGTGCCCGGACGACCCGTCCTCCGCCCTCAAGGGTGTCGAGATCATCCGGGAGGGCCGGGCGGACGTGCTCATGAAGGGGCTCGTGGCCACCAGCAAGTTTCTCCACGCCATAGTGGACAGGGAGCACGGGATCAGGGGCGAAGGCCTCCTCAGTCACGTAGGCGTTTTCGAGGTTCCCACCTATCACAAGCTCCTCACAGTAACGGACGCCGCCATGGTGATAGCTCCGAGCGTCGACGACAAGGTCGTCCTTCTCCGCAACGCCGTCACCGTAGCGAACGCCCTGGGCATAGCGAAGCCCAAGTGCACGATGGTCTGCGCCAAGGAGGAGCCGTACGACAGAATGCCCCGCACGCTCGAGGCCGCCCGCCTGAAGGAGATGGCCGGAGAGGGGCTTCTCGGCGACATCGTCTTCGACGCCCCGCTCTCCCTCGATCTCTCCATCTCTATGGAGTCGGTAAGGATCAAGAAGTCCCGGAGCCCGGTGGCCGGAGACGCCGACATCCTGCTGATGCCCGACATCGAGTCGGGGAACATCCTCTACAAGTCCCTCATCTTCCTCGCCAACGCCGAACTCGGCGCCGTGGTGATGGGTGCGAAGTGCCCGGTCGTCCTCACCTCCAGAGCGGATTCGGCCGAGTCGAAGCTTTGCTCCATAGTTCTCTCGGGAGTCGTCGCGTCGTACGCCGGGAAGACGGGGGCATGAGGATAGCTGCTGCGTCGGACCACGCGGGCGCCGTTCTGAGGGCCGGTCTCGTCGCCGGACTTCGCGAGGCCGGGCACGACGTGCTGGACTTCGGGCCCGAACCGGGTTCGGGCTCCGTGGACTATCCCGACTATGCCGGCCCGGTGGCCGACGCGGTGCTCGGAGGAAGGGCCGACTTCGGCCTCCTCATCTGCAACACGGGGCTCGGGATGAGCATGGCGGCCAACCGGAGGCGCGGCATAAGGGCGGCCCTCTGCCTCTTCCCGCTCATGGCCGACTACGCCAGGAGGCACAACGACGCCAACGTGCTGGTGCTGGGAGCCGGCCTGACCGGCGGGTTCCTCGCGCGGGAAATCCTCCAAGCCTTTCTCTCGGGTGGTTTCGAGGGCGGGCGGCATGCACGGAGGATCGGCAAGCTGGACGATCCGGGCCGCGCCGGTTCGGAGTAGCGGGATGATCGACCTCATCTGCGGCGCCAGACCGAATTTCATGAAGATCGATCCCGTCGTGAGGGCCGTGCGGGATCCCTCCCGGATCAGGCTTGTCCACACCGGGCAGCACTACGACCACGCCATGTCCCAGTCCTTCTTCGACGAGCTGGGCCTGCCGAGGCCGGACGTGAACCTGGGCGTGGGTTCGGCCTCCATCACGGTCCAGACCGCGACGGTGATGCAGAGGTACGAGGAGTCTCTCCCGGAACCGCTTCCCGAGATGACCGTGGTCGTGGGGGACGTCAATTCGACCCTCGCCTGCGCTCTCGTCGCGGTACGGCACGGGATTCCGGTCTGCCACGTGGAGTCCGGCCTCCGAAGCGGCGACAGGACGATGCCGGAGGAGATAAACCGGATCCTCACGGACCAGATCTCCGATCTGATGCTGATAACCAGCCCCGAGGCAAGGGAAAACCTGATGACCGAGGGCCGCCCCGCACAGGGGATCGTGATGACAGGCAATCCCATGATAGACACTCTCATGAGGCTTCTGCCCGTCGCGCGGGAGAAACATCCCGCACCTCCGGGCGGACCGTTCGGCCTCGTCACCCTGCACAGGCCCTCGAACGTCGACGAGCCCGGAAGGCTTGCGTCCATACTCTCGTCGCTCGCCGGACTCTCCCATCTCCGTTTCTTCTTCCCGGTGCATCCCCGCACCGGCGGAAACCTGGAGCAATGGGGTCTGGAAGTGCCCGCGAACGTGCTCCTGGGTCCACCGATGAGCTACCTTGCGTTCACTTCCCTCGAAAGTTTCGCGGAGGTCGTGATCACCGATTCGGGCGGAGTCCAGGAGGAGACTACCGTGCTCGGAGTGCCGTGCGTTACGGTGCGGCCGAACACCGAGAGGCCCATCACGGTCGAGCTGGGTACCAACGTGCTCTGTCCCGACCCGGCCGGCATCCCGGATGCGGTCGCCCGGCAGATCGGCAGGCGCCCCGGATCACCTCCCGACATCCCGTTCTGGGACGGCCGCGCGGGAGGAAGGATCGCCTCCGCGCTCGAATCGTTCATGACAGGAGGTTCCCGATGACCCGCAAGGTCCTCAGGCTGTTCTCCGCAGCCGTTCTCCTCCTCTGCTCCTGCGGTTCTCCGCCCGTGATCGGGGGAGGCGCCGCCGGGGTCCAGAGGTTCGCAGTCACGCTGCAGGGGGAGAGCATAGGCTACTTCCAGATCGATCTGACCGAGAACGGCGTCGATTCACTCATCCTCCGCGAGGAGACCGTGTGGGACCTCTGCCTCATGGGTACGACCCGTCACGTTGTGATGACGCTCGAAGCGAGAACGGACACCACTCTCAACCTCTCGAGCCTCGACTTCAGCCTGAACGACGGTTCCGCGGTGCTTAGCGCCCGGACGGTCAGGAACGGGAACACTCTCGTGACGACGATGAGCTCGGCCGGCCGCGAGACGGAGATGACCGCCGAGTTCGAGGGGGACTACCTCCCCGCGGTAACCGACCTGGCCGTAGCCAGAATGGTCTGGAGCGAAGGCGACACCGTCAGCTTCCCGTCGTTCGATCCCGCTTCGGGCACCGTCAGCCCCGCCGGGATCGAGTGCGTCGCGATCGAGGATGCCGTCCTCCTCGGCGACACCGTGTCCGCAACCGTCCTGGATATCAGCTACATGGGCACCGTGACCCGCGTCTGGGTCCACGACGGGCAGATCATCCGAGAACTGGACGAGGGTCTCGGCATGGAGCTCTCGAGGGTGCCGCCCGGACAGGGAGGCGATGTCTCCAGTTCCCGCGACCTCTACGACATCTTCGCCGTATCCTCCACCTCGATAGCCGCCCCCCGGACGACCGGCACGCGCAGCTACAATCTCGAGGGGGACATCGACTGGTCGCAGTTCACGCTCGCCTACCCGCCGGTGCAGGATGCGGAGGGATGCACCGTAACCGTCCACACCGCCGTGCCGGACACGATCCTTCCCTTCCCGGCCGTCGTTCCGGCGGAGTACGAACAGTGGCTCGCGGCGGAACCTATGATACAGGTGAACGATTCCTCCATAGCCAGGGTGGCGGACAGCCTCACGGCCGGCTGCACGGACTCCTGGCAGGCCGCCCGGGCCATCTGCGGATTCGTGGATGCGTACGTGTACAACTCGCCTACCGTCTCGCTCCCTTCCTCCGTAGAAGTACTCGAGAGCGGCAGGGGGGACTGCAACGAGCACACGGTGCTCTTCGTCGCGCTGGCCAGGGCGGCCGGGCTTCCCGCCAGGACCTGCGCCGGCATCGTGTACCTCGACGGATCGTTCGGCTACCACGCCTGGCCGCTTGTCTGGGTCGGCTCCTGGGTGCCCATGGATCCCACGTTCGGTCAGCCGGTCGCCGATGCGACCCACATCATCCTGGCCGAGGGCAGCCTCGAATCGCAGTACGTGATCACGGCCGTAATGGGCAGGCTCAGCGTATCCGAAGCCGCCGTCCCGGAAATCTGATTTGAAGGGATACACGCCTCCCGTCTCCTCCGAACCGGCCGTCGATTCGGCCATGCGGGAGGCGCTTGCCCTGTCCCTGAACGGGCGTGGCGGCGCCTTCCCCAATCCGATGGTGGGCGCGGTGGTTCTCGGGAACGGGGACGGTGGATCGCTCGTCGTGGGCCGCGGCTGGCACGGGTGCTGCGGAGGCCCTCACGCCGAAGCGGTGGCGCTCGACGAAGCCGGGGAACTGGCCCGCGGGGCGACCCTGGTCGTGACCCTGGAGCCCTGCTGTCATACCGGCAGAACCGATCCCTGCGTCGAAAGGATCATCTCGTCGGGGATATCGAGGGTGGTCGCCGCCATGGCCGATCCCGACCCCAGGATGGACGGGCGCGGGTTCGAGGCTCTGCGGGCCGGCGGCGTCGAGGTCGAGGTCGGCCTCATGGCGGGGGAGGCGGCTCTCCTCAACAGGGTCTATCTCCACTACAAGAGGACCGGCAGGAGTTTCCTCCATCTCAAGCTGGCCGCCACGCTCGACGGAAGGATCGCCGCCCGCGACGGTTCGTCGCGCTGGATCACGTCGGGTCCCGCGCGAGCCAGGGCGGGATCTATGAGGGCCGAGGCAGGGGCCGTGCTGGTGGGGGCCGGGACGGTGCTGGCGGACGATCCCTCGCTCCTCCCGCCCGAACCGCAGAGCCCTGCATACTGCCGGCTCGTTGCGGCGGGCCGGAGGCCGCTGCCCGCCGGAGCGAAGGTTTTCGACCGCAGAGCGAGAACCGTGGTGGCCCATCCCGGAGAATCGAGGCCATACTGGGTGCCGGAAGGCGTTGAGACACTACCTCTTCCCGAAGGCCCCCCCGGTCTGGACGTGCACGCGCTTCTGGAAGGATGTGCCTCTCTGGGCGTCGGGGAGGTATTGTGCGAAGGCGGGGCTGCGCTGGCCACGTCGCTGGTTTCCGAGGGTCTGGTGGACCGGCTCAGCTTCTTCACGGCCCCGGCGCTCCTCGGTGGGGAGGGGTTGCCGGTCTTCGGGCCCCTGGGGATCGGGAGCATCTCCGAAGCGCTGGAGATCGAGGATGCCCGCATCGAGATTCTCGGCTGCGACGTTCTCGTGGAGGGCGGGATTGTTCACCGGCCTGGTTGAAAGGACTGCGGTCGTGGTCTCGACCGGTGTCGTGCTGCGCCTTAGAGCGCCCGGCATGACGGTCGAGCGCGGCTGGAGCGTTTGCGTGGACGGCTCCTGCCTCAGCGTGAAGGAATCCGCGGGAGAAGACCTCCTGTTCGACCTCTCGCCCGAAACTCTGTCGCGCACCACCGCAGGGTTCTACCGCCCCGGCGGCATCGTGAACATCGAACTGCCCCTGCGGGCCTCGGACATGCTCCACGGCCACTTCGTCACGGGACACGTCGACTGCACCGGCCTGGTGGAGGCCTTCGAGCGCCGGGGGGCCGGAGCGGAGGCGACGGTCTCGTTCCCGGACGGCTTCGAGGGGCTCGTGGTCGGCAAGGGCTCGATAGCCGTCGACGGCATCAGCCTCACGGCGGCCTCCGTGAAGGGCCGGAAGTTCGTGACTGCGCTGATACCGCTCACGCTCGAATCGACCGGAGCTTCGTCCTGGCGGCCGGGTAGACGGGTGAATCTGGAGTTCGACATCGTCGGGAAGTACGTTCTGGCCGGCCTCGCCGGGCTCCGGCCGGGACATGCGGGTCGGCCCGGTGCCACAGGAACGGCTGAGCGCGATGCGCTCCTCAGGGAGTACCTTGAACGGCATGGCTGATGTTGAAGAAGCGCTGGCGGCGATCGGCCGAGGCGAGATGATAATCGTCGTCGACGACGAGAACCGCGAGAACGAGGGCGACATCGTGGTGGCAGCCGAGAGATGCACCGCCCGGGAAGTGAACTTCATGGCGAGGGAGGCCAGGGGTCTCATCTGTCTCGCCATGACGAAGGAGAGCCTGGACAGGCTGGAGATAGGCGCCATGGTCTCCAGGAACACCGCCCTGCACAACACGGCGTTCATGGTCAGCATAGACGCGGTGAAGGGCGTTTCGACCGGGATCTCGGCCGCGGACAGGGCCAGGACGATCGAGGTCGCCATTTCGGATGAATCCCTGCCCGGGGATCTGGCCAGGCCGGGGCACGTCTTCCCGCTATGCGCCCGCGAGGGCGGCGTACTCAGGAGGACCGGGCACACCGAGGCTGCTGTGGACTTCGCGCGCCTCGCCGGGTTCAGGCCCGCCGGCGTGCTTTGCGAGGTGATGAACGACGACGGCACGATGGCGAGGCTCCCCGAACTCAGGGAGTTCGCCGCGAAGCACGGTCTGCTGCTCACCACGGTCGAGGATCTGGTCAAATACCGGCGCAGAACCGAGAAGCTGGTCAGGAAGGTCGCGGAATCCGACCTCCCCACGGAGTTCGGCAGCTTCCGTCTCTCCATCTACGAAAGCGCCGTCGACCACGAGCTGCACGTGGCGCTCGTGAAGGGGGACGTGGCCGGACAGGGCGGGGTTCTCGTCAGGGTCCACTCGCAGTGCCTCACCGGGGACGTGTTCGGTTCGAGGCGGTGCGACTGCGGCTCACAGCTCCACCTGGCGATGAGGCGCATCGAGGAGGAGGGCCGCGGGGTCCTGCTCTACATGTCCCAGGAGGGCAGGGGCATCGGCATCGTCAACAAGATACACGCCTACAACCTGCAGGATCACGGCCTGGACACGGTGGAGGCCAACGAGCGTCTCGGCTTCCCCGCGGACCTGAGGGATTACGGCATAGGAGCCCAGATCCTGGCCGATCTCGGCCTGTCCACCATCAGGCTGCTCACGAACAATCCGAGGAAGATCGTGGGATTGAGCGGATACGGCCTCGAGGTGATCGAGCGGGTCAGGCTGGAGATCGATCCCGTAACCGAGAACGAGAAGTACCTGAGGACGAAGAAGGAGAAGCTCGGACACATGCTGGAAGGGGTGGGCGATGGCCTGGATGCATGAAGGCAGTCTCGAGGGCGAAGGTCTCAGAATCGCCATCGTCGTCAGCCGTTTCAACGGCTTCATCACGGAGAGGCTGGTCGAGGGGGCTCTCGACTGCCTGGAACGCCATGGCGTGAACACGGACGACATCGACATCTTCAAGACTCCGGGCGCGTGGGAGATACCCGCCGTGGCCTCGCGCGTGCTGCTGGCGGGGGGATTCGACGCCGTCATCTGTCTCGGAGCGGTAATCCGGGGCGATACCCCTCATTTCGAGTACGTCGCAGCCGAAAGCGCGAAGGGCATCGCCGCCCTGGCCGCCGAAGCCGACGTGCCGGTCGTCTATGGCATCATCACGGCCGACAGCGTGGAGCAGGCCGTCGACAGGGCCGGGGCTAAGTCCGGGAACCGCGGATTCGATGCGGCCATGTCCGCGCTGGAGATGGCCGGGCTGTACCGCTTCCTGAGCGGGGACGGAGAGGACGACGGCCAGGATTCCGAGGCGGATGCAGCCACGCGGGAAAGCTAGGCTTGGGAGTCAGGAACAGGGCCAGGAAGTTTCTTCTGCAGGCCAGATACGCCTCTGACGCCGGCGGCGACCCTCTGTCGGAGAGCCTCGACAAGCTTGGCCTCTCCGCTCGTTTCGCCGAGCCCGAGAGGTTATGGATCAGGGATCTGGCCGAAGCCATAGAACGGAACCGGCCGGAGATAGACGCGAAGCTCTCGGGAGCCCTCAGGAACTGGAGCCTGGAGAGGCTCCACCTCCTGGCGCGCCTGATACTCGAGCAGGGGCTCGCGGAGGTTCTCTACGCCGGCATTCCGGCACCGGTCGCAATAGACGAGGCCATCGAGCTTTCACGGGAGTTCATTGACGACGAGGCTGCCTCGTTCGTGAACGGTGTGCTGGACAAGGCCTGCAGGACCTGAGAAGGCGACGCCCTGCTCGTCAGGGTCGTTTCGGAAGTTCATTCCAGCCTCCCCGCTCTGGAGGAGGTTCTCGCCCATCCGGAGGGTTCGTCGGCGGACTGCACGGTCTGCCTCGGCGGCGCAGCCGGCTGCGGCGGCAATCCGTCGGGCTTCATCCGGATTGTGCGTTAAGCCCGCCCGGTTTCCTGTGGATGCGTCTCTACCGCTGAGAGCCCGGCCTGGCGGTCTCCCTCATCGCCTCGATAACCTCGTCCGCAGTCCTGTCCCAAGTGAAGTTGCGCGCCCAGGCCAGGCCGGCCTTCGACAGCCTCTCCCGTAGCGGATCGTCCTGCAGTATCGCCTGGAGGGCGTCCGCGAGTGCTGCCGGATCGCCGTGGGGAACCAGCACGCCGGTCTCCCCGTTACGGACCGAGTCCCTCAGGCCGTCGCTGTCGCTCGCCACGACGGGAGTTCCGCAGGCGTTGGCCTCGATGACCGTGAGCCCCCAGCCCTCCTTCTCGGAGGGGAGGGCGGCCACCCGGGCCGTCCTCAGTTCATGGAGCTTGCGGTCGAGGGGAACGAAACCCGTGAAGACGACGCCGTCCCGCAAGCCGAGTTCATCGGTCATGCGCTCCAGCTCCTTCCTGTAATCGCCTTCTCCGACGATCCGCAGGGTGGCGGGCACCCCCCGGCCGTGCAGAAGCACCAGGGCCTGGAGCAGCGTCTGAACGCCCTTGTAGCGCTTGATCCGGCCCAGGTAGAGAATCGTCCCGGGTTCGACGCAGGGCGTTGCGCCGGGGGTGTAGATATCCAGGTCGATCCCGCACGGGCTGACCAGTATGCTCTCACGGCGGATGCCCCTCCTGACCAGATCGTCCCGGGTGCTGTCGGATATCGCGACGAACCTGCAGCCGCCGTAGACCCGCGGGATGAACCTCTCCAGGAAATCGACGTAGAGGGCGAGGGGAAGCGCGACCTCCCTGTAGGCGGTCGTTCCGAACAGGTGAGGGACGAGAACGAGGACGGGGGCGGGGGCCCATGCCGGCGAGAAGAAAGGCAGCTTGCACAGATCCTCGACGACCAGGTCGAAGTCGTCGAGGTCGAGGTTCCTTCTGCACCATGCGGCAAGCCCGAGGTTGAAGGTGGACCTGCCTCCGCGCCGAATGATCCTGACACCGTCGATGATCTCCTCGCGGGGCAGCCCTCTGCAGGCCTGCGAGACCTGTACGATCTCGATCCCGCAGGCGGCCGCGCGCCTGAGTATCTCGTGGAGATGGACCTCGGCGCCTCCGGCTTCCGGATTCCGCGGGTCCCTCCAGTTTAGCACGAGAACCTTCACCGCACCGCTCCTTGGTTTTTGAATCCGGCCTACCCGCCGCCGGGGGCTTCGGGCGGAGCTTCCGCTTTTCCGGCGAAGACTCCGACGACGTATCCGAGCGAGGGGCCGAGCGGCGATCCTTCGACAGCCCCGCGGATCCTCGCCCTCAACCGATGAACCAGCGGGATCAGGACCGGATGGAGAGGCAGCCTGACGCCGACTCTGAAAAGCGCCTCCCGGAGTATCCTGTAGGCGAGAGAGGGGCTCATGAACCGGCCGTAGGCTCTTCGCGGCTCGAGACCGTTGGCGGCGAGAAGAGCTTCGAGCGATCTCCGGGTGTACTGCGTCTCCCATCCCGCGAACCATGCGCCCAGCACGATGAGCAGCTTCTTGAGGATCGTGTAGGGGTGGACCGTCTGGGGAACGTCGACCAGCACGAGGCCGTCGTCCGCGAGGACACGGACGTTCTCGCGCAGGAGGCCTCCGGGTTCCCGGAAGTGTTCGAGCACCCCCTGGTGGAAGACGAGATCGAAGCAGCCGTCCCGGAAGGGGAGCCGGAAGGCGTCGCCGCAGACTAGAACGGCCCCGGTGCCGGAGCATTCGGCCCTGGCTATGGCGAGGGCGGCGGGGGAGTAGTCGAGCGCTACGGCAAAAGCCCCCGCCCGGGCGAGCGATGCCGTGTCGCGGGCCGTCGCTGCGCCCACTTCGAGGCAGGTTCTGCCCCCTACGTCCATGGTCCTGGCCACCTCGCCGGTTATGCGTCCCGCGTTGTCGTAGATCTCGCGGGTCTTCCTCCCGCGGGTCCAGAACCGGTCCCAGTGCCCTCTGTCGGAAGTCCTCATCGTCCTCCAGTCCGGACGTTTCTGAAATATCGGCCCTAAGCTACATTTCCGCCCGGGTGAGAGCCAGGCCCTGTCATGCGCCTGTCACCCGTCCGTTCCAGACTTGTCCGCCGGGAGCATCCGCTGCCGAAGGCCGCCACGGGGAAACTGCCGGACGATGATCCGCCTGCGCCGCACCGAGGTTCCCGTCCTGAAGAACCGAGCCTCGATCGGCGGCTTCAAGGCATGACCCTCCATTTCGGGGGGATCCGATTATAGGCAATTCACTGGCCTGCAACCTGTAACAGACATAACTCAACAATCTCGATCCAGGGTTGGCCCTGCTATGCAAACATTTGTATGTATGACGGCATGGGCGCGTTGATCCTGGCAAGAAGCTGCTACTCTTTCGGATACGGCGTAGAAACGCCGGCGCGGCTGGTTTCCTCGGTGCCGTCGGGGGCTGCCGGTGTCATCCTGGCGGATTCGAACGGTCTTCACGGCCAAGCCGAGTTCGGAGCCGCCGCGGCGTCCGCCGGGATCAGAGCGGGTGCCGGCGCAAGGCTGCGCATCGGTTCGGCGAATGTCGTGCTCCTGTCGCTGTCCGGAGGGTGGTCCTCCCTGTCGAAGGCGGTGTCCGGAGCCGCCACGGGGGCGTCCGTGGACGACCCGCCCGATGGCTGCGGGGACGGGCTGGCCGTTCTCGTATTCAGGGCGGAGGACTCGGCGGCCGTTCGTGGCTCGGGATTCACCGGACCCGTTCTGGGCGCCGTCCTGCCTCCCGGGTTCGGCGTGCTGCCTGCGGAAGCCGAGCGAGCCTTCATGGCTGCCGGGATCACTCCCGCCGCATGCTGGCCCGTAGTCTTCACCGGAATCGAGTCCGTCCGCGTCCATCGCCTCGTCCGCGCCTCCTCCCTGGGCGGCGTCGAGGCTTCCCTGCCCGGGCGGGCGTTCGCGTCACCGCGCGCGATGATGCCGGATCGGGCCGGACTCGACAGAGCCTTCGCCGGCTGCCGTCCATCCCTGGCCGGGGCATCGGAAATCGCGTCCCGCCTGGACGTCTTCCGCCCTGCCGGCCGACTGCTCATGTCCGAGTGCGACGGAGAGAGCGCCGAGGCTCTGCGCGCAGTCGCCCGAGAGGAGTACCGCCGGAGGTACGGGCGGGGAGCGGCGGCGGCGCGGCGCCTGGAAATGGAGCTCTCGTCCATAGCGGAGGCCGGGCTGGCAGGGTACTTCCTCGCCTTCGGGGAGGTAGCCCGGTTCTGCGCTGCCGAGGGGATAGCAGCCACGGCGAGGGGATCGGCCGCAGGGAGCATGATCAGCTATCTCCTCGGCATCTCCGGCGTGTGTCCGATACGCTGCGGCCTGTCGTTCAGCCGCTTCTTCAACACGAAGAGGCCCGATCCTCCCGACATAGACCTGGACATAGACAGCCTCGAGAGGGACAGGGTGGTCTCGTTCGTTCTCGACAGATGGGGGGACAGGGCCGCATGCGTGGGCGAGATCGTCCGTCACAGACGCAACTCCGCATTCAGATGCGCCGCTGCGGCCGCCGGACTGGGTCCGTCCGACACGGACGCCATGTGCGTGCTGCTCGAAGATCCGGAAGCCCCCCTCTGGAAGCGGGAGCCGGGGAGGACTCTCCTGCGTGACGCCGCCCTGCTGGAAGGTCTCCCGTCGCACCTCGCCCCGCACCCGTGCGGCATGGTGCTGGCGCCGTGCCGTCTCTGCGAGGTGGCGCCCGTGTCTCCGGGCGCCGCAGGCCGGGTGTTGACACAATTCGACATGACGGGAGTCGAGCAGGCGGGCCTCCTGAAGATGGACCTGCTGGGGCTGCGCGCCCTGTCGGCGATCTCCCTCGCGAGCCGCTGGCTCGGGAGCGCCCGCTCCGCCGGTCTTCCGCTGCGGCCGCCGGCCGCAGGGCGTCGAGAGGATTTTTCGGCCGCGCTGGCGCTCATGGCGGGCGGCAGGACGATAGGCGTCGCACATGTCGAATCCCCGGCCCTGCGGGGGCTCCTGTCCGAAATGAAGGTCTCGAGCCTCGACGACGTCGCGTGCGCACTGGCCCTGGTCAGACCGGGAGCCTCCGGGAACGGCTCGCGCGAACGCTTCTTCGCCGCCCGGAACGGGGGTTCCGGAGGCTTCTGGGAGTTCGACGAACTGCGGGACATCCTCACCGGGAGCCACGGGGAGATGCTCTACGAGGAGGACGTGTCCGAATGCGCCGCAAGGTTGCTCGGCACGGACGACGACGAGGGCGATCTCGTCAGACGGCGGCTTAAGAAGGGCAGGCTGACCCCGGAGGACATCGAGGCATACGGCGTGGAACGCGGGAGGGCCCTGCGCATCCATGCCTTCCTGTCACGGTTCGCAGGGTACGGCTTCTGCCGCGCGCACGCCTATTCGTACGCATACGTGGCATGCATCTCGGCCTCGATCAAGGCGGCGTCCCCGGCCGAGTTCATCGCGTCGGTTCTGGCCGGCGGCGGAGGCTTCTACGATCAGCGCACCTATGTCGAGGAGGCCAGGAGACTGGGCCTTTCCATCGTCCCGCCCGGGGTCAACTCCGGCGACTGGGGCGCCCGACCCGCTCCGGGAGGCGTGATGCTCGGGTTCTCGAGCCTCCGCGGGATGGGGCGCGCCGAATTCGATACGCTTTTGCGCGGAAGGCCCTACCGGTCGCCATCCGAGGTCGTCGCCGCCGGTGTCGGAAGGCAGGTGGTGAAGTCCATGGCGATGGCGGGATGCTTCGACGAGCTGGGGCTGACGCGCCCCGCCGCGCTGTGGGGCATGAATCTGTCCGCCCGGGGCTTCTTCACCCGTGCCGAGGAGGGCCTTCCGGAAATTCCCGACTACGGCCCCGAGGAGCGTCTTGCCCTGGAGCAGAGGTATCTGGGCGTCCCGGTTTCGGCCAGCCCTCTGTCGCTCGTGGATCGACCGGGCGGGACCGTTCCGCTCGACGGGAGGCCCGGGGAACGCTCATTCAGCGCCTGGGGGCGGGTCGCCTGCCGGAGGAGCCTCCCGGCCGGTTCAGGATTCCTGATGCTCGAGGACGATCGCGGTTACGCCGACGTCTTCCTCCCGGCTCCGCTCTACCGCCGTGCGAGGCTTATCGCCCGCAGGGAGGGATCGACGCTCGTAATGAGAGTGACCGCCGGCCGCGACGGACGGATGAGGGCGTCGTCGGTCTCGGCGGGGCCATTGACGCCATGTTCCCTGATGGTATGAAAAAGCATCGCGGCCGAGGCCGTCTCGGACTTACAAGAGGGAGGACTGTGCGATGCCGGAGCCACTGGCGCCCGAGAGGCTGAAGTGGAGATGCCCGGAGGAAGCCGTCGGATACGAGCGCACTGACCGGGCCGAAACGAGCGACAGGATAGTCGGGCAGGAGCGTGCCGTCAGGGCCGTGAGGCTGGGCCTCGAGATACAGGCAACTGGCTACAACATGTTCGTGACCGGCGTGTCCGGCACCGGACGGGAATCCACGGTGAAGAGGATTCTCGAATCCCTGGACCTGACAGCCGAAGACCTGAAGGACATCCTCTACGTCCACAACTTCGAGGATCCACAGAGGCCCGTGGTGATCACCCTGCCCGCCGACGAGGGGGAATCCTTCGTCGAGAGCCTCGGCCAGTGCGTCGAACTCCTGAAGCGAAACATTCCGGCGGTGATGTCCGGAGAGCGTATAAACATGGAGCGCAAGAAGATCCACTCCGATACGACCGCTCTCCAGCAGGGCCATATCGAGGCCTTCAGCAAGGAGGCTTCCGCCAGGGGGTTCAGCCTGGTGAGCATCCCCACGGAGCCGGGACAGTTCCGCCCGGACGTGCTGCCGGTCGTCGAGAACCAGGCCATCGGATTCGAGAAGCTCGAGGAACTCGTAAACGAGGGGAGGATCACCGCAGAGGAGAGGGACCGCCTTCTTACCGATCACGACCTCCTCTTCAACAGGTTGATCGAAGTGATGCGACGCAACCAGAAGCTCGAAGCGAAGGCGGCGGGCGAGGATCGCGAACTGGTCAGGAGACTCCTCAGGCCCACGGTCGAGGGCATCCTGTCGAGGCTCAAGGAGATCGGCGATCCGAAGGTCGCAGCCTATGCCGACTCCCTGTGCGCGACGATACTCGACAACCTCGAAGTGTTCCTCAATCCACAGCAGGACGAGGATCCCTTCTATCTGTTCACCGCCAACATGCTCGTGGACAACAGCCGCAGGCTCGGCAGACCGGTCGTCGTCGAGCAGTTCCCCGATCAGGTGAGCCTCTTCGGCAGCATCGACCGGCTTACAGTCGACAACAAGCCATACAGTGACTTCACCATGATCCGACCCGGCGCCCTGCTCCGTGCCAACGGCGGCTATATAATCATGGACGCCATGGATATACTGAGGCAGCCAGGCCTCTGGCCCGCTCTGATGCAGACTCTCCGCAACAAGACCTTGGTAATCAGGCAGCATGATCCGCTCAATCTCTTCCCCATCGACCTCCAGCCGGAACCGGTGGAGATCGACGTGAAGGTGATCCTGCTCGGTTCGGACCATCTGTACCAGATGCTTGGCATGAGCGAGCCCGAGTTCGAACACCTCTTCAGGATCAGAGCGGACTTCGACGACGAGATGGACCTCGAACCGGCGAACATCAAGGATTTTGCCGGAGTGGTGGCCTTTATCGCACGGAATGAGAAACTGACCCCTCTGTCCGCGGGCGCGGTCGCCGCGCTGGCCGAACAGGCGGTGCGCATGGCCTCCAGACGCGACAGGCTGTCCACACAGTTCAACAGTATCGCCGATTACGCGAGGCAGGCGGCCTACTGGGCCGGATGCGAGTCGTCGTCCCTGGTCGAGGCCGGGCACGTCAGGAAGGCGATCCTCGAGAAGAGGGCCAGGCTGTCGATGAGGCAGGAGTACGCTCTGAACAGCATCGACAGAGGAGAAATCCTCATCGACACCTCGGGCTCACGGGTCGGGCTCGTCAACGGCCTGGTGGTCCTGAGCGGAGTGGACTACACCTTCGGCCTTCCGATGAGGGTTACCGCACGGGTTTCGGCTGGGCGCGAGGGTCTGATAGACATCGAGCGCGAGGCCGATCTCTCGGGCGCGATCCACACGAAGGGCGTTCTCATAATAACAGGGTTCCTGCGGGGGAGATTCGCCCGCGATTTCCCGCTCTCCCTGTCGGCGAGCATCTGCATCGAGCAGAGTTACGGCGGCGTGGAGGGCGACAGCGCCTCCTGCGCGGAACTCTATGCTCTTCTGAGCGCACTTTCGGAGATACCCCTGCGCCAGGATCTCGCCGTCACCGGTTCCGTCAACCAGTACGGAGAGGTCCAGCCCATCGGCGGCGTAAACTACAAGGTGGAGGGCTTCTACAACGTCTGCCGCCGGAGAGGCCTTACAGGGACGCAGGGTGTGCTGATACCGGTGTCGAACGTAGACAGCCTCCAGCTCGACGATGACGTTGTGGAAGCCGTCGAGAGGGGCATGTTCCACGTCTACCCCATATCCACCGTGGACGAGGGAATAGAGCTGCTGACCGGCGTCCCCGCCGGGGTCCCCGATTCCCCGGGCGGCCCGTTCCCGGACGGATCGGTGAACGGCCGGGCCGAAGCCGCGCTCAGGCGGATGGCGGAGATTCTCAGGAACTTCAGCCGGGAGGTCGGTGGCATTTGAGGAGGCCCAGGGTCTTCACCTCCAGTTGGGGCCAGCTCGAGAGCGCCGGCTCCAACATCGGCGATCTCGCCGTCTTCGCTTCGCAGATGGGGGAGCTGCGTCAGGATTTCGACATGGGCGTGGTGTCCAGCGATCCCGGAAGAACCGCCTCCGAATGGGGCGCCAGGGGCTTCTCGACTCGGCGCGGAAGGCTTGCCGCCATGCTGCGGGGCGTACTCTGGGCCGACACGGTGGTGGTCGGAGGCGGGGAGCTGGTTCAGGATTCGTCCTCGCTCCTCTATTCCCCCTTCAACCTGCTTCCCTTCAGGCTGGCCGCGCTCTTCGGAAAACCCTCCTTCGCATGGCTGATCGGTCTCGGTCAGGGGAGCGAACTCCGCCCCTGGACAAGGAAGGGAATCTCGGGATGCCTGGGGCTCGCACGCGGCATCAGCGTGCGTGACGAACCTTCGGGGAGGCTGCTTTCGGATCTCGGATTCCGGCGCGACCGGTTCCTGGTCGCGGCCGACGCCGCCTTCTGCCTTTGCCGTAACCGGCGTCCGGGGCCTGTAGTGTCCGATCTTCTCGGAGCAGCTCCACGCGACGTGTCGAACCGCACCGGGAGCCTGCTCCCGCTCGAGACGAGGCGCAAACTGGGTCTCGCACGGGATGTCCGCGACGAAGGCACGGCCGACGGATGGGCTGCGCTGCTCGACAGTCATCTCGAACGCAACGGCGGACGCGTTCTGCTCCTGCCGTTCCATACCGGATCGCTCTCCAACTCCGACGACGCGATGTGCGTCGCCGTACTGGAGAGGATGAAGCACGGTGCCGCCGCCTCCATATTCCGGGATACCTCCCTGGATGGATTCCTCCAAGCCATCGCCGGATGCAGGGTCATGGTCTCGACTCCTCTCCACGGCGCCATCCTGTCGGTAGTATCCGGCGCTCTCCCGGTCGCGGTGCCCTATTCCTCGAAAGGCGCCCGGTTCATGGCCGAAGCGGGACTGGGTGATCTCGTGATCGACTGCCGCGAACCGGGGTGGTGGAGAAGGGCCTCCGACAAGGTGGCCGAAGCCTGGCACACCGCCGACAGCCGCTGGGAAGCCCTTTCCGCCCGCAGGGAGGAGCTGCTGGCCGCGGCCTCCGCCAACACCGCGTATTTCAAGTCGGTATGCGCCTTGTGACAGGCTTGCCCGGGGGAGTCGCAGGGGCATATATTGAGTTCAAGATTTAAGGCGCCTTTGCATTGTACCCGATGCGGTGCCTGAATTCATCTCACCGGTACCCGTAACCGTTTGTCCAGGAGGTCAATAGTGGAGAAGGGGTTCAACGCCTTCGCCATGGCTCAGGCTCAGTTCGACCGTGTGGCCGAAATGCTGGGTCTCGATCCGGGCGTCCGCGAGTTCCTGCGCTGGCCTCAGCGCGAATACCATTTCACGATCCCCGTCCGCATGGATGACGGGAGTGTCCGCGTTTTCCGCGGTTACCGCGTCCAGCACAGCGATGTCCGCGGGCCCTGCAAGGGCGGGATACGCTTCCATCCCCACGAGACCGCCGATACAGTGAGGGCTCTCGCCACCTGGATGACGTGGAAGTGCGCCGTCGTCGACATCCCGCTCGGCGGCGGAAAGGGTGGAGTCGTCTGCAATCCCCCCGAGCTCTCCCAGCTCGAGCAGGAGCGGATCTGCCGCGGCTGGGTCCGCCAGGTTTGGAAGAACGTAGGCCCGGTGCAGGACGTTCCCGCTCCCGACGTCATGACCACCGGCCAGCACATGATCTGGATGCTGGACGAATACGAGAACCTCACCGGCGGCAAGTACCCCGGCTTCATCACCGGCAAGCCCCTGGGCGTGGGTGGCTCCCTCGGCCGCACCGAGGCCACCGGCTACGGGGTGGTTTACACCATCCGCGAAGCTCTGAAGCGCAAGGGCATCGACATCAAGTCGACCACACTGGCGATCCAGGGCTTCGGCAACGTGGCCCAGCACGTCGTCGAGCGCTTCACCGGCTACGGCGGCAGGGTCGTGGCCGTGTCCTGCTGGGATCAGAAGGACAAGGTCTCCTACACCTACTGCAAGAAGGACGGCATAGACCTTCAGTTCCTCAGGAGCATCACCGACAAGTTCGGAACCATCAACGCCGAACAGGCGACCGCCGCCGGCTACGAGAAGCTCCACGGCGACGCCTGGATCGAAACCGAAGCAGACATACTCGTCCCGGCCGCCCTCGAGAACCAGATAAACGGCGAGAATGCCAGGAAGATCCACTCCAGGGTCAAGCTCCTCGCCGAGGGTGCCAACGGACCTACGGTTCCCGAAGCCGACGAAGTCATCAAGCAGCGCGGCATCTACCTCGTCCCCGACTTCCTCTGCAACGCGGGCGGAGTCACCTGCTCCTACTTCGAGCAGGTCCAGAACAACATGAACTACTACTGGGAGAAGGACGAAGTCCTCACCAAGCTCGACACCAAGATGACGAACGCCTTCCACGCCGTGGCCGACATGGCGGAGAAGCACAACGCCTACATGCGCGACGCGGCCTACATGATCGCGATCGAGCGCGTGGCGAAGTCCGCCCAGCTCCGCGGACTGGTATAGTCCAGGCTGCAGCGCGGTTTCACGAGGAGGCCCGGGGCATGTCCCCGGGCCTTTTCCATCTCACACGATCCCGGGGATAGCCCTCTATCCGCAATATGATGCGGTCGAAACGCTAGTTATATCTGTTTTGCAGAAAACAACAAAAGGAAGGCCATCAATGGTATGGCGATGCAACTCAAGCATCTCAAGCCAGGGCTGGGCCTGTTTTTATACGGATAGGCAGATGAGGGGGACGCCGGCGGCAAGGGACAGGATCGTCGAGACCGCCCCGAACTTCAGGTACTCGATATATCCGAGATGGTACGCATCCTTGGCGCGCTCCGCGACTATGATGTTCGCCACCGAGCCCACCAGTGTGAGATTCCCCGCGATAGTTGTCACGAATCCGAGAAGGACCCAGCCCAGCGACGGATCGCCCAGCGCCGCCAGATGAGGCCCCGCGAGCAGGGTCATCGGTACGTTCGAAACAAGATTCGATCCGATCGTGACGAACGCCGTGAAGAGGGCTATGCCGGACGCGCCGTCGAAGCCCAGGCGCGGGGCGGCTGCGACCCAGGCTTTCTCGACCAGCCCGGTCTTCTCGAATCCCGCGACCACCACGAAGAGTGATGCGAAGAAGACGAGAAGTGTCCAGTCGACCTTGGCGAAGATCCCGGCCGGGTTTTTCCTCCTCGCGATCATCAGGACGAGCGCTCCGGCAAGCGCAGTGTACCCGAGATGGAAGCCGGCGAAGAAGCCGGCTGCGACGCCGGCCAGCACGGCCGGCACGAGCGGCCTTTGGGTGACGGCCGACTCGGGACGGCATTCCGGGATAGGCTCGACGGGTTCTCCTACAGTCAGCCTTTTCCCGAAGTAGATGAACAGGAGTGCGATGTTGACGGCGAGAGCGGCAGCGGTGGCGGGGAGGCTCCTGAGGAGAAAGGCGGAGAACCCGTATCCGCTGAGGGAACCGATTATCATGTTCTGGGGGTTCCCGACCAGAGTCGCCGCGCTGCCTATGTTGGAGCCCGTCGCCAGCGCGATCAGGAACGGTCCCGGCGGGAGCCCCGACCTCCTGGTGGCCGACAGCACGAACGGGGTCATGAAGACGCATACGGTGTCGTTCACGAGGAATGCCGAGAGAACGGCCGCCGAGGCGCAGGTCGTGGCCAGCAGGACTCCCGGCGACCGTCCGGAACGAGTCGCGAATCCCGCCATGGCGTCGAAGATTCCGGCATCCTCGAGAAAGGCCGACAGGAGCATCATCCCGAAGAGGAGTATGATGGTCGAGGCATCCACCGCGGCGAACGACTCCTCCGGAGTCAGTACGCCGGCCGCCACCATGAGCACGGCCCCAAGCAGCGCGCCGGCCGGCCTGCCGATGGGAAGGAAGCCGAGTTCCCTGGCCGCAATCAGTATGTAAGTCACGCAGAAGATCACCACCGCGACAGCCGTCAAGACAACCTCCATGCCGCTCCGACCCGTGGATGGATAGATTGCTTGCCGCAGGAGCGGAGGCAAGACTTCCGCATGCCTCCTGGCAAGCCTGTTGCTGATTCGATTCGTGGCATCGTCCGGATCACATCCGCACCGCAGCGAGGGATGACATGGACACCGGCACCTGATGGATGCAGCCACTCCCACCGGGGCAGCAGGCCCGCCGACGGCAGGCCGGGTCACTTCCGACGCACGCTGTTCCGGGATTCTCTCGGAACGCATAGCCACCCTCGCTCCATCCCTCCGGGAGGAGGATGGGCCGCATGGCGGCCGCCGTCCGGTTGTCGACGGCATCGACCTGTATGAGGATGTCGAAATGGACGGCAGCTCTTCCGTCGTGCTCCTTGTCCACGCCGGCAGGACTCCGGGCCGGGCCAGGCTGCTGATGCCCTGCATCCGCGGGAAGACGATGTCTATCCTGTACGGCGACCGGATATTCATCCCCGAGCCGGTGCCCGCCTTCACGAACGGATCCCTCACGCCGGATGCCGACTTGTCGGTGATGGACTACATCCGGGGATGAAAGGCCTTCTGGACGGAGTCCGGACCCGGCGGGGAACCTGCGGCCGATCCGGCCTCCGCCCTTTCCGGCCCGGTCCCCGCGGGCCTGATTTCAAAGATGTCGTCCGACTCCGCCATCAGGGCATCCCGCGACTGGACCGGAGGCGGGGGTCGCATCTCTGCCCGGGGCTCTGCCTCAAACACGTCTGGAGCGGATCCGTGGCGGCGGATCCCGAGAAGGAGGACGCCTTCGCCGGATGCGTCAGGAGAGGGTCAGGCAGGCGATGGACATCCTCGGTCAGACCGGACGCCGGGCCCATTCTGTCGCAATGACGACGCTATGACGGAATCGTGACTGAGAGGTTCTCCCTGGGGCAGGCGAAGTTCAGCCTCATGAATCCCGAACCTCCCGTTCCGAAGATGATCCCCGGATCCAGCGCCATCTTCAGATCCCGCATGAAGAAGCCCGCCAGAGCCTCGTCGTCCATGCCTAGATCCCTGCAGTCGAGCCAGGCCAGGTAGGTTCCCTCCGGTTCGATGACCCTCACCCCCGGGAGCCCGGCCGCGATCTGTCCCTTCAGGAAGGCCAGATTGTCCTCCAGGTAGGCGAGAAGGCCGCAGAGCCACTCCCTGCAGCTTTCGTCCGTATATGCGGCCACGAGGGCCTCTATTCCGAAGAGGGACGGGCCGAAGTGTCCGATGCTCCTCATGGCGTCCAAGAAACGCGTTCTCATTCCGGGATCGGGCACTATCGCCGCGGATGCGGAGAGTCCGGCCGTGTTGAAGGTTTTGCTCGTGGAGCAGCAGGTCACAGCGACCGTTCCCGGATCGCCCCCGGCCGTCGCCGCAGGTTTGTGTCTGCGCCCCCCGAGGATGATGTCCGCATGGATCTCGTCCGAGATCACCGTCACGCCGGCGGCCGAACACGAGTCCGTGAAGACGGCGAGTTCCTCCTCCGACCAGACCCGGCCCACGGGGTTGTGGGGGCTGCAGAGCAGCGCGGCCTTCACCTCCCGGAGCGCTTCGCGGAGTCCTTTCTCGTCCATCGCATACCTGCCGTTCTCGAGGATCAGCGGGTTTTCGACGAGCCTCCTGCCGAGCCCCCGGACGCAGTTCGCGAACGGGTAGTAGACGGGCGGCTGGATCAGGACGCCGTCTCCGGGCGAGGTCGTCGCGATGATCGAGGTGGCGATGGAGGAGACGACTCCGGAGCAGGGCACCACCCATTCCTCGTCGATCTCCCACCCGTAGCTCCGGGCAACCCATCCGGCTACGGCTCTCCTGAATCTTTCGCCCGCGAACGGATAGCCGTAGACGTTGTGACGGGCCCTTGACAGAACCGCCGCCGATACGGCCTCAGGGCAGGGAAAATCCATGTCCGCCACCCACATGGGGATCGCATCATGCGTTCCAGATCCGAACATCACTTCCATCCCGTCCCATTTGAGGGAGCCGGTGCCCTTCCTGCCGCCGGGCAGGCGATCGCTGAAGCCGCTCATCCTTCCTCCTTGACTGTCGCCATGCCGGTTTATATGGACAAACGGGCGCGGGGGCACCCCGCTCCACGGCACGAAGCAGGGAAGGACAGGATGAGCAGCGACTCGACGGATTCCGCAAGGCTCCTGCGCAGCAGATGGGACGAGTTGGAGCACTTCGAGTCCGATCAGAACAGAGGTATCCCCGCTCCGCCCCCTCAGCCCGAACCTCCGGCGGGAGCGAAGGTGATCGATCTGCCCGGGGTGGATTTCGATCGGGCCGGCCCTCCTCTCGGCCGCCTGCTCTCCGGCAGGAGGAGCCGCAGGAGCTTCTCGGCTGAAGGGCTCTCGCAGGACGAACTGTCCTTCCTGCTCTGGTCGGCGCAGGGAGTCCGCAGGACTCTAGCGGACGGCGCAAGCCGGAGAACCGCGCCATCGGGCGGCGCGAGGCATCCGCTGGACACTTATGCCGTGATCTCCCGCGTCGAAGGCATGGAGCCGGGTCTCTACGCCTATCTGCCGGACGGCCACAGGCTCTGGGCAAAGAAAGAACACCCCGGCATGGACAGGCTGCTCGCAGCCTGCAACGGACAGGCATTCGCGGCATCCGCCCCCCTGCTTCTGATATGGGCCGCCGTCCCCGCGAGAACCCGCTGGAGGTACGGCCCGGCCGCGCCGAAGCTGATCCTGCTCGACGCCGGGCACGCGTGCGAAAACCTCTACCTCGCGTGCGAGTTCCTCGGCCTCGGTACCTGTGCGATAGGCGCCTATCTGCAGGAGCTATCCGATGAACTCCTCGGGCTTGACGGTGTTTCCTCCACCGTCGTCTATATGGCTCCTGTCGGCAGGCCCGGCAGATGACGCGCCCTCCCCACCGGATTCCCTGATGCTTTTCCAGGGAACCATCGTGAACGCGGCCACCGTTGCCGCGGGCGGTCTCCTGGGAACGCTGATAGGCTCCAGGCTGCCCGCGAGTCTCTCTCCGGCGGCTTTCAAGGGGATAGGTCTCTTCACCCTCGTGATCGGCATGTCCATGGCTCTGGAGACCGCCGATTTCCTCGTCCTGGCCTCCGCCTGCATAATCGGCTCGATAGCCGGGGAGGCCCTGAGACTGGAAGAGCGCATGAACTCCTTCGGGGAATGGATCAAGGCAAGGGCCGGCGTTTCCTCTCCGACCTTCACGAAGGGCATGACGTCGGCCTTCCTCCTCTTCTGCATGGGCTCGATGACCATCGTCGGATCCCTCGAGGAGGGGATCGGAGGCTCTTCGGAACTGCTCCTGGCCAAATCGATGATGGACGGTTTCGCAGCCCTCATCCTGGCGTCCACGCTCGGGTTCGGGGTCGTCCTGTCGATCGTACCGCTGGTGCTGTACCAGGGCGGTCTGACGCTCGCTGCCTCGCTCGTCGGGTCTTCGATCCCGCCTGACATGGTCTCGTCGATGTCGGCGGCGGGCGGCGTCATCCTGATCGCGCTTGGAATCGACATACTGGGCCTAAGGAAGATGGAGGTGGCGAACCTCCTCCCCGCACTTCCCGCCGCTCTCATCATCCAGGCCGTCGCGGGATGATCCGCAGGGAGGCCTGTCGGACCGGCGGATTAGGCAGGATCCGAAGATTCGGGATGGAAGAATGAAACTGGCGCTCCATGTCGATTTCGACCCCTCGATGCCCACGGGCATAGGGCGCTACGGCATCGAACTGACAAGGAGCATCGCGGTCGCGGGCGAGCGCCCCAGCGTCTGGATCGAATCCGGAAGTCTCCCGGCCTGGCGGGGGCTCGGCCTCGAGACCGGCGGGGTCAGGGTGTTGCGGAAGCCGCACAGAGTGTCATCCCGTATCGGCCCTTCCGTTTTCTCGCTGCTGGACGGTATCGACATCGTCCACTCCTTCGGCACCACCCTGCCGCATTTCGTCCTGCCCGGTTCGAAACGCTCGACGGCGATCCACGACATGGGACCCTTCCTCTACCCGGAGATGAAGGCGCCCGAAGACACCGCATCCTGGAGATCCAGGATATCGGATGCGGTATCCGGCGCCGACTGTCTCCTCGTCAACTCGAAGACGACCAGGGCCGACCTCCTCGAAATCTTCCCGGACGCCGAGAGCAGGGTGTTCCTGACCCTGCCCGGGGTCGACCACTTCACCGTACAGCCCCGACCCGGCAGGAAACCGGATCGCGACGGTCACATACTGGTGGTCGGAATAATCGAGCCCAGGAAGAACCTCGAGCGCGTCTTCGAGGCGTGGGCCATACTTTCGGGCAGGCCCGGGGGCGGGGATCTGCCGCCGATAGTCGTGGCGGGACACGACGGCTACCGCGCCGGTGAGATACACAGCGCCCCCTCGCGACTAGGCATCGAAGGAAGCGTCAGATTCGAGGGATATACCTCCGAGAGCCGTCTCCAGGAGCTCTACTCCGGGGCCTCGATGCTGGTCCACGCGGCCCTGTACGAGGGATTCGGCTTCACCGTCCCCGAGGCCTTCGCGCACGGTCTGCCGGTGGCCGCATCCGACCGGGCGTCGATAAGGGAGGTATTCTCCGGAGCCTGCAACCTGTTCGATCCTCTCGACCCCCACTCCATAGCTGAAGCTGTTTCGACCTGTCTGGAAACCGGGGTGACCCCGGAGCAGCTCGCCGAGCGCAGGCGGATCGTCTCCACCCACACCTGGGCCCGGTGCGCGGAGCAGACTCTGGCTGCATTCGGCGCAGTGCTGGAGTCCTGAAGCTTGTCCCGCGTTCTGCTCGCCGGTTGTGCCGGAGGCGCCGGGTCCTCCGGGGAGGGCGCCTGCATCGCGAGAACCGGCCGGTTCCTGTCCGCGCTGGAGGGCGCGGGGCACTCAGTCGACCTGTTCGAGCCGTCCGGGCCGGGCTCCAGGAGGGATCTCCGAAGGATTCTGAAGAGCGGCCGGTACGACGTGGTGACGGCGATCAGTCCGTATCCCGCCGAGGCCGTTCTTTCGGCCGGATGCCTTCCGCCCTTGTGGATCGACATCAACGGAGCCCACCCGGCGGAAGTCTTTCATTCCTCGGACGACCCTGTCACCCGGCGGATCCATACGATCCGCGTCCTGAGCCTGGAATCGGCGATACTGCGCGGCGGAGATGCGTTCTCCACCCCATCCCGCCGCCAGCGTCTCGCCGTTCTGGGAGAGCTGCTGCTGCTCGGGCGGTTCTCGGCCGCATCGCAGGTCGAGCCTCCCGTCTACGCCATCCCGCACTGCGCGACGCAAAGCCGCCCTTCCCGGGCCCGGCCCGCCCCCGGGGGGACCTTCTCCATCATCTCGACGGGCTCGTTCAACACATGGTTCGATCACAGGACTCTCTTCGCCGCACTGGAAGCGGTGATGGAGGCCGACAACCGGGTCACGTTCACCGCCACAGGCGGTCCTGTCCGGCATTCAGGTTCGGGATGGGCCGAGTTCTCCGATCTCGTCCATTCCTCGCGCAAGGCGGACAGGTTCCTGCTCGAGGGCTGGCTCCCGGATGGAGAGATGGAGCGCGTGTATTCAGAGGCCTCCGCGGCGGTCTTCACGGATCTCCCCGGATTGGAGACCGAGCTGGGCGCGAGGACCAGGGTTCTCGACTGGATTTCCCGGGGGATTCCTGTCGTGTGTACGGCGGGATCGGAGATAGCGGAGGACATAGCCGCGGCGGGGATGGGGATCGTCGTGCCGCAGGGCGATCCCACGGCGCTCGCTTCCGCGTTGCTTGGTCTGGCGCGTGATCCGGCTCTGGGCGACGGAATCAGGTCGGCCCAGGCGGCCTGGAGCGCCGGCCCCGGTTCCATGCGGGAGGTGTTCGCCCCCTACCTGAGATGGGTGGAGGAGCCGCGCCGGGTGCTGTCCCGCTCCGTCTCCGTCCCTGTGGTCCCGCCTTTCCGGACCGCAGGCTACCATCGCGTGTTGTTGAGGGAGATCGTCCGGGCGGGAGGTCTTCGCACAGCCGCCGGGCGGATTCTCGCGCGAATCTTCAGGCGCGAGCCGGCGCCCGCCTGACACCCTGGCCCGGAGCCTCCCGGCCTATTCCCCGTTTCTCATCGCAGCCCTGCGGACCACTTCCGACGCGGCCCTGGAGGCGGCGCGTCGAAGCGGACCGCCTTCGGAAGGGATGGCGAACCTGGCCATCAGGAGATGTCCGCGCGGGGCGGGATATCTGCATATCCGCATCGTCAGCCCGTCGAGGGTGCCTCTGCAAAGCGCACGAAGCTGAACGATCCGGGCGGATGACAGGGCCGAGACGGCCCACGCGGCCTGTGCGGCCAGGATCACCGGGAGGAGCGACCTGAAGGTGGCGGCCGGCAGATGCCGTCTGAGGACGAGGAGCCTGTTCCGGACGCACCTGGTCTCCTTGCCGAGAGGATCGCGCGAGCCGGTCGCCGAGTGTTCGTGCAGGACGACCGCCGAAGGCTCGAACAGCGTCCTCCATCCGGCGGCGAAGAGCCTGAATCCCAGATCGACGTCCTCCACGTAGGATTCGAGCGTCTCCCAGAACACGGACCCGCCGTCCGCAAGGGCGCTCCTGCGGACGAGGCAGGCCCCCCCGCATGGGAATGGGATCTCCTCGCGCGAAGAGTATAGAGCTGCGCTCTTTCCGGCGCCTCTGTCCCTCATGAAGCCCAGATGGTCGATCTCGCCGCCTGCGGAGTCGATCAGGGCGGCGTTCCGCGCATTCCGCATGGAGCTCGACACGGCGCCGACGCGGCCGACCGGGTTCTCCATCGCGCCGATCAGTGCGTCGAGCCATCCCGGAAGGGCGATGCAGTCGTTGTTCACGAACGCCAGGAGAGGTGCCGCGGCGGAGGCGGCGCCGACATTGCAGGCCTTCGCGAATCCGAAGTTGGCTTCCAGCTCGATCAGCTTCACGGAGGGATAGCTGCGCCGCAGCGTCTTCCTGGACCCGTCCCTCGAGCCGTTGTCCACAACGATGATTTCGCCCGGCGCAGGAGTCTGTGCAAGGAGGGAGTCGAGACAGCGGGCCAGCATGGCGTCGCCGTCGTAGTTGGGGATTATCACCGATACGGGCGCGCCGGCCAACTGATCACCAGTCCAGGCGGTACAGCACCCGCGTATAGGTCGCCGCTCCCGAGAGCGACGTGCCGCCCGGGAAGACCCAGGAGGCGAGCGGGACGAAATCGACTCCGAGCCTGTCCGAAAGCCCCATGAGAGGCTCTACGACGCCGTGCGGGTCCAGTATGTGCGTGGCGCCTCGACTCCTCAGATATCGGATCGAGGCGGTGGCATCCCGGTCGAGACCGGGGAAGTCCGTCCCTGCGCCCGGAGTGACCAGTCCTCCCAGGTCGAGGAGCCTCCTGTGGCCCTCGTATCCGAAGACGCCGATCTCCTGGACCGCTATGAGCGATCCCGGAGGGGTGAGCGAATCGAGGCCGGCGGCCACCTCGCGGTATGTCTCCATGTTTGACGCGACCCCGGCCATGTGTGGCCGGACCAGGAGAATTCCGCACCCGAGCTGCACGCACAGGGTCGCCGTGAAGGCCGCTTCCGGAAGGCGCCTCGGGCGTCCCTGGAAAGCGGCGGAAATCGAGGCGAGGCCGGCGAATAGGGCGGGCAGCGCCGGCACGAGATAGCGCGTGGTAACAGGCGCTCCCCCCATGACAAGCAGCAGCGCGAGCAGGAACGCGGGCATCACCGGCAGGACGTCCGAGGACGGCCTGCATTGACGCATGGCGCCTTCGCGCCTGCCCGCGGTCAGGAAGACTAAGGCCGCCAGAGCCAGCAGAGGAGCGCAGGAGACGGCGACAGCCTCGAACAGCTTCGGCAGTTCGGTCGCGAGATAGCCGGATATCGGCAGGGTGCTGGCCTTGGCCGTGACGGCGGTGGGCAGCGGACGGCCGAAGTAGAGCTGTGCAAAGGTCGCCCAGCCCGCCGTGATCACGAACCAGGGGGCAAGCATCCTCGCGGAGGCGCCGGTTTTTCTGACCCGGCCGCGCACGAGGCCCAGGGGGCCCAGAAAGGCCAGCTCCGGCCTGGCAAGGAATGCAACTCCGGCGATCAGGCCTGTGACTGCCGGCGGTGTCCTCCCGGAGACGACTGCAAGCGCCCAGGCGGCGACCAGTGCGGCGGCTGCCGTGGATTCCATCCCGGAGGCGCCCCATCGCACCATCCACGGATCAGCCATGCACAGGAGCATGGCCGCGGCGGCGACGGTGCGTCCTCTCGATGCCGCTGCGAGGCGCGAAGCCAGCAGCCATGCGAGCACCGACGAGATTCCCGCCGCCAGAGAAGAGAAAAGCCTGGCGCAGACGGCTCCGCCGATGCCTGCAAGGAAGGGCGGGGAGAGGATGAAGACCCATAGAGGGCTGCTGCACGCATAGACCGGCGGTTCGCCTGCCTGGAAGGTGAGTCCGTCTCCGTTGGCCAGATTCCTGGCGAACTGGAGGTGGATGTAGGTGTCGTCGATCGCGTAGTCCCAGGGCAGCAGGAACAGCAGAGCGGCGTGGACCGCTCCTGCCAGAAGCACTGCGGCGGGTGGACGGAATCCGCTCAGAGCAGCGACTCCAGCTCCTCGACCATCCTGGAGGCGCCCTGGTGGATCTCCGAGACCCTTCTGGCGACCATGTAGGCGGGGGTGGTGACCACGCGGAAATCTTCGTCCACCACTGCATCAGTTGCGGAACACTCGAGAGTCTTCGCGCCCATGGCACGCGCGTGTACGGCGGCATCGCACTCGGAGCCCAGAGTGACCGTGACTCCCGGGAGACAGGCAGCCAGGACCATCGGCGCGATGCACATGGCTCCTATCGGCTTCGAGGCTTTCCAGGCGGAGGTGACGAGTGCCCTTACCGAAGGTTCCACCTCGTATCCCCTGCCGTCCCCCCTGAGCGCGTAGTCGCAGAGGGTCAGGGCGGCGCCCATCCCTCCCGGGATCACCAGGATGTCGAAATCGGAGACGGAGATGTCGGCGACCGGCCTGATCCTCCCCCTTGCAAACCTCGCGGCCTCCTCCAGAACGTTTCTTGCCGGAGCCGGGCTGCCGGTGAGGTGGCTGATGGTGGCGGCCTGCTCCATGTCCGGCGCTGTGAAGGCCGTGTCGAAGCCGGCCTGGTCGAGCGCCAGCATTGCGCAGACGCACTCGTGAATCTCCGATCCATCCCTGTTGCCACAGCCGGAGAGCAGTATCAGCGATCTTTGAGACATCCGGAATCCTCCTGAAAAACCCGGACCCCCCGCCGGCGGGAGCGCCGTTCCGGGATGATCGTCCGCCGGGATCGAATATAGGGCGACGGCGCGGCAGGATCAGGGCCCGGAGGCCGCATCGGCCCTTGTCCGGCCGATGATAGCCCTTCCCAGTTCGAGCAGTCTCCGCTCCATGCTGGTGTCCGTGCCCTCCCGCAGGACCGTCCCGCCGGAGCGGGCCTCGTAGAGAACCGAATCCCCGTCCACGAGAAGAAGGCCGACCTGTGCCGCCGCTCCTCCCGAGGGACCCGCGGGGAGACCGGCGCCTCCCGAGGGGCCCGCCGAGACGTACAGTATCCCGTTCCTCCTCCTGGTGTCGAATACGTGTATGTGCCCGGCTGTCACGGCCTCCACGTCCGCAGCCTCCAGGAGTTCCGCGATGCGGGCGAGTGTCTCCGGGGGGACGTCGTCCGAGAGCCAGAAGGGTCTGTGCGTGACCAGGACGCACGGATCCTCCCTCTTCACTCCTGCGAGGAGCGACTCCAGTACGGCCAGCGACCCCGGGCCGGGAATCTTCTCGCGCGAGGTGTCCCACGAGACCAGGACGACTCCATGATGTTTCTCGACCCGTGAGGGTTCCGCTCCGGAAGCCGCCGACCACGCCGCAGCCGATTCCTCGTCGCGGATGTCGTGATTCCCGGGCGTCATGAAGATCGTCGAGATCGCGGTCAGCGGCTCGATCAGCCCGGCGACGGAAACCCATTCAGAATCGGCGTCGAAACCGGGGCCGCCTTCCACGAGGTCTCCCACGAAGATGGAGATGTCCGGAGAGAGGGCGGCCGCGTCGTCGATGCATGCCGCAAAGGCGCCGGGGTCGTCGCCCGATGTCGTGCGGTCGCCTATGACCGCTATTCTCACGGAGGATTCGAGAGCGAGCAGAAGGATCAGGATCGCCATGGGCCTTCTCCGATGATGGACGCCGCGTTCTCCGGCCGTCCGGGTCGACCCGGACAGAATTGCATTATACATTTCCCGTAACAGGGAGGGGGCGATGAGAGCAAAAGCCGTTCCGCTGATCGCGGTTCTGGTTTCAAGCGGTTGCTACTACGGGGCCATGCAGGGGGCCAGGACTCTTGGCGTCGGACATGCCTCGATCAGGGGTAGCCTCATGATGCCGGCCTTCACGAGCAGTGCAGACAGGGTGGAGGCGGAGGATACCGGCGAAGACTACCTCGATCCCTACCCGGGCTTCACGTTCGCCGTAGGGGCGTCGCCCGACATCGATCTGGGCCTTGCCGCTATGGGGTATGGCATAGGGCCCTTCATCAAGTACGGATTCCTGGACCCCGGCTCCGACTACGCCTTCTCGGCCCTCGGCGGCATCACCTACGTAATGCCCCCGCAGGTGGTCAGTCCGAGAGCTTCTTTTGCCTTCGGGACGCTGCTCGGAAGGAACCTCGAGGCCTACGGCGGCTGGGAGTGCGGCTACGGCCCCGACCTGGCCAACATCCCCGAGGACGAGTACGGCAAAAACGACTGGGACACGATAGGGAACACGTTCTTCCATGCGATCAAGGCCGGGTGTATCTACACCATTAGGAGCGAATCCGGGGATGACGATTTCGGGGTGTTCGTGCCCGAGATGATCGGCTTCGAGTTCTCGATACCGCTGGACATGGACAGGAATCTGGTCATAGCCGGGTTGAGCATCGGGTACTAGCCGGCGGGAAGCTCCCCGAGCAGAAAAGGCGGTCCGAACCTTCCTCCGGGTCCGGGGGAGGCGCCTTCGATTTCCAGCAGCGACAGTTTCAGCGGGATGCCGGCCGGATCGGAGCCGGAGTAGCCTCCGGGCCCTCCCGATGCGACCACCCTGTGACAGGGGATCAGCAGCCCGACCGGATTGGACCGGCAGGCCGCACCGGCCGCGCGAGCGGCTCCGGGCCTGCCGACTCCCCTCGCCAGTGTGCCGTAGGTAACGACCCTGCCCCGGGGGATTCTCATCAGCGCCTCGAGAACATCCCGCCGGAAGCCGGAGATGCTCCCCAGATCGATCGCCGCGCTGAAACGGACGGGTTCCCCCGAGAAGTACAGGTCGAGTTCGTCGCGCAGAGGCCCGGGAGGCAGGTCGGGAGCGTCCGGGCTTTCCGTGAAGAAAGCCCTCGTGATTCCCTGCCTCCCGGACTCGATTTGCAGGACTCCCGCCCGGGAGCGGTAGGAGAAGCTGCGGGAGATGCCCGGGACCGCTACCAGAGGCTCTTTATTCCGGCCCAGGTGGTTCTGGGGATCGAGGTGTAGGTCACGCCGGGCGTCGGCGGCGCGATCAGCCAGGTCGTGGACATGTTCTCGCTAGTCTCGTCGTGTCCCGTAAGGCCGTTGCCGCCGGACTGGGACTCCGTACCTTCGGTGAAGTCGACTCTCTGGAAGGATTGTCCGCTGGAATGGCCGCCCGTGCTGATCGCGTTCTGGGAGGCCGCAGGAGTCTCGGCGAGGTATGTCGAGGGAATGGTGTCGCCATCCGGGCCGTCGATGGATATGCCGGTCTTGTCGACGACTCTGGTTGGATCGTCGCCCCAGAGCGCGTAGTCCAGATCGTAGACGAGGTCCGTCAAGCCGTTCCAGTAGAAGAGCACTACGACCTCGTCGCCGTTTGTGAGTCCGGCCGTGGGATTGATGTAGCCGTTCGGCGGGGTGACCATCTGGGTGCCGACGCCGGAGTTGAGAAGTTCGTAGTCGGGAGCCGCGCCGTAGGTGCTCTGGAAGTCCGACCCTTTCATGGCGATGGTTATCACGCCTCCGGCCGGCAGGGAGGAGCCGGCGGGGAACCTGACCAGGAAGTCCGCGGAGGTGTTGGTGACCGGTCCGGCCGTGATCTGGGGGTAGAAGGAGGGGAGTGTGGCCGCGGTTCCGTAGAGATCGCACAGGTAGATGTCGTCCAGGGCGATGGAGGATGACGTAGGGTTGTGGATCTCGATGAACTCGCCCGTGGTCGGAGTGACGCAGATCTCGGACAGCAGAGGGATTCCCTGCGAGAAGGCGATCGTTGTCACGATCAGCGCCGCTATCGCCGATTTTCGCATATTTGTCCTGCCTTTCCTTCGGGTGATACCAAATATGTTCTTCCGGGACGGGAAGGGACAGATATGAAATCAGGACGCCGCATCATCGACATGCACGTTCATACCGACGATTCGCCCGACGCCGACATCCCCGCCGCGGACGTCGCGGCCCGGGCGGCGGGCGAAGGGCTCCTCGGAATCGGATTCGTAGCGCACGTGGACTTCCATCCCGCCGACCGCTGCAGAGGCGCCTTCTCCGCGGAAGCCTACTCGCGATCCCTGGAGCGGGCGCGGGAGATGCCTGGAAGCCCTGTTCTCCTGACAGGCATCGAGGTCGGCGAGCCCCATCTCTTCATCGCGGAGGCGATGGAGAAGGCGGACGGCATGTGTCTCGACTTCGTAACCGGGGGTCTGCACTGGATCGGTGAAAGGTCTGTCCTGGACGCCTCGGGGTTCGCCGGGGTCGATCCCCTGGCTCTGGTCGAGGAGTATCTGAGGGTGAGCGTCGAGATGGCATCTGATGCGTCGATCGACATCCTGGCGCACCTGGGTGTCTGGCGACGGGGGCTCGCACGCGCCGGCGGCCGGGTGGACATTGACGAGACCAGACTCTGGCCGGGGTTGCTGAGGCGGCTGTTCGAGGCGATGACGGACAGGGGGATCGCGCTGGAAGTCAACACGGCGGGGCTCAGGAGGCCTGAGTCGGTCACCTATCCGACGGCATCCGTCCTCCGGTTCTACCGGGAATGCGGCGGGAGGATCGTCACCATCGGCTCGGACACCCATTCCGAGTCTCATGCGTTCTACGGCCTGTCACAGGGGGTGGAGATCCTCGCCTCCGTGGGTTTCACCGAGGCCTTCGGCTTCAGGGACAGACGCCCGTTCCCGTACCCGATCAAGGCGTAGGAAGCGGGTCTGCCGGTTCCGCCTTCAGGAGGCCGGCGTTCTCCGGCGTGCCGGATCCGAGGCCAGAAGCCGCTCGATGTCTTCGAGCAGCCATTCGCCGCAGCCGTCCGCCCTCTGCCTGTTCTCCACCAGAGCGGCGATGAGCCGGGGGAGGGCCAGGCCGGAGCCGTTGAGCGTGTGCACGAACCTGGTCTTCCCGCCGCCCGCCGGTCGGAACCTGATGTTCCCCCGCCTGGCCTGGAAATCGCGGAAGTTCGACACGGACGATACTTCGAGCCACCTCTGCTGACCGCCCGACCAGATCTCGAGATCGCAGCATCTGGCGGCCGAGAAGCTCAGGTCGCCGGTCGAGAGAAGCATCACGCGATAGGGGACGCCGAGCGTCCTGAGCAGGGAGCAGGCCTGTTCGATCATCTCCTCGTGCGCCGCCGACGATCTGTCCGGATGTTCCAGCCTCACCATCTCGACCTTCTCGAACTGATGGACCCTGTTCAGCCCCCGGGTCTCCCTTCCGTAGGAGCCGGCCTCCCGCCTGAAGCAGGGGGTGTAGCAGCACATCCTGACGGGGAGGTCCTTCTCGTCCAGCGTCTCTCCACGGTAGAGGTTCGTGACGGGCACCTCGCCGGTCGGGATCAGGTACAGCCCGTCTCCCGGCAGGGAGTACATGTCGTCGCCCAGCTTCGGGAGCTGCCCCGTGGCCGTCATGCTGTCGGCGGACGCGAGGAAGGGCGGCCAGATCTCCTCCATTCCCGAAGCCGAATGGCGGTCCAGCATCCAGGAGATGAGGGTCCGCTGAAGCCTCGCAGCCCATCCCCGGAGCAGGATGAAGTTGGATCCGGCGATCCTGCCGGCGGCTTCGAAGTCGAGCACGCCCTCGAGGAGATCCCAGTGAGGCCTGGGTTCGAAGTCGAACGCAGGCTTCTCCCCCCATTCGCGCAGCACGACGTTGGCGGATGCGTCCCTCCCCCTGGGAACGTCCTCGTCCGGTATGTTGGGGAAGGACAGCTCCAGGGTCTCCATCTCGGCTCCGAGGGCCTTCTCCCGTGCCTCCAGCTCCTGGATTCCGTCGCCTGTGCCTCTGGCCTCCTCCATGAGAGCGGCCGCATCCCCGCCGTCCCTCCTGGCGGCGGAGACCTGCCTGGAAAGCTCGTTCCTGCGCCTGCGCAGGCCGTCCAGCTCGATCGTGGCGTTCCTCCTGGCCTCGTCGCATGCAAGCCATCGGTCGATACGGCAGGGTTCGTTCTTGGATTCGCAGGCCTGCCTGACCCTCTCCGGGTCGTGTCTCAGCAGCTCTCTGTCGAGCATTTCGCGGTTCTCCGTTTCGTTCGAATGTCCCCGGGGATCAGAGAATCCGGGGCACGAATATCAGTACGCCGATTATCAGAGCACAGATGGCGGCGACGAGGACGCCGGCCGCAGCTACATCCTTGGCTGCGCCGACGAGCGGGTGCCTTTCGGGAGCTGTCCTGTCGGCGAGCAGCTCGAGCGCGGTATTGATGGCCTCGGCGCTCCATACGGTCGAGACGGCTATCACTATCGCGATCCATTCAAGGGTGGAGAGCCCCGCCGCAAAGCCCGCCGCAACCACGGCGACGGTGGCCGCGAGGTGTATCCTGGCGTTGACCTGTCCGGCCACCAGGGTCCGCAGTCCTCTGAAGGCGTGTCTGAAGCTGGCTGTCCTGGCCTTCAAGGATCCTCCATCATCTCACGAAGGGGATTATCCCGTCGCCGGAGACCGAGAGCCCGATGATCGGACCACTCCCGTTCCGGCGGCGTTGGAATCCATTCTCCGCACCATCGTCCCCGTCCAGATCCGCCATCGCCAGGCCGGCCGCCGTCCCCAGCGCGAGTCCCGCCACGACGTCGGAGACGTGGTGTACGCCCCTGTGTATCCTCGAGAGGGCGGTGAAGGCCGACAGGACGGCGAGCGGAACTCCTGCGCCGGGCCCGTGCTCGCTCCAGACGACCGCCGCGACCGCCGCGGAGGATGTGGAGTGGAAGGACGGGAAGCTCAGGTTGTCCGAGCCGTCAGGCCTCTCCCTCCCGGTGCAGATCTTCAGGAGGCCGCATATCCCGCCGCCCATCACCAGGGCCTCCGTGCAGCGCATGCCGGTCTGTTCGAGCGCGTGATCCCCGGAGATCCCGCCGGCGGCCCAGGCCGCCGATGTCAGCGCGATCGAGGGATATCCGAAGATCAGGTTGCAGGCGCTCGACGCATCGTCCGCGAAGCCTGTGCCCATAAAACCGGAAAGGTCGTCTCCGGGTTCGAGGATAAGGGCGGCTGCCGTCGCCGCCGCGCCGGCCCCCGCCGCAGGGCTCGAGATCATCCCCGGGAAGCCCTCCCCGATGTCGTCCACGAACGAATCGAGGGAGCCGAGCGAGATCAGCAGGAGCAGGACGGCGGGCAACTCATCCCCCGGACCGGGCGGCATAGTGACTCTTCACCGCCTGCACGACCTCTCCCAGCTCCTCCTCCGTCAGCTCGCCGAAGACGGGAAGTGACAGCACCTCCCGGGATGCCCTCTCCGCCTCGGGGAAGTCGCCGGCGGCGTATCCCAGGGAGGAGAAGCACTCCTGGAGATGCAGAGGAAGAGGGTAGTAAACGGCGCAGCCTATGCCCAGGGACTTCAGATGGGCCATGAGCCCGTCCCTGTCGACAGCCCGGATGGTGTACTGGTTGTAGACGGACCAGGCCCGTGGGTCGATGACGGGGAGCGTGATTTCGTCAATATCCGCGAAAGCCTCCGCGTAGAACGCGGCGTTGCGCCTCCGTCCCTCGTGCCACTCGTCCAGACGGCGCAGCTTCACCGAGAGGAATCCCGCCTGGATGGCGTCCATCCTGCTGTTTGTGCCGATCTCCCTGTGGACGTACCCCTGGCCGCCGTGCTCCCGGAGGCTCACCAGCCTGTCGGCCAGCGCGCAGTCGTCGGTTGTGATCGCGCCGGCGTCGCCAAGCGCACCCAGGTTCTTGGAGGGGAAGAAGCTGAAGCAGCCCACCCGTCCGAAGGCGCCGGCCCTGCGCTCCTTCCACATCGCGCCTATCGACTGGCAGGCGTCCTCCACCAGGGATACGCCCCAGTCGGAGCAGATATGCTCTATGCTGTCCATGTCGGCGATCTGGCCGAAGAGGTCGACCGCCGTCACGGCCCGGACGACGCTCCCCGTGTTCCTGTCCACCGTGCCCCTGTCGGTAAGCGCGCAGTTGGTCTCGAACCAGTGCTTGATGGCTGCGGGGCTGATGTTGAACGTGTCGGGGAGTATGTCGACGAAGACCGGGATGCCGCCCGCGCGGGCTATCGCGCCTGCTGTAGCGAAGAAGGTGAACGGCGTCGTCACGACCTCGTCGCCCGGCTTCAGATCGAGCGCCTGGAGCGCAAGGATGAGAGCGTCGGTTCCGGAAGCGCAGCCTACCGCCCTGCGGGTGTCGCAGTAATCCGCGAGGTCGTGTTCGAATCTCTCCAGTACGGGGCCCTTTATGAATCGCGAGCAGGACAGGGCTTCGTCCAGAACAGCCCGGAGTTCCGCCAGGACAGGGCCGTGCTGTCGCGATAAATCAAGGAGAGGGACCGGCATGGGATCCTCCGTGCTAGTGGGCGCCCTTTCCGGTGATCATCACGATCATCGTGCGGAGCATTATCTCCAGATCCAGGAACAGCGACTGGTTCTCGATGTAGTAGAAGTCGTACTTGAGCTTGTCCCCGATGCTTTCAACCGTATCCGAGTATTCCAGCTTGACCTGTGCCCATCCTGTTATGCCGGGCTTCACCGTCAGCCTCTTCTCGAAGAACGGGTAGACCTTCTTGAGTTCCTCGACGATCTGCGGACGCTCCGGCCTCGGACCGACCACGGACATATCTCCCCTCAGGACGTTGATGAACTGAGGAATCTCGTCCAGGCGGGTCTTCCTTATGAAGGCCCCGACCCTGGTGATCCGCGGGTCGTTCTTTCCCGCCCAGACGGGGCCGGTGTTCTTCTCCGCATCGCTGACCATGCTCCGGAACTTCAGGATCGAGAAGATCCTGCCGCCCTTGCCGACCCTCTCCTGCGAGTAGAAGACGGTGCCCCGGCTGTCGAGCTTGATGGCGATCGCGATGGCAAGCAGTACGGGGGAGCTGATCAGGAGCACGAACGAGCTGAAGATGTAATCCGAGATGGTCTTCGTGAGTTTCTGCCAGAAGGGCAGCCGATCCGGCATCAGTTCCATGAGCTGCTCCCTATGGATCTGCGTGTTGTGAACGTGCCCGGCGATGACGTCGAACAGATCCGGCACGATCTTCACCCGGACCCCGGAGCCGGACGCGGGCAGGAGCATGGAGAGAATGTCATAATGGAAGTTCGATGCAAGGGTGATGATTATCTCGGTTATCCCCTCCCTCTCGATGATTTGCGGTAGATCGGATGTGTCGCCGAGAATCCTCCCCGCCGGTACACTGTTCTCCCCGTCCGCGTCGGCCGTCTTCACGAATCCGACGATCCTGTAGCCGAGAGCCGGCCTGGCCGCCAGGTCGGCATCGAGCCTTAGAGCCTCGGGACCGGTGCCCACGATCGCAGTTCTTCGCCAGACCAGCCCGCGCTCGGCGAGCTTCATTTCCGCCACCCTGGTCACGCCCCTCGCCAGGAAGACCGCGGCGAGCATGAGGCAATAGTAGAAAAGCATGATCCATCTGCCTATGGTGAAGCCCGGGGCGATCAGGAACGTAAGGGCGGCAAGCAGCACCATGCCGGCCGTCACAGGCCTGGCCGTCATCCTCATCTCGTCGGTCCAGCTCCTGTCCCAGTGCATGGTGTAGCAGCCCGCCACGGCGAAGACAGCCAACCAGTACAGAACCGATCCGGTCATGCCCGCGACCATCGCGCTGAAACCCGGGCCATCGCTGTGCGGGAACAGGCCGGAATCGAACTTGAGCCAGCACGCTGCTGCGAGGGCGGCAGCGGACGCCGCCGCGTCGGCCAGGATTCCAGCGAGCAGGGAAACCCTTTTCATGACGGCGTCTCTGTCCTCGCACGCCGTGGGCGTGCCCTGTCCCAGGTTTCGACGGGCCTGCCTGCCGCCATCCTGGCGAAGCCGACCATGGATGCCGCGTTCATGAGCCAGAAATAGAAGGGGAACCTGGCGGGTCCGGGCAGACGGTCTCTGAGGAGGAGGCCGGCCAGGGCGAGCAGGTGGAAGGACAGGAGGGCGATCGACAGAACGCGGTAAGCGGCGGACCCGGCGAGGAGCAGGGCGCAGACGGTCACTCCGACCAGGAAATAGCCGGAGAGCCAGCGGAGGATCTTGTGGATCAGAAGCTGGAGAGCAAGCCCCGGCCGTCCCCGGCGGATCGCGAGCAGGAACAGCCTGAGGCCGCTTCCGGACATCCAGCTCACGATCCTCACCATGCGCCGGTACTGCGCCCGGTCGTCGGGCGATGGTTCCATCGCCCTCGCTTCCGGAGAGCAGACGCACCTGTAGCCTTTCATCCTGGACATCACGGCGAGTTCGAAGTCGTCGGCCCTGTCCTCCGAGAGGGGTTCGAAGGCTTCGGCCCGGAGGGCGAACACCGCGCCAGTCCCGCCGAGCACCGCTCCGATCCTGCTGCACATCGTCTTGATGAACCTCTCGTACTTCATGTAGGCGCTCTCGCACGTGTCTCCGTCGAGGCTGTTCAGCCGGACCCCGTCCACGCAGCCGATCTTCGGATCGGCGAACGGGCCGACCAGGGCGGCGATGGTGCCGGGAGCGAAGACGGTATCGGCGTCCGTGAAGACCAGCACCTCCCCCGTGGCCTTCTTCCTGAGTTCCTGCAGCATCCTGGGCTTGCCGGCCCGTGCGTCGGACCTCGCCAGGATCACCCCTTCGAAGGACGAGACTATCGTGTCGGTCCTGTCCGTGGAGGCGTCGGAGCCGACGAGGATCTCGACCGGGCCGTCGTAGTCCTGGGCGAGCAGATTCTCGATCCTGGCGCCGATGTGCCTCTCCTCGTTCCTGGCCGATATGAGCACGCTCACGGGGATGGCGCGGGCCGGTTGCGAAGACTGCGCATCCCTCCTCGGCGCGAGGATGGAGATGACGGCGAGAGCAAGGGGATATCCCGCGTAGTGCAGGAGCAGCAGCCCCGAGAAGGTCCAGAACAGGATCTCGGTCGTCATCCGCTCTCTCCGCCGGGCCGCCTGAAGAGATGCTTGCGGAAGGTGCCGAAGGCCTTGAAGGTCCTCCTCCCCTCGGTAAGCGGGTGCAGAAGGCACTGCATGCCCTTGTAGGCCAGGTAGGAGGGCCTGAGATAGAATCTCCTCCTGGCCTCGTCGCACCAGCGGACCAGATCGTGCGAGGACAGCCCGGGAAGGTCCACTACGCAGTCGTGCAGCCCCTCGGGGGTCACCCATTCCCTGAAGTCGTGAGTCCTTATCATGCCCTGCTTCTCGTACTCGTCGAAGAGCCTCGTGCCGGGATAGGCCATTATCGGGAAGAACTGCGCGGTGTCCGGCCGGAGGCGGATGGCCATCGAGAGAGTCTCCTCGAGGGTTCCGCGGGTCTCGCCAGGATTGCCCGCCATGAAGCAGCCGTGCACCATCAGCCCAGCCTTCCTGGCCCTCTCCGCGAACCCGAGGTTCTGCTCGATCGTCGTTCCCTTCGACACCCTGTCGAGAATCTCCTGCGAACCCGACTCGTATCCGACGATGATCAGGCGGCATCCGGCGGCCTTCATTCTGCGCATGGCCTCGAGCGAGAGCGTCGCACGGGTGTTGGCGGTCCAGGGGAGACGGTTGCCCGCCGCGATCAGCGCATCCGAGACCTCCTCGACCCTTCTGCTGTCGGCCGAGAAGGTGTCGTCCTCGACCACTATCTCCTGGATCTGCGGAAAGTACTCGCGGAAGAGCATGAACTCCTCGGCTACGTGGCCGGGCGTCCTGGTCCGGTATAGCCCCCTGTGGAGGACCTGCGGCCAGAGGCAGAAGGAGCACCTGCTGGGGCATCCCCTGCTGGTGATCGTCATGGCGCTCGGGAATCGAGCCGCCGCGAAGAAGTAGTTCTCGGGGCGCAGATGCCTCCTGTAGACGTCCGCGAGGAAGGGAAGCGAGTCCAGATCCCTGATGGGCTCGCGCTTCGCAGTGCGCAGAAAGTCCATGGAGCCGTTCAGGCAGAGCCCTGCAACTCCGTCCAGGCCGCTCCCGCCCTCGATGGCCCCGGCCAGATCGACCAGTGTCCTGTCGCATTCTCCGATGATGACTCCGTCCAGCGTCGGTGCCAGGCGGAGACACTCCTCGGGAAGTGCGCTTGCATGCGTTCCCAGCAGGAAGACCCTGGCTTCCGGATCGGCGCTCTTCAGCATGGAGGCCAGCCTGAGGTCGCTGTATATGGAGGCGGTCGAAGTGTCCACCGCGATGAGCTTCGGAGAAGCCTCTCCGACGCGGCCGAGCATTTCGTCCTCCGAGATGCCCTCTGCGGGGCAGTCCAGGAAGAGGGTCTCGAATCCGGCCTGCTCGAGAGCTCCGGTGCCGTGGGCCAGCCAGAACGGCCAGTACAGGGTTCCGCTCTTGTTGATGGCCGGGGACCTGGATGTCCTCGAGAATCTGCCCCCGAGGAACGGGGCGTTTATCACCGCGGCCTTCACTCGTTCACCGTCTCTTCGATCATTTCCGCGATCCGTCCGGCGGTGGAGTCCCACCCGAACAGGGCGGCCCGGGACACGGCCCGCGCAGCCAGCTCCCTGCGCATGGCGCCGCTGGAGCAGATCTCGCGGATCGCGCCGGCTATCGCGTCTACGTCATATGGATCCACCAGGAGGGCTCCGTCGCCTGTGACCTCCTCCAGGGCGGTCCCTCGGCTTGCGATGACCGGGCAGCCCGCGGACATCGCCTCGAGCACGGGGAGGCCGAATCCCTCCCATACGGACGGGGAGACGAAGGCGGTGCAGGTTCTGTAGAGCTCGATCAGCTCGGCATCGGATACTGCGGTCAGCACCCGAGTCCTGCCGCCCGCGCCGGAGCGGGCCAGCGCCTCCTGGAAGGAGGGGAAGGCCCTGTCTCTCCGGACCACCATCACCAGATCCGGCACTTCGGGCGACCGGGCAGCCGAGGCATAGGCCTCGATGAGCCTGCCCAGGTTCTTGTACGGCCTGGCGTTGCCGACATACAGGAGGAAGCCCCCCCTCGCGGAACCGTCCGGGATGCCGGGCGTGAAGAGGTCCTGGCCCTCGTAGACGACCCTGATCTTGCTCTCCGCTTCCGGGTGGAGGCGGCAGAGGTCGTCCATCACCTTCCTCGTGGGGACGGCGATCGCAGCGGCGCGTGGACACGAGGCCCGGAAGAGCCCCCTGTAGAACGACCGCTTGAGTGCGTCCTGCAGGGAGCCCGATCCGAAGTAGCCCCTCATCTCGAGCACCATCGTATCGTGCACGACGAAGCTGGTGGGGCACCGGCGCCCTCCGAACCCGTCCCAGACAGGTCCGGTGAGGGAGAAGTTGAGGCATGCCTCCGGCGCGATCGATTTCACCAGCCCCGAAAGCCTGCGCTTCTCGCCCGGCTCGAACCTGCGTGCGCCGGACTCGGCAAGCCTCAGGTTCTCCATGGGGGCGATGTGATGCGAGGAGCCGGGGGAGACGAGCAGCGTCAGATCCCAGTCCGGCCTGAGCGAGGCAAGGCGTCCCGACACCGCGGTGACGAACCTGCCGATGCCGTCCATGTCGGGCTGGAGCCCCCTGCCATCCAGAAGAACCTTCACCTGTGCGAATCTCCTTCTTTTGTTGCGGTGGTCCCGGAGCGGCGGGTTTCACAGGAGGGTTCCGGCCTCCGGCCTGGCTAATCCGGAGAAGGCGGCATCCCCTTGATAAATGCCCGTGAATGATAAGCTCTCGATGGCGGAGGAGCATAGTCCGAAACGGCTGGACAGCAAAATGGAGCATGAGATATTACGCCGGGGGGTGGAAACACTTGAAGATCGCCGTTCTACTCGTCAACTACGGGCAGTGGGAACTCGCCAGGCGCTGTCTCGAATCGGTCTCCGCCTCCGAGGGAGTCGACGTGCTGCCTGTTATGGTGGACAACGCGAGCCCCACACCGAAGCCTGCATGGGTCGACGAGTTTCCGGGGCTAAGATTCCAGGCCCTAGGCGCCAACACCGGATTCGCCGCCGGCAACAACTCGGCCTTCGACATGCTCGAGGAGGGCGAGGTCGAATACGTGTTCCTGCTGAACACCGACGCAGTCGTGTCTCCGTCGACGCTGATGACCCTGGCCTCATTCCTGGACTCCCATCCGGAGGCATCCATCGTCTCCTCCCCCGTCTTCTACTCTTCGGACCCCGCCCTTGTGTGGAGCGCGGGCGGCAGATTCAAGCCGGTCAGGATGCTCCTGGACCAGAGGTACAATACGCCGGCCTCCGCCCTCCCCCTGGAGCCCGAGGAGAGCGACTTCGCGACCGGCTGCGCCATGATGGTCAGGTATGACGTCTTCCGGGAGATGAAGGGCTTCCGTTCGGAGTACTTCATGTACTGGGAGGATCTCGAGTTCTGCCTGCGGGTGGGGAGGTCCGGCGGGAGGGTGTTCCTCGTGCCGTCCGCCTGCGTGCTGCACGACGTGGCCGCATGCAGCGGAGGCCCCGGATCGCCGACCGCCGTCTACTATCCCTTCAGGAACCGCTTCATTCTGGCGCGGGACATCCTCGACCCGGTGAGGAAGACCGTCTTCCACGCATACGCCACCCTCGTCGTCCTCGCCAAGTCCGTGATCTTCCCTCTCGAAGGCTGGGCCGGGCTCGTCCCGGTCATCTGGAGGGCTTATCTGGACGGCATCTCGGGTCGGTCCGGCCCCTGGAGCCGCTGAAGACTCCGGTTCATCCGGCCCGGACACTCCCGATCTCCCGTGTGAGGGCATCGACCGCCGAGGGGACCGTCCTGGACGAGACGACGAAATCCCTCCCGCATGCCCCCAGAGATCTCGACAGGCGTGGATTGCCGATGATCCCGGAAATGGCGCCTGCGACCGAATCGACGTTCCTGTCCGCCAGAAGCCCGGTTGCGCCGTCCGAGACGTTCTCCCGGAATCCGCCCTCCCGCACGGCCACCACCGGTCTGCCGCAGGCCATGGCCTCCAGAGGCACGAGCCCGTATGGCTCCATCCTCTGGCAGCAGACGACGACGGCAGCCGACCTGTAGAGCGTTCGGAGCTCGCGGTAGTCGATTCCGCGCAGTATCAGCAGCCTGATCCCCGATTCCCCGGCGGTCTTCTCGAGGCTCTTCCGGAAACCCGGATACTCCCTGTCGGCCACGACGACGAACTCGCGCATGCCGGCTGCGGCAGCCGCTCGGAGAGCCAGGGAATGCCCCTTGTAGGGCCACAGTGCGCCCACGGACAGGGCATAGCCGCCATCCGAGGAGTTCTTTCCGGGGTGGAAGAAGGCTGCGTCGACCCCGGGCCTGACGACCCCCGCGTCCACCCCGTAGATGCCGCGGAGCCTCCCCGCCATATAGCTCGAGAGGGTGACGATCCTGCCGGCCGAGAGGACGGCTTCGCGGTCCAGGGCGGCCTCGAGCTTCTCCAGGGGCTTCAGGGCGGCCTCCAGGAGGCGGTGTCCCGCGCGTCTTATGACGTCCCGCTCGTAGATGTGCCGGGGAAACTCGTAGCAGAAGTAGACGGACGGGGTGGACAGATGCCGAAGCAGCGGAGGCGCCGCGACGAACATGGAGTTGTGCACGAGCGTGCAGAAAGGACCGGAGGTATCGATGGCCTCCGCGATCCTGGCGCAGATGGAATCGAATGCCCTGAGCCTCCTGATGTAGGGGGCCGGGCCGAGAAGCCGGGAGATGCCGCCTATCCTGGCGCCTTCCGGGAAGGGCCATTCGTGGAGCATGCCGCTCTCCCGGGTACATACCGGCGCGGAACCGGCCGGGGCGTGTACCTGCAGGTCGAAGAGGCCGGCCAGGACCGGGATCGTCTCGGACAGAACCCGGGCTCCTCCGCCGGACGGCAGGTTGTGGAATACGTGGAGTCTCTCCATGCAGGGATTATAGACCCGGGAGGACGTGAAGCGGCCATACGCGGAGGAGGGGGCTCCAGGCCCCCTCCCTCGTTCCCGCCGGACAGTCGCCCGTGCCGCCCGCTCCTAGTCGTCCTCCCAACTGTTCCCGTCTATGAGGTCGGGCCTTCCGATCAGGAGGAGCAGATCGCGGCGGGTCTCCTCCCAGTAGCGGGTGAGCCTCCGCGAGGGGTGGTCGTGATCCCAGTCGGTAGGCCGGCAGCTTCCCCGTTCGGGAAGGACGAGGGAGCCGATGTAGGAGGCGTCCTCGTAGACCCTGGCTATCTGATCCCTTATGTCCCGGATGTCTCTCTCCGTGACTGTCCCGTTGGAGGTGGCCTTGTAGAACTGAACCGTGACCCTGATGGGATAGTCCGTGTCCCTCTGGATCCTCAGTCCGTCGATCTCGGTGAACGGACCCTCGAGATCGCCGTGGCCCACGACCGCAGCCTCCACGTCGGAGGAACGGCTCATCACGGCTCCGGCGGTCGGAGCGCAGGACTCATAGCAGATGTCGTTGTCGAACCATGTGGGGGCCGGCCTGTTCTGCCTGAGAGGTATCTGTACGAGGAGCACCATGTTGAGCCCCTCCTCGCCGGAGGCGCTCACGGACAGGTCGTCCGAGCGGTCGGGACGGAAGTCGGAGACTCTCTCCCCCGTGAGGCAGGCCCTCTGCCCGTTATCGTTGAAGAAGAGCCTCTGGCCCCGGGAACAGGCGCCGGGGACGGGATCCCTTGTGTTGTCGATCACCGTGGCGCTGGTTCCCTCCCGGGTGCAGAGGATCGCGAGCACGGCCGGGTCGCCCTCGTAGGACTGGTAGTTGAACAGCACGGGGTTGAAGGTGGCCGACCCGTCGTCCTCGATCGGCAGGAATACGGCCTGTGCGCTCACCAGGACGACGCTGTCCCTGTCGGCCAGGAGGCTCGACCTGCCGCCCCTCCAGGAAGAGGGATCGTGAAGGTAGCTCCGGAGGTCGTCCACATAGTCCGTCAGCGAGACGGGCTCGAGTCCGTCGCCGCACTCGTTGCCGACGAGCAGGAAGAAGTCGTCGGGATCGAGGTCCGCGGAAAGATCGTAGAAGTTGGGATACCTGATCACGGGCATGCAGGTGAGGGCGGTGCCTCCGGTGCACGGATCGGCGTGGTGGACCTGTATCGTCAGGTCGCTGATGTTGGGGCCCCAGCAGGACCCGTAGTATCTGCCGGTGTCCTCCCAGGCCACGTTCACCACGTCGAGTCCGTATTCCGAGGCCATGTCTCGGATTGCGTAGTTCCAGGCCATGTCCGCTACGCTGTTCACGACGTCGGAATAATCCCGGGCGGGCGTTCCGGAGGACGCCGCAGCCGAGAGCAGGAGAAGGAAGAGAGCCATTCGTGTACCTCCGTTTATAAAACCCTTACCAGTTTTTACCGGTGGATGGGCGCCCGTATTCCGACCGGCGCGGAAGGCGCCGCAAACCCGGAAACGGGCGTAGCCGGCTCCGGTCATTACGGACAGGAGTGCTCCTCTGCCGCAATTGCGGAGAAGCCGCTTCGTAATTCGCACGCTGGTTCTCGAGCCCGGGTACGGATGGAAAAATCAATAGGTACTGAAATATGCCTATGGACTCCGTCCATGGAGGGTTGTATAATCTAATGCAATAAACTGGTGGAATAGCCCGGTACCGGCTCCGGTATTCACTGCACAAGGCCGCTGCACCGCCGTGCATCGGGGGAAGTCGAGGATGTCGCATGGAAGATGCTTTCGGGGCGGGCGCCCGGCTTCTTCCTGAGGATGGACGCCGGTTCCTGTACAGACTGGAATTACGGTCCGTTGAGCTTGCAGGACTCGGACACCACTGCGGAAAAGGCGTCTTCATAATCCCATCGGGATAATATCGGTCTTCCTTTGCTCCTATTCGCATGTTCTCTGTTGAAAGCAGCATAACCCGATCCAGGAGGAATCATGAGAAAGACCAAGGTCGAAAGGCTCGATGCACTTCGTAAGCTGCTCAGCGAGAAGGAGGTCGGCGATCAGATAGAGATCACGAAACTCCTGAAGGATCTCGGGTTCAAGGTCACCCAGGCCACGATCTCCCGCGACCTGCTCGAACTCGGTGCGGCGAGGGTTTCGATCCGCCCCGGGGTTCATCGCTACCAGATCATCTCCGAAAAGAACACCGCGGACATCCGCAGACGCCTGGAGATCGCCTTCCGCGACAGCGTCGAATCCGTGAACATGTCCGGCAATCTCATGCTCATAAGGACAAATCCCGGCGCCGCTGCAGGCGTGGCTCACGCCTTCGACCAGTACGGATTCCAGGACGTAGTCGGAACCGTCGCCGGTGACGACACGATCCTCGCCGTCTGCTCGGACGAGGAATCCTGCACGGTTCTGAGAAACAAGCTGCTCCCCATCCTGGGGAACAGATTCTAGCACGGCACATACGGGACATGAAGGGGGCGTGCGACGCGCGCCCCCTCGCCCGTATTCCGGCTATTCGTCGTGCTTGTATCGCTGTCGCGATCCACGGGTTTTCCCGAAGCTGGAGTTGCTCGTGGAAGGGAATCCAACGGCATTGCGCCGCAGGACACCTGTCACGGTGCGGAGACCATTCCGGTGGTAGACATCATCTTGATGAGCGTCGGCACGATTCCAGCGAAGTAATTCAGTGGCTGCCGCATCAGGGAGGCGGAGTCGAGTCCTGCAGGCTGGAACAGTCTAACGGAGGGTGGTTTGAGGGATCTCACGACCGGTGGAGAGGCCGGGGCTCTGGTGGCCTTTTCGTTGCCGATGCTCCTGGGCAACGTCTTCCAGCAGTTCTACAACATGGTGGACAGCGTAGTCGTCGGGAATCTGGTGGGCAAGACGGCGCTCGCGGCGGTAGGAGCGGCCTTCCCGATCCTGATGCTCATGATCTCGCTCATGATGGGTCTCACCATGGGGGCCACCGTCCTCATCGCGCAGCAGTTCGGAGCCGGAGAGCGCGACAGGATCAGGACGACCATAAACACCACCTACATCTCCATCTTCTGGTCGGGTGCGATCCTGTCCCTCGTCGGGGTACTGGCCACGCCGGTCATACTCAGGGCCATGCACATCCCCTGGGATGTGTATCCCGAGGCATCCACCTATCTCCGCATACTGTTCGCAGGCATGCTCGGATCCTTCGGCTACAACACGGTTTCAGCCGTGCTCAGAGGTCTCGGTGACTCCAGGACGCCCCTCTATGCGCTGATCTTCTCCACCGTTCTAAACATCGTGCTGGATCTGTTGTTCGTAGCCGTCTTCCGCTGGGGAGTGGCCGGGGTGGCCTGGGCTACGGTCATAGCCCAGACGGCCTCCTTCCTGGCGGCGCTCTTCTATCTCGACAAGCGCAACGCATACGTTCGATTCTCGTTCCGGGGGCTCTCGTTCGACCGCGATACCTTCGTTCTGAGCATGAAGATCGGCCTTCCAAGCGGAATCCAGCAGAGTCTGGTCGCATTCGGGCACATGCTGCTCATGAGGATAGTGAACGGCTTCGGAACCGACGCCGTCGCCGGCTTCTCCGCCGCCAGCCGGGTGGATTCGTTCGCCATGATGCCCGCCATGAGCCTGGGCCAGGCCGTGACGACCTTCACGGGTCAGAACATCGGCGCCGGAAGGGTGGACAGGGTCAGGAAGGGCCTCAGGGCTGGGCTTTACATCACTCTTGCGATAGCATTCGTGATGGGCCTTGCAGTGATTCATTTCAGCGGCGATCTGATGTCGATATTCAACCGGGATCCGGGAGTGATATCCGTCGGCGAGAGATACATCCTGGTGATCGGCATGTCATATTCCCTCTTCGGAATCCTCTTCCTCATGAACGGAGTCTTCAGGGGGGCGGGTGAGGCGGTGGTTCCGATGTACTCGACCATACTGGCCCTGTGGCTTGTCCGCGTGCCCTGCGCCCTGTGGTTCTCCTCCTTCATGGGGGTCGACGGGATATGGTGGGCGGTGCCGGTCGGCTGGACCGTGGGATGCACCTTCTCCGGCCTGTACTACGCATCGGGAAGGTGGAGGATGAAATCCCTGGTGGCCGCATCGCCGGGTGTCCGAAGGATCGGAACGGAACGTACGGGAGTCTGAAATAGACAGGATGGTCTCCTACTGCGGTCTCGTGTGCTCGGAGTGCCCCGCCTTCCTGGCTCGCCGCGACGACGATGCGGAGCTGAGGAAGAGGACCGCCGCAGAGTGGTCTGCGATGTACGGTTCGGATGTGAAGCCGGAACACATAGACTGCGACGGCTGCATCTCGACAGGCGGAGTGCACACTCCGCACTGCTCCGAGTGCGAGATGAGATCCTGCGGCCAGCGGCGTTCGGTTCCCAACTGCGGACGGTGTGCCGACTTCGCCGGTTGTCCGACGATCAACGGGTTCCTCTCTGCAGTACCCGGTGCCAGGGCGGTGCTCGAGGGGGAGAGGAACGGGGCGGTCTGATGCTGGGAGGTTGAGGATGGCGCTCCCGACGGATCAGGGAACCGGAGGGGGGAAGAGCCCTTTGCTCTGGAGTGTGAACTGGGGTTCGATGATCTTCATGGCTCTTCCGGGGCTCGGCATGATAATCGCCGGCTTCCTTGTGAACCCCGGGGACCTGAGTGACGACGGGCACCCTCTGAACATCCTCCTCTGGGTCATAGGCGGGTTCTTCCTGCTCGTCAATGCCGGCATACTGCTCGTCATGACCATGATCAACAGGAAGCGGACGCTGCTGGCTACCGAAGGGCTGGACGGGACCGCGACCATATTGTCGGTGCAGGAGACCGGGACGACTGTAAACGACATGCCGGTCATGAAGCTGACTCTCGAAGTCAACGACGGATACCGTCCCGTGAGAACGGTTACACACAAGGAAACCGTGCCGCTCAGCAAACTCGCCGATCTCAGGCCCGGCGCCGTCATCCAGGTCAAGGTGGACAGGAACAGACACGACAGGATCATGCTCCTGTACTAGTCGGGCGGATCGCCTCCAGCCGCCCGGTCGGCAGCGCGGCTGCCGCCTTCAGCATGGGGCCGTCCATCTCCCGGGAACCTTCAAGGACATCAGGCGCAACGGTTCCGAGGGCCCGTGCGCGTCCCCGGGGGTTCAGCCTGCTTGCTTTCCCGATGGGGCTGTTCAAGATTCCCTCTGTGGCGGTCCGCGGACCGGCGTCCGGGAGGTCCGGCCCCGGGCCTGCGGACATGGGGAGGACATGTCCGTTTACCTTTTCGCGGCGTTGCTGGTGCTCTCCGCATGCGGAGCGGATTCCAGCCGGGCTGTGCCGCTCCCCGGGATGCCGGAGGAGCTTCCGCCCGGAGGGGAGACGCTGGGCGGGCTCCTGAGCGGCAGGGAATCCGTCCGGCTGTTCGGGAGCGGGTCCGTCACGCTCGAAGAGGCCGCATCCCTGCTCTGGGCCGCAAATGGAACCGTTCCCGGCGGCAGACGCACGGTCCCCTCGGCCGGAGCGCTCTATCCTCTCGAAGTGTACCTCGTTGCAGGCTCTGTGGAGGGAATCGAACCGGCCCTGTACCGGTATCTGCCGCTGGAAGACGCGCTGGAGCCTCTGGCCCCGGGGGATTGTCGGAACGCTCTCGCGGAGGCCTGCCTCGGGCAGCCCTGGGTCGCCGCCGCGCCCGCCGCGCTGGTGATCTGCGCGCGCCCCGGAGTGACCGGGTCCCGCTACGGAAGCAGGAGCGGGCGCTATGTGGCGATGGAGGCCGGTCACTCGTCGCAGAACGTGTATCTGATGTGCGAGGCTCTGGGCCTCGGAACCGTCGCGGTAGGAGCCTTCGACGACTCCCGGGTTGCGGAGGTTCTCGGGCTGGACGGGGAAACTGAGGCTCTCTACGTGATGCCCGTCGGCCGGGCTCCCTGACGGCTGAAGATTCTCCGGAGCCTGCATGCACAGATACGGAGGAGGGAACGCCTGATGAGGAAGTCCGTCCTGATGGCCGCCGTGTCCTGTCTTTCGGCGACGGCCGGTTCCGTCTTCGTCGAGGATTACGAGTTCAGAGCCGATCTTTCGGTGTTCGTGGTGGACTACGAGTATCAGGCCGATCTCTGCGTCTTCGTGTGCGATTACGACTATCAGGCTGACGGCAGCGACTCCGTTTGGTTCTTCGAGGATTACGGCTACCGGGCGGACGTGTCCGTCTTCTTCGTCGACCATGAATGCCAGGCCGATCTGAAAGTCTGCTTCGTCGACCATGAATACATGTCGGGATGGCGGGGAGGACATTACTGGCAGGGCAGGCTGCACTGACATCACGGCATCCGCCGGGGTAGGGAGGCGACCGGTGAGACGGCTGACCGCCTTTTCTCTGTTTCTACTGATTCCAGCGAGTTCGTGCATTTTCGAGCCCGTGGAAGGTCCGGACTACCCCTCGGTCTACAAGGACTCCTTCTACGCCGACTCCCTCGGGAGCCCGGCGTCATGCTCCTTTTCCCAGGATGGATACTGGTGGGCGTGCGCATGCGAGGGCGGTCTGATCCTCGCCTCCGTATCGGGAGGTGAGACCGTTCGGGAAACCCGGTCCCCACTGACGGACGTGGCCTTCATGCCGGGGTCGGGCACGGCCGTCGCCGCGGCGGGGGATTCCCTGTTCGCGGCCGGTGAAGGCTGTCCGGACACATGGATCGCCGCCGGGGGCGAAATCATGTTCGTCGAACCCTGCGGATCGGACATCATCGCAGTCTGCTCCGACGGCTCGCTGATCCGGGTGCTGCCCGACCTCTCGTTCGGGGAGACCGTTCAGACAGGCATGAATCCCGCCCTCTGCGCCCTGGCCTTTCCCGGAGGCGACTGCATCTATCTGGGCGGTCAGTCCGGGGTCAGCCGGGTCTATCCCTTGACCGGCGCGACTGCGGCGTCGATCGAAACACCCGGTCCCGTGGTCGACCTGTTCGACGCGGGTGACGGCAATGTCGGCATCGCCGCCGAGGGATCGAACGAGCTGTGGGTGCTGGATCCCTTGGGCCTGTCCATCGTCACTCTGATCACCTTCCCGGACTTCCCGACGGTAGGCGCCGGCACTCTCGACGGTCGCTTCTACTACGGCGGCTGCCGGACCGCCTCCGGGCTCTTCGTCGTCTCCGTTTCAGGCGAACAGGTGCTGGCTTCTCCCGGCTACGGCGATCTGGCGGACGTCGCTCTCTCGCCGGACGGCCTCCTTGCACTGGTGGCCTCGCGGTCGGAGTATTCCCTCACTCTTCTCGGGTTCTGAGGGGCCTGGCAGGTTGAGAACATGCAACCCGGGGATGGTGTTCCACCTCTGCTTCTCGAAACAACCGGCCCGGGGCGCTGACTCCGGTGTCGCAGCCCGGGGGATGCGGGTTCATCGAGGCGCGGGAAGCACGGAGCCACCCCTTCCGTAGTCATGCAAGGCGATTCGGACAGGGTGACCGGGCATATGGGAGATTCATGATCTGCAGGCTGTGTGGAGGAAGCGACCTGAAGCCGCTTTACACGCAGGGCGCACGGGGTGAATTCGCTTTCTTCAGATGCAGGACCTGCCGCCTGGTCAGCTACGACCTGTCGGCCGGGCTCGACCAGGAGAAGTATTCGCGGGAACTGCCGGACCCCATGTCGTCGGACGATCCCCGGAACGCCTCACAGTCGAGAACCTACTCCTTCATCGCCAGGAGATACGCAAGGCCGGGCCGCCTGCTGGACATCGGGTGCGGTAACGGCAGGCTGCTCCACCTCGCGGCCTCCGACGGCTGGGAGGTCGAGGGTGTCGAGATGCCCGGGGGGATGGCGGAAAAGACGGCTGCGAGGCTGGGCGTTCCCGTTCACGAAGGCGTGTTCCCCGGAAGCATGCCGGTGCTGGAAGGGCGTTTCGATCTGGTCGTGCTGCGCCATGTCCTCGAACACATACCGGACCCCCCCGCCGCAATCGAAGCCATCCGGTCACTCCTCACGGAAGGAGGAGAGGCTCTCCTCGAGTTCCCCAACATCGACGGCCTGGACCAGGTAACCAAGAGGATGCTGGAGAGGCTGGGTCTCCGAAGGAAGCGCTATCGTCCCTCCTACATCCCGGGGCATTGCTGCGAGTACTGCCGCGGGTCGTTCCGGTTTCTGCTGGAGAGGTCAGGCATGGTTCTGGAGCGGTGGGAGACGTATTCGAGCAGGCCCTGGCTGGACCCGCTCCTCAGGGTTGCGCCCCTCGGCGGCAAGGCCAGGGCGATCGTCGGACAGGGACCACCGGAGCCTCGGCGCGGGACATGACCCCGGGATGACAATCCGCGGGTCTCATCCTTCTAGAGATCCGTCCCAGGGTGACAGGGAACGGGCTTTTGAACGTAGATTTCAGGCCCCTGAACATCTCCGGATCCATGTGCCGGAGCGGCAGGGTTCCCGGCAACGAACCCAAAAATGATATTATTCAGGTCGGACCCGTGAGACGGGGCTCCTCCGGTTCCCGGCCCGGGATCCCCGTGAACCGGAGCCGGACGGAAGGAGTCACTCCTCCTCTCAGAACACGAGTTCGTTCAGGATCGGGCGGGGCTGGTTCTAAAGCTTCGCTGAGGCGAAGGACCGCAGAACCTCCGGAGGTATCCGTGGAACCAAGCAGGATTGTCTCGAAAAAATCCCTGGGCCCTGACGTGACGATGTACCGTATTTCCGCACCGGACATGGCCCGGCAGCGGAAGCCCGGCCAGTTCGTGATAGTGAGGATTTCCGAGCAGGGCGAACGGGTTCCGCTGACCATAGCGGACGCAGACCCTGCCGCCGGGACCGTGACTCTCGTCGTGCAGGCCGTGGGCAAGTCCACACGGCAGATGGCGATGCTCGAAGAGGGTTCCATCCTGCACGACATCGCCGGTCCTCTGGGCACGCCGACGCGCATCGAGAGGTTCGGAACGGTGATCTGCTGCGGCGGCGGAATAGGCACGGCTCCTATGTATCCCATCGCGCAGGCGCTGCACGAGGCGGGCAACAGAGTCCTGTCGGTCGTCTGCGCCAGAACCGCCGGGCTGCTGGTGATGGTAGAGGAGATGGAGAAGGTAAGCGACGAGGTTCTCATCATGACCGACGACGGCTCCAGGGGCACGAAGGGGCTCGCCACCGACGGGATCAGGATGGTCGCCGGGCGCGAACCCGCCGTTGACCATGCGTTCGCCATAGGCCCTCCGGTCATGATGAAGTTCGCGAGCGCCGTCACCATGGAGCTAGGCATCCCGACGACGGTCAGCCTGAATCCGATAATGATCGACGGCACCGGGATGTGCGGATGCTGCCGGGTCACGGTCGGCGGCAGGACTCGGTTCGCATGCGTGGACGGGCCGGATTTCGACGGGCACCAGGTCGATTTCGACGAACTGATCAAGAGGCTTTCGACATACAGGGACCAGGAGCACGCGGCCATGGAGCATTTCAATGGCGGGTGCAGGCTCACCGGATCGGGGGGACATGGAAGCGAAGGATAGGCTCGCGATACCTCCCCAGAAGATGCCCGAGCAGGAACCTGCCGAGAGGGTCGGGAACCTGCGCGAAGTACCCCTGGGCTACACCCCGGAGATGGCGGTGCTCGAGGCGAAGCGTTGCCTGCACTGTAAAAGGGCGGTCTGCATCGAGGGCTGCCCGGTGGGTGTGGATATCCCGGGCTTCCTTGCGGCCGTGGCGAAGGGCGATTTCGCTTCCGGCATCAGGATCATCAGGCGCAGAAACGTGCTGCCCGCAGTCTGCGGGAGGGTATGCCCCCAGGAGCAGCAGTGCCAGCTCGCCTGCACCGTCGGCAAGTTCCACCACGATCCCGGAAAGTCCGTGAGCATAGGCAGGATAGAGCGGTTCCTGGCGGACTGGGAGAGGGAGACGGAGGCGGTCGCCCTTCCCGGGAAGGTTCCTTCCAGCGGCCGGAGTGTCGTCGTAATAGGAAGCGGCCCCGCCGGGCTCACCGTGGCGGGCGACCTGGTCCAGCTCGGTCATTCAGTCACCGTTCTCGAGGCCCTCCACGAGGCCGGGGGCGTCCTCGTGTACGGCATTCCCGAGTTCAGGCTCCCGAAGGCCATAGTGAGTCGCGAGGTGAAGTTCCTCGAGGATCTCGGGGTGGAGTTCAGGCTCAACACGATCGCCGGCAGAACCATCCCGCTGGACGAACTGATGCGCGAGTACGACGCCGTGTTCATCGGGTCCGGCGCCGGACTCCCTAGGTTCCAGGGAATCCCCGGCGAGAACCTTCTGGGGGTCTACTCGGCGAATGAGTATCTGACCAGAGTCAACCTGATGAGAGCGTTTGATTTTCCGAACTCCGACACCCCGATCCAGAGAGGCGGGACGGTGATCACCGTCGGGGGTGGCAACGTGGCTATGGACTGCGCCAGGACGGCGCTCAGGATGGGCGCCGAACGCTCGATCGTCGTGTACAGGCGGTCCGAGGTGGAAATGCCGGCCCGCCGCGAGGAGGTCCATCACGCTCGCGAGGAGGGAGTCGAGTTCCACTTCCTCGAGGATCCGGTGGAGATCACGGGGGGACCCTGGGGCTGGGTTAACGGGGTCAGGCTCGTGCGCATGACCCTCGGCGAGCCGGACTCCTCCGGGCGCCGCAGCTCCATACCGGTGGAAGGTTCGGAGTTCGTCCGGGAGGCCGATACGGTGCTGGTGGCGATAGGAAACAGCCCGAATCCCCTCGTGGCGTCGTCCTTCCCTGAACTCGAGACGACCCGCTGGGGAGGGATAGCCGTGAACGAAGCCACCGGGCAGACTTCCGTCAGAGGGGTCTTCGCCGGGGGCGACATCGTCCTGGGTGCGGCCACGGTGATTCTCGCAATGGGCCAGGGCCGCATCGCCGCGCGGGCGATGCACGCATATCTCTCCACCGGAAGGTGGGAGGGCCTGGAAGAGGCGATCGGGGTGGCGGGGACCGAAATCGGAAGCAGGGTGCTTGTGTAGTCCGGTGTCAGTCCGGTGTCAGAGGAAAAAACGTCAAATACTCAAAGTTTTTGGATTACGCGGCGGAGCATGCCTGCGAAATGAATAGTTTTGTTACTCATAATCTCTTGTTCAACAGTAAGTTGTGTCGTGCGTATCAACGCAATGATGATGGAGTATGGAGGATAATCAAGAAATAGATGAGTTTTTGACGTTTTTTCCTCTGACACCGGACGGCAGAGGAGAGGAGCGAAAATGGCAAGATCGTACAGGTACAGGTTCAACGGCACGGCAGCGACTCTCGTTCTCAACATGAAGCGCATGGCCGATGCCAACCACGTCGACTTCAACGGGGACGACAAGTCGGGCGAGGTCGAGGGGATGGGCGCCAAAGGCTCCTATGAGATCTCCGGCGACGAAGTCACCGTCACCATCCATAGAATCCCATTCATCATCTCCTGGGGTACGGTGGAGGACCAGCTCGACAGCACGGCGAGAACCTGGGGGGCTTCGAGGATAACCTAGACAAAGCCTTTCTTTGCCATGGCACTTGCAATAATCTTGCTGCTGTAGTACAATCCCTAAATCGGGTCGAACGGGAAACACCGTTGGTGTACCGGTCTATGAATCTGAGGGAGGTTGACTTGGAGCGACCCGATTGGTGATAATAATCTGTGGCGGAATCTTCTCAAAAAAGGAGGGATCAATGAAGTATCGTCTTATGGTGCTCCTGGTTGCCCTGACCGGTGCAGCGGCAGCGCTGCCGTCCTGGTGGGGCACTAGAGGCCTCAACAGAGTAGTGGATGCCCGCACGGTGGGGGCAGGCAAGTTCAACATCGGTCTCTTCACCCATCTCGGCATCTCCGGTGACGAGCGCACCGCCGTCATCAACAACACGCAGACCGAGATCACCAACACCGAGTACGACGGAACCGGCTACATCGTCACCGGTTTCGGCCTCGGGCGTTCGTTCGAGCTCGGCATCTCCGTCAACTACCTCGTCAACCAGATGAAGAGGGCCAGCGAGAGCGCGGAGATCTCCGGGGACTGGGAGGGTGACGACGGCTTCAGCGAGGCCACTGCATCCCTGAAGTGGAACTTCAACCCCTCTTCGAACAGCGTCTGGTTCGGTATCATGCCCTGGGTGTCCTTCGCCATCCACGACGGCGGCTACAGCAGCTGCGTAGTAAACGGGGACGGCTGGGACGGCATCTGGGTCGCCGATGAATGCATGTACGAACTCCGCAGGCCCATGATCAACGCGGGCAGCCTGAGCTACGGCGCCAACCTCCTCACCACCTTCAACCTCAACCCGGCGGCGCTGCACGTGAACCTGGGCTACCACAAGTTCAACCAGTCCTTCGAGTACACCGACCTCCGCTACGACATCAACCATCAGGTAACCGCAACCGAGGCCGTCGACATGGAAGTCGAGGATGCCGTCCTCTACGCCGGCGGCGGCATCGAGTACCCCATCGGTCAGACGACCCTATTCGTAGAAGCCGAGTGGCGCCACTTCCTCGACCGCAACTTCGACAACGGCGATGGCGAGGACTATGACGACATGATCCAGATCGCTCCCGGCATCCGCTTCAACAACGACGGCCTCGCGATCGACGTCACCGGTTCCTTCGCCCTTTCGGACTTCTCGCCCGACTGGTCCGACATGGGACACGGCCTCTACCAGGCCGGCGGCAGCCCTACCGTCGAGGACAGAGCGAACCGCGCTCCGTTCCCCCGCGGCTACTTCCCCCAGATGGGTGTCGGCATCGGCCTCTCCTACACCGGCACCTTCCGTAATCCTCCCGCCGAGATCGGCGGCAGGATCTACGACTCCGAGACCGGCGAGGCCCTGAGCGGAACAGTTTCCGCCTCCAGGGACGGCGTCGATCCCGTGAACACCGCCCAGAACGGAACCTACGCCATGGAAGCCCCCAAGGGCAGGATAACCCTCACCGGATCCGCCGAGGGCTATCTCCCTGTCAGCGAAACCGTCGACCTGGCATCGGGCGGCACCTACCAGGTGGACTTCCCGCTCTCCCGCATCGAGACCAGCGGCATAGTGTCCGGAACCGTTACTGACGTCGCAACCGGCCTGCCGCTCGACGCCCTTGTTTCGAGCGGTTCCATCCGGGCCGAAACCGGTCCTGACGGCACCTATTCGATCGAGCTCCCCTCCGGGAACCGCAACCTGACCGCTTCCGCGTCCGCATACGGTTCGGAATCGGCTGTGGTGGCAGTACCCGCCGGTGGAACCGCCGTCCATGACTTCCAGCTCGGTCTCGTCGTGGACTTCGACAAGGTCTACTTCGACCTCGACAGCTCCGTGCTGAGGCGTGACGCGAAGGGCGCCCTCGATGAGATCGCGGCCTTCCTGCTGGCCAACCCCGGCGTGAGCGTCACCATCACGGGCAACACCTGCGACCTCGGCGCCGAGGACTACAACCAGGCCCTCGCAGAGCGCAGGGCCGAGGCCGTCCGCAGCTACCTCATCTCCAAGGGTGTCAGCCAGTCCAGGCTCCAGACCGTCAGCTACGGCGAGTCCAGGCCTGCTGCCCCGAATACGGACGAGGAGCACAGGGCTCTCAACCGGAGAGCCGAGTTCGTAATCCTCGGCCGCTAAGCGGTACGATTGCTGCAGGGGGGCGGGAGCGATCCCGCCCCCTCTTCTTTTATCGCCGCTCCTGTGACCGGCGCGTGATCCGATCCTGCCGTCACCTCCAATCCCATGTCCGGCTCTGGAGCGTGAAGTGATCAGGGCCTTCCTTCCCATTCGAGAGCAAATTTGTGTTATCCAGGCGGTTGATTCGATCAGGACGGTTCCGCATGCGAGCCGCCCTCAGGCTCGAAGGCCGACCCCGCGAATGTCCCTGTGAGGGCAGGAGGTTCGAACAGATCCTCTTCATCGTCATGGGGGCATGCAGTCAGGGATGGCTTCAGCGAGGGAGGACCGGAGAGCCCCGCCGTCCACCCCGTCAGGATGACGGGCTCCGGAAACAGGAGATCGCTTGTCCCGGCCGGTCTGAACGGCGTGGCGTTTCAGCACCCGGCCAGGGTGTCCGCGCTTTCCGACTGCGGCGGGAACCCTGCCGTGTATGTACCCGGCCTATAGACGGTCTGACCGCACGGGAACGGAGGAGGGGAGCCGGCTACACCTTCCTGAGAGCCACGGTCGTGGCGCAGAGGATGAATCTGTGGTACTCCACGGTGTATCCCTCTTCCGTGGTGAGGTCGAGGGTGCAGATGCCGTCAAGCACTTCGGCGGGAACCGGATAGACCATCAGAACGCGACCGGATTCCGGGGCGGGCAGACCGTCTATGTTGAACCATCCCTTCCAGGTGCCCCAGAGCGCGTCTACCTCGTCCAGGTCCACTTTGTCGCGGGACCACTCGTAGAGGACGGAGAGCATGTCGACCGGCTCGACGAGGCAGTTCCTGAGGAGATCGGCGGGATTCTCGAGCACGCCTGCGCGCAGGGGCATGATCGTCGTGCCGGCGTAGGACGGGATTATGAGAAGGGCCGGCATATCCTCGTACCCATCCTCAACGTCGACTCCGACAGGCCTGGGACGGACCGGCAGCACGGAAGGATCGACCGTGCACTCGTAGTAGATGAACTTGTCGACGTAACGCTCTTCGGTGACGAGAGTCATGCTCTGTGGCACCCTCCATCCCGTCGCATCCCATCCTTCTATGATGGAAGGGTGCACCCTGCCGGTCGGGAGGTCCGTCGGCGCCGAATCCCTCTCCGGCCAGTCCGCCGAGAAACGCCAGGTGGCGGTGCCGGTCGAGGGTTCGGGCCATGTCGATATGATCTGGCCGGAGACGGCTTCCACGGTAAAACTGCCCTTGAAGGGAGGGCCGTAGAAGTAGACGACCGGAGCCCTTGCTGCGGGTGCGTCCGCCGGCGGGCATAGGGAGGCGGGATCGATCCGTCCGGCGGGGCGGGCCGCCAGTATGGCATAGCAATCATCGAGAGTTATGACACCCCACTCATGGACTTCGACGACCGGCATTTCGCGGCCTCCGTCCGCAGGCTGTGCGGTCAGGGCGGCAAAGGCGAGAGACAGAAAGAATGGTGTCAATTTGCCCTCCTTGGTTATACGGACATTGTACAGCAGAGTTTATGGCGCTATTCCATCGCCGGAAGCTCGAACACGGCAGAGACAGGAGCGTGATCCGAAGGCCTGTCCCAGCTCCTCGGCTCCCTGTCGATCGTACAGGATCGCGCGGCGGCGGCAAGCGCAGGAGAAACCAGTATGTGATCGAGCCTCATCCCTGCATTCCTGCGGAACGAGCCCTCCCTGTAGTCCCACCAGCTGTAGGCCTTCCCGTCGGGGTTGAAGGCTCTGAAGAGATCCGTCAGCCCTGTTCGGAGAATCGATTCGAACCGGGTTCTCTCCTCCGGGTGGAAGCAGAGCCTCCCGTCCATGACTTTTGCGTCTGTGACGTCGTCCTCGCCGGGGGCTACGTTGAAGTCGCCCGCCATGAGCATGTACCGTTCCTGCGAGGAAAGCTCGGCCTCACGGGCCAGCTCCTCCAGGAACCTCAACTTGTCGGCGAACCGCTCACCCGAGGTGTCTCCTCCGTTTGGAACGTAGACGTCCATCAGAGTGATGCCCATGATCCTGACCCTGAGCACCCTCCTCTGGTCGGCGAGGAAGCCGGAGGAAAGTGTCTCCCCGAGGAGTTCGGGGTGGTGCCTGCTAACCACGGCGACGCCGTTCAGGGCCTTCTGGCCCGAGGCGAGTACGTGCATTCCCCTTTCCTCGAAGGGTTCGCGCGGGAAGAGGCCGTTCTCGACCTTGGTCTCCTGCAGGAGGAGCACGTCCGGCTTCCGGTCATCGAGCCAGGTCAGCACATGCGACAGCCTCGCCCTGATCGAATTGACGTTCCAGCTCGCGATCGTAAGCTCCATTCGGCCTCCTGTCCGACTATAAGCAATCTCCCGCTCCGGAAGTCGATCCGGGCCATGCCGCACCGCCGGGCCGGAGCCTTCTCCTGCAGGATACCGGTGCATCTCCGGTGCTGGCTCCTTATGTTCCGTCCATGCGAACCCTTACTGCAAGACTCGAAACGGTGCTCGTCCTCTCGATCATGGCCGCCGCCTCCGCGATCAGGGTGGGAGTAGCCCTCCGCAACCCCATTCCGGCAGGGGATGGGGTGGCCTCGGAACTCGAGATGGCGAGAAACCTCATCGATGGACGGGGTTTCTCGACTCAGAGGAAATGGATGCTGAGCGATCCCTCACTAGAGGGGATCAGGCCGGAGGGGAACCGCCAGCCGGCGATGTCCTGCCTGCTCGTACCGGTATTCCTCGCCGGCGGAGCATCCTTCCGCTCCGCTCAGGTTCTGTCGCTCGTCCTCGGCCTGTCCGCCATGCTTTCGGCCTGGTTGTGGGCGAGGAGAACCTTCGGGCGGATCGAGGCGATCGCCGCCCTGGCCTGGCTCGCCCTGGACCCTGTGATGATCTGGTTCTCGACCCAGCCTGACAGCCTCATGCTGTTCACCGCCCTGTTCTTCCTGGTGCTGGCGGCGGGTTCCGGCAGGGAGCCTTCCCTCCGTTTCTCGATCCTGTCGGGTCTTCTCTGTGGGGCGGCCTATCTTGCGCGGACGCAGGGGATGGTTTTCGCACTGTCCATAGGACTCTGGATTCTCGTGCGCGGCGGGCGGCGGCGTCTGGCATGCGCAGCCGCGTTCTCGGCAGTGTTTCTGGCCTGCGCCCTGCCCTGGTTCATGCGGAACGCGGATGCCTTCGGATCGCCCCTCTATACCCAGAACGGGCAGTTCCTGCTGAACGAGAATCACTGGGCCGCATGGGAGGTGCGCGACACGCCCCCAGGCCCTGCAGACATGCTCAGGCACCAGGGTCCCGCCGCGGTGGTGACGGCGGTTTTCGCCGGGACGCTCAGGGTGCTGGAGCCGCTGACCACCGGGACTCTTCACAGGGGAGAGGTTTTCGGCTGGCCCTCCATGATACTCTTCGCCGTCCTGTCGCTGGTCGCGCTGGGTGATCCTGCAATGCGCAGGAGGATGATCCTCCCCGCCTTCGCGGCCCTGCCGACCACGGCGAGCCTGGTGCTGCACGAGCACCCCGGACGCTACCTGACCTTCCTGGTCGTTGTCGTGGTCTGCCTCGGAATCGCATCGGCCGCCAGGATCTCGGAGAGGCTCGGGCTCGGGACGAAGACGCGGCTCGCCATCGCCGCACTGGCGTTTCTACCCCTAGCCAGGCCCCTCCACGCCCTGGCCGCCTCCGATTCGCGGGCAAGAGCATCCGAAGCCGCTGCGATATCCCGATGGATCTCCAGGAACTCCGAACCGGACGAATGGGTGGTGACCTTTCCCAATGTGGAGCTGCTGATCTGGGACTACAGAAGGCCCACGCTGACCATGCCCGACGACTACGAGGCCCTGCTCTGGCCATGCCTTCAGAAGCACGGCGTGAGGTTCGTCGTCGTCGATCCCGATCTGCCCGCTGCGCGCCCCTGGCTGTCCACGAGATGGACGATGGCGCCGGACGGGTCCGGATGGGAGCGCCTGGACCCGCCCCCCTTCCTCCACGAGGTCCATCGGAGCGCCTCCGGCCGCACGATTGTGTACGAATGGTCGGGGACGGTTCCGGAGGGCTTCATGGCGGTCGACAGTCTGCCCAGGGACAACTGCCGGGCGCTGCCTCCACGCTGACGGATGCCGCCGGTCTCTACGGCCTGGGCCGCATCGGCCCGTCCGTCGACAACACTGAGGATTCCCACGGGAACGGGCCGGCGGATCGTCTAGCGACCGTTTTCCAGGATGCGCCGAGCCTGTCTGAAGAGCTGCTCCCTCTGTCCCGAGACGATCAGCATCACGTCGGCCCGGGTGAGGCCCGAAGCCTCTCCGAAGCTCGACAGCAGCTCGATCTCCTCGTTGGACATCTTTCCGTCCGCCAGTATCATGCGGGCCATCGCGCCAAGAATCTCGACGGTCTCCTCGCGGGTCGAGGGGACGGGAAGAGTCTTCTCTCCCGCGCGTACGGAGGCAGTGATCTCCGAAACCGTCCGGGGGCTGATCCCGCGGCTCTTCGCGAAGTCGGCAAGGAGTTTCTCCTCGGATGGATCGATGGCTCCGTCGGCGAACATCGCGCCGGCCATTGCTCCGAGGAGCATTTCCGGCGGGATGAGCGACGAGCGCGCGAATGCGTCAACCGAGGCCGGTCTCATTTTCGACGCATCGTAGCGTCCCGTCGATGCCAGCACCCAGTCCTGGCTGCCGTCGTTCAGAACCCTTCCGCAGTAGTCGCAGTTTCCGGATTCGCCTCCGGTGTAGGGCGCGCCGCATGCCTGACAGTGGGAGGAGAGGAAGGCCCTCTCCCTGCTGGTGACGACGGACCTGTTCCTGACGAGGTGATACACAATCGGCCTGATGGTCCTGTCGCCCGCGTTCCTGATACTGCCCGACGAGTTCCGCCTTGCGTTCCTGGCGGACCAGCGGATGAGGACCTCGATGTGATCCTGCGCATCCGGGTCCGATCCCGCCGTCTCGATCGACTGGACCTCGACCGCTCCCACCGCGGCATCCTTGAAGAACAGCCACCAGCCGTCCTCGTTCGAGAACCGGAGACTTTCCTCGAAGGACGGGATGAACGAAGGCAGTGAAACCTTGCGCAGAGGGTCCGGCGAGCCCTCGAAGTGTGCCCGGATGAAGCGCCAGAAGATGACCGACGCTCTGTCCTCGATGTGCTGGAGGTTGAAGGCCGGGTCGCGGGAAACCATGTCGGAATAGCCCGGGATTATCGACGGGTCGGCCGCCGTGCCCCACTCGGAGGATTGTGTTATCTCGGCCAGCACCCAGTCGTACTCTCCGCTCGACACGATCGAGTCGCAGTTTTCGCATTTACCCCTGTCGCTGATGGAGAGGGGGGCGCCGCAGTTGGGACAGGAACCCTCGATCAGCCCTCCGGTCGCCGGCGTGACGGCCCCGGGACGGCGCAGGAAGCTCCAGTATTCGGTGAACGGGGAGTTTGCCCCGCCTCTGATGACGCGCCCGGTGGAGAAGTCGAGATCGCTGTCCTTTCCCCGGGCGGATATCTCGACGTGGATCGTGTCGAAGAAGTCGTCCGATTCAACCGCGACGATCGAGGAGGACTGAATGCTCACATCCTCGATGACGTTCCTGATGCCTTCCTCTCTCAGCATCTCCGCCTGCATCGTGAACCGCTCGCGGACGCCGTCCGAGAGGAACCGCGAGACGGCCGTGAAATCCTGTGCGGACCATGCCGCCTGTACCTCGAGGAAACCCTTGTGGATCCTGCGGAGAAAAAGAGCCTGATCGAAGGCGGGGTCTCTCTTCGAGATAGCGTCGAGTCTCCCGGCGACGTCCGCCTGTCTCCGCGCCCCGGCCTCCCTGCCCGCCCTTTCTATCGTCCTGTACTGATTGCCTGTCCCCGCCGCCTTCCCTATCCTGGAGACCACTATCACTCCTGCCAGGAGGAGCGGTATGCCGATAAGGGGCTGTCTGAAGGCGAGCTGGATCAGCCAGAGGAAGAGGTAGCCGAGCCCGTCGCCCCCGCCGCCTTCACCACCTCCGCCGCTCCATCCGTCCTCTCCATAGTTCTGACCCCCGCCCGCCCTTGCCGCCGCTGCGGAGGGCAGCATCAGCAGGAGCGCCAGCGCAATCGCGGGCAGGACGAAACGTGCAGCCGGTTTCTTCATCGGTAATTCCTCCCGGTCAGGCCGAAGCTAGCGGAGCCGCGCCCTCCTGTCCATATCCACTAGTCCGCCATCCCTCTCCTGCTATAATCACGCATGACTGAGTCGGACATGCTCATTCGGCCCTTTTCGGGGCGGACGCCGCACGCCACCGTTATGGGAGGCGGCGTCTCCCAGCTTCCGGAGGTGCTCTGCGGAAGAGTGACCGTAATCATCAACGACCATACCCGCCCGGCCGTATCCAGGGCGCCGATCGAACCAGTCCTGCCCGGCGGGCGTAAGGCCCTGCTCCCGGGATCGATCTCCGCCGCTTCGGGGGTCGGACCTGCTTCGCCCGGGGGAGGAACGGCGCAATGAAGTTCTCCGGCGTGCGTGTGGCTGTGCTGCTGCTCGCCGGCATGCTGGCCTGGGTCTTCCTCTTCTACAGCCACAGCCTCGTGAACCGGCTCGAGGCCAGCAACAGGCTCTCGAACGAGACCATCGCCAGGTTCTGGGCCGGCACGCAGGTTCCCTTCAGCATGATACTGGAGGATCGGAGAATCGCCGTCTGCTCCGGATGCGGTTCCAGCATGAACTTCGCGACGCAATCGGACGAGTTGATGCGATACTGCGAAATCTGCGACGAGGTCACGAGGTGGCACGTCGTGGACAGATGGACCGGGGATGAGCGAGACAAGATTCTTGGTCACACCAGGTATCTCTTCCGGGATCTGATCGCCAGGCTGAACTATACCACGATCCTCTCGGATCGCGATATGGTCCCGCAGATCGTGAACGGAGAGCCGCTTCCCGACACCATCTCCGAAAAGGATCTGATCTCGTGGCGCGAGATAACGGGGAAGCTGGACGAGTTCAATCCACCGATCCCCGTGGTCACGATGGAGTCGGACACGATCGGCTGGCTACACTACGGCGTAGGGAAGCTCAACAGGGAGCTTACCTTCGTGCCGTTCATCGAGCTGGGTGTCCTGATCATCCTCGCGGCAGTGATGTTCTTCGGAGTGAGGATGGAGCTGAGACGCGAGCAGGCGATGTCCTGGGTCGCCTTCGCGAAGGAGACCGCCCACCAGCTCAGTACCCCCATCTCGTCCCTGCTCGGGTGGGTCGAGATTCTGAAACAGAGGAACGGCATCGAGGCGAAGAGTGATCCGGAGATTCTCGAAGCCGCGGAGTCGATGGCGGGGGATCTGGCCCGCCTGAATCAGATAGTGCAGCGCTACGGAGAGATGGGAAAGAAACCCAGGCTCTCCCCGGCGGATATAAACACCGAGATCGCCAAGGCAGTCTCGTACTTCCGCGACCGTCCGGGGCTGGTCTTCGAGGGCATCGAGTTCGAAACCTCGCTCGAGGCCACCCGCAGCGTGATGCTCAACCAGGTTCTCTTTGGATGGGTGCTCGAGAACCTGATCAAGAACGCCCTCACCGCTCTCGGCGGGAGTCCCGGCGGGCTGGTGGCCGTCTCGACGGCCGATCTTCCCGAGAAGGGCGGGATGGTGGAAGTCAGGGTGTCCGACAACGGCCGGGGGATACCCCACCGCGACCAGGGCAGGATCTTCCAGCCGGGCTTCACCACCAGGCGTGGAGGCTGGGGGCTGGGCCTCACTCTTTCGAAGAGGATCGTGGAGGAGTATCACGGGGGGAGCATATGGCTGGTGGCCAGCAGCCCCGGAAAGGGCGCCTCCTTTGGCATCCTGATTCCCGCCGTGAAGGAGGTGGAGGATGCCGAACCGGACAACGATACTCTGGGTCGATGACGAGATAGACCACCTCCAGAGCCATATCAGGTTTCTGGAGAAGCTCGGATACCGGGTGATCACGGCCATGAACGCCATGGCCGGGCTGGAGATACTGAGGTCGGAGAGAATCGATCTCGTACTGATGGACCAGATGATGGTCGGCATGGACGGGCTCGAGGCCGTCTCCAGGATAAGGGCCGACTATCTCGGCCTCCCGATCGTGATGGTGACACAGAGCGAGGAGGAGGAGCTGATGGACAAGGCCCTGGGGGGGCAGGCCGACGACTATCTGACGAAACCGGTGAATCCCAGCCAGATACAGCTCGTAATAAAGCGGCTCCTGAAATCCAGGGAACTCCGGACCAGGCAGGCCGCCGAGATAGTGAGCGGCGAAACGGCCAGGATACTCGAAATGCATAGTTCCGACCTCACCTGGGATGACTGGACGGCGGTCTACAAGGCCTGGGCGGTGAGGGACGTGAGCCTGGGCGGACAGCTCGCCGAAGAGCTGAACAGCGTCCAGAGGATCAGGTTCGAGGATCTGGCCCTGGACTTCTCCAAGTTCATAGAGCGCAACTTTCCCGACTGGATCCAGGGCAGGAACACTCCGCTGATGCCCCACAACCTGCTGGAGAGGATCGTTGTGCCGGCGATGCGCTCTTCACGCGAAACCGTACTGATAGTGATGGACTGCATGCGCTTCGACCAGTGGCTCGTGATGTCCCCCGCCCTGGAGCAGTTCTTCCACATCGATACGAGCTTCATGTGCACCTGCCTGCCGTCCGCGACCCCCTACAGCAGGAACTCCCTGTTCGCCGGCCTCCTGCCGCGCGACATCTGGCGGTTTTACAGATCCGAATGGATCGAGGAGTACGGCGTCCCCGGGCTGAACAGGAACGAACACGCCTTCCTGAGGGATGCGCTGAGACGCCTGGGAGGGATCCAGGATCCCGGGAACGTCTCCTATGTCAAGATCGCCAGCCAGCGCGAAGGCGAACTGTTCAGAAGGTCTCTGTCGCAACATCTCGAAGGCGGCTTCCTGGCGATAATCATCAACTATCTGGACCATCTGACCCACGGGAGGTCGGAGCTCGACCTGCTGCGGGACCTGGCCCCCGACGTAAGCAGCTTCAGGAAGCTCGCCTCGACCTGGTTCGAATCGTCCTATCTCAGGGATCTGCTCAGGACGCTCGCCGCCAGGGGCGCCACGGTGATCGTCACCAGCGACCACGGCTCGGTCCTCTGCCGCAGGCAGACCCCTGTCCGGGGCGCGCGCGGCATGTCCAGCAGCATAAGGTACAGGCTGGGACACGCCCTGAACGCCGACCTCAAGGCCGCCGTCATCGTGCGCGAGCCCGCCCTGTGGGGGCTTCCCGACGACAGCCCCAGCAAGACCTACGTATTCGCCAGATCCGACTATCTGCTGATCCACCCCGGCATGCCGAGGGAGGACATCTACAAGTTCGAGGACACGTTCCAGCACGGCGGCATATCGATGGAGGAGATGATTGCCCCCTGCGCGGTACTCTCGCCCAAGAAGGGACCATAGCCCTGCGACTCGATTCCACCGGTCTGGAGAAACTCGCGGAGGAGCTGGCCGGAGAGGTCCGCCCTGGGGAGTGCATCCTCCTGACAGGCGGACTCGGGGCCGGGAAGTCCGTTTTCGCGAGGGCGTTCCTTCGGGCTCTGGGGGTAGAGGGGGACATCCCTTCACCGAGCTTCATAGTGGACGCGGAGTACGAAACCGAATCGTCCACGGTTCACCATGTCGATCTGTACCGTCTGGGCGGCGGAGCGGAGGAGCTGGAGGCCTTCGGGATACTGGACCTCCTGGATTCGGAGTCGATTTCCGTGATAGAATGGGCGGACCGGCTCCCGGAGGGCATCTCCGTCTCCGGATTCCGGATCGCGCTGGAGTTCACCGGGGATCCGGACGTCAGGGAGGTGACAGTTGAGCGCATCGATCTGGCTGGGGATGGAGACATCGCTCAGACCGGGTTCGGTAGCGGCGGTTGCGGGCGATAGGGATGCCGTACTGATCGAGCTTCCCGGGGACATCTCCACCTCTGAATCCCTGCTGCCGACTCTCGAAAGGCTGATCGGCGGCATGGGAATCCGCGGAGATTCTCTCGCCGGCATCGGGGTCTGCCTCGGCCCCGGTTCCTATACCGGCCTGCGGATCGGCGCGGCCACGGCCATGGGCCTCGCCACGGGCTGGAGGATTCCTCTCAAGGGAGTCCCCGCGCTGAGGGCGATCGCCTTCGCCGCCGGCTCGGAAGCTCCCGTACTGTCGGTGATAAGGGCCAGGGAGGGAGAGGTGTTCGCTGTGGCCTACGCCTCGTCCGACCCGTTCTCGACGGAGCTGCTGCATCCCGGGGTGTACGAGTGCAGGGCCGTGGCGGACTGGCTGGCGAGGAACGGGGCCGTCTGCGCCGGGCCCGGGGCGGAGATGGTCGCAGGCGTTTCGGATCCCTCTCTGACCACTTCTCCTGGAGCCGATACAATCGCGCGTCTTGCTTCGATCCTCCACGGCAGATCCGGGCCCGATCCATTCCTGAGGCCGCTCTACCTCAGGAGCTTCCGTCAGAAGGCGAGGCAGGGTGTATCCTGAGATAAGGCTCGGAAGACCCGGATACGAGGACGAGCTGGCCCGCATCGAAAAGACGGTGTACCCGGATCCCTGGCCCGCTTCCGTCTTCGAGGAATGCCTCCAGCGATGGTCCGGCGTGAGGACATGGCTGGCCTTCGACAGGAACAGGGTTATCGGCTACGTCTGTGCCGCCGTTCCCGCCCCCGGCGTTCTCCACATCGCGAATCTCTGCGTCGTGAGATCCCGGAGGAGGCTGGGCGTGGGAGGCCTGCTCCTGGGGATCGCCGAGGAATGGGGCGCGTCCTCCGGATGCAGCCACTGCGTGCTTGAGGTCCGGGCCACGAACCGCGCCGCCGTTTCACTCTACATCTCCAGAGGCTACCTTCCCTGCGAGCGGCTCGAGGAGTACTACGGCCCCAGGAGACACGGGCTCCGCCTGATCAGGAGCCTCCCTCCCGCCCGGGCGGGAGTTGCGGAGCTGGGTCGCGCACTTACGCTGGAACTAGGCGCCGTACCGCCTGTCGGTGTGGTCCTCGGTTCGGGCCTGTCATGGGTGGCGGAGCAATTCGGAGAGGGTTCGTCCATCCCCTGGTCAAGGCTTCCGGGTCTGGCCGGCGGGGATCTTCCCGGCCATCCCGGCCGCCTCGTGCAGAGCGCCTGCGGAAGATTCCTGTTCATACTGGGCCGCAGGCACCACTACCAGGGATACGACGGCGACGAGGTCTGCATGCTGCCGGTGACACTGGCAGGGCTCGGAGTCTCGACCTGGGTCCTGACCACCTCGGTCGGGGCCGTGTCCCCGGGCCTCTCCACCGGAAACGCCATGGTCATCCGCGACCACGTGAACCTCTCCGGCTGCGTGCCTGCGGTTCGCACCAGGGCGGGATCACCGGTCTACGATGCTGAACTGGGCGGGATAGCCATCCAGGCAGCCTCCGAAACGGGCGCCCCCGTATCGTCGGGGGTCTTCGCGTGCGTATCGGGCCCCGCATACGAAACCCCGGCCGAGCTGGATCTACTCGCACAGATGGGCGTGGACGCCGTTTCGATGTCCACGGCCCCGGAGGCGCTGGCGCTCTCGGCCCTGGGATGCGATGTTCTCGGCCTCGCATTCGTAACGAACACCTGCGGACCCGGTGAGAAAGTGACTCATCAGGGGGTGCTGGCCGCCCAGGGCAGGCTCAGGGCGGGCCTCGAACCCTTCATGCGGAAGCTGATGGAGGAGATCGCGGAACATGCGTTACGCTGAAGCGCTGGAATATCTCTTCGGCCGGCGGAGGCTGGGGATGAAGTACGGCCTGGATCGCATGAAGGCCTTTCTGGCCGACATGGGTTCGCCGCAGGAAGCCTTCAGGACGATACACGTCGTCGGCACGAACGGGAAGGGCAGCACCACGGCCCTTCTGGCCGAGACGGCCAGGCTGCTCGGATTCAGGACCGGAAGGAACACCTCGCCACATCTGCTGGACTATCGCGAGAGGACAGCCGTCGATTCCCGCTGGATTCCACCGGAGGATGTCGCTTCCTTCATAACGGATTACAGGGGGCTCATCGAGAAGCACCAGGCGACGTTCTTCGAGATCACGACCGCCATGGCGGCCTGGCACTTCGCCAGGAGCGGAGTCGACTGGGCCATCGTGGAGGCAGGCCTCGGCGGCCGTCTGGACGCCACCAGAACCTTCGGCGGCCGATGCACCGTATTCACGGGTGCGGACATAGAGCACAAGAGGATACTCGGCTCCACCAAATCGATCATCGCACGCGAGAAGCTCGCCATCGCCGGACGCGGCACGATACTGGTCTGCCACCGTCAGAGCGGTGCCGTGGAGGAGGCCGTCCGTGACGCAGTCATCGCCAGGGGGCTCGACAGGATAATCCCCGTCGAGTCGGGGAAGGCTCCGTTGCCGGGCAGGCATCAGCTCCGCAATGCCGCACTGGCGCTCGCAGCGGCCCGGGCGGCCTTCGGCAGATCCCAGGAGGAGGTCGACGAGGCGTTCGGGCGGGCGTGCGGCTCGCTGAAGTGGCCGGGCAGGCTGGATCTGCGCAGGGGCGGTCCCGACATCCTCTTCGACGTGTCCCACAATCCGCAGTCGATCGGCGGGCTGTGCGCTCATCTCGACGCGCTGGGCAGGAAGCCGGCCGGCGTAATCGGGTTCCTGGCGGACAAGCCCTGGAGGCGGATGGCGGCTATGCTGTCGGGATATTTCGATCCCGTGGTGGCGACCACGCCGCTGTCGGACCGGCTTCTTCCCGCTTCGAGACTTGGGGCGGAGTTCGAAAGGCTGGGCTTCCGCACAAGGATCGTCGATCCGGTGGAATCGGCTCTTCGGACAGGCAGGGAACTGACGGACGATCTCCTCGTCGTCGCCGGTTCCTTTTATGTTGTAGGCGACGCGATGCTTGCGGCCTGGCGAAACGGCTGGATGGAAGAGCCGAGTGGAGAGGAGCGCCAGATACTGGACACTCCGCAGGATGCTCTGATGCCGGGCCTGCACTAGGAAGGACGAAGACATGGCAAGGAACGAAGAAAAGGAAACCAGACAGGCGCAGGCCGCTCCGGCTGCGGGAGACCCGGAACAGACCCCCTTCAAGCTGCGCAACTACATCCTGTTCGCCGCCGGGCTCGCAATCATCGTCGGAGGATGGTTCCTGCTCCGGGCGGGGCACATCACCGTGGCTCCGATCATGCTGGTACTGGGTTACTGCGCGATCCTGCCGCTCGCGATAGTCCTGAAGTAGACGACGCATGCCGGGCTCGACGACAAGGGTGTTCCCCGTCGCTCTCGCGTCGGTCGTTCTGGCCGCGGGCGGCTGCGGAGACCGGTCGCCCGAGCGGGTCGTCCTCACCGGCCTGGTCGAATCGGACACCGTGTTCATCCAGCTCGAGGGCGGCGATTTCGTGACCTCCTCGGGCGACACCGTGTTCATCCGGCCTTTCGAGCTGATGAAGACGGAGGTCACCAACAGGCTCTATGAAACGCTCGCGAGCGAAGCAGGTCTCGACCTGCCTCCCGATCCGGGCTTCCCGGCAATGGGGAACTATATCACCGCATTCCCGGACTATCCGGTTCTGAACGTCTCCCCGATCGAGGCCGACAGCGCAGCCTCGGTGCTCGGAGGGCGCCTTCCCACGTCGGCCGAACTCGAATACGCCGCGTCGCGGGGGCTTGGCCACCCGTTCGCTGGCAGCTTCCCGTGGGGATCGCTGGATCCCTCGGAGGCCGGGTTCCCGGCCAGCTACATGACCTCGGACAACTGGGATATGAGGAACCAGGACGGCTATCTCTTCACCGCGCCCGTCGGCTCCTTCCCGCTCTCGACGGCCGGTTTCGCGGACCTGGTCGGCAATGCCGCGGAGATCACGAGGCCCGTGGATGGAGTAAGCGCGCTTTTCGGCGGCTCGTGGCTCTCCCCGACGGACGGCCTCCGGCTCGGCGCCTACCAGTACCTGAGCGTCGGCGACAGGGCCAGACACGCCGGCTTCCGCATAGCCCGCTAGCCCCCCGCCCCGGCCCAGCCCCCCCAGCCCCCCGGCCCCCCGGCCCAGGTCTGGCTTGAGATTCTTGAGATGCATCGGCATCTTGAAGTGTACCAACACTAAGAGTCTGTTTTGCATCTCCAGCCTGACCTTATGTGAATAGACACCGCGTTCTGGAGTTAGGAAGCGTATTTATCTGCTGGGCGTTTTGATCCGTCTCTACGTACGATTTGGTGCGTTTTGAGTCCGTTCAGTCGCAACAGAAGCTCCACTTTCCCCTTCTTCTCACTCAGGATTCATTTCATGGATCGGCGTTTGTCGCCTCTCCCGAGGCGGCAGGGTATTGTCCCCGGCCTGGCACGAGTCGTCCGGAGAAGAGTAACGAGAAGTATCCCTATTTGCTCAGAGAGCTTACGATCTCACGTGCTGACCAGGTCTGGGCGTCTGACATTGCCTATGTGCGGATGCCTCGAGGATGGGGTGTCTGACGGTGATCAAATGGTACAGCCGGAAGGTACTCTCCTGGCGTTTGTCGAACACGCTTGATCCGAGGTTCTGCGTGGAAGCGCTCGAGGAAGCTTTGGAGAAGTATGACTGTCCTCAGATCTTCAAAACAGACCAGTGCAACCAATACACCGGGAGTGAGCTCACCGGCTTGCTGAAGGCTTCTGGGATCAGGATCAGCACCTTTCCGCCTGTCGGCATGGAAAAGTGCAGTCGATTTCTCAACTGCACTCTGATGTATCTTGGTTTTATGGATTTACACTCGTGTTCGGCGAAGTATTGTCAACAATCTCCCATTTTCCAGTTTTCACATCTCGGGCCAGATAGAAGTACTGCTCCGTGTAGCCATCGCTCATAAAAGTTCTTGTATGGTCGTACTCTACATAGTATTTTGCCTGGACTACGACAAAATGCTCTGCCAGATATTCATCCGTCCATCCGCGTTCTTCTGCAAGGTCGCTGCCGGAGTACATTCTGATAACACGCTCTGTTTCACTTTCGTTCACTCTAATCTCATCCACACGCACAGAAATCGTGTACTCCTTGTCGGCTTGACCTTCAATCGCACTTTGAACAGTCTGAATCGGATCGGCAGATGGCTTTTGAAACCACGGGTCAAATAGTCCAAGCTCATACGCCGCAAAACCACAAAGAGCTGATACGGTGATGACAGCGGCAATCAATGCGCCGATTCTTCTGGGCCTTGTTTTCGATACATGCGACTTGTCATAAGAAGGAACTTCGTCAACATATTTCGTATCAAGCCTGCTCATGGCTTCGAAAAACTTCTTCGAATTCATACGAACACCTCTCTATCCATCATATATTTCCTCATTTCTCGCGAATACGGATCAACCTGACGGAGATATCTCCGTCAGCCCTACAATTTTCGCTATGATCGGTACGACCGGCTCGGGAGTCGAGGCTGCGGCTGGTCACTGCTTCATCCGTTACGAGCAGGCGGTCGTTCGGTGACACGCCGCCTGGTGATCATCGAATAGCAGTAGCCTCCGAAGGAACTGAGGAAGCGGGAGGGTTCCCGGAGAGCTGAGTTTGGTCCAAATGTTAAAAACGATCTGGCACCACGATCTGATTGGTCGGGGAGCTGAGTTTGGACCAGATGTTAAAAGCGATCTGATTGGTGGGCGAAGAGGGACTTGAACCCCCGACTTCCTGCGTGTAAGGCAGGCGCTCTGACCAACTGAGCTATTCGCCCACCGAAGAACACAAGGTATAATCCGCTCCAGCGACCTAACGCAATGGCCGATTTCCGGAGGTGGGCATGGCGGTCAGTGGTTCCATCTGCGACGGTAATGCCGGGTCGGACACCACCTCCCTCTCAAGCTGCATCTCCGACGAGACCCGGGTGAGGATCTGTTCGAGACTGGTCGAGGAGAGCAGAAAGAACGGCAATCTTCCCACGGTCGTCGTCGAGACCGACGAGGACGACGTCTCCCTCCTCGCCGTCACTGCGACGGACTGGCCCGGGCTGTCGACGATCTGTCTCAGCGCCATGCAGTATCACGGATGGAACCTGGACTTCGCCGAGGCCTTCGCCGTACAGGACGGGGACCTTCGCAGAGGGTTCGTGTTCGCCGGAATCCGGGACAGCGATCCGGCGCGCAGACGCAAATTCGGCGACGATTCCCTCGGGATTCAGGGATTGCTCGAGAAGCTGGCCGAAGGCCGTTCGGACACCCTCTCGCTCATGGCCAGAGCCTTCGAGAGGCTCGAGACCTACGAGAAGGTGAAGACCCAGATCGGCGTCCACTACAAGGACATGCCGGCCCCTGACGCGCTGTGGGGGCCTTCCGGCGAGCTGATCCTGTTCATCTCATCCCGATCCGACGAGTACCTCAGGGAGCGGAAGCCCGAAGACCTCGCGCAGATGGTCATCACCAACTACGAACTCGTCGAGGGCGTCAGGGCCAGGCGGGGCAGGGCCCTATTCAGGATCAGGAACATCCGGACGACCCGCGAGCATCTGACCGGCATCAACATCGCCGGCTACGAGCGGGACATCTCCTTCCAGGACAGTCTGACCGCTCTTGCCTTCGCCTGGCCTGGAGCCACGATCAGGCATCAGAGGCGGTACACGACGGGTGACGGCATCATCTCCATCCGGGTGGAGATGTCCGGCCCCTCGGGCCTCGCCGCCGACCGTGAGGAACTTCGCAGGATGAGCGAGACCCTCCATAAGCTCCTGGTCCGCAACGAACTCGAAAAACTCAAGAAGATCAGGCGCTACGGCGGCAGGGAGCACTATGCCCGCGCCCTCATCCCTCTCCTGCTCAAGGAGTGCGAGACGACGCGGATGAACCAGGCCTACATAGCCCTCGAAACCTCGTCCACCTTCGTCTCCGAGTTCAAGATCCTCCTGGTAACCCTTGCAAGCGACATCGAGTCCCACGACAGGAAGGTCCTGGCTCTCGTGGGCGCCATCGACAGGCTTTCCGGCATGGCGGTCGTCTCTTTCAAGTCACCCACCAACTACGGCCAGAAGTGGGTCGATCTGCTGGACGTCACTGTACGGAGAGATGCCTATCACGAGATCGAGGAGGCCTACGAGGCGATAAAGGCCTGCATCGAGGAGGCGATAGGCCCCTTCCGGGATTTCGACATGGGCATGCGTCTGAACGATGTGAAGCAGCTCCGTGAGATACGCGCCATCCTGCCCGACATCCCGGACAGCATGGTCACCGACTTCTACTACAGCCTCGAGGATTTTCTCCGCGCCAGCGCCCCCGTCGAGGAACTCGCCATCCACATCAGGCTGGCCTTCGAGACTCTCGGCGAGGCTCTGAAGGCCGAAGAGGGCTTCATCCCGCCCTCGTCGGTCACCATCGAGAACGAAGGACTCGCCGTGGCCACGCTGTTCTGCTGCATCCTGTCGGAGAGGGCGCATACCTTCCAGGTACTGCTCGACGTGGTGAAGGAGTACAGGGTGACGGCGAGCCTGATAGACTGGTCGGGCCTGCACTGCGTGCTGCTCCGGGTTCACGACAGGAGAGGAGCGCTACGGGAGGAGGACAGGGCCAGGATTCTGAGCGGACTTGCCTCGATATGCAAAAGCCCCCCCGGAGCCGATCAATCCTGACTCGACGGATGCTCCGAGCTTGACAACGGCTGCCCTGAATAGCTAATTTCCCGCCCCGTGGCGGCGTAGCTCAGTTGGTAGAGCAGAGGAATCATAATCCTCGGGTCAGGGGTTCAAGTCCCTTCGCCGCTACCACCTCTTCAAGGGGGGTTCTGCGCCCCCCTTTTCGTTTCGACGCACAATCCGGGCTTGATGCATCGTCCGTCCTCAACGAGGAACAGCCCGGCATCCCCTCCAGGCTTCGACCCATCGGGTTCTGCACCCGGGCAACCCACGGCCAGTCGGGACGATCGTGCCGGGAAACGGCGGAGGCCTATATTCGCTGACATGAAGTCACCACAGGAACTCCGGTTCATTTCGACCGTGAAGCGGGAGGGCATTCTCCCGGCGGGATCCTGCATAACCGCCGCCGTCTCCGGCGGTGCGGACTCCATCTGCATGCTGCACATGCTGATGCGTTTCAAGAGGCATATGTCCTGGAACCTCTCGGTCCTGCACATCGACCATTCCTACCGGAAATCCAGCGGGACCGATGCGGAGTTCGTGCGATCCGTCGCAACCTCCCTCGATCTCCCGTTCATCCTCCGCAGGTTCACTTCCAGGATCAGGAAGAACTCGCCCGAGGCGGACTTCAGCGCCGCACGCCAGGCCGTCTACGAGGAGGTCGCCGGGGATGGTCTGGTAGCCGTTGCACACACCGCTTCGGACAGGGCCGAAACCCTTCTCATGAGGCTGCTGGAGGGCGCTGGTCTGAGAGGTCTCGGGGGCATGGACTACTTCGGCGTCGGCCCGGTGAGGCGCCCGATGCTGGACCTGACAGCCTATGAGATCAGACAATACCTTGCCGGGAGAAACCATGCCTGGGTCGAGGACGAGACCAACGCCGCCGGGACCTTCCTGAGGAACCGAATCAGACACGGCATCCTCGAACCTCTCGAATCGGAATTCCCGGACGTGTCGAGGAGGATCGCCTCCTCCTCGGCCAATCTCGGTTCATGGCGAAGGGTGGCCGAGGGACTGACCCTGACGGCGCTGGGTCAACTTAGCCCTCCCGGCTGCCCCGAAGGCCTCTCGCGGCAGTCGTTCCAGCGTTACGAAAGGGCTCTGAGGCTGTCGATGCTGTGGGAGATCTGCGGGCGCCCGCGCGGAGGTGCCGCAGAGCTGGAGAAGGCCGACTCGTGGATACAGACGGGTGGGGAGGGGGAGAAGCTGCTGCCGGGCGGAACGATACTCTCGGCCGGCAGGGATCTCCTCGTGTTCACAAAAAGCGAGGGTGGGCGATGGAGATGACCCGGGACAGGTACGAGACTCTCATCACGAACGCAGAGATACAGGCCCGCGTGGACGCTATCGCCTCCGAGATCACCACCTGTTATTCCGGCACTGTTCCGATCATGATGCCCCTGCTCAGGGGTGCGTTCGTCTTTGCGGCCGACCTGGCGCGAAAGCTCGATCTGGATGTGGAGGTGGACTTCCTTGGAGCCTCCAGCTACGGGGGGGCCACCGAGACGTCGGGCGAAATCAGGATGACGCTCGATTCCTCCAGCCCCCTTTCGGGACGCCATGTCCTTATTGTGGAGGATATTGTGGACACGGGGCTCACTCTCGGATATATTCAAAAATTAATCCGATCCCGCGGTGTGGCTTCCCTACGCACGGCGGTGCTGCTGGACAAGCAGTGCAGAAGGAAGTCACGGGTCGACATCGACTGGGCGGGATTCACAATCCCGGACAGATTCGTCTTTGGTTACGGCCTGGACGGCCCCGGCGGACTCTTCCGGAACCTTCCGGACATCATGGCCCTTCCAGCGGAGTGATGGACAGATGACCGACAACAAGCCGCCCGAAAAGCCCGGCCTCCCGCCGGTTCAGTTCGGATGCTCCTTCCGTACGCTCACGCTCTGGATCCTGGTCATCCTTCTCGTCTATACTGTGTTTTCGATATTCCAGAGCGGAGGCGGATCGATCGACCTGCCCTACACCAGCTTCCTCGACCTCGTCTCCACAGGCCGCGTCGAGAGTGTCGTCATTGAAACCGGCGGCTCGCTCTCCGGCGAGTTCTTCGAACCCGTAAACATCGAAGGCGTACAGTACGAGAGATTCACGAGCTTCGTGCCCCTGGAGGACAGGGCCGTAATCGACTCACTGCAGGCCCACGACGTGCGTATCGTCGCCCGCCCTCCCCGCATGGACTTCCTCCAGATCGTGCTAAGCATAGCCCCCATAATGATTCTGATCGGATTCTGGGTGTACTTCATGCGGAACGCGGGAGGAGGCGGGAAGGCCTTCTCGTTCGGCCGCAGCAGGGCGAGGCTCTTCAGCGCAGACCGTCCGAAGACGACGTTCGCGGATGTGGCCGGAGTGGAAGAAGCCAAGGAGGAACTCCGCGAGATAATCGAGTTCCTGAAGTCGCCCAGGAAGTTCCAGCGCCTCGGCGGCAAGGTTCCGCGGGGCGTCCTGCTCGTCGGCCCACCGGGCACGGGCAAGACGCTCCTGGCGAAGGCCGTCGCCGGTGAGGCCGAAGTTCCGTTCTTCTCCATGAGCGGCTCCGACTTCGTGGAGATGTTCGTAGGGGTGGGCGCGAGCCGCGTGCGCGACCTGTTCGCGCAGGGCAAGGCCAAGGCTCCGTGCATCATCTTCATAGACGAGATCGACGCCGTCGGCAGGCACAGGGGTGCGGGGCTCGGCGGCGGCCACGACGAGCGCGAGCAGACGCTCAACGCCCTGCTTGTCGAGATGGACGGCTTCGAGTCCAACGAGGGCGTGATCATGATGGCGGCCACCAACAGGCCCGACGTCCTCGATCCGGCCCTGCTCAGGCCGGGTCGATTCGACCGGAACGTCATGGTCTCCATGCCCGACGTGAAGGGCCGGGAGGCCATCCTGCGCGTCCATACCAGGAAGATGCCGCTCGACAAGGGAGTCACCCTCGAGAAGATAGCCCGCGCAACGCCCGGCTTCAGCGGAGCCGACCTGGAGAGCCTTGCGAACGAGGCGGCCCTCCGGGCCGCGAGGCGGAATCTGAAGAGGATCGAGCAGGAGGACTTCGAGTACGCGATAGACCGCATCGTGATGGGCATCGAGCGCAGGAGCATGGTGATCAGCCCCGAAGAGAAGAGGCTCACGGCCTTCCATGAAACCGGACACGCCCTCGTGAGCATGTTCATCCCCGGGATGGACCCGGTCCACAAGGTGACCATCGTCCCGCGCGGCCGGGCTCTCGGCGTCACCAGCTTCCTCCCACTGGACGACAGGCACAACTACTCCCTGGAGTACTGCCGCGGCGTCCTGGCCAGGCTTCTCGGTGGACGCGCCGCAGAGACGATCTTCCTCGACACCCTCAGCACGGGCGCCGGAAACGACCTCGACAAGGCCACCGCTCTCGCCAGACGCATGGTCTGCGAGTGGGGGATGAGTTCCTCACTCGGCCCGGTGACGCTGGGCGAGACGGGCGAGCCGATCTTCCTGGGCCGGGACATGGGCAGGATCCGTAACTACAGCGAACACACGGCCCGGTTGGTCGACGACGAGATAAAAAGCCTGCTGGACGAAGCGTACGTGACGGCCGAAGGCATCCTCAGGGAGCACGAGGACCTCGCCCGGAGGATGACGGAGGTTCTCCTCGAACAGGAAACCCTGTCCAGCGAGGAGATAAACGCGCTGGTCCGGGGGAACGGGACGGCGGACGCGGATGCCGCCCCGGATGCGGATTCCGACAAGGAAGGTATCCCTGGCGACGACGGATCTCAGGAGACGGCGGACGAACCGGAGGAGGATGCGGGTGCCGATGGATCTGAATAAGATCGAGCAGGGCGTCCGCCTGATACTCGAGGGCATCGACGAGGATCTCGACCGCGAGGGGCTGATAGACACCCCCTGCCGAACCGCGAAGTCCATCGCCGAACTGTGCCGGGGGATGGATCCCGCCTCCGCGAGATCGATCAGTACCTTCCACGCCGAGGGCCACGATGATCTCGTCATAGTGAAGGATATCAGCTTCGCCTCGATATGCGAGCATCACCTGCTTCCATACGTAGGCAGGTGCGACGTGGTCTATCTCCCGGCAGACAGCAGGATCGCCGGCCTCAGTGCGATCGTCGAGACGGTCGAGACCATGGCCGCAAGGCTGACTACACAGGAGAGGCTCACCACCGAGATAGCCGACAGGCTGATGCAGGAGATCCAGGCCAAGGGCGTGATGGTCGTGATGGAGGCCGAGCACATGTGCCTCGCCATAAGGGGAGTCCGGAAGCGCGACTCCAGGATCGTCACCTCGGCCATGCGCGGGTATCTGAGAAGGCTCCCCACCAGAACCGAAGCCCTGGCCTTGATCGGAAGATCGACGAGCGTAAGATGATCAGGCGGCTGAGACTTGTTTCCGACGAGGACTGGAGGGCCGAACTGGATCTCGTTCAGGCCGATCCGGCCTGCCGGGAGCGGGTCGCGGCCAGAGCCTCCGTCACGGTCTTCAAGGCCGGCCCGCTTCGTGCCCCGGCCGCCAACATCCTCAAGCAGTGCATGCTCGCGGCGGGAGCGGACGCGATAGTCGCACGCGGCTGCATAGACGCATCCGTAGAGACCAGCATGGCTATCGTCTTCGGAACCCCCAGGCAGCTCAGGCTCGCCGCCGCCTCCCTGGCGGGGCAGCCCTTCGGCCTCCCGGGGCTCGGAGAGGAGCTGCTCCGACTGCTCGAACCCGTCCGGCGCCCCCGCGATCTCGTCCTCCGCTCGGGCACACTCTCATTCTCGAACGGGCCCGCTGTCATGGGCATACTCAACGTCACGCCCGACTCCTTCTCGGACGGAGGGCGATATCTCGATCCGGCCGCCGCCGTCGACCGGGCTCTGGAGATGAAGTCCCAGGGCGCCGCGATAGTCGACGTCGGGGCCGAATCCACCCGCCCCGGCTCGCTCCGCGCGCCCTCCGCCGTCCAGCGTGAGCGGCTTGTGCCGGTCATCCGCGGGATCAGACGGCAGGACGCCGGGCTCCCCCTCTCCGTGGACACGTCGGACCCGGAAACCGCCGCGGCCGTAATAGCGGAAGGCGTCGACATGATTAACGACATCGCCGCCCTGTCCGAGCCCGGGATGCCGGAAGTCGCCGCCTCCACGGAAACCCCGGTCGTACTCATGCACATGAAGGGCACTCCGAGGGACATGCAGATCGCCCCTGAATACCTCGACGTGATGGGCGAGGTGCTGTCCTTCCTGGAGAAAAGGATCGAGGCCGCATGCTCCGCCGGGATACGGAGGGAGCTGATTCTGGTCGACCCGGGGATTGGCTTCGGGAAGCGTCAGGTGGACAACCTTGCGCTGGTGCGCAGGCTGGGTGAGCTGCGCTGCCTCGGCCTTCCCGTGCTTCTCGGCCATTCCCGGAAGAGCTTTCTCGGCAACGCCGCCGGCGAAGTCGAACCCCTTCGGAGGGATCCGGCCACCGCGGTCATATCCGCACTCGCGGCCAATGACGCGGATATTCTTCGGGTGCATGACGTCCCGGGAACGGTCCAGGCCGTGAAGGTCGCCATGGCGCTGAACGGAGGTCCGCCGGGATGAGCTTCGAGCCGCTCGGCCATCCGATTCTGAGCGGATTCTGGCTGGCACAGCTCGCCGACATCACGATAGTGGCCATCGCGGCCAGGGCGGTGATCCGCTCGATCTGGCGCACCCCAGCCATGTCCATCGTGCTCGTGTTCGTCGGCGTTCTGGTGAGCGGCATCGTCCTGAGGGAGCTTCAGTTCTACACCGTGGGCTACCTCCTGGAGAGCCTGAGCGGAGTGCTGTTCATCACCTCGGTGGTCATCTTTCACGAGGACATCAGGAACATCCTCCTGGAGCAGGGCCGGCGCCTTTCGAAACGGCTCCGGAGCAGCAGCTCCGCCCTAACCGGGAAGGACACGATCGAGGCCGTGGTCAGCTCCTGCGTTCTCCTCCGCAGGCGGAATCTGGGAGCCCTGATCGTCATCGAGCGCAACGACATGATGGACAACTACTACCGGGAGGGACTCGATCTGGACAACCTTCGCGTGGTGCCCGAACTGATCGCTGCCATTCAGCAGCCTCCCGGCCCTCTCCACGACGGAGCGCTCGTGATACGGAAGGACAGGCTGGTGAAGGCCTCGACCTTCCTGCCCCTGGCCGAATACACCCGTTTCCGGATGAAGCTGGGCTCCCGGCACAGGGCCGCCCTCGGTCTCGCGGAACGCTCGGACGCCGTTGTGGTGGTCGTCAGCGAGGAGACGGGCGACTTCAGGATAGCCCACGACGGCCTGCTCGACGGACCGCACAGCGAGGAAGTCCTCCGCGAGGAACTCCTCGCGCTCACAGGGAACCAGTCGTGACCCGGGAGCGTCTCGACCTCCTCCGCGGCCGACTCATGGACGAGGCGCGCAGGGCTGCGTGCGATCCCGTCCATCCGGTACCGCACGACCTCGCGCTGATCCTGGACAGGGCTCTCGAAGCCGCCTCCGCCAGGGCCGATCTCTGTCTCGCGTCATGCGCCGCCGCCGAATGGGCCGGCGGAGAACCGGAGGAGGGTCTCCCGGGAGCCGTGGCCGCGCTTCTCATGGACGCGGCGCTCATGTGCCATCTCACTCTCCCGGGCTTCTCCCTGGAGCTTCCCGTCGAAGCATTGTGGCCGGAGCACGGGGAGGCCTCCGCCATCCTCGCCGGAGATGCTCTGCTGCCCGCGGCCTTCGGATATCTCGCCTCCAACTGCGGCCTGCATTCGGCAAGGCTGGCCGCCGCGGCCTCCTCGCTCTTCAGCCGGGGCATCCTCCCGGGCTTCTCAGCCGAACTGGCGCTGAGGGACAGGAAGAGTGACCTCGCCGAACGGGAGAACGCCTGGAGGCTCCATGCCGGCGGGCTCGCCCGCTTTGCCTCGGAGGCCGGAGCGGTGCTGGCCGGCGCCGGCGCCGACGACGTGGATCGTGCCGCCATGACCGGCCTGACTCTCGGGCGTGCCTTCGACCTCGCCTTCATGCCCGGATGCCCCTCCAGGCAGGGCTCCACTAAGTCACAGAGGGAGAAGGAAGCCCAGTCCATGCTCGCAGAACTCCGCGAATCCCTCTCGGGAAATCCGCGCGCCGGCCTCTTCCTCGCCATCATGGACGGAATCGGCTCGTCGCCGGGCGGTGGGGACCTCTTCGCCCGGGGCTGATTTCCATCCCCTGGCCGGTTACGAGCTGTCTGCTCGATTTGTACGGTCTGTCTCCAGAAGAGCGCAGACTAGTGGAGTCCGATGATCAGGGAGTCGATGGATGAACGAGGCAGAATAGGTGTTGACTTGAACCGGCTGAACTTGTAGGATTTGCCCCGCAACCTTGAGTATACTGAATGAGGTTGTGTAGCAGGGGGTTCCTTCGGGAGCCCCCATTTTGTGCGGAGGTATCTTTTTGGACAGAGTCACCGTGTTTGTCGATGCCGGATATCTTTTCGCCCAGGGATCCCTGCTGTTGTCGGGGCGTAAAGTAAAGCGCAGCGAGATCGATCTCGACGAAGGGAAGGCGATTCTCATCCTGACGAATCTCGCTTCCGAGATTGCACGCGTCCCCCTCCTCAGGGTCTACTGGTATGATGGATCATCCTACAGCCCTACCCTGCAGCAGCAGAAGATTGCTGACCTCCCCGGAGTGAAGCTGAGGCTCGGACTCGTGAACAGCAGCGGTGAGCAAAAGGGTGTAGATTCGCTCATCATCACCGATATGATAGAGCTCGCCCGAAATAGGGCCATGTCGGATGCATTGCTCCTTTCCGGCGATGAAGATTTGCGTGTTTGTGTAGAGCAGGCCCAGGAGTTCGGAGTCAGGGTGCATCTGCTTGGTATCGAGCCTGCAAGAGGCAACCAGTCCCCGTATCTTTTGCGGGAGGCTGACACCACCCACGAGTTGAAGAGAGACACGCTCATCAGTTTCATGTCTGTAAAGCCGGAAGTGAGGGAGATTCCTGCAAATCCTGATAATGAGGGAAATGTCGTAGACTCAGCGCAAGTTGATTCGGCTGATTACCTTGAAGCCGCAAAAGAGGTTGCTTTATCAGTGAGCCCGGAAGATGCTCCGGTGATCGTTTCTAAATTCCATTCGACAGGATGCATACCTGCTGATATCGACCGCCCGCTCCTGGCGATAGCAGGTCGCATACTTGGAGTTAACCTCGAGCCATGGCAGAAACGCGCATTGAGAAGCAGATTGATCTTCCACATCGAACGTGCCATAGAAGAGGAAAAGAGTAATCAAGTCCAGCAGGTCGGCAATTGAGATATCCATCCTGACTTTCCTGCAACCGCTGGATTCCGGCTGCCGTCATCCGGAGATACTTCGGCTTCCCGAAGTTCGTAGATCTCCTCATGAGAAGAACGGAATCCTATACTATCGATCGCTGATATCGCAACGGTCCGTATCTCCGGCATATCCAGAGGCTGAGACAGCGGTTTTCCTCCCAAACAGAGCCCGATAGAACCGTCGCAGAGAGACGATCAGCCTTCTGCTTCTCGCCAGTGCCTGCTGTCGGTACTCGCTTGTGCACAACAACACGGAATGTTCTGTCTGTGTGAGTTGACAGCATACAATGCGTTATCAATCATACATCTCTGACAGACAATACTCATTCTGAGGGGGCGGATATGGGCCTTGGCGTCGCAATCCTGCTGCTGGCGTACAATGCCGTTGGATTCGAGATCCTTGATGTGACGGACGAGGAATGGGTCGCGCCCGGTTATGAGGTAGTCGAGGAGGTGGTGATCGATCCGCTCGTATACGGTGAGCCGTTCAGCGACGACGGCGTGCCTGTCATCGGTGTTCATCTATCCTTCGTACCTGATGGGTCGTCCGATGAAGCCTGGCGGGTCGTGTTCGTGTTCGACCGCAAGGTTGTAGTCCTTACGGAGGGAGCTGATCCGGTAGAGATTCCGGTTGGTCTGGAGATAGAGAGCTGTGCGTTCTCCCCATCGGGGGGGTTCGTTGTCGTCCATGACGGTGCCGAGGAGTACACGGGACGCAACGCTGCGAGGATAGATACTGCAACCGGCGCGGCCGAGGTCTTTGATTCACAGCCGGAGGGGACCCCAGGAAGAAGAATGATCCAGGTCTCTGATGATGGATCAGCTACGATCGGTCTTTATCTGCTGGATATAAGCCTTAATGTCATTGCTACATATCGAGAGATCGCAAACTGCTGGCCGTCCAGGAGCGCGACAGGAGATTACTTCGCCATAGCTGAGGGATATGGCTGGAAAATCCACCTGCTGGACCGTACAGGAGCCGAGATCTGGTCGCGTTCGTCCTCTGGAACACTGTCCGACCGAATGGTCTTTTCTCCGGATGAGACGCTTCTCGCGGTTCCAGTTCACACCGGGTTGGAGATATGGGATACGGAGACCGGTGAGACGATCTGGAGGGATGAGAGCGGCAGGAATCCGACCAGTGGTGTCCTGTTCATCAACAACGAAGCCCTGGCGTTCTCGTGTTTAGGGCAGATTACTTTTGTCACCGGGCTCTGTACCGGACCGACAACGGAAACTATAAGCGTTGAAACAGGATCGAGGTACTTCATCAGTCCGTATTGTTCTTCACCAAACAGGGCGGTAGCTGTACTCCTCCAAGGGAGGGAAGGGGGGGTGCGAAACCCTGTTCGTCATTGGGCGCTTTTCTCTTCTGATCGTTCCGTTAGCTGGCAGTCCGGTTCGAGTCGAAGCGCCAGGAACTCGGAGTATGGAGTGAATCGACCCGGCTTGAGACAGCAAGTCGCTATGTCATCAGACTCGAACCGCCTTCTGTACACTGTTCTCGGGTGTGTGCGAGTTATAAGCGCCGAAGGAAGCAGGTGATGACATAGAATGAGCTATCAGTGTGAGTTGACAGCATACAATGCGTTATCAATCATACATCTCTGACAGGCAATACTCATTCTGAGGGGGCGGATATGGGCCTTGGCGTCGCAATCCTGCTGCTGGCGTACAATGCCGTTGGATTCGAGATCCTTGATGTGACGGACGAGGAATGGGTCGCGCCCGGTTATGAGGTAGTCGAGGAGGTGGTGATCGATCCGCTCGTATACGGTGAGCCGTTCAGCGACGACGGCGTGCCTGTCATCGGTGTTCATCTATCCTTCGTACCTGATGGGTCGTCCGATGAAGCCTGGCGGGTCGTGTTCGTGTTCGACCGCAAGGTTGTAGTCCTTACGGAGGGAGCTGATCCGGTAGAGATTCCGGTTGGTCTGGAGATAGAGAGCTGTGCGTTCTCCCCATCGGGGGGGTTCGTTGTCGTCCATGACGGTGCCGAGGAGTACACGGGACGCAACGCTGCGAGGATAGATACTGCAACCGGCGCGGCCGAGGTCTTTGATTCACAGCCGGAGGGCACCCCAGGTCCAAGAGGAATCGAAGCATCTGATAATTTTATCGTGAGATGCGGACTGTCCTTCTTCGGAGATGATCTCACGCGTATTGGTCGACTCGACGAAGAAACCCGTTGGAACAGGGGTACGATTTCACCCTCCGGTTTGTTCTTTGTCACTGAGAAAGCCTGGAGATCGCCATCATTGATTTGTTTGTTCGGAACTGATGGCAATCTGGTCTGGGAGAAAGAAACCGTACCACATGCATTTGCGAGTCTGGTCGGTGACATGGTCTTTTCTCCTGACGAGACGCTTCTCGCGGTTCCAGTTCACACCGGGCTGGAGATATGGGACACGGAGACCGGAGAGACGATCTGGAGGGATGAGAGCGGCAGGATCATAACTGCACCGATTTTCGATCCATCCATCGATCGTTTCTGGTGCGACGGGTGCGGGTATGATTTGTCATCCGGCCACCAGAACTGGGGCGAGTCTGTCACGATAGACGGCTATGTATGGCAAGTATGGCAACTGGCAGATTGTTTCTGCTTCGCCGGAAATGCTTCTCATCGTACTTGAAAGCCGGAATCCGAATCTTCGCCGTCGTGCCGTCGTCAGTGTAGAGGGAGAAGTTGTCTGGATGTCGTCGGCATCGGAGAGGGGTTACCCCGGACCGCTGAGCATGACCGGAAGAACGTTTCGATACGATGTGAGCAGTGTTCGATTCGGACTCTCCCCCTCCGGTGAACTGGTTGGACTGGCTCCGGGAGAAGTGATTCGGTTCCTGGATATCAAGGAGGTAGACTGATGTCCGTCATCATCAGCTCTTTGCTTCTCGCCGGGGTTGGTTATCAGTTCCCGTTTGCACACAACAATGTCTGCCGGGGATACGGCGACTGGAATGCATGGGTAGAGTTTCATACAGGTATCGACTTCAGGTGCGACAGCACGGAAATGGCTATGAATCCATACTGGGATAGCCTAGACCCTGCCTATGTGTTGAAATCAGCGTGTTCTGTTAATTCAGCGGGCACTGAAGATTGGGTAGTCTTCATGTCCACTGATCCTGATGATGAAACAGGCTGGGCGTACGAGCATATGAGGCGTGAAGACGGAGATCTTCACCAATATGCTGTAGGGAAAATCTTCAACGATTCTGTTGGGCGATGCATTGATAATCCCGAAAACGGGCGTCATCTGCATATGGTCTGGATGGACGTATACAACTGGGAGCATGCCGTCGATACTATCCCCCAGCCGGGCTACTTGAATCCGTTCGACTTACTGCCGGTGCCGGCGGGTTACGATAGAGCTCTCTTCGACATAGTATATATGGCGTGGAGGTTTGGGTATCCGGATTCCACCAGAGGCATCTGGTTTGTGAAGGACGGGTACGAAGGTCCATTTCCTTACGATTCCCTGTTCGCATTCCAGTCGAGGGTATGGGGACCGGTAGATGCTGTGGTCAAAGCGATTTCGGCGTACCAGGGCAATCCGATGAACGACTCCTGCGGGATCCGATCGATTTCCAGCAGTATTCTAAGGTGTAACTTCTCATCTGGAAGCTGGAACAGTATTCCGGAGTACTCTGATAGGACTCTCTTCGATATGACCGGATACCTGCCGGACGGAAATGCTGGTTGTCCTCCGGAGTTCGAGCATGTCTTCTTTTTTGACGAACTGCTACAAAAACACTATGAAAACAACTACATTCTGACAAACTGCGGTTGTGGCACCGTCAGCGACACATGCCTGTCGAATGTCTGGATATCGGGATACGACAGGCAGGCCGACTGGCAGGCACGTCAATATTGCCGTGGGGCGTGGGATACACGCCTCTGTAATCCGGCAGTCCCCGGTTCCCCTTCGGATCACATGGCTCAGGACAATTCCCAGGCGCTGTTTCCCGATGGAGAGTATCTGTTCGAAGTGTCAGTGGAAAGCCAGGGCAGCAGGCACCGGGCGACGGCTTTCCTGCCGACGACCGATCTCAGTGATCCGACGATTCTGAACGCATCAAGCATTATTGTGGACAACTACGCTCCATACGTCGATTCGGTGGTGGTATTCGTTCCGGGGGCCGATCCGGAGATCCTCTATACAGGCGGCTGGGAAACCGATGCAACCGGAAACAGGACATTCAATTGCGCCAGGTTAGGATATTCGTTCGACAGAGCCTTTCAAATCGCCGTCCACTACTCGGAGCCGGTGGAATCAGACACTAATGACGTAATGTTCTCCATCGTTTCCGGTCAGGACGTCTTGTGGTGTTCGACCTATCCTGCCTCGAGACGTTTCATTCCCATCCCGGCGAGTGATGGAATCGGCGTGGCTTCCGCGAGTGAAACCGGATTCTGGCAATCCTACAGGATGATGGATCCGACCCAGTATCCTCAGGGCTATTTCGGAAGGATAGTGCTGGGATTCGGGCCGTCCCGTATCAGTATAAACCCCGAGGGGCCGTTCGATCTGTCCGGAAATCCGCTCGATAGAGATCCATCGACGATCGCGGTGCGGAATCCCGTCACCGGTAATTGGGAGGGTTATGAGAAGGGGCAGGATTTGACGCACTGGTGGGGAGATGCCGGCAATTATTGCCATGTTGGATTTGACCATTCAGCGATTGGTCGTGTCTTAACTGATGGTGATGATTCAGATTTGAAATTCGAGGTTCCGCTCCTCCCTACATTAATTGATGGCGTGCTGATTGGTGATTGCAGTTTCGTGAACGGATTCTGGATGTTCGTTCAGGATCCATATTCTGAAAGATTGTTCTGTTCAGTTGTACGTCCGAATGGTACCGGAATGGGAGTATGCTCTATTTACCCAATTCCACATTTATATCGAGTTGATTATGGGTTCGCGAGCGCAGATTCCCACTCTTGTGTGGATTTACGTCTATCGACAGACAGGTATCAATGGTTCTGTGTTATGAATGCATATCTATGCGATGTGCCTTTTTCCGATATCCATGCTACGGGCATTGTGGTCTGTGTCGATTGCCAGCACGGAGTAGTAATGTCAGCACAGATATTTTCCGGTTACGGCAATCCTGTTCACCCGGTCCACGCCCTTTTTGGACCATGCTTTGGCAGTATCAGGCTTGTTTCAGATACGACCGACACCGTCGAGGTATCATATATGCTTCCCCGTGAAGTCTATCCAGAATACGATACATTCTACGTGTATCTCACTCCTCCTTCAAAAGCGAGCCTGTCTGGTTCGCAGGTTCAATCATTCAATGACGAATACGACCACCTGAACATACCTGCCGTGGTTGAGGAAACCCCGCCCTCCCTCACCCTGGAGAGAAACCCTTCAGGTAAAGAAATCGTCATGATCCTCTCGTCGATTCCCGAAGAGGAGATGGATGTGGTTCTGATCGATCTTGCCGGCAGAACCGTATTACGAAGAACAGCTCTGGAGATACGGGATGAACGGTGCAGGATCACCGTAGACACGAGCGGTTTGCCGAATGGTGTCTATCTGTTGAGAGCATCCGGGGGCAGGACGACTCTGCAGCGGCAGGTAGTGATACTACGCTGAACCAGTTGCAGGGCCGGTTCATACGTGGTTTGGCGTCCGGATCTTCTCGGTTCCAAACTTTGTGGGCCGCGAGACCCGTATTCGGCAGTCGGCGGTTCCAGTCAGGAGGAGCCGGCTACAGCAGGTCGACCGGGTCGACGTCGACGTCGAGCTGGACGCCCTTCGGCGATGTCTTCTCGAAGCTGTCGCGCACCGATGGGATGAGCCGCCTCAACGCGGGGCGGCGTGCGGAGCGCGCGAGCGCGCTGTAGCGCCAGCGGCCGCGCAGCCTCTGCAGTATGGCCGGGGCGGGCGGCAGGAACCTGACTGCCGGTTCGACCTCCAGGCCGGCCATCGTCCTCCGTGCGGACTCCGCCACCCTCCTTTCGTCCGGCCCGGACCAGACGAACCGCACGAGGTGACCGAAGGGCGGGTATCCGAGGAGTTTCCTGACGGGCAGCTCCGATGCCAGGAAGGATGCGTAGTCCTGGGCCATGGCGGCCGCGAAGGCATTCGGGTCGCTCGTTTCGACCAGCACTCTCCCGGGGATCTCTCCCCGCCCCGCCCTTCCCGCAGCCTGCATCACGAGCTGGAAGGCCCGCTCGGAGGCCCTGAAGTCGGGGAAGGCAAGGGCCAGATCGGCCGCCAGTATTCCCACCAGCGTCACTCCGGGGAAGTCGTGGCCCTTCGCCACCATCTGCGTGCCCAGGAGCACGTCCGCCTCACGCCTGGCGAATCTGGCCAGAATCTCCCAGTTGGCGCCCGGCGAGGAGACCGTGTCACGATCCATCCTCATGACACGCAGGCCGGGCAGGGCCTTTGCGAGGAAGGCCTCGACCTTCTGCACCCCGGGGCCGTCGGTTCTGAAGCTGCCGCCGCCGCAGCCCGGGCACCGCACCGGCGCCTTGATCCACCATCCGCAGTGATGGCAGCGCAGTATCCCGCCCCTGGAGTGGAAGGTGGGGCTGATGCCGCAGTCGGGGCACGTCTCCCTGCGGCCGCAGCTCCGACAGATCCGCGAAGGGGAGAAGCCGCGGCGGTTGAGCAGCAGTATCGCCTGGCCGCCGGCCTCGTGATTCTTCGCGAGTTCCTCGACCATCTCGGCCGGGACGGGCGGCGGTTCGCAATCCGACCGGGGCGGGACGGCGGCGCGGACCTCCGGCATCGGCCTGCTGCCGATCCTGGACGGAAGGGTCAGCAAACCGTACCTGCCCGACGAGGCGTTCCCCCAGGACTCCAGCGAGGGAGTCGCCGACCCGAGGACCACCGGCACCCCCTCGACGGACCCTCTGATCACCGCCAGGTCGCGGGCGTTGTACCGGGGCAGCTCCTGCTGCTTGTAGCTCGGGTCATGCTCCTCGTCCACAATGATCATCCCGACTCTGCGCAGCGGCGCGAAGACGGCGCTCCGCGGGCCGATCGCAATGCTCCTCTCCCCGGAGGAGAGGTCGCACCAGGCCCTCGTCCTCTCTGAAGGGGAGAGGGCGCTGTGCATGACGGCCACCCTCCCGGGGAACCTGCTCTCGAAGCGGGCCATGAGCTGGGGTGTGAGGGAGATCTCGGGCACCAGGACGACGGCCTGGCGGCCTTTCGAGATGGAATCGGCGATCGCCCGGAGGTAGACCTCGGTCTTCCCGCTGCCGGTGACGCCATGGAGCAGGAACACGCCGCCGTCCGCGCGGGAGATCCTGTCCAGCGCCTCATCCTGCCCGGGTTCGAGCGACTCCACCACGCGTCCGGCGAGCAGACCGGCAGAATCGGGGGCGGCTGCCGGTTCCGCGGGCCGGATCGTCGCCGCTCCGGCCTTCACCAGGGCTTCGAGGGAGGCGCGAGAGGCGTCGGCCTCCCTCAGCAGGGAACCGAGCAGCACACGCTCGCTGCTCCGCGACAGGATTTCGAGTATGGAGGCCTGTGCCCGCGCCCGCCTCCTGAGCCGGACGGCCATGCCTGCGAGTTCGTCCGGCGGCAGTGCGGGCACCACCATGAGCGACTGCCGATCGACGCGCCTGCGGGCGGGCTCGAAGCGCGACTCCAGATGCCCTGCCGCCTCCAGCTCGGAGAGCTGCGACATCAGGATCGAGCGTGACGGGAATCCCGGCAGGAGATCGTCGACGGGGACGAAGGAAGACCCGATCAGGCCCATCGGAGGAGGGCCGTCCGGAGCCGGTCTTCCAGTCGCCCGGACCGACATCCGTATGCCGGAGGCGGCCGGGAAGGCTGAAGCCAGCATCATGCCCGGAGGGGCGGCATAGTAGTCGGCCGCCCAGCGCACGAGAGCAAGGACCGACGGAGGGACGAGGGGCACGCTGTCCAGCCTCGATTCGACGTATTTCAGATCTATCCCGGAAGGTGCCTTCGCCCTGTCCCAGATCCACCCCCTCAGCCTCTCCCTGCCGAACGGCACCTCGACCCTGCATCCCTCGAGGGTTCCGCCGGCCATCTCCCTCGGCATCAGATAGGTGTAGGTGCGCCAGACCGGCCGGGGAACGGCTACCTCGACGGCCGTGACGGGCTCAGGCATCCGCACCCGCCCTCCGCAGCACCTCTCTCCTGGCTTCCGCAATGCGCAGGGGCAGCGGGGGCAGGGTCGGGAACGAGCCGCAATCGTAGAGGACCACGCCGTCGACCATGACCAGCCGGACCCTGGAGGGCCAGTCGAGTTCGAGTACGAATCTGACGGGATCCTCGGCTGCTTCGAGTTCTCCGGCTTCCTCGGGGGACGGCTCGATAAGAACGAGATCAGCAGCGAAGCCTTCCGATATCCTCCCGTGGCCGGTGCCGAGGAGGCCGCCCGCCGTCTCGGTGGCCGCCTTGAGCCAGAGCCTTCCCGACACCGCCGCCGGCGATCCGGTGACAGACATCAGGGCCATCCCGAGCCGTGCGTCGGAGGCGAGGTCCAGCCGGTTGTTGCAGGCGGCCCCGTCGCTGGCCGGCAGGACTCGGACCCCGTGGGAGAGGAGGCCGGGGACGTCGGCGATGCCGCTGCCGAGTCTCAGATTGGTCCAGGGGCAGTGAGCCGCGGCGGTTCCGGTTGCGGCCAGGATCTCCGGCTCGCCCTCGGAAAGGTGGATGCAGTGGGCGAGAACGGTCGATGGGCCCAGGAAGCCTCGATTCTGAAGGAACCGCACGTTGCCCCCCTCGCCCGCAATGGCCTGATCCTTCACTTCGGCGGGGCTCTCCGCGCAGTGGGTGGTACGAATCCTGCCCCCTCCGAGCCCGGCGACCCATTCCCACAGGCCGTCCGAGCAGGACAGGGCGAAGCGGGGGGCAAGGGCGTGGCGGACAAGCCCGCCGCATGCGGCGCTCACCCTGTCCGTCTCCTCCGAGAGCCATGCGAGATCCCGCGCCAGACAGGCGGGCCCGGCGTCCATGAGCGCGTTGGCCGCGTGAGCCCTGATGCCGGACCGCCGCAGTATGTCCACGGTGGTGCACGAGCCCTCCACGCTGCCCACGTCCAGAAGCGCCGTGCATCCGGACGAGATGATCTCCCTCAGGGACACCAGCACGGACGTTGCGAGGGTGTCCGGCGTATGAGCGGATTCCAGCGGCCAGATGCGCTCGGAAAGCCATTCCATGAGGGTCCTGCCCTCGGCGGTGCCACGGAACAGCGTCTGGCAGAGGTGGACGTGCGGCTGGACGAGCCCGGGGATCGCGATGCAGCGTGAATAGGGGCCGTCCGGAACGGCGGCCGCCACCTCCGAGATCCTTCCGCCCTCGACTTCTATCCTGAATCCTCCGCGGCGCAGGCCGCTCTCCCAGTCCATAGCGAATCCAGTGCGGAGTTCCATGCGGACGGCCTTTCGGTTCGGGTGGCGGATCCTTCGGGGAACATACAAATTGACCGGAGGAGAGGCCTTTGGCGATAATCACCGTTTGTCGGCCGGCTCCAGACGACGGCTCACCCTTCCGGAACGGGGATTTCATGAGGATTATAGCTGCACTCTGCCTGGCGGCCTCGGCCTCGGCTCTGGCCGCGGATTACGTGATGGACACTCTGGAAAACGGTCTGACCGTGATCGTCTCGCCCGACGAATCGGCTCCGGTCGTCACGATCTGCATCGCGGTGAAGACCGGCGCCACCTGCCAGACCGAGGCCGACTGCGGCCTGGCGCACTTCTACGAGCACATGTTCTTCAAGGGCAACGCCTCCATCCCGGACCAGACGGCGTACAACGAGAGGATGGGCGACCTCGGGATAGTCCAGAACGGCTCCACCTCGGACGAGATCGTCCGGTACCACATCACCCTCCCGTCCGAGCGGCTCTCCGAGGGGCTCGAGTTCATGTACTACGCCATCGCGACCCCTCTCTTCGACGAGGACGAGATGGCCATAGAGCGCAGCGTGATCCTCAACGAGTACCAGCGCAAGACCACGAGTCCCTACTGGAACTACTGGAAGGCCAGGGAGTCGGTGCTTTTCCCCTCCGCCCCGTGGAGATCGAACGGCATCGGGCTGCCGGAGGTGATCACGAGCGCCGACAGGAGCGTCATGGACGCCTTCAGGGCCAGCTACTACACCCCCGACAACTGTGCGCTCATCATCGCCGGCAGTGTGGACGCGGACAGCGCCTTCGCCCTGGCGGAGCGCTGGATGTCGCCCTGGGAGTACGGTGGAAGGAGCGACTACGACGCCCTGCCCATGCTGGTGGAGATGGACCGTGACACGACAGTCACGGTCCCCACGATCCCTGGCGTCGAGCTTGTCTCGATCGACTACGCCGGTCCCTCGCTCGTCACCGATCCCTCCGCCACCTACGCCGCAGACGTGTGGGGAACCTGCCTCGACATGATGAACGGCGAGTTCTATCGCGACCTCGTTACCAACGGGCCCTTCATGGACATCTCGGCCGGATTCTACACCCAGAGGTACGCCCCGGTGATCTCCTTCTACGGCACGCCCAGGCCCGGCAGGTCCGCCGAAGCCGTGGAAGCCCTCGAAATGGAGATCGAGCAGCTCCTCTCCCCCTCCTACTACGAGGGATACGATCTGCACGCCGCCACCGAGAGCCTCAGGAGACACAGACTGCTCTCGGAGGAGACCTCCTACGACGTCGCCGTCGAATCCCTGGCGTTCTGGTGGGTGGTGGGCGGCGGACTCGGGTACTACGACACCTATCTCGACAGTCTGGCCTCCGTTTCCATGGAAGACATCACCGCCTTCCTGGACGAATACGTCTCCGGGAGGCCCCGCGTGACCTTCATACTGTCTCCCGACGGAGGGGGGTGCCCCGAATGAGTGTGTCCGCCGCAATCCTGCTGGCCGCTTCGACGGCCTTCGCCTCCGTGCCCTCCGACGTGGAGGAGTTCACCCTCTCGAACGGGATCAGGGTCATCACGAGACAGACCACCTCCGCCAACGAAGGCGTCGCCGTGTTCCTCGAGGGCGGGTCCAGGATGCTCGACGAGGAGACGGCAGGCATCGAGAACCTCGCCTTCGAAGCCTGCCTGATGGGTTCCGGGAGGTATCCCGGCGAGACCTGGCGGTCGCTGATGGACGTCACCCAGGCCAGGATCGAGGGCGTGTACGGGTACGACTTCAGCGCCATCCGGCTGATGTGCCTGGAGGAGGACCTGCCGGAACTGCTCGACGCCGTGTCCGACTGCCTCATCCATCCCGAACTCGAGCCCGCGGCATTCGAGCGCACCAGGGACGGCCTGCTGCAGACGCTGCTGATCGAGGAGAGCGATCCCGACGAGAGGATCTGGCGCGTGGCGAACGAAGGCCTCTTCGAGGGTCATCCCTACAGGTTCCACCCCTCGGGAACGGTCGAGACCATGTCCGGTTTCTCGGCGGGCGACGTCGAAAACCACCTCGAAAACAGGCTTCTCGCCGGAAACATGCTCATATCGCACGTCGGCCCCACGGGCGCGGACGATCTCAGGGAAGTCCTGGAGGGCACCTTCGGGCGCATCGCCCCCGGCGGCGGTGACCTCACGCCTCCTCCTCCGTTCACGATCGCCCGCGACACGGTGATCTTCCAGCCGGAATCCACGGCTACCGCCTACATCGTGGGCAAGTTCCCCGCGCCGTCCCCATCCGATCCCGACTATCCGTTCTTCACTTCCGCGATGGACGTCGTAAGCGACCGCTTCTGGCAGGTCCTGCGCACCGAGCGCGGGCTGACCTACGCGCCTTTCGCCGGCGCCGCCTCCTCGATGCGGAACTGGGCCTATTTCTACGCGAGCACTCCCGAGGCGGCCGAGGCCTGCTCCCTGATGGCCGCCATCATGCTCGACGGAGCGGATGGAGGCTTCTCCGAGGGCGATCTCGCCGGAACTCTCGAAGTCGCGAGGACCGGAAGGCTCATGTCCCTCTCGTCCCCGTACAACCAGGCCTACATGCTGGGGATGTACCGGATACAGACCGGCGACTGGCGGAACCTCTGGATCTACGGCGATATTGCAAGAGACATGGACCCCGCGATGCTCGGAGAGGTCCTCACGAGATGGCTGGGCCCGATCTCCTGGGGCCTGGTGGGCGATCCGGGGGTCTGCGCCCCCGTTCTGTCCTCCCCGCCTTCGCTGATGGAGGAACGATGAGGATCGCTATGGCCGCAGCCGCGTTGCTGCTTTCGGCATCCTGCTCCATGTCCTCGACCGGCGCGGCCGTGCCGGGTGGAGGTGCGACGACGCTGGCCGGCACCGTCGAGGTGCTGGCTTCCGGCACTATGTCGGAGACCGTGATCCTCCAGGTGGATTCCACCGGAGAAGTTGTCGCCCTGGTAGGCGAGGAGGCCTCGTTCCTCCGTGAGATGCCCGGGGTGCCCGTAACGGTCACGGGGTTCTTCACGGATGAGGGATGGTCCGTCGATCCCGGCATCAGGAAGTTTCATGTAGTGGATTCGACCGCGGGCGAAGGCCACGGATACTCCGATCGCTACGAGGACTGACGGGCACGATCGGGCGCGCCGCGCAAGCGGCCCCCCGGAACGGCATCGATGAAAGACCACGAAGAGAAGCGCCCCCGCATTAACCGATCCAGCCTGAAGGCGATAGTCCGCCTCCTGTGGATGCACAGGAGGTCCATCGCCTTCGGCCTCGTGGCGCTGGTGTTCGTCGACCTGCTCCAGTTGGTCATCCCCAAGATCACCCAGCACGTGGTCGACGACCTCGCGCAGGGCTCGGCCACTCAGGAGAGGCTGATACTGGCCGGCGTCGCGATCGTGGTCGTCTCGATCCTGATGGGCGGCTGCAGGTTCATCTGGCGCTTCTTCATCATCGGGTCGAGCCAGAAGATCGAGCGGGACCTCAGGCAGGATCTGTACGACCACCTGCAGAAGCTCTCGCCGCAGTTCTACGACCGGACGAAGGTCGGAGATCTGATGGCGCACGCCACCAACGATCTTCAGGCGGTGAGGATGGCCTGCGGCATGGCGACGCTCGCCGCATTCGACTCGCTGATCCTGGCGATCGCCAGCCTCTCCGTGATGATGGTGATGAACGTCCGCCTGACGCTTCTCACGCTCCTGCCCCTGCCCCTGCTCGCTCTCGCGATGCTGCGTTTCGGCTCGCTGGTACACAGGCGGTTCATATCCGTTCAGGAATCCTTTTCCGCCCTCACGGAGCGCGTCCAGGAGAGCCTTTCGGGGATCAGGGTCGTGAAGGCCTACGGCGACGAGGCATCCGAACAGAGGTTCTTCGACGAGAGGGCCATGGACTGCGCCAACCAGAACATCAGGCTGGGCATGATCGGAGGCATATTCCACCCGATGATCGGGGCCCTCGCCATGGCCAGCATGGTGATCCTGCTGAGCGAGGGCGGCTCGATGGTCATATCCGGCGAGGTCTCGCTGGGCGAATTCGTAGCCTTCTCGAGCTATCTCCACACGCTGATATGGCCGATGATGGCCGTGGGATGGGTGGTCAACCTCCTCCAGAGGGGCACCGCCAGCATGGACAGGCTGGAGAAGCTCTTCTCCACCCCTCCGGACATCGTCGGAGGCGACAGCCCCGCGCCGGCCGACACGTCGATAGAGGTCAGGGATCTCAGCTTCACTTATCCGGGAACCGAAGTCCCCGTGCTGGACGGGGTCTCGTTCCGTCTCCCCGGCGGCTCCACCCTCGGGATAGTCGGCCGCACCGGATCGGGCAAGACCACGCTGGTCGAACTCATGATGCGCCTCTACGATCCGCCCGCCGGTACGATATCGATCGGCGGGACCGACATCCGCGACATGTCGCTTGAATCTCTCCGCGGGTGTTTCGCCTACGTCCCCCAGGAGACCTTCCTCTTCGCCATGAGCGTGGCGGACAACATCGCGTTCGGAACGGAAGGGATGCCCCGGGAGCGGATCGAGGATCTGGCCCGGGAGGTGCAGATCCACTCCGAGATCGAATCCTTCCCCGAGGGTTACGACACCCTGGTGGGCGAGAGAGGCGTCACCCTCTCCGGCGGCCAGAAGCAGAGGATCGCCATAGCGCGCGCCCTGGCCACCGATCCGGACATCCTGGTTCTCGACGACGCACTTTCGAGCGTGGACACCGAGACGGAGGCGGCCATCCTCTCGACCCTGTTCGAGAGTCTCGGCCACAGGACCGGCGTCGTCATCGCACACCGGATCAGCACGGTGAAGAGGGCCGACCTGATCATCGTCCTCGACGAGGGCAGGCTGGTCGAGTCCGGCACGCACGAGGAGCTGCTCGGCCTGGGCGGCACCTATGCGGATCTCTACAGGATGCAGCAGCTCGAGGAGGAGGTCAGGCGCCAGCCTTCCGGGGGAGGAGGCGAGAGTCCGGATGAACGGTCATAGCCAATGGGATGCCGACCTGATAGAGGGCAGGGCCTACGACGGCAGGCTGGTGAAGAGGCTTCTCGCCTTCGTTAAGCCCCACCGCTGGCTGGTCATCCTCGCCTTCCTCTTCATGGTGGTCTCCACGGCCGTGGACCTCGTCATCCCCTACATCACGAAGATCGGCATCGACCGCTATCTCGCCCGGCTCTACCAGATCTACGAGGGCACTCCGGGAGGCTGCGACTCCCTGATGGCCCTGTCGCCGGCCGAAGGCGACTTCGTGAGGCTCGACGAAAGCATGGTCCTGGTGCGCAAGGCCTCCCTGGAGTCTCTGGACCCCTCTGACAGGGTCGCCCTGATGTCGGACCCCGGGCTTGGGTCGCAGACCTTCTACAGGTTCCCCGAGGATGCGATACCCGAGCAGGACAGGGTTGAAGGCTCCCTGACAGCCGGAGGGGAGCTGCTGATCCCCGAGACTTCGATCTCCGAAGTGCCTCCGGGCGTACTCCTTCGCTTACGCGGAGCGGACCGCGACGGGATCAGGAGGCTTGCCCTGATCGCGGCGGCGGTCGTGCTGCTGGGCCTCGCGATCAGCTACGGCCATGCCGTCACCCTCGAAATCGCCGGACAGAGGTCGATGTACGACCTCCGGTCGGCGCTCTTCTCCCACATACAGAACCTCTCCCTCTCGTTCTTCGACCGCAACGCCGTCGGCAGGCTCGTCACCCGGGTCACCAACGACATCGAGGCGTTGAACGAGATGTTCGCCGCCGTGCTCGTAAACATGTTCAAGGACGTGCTGCTTCTCTTCGGCACGGCCCTGATACTCTTCCTGATGAACCCCGGGCTCGCCCTCGTCGCCATAGCGGTCACCCCACTGTTCGCCTTCGTCTCCGTGGTGTTCCGGCGGAAGGTCAGGGGAGCCTTCAGGGAGGCGAGGCGCCTGCTGTCGTCCCTCAACTCCCGTCTGGCCGAGGATCTCTCGGGCATCAAGGTCGTGCAGGTCTTCAGGAGGGAATCGGCCCGCAGGGAAAGGTACAGCAAAACCAACGAGGACTACTTCGCCGCCAACATGAGGCAGCTCGTGATCTTCGGCGTCTTCAGGCCGGCCATCGAGATAATCGCCTCCGCAGGCGTCGCGCTTGTGCTCGTGACGGGCGGTGTGAGGGTGCTCGGAGGGGCGCTCACCATCGGCGCCCTGGTGGCGTTCATCAGCTACGTGAGACAGATGTTCCAGCCCATCGCGGACATGAGCGAGAAGTTCAACATCATGCAGAGCGCGATGGCCTCGGCCGAAAGAGTGTTCGGGGTGATGGACACGGCTCCGGAAGTCACGGAGGCCCCCGACGCCGAAGCCCCTGCGGAGATGGCCGGGAGGGTCGAGTTCGAATCCGTGTCGTTCTCCTACGTAGAGGGCAAGCAGGTTCTGCGGGACGTCTCGTTCACCGTGGAGCCCGGCAGGAGCGTGGCCGTAGTCGGCCCGACCGGGGCCGGAAAGACCTCCATCATCAACCTGTTGTGCCGCTTCTACGATCCCTCGTCCGGGTCGGTGAAGGTGGACGGAAGGGATCTGAGGCGGATGCCGATGGCCTCGCTCCGTCGCAACATGGCCATCGTCCTCCAGGATGCGTTCATCTTCAGCAGGACGATCGAGGACAACATCAGGCTGGGTTCTCCGATAGGGACGGAGTCGGTCAGGAAGGCCGCCGAGATGGTCCAGGCCGACGGCTTCATCGAGAACCTTCCCGGGGGATACTCCGAGGTGATGGCCGAGAGGGGCGCCACCCTCTCGACCGGGCAGAAGCAGCTCATCTGCTTCGCCAGGGCGCTCGCCCACGATCCGAAGATCCTCATCCTCGACGAAGCGACCAGCAGCGTCGATCCCGCCACCGAGCAGCTCGTCCAGAAGGCGATCGAGACACTGATGAGGGGCAGGACGAGCATCATAGTCGCCCACAGGCTGAGCACCATTCAGAAGGCCGACGAAATCCTGGTCCTGGACGAGGGCAGGATAGTCGAGCGGGGCAGCCACCAGGAGCTGCTCGCCCGCAGGGGCATCTACTACAACCTCTATCTCCTCCAGTACCGCAACGGCTGACGCCCGTCGGCGCGTCTGCATTTGACGCCGGCCCCGTTCCGGCGTACCATATCGCCCGGGCGGTCCGCCGGGGTGTCTCCCCGCGGCGCCCGGAACGGAGTCGAGGCCCGGAAGGGCATCGAGATCCGGCTTACACGGAGGTGGGAATGTCGTTCCTTTGCCTTCTCGCAGCTCTTCTGAGCGCCTCGCCCGACCGGGGAGACCTCGAAGCGGGATTCGGAGGGGGCGTCTGGGTCCCCACCGGAGCGGACTTTGAAACCGGTCTCTCGTCAGGTCCGATGTTCGAGGCCGCGCTCCAGATACCCATGGAGCTCGGCTCCTGCATCTGGCTGCGCACCGGATACAGGTCGGCATCCACCGATTCCGCCGCCTGGGACGGGATCTCGTGCATACCTCTCCAGGTCGGTTACAGGATGTATCCCCTGTACCTCCGTTATGCCGGGCAGAGGGGTCTCGAGCCCTTCGTCGGTTTCGGCGCCGGAGGCTTCTTCGCCTGGGACGAGCCCGCGGGCGACGACGAGGACGGGGTGTCCTCCGGGGGCGGAATCGTCTGCATCGAGCTGGGAACCAGGATCAGGCTGGGCGATGCGACGTTCATGGACGTGATCGTGCGTCCGGAATGGATGCCCTGCGGCAGGGAGCTGGCAGGGGAGGAGGATCTGTCCGGCCTGTCGGCCGTGGCGGTGCTGCACTTCACCCCCTAGGAGCCCGGTCCGCCAGGGAGGCCCCGAGCTGCCCGCAGGCTCCTCCCGCAGTGGAGCCCAGGGATTTCCTTACGGTCGTCTCCCTGCCCATGCCCGCGAGTATGTCGAGGAACGCCCTCACGCGCCTGTCCGGGGGCCTGGAGAAGCCGGTGCCCGCTACCTCGTTGCAGGGGATCAGGTTGATCTTGCACCGGATCCCCCGGGTGAAGTCTCCCAGAGCCCGGGCCTCCTCCGGTGAATCGTTGATCCCGTCGAGCAGGCAGAACTCGAAGGTCACCGGACGGTTCTTGGCGTTCGAATAGCCTGTTGCGGCTTTTCTCACCTCGCGCAGGCTCCACTGCCGCGCGACCGGCACCAGCCGCTCCCTCGTCGCCTGGACGGCGCTGTGGAGGGAGATGGCAAGGCCGGTCTGCCCCGGGTGCGAGGCGAGCTTCGCGATCCCCTCGGGTACCCCGACCGTCGAGACGGTGATGTGTCGCGTACCGATTCCCGCCCCGCGAGGGTCCGTGATTATCGACAGGGAGTCCAGCACCGCGCCGACGTTGAGCAGCGGCTCGCCCATGCCCATGTAGACGACGTTCGTCACCCTGTCCTGGGAGAGCCTGCGAAGGGCGTTGAACTGTCCGGCTATCTCCCCTGCCGAGAGGTTCCGCATGAAACCGGTCCCGCCCGTCTTGCAGAAGACGCAGCCGACCGGGCATCCCACCTGTGAGGAGACGCAGGCCGTCACACGCCCCGGGCCCGGCAGGAGGACGCTTTCGATGGCGAGCCCGTCGCGCAGCGGGAAGACGAACTTCGAGGCGCCGTCGTCGGAGACGGCGCTCAGGGCCGGTTCGGGTCTCCAGATATGAGCGGACTCCGACAGAGACGACCTGAGGGCGGCAGGCAGGTCGGACATCTCATGGAAGCCGCCAGAGAGCCTGGCGTGGATCCATCGGAACACCTGGCCCGTCCTCCACGGCGGGAGGCCCATTCCTCCGAGCCAGGCGCCCATGCCGGCGAAAGTCAGCCCTCCTGCATCGACTTCGGGAATGCCTCCCTGACCGCGTGCTCCGTCGATGGCGCCACCTCTCTCCGCACTAGATATATTCGAAGTCTCGTTCATTCCAGTTGGAGGAAGATAATGGAAAAGGGAGAGAGGATCGGAATAATAGGCGGCAGCGGGCTCTATGCGCTCGAAGGCGTCGAAACGGAGGATACCGTCGAGTCCGTCACCCCCTACGGCTCCCCGTCGTCTCCGATCGTCCTTGCCTCCTTGGACGGACTGGGTCTCGCGTTCCTTGCCAGGCACGGGATCGGCCACGTCCTGTCACCCTCGGAGGTTCCTTACGCAGCCAACATATATGCCCTGAAGGCGCTCGGCGTGCGCAGGATCATCTCCGTCTCCGCCGTCGGCAGCCTGAAGAACAAGATCGCCCCCCGCGACGTCGTCATCCCCGACCAGCTCTGGGACAGGACCAAGGGCGTCAGGAGGTCCACCTTCTTCGGCGACGGCGTCGTGGCGCACGTCTCGTTCGGCGAACCCTACTGCCCCTGCATGAGGGAGATACTCGCGTCGAGCGCCGCGGAGGCCGGCGGAAACGTTCATCCAACCGGGGACTATGTCTGCATGGAGGGCCCGGCCTTCTCCACCAGGGCGGAGAGCAGGGTCTACAGGGCGATGGCCTGTGACGTTATCGGAATGACCGCCGTCCCCGAGGCCAAGCTCGCCCGCGAGGCCAACATCTGCTACGCCACCCTGGCCCTCGTGACCGACTACGACGCCTGGCACGAGAGCGAAGAGGAGGTTACGGTCGAGATGGTCATGGCCAACATGGCCGCCAACACCTCGCTCGCCGGCAGGATACTGGCTCTCGCCTCGAAGGCCGTCGCATCGCACGAGTTCGACTGCGGATGCCGGAACGCATCGAGGAACGCCGTGATGACCGCTCCGGAGAAGCGCGACCCCCGCCGTATGGAGGATCTCAGGGTGGTGCTCGAGTGATGACGGAGCTGCCTTCTTGACCGAGACCCTCTCCACGATGGGCGAGAGAGGCTTCATAGCCCGGCTGCGCTCCGCGTTCCCCTCGCTCTCGCTGGTCGGCGACGATGCCGCGGTGTTCGGAGGGCTCGCCTGCCCGGTGGCCACCGTGGACAGCTTCGTGGAAGGCCGTCACTTCCTGCGCTGGTGGTGCGATCCCGAGGTTCTCGGCCGGCGCCTTCTCGAAGCCGCGCTAAGCGATCTGGCCGCCATGGGAGTCTCCCCCGGCCACGTCCTCGTGTCGCTGGCGGCTCCCGGCACGCTCGAATGGAGCTGGCTCTGCGGTTTCTACCGCGGACTCCAGTCCAGGGGCGACTGCGTAATCGCCGGAGGCGAGACCGTGGCGTCGGAAACCCTGGTGATAACGCTCTGCGCCGTCGGCGAGGGCGGGAACCCGGAACGGCTGCTCAGGCGCGGGGCGCTCTCGGCGGGCGATGCCCTCTGGGTGACGGGTCCGCTGGGGAGGGCGCTCGGCGTGTCCGCCCGTATGGAGGCCTGCGGAGGATTGCACGGCCCCGGTCTGGAGCCCGCCCGCGAAGTGCCTGAGGAGGAACTGGAGCTGCTGAGGGCCTTCCTGAAGCCGCGGGCCCAGTTCAGGGAGGCGGGTATTCTGATCGGAAGAGGGGTTCGCTGTGCGATCGACATCTCGGACGGCCTCCTCTCCGAAGCCGCCCATCTGTGCAGAGAGAGCGGCCTCGGCTGCGACATCGAACTCTCCTCGGTCCCCCTGTTCGAAGCCGTGCGCGGCAGCGAGCTGGAGGCCTGCGCCGCCGGCGAGGACTTCGTACTGCTGTTCGGTGCGCCCGAAGGCCGCGATTTCACGGAGTACGGATTCCACCGGATCGGCAGTTGCTCGGAGCATGAGGGGATACGGATCACATACGAAGGTTACGGGATAGAGGCCATCGATTCGGGATACGACCATTTCGGCCCGTCCTCGCCCGGCCGTCGGGCGGGAGGTCCGGGAGGCGCCGGCGGGGGCCGGCACGGAGTCTGAGGACATGGAAAGACTGCTCGGGATACTTCGGAAGCTCGAATCCATCCCTTCCCCGTCCGGGATGACCGGCGAGGCGATCGCCTTCCTCGAGGAGACCGCCGCGGAAGCCGGGCTGGCCTCTTCGCTGACCAACAAGGGCGGGCTGCTCGCGGGCTGCCTGGAGGAGCCGGAACTCATGGTCGCGGGGCACGTGGACACTCTCGGGGCGATGGTCAGCGGCATCAGGCCGGACGGGAGCCTCTCGTTCTCCTGCATCGGCAGCCCCCTGCTGCCCTCGTTCGAGGCCGAGTATGCGACGGTGTTCACCTCGACGGGCGCAACCTTCCGGGGCACCCTGCTCCTGGACAACCCCGCCGTCCACGTGAACAGGGAGGCCGGCACGATCGAGAGGAAGCCGGAGAACATGCACCTTCGCCCGGACGTGGAGGCGAAGACCAGGAAGGACGTCGAGGCGCTCGGCATCGGGACGGGGGACTTCATCTGCTTCGACCCGAGATACGAGGTTACCGACACGGGATTCGTCAAGTCGCGCTTTCTGGACGACAAGGCCGGCTGCGCCGCGATGGCGGACGCAATGCTCGCGCTCGGCCCCGGCGGCGTGGATGCGGGGCGCGTCTGCTTCTACTTCACCAATTTCGAGGAGGTGGGGCACGGCGCCTCCGCAGGGATACCGCCGACGGTACGGAGGATGCTCGTCGTCGACATGGGAGTGGTCGGGGAGAAGGTCGACGGCATCGAGACGGCGGTGTCCATATGCGTGAAGGATTCCAGGGGACCATACGACTTCGGGATGAGGAACAGGCTCGTCGAGCTGGCGCGCGACGGAGGGATACCCTTCAGGCTTGACGTGTTCCCGTTCTACTCGTCGGACGGCGGCGCGGCCCTGGCGGCCGGGCATGACGTCCGGGTTGCGCTCGTAGGCCCCGGGGTATCGGCTTCACATGGAATGGAGAGGACCCATGTGAAGGGCCTGAAGGCGACGAGGGATCTCATAGCGGCCTACGTGAAGGGCCGTGACGGATCGAGCACGGGGGGAGGTGTCGCATGAGCGGATCCGCGCTTCTGGCGCTGCTCTGTGCCCTGCTCGACTTCATCGAGCTGGGCGGGGGCGGGCCGCTGGTCACCAACCGGCCCTACTGCGGTTCTTGAGCCGACCTCGGTAGAAGGTACCAGGTTCTGGTACTGTCGGATGAGATGAACGGGGCGGCTTCGATCACGGAGGTGGGTCTCTACGGGACTCACGACGCGTTCAGCGAGGGGGACTTCTACAACGCCGAGATACTGCTGTGCAACACGACGGCCGGGGAGCTGTCCACCTCCTTCGAGGACAACTACACGGGCTTCACGCCTGTCAGGGTCTGGTCCACGGACACGCTGTCGATCGACTGGACCGCGCCGGGATGGAACGGGCAGGTGTTCGACACTCCCTTCGAATACGACGGGACGCACAATCTGATAATCGAGTACAGGTATTTCGGCGAGAACGGCAGGACGATCAACACCGGGGCGTTCTATCCCCCGACCCCGAATCGCACTCTGGACGCCGGTCTCCCGACCTCCTCGACGGGCAGGCTGCTGGGTTTCATGACCTCGCTGCGCATCTACTACGTTCCCGCCATAGGCATCGACGACGACGAACCCGTGGCGGGCCCTGCGCTCACGGTGGAGGAGAGCCCTTCCAGCGCCCCGCTCCTCGGGCTTTCAGTCCCTGAATCCGGCATCGCCGGGCTGTGGCTCTATTCGCCCGACGGCCGTCTCGTATGGGAGTGGTCCGGCTGGTGTGAAGGCGGTGTCGTTACGACCGTGCGGTGCCCCGGCGGGGAGCTGCCCGCGGGCGTCTACCTGGTTCTGATGGAGGCGGGAGGCGCGTCCGCCTCCGCCAGGATCGCGATCCTGCATTAGTGGAGGAGGACACGCCGGGGAGGCGCAACCCATGAAGAAGCCCCGGCACAGCCTCCGGCATCTCGCCGAGTACTCCGCCCTGAGGGCCGTGGTCTTCGCCCTCGACCTCATGCCGCTTCGCATGGCGCTGTGCTGCGGGGCGGCGATGGGCCACGCCGCCTGGGCGCTCGGGATCAGGCGGAAGGTTTCCCTCATCAACCTCTCGCTGGCGTTCCCGGAGATGTCCGGGCGCGACAGGGCTGCGATCGGAGCCCGTTCCTACGCGAATTTCGGCAGGTTCGCCGTGGAGTTCGCAAGGCAGCGGAGGCTCGGGCGATCGCACATCGAGAAGCATGTCCGTGTCGAGAACCCGGAAATCATGAAGCGGCTCGGGGAGGAGGGCGGGATCGGCCTGGCCTTCCACTACGGCAACTGGGAGCTGCTCGGCGTGCTGCAGAGCTATGGCGGCGTGAGTACACGCTTCCTCGTGGGCAGGCAGCACAACGCTCTCGTGGACGGCTTCGTGAACAGGCTCCGGTCGGTCCACGGCATCGGCCTGATCAGCAGGGACGGAGCGATGAGGGAGATCTTCAGGACTATCCGGGACAGGGGCGTGGTGGCTTGGCTCTCGGATCAGGATGCCGGCCGCGCCGGAGTCATCGTGGATTTCTTCGGCATGCCGGCGTCGACTCCCCGTGGGGCTGCGGCAATCGCCGTGAAGCTGGGCTGTTCCGTCTATCCGACCTTCATGATACGCGAGCGCGGACCGTTCCACACGGCGGTCTACACCGAGCCGATACTGCCGCGCAGGGACATTCCCGCGGAGCAGGCGGAGGTCGAGCTGACCCGGCTCTATACGAGCCGCCTCGAAGAGATGATAAGGCGGCGCCCCGACCTGTACTGGTGGCCGCACCGCCGCTGGAAGACCACCGGCCTCTACCGCGGGCGGGAGGCGGTCCGCGAGGGCTGAGGCGGCCTCACGGGCCGCACGGAGCGATGGGGGATAAAGAAAGGGGCGCGGCCGGAGCCGCGCCCCTCGCTCTTGGACGAGTCTATCTGACGACCGTCATCCGGGCGGTGTCCGAAACTCCGTTCACCGTCGAGCGGATGAAGTAGATGCCGTTGCCCATGCCCTCGGGAAGGTTCCAGATGAAGGAATGGGTTCCCGAAGCGATGTCGCCGGAAGGGATATCGGACACGATGCGGCCCGTCAGATCGAAAACCTCGATCCGGGCGCGTCCGGCTTCGCCGGTGTAGAGCTGGAACATCGCCGAACCGCTGACCGGATTCGGGTTGATCGCGCTCATCAGCACGCCGGGAGCGGGAACCAGCCCTACTGATTCCTCGACTCTCACCAGGAGGGCGGCCTGGACTGCGGCCAGCGCATCGATGCGGCCGGAGCCCGTGGCGTTGTCCTTGCCGGTGGGAAGCAGATCCAGGGCCGTCTGCTCCATTATCTGGTCGATCTGCGCAACGGTCAGGTTCGGGTTGGCGTCGAGCATCAGGGCGGCCACGCCGGCGACATGGGGGGTCGCCATAGAGGTGCCGCTCATGGTCATGTATCCGCCGGTCCTGGCGGTGCTTACCACGTTGACACCGGGTGCCGAGATGTCGGGGTCGATCAGCGGAGCGGAGACGGTGTAGTCCGACCACCAGGTGACGGGACCGCGGCTGGAAAAGGAGGCCACGGTGTCGTTGGAGTCAGTGGCGCCCACCGTCACGACGGCGGTCTGGCCGCCGTGCTGCGTCTGCTGGGGATGGAACCAGGGCGGCGGCGCGTCTCCGCTCGAGAGCACCGTTCCGGGGTTGGGGCCGCTGTTGGCGGCTGCGACGGAGTGGAACACGCCTGCGGTCAGGAGGTTGGCCTCGGCTGTGCGCAGGGTCATGTTGCCGTGCGAGGTGCCGAGCGACATGGATAGGACGGCCGCTCCGTTATCCGCTCCGAACTCCATCGCTTCGATCCAGGTGCTCTCGCCGCCGGAGTAGTAGTTGATGCGGAGGGCCATGCACTGTGCGCCGGGGGCGACGCCGGTCTGGGTCCCACCGGTGCCGTCGCCGACGATGGAACCTGCGCAGTGGGTGCCATGGTCGTTGTCGTCCATGGGATCCCAGTCGTTGTCGTAGAAGTCGTACCCGCAGTGACCTTGACTGTCGCTCCACATGTTGTTCGCGAGGTCGATGTGGTTGTAGTTGACGCCGGTGTCGATGACCCCTACGATGACGCCGGTGCCGTCGTATCCGAGCGCCCACACGTCGTCGGCGTTGATCTTGGTTACGCTCCAGACGATCGCCCGGTCGAGCTCGTCAGGGGTCGCCGGGTGCATGTCGATCGGCTCGATGAGGCCGGCTTCGGGATCTGCCGCGCTCTCGACGAGGAGCACGTCGGATCTCGAGGCGAGAGCCGCGATGAGTTCCGGGGTCGCCTCGCAGTAGACGGCGTTGGCCAGCCAGTGGGTCTTGAGGGATGAGCTGGAGCCCCCGGTCCGGGATTCGATCTCGTCGACTATTCCGGCCAGGGATACTTCAGCGTAGTCCTTCAGAGCGTCCACGACGAAGGCCTGTCTGTCGGCCCTGGACATGCCTGCGGTCGCCGAGGCGACCCAGGCTCCGTCCAGACCACCCCGGGCCAGGACGAAAACGGGCAGGAGGTCGTTCTCTCCAGCGTCGGCAAGCAGGGGGCGGAGGTTCGGGGATATCGAACCGCCCACCGCCAGAACCGTAACCACCATCAGAAGAAAAAGAGATCTCAAGGTGCCTCCTCTCTTGTGGAAATGAAGAATCCGACACGAAATCAAACATACTAGGCCGGACGAGGCGCTACAATGGGCGGAAGCCGGGCCGCCGCGCCCCCGGGCAGGCGTTGCCCGGCGTCGGTCATCCGGGTAGAATCCTGTATCGAGAAAGCAATGCGCCCGATCCCGAGGAGGACCATTTGCCCGGCCTGAACAGATTGTCCGTCCTTGGCTGCGGCAGATGGGGCAGCTTCCATCTCTGGTACGGAGCCGGTCTCGATCTCGAGGTCACCGGATGGGAACCCGCCGGGTCGGAACCCTTCGCCCTGCTCGAGAGGGAACGGCGTAACAGATACCTCGTCCTTCCGGACGGCGTCCGCCTCACGAACGATCTCGACGAAGCCCTCGACACGGATCTGCTGATCATAGCCACACCATCCCGCGAACTGGCGGGAATCTGCGGCCTCCTTTCAGGACGCGACCTGTGCCGCACACATGTCATCCTCTGCATGAAGGGGCTCGAGACCGGAACCGGCAGGAGACTGTCGCAGGTGTTCCTCGGAAGCGGCATCGAACCGCTCAGCCTGTCGGCCTGGGTCGGCCCCGGCCACCCCGTACTCCTCGTCTCGGGGCAGCCCACCTGCATGCTGATCGCCTCCGAGGACGACTCAGCCTCGGCCCTCCTCGTCGAGCGTCTCGGAAGCAGGCTCGTGAGGCTCTACAGGTCCAGGGATCTGGCGGGCTGCGAGATCGGAGCCGCCGCGAAGAACGTCATTGGAATAGCGGCCGGCATACTCGACGGGCTGGGCTGGCAGGGACTCAAGGGCGCCCTGATGGCCCGCGCCCCGGTGGAGGTCGCGAGGCTTGCATCGGCAACCGGCGGCGACTGGCGGAGCATCTACGGCCTGGCGCACCTCGGCGACTACGAGGCCACCCTCTTCTCAGAGCAAAGCAGGAACAGGCTCCGCGGCGAATGCCTCGCGACAGGCCGGCCCTACACGGAGGGGCTGGCCGAAGGGGTCGAAGCCTGTGCAGCCCTCCTGCTGCTCGCGGCCCGCACCGGGGTGGAGATGCCCATTACCTCCGCGGTCGGTATGGTGCTGGACGGCAGGGTCGCTCCCCGGGCCGCAATAGAGGAGCTGTTCGACCGCCCTCTCAAGGAGGAGTTCCCCTCCCCGCAGAGCTTCGTTCGATGACCGCCCTGGCTCTTGCCCTGCTGATGGCCGCCTCCGGAGAGCCCGCCGGGGCGAGGTACTTCTGGATGTCGGCCGACGGCCTCGAAACCACCGATGGGATCGACCGTCTGGTGAACCTCGCGGCGGCCTCCGGCGCGAACGGCATAATCGTGCAGGTCATGGGGAGGGGGGAGGCCTGGTATCACTCGGACCTGATCCCCGAGGCTCATGTCCTGGACACCTTCGATCCCCTCGCCCGTGTCCTGCTCCAGGCCCGTCCGCTGGGCCTCGAGGTCCACGCGTGGGTGAACGCCTTCCTCTCCTGGTCGGCGCCGACGCCTCCAGCGGACCCGGCGCACGTCCTGCTGGCCCATCCCGACTGGTTCATGGCGGACCTGGGCGGGCGTTCTTCCGCCTCCTATTCGCGGCAGGAGTGCGAAGCGGCGGGCATAGTCGGCGCCACCCTCTCGCCCGCGGTTCCGGGGGTCAGGTCGCGGCTCGCTTCGATCTGCGCCGAACTTGCGTCTAATTATGACATCGACGGCATACACCTGGACTACATCCGCTACCCGAACGCCTCCTTCGGATTCGAGCCGGAGGCCCGGGCGGGCTTCTTCCTCTCGACCGGAGTCGATCCCGTGACCCTCTTCCAGGGCTCCGGCCGGTCCAGACCCTCCATATCGGGCATGGAGAATGCCTGGCTCGACTACAGGGCGTCGCTCGTGACGGGGACGGTGCGCACGGTGAGGGCGGCTCTGAGGAGCGCAGCTCCGGACGTGACGCTGTCCTGCGCGGTCATGGCCGATCCCGGTTCCGCCCTGAGGGACTATTCCTGCGACTGGCGGAACTGGCTGGAGGAGGGGCTGGTCGATTTCGTCTGCCCGATGGCCTACACCACGAATCGATCCAGGGCGGGAGAACTGGCTGTCTCCACTACTTCGACGGACCCGGGATCGGTGGTCTACGGTGTCGCGGTCTTCAACCAGAGCCTCCGGTCGGCCCTCGTCGGCGCCACGCTCGCTCTGGACAACGGAGCCCGCGGAATCTGCGTCTACAGCCTGAACACGTTCGATCCGGCCGACTGTTCCGCACTGAAGTCCTTCTGGGGATCCTCCGGACGGCCCTTCCATCCTCTCGATCCCGGCCTGTTCCAGATGACGGCGAGGTTCTCCCGTTGAGGCTCCTCATGCTGGCGAGCGGTTCCGACGGCAACTGCATGCTGGTTGAGCACGACGGCTGCTCGGTTCTGATCGACGCGGGCCTGTCCTGCCGGGAGATCAGGCGGAGGATCGAGCTGGCTGGCGCATCCATGCCCCAGCCGTCGGCCATCTTCCTCACCCACGAGCATTCGGACCACGTGAAGGGCGCGAGGGTGACCGCGAGAAGGCTGGGCGTCCCGGTGATCTGCACCCCGGGGACTGCACGGGGGACTCCCGGCCTCCGCGATGTGCCGTGCGTCCGGACACTCGCGCCGGGAGGTTCCGTCGAGACCGGTCCCTTCGTGGTGACCAGCTTCCTGCTGCCACATGACGCAGCCGAACCGAGCGGATATGTAATCGAGTGGGATGGAGGGCGGCTCGGAATCGCCACCGATCTCGGCTGCTGGAGCCATCTCGTGGCGGAGAGCCTGTCGGGCTGCACAGGGCTCGTTCTCGAATTCAACCATGACGAGGATATGCTCTGGGGCGGGAGATACCCGTGGCCGTTGAAGCAGAGGATAGCCTCCTCGAACGGGCACCTGTCGAACTCGGCCGCAGGTGACCTGCTCGGGGCGGTCCGCCATGAAGCCCTCGAATTCGTAATACTTGCGCATCTGAGCCAGGAGAACAACAGGCCTGCGCTGGCCCTCGAAGCGGCCCGGGCGGTTCCCGGATTCTGCGGACAGATACTCGTGGCCGATCAGGACAGGGCTTTTGCAGCCCCGTGCATCTAGGGTGAGGAGGTTTCCTTGAGGCTGACTTTGGCTCTCCTTGCGGTCCTCTGCGCCGCCTCCGCAGCGTCCGTCACCGCCGGGCTGTCGCTCGGCCCGGTGTTCCCGGCGGGTGGCTGGGGGGACAACATCAGTGCAGGACTGGATCTGCGCGCATACGGGAGATGGATGTTCAGCGAAGCGTTCGGAGCGGGGCCGGGGCTTGCCCTGACCATGCACGGGGACGCCTACGACGGCGATGCCTCGCTTACCGTGCTGACTCCCGAGGTAAGCGCCGCGTATCATCTCAGGCCAGGCGCCCGGAGTTTCAGCCCCGGGCTCGAGGTGGGCGCCGGCTGTTCCAGATCCAGACTCGAGGCGGGAGGCGGCTCGGACCCCGTGACCTGGGACCCGTTCTGGAGGGCCGGAGTCCGCTGGGAGTTCGGCCTCGGAGCCGGCCTCAGGGGGGCCGCAGGCTTCGATTTCCGCGGGATCATGGCCTCCGGGGAGTCGGCAGACGGATTCGCCCTCGTTTTCCGCGTCTCCAGGGAGGTCCTGCGATGAGACGGCTTCTGCCGATCCCCGTAATCCTGATTGCCGCGTGCGGCAGCAATCCTCTCTTCATGCGCCTGGGCGCCGACTACTACCCCGTCACCACGATCGGCACCCAGTGGGAGTACGCCATCGACGGCGGCGGGTTCGTCATCACCACCGTCGTGGACCAGACCGTGACCGGGGAGCGGAGCTGCTACAGGCTACAGACAGGTGCGGCCTACTCCTACTGGGCGAACGAGCAGGGCCGGCTGGACCATTATGAGGATCACAGGGTGATCTTCAACGGATACGAGGTGCCCGTGTTCCAGGCCTGGGTCACCTATCTGGACTGGCCGCTGTGCGTGGGAGCTTCGAGGGTGGACTCGGCTTCCACCTTCGTGACGACTCAGGGAGTCACGATCAGCCATGACTGGCGCCGCGAAACCACCGTCACCGGCATCGGCTCCCTCGCAGGCTGGGACGAGTGCTACATTCTCGAACAGGAGGAGCGGGTAGTGAACTGGGTTCAGACCGGAGGCTTCGACCCCGAGACACTGACAGTCAAAAGGACCCTCTGGCTCGCTCCGGATATCGGCCTCGTCCGCAAGACGACGCCTGACAGTACGCTTACTCTCACGAACTTCACCATGGGGGGCTGAGGCTTGTTGCAGGCATGGGTGTTCTCCGCGGCTTTCCTCGTCGCATACGTCTATCTGGTGTCGGCGGACAGGTTCAGGGGCTTCGCCGTCTGGGCGGCCGCTGCAGCGGCCTGCATCCTGTGCGCCGTCCTGGGCGGGGCTCCCAACCTGTTGGCGCTCCTGCGCGGGATCGACATCGGCATACTCATGATCTTCTCCGGCATCCTGCTCATCGCCGAAGTGCTCGTGGAGACCAAGGCTCCCGCATGGATCGCAGAGAAGCTGGTCACAGTCTCCGGGACGCTCGGAAGGGCGTCGCTCCTGCTCTGCCTCCTCTCGGGAGCCATATCGATGTGGGTCGAGAACGTGGCCACCGTCATGCTTCTCGCCCCGGTCGCCCTCGAACTCGCCCGCAGGCTCGAGGCCAATCCCGTTCCTCTCCTGATCGGCATCGCAATCTCCAGCAACCTCCAGGGGACGGCGACACTCGTCGGAGACCCGCCCAGCATGATCCTTGCTGCGGCCGAGAAGCTTACGTTCAACGACTTCTTCTTCATGGACGGCAGGCCCGGAATCTTCTTCGCCGTACAGTGCGGTGCGGTGGCGTCCGCCTTCGTGCTGTGGCGCATCTTCCGCAGGAACCGCAGGGTGGTCGCATGGCACGGCACCACACAGGTCACGAGCTGGGTGCCGGTCGTGATATTCGTCCTGACCATCGTAGGGCTCGCGCTGGCCAGCTTCTCGGGCTCGGCCGGACTCCCGGCCGGACTCACGCCCGGACTCCTGTCCGGGATTATCTGCGTCGTGGGAGGCCTCGTCGCACTGGTATGGCACACACTGAGCCACAGGGGCGTACTCCCGCCGTTTCTCAGATCCAGAGTCACCGACGAGGAGGGTTCCGTGCGGAACTCGTGGCAGATCATCAAGGGCTTCGATCTGGACACGGTTCTCCTCCTGGCCGGCATCTTCTTCATGGTAGGGGCGCTCGATACCTACGGCGTGATAGACTGGCTCGGAGGACTCATAGCGGACCTGTCCGGCGGCGGAGCGCTGTCCGCATACCTGATCATCGTCGCCGCCTCGATGGTGATAAGCGCCTTCGTCGACAACGTGCCCTTCGTGACGGCGATGCTGCCGGTGGTGCACTCGGTCGCAATAGACATGGGGCTTGCGGACTGGCGCTTCCTGTCCTTCGGGATGCTGATCGGCGCCTGTCTGGGCGGGAACATATCACCCATCGGCGCGTCGGCGAACATCGTGTCCATCTCACTGCTGCGCAAGGCCGGGTATACCGTCTCCTTCCGCGAGTTCGTGAGCATCGGACTGCCCTTCACCCTCGTCGCCGTCACCTTCGGCGCGGCGTTCGTCTGGTTCGTCTGGGGCCCCTACTGAGGTGGAGCGCGAGATCCTCCGCCTGGGCTGGAGAACAGACAAGGAGACCCGCGTAGTTTCAGCCGGGGATCTGAGGGGTTTCTGCCGCGACTGCGGCAGCCGCAGGGTTTTCCTGGTTGCGGATGCCCGGGTGATGAGCCTTCATTCCCAGGCCGTCCTGCGCGGCGTGGGCGACAGGCTGCTGGGCACCTTCGTGATGGAGGCCTCGGAGAAGCTGAAGACTCCCCGGACTCTCCAGGCGCTCTGGTCAGAACTGCACAGGGCCGGGGTGTCAAGGAACGACATCGTTCTGGCCGTCGGAGGCGGAATCGTGCTCGACGTCGGAGCCTTCGCCGCATCCACCTGGATGCGCGGGGTGCGGCTCGTCCTCGCTCCGACCACGCTGCTCGCCCAGGTGGACGCCTGCCTGGGAGGGAAGACCGCGGTGAACGTGGGCGGGGTGCGCAACCAGGCCGGCACCTTCTACCCGGCCGATCTCGTCTGGATCTGCGCCGAGATCCTCACCACCCTCCCGGAGAGGGAGTACAGGTGCGGCTGCGGCGAGATACTGAAGACCGCGATACTCAGTGGAAGCGCGGAGCTACAGGAGATCGCGGGCGGTCTGCCGCTGCCCGGGCGGGAGAGGACGGAGTGGAGCCGAAGGGCGGCCTCCGCGTGTCTCGCCTTCAAGGCCGGGATAGTCGAAGCCGATCCCGAGGAGAAGAGTGACAGGATTCTGCTCAACCTGGGCCATACTCTGGGACACGCCCTGGAGAGCGCGACGGGATTCGGGCTGAACCACGGCGAAGCCGTCTCCCTCGGGATACTCGCCTCCTCGATAATGGCCCGCAGGCTCGGGGCCCCGGCCGGGTTCACCGAGGAGGTGCTGTCCTGCCTCTGCGGGCTGGGCCTCCCCGTCAGGCTCCCCAGGAGGATCACCGGCCTGAGCAGGTTTCTGAGGCGCGACAAGAAGGCCCGTCCCGAGGGCACTACATGGATACTTCCATTCGGCTGGGGTGACTGCAGGCCGACCCTGCTGTCACCCGATGCGGAGGGCGAGCTGGTCGCGGGGGCGCTGGAAGAGATCTCCTGATGGAAGCCGCCGAGGGGTCTTTCTGGGACCACCTGGAGGAGTTCCGCAGGCGGCTGATCGTATCCCTTGCCGCAGTCGCGGTCTGCGCCATGGCGGCCTTCGCGTTCAGCGGCAGGCTCATGTCGCTTGTCCTCTCCCTCTCGCCCTGCGACCTGCAGACACTTTCCCCCTACGAAGCCATCACGGCGAGCATAAAGCTCTCCATGGCGGCCGGGCTGGCGGCGGCCTCCCCGGTTGTCGCGTGGCAGGCCTGGAGGTTCCTGGCCCCGGGCCTCTATCCGTCCGAGAGAAGGATGCTGCTGGCCGGGCTGGCGATGGCCGCCGTGCTGTTCTGCTGCGGGGTCGCCTTCAGCCTGCTGGTGCTGCTGAAGCCGACCCTCGCTCTCTTCAGGAGCTTCGAGAGCGGGATCGTGACGGGGAACTGGACGCTTTCCAACTTCATGTCGTTCATCGTACAGTTCGTCCTGGTCTTCGGCCTCTGCTTCGAGCTGCCGCTGGTGGTGCTGCTGCTGGCCCGGCTGGGGATAGTCGACCCGTCCACCCTCGGGAGATACCGGAGGCACGTGGTGATCGGCCTGCTTGTCCTCGGCGCGATACTTCCGCCGAACGACCCACTGACCCAGGTTCTCCTGGCGGTGCCTCTCTACATCCTCTACGAGCTGAGCGTTCTGGCGGCGAAGGCGATGAACGCGGGCGGGCGGAGGCGTCCGGAGATCAGGTCCGGTTCTCCCGATCCCTGATCCGGCGCCGCCAGTCCCGGGCTGTGTCCTCGAGGCTGAGCGCCAGGGGCGTGGAGGCGCTCCAGCCCAGGAGGTCGAGGGCCGCACGGCCGTCACCCGTCAGGTCCATTACCGCGCCGGCTTCCGCCCGGGGCAGTCCGGCCGCGTCCGGAGCGGGTTGTCCGAACAGCACGCACAGCGCCCGGACTACATCCAGTCCGCTCGTGGACGCACCCGAGCAGATGTTCACGAAATGGACTCCGGATATGCCTGAAGAAAGCCACCGCACGTAGGCGCCGGCGACGTCCCTGACGTCCACGTAGTCCCTCTTCGGCTCCAGACTGCCGGTAACGAGCGGCGGCTCCGGCCTGCCGGCCTCCGCGAGGGCCAGCTTCCGGGCCACCTGCGGCACCAGCATGACAGGCTCCTGGCCGGGCCCGACCAGGTTGAACATCCTGAAGATGCAGATGGCGGGAACCCTCCCCTGGAGGGAATCGAGCACCGCCCGCTCCCTCGAGAGATGCGCGGCTCCATAGAAACCGGCGGGGGAGGGTGCACGGGACTCGACGACCGGCTGATCGCCCGCAGGAACGCTCCCGTAGACGGCGGAAGACCCGGCCAGAACGAATCCGCCGAAGTCCCCGCCCAGCGCCGCGAGCAGGTTCGCGGTGCCTTCGACGGCAACACGCATGGCGACGGCTTCCGGGGCCGTCCTGGAAGCTGCGGCCAGATGGACGACCGCATCGAAACGCAGTCCCCGGAGAGCTGCCCGGGTGGAGGCGGCGTCGGTGAGGTCGCAGGGGATGAAGCCCTCCCGGGGATGGTGGCTCGTGGAGGGGAGGTCGAGGCCCCGGGTCTCGAATCCGGCTGCGTCCAGCGCGCTGGTGAGATGCCGGCCCAGAAAACCGCCTGCGCCCGTGACGAGGATCTTCATCAGGTCAGGATGGGAGATAGATCCCTGGATCGGCTTCGAAGACCCTCTGCGCCTCGGAGTAGTCGTCCGGGTTGCCGATGTCCAGCCAGGCCGCGTCGGACTGGAACACGGAGACCGGGAGCCTTTCCGTCAGCATCCTGTGGACGAGATCCGGGAGATCGAACCTCGTGTCTCTCGGAATCAGGTCCACGGCCTCCCTTGTGTACCCGTAGACGCCCATGCTTACGTCGTATTCGAGAACCGGCTTCTCGGAGTAGTTCGTGACGAGCCCTTCGCGGTGATCTATGACTCCGAGGGGCAGCGAGACCGTCTTTCTGTGGGAGGCGATCGTGAGGAGCGAGGCGGAGCGTGAGTGCTCCTCGAACATCCTCCTGAAGTCCAGGGTGGTCAGCACGTCGCCGTTGAGTGCGAGAAACCTGTCGGGCAGATCCTCGATCAGGGTGAGGGATCCCGCAGTTCCCAGGGGGGCCTTCTCCCGGACCCACCTGAAGTCGACTCCGTTCCTCTTCAGTTCGTGGTCGGAGAAATATGCCGCTATGAGTTCGGCGAGATGCCCGACGGAGAAGACCAGCTCCCTGAAGCCGTGGTTGACGAGCTGCCTGGCGAGTATGTCGATTATCGGATAGTTGCCCACTGGAACGAGCGGCTTGGGCAGGGCGGCGGTGTAGGGCGCAAGCCTCGTGCCCCTGCCTCCGCAAAGGATGACGGCCACTCTTCTCTCGGACAACTCCCGACCTCCGCTCTCAGACCATCCTGTGGCCGCCCGGGCGGCGGCGCTTCCTGCGCAGAATATAGCGGGCCATCTCGTAGAGGGTGTTGATGACTATCGAAGGCCTGTCGAGAGTGGAGTGGCCGGCCTTGCGCGGGGTGTACTCGAAGCCTGCCTGGCCGATGCTCACCCCGTTCCTCCTGAACTCCGCGACCAGCTCGGCGTCGTAGAACACCCCGTTGGCCCTCAGGTCGAGCTTTTTCAGTATCTCCCTGTGGAACATCTTCATGGAGAAGTTGACGTCGTGTACGTTCAGGCGGAAGACGAGCTGGACAAGGGTGTTGTAGACCCAGGAAAAGAGCGCCCGCTTGAAATTCTCGCGCTTCCCCACCCTGAAGCCTATCACGGCGTCGTAATCGTCCAGCAGGGGGACGGCTCCGGAAAGGCTGGCTATTTCGAACGGCTCGTCTCCGTCGATGTAGAGAATGATCTCCTTGGAGGCGTTTGCGAAGCCCAGCCTGATGGCGCTGCCGAGGCCCTCACGGTTGATCTGGTGGATGACCCTCACAGCATGGTGTTCTCTGGCCAGCAGGTCGGCTATCTCGGCGGTCCTGTCCGTGCTGCCGCTCTCGATGATCAGGATCTCGTAGTCCGACGCGATCGACGGCATCACGCTCATGAGCGAGCGGACGGCGTTCTCCGCGTTCTCCTCCTCGTTGTACATCGGCACCACGACTGAAATGGCAGGGAGCATCTGGCTTCCTTTCGGAGCGGGCGCGTGGTCTCCCGCGCAATCCGCCGGAGGACGGAGCTGTTCCGTTCCCCGTGCCGCGGAGTCGGCATCGGGCTGGGGATGCCGGTCGGCGACGGGCGGGTCAGGGGGTCGCATCCATGTCCAATATCGAAGGATTGCAGGCAGCGAACGCGTCGTACCAGGCGAACGTCCGCGCGAGGCCTTCCTCGAGTGCGATCGAGGGGGAGAACCCTGTGGCTTCTCGGAGTTTCGAGATGTCCGGGCACCTCCTGGCCGGGGAGCCCGTCTGCGAGGGCATGCCTGCGATCGGGGCGGCGTGGCCGGAGAGCGAAAGAATCATCTCCGCCAGATCGCTGATCCTGGTCTCGCGGTCGTTCCCGACGTGGAAGATCCCTTCGGCGCCTGATTCCATCAGCATGGAGACAGCGGCGCAGAAGTCGTCGACGTAGCAGAATGCGCGTGTCTCGTCCGGACCGAAGACTCTGAAGGGATTCTCCCTGCGGAGCGCCCGGATCGACATCTGGGGGATGACGTGGTCGAAGCCCATCCTCGGGCCGTACACGTTGTGCGGCCTCACCACCAGGGCGCGAAGGCCCTCGGATGCGGCCGACTGCATCACCAGGGCCTCCCCGAAGATCTTGGAGGCCGCATAGGAGTAGCGGGGGATACCCGGGTCGGCTATCCCGACGGGAACTCCCTCCGGCGTGGGTACGGGGACTCCGGCGGAGACCGGGAGCGCGCCGTAGACCTCGCTCGTCGAGGCGAAAACCATGCGGGCGCGGCATCTCCTCCAGAAGTCGGTGATGGTTATGGCGGAGAGGGCGTTCGTGCGGAGAACCCTCACGGGTTCGCGCGAGGCGGCCTGGATGCCGATAACCGCGGCCAGGTGCACTATCGTTTCGAAATCCGCGCCCAGCCCGTCCAGGGAGGAGCGGTCGGCCAGATCGGCCTGGACGAAGTCGATCCCCGGCCTGGAGAAGACGGCGGCCGCGTCGTTGTCGAGCCTGCCCCTGCTGAGGTCGTCCACCACGGTCACGGAAGCTCCACTGTCGAGCAGGCGGCGGACCATCCCCAGGCCGATGAAACCGGCTCCGCCGGTCAGGAGGACTCTAGCGGACTTCATGGCAGAGGCCCGCGTAGAGAACGTTCTCGGTTTCAGGGACACCGGAGTCCGTCAGGATGCGCCAGCAGTCGTAGACGAGGATCTTCCGCCCCGGGGGGGTGGACAGGGCTCCGGCGATGTCCCGCCTGTAACCGGGATGGTCGTTCAGCAGTACGATGGCATCGGCGGCGGCGATCCCGTCGTGGAGGGCGACGGGTTCCGCGCCAAGCCCGGCCGTGCATTCCGGGCTCACCCTGTAGTCGTGTCCGAGGATTCGCCCGACACGACCGGCTATGGAGGAGATGAAGGGCGCCGCCGGAGTGCCTCGCAGGTCGTCCGTCTCCGGAATCCCCTTGTAGGCCATGCCGCATGCCAGCACTGTGGCCGCACCCGGATCGGCCGTGATCCTGCCGAGCATTCGCATGAAGTCCTCCGCGGCCGTCCCGGGCATGGATTCGTTGAGTTTCCTGGCGCAGCGGACCAGCGAGAGGGAGGGATCCCTGTCGCCGAGCGATTCGAGGAGCAGGTACGGATCCTTGGAGAGGCATCCTCCTCCGACGAAGCCGGGTTTCGCGATCCTGGGACGGACGACGGCGAGACCCTCGGCGCGTTCGGTGTAGCCTTCGTTGGCCCCGCGGATCACCTCCAGCGGGTCTATGCCGTGGGTGGAGGCGAGGAGCGCCACCTCGTTGCCGAAACCGTAAAGCAGGTCCGTGTGGCAGTTGTTGACGAGCTTCACCATCTCGGCCGCCTCAGGCGAGGAGAGGCGGACGATGGAATCCGTGAGCCGGGAGAAGAATCGCTCCGCCAGATCGGCGCTGCGATCGTCGACGGCCCCGATGACCTGGGGAAGGTTGCGCAGCTCCATCAGAGCGGCGCCCTGGACCGTCCGCTCCGGGCAGAATGCGAGGGAGGCCTCCGGATTCCTGCCGCGGAGGGTCGCCAGAACGAGGGTCCGCGAGGTGCCGACCGGCACCGTGGAGCGGACGACGACCAGACCGTCGGGCGGCATCCTCCGAGAGATCTGCGCGGCTGCGTCCTTGAGGTTCGAGAGATCCGGAGCGCCGGTGGACGGATCGGCCGGGGTCGAGACGCAGATGATCGTGACCGGCGGCAGCTCGTCCGGCCACCCGGTGGCTGCGTGGAGGGAGCCGCCGGCGCAGCGGGCCAGTATCGCGTCTATGCCGGGTTCGTATATGTAGCTGCGGCCGGAGTTGACGGAGTCGACAACTTCGCGCCTTCTCTCGATGCCGAGCACCCGGAGGCCGGCATCGGCCAGGGCTGCGGCCAGAGTTATTCCGACATATCCGAGTCCGACTATCGCCACATCGTGACGGGCTGCCCGGGAGACCACCTTGGAGTACCGTCCTTCGATTGCGTTATCGACAACAATAGCCTGCCGGGGGGCTCCAGCGGAAGATGCCGGGCGGGAAGTGCGGAGGGAAGGGGTTTGCCAAACCGGTGAAGCTCTCGTTATCGTGCACTGTCTATAACGCGGGGGAGGCCGATGACCCGTTCCCGGATAAGTATCGAGACGGCGCTGGGGGTTCTGGCCGCGTCGCTCCTGGCGGCTGCCGCCTTCGGCCCGCTCATCGGCATTTTCTTCGATCCTCAGGATTTCAAGAGCTTCCTCGCTCCCCTCAGCGGGGGGATGGTGATCGCAGAATACATGGTGGAGAGCTGGAGCTGGTTCGAGGGAGCCGAAAGGGTCGGCTTCTTCAGGCCCGTGACCAGCCTCGCCTTCATGCTGGACTACCCCCTGTGGAGGGGAAACCCGGCCGGATACCGGCTGGACAACATCCTGATCCACATCGTCTGCTGCGTGCTCGTAATGCGTCTTTCGAGAGCCATCGGGGCCGGAAAGGCCGGGGCATCGATGGCGGGCGTCCTGTTCGCCGTCCATCCCGGGGTGCAGAACGCGGTGACGATGATAGTCGGCAGGCACGATCTCCTGGCGACCGCGTTCGGTCTCCTGGCTGTGACGGAGACTGTCCGGCCGGTCGCGTCCGGGACGCCGCCATCTCGTCGGGCACTTCTGCTGCCCGCACTCTTCACCGCGCTTGCTCTCGGCTCGAAGGAGCTGGGCATGGCCTGCCTGGTCGCCGTGCCCATGCTCTGGCTGCTCTACCCGGGGCCCATGCGCGCCTCGGGCGGGTTGTGGCTCGTCCCGGTCGGCACGGTCTTGGTGGGCATCGTTTATTTCGCGGCGCGCCTGATGGTGTTCGGCGGCATCGGCGGCTATTCGTCGATCAACCCGCCCGCTTCGATGCCTCTGCATCTCCTGGTGATCCTGCTCCAGGCGTCGGGGGCGGCATTCTTCGAGAGCTGGACCGTCGGCGCGGTCTGGCTCGCCATCGCCGCGGCGATGGCCGTGAACCGCCTGAGATCGGACCGGGCGGCATGGGCCGGGGCTGCGGTGATGGGATGCGTCGCGGCCCTGTTCGGATTCCAGACGGTGGCGGGGATCCCCTGCGCCCATTACGTCTATGCGCCTGCCTCCGTGGCATGCGCCATGCTCGGGAGGTTCGCGGACGACGGGAAGGGAATCCGCAGGGCTCTTCCATCCCTGGCCTTCCTGGCCCTCACGATCCCCGTCTGGTTCGTGGAGTTCCGGGAGGAGGGCATTGCACATTCGGCGGCGACGCTTTCTGCAGAGAAGGTGTTCGAGTCGCTGGAGGCGGTTTCGGACCGGTTCGTGCCGGGTGAACGTTACGAGATATGGAGCCCCGTGGAGGGGACCGCAGAGGAGCAGGAGATGAAGAATGTCCCGCTCTATATGGCGTTCCTCCGCCCCGGGGAGTGTATCCGGCTCCGCGTGGTGCGGGATGCTCCGCCGGATCCGGACGGGCGGGGGGTATTCTGGGAGAACGGCGGGATCGTCATCAGATGAGCGGGAAGGTGCGGATCCGCTGGGGCGTCGCCGCAGTCTACGCCGCCGTTTCCATCCTGCTCCCCTCTATCCTCCTGACGCTTGCGGGCCGGCATGCGCTGCCCCTGCTCGAGGAGAGGTTCCTCTTCCAGGCTCCCGGGTTCGTGCAGGCGAGGATACTGGTGCATCTGGCGGCCAGGGGTCTGGCGCTCGTCCTGCCGTCCGCCGGCATCATCACCATCTACCACGTGCTTTCCTCCCTGTCCGTGATGGCGATGCTGCTCTCCTTCAGAAGGCTGGTCGGCGCTGTTTCCACACACACGGATTGGCCGGATCGCGACCCGGCCCGGGACTGTCTCATCATCCTGGTGCCCGTGGCCGCCAACTACATCCTGCTCGGCGGTGTGTTCATGCCGGAGGACTTCCCGGCGATAGCGCTCTTCTCTCTGGGTCTGGCCATGCTGCTGGAGGGGAGGACGGGCTGGTTCTACGCGGTCTTCGCCGTCGGCTGCCTGAACAGGGAGACGATCGTCCTGCTGGTTCCTGCGTTCGTGCTGGCGGCGCAGACCGGAAGGTCGGGCCTGGGCGACCTCATCGCCAGGGCTCTCCATGCCGTGCTGCTTCTTGCGATCTGGGCGGGAATCCGGGCGTGCATCTTCACGCTGCTCTGCGGTGGTATTCCAGTTCTCTACGAGGACCATCTCGCGGAGAACCTGGCCTTCGTCCGGGATATGATCCTGATGAAGCCGCACGCCGCGAAGATGTGGCTGACGTTCGGCGGGATGTGGATCCTCGTCCCGTTCGCCTGGCGGAGGATGCCCGCGGTGCTCCGGCGCCTCATGATCCTTTTCCCGATCATGTTCCTGATAATGCTCAAAACAGGCAACTTCGACGGAGAGGCCCGCATCTGGAACGAACTTGTGCCCCTCGCCGCCCTCCCCTGGTTCGGTGTCAGAGGAAAAAACGTCAAAAACGCACCGATTTAGAGTTATATTCCGAATATAACTCTCTTTGTCCGACAAAATAGTCAGTATAAGAACCTAAAAAGCCTGAAGGATATGCTTAGCGTGAAGCTACGTATCCTGTATAATTCGGAGATATTTACAACCCGCAGATGCGTATTTGACGTTTTTCCCTCTGACACCGGACTTCACCGGACTTGACCCACAAACGGATGTTTGTATCGTTTCCCCGGAGGTGTCCGGGGTGACCGAGGAGATACTCGAAAAGGTCGAAGTCGTCTGCTGGTTCCGCGGCGGTGCGGTTCTGCCGTGCCGCTTCCGCTGGAACGGCCGCGTCTACCGGATCGCCCGCGTCTCCTCCTCCTGGGAGAGCCGCGAAGGCGAGCACCGGAACCTCCACTACACCGTCAGCACGATGTCGGGCGATGCGTACGAGATCCATCTCGACACCGGCAGCATGACCTGGCAGCTCGACTACGGATACGGCTCGACATGATGCCGGACGCTCCCGCCGGCGCCCCCTCCGGTCGCGCCATCCTCCACATCGACATGGACGCCTACTTCGCCTCCGTGGAAATCCTGGGCAGGCCCGAGCTCGCCGGCAGGCCGGTCATCGTCGGGGGGAACCCGGCCTTCCGAAGCGTTGTCTCCTCGTGCAGCTACGAGGCAAAGGCCCTCGGTGTGCGTTCCGGAATGCCCCTCCTGCAGGCCCTGCGCCTCGCCCCGGGGGCCGCCGTCGTGGAGGCCGACCAGCACAAGTACTCCTCCTACACGAAGCGCATCCTCGGCATCCTGCTCGAGATCACCCACAGAATCGAGCCGGTCAGCATAGACGAGGCCTTTCTCGATGCATCGGGCCTCCCGCACGACCCGGTCCGGCTCGCCATGGACATCCAGCGCAGGATACTGGAGCGTACGGGCCTCTGGGCCAGCGTCGGCGTCGGTCCGAACAAGCTGCTGGCCAAGATGGCCTCGAAGAAGGCCAAGCCCAGGGGAATACGAATGCTCGGGCCGGATGACATCCTGGGCTTCGGCGTGGAGAGCATCTGGGGCGTCGGCCCGGGCACAGCCTCCATCCTCCGGGGCTACGGCATAGGCACCGTAGCGGATATGAGGCGGCTTCAGCTTCCCGTGCTGAGGCTCATGCTGGGGAGCGCAGGAGAGGCCCTCTACTTCCTCTCACGCGGGATCGATCCCAGGGAGGTAAGGCCCTTCTATGAGGAGGAGGCACCCAAGTCCATAAGCCACGAGCACACCTTCATCCGTGACGTGACCCTGCCGTCCGAGTACCTCCCGGCCCTCGCCCTGCTCGCCCAGAAGGTCGGTCGCAGAGCCCGCGACGAAGGCTTCGCGGGTGGCTCCGTGTCGCTGAAGTACAGGCTTCCCGATCTCTCCCACCACTCGAGAACCCGTACGCTGGGGAGCCCCACCGACCAGGATCAGATTATATTCCACCTCGCAGAGGAAATGGCCGCCGAAGTTCTGAGGGGGCCAGTGAGGCTTCTGGGCATAGCACTGGGGGATCTTCAGCCCGCGTCGTGCCTCCAGCTCGAACTCTTCGGAGGAAGAGAGCGGGGGGTCAACCAGGCGGCGGACATGGTCAGGAGGAAGTATGGCGAGAAGGCCGTGACTTGCTGCAGAGCTCTGTCGGCCGTCCGCCATTGAAGCGAGTGACCGGTACCCAAGGAGGGAGCTGCGTGATGAGTAAGTGCCTGGTTCTGTTCGCATCGGTGGTCATGGTTGCAGGTCCGGCGTCGGCCGGGGTCGTCGTGAACGAGATCATGTTCAACCCCTCCACGGCGCTGGGTAGCGACGCCGACTTCGAGTGGGTGGAAATCTTCAACAACGGTTCGTCTCCCGTCGACATCTCGGGCTGGACGATGACCGATCTCGACTCCGGCTCCGGTGCCGTAGTGCCCGCCGGCACCACCATCCCGGCCAACGGCTACATGGTTTTCGCCCGTAACGCCACCGCGTTCACGGCACACTACGGTTCCTCGATCCCGCTGATCGCCTGGACCGGCAGCTGGGGGTCCGGACTCAGCAATACCGCTGACGAGGTCGTACTGCTCGACGCTTCCAACACCGTCGTCGATTCCCTCAGATACGATGACTCCACCGACTGGGGCTCCGACTACGGCGACGACAACACCTACGCCGACTGCGACGGCGACGGCGCGTCGCTCGAGCGCCTCCTGGCCAGTGGATCGAGCGTCGATCCCGACAACTGGGACAGCAGCGTCGACGAGGCCAGCGGCATTCCCGACGCCGACTGGCCCGGCCACTACGAGTCCCACGGGACTCCTGGGGCGATCAACAGCATCACGATCATCTCCACTCAATCGAGAACCTGGGCTGAAATCAAGACACTTTTCTGAGCCTGATCTCTTCTCCACCGGAGGAGAGGAGGAACATCCCGAGAGGGGCGCCCCGGGGCGCCCCTCTTTCCGTATCGGGACGTCCGGCTACAGCTTCGAGGACTGGAGAGGCCCCTTCTACCCGGCCGGGGCATCCGGTTCCGGTATGCTGGGATTCTACGCCCGCGAGTTCGACGTCGTAGAGATCAACAGTACCTACTACCGCATCATGAAGCCCTCCGCGGCCGCATCTATGATCGGGCGCACCCCGCCCGGCTTCGGCTTCACCGTCAAGCTGCATTCGGGGATGACGCACGGCAGGGATGCCTCCGACACCGACTGGCGGAGCTTCACGGACATGCTCGGGCCATTCAGGGAGGCCGGGCGGCTCGAAGCACTCCTGGCGCAGTTCCCCTATTCCTTCCGCTTCACGGAGGATGCGGTCCGTTACGCAGGGGAACTCGTGGACAGATGCAGCCCCACCGTCCTGGCCGTGGAACTCCGGAACGATTCCTGGTACGCCGGCGGGCTCGAGGGGATCTCCGCCCTGGAGAGCCTTGGCGCCGCTCCAGTCTCGGTTGACCTGCCCTCCCTGCCGGGCCTGCCGCCGCCGGCGCCCGTCGGCGGATCTCCGTTCGGATACGCCAGGTTCCACGGGCGGAACGCGAAGCACTGGTGGGGCGGCGGAACTCTTCGCTATGACTATGGATACACGGAGGAGGAGCTGAGATCGTGGCTGCCCGGCCTTATGGACCTTGCCGGCAGATCGGGGAAGGTTTTCCTCTTCTTCAACAACTGCCACGGCGCACAGGCCGTGGATGGCGCAAGGATGATGCGCAGCCTGCTGGAGGGCGCGACATGAAGCGATTCCTACTATCGTGCGCGGTAGCGACCGCGCTTCTGATGTCCGGGTGTGGAAGTACCGGCGCGCCGGTCTCGATCGACTTTCCCTTCTTCTTCCTCCAGGATGTGGACTGCAACGAGGTTCCGGACGCCTGCACATTTCTGGACGACGCGGGCAGCGCGATCGCCTGCGTCGGCTCCAGTCTCTACTTCCTGGACTACAGCCAGGGCTATGTACTGAACTGCGTCGACCTGGGAGCCCATCTCTCCTGCTGCGCGGCATCCTCCGAGGGTGGGTATGCGGCCGCCGCCTCGGGCGTTCAGCTCTTCTACGTCAGCGAGGGAACCTATGTGGTGCACACCCCCGTCCTCCTCTCGGCCCCCGCGGAGTTCATGCTCACAAAACCTTACGGCACCGTAATCTACGTGGTCTGCACCGACGGTTCGGTTTCGACCGTCTCGACGGTGGGAAACTGGTACGAGATCTCGAACACCGACACCTCCGTGGATTCGCCCGGCGCTGCCGCCATCGACGAGGACGGCTCGGCTCTGTACGTCTTCGACTCAGCCGACTCGACGGTGAAGAAGCTCTCGACCAGCGGCTTCGAACTGCTGGCCGAACAGGAGGTGCAGTGCCCCGTCGCGGACATCTGCACCGCACCCGGAGGCGGAGTGTTCGTTGCGCCCTCCGAACTCTACGAGGCCTGGCACATCTCCCGTTCCTCCGGGCTCCGCGATTACTCGGTGCCTCTGCCCGGGAGGCCGGAATGCCTGGCCGCCACATCCGACGGAGCCTACCTGTATGTGGTTCTGGCTGGAGCGGGAATCGCCGTGGTGGATATGGACGGCGAGGTAGAGGCCCAGACCGGGAGCTACGGGCAGCCGTCGGACGTGGCCGTCTCCGGAAGCGGCCAGCGGGCCCTCTTCTGCTGTCCGGACATCATGAAGCTCATCATGGTTTCACGCTGAGGCTTCCGCGGAAAGCCGGGCCGCCCTGTCCGGCGGGCGTTGCCCGTCAGGCTTCGCCCGTCAGTTGACGTCGCCGAGGCTCAGCGGACCGGTGTAGATCCCCGCGATTATCTGCGGAAGGATGGCAGGCAGGAACTTAGGATACACCCTGAACGACTCCAGCTCCACAGGGTCGATCCAGGCCGACCCTGTCTGCCAGGGGTCGAACTCGGTCGGCTGTGCGTCCCCGGGATCGTCCCCGGCTGGATCGGCCATGAAGAAGAACTCCGTCTGATGAGCATCCTTGTCCCCTGCGGCGAACTCGTGGTTCGCCCCGATGTACTCGCGCACCAGAACGAGATCGCGCACGTGCACGCGAACTCCGGTCTCCTCGAGGGTTTCCCTCCCGGCCGCCGCCTCCAGCGTCTCGCCGAACCGCTGGCCTCCGCCGGGCAGCATCAGGAACTCGCCTTCGTCATCGCGGTTCACCGTGAAAAGCACCCTGCCCTCCCTGACGACTATGGTCTTGCAGGAGTTGCGCTTCTTCTGGCGGGGGCCGCAGCGGGCGGGTTCGAAGGGGGCTGCTCTGGAGATCATCCTACAGGGATCGATTCCTGCTGAGACATATTGAGCGTGCGCTCCCGGCCAGGCCGCAACGCCGCATGCCCGGAATTTGGTCCAGATGGTAAAAGCGATCTGATTTCCGGATCACAGCAAGCCTGCGATGGAGAGATAGGCGGAGGCGATGGGATCGCCCGCGAAGAGGGCGATCGCCCCGCCGAGGGCGAGGAACGGGCCGAACGGTATAGGTCTGCGGCGCTCGTGCCTGCCCAGAGCCATGAGAAAGAGGCCGACCGCTGCTCCGGCCACGAATGCGATGAATACCGCGACGGCGGTCGGCCTGGGGCCCAGGAACGCGCCTATGCAGGCCGCGAGCTTGATGTCGCCCCAGCCCATGCCGCCGTCGAATCCCTCCTCGTCCTCCATGCCCTCGGGGGGGAGGACGTAGTCCGGCCTCCTCCGGAGGACGAGCAGGCTGACGAGGCGGATCGCGAGGAAGAGAAGGAAGGCACCTGCAGCGGTTGCCGCGGAGCGCACTATCCCGATTCCGCCCGGTGTGAGGGAGAGAATCAACCCTGCGACGGTTCCACCGATGCTGGCCTCGTCGAGCACGAGCCAGTGCGTGAGGTCGGTCTGGACGGTTAGAATGAGCAGGCTGAGGAAAACGGCTTCGCGGATGAAGCCCGCCGTGGGGCCGGAATGCAGCGCGGCCGCGAGGAAGCAGAGCCCGGTGGCGAGTTCGCCCAGTGGGTAGCGCACGGAAATCCTTCCGCGGCAGCCTGCGCATCTCGCGCCCAGAATGATCCAGCTCAGGATCGGTATGTTCTCGTACCAGCGGATTCTCCGGCCGCAGGCCGGGCAGGCGCTGGGCGGGGCCACTACGGATTGGCCCAGAGGCGCCCTCCAGGCCACCACGTTGAGGAAGCTGCCGATGCAGAGCCCCAGAATGGCGGCTGAAACAGCGAAGAAGGCGTCCGCGTGCAAGCTTTGTCCTCCTGGATTTGCCCTTTGTGCGTCCTTTGCTATATGTTCGTTTATACTCCATTCTGCAATGCAGTGGAGTAAGCTGAAAATCTTCCCACGGAGGGGAAATCGATGAGAACCGCTCTAGTGCTGCTCACGCTTGTAACGGTTTCCGCGTTCGCTGCCGAGTTCACCACCGGCGGCGCCGACGTCTGGAAGTTCAACGGCTACGGTATCTTCCGCCTCGACGTCTGGGGTGAGGAAGATGCAGATCCAGACATGGGCTTCTCCGCCAAGGGCGACATCGCCTGGACTCCGACCCTGAACGAGATGCTGTCCGCCAAGGTCTCGCTGGGTCTCAACGCACACAACAACGGCGTGACTCTCGGGGATGCCTACCTGAACATGACCCCGGTCGACGGCTTCTCCATCCGCGGCGGCCAGATCAAGAGGATGTTCGGCTGGGGCTACCTCGAGTCCACTACCGCCATGCTGTTCCCCGACAGGCCTCTTCACACCGCGCTGAGTGACAGCGCCAATATCTTCGGCCTCTACGGCAAGAGGGACATCGGCCTGATGCTCCTGGGCGACTTCGACATGTTCACCCTCGACGTAGCCTACACCAACGGTGTCGAAACCGAGGAGACGGACAGCAACAAGCAGTTCACGATCCACGGCACGGTCAAGCCGACCGATTGGCTCACCATCGGCGCCGCCCTGGGCATGCACACCGTAGACTCCGGCACTGATGACACCGCCACCGGCACAGGCATCGACGTCTACGGCTTGGTCAAGTACCCCGTCACCGAGACCATCGACCTGCGCTTCGCAGGCGAGTACATGATGCTGGGCCTTCCCGCCGATGATGTCGAGGGTTTCGAAATCAACGACAACACGATCATGACGGTTGCCGGCGGAGCCACTTTCGGCCTCCAGAGCGACATGATCACCGCCATCACCCCCATGATCCGCTACGAGCAGATCAGCCCCGTCTCCATCGTGGCTGATGGTGCCGACGATCCCGAGGACAACCGCGGCGCCATCGACTTCTGCTCCAACTTCCACATGGGCTCCCACAACACCGTCCAGGTCGGCATCCGCAACTACAGCTTCCAGGACGAGAACACCGACGGCTACACCGACATCATCCTCAACTGGCTGATGTCCTTCTAGTAATCCGGCTGCATTGTGAAGGGGCCGCGGGCAACCGCGGCCCCTCCTGCTTCCCCACCAGATCGCTTTTAACATCTGGACCAGGAAGCGCATATCTCATCGAATTTCCGATCCCGCTTGCTTTTATCTCCCCGATTGCTGCCTCATAACACCGTCCTGAAGATGTAATTCCATTGTTCAGGCAAGGCGGTGCGGTTCTCCTGGCAAACGCATGATCCTGCAGACATCTCCGGTGCTGGAGGTCACGAATCAGGCATGTCGGCGCAGCCCTGTCCGGAAGGGATGGGAGTCAGAGGCAGGAGTGCAACCACCTGTTGCACGAGGCGCAGCCCTGTTCGGGGGTGGGAACAATGGTTGAAATCAGCCATGCTTTCCAGATCGGAGTTTGGACCAGATTTTAAAAACGATCTGATTCGCGTTTGGTCCAGATTGTAAAAACGATCTGGTCAGCTTATCTTGCCGGAAAGCGCCAACCTGGAGGGGATCGATGGCCGAGACGACGAATGTGCCTTCGGAGAACAAGACTCTGAACTGTTCCAACTGCGGCGCCCCGATTGGATATGTCGAGGGCGAATCCGTCCTGACCTGCGAGCACTGCGGCTCCACCACCATGCTGGCCGGATTCGATCAGATCGTGACCATACAGTCGCATTCCATCATGAGGCCGAGGCTCGACGAGAACTCCGCGGTGAAGACCGCACGCGCCTGGCTATCCGAGGGCCGTCTGAAGCCTTCGGGCCTCGGCGACGCCGCCGATCTCAGATCCGTCTCCGGGCGCGTTCTTCCCTACTGGATCGTCAAATCCTTCGCCTCGACGTCATGGCGCGGCATGAACCGCAAGACCCGCACGGTCGGGTCCGGTCAGCAGAAGCGGACCGAGGAGTACTGGGAGCCCACGAGCGGCCGTTTCAGCGAGAACTACACCTGGCCCGTCTACGCCCGCGAGAACGAGGCGGAATACTGGGGCCTGAAGTTCCTGGAGCCCGGCCAGAAGTGCCTCTTCCCCGACTGGCGGAAGTTCATCTTCTCATTCGGTATGGGCTCGAAGACCTCGCCGAACGCCAACCTCCTCGAGGGGAGGGTGCCCTTCTCCCTCGACGGAATCACCGATTCCGGCCTGAAGATCGTCAACGGCCAGATCGTGCAGGCACGCGCGGAGGAGACCGCAAGAGCCAGGATCGTCCAATCGCACGATGCAAAGGCAGCCGGCAAGGCCACCAGGATAACGGACTGCGACACGACCGTAACCGTACAGGGCACCGAACTCGTCTATCTGCCCATGTGGGAGATAGTGTACGGATACGGAGGCAGGGACTACAGAGTGCTCGTGAACGCGGCGTCCGGCGCCGTGGTCGCGGCCGAATACCCGGTCGGACGGACCGCGAAGATCGTCAACTTCGACCTCCTGTTCGGCATCCTCGGGGGATTGCTGGCCGCCGCGGGTTTCGGCACCGGCCATCACGGCGTAGGATGGGCGGGTGTGGCTCTTGTAGCTGTTGCAGTTGCATATACCATCATCTCTCTGGTTTCGGGGAAGAAGTAGCGATGATACCGCAGCCCCCAAAAAGAAGAGACGGTCGCCGATGCGGATAACCGATGCGGCAGTCGGCAGGCCGGTTGCCGTTACGGTGTTCTCCGTCGTCGCGCTGATGCTTGGGGCGGTGGCGGTCCTGAAGATGCCGGTGGAGCTGCTGCCCGCCGTCGAATATCCCCGGCTTACCGTAGAGACCACCTATCCCCTCTCCAGCCCATACGAGGTCGAGCGGCTGGTGACCGATCCCATCGAACAGTCCATCGCCGGCGTGAGGGGCCTCAGGAGCTACATGTCCCGGTCCTACGGCGACCGCAGCCGGATCACTCTGGAGTTCGGCTGGGGAACCAGGATGGACTACGCCAGACTCGAGGTCCGCGAGAAGCTGGACGTCGCGGGATGGTCGCTGCCCGACCAGGCCGGCCGACCGACGATCGTCGAATACGACCCCTCCAGACGCCCGTTCATGGAGATTCTCGTTTCGAGGGAGGGCGACTGGACCGAGATCACCGACTTCGTCCGCAGGGTCATGACAACGCGCATCGAACAGGTCGACGGCGTAGCCGCCTGCGAGATGGAGGGCGGCGCGGATGCCGCGGTATTCGTCAGACTCAGGGACGGAGCCATGGAGGAGATGGGGATAAGCCCCTCAACCGTCGCTTACGCCCTTGCAGGAGCCAACGCGAGAACCCCCGGCGGGCTGGTCCGGGAGGGGCAGAAGGAGTTCTACCTCTCCCTCGAGGGCCAGTTCGAGAGCCTCGAGGACGTCGAGGCGACAGTAGTAGGCTTCCGAGGCGCCACGCCCATCGTCCTGGGCGACATCGCGGAGGTCTCGCTGGAGGAGAAGCCCGTCACGGAATGGGCCTCCGCGGACGGCGAGAGGTGCATCATCCTGCGGGTACGCAAGATGTCCGGGGGCAACACCGTGGATATCTCGAGGCGGGTCTCCGCCGTGCTGGACGAGATGCGCGCCGACTATCCCGACCTCCGCATCGAGCTTCTGCAGAACGACGCCGTGTTCATCACCGAGTCCATCGACGGGGTGATCGAGTCCCTGCTGATCGGATCATTCCTGGCCTTCGTGGTGCTCTTCCTGTTCCTACGGGAATGGAGGAGCCCGATCGTCATGGGGATATCGATCCCCCTCAGCATTGCCGTCGCCCTCTTCGCCCTCTACCTCAGCGGGATAACACTCAACATCATGTCCCTCGGCGGCCTGGCCCTCGGCACCGGCCTCCTCGTCGACAACTCGATAGTCGTCCTCGAAGCCATCCACAAGCGGCGCGAGAGGGGAGACGGGCCGATGGAGGCCGCCATCAAGGGCACCTCCGAGGTCGGCGGGGCGATCGTCGCGAGCACGCTCACCACGCTCGTGGTCTTCTTCCCCGTGGTCTATCTCGAAGGCGTGACGAGCCAGCTCTTCCGCGACCAGGCCCTGGCCGTGGGCTTCGCCCTCCTTGCGAGCCTCGTCATCGCCGTCACGGTGGTCCCCCTGCTGGCTGCCAGGTATCCCTCCGTACCGTCGATTGATCCGACAGAGAAGCTCCGGGAATGGTACGCCGGGGCGGCCCGCAGAGCCGTCCGGCGTCCGGGCAGGGTCGTGGCGTTCACCGCGGCGCTTGCCGTGCTCGCCCTCATTCCGGGCGCTCTCCTCCCAAGGCAGCTCCTGCCGTCAGTCCCGGTCGATCAGGTGGATCTGTCGTTCTCGGCCCCGGAAGGCACGCCGATCGAGGATCTGATCCTCTACGCCGGCCGGGCGAGCGATCTGGCGTCCCGTTCCGGCGCGGTCGCGGTTTCCGGGCGGGCGGGCGTCAGGTCGAAGGAGGGCGTCGATGTCCTCCTCACAGCCGCATACGAGGATCCGGGCAGCGCCTCAGAGGCTATGGGAACGATGCCGCCCGTCTGGGCGGCCGGCCATTCATTCGACCTCAATGTCTCCCCTCACGAGACGCTGCTGGGCGAGATACTGGGCGGAGGCGGCGGTTTCACTGCATACGTCGAAGGGGAGAACCTCGATGCCGATCTCGACGCCGCCCGTGCCCTCGCGGACAAGATGGCCGGATACCCGGGAGTACAGTCGGTGGAGATAGGATTCCTTCCGGGGAGGCCCGAGATACTCCTTCGTCTGGACTCCGAGCTGATCACCCTCCTCGGCATGAGCGCGTCCGGAGTGGCCGACTGGGTGGAAAGCATGGCGAGGGGGCTCGACGCGACGACCTACTACAGGCAGGACGAGCGCGTGGACGTCCTGGTCCTCTCGGACCGGGGCGAGGGCATCCCCCTGGACGACATCCTCTCCAGGTCGACGCAAGCCGCTGGAATCCTGGTCCCTCTCGACAGGCTGGTGAAAGTCGAGAGAAGGCAGCTTCCGGGATACATAGAGCACTATCAGGGCAACAGGGCCGTCTCTCTCTCCATCAATGCGTCCTCCAGCAATCTGGCCGGGCTGTCCGCGCGCGCCTCGCGGGATGCGGCGTCGCTCGAAACCCGCGTTCCCGCCACCCTCAGGACGGGCCCCGAGGTGGAGGAGATGGACAGAACCTCCAGGGGCCTCGTTCTGGCCGCCCTCCTGGCCGCCGCCCTGGTCTACGTCCTGATGGCCGCCCAGTTCGAATCGTTCAAGGGGCCCTTCGTGATCATGTTCACAGTCCCGCTGGGCCTCATCGGCGTCATATCCGGCCTCGCCCTCACCGGGCAGGGCTGGAACGCCCTCTCCGGCATCGGCGTGGTGATCCTCTCCGGCATAGTCGTGAACGACGGCATCCTTCTGGTGGAGCGCATCAACCAGCTCAGGCGCGACGGCCGGCCCCTCGAGGAGGCGATTGTCGGCGCCGGGCGCGACAGGCTCAGGCCGGTCCTGATGACGAGCGTGACGACCATCCTCGGGCTCCTGCCCATGGCGGTCGGCTTCGGAACGGGCGGAACCCTCCGCCAGCCGCTCGCGATCGCAGTTATAGGAGGAATGACCGTGGCGACGATCCTCACGCTCGTCGTGGTTCCCGCGGTCTTCAAGCTCGTGTACGGCAGAGAGAGATGATCGATGTCGTTCTCCGGCGCCCGCGCGCCACGGCGGTCATCTACGCCGCGCTGCTGATCCTCGCCGTCGTCTCCTACACCCGGATACCCATCGAGGGCACCCCGGATACCGAGCTGCCGAAGCTCAGCGTGTTTACGACATGGCCGGGAGCCAACCCCGAGGCCGTCTGCGAAGAGATCACGAGACCGATCGAGGAGGCGGCGAGACAGGTGGAGGGGGTGGAGGAGGTGTCCTCCCGCTCCCAGGCCGGCTCCAGCAGCGTTACCGTGTCGTTCCGGAAGGGTACGGACATGGATGTCGCATCCATGGAACTGACCGAGCGGATCTCCTTCCTGTGGGAGCACTTCCCTCCTGGTGTCTCTAAGTCCAGCGTCACTCCTGTGCTTCCCGAGGAGATGGACAGCGAGGACTTCCTCGTTTTCACGCTGGCCGGCGCGGATGCCCAGGAGCTGAAGCGGCTGGCGGAGGAAGAGATCGTCCCCGCGCTGGAGAGGGTCGACGAGGTCGGAGTCGTGGACGTGCAGGGCCTCGGAGCAGAACAGGTAGTCATCGACATAGATACGCAGGCGCTCCGCGAACTGGATCTGACACTGCCGGAGGTGATGTCCGTTCTCGAGGCGGGCATCGTCGATCGCAACGCTGGAATAGTGATCGATTCCACCGGCCGCTCGGCCGTGCTCCGCGTGACCACGGTCCCGCGCGATCTGGACGACCTGGCGAAACTCGTCGTGGCCGTCCGGGGCGGCCGTTTCGTGACGCTGGGCGACGTGGCGCTCGACATCACCCAGTTGTTCGACGAGACTCAGCACACGGTCTTCAGGTACAACGGGCTGGACCAGGTGATGGTCCAGGTCGACAGGGTGCCAGGCAGCAACGCGGTCCGCGTAGCCGACAGGGTAATGGCCGCGGTGGAGGACATCCGCGCGAACCTCCCGGAGGGCGCCGAACTGGAACTCATCGAGGACGGCACCGAGCAGATCAGGAAGAACCTGGCCGCCCTCTCGTGGAGAGGCGTCGTATGCCTGGCCGCCATCATGGCCGTCCTGCTCCTGCTCAACCCGGGCATCCGGGGCAACATGCTGATCCTCAGCTCGATCCTGTTCTCGGCGGCCCTCTCCATAACGGCGGTCTATCTCGCCGGGTACACCGTAAACGTTCTGACCCTGAGCGCCCTGGCAGTGGCCTTCGGTCTCCTGGTCGATGGGGCGGTGGTGGTGATGGATGCCATCGCCTTCCGCAGGCGGCAGGGCATGGATCCGATCGAGGCGGCCAGGCTGGGGGCGAAGGAAGTGGCCCTGCCCATCCTGGGCGGCGTCCTGACGACGCTGGTCGCATTCGTCCCGCTGCTCGCGAGCGAAAGGATTCTGAGGCTCTACTACAGGCCGTTCGCCTTCACGATGGTCGCCACGCTGCTCTCTTCCTACCTCGTCTGCCTCACTCTCGTTCCCTCGCTCGCCGGCCACTGGAGGGACGGGAGCTGGACGAGGGAGAGGAGGTGGGACGTAGGGATGGCCCGGGCGATAACCCGCCTCCATCACAAGCCATGGCTCCCGATGTCGTTCGTGATCCTGCTGATCGCGCTCTCCACCTGGGTCTTCTTCACGAAGCTGGACAGGGGGCGGTACTGGGGGTTCTCGTTCGAGCGCGAGAACATCGTGGTCCAGATGCAGTTCCCCCCGGGGACCCCGCAGGACGTGGTGGACACGGCCACGCGGGGATTCGAGGCGATCCTGGTCGGGAGGGACGGGATCGAATCGACCCGGACCTTCGTTACCGGGGAGAGGGCCACCATCATCGCCATCTGCTCCGAATCCTCCCTTTCGAGCGGCCTCGCCCTGAACACCGAGGCCGAGGTGATGGCCCACGCCTCTACGATCGGCGGCATCCAGGGCATCTACGCCGGCGGCATCAGCCCGCAGGGGTACTGGCGCAGCACGTCTTCCGCGGGGATGATGCAGACCATCGAACTCCGGGGATACGACTACGAGGGGCTCAGAAACATCGCCTCGTCGATCGCCTCCCTGATGGAACGCCATCCCAGGATCGCGGAGGTCGCCATCGACTGGAACCGGATGATGGCGGACCGGTCACAGCTTTCCATCGAATTCGACCGCCGCGAGCTTGCGGACCTCGGGCTCAACCCGGTTCAGCTCTTAGCGGCATTCCGCTACAGCCTGCCGGGCAGCTACGGGGGCGGGATCCAGATAGGGGACAAACGGCTCGATCTCGGCCTCAGGCTCGCGGGGGAGCGCAACCCGGGAATGGCGGAGGTTTTCGACAGCCGGATCAGGACCGCCGGCGGCGGTTCCGTGAGGCTCGGGGATATTGTCGAGCTGGACACGACCACCGTCCAGGGCTACATAGACCGCGATCAGGGCGAGTACATGAGGACCATCGCCTACACATTCATGGGGGCCGAGAGGATGGGTGCCCGTTTCAGGCGTACTCTGATCGAGAATCTGGAGCTTCCGGACGGATACAGGGTCTACGAGGACACGACATGGGCGCCGAGGTGGCTCCGGGAAGAGGATGCCGGCACCGACCTCAACCTCCTGGTCCTCATGGCGATCATCGCGGTCTTCGCGGTGACCGCAGTGCTCTACGAGTCCTTCACGGCGCCGCTGTGGGTTCTCGCCGTGATACCCATGGCGCTGATAGGCGTAGTCGTCGGCTTCTGGGCCTTCGGGAAGGTCTTCACCCCCCAGGCCTACGTGGGCAGCGTGTTCCTGGTCGGAATCGCCGTCAACAACTCGATCCTCTTGGTGGACTGCTTCCTCCGGCACCGGAACAGGGGTACGGGCACCAGCGAGTCGCTCGACCTGGCCGTGAAGGAAAGACTCCGCCCGGTGATGCAGACGAGTCTCACGACCGTCGTGGGAATGCTCCCGCTCGTCATCTGGCCGGTGGCCAGCTCCGACGACCTGTGGAGCACCCTTTCGTTCACAGTGGTGGCGGGAATGGCCACTTCGACCCTGCTCGTGCTCGTGGCCCTGCCATCGCTCATACAGCTTACGACAAGGAGGGAATGACCGGGATGAAAAGGCTCTTCGTGCCGGTTCTACTGACAATGCTGGCCTGCGCCTGCGGAAAGGCCGCGGAGGAGGAGGCCGGGGCCGTCGAACCGTCTCCGCTCCCCGTCGGGGCCGTGACCATCGCGAGGGATACACTGTTCCAGGTCGTCGAGGCCACCGGCAGGATCAGCTCCGCGAGGACACAGGAGCTGGTCTCCCAGATCCAGGGCCTGGTCGCGCTGGCGCCTTCGGGCGAGGGGGTGCCGGTTTCGAGGGGCCAGACCGTCTTCAGGATCGCCGCCGGCGCTCAGGCCGCCGACCTTCAGAACGCCCAGAGCCGCTACAGGTCGGCTCAGGCCGTGTACGACTTCGAGACTTCGAACTACCAGGGCGAAATGACCGAGGAACGGAGCGAGATGCTCCGCAGCACCACCGGGCTGCTGCAGGCCGAGGCGGACCTGGCGCGTGCCAGGACTCAGTACGGCAACGCCGCCCTCACCGCCGGCTTCGACGGAGTGGTGTCCGGAGTCCTCGCCCGGGAGGGGATGACGGTGTACCCGGGAACTCTGCTCGGCTCGGTCGTGGACATGGATGCGCTGCAGGCCGAGATCGATCTGGACGAGCGGGATCTGGCCCTCTGCATCGTCGGGGCCAGGGCCTACGTGACCGTTCCGTCCCTCGGAGACACCACTATCGCAGGCACGGTTTCCGCAGTCTCCCCGGTAATAAATCCGTCCACCCGCTCGGGAAGAGTCACGGTCGCCCTGCCCCCGGTAGAGGGTCTGAGGCCCGGCGCGACAGCCAGGATCGAGGTGGTCACGGCCGAGATGCCCGATCTCCTGCTCATCCCCGAGGAGGCTGTCCTGGTGCGTGACGGCGACGAGATGGTGTTCGTCGTGTCCGACGGTCGGGCGGACTGGCGCGACGTAACGACGGCCGGGTCCGGCAGGGGCCTGATCGCGGTGACGGACGGGGTGTCCGAGGGCGAGCAGGTCATAATCAGCGGCCACTACTCCCTCGCGCACAACGCTCCGGTGGCAGTGGTGGGTGATTAGCCCCCGGGAGGGCCCGTTCGATCTCGCCATCATAGGCGCGGGCGCCTCGGGGCTCATGGCCGCCGCTACCGGCGCTCGGGCCGGTATGTCCACAGCCGTGCTCGATCTGAACGACAGGCCCGGGGCGAAGCTCTCCCTCACGGGCGGCGGCCGGTGCAACATCCTGCCGGCCGACTTCGATCCCGGCGCATACGTGACCTCATCGTCCAGGAACAGCCTCGCCAAGATCCTCAGGAGATGGTCCCCCTCGCTGGCACGCTCGTTCTTCGAGGAAGCCGGAGTGAGGCCAGAACCCGAGGAGGGGACCGGCAAGCTCTTCGCCTCGTCCACGACCGACGGGGCTGCCTCCGTGGTGCGCACTCTCGTGCGGATCGCCTCGGATGCAGGGGCCGTCTTCATGTTCCGATCCCGCGTGATCGACATCGAGCCTTCCGGCGGCCGATGGAAGGTCCGCCTGGAGGGAGGGGGAACGGTGGACGCCAGGAGTGTGATGATCGCCACGGGCGGCAGGTCATGGCCGGGCACCGGAAGCGGAGGGTGGGGCTTCACAATGGCTGCGAGGCTCGGCCACAGGGTCAGGCAGGCATATCCGGCCCTGGTCCCGCTCCGTTCCGAGGATGCCGGTTTCGCCGGGCTCTCCGGCATCGTCGTACATGCGGCGATATCCTCGCGGTTCGAGGGACGCCCCTTCACCGTGGAGGGCCCGCTCCTCTTCACCCATCGCGGCTTCAGCGGCCCTGTGACGATGGACGCCTCCCACGCCTTCACCGGGGCGGAGGAGGCGCCCGCCGCCCTCCTGGTCCGCTGGGGTCGTCCGGATGCATCGGAGTGGGAGAGGACGCTGCTGTCGGGGAAGGGGAGAATCCTCGGAGCGCTGGGGGAGCATCTGCCGTCGAGGCTGGCCGCGCTGCTCCTCGAGAGGGCGGGCTTACGGCCGGAAGCCCGTTTCGCAGAGCTGGACAGGCCGGGGAGGCTTTCCCTCCTCGCGGTTCTTACCCGGTTCCCCCTGCCTGTCTGCGGTCACTGCGGATGGGACGAAGCCGAGGTCACCGGAGGAGGCGTCGCTCTGGAGGAGGTCGATCCGGGGAGCATGGAAAGCAGGCTGCACCCCGGGCTACACCTTGCCGGAGAGGTTCTGGACGCCTTCGGTCCGGTCGGGGGTTGGAACCTCTACTGGGCCTGGCTGACGGGAAGGATGGCCGGACGGGCCTGACGACCCCGGAGTCCTGCTCCCCGGCCCGTCAATCCCGAGGCTCCACCGGGACGAGACCCAGGAAGAACCTGTGGTATTCCACCGGCAGCCCGGATTCGCTCGTCAGATCCAGGGTGCTTATCCTCTGTATCATCGCCTGCGGCGCAGGGAAGACGACCAGATAGGTTCCCTCCCAGTCGCCGTGGAGGACATAGGGCTCCCATGTGGCCCACATGGCTTGTATCTCGGGCGCCTTGAGCTCACTCTCCGCCCACGCGGTCACAGTCTTCAGAGCGAGTTCGGACGAATACCCGTCCGTGATCCCGATGCCGTCGCCCAGTTCGTCGAGGTCGTCCGCGTCGACCAGCCCGAGGCCCATCCGGTCCATGCCGGACCTGGAGACCACGAGCACCTCGCCGGATATCGGCGCCGCCTGAAGGTATCCATCGCTCAGGCCGCCCGGGAGCGGGAGCGGGAACGTCCCGGGCTCGAAGGCCACCTCGTAGTAGAGGAACTTGTCGGAGAAGGAGTCGGACTCGCGATTGATGACGAGGGACCCCGTCTGCCTCCAGAGGGGCGCGGCCCAGTCGAACCCCGCCACTCTCTCCTCGGGCACGGAGGGCATCCGGGACTCCCCGGGGATATAGGGACACCGGGTGGATATCGAACTCCACCTGACCGCGGAGCCCCCGCCCGCTACCGAGGCGTCGATCCGGAAGGACTCGTCGGGCTCGGGGTACGCGTTGACTATCCGTCCCTGCGAGCGCACGGTCATGTCGCCCGTGAACTCGGGTCCGTAGATGTAGATGACCGGAGCCTCCGCCATCATGCCTGAACAGTCCCGCCAGGGCCCTCCGGCGTCGCCCACGGCCTCGACGATGTCGCGCCGGTAGACCACCGCGCCCCATTCGTGGACATAGATCCCGTCGTGACAGGGCGCTGTGATGGTATCGACCGCGGCAGCAAAAAAGAGCGGACTCAAGCTCCCACCTCCGGATTGCGCCGCCCGGCGGGACTCCGGGGAATCCGTAGCCGGGCCGGCATCATCTGATCTCGATCGGAGCCCTCTCGAGCGATTCGAGCGCCTTCGTGAACTTTGCGAGCTGGTCCCTGAACCAATCGTTGTCCGGCTCCCGCCGGAGCGCCTCGTCCTCCCAGGTGACCGCTTCGGCATATCTCCCGGCCGAATAGAGCGCCTCGGCCAGCGTATCGACGATGTTCATGTCGTCGGGGGCGAGCATGTGCGCCTCCATGGCGAGTTCCACAGCCGTCTCCGGCTCGATTCCCCTCACGGCCAGGGTCCATGCGAAGGCGTTCAGCATATGCGGATCCCGTTCGCCCGGGGTCAGGGCCCGGTCCATCATGCCCGGGAGGAAGCCCAGCTCGTACTCCGTTCCGGCGTCGGCATAGACAGGCAGGACGAAGACCGGCTCCCACAGGGCGTATATCCTGGCCAGCTCTCCCACAGGGTCGGCATGATCGTCGACCCGGATATCCACCAGCGCATCACCGACGCCCTGGTAGCCGCCTTCGGGCCTGTGCACCAGAAGCGCCGCCGACTGTCTCCCACGGCTGTCCCCCCCGGCCGAGTCGCCGGCTGAGAGCGCCCGGACGAGCCTGTACGACAGGGGCCCCCCGGTGGAGAGGAAGGTTTCCTCCATCGCCGCAATCACTTCGGGGCCGGTCAGGATGTTTCCCTGTATGGCGTATCCGGGCCCGGACACGCCTCCCGCCCAGGCGTAGGTGTCGGAGCCGGTGAACGTGGCCGAGCCGCCGTCCGCGTCGACGATGCCGACCTGCCTGTCCTTGAAGTCCTCGTCGGTCGACATGAGGATCTCGAGCGCCTCGCCGGCGGAAAGGCCGCCTGCGAGAAGTTCAAGCCCCGAAGGCCCGAGCGAGACGTTCGCCAGGGCCTGAGTGGCCACGGCGCCGCCGCCGCACTCGACCCACGGCACGATGTATCCGACTGCCAGGACTTTCGAAGCGACCGCGACTCCGCATTCGCCTGCGGCGGTGTCGACCGCGGCTATCGAGAACGTGGAGCAGACGAGCCCCTCCGGATGCTCCGGAAGTCCGCCTGCAAACGCCAGCGTGACCAGTACAGGAAACATTGCCAACCCCCCTCCGGCGTATTGCACGCCCGGCGGACAGGCACTGCCGGGTCTCCCTCCGGGATCCCGCCGTCTGCGACGATCCTGCCTTTTGTATAATCGAAGATCGGATCCGTCATCTCCGTGCCTCCGCCGGAACATACGTTTCACGCTGCGGATGTGAAACCCGCAGCGGCGTGGACGGACTCCGGAAGAGCCAACCGCCGGCGGCGGGATCGTCCGTCGCCGAGCTTTACGAATCCGGCAGCCCGGATATACTTCCGGGACACACATCACGGAGGAAGAATCAAGTGAGGAGACTGATGCTGGTAAGCGCCGCGGTCCTGATGGTCACATCGGCCGCATCCGCCGGTCTGCCCGGCATGATCCCCCGGGACGTCCTCTTCGGAAACCCGGAACGCCTGGCCCCGGAGCTGTCCCCGGACGGCAGCCTGATCGCCTACATCGCCCCCGCCGGGGGCGTCCTGAACCTCTGGCTGATGAACGCGGACGGCAGCGATCCCAGGCAGATCACGTTCGACGAGGGAAGAGGCGTCACGAACTACTTCTGGGCCGAGAACGGGCGCCACATCCTCTACATGCAGGACCAGGCAGGCGAGGAGAACACGCACGTCTACAGGCTGGACGTCGCCACCGGAGAGGTGACCGACCTCACTCCGTTCGAGGGCGTGAAGGCATACGTATCGGCGACGGACCGCGACAACCCCGACATGATCCTGATCGAGATGAACGCCGACAACCCGATGCTCTTCGACTCCTACGAGGCGGATCTGAACACGGGCGCGCTGACCCTCGTCGAGAGCAACCCCGGCTTCATCCTGGGCTGGATTCCGGACGAGAACCTGGTCGTCAGGGTCGCCTTCGCCATGGACGGCGAGGGCGGACAGATGCTGATGGAGAAGGATTCCGAGGGCGGGTGGACGCCGTTCCTCTCCTGGGGTGTGGAGGAGCAGGTCTACCCCGTCCGGATGACGGGTGACGGCTCCGGGATCTATCTGAACAGCACGCTGGGTTCAAACACTTCCAGGCTCGTCAGGTACGACTTCGCCACCGGGGAGGAGACCGTTCTGGCCTCCGATCCTCTCTGCGACGCCGGAAGGGTCTTCTTCGACGAGTCGACGGTCGAGCCGCGCGCCGTTTCGTTCACGCACCTGCGCACCAGGGTCGAGATCCTCGATCCCTCCCTGCAGGTGGACTACGACTATCTGGCGACCGTGCACGAGGGAGACTTCTTCATCACATCCGCCGACCATGCCGACGACAGATGGATCGTAGGCTACACCAGCGTCGACAACCCTCTCAACTACTACCTCTACGACAGGTCCGAGGGCACCGCCGCCTTTCTCTTCAGCGCGATACCCGCCCTGGAGGACTACGAACTCGCCGAGGTCCGGCCGCTTCTCATCCCGGCCCGCGACGGGCTGATGCTTCCGTCATACCTCACTCTGCCCGCCGGGGTCGATACCACCGGGCTCCCGACCGTGCTGTTCGTACACGGCGGACCTTGGGCACGCGACCACTACGGCTACGATCCCATTACGCAGCTCCTGGCCAATCGGGGCTTCGCCGTACTGCAGGTCAACTTCCGCGGCTCCAGCGGCTTCGGCAGGGACTTCCTCAACGCGGCGAACAGGGAGTGGGGCGGCGCCATGCAGGACGACATCACCGACGCCGCCATGTGGGCGGTGGAGCAGGGCTATGCGGATCCCGGCAGGCTCGTGATAGCCGGGGCCTCCTACGGCGGATACGCGACGCTCGCCGGGGTGGCGTTCACCCCCGACCTCTACGCTGCCGCCGTGGACCTGTTCGGCCCCTCGAACCTGATCACCTTCCGGCAGAGCGTGCCCGCCTACTGGAGGCCGATGGACGCTCTGCTGGACGCGCGCATCGGCAGCCTCGACGAGGACGCCGATATGCTCGCGGACAGGTCGCCCATGAATCACGCGGATGAGATCAGGACTCCGCTCCTCGTGATCCAGGGCGCCAACGACCCCCGCGTGGTGCAGGCCGAGAGCGACCAGCTCGTCGAAGCGCTCAGAACGGCGGGAACCGCAGTCGAGTACATTCTCTATGCCGACGAGGGCCACGGCTTTGCGCTGGAGGCCAACAATCTCGATTTCGCGGGCCGCATGGAGGAGTTCCTGGCCAGGCACATCGAAGGAGTCAGATTCGAGCCCTGGACCCCGGTGGAGGGTTCGACCGCCTCAGTGGTGGAGTAGCAGCCGGAGCCCGGCTGACGGGTCTCCCGACGGAGACAGAGGAGGGGAGGGGGCGACCCCTCCCCTCGTTGGAACGACGCTTCGCGCGCGGAGGAAATACGAAATGATTATGCCTGAGCAAATCAATGAGTTATATCTTGCTCCTTGTGGTGTAAATTGTTTCGTATGTTATGTTCATCTGAAGAAGAAAAAACCTTGTAATGGATGCTATGGTGATAATGAAAATAAACCAGAAAGATGTAAAAATTGTAGAATAAAGAATTGTGTAATAAGTAAATCAATTAAGTATTGTTTTGAATGTAATGATTTTCCTTGTGTCCTTATTAAAAACCTAGATAAAAGCTATAGAAAACGATACTCAGTTGAATTAATTAAAAGCGCTGGTTTTATTAAAGAAAATGGTATTGAGAAGTATATGAAAAATGAGAGAAATAAATGGTTGTGTATGGATTGTGGAGGGATAAAAACTCAGCATGGAAATTACTGTTCTGAATGTACAAGTAAGTAGGGGGGTATCATGAAATATATTTGTTCACTTATTGTAGTTGATGATGTTAAAAAATCACGTTATTTATATGAAACTATTTTAGGATGTAAAGTAATATCGGATTTTGGTGAAAATGTGGCTTTTGAAGGTTCATTTGCTATTCATCAAAAAGATCATTTTATGAAATTAATATCAAATAACCCTGTATTAAAGAAAAGCAATAGTTCTGAGCTTTACTTTGAAGATGATGAAATAGAAAAAACTGAAAAGATAATAGAAGATAATAATTTTGAGTTCATTCATAAAATAGTTGAACAACCATGGAAACAAAGAGTTCTGAGGTTTTATGATTATGATTTTAATATCATTGAAATTGGTGAACCACTAGAACATGTTGCGTACAGATTATATATGGAAAATATAAATATTGAAGAAATTAGTAAAATTACATATTTAACTGTTGATAAAATAAATGAATCAATAAAATATTATAAAGAGAAGAAAGTTCCAACAACTGCTTCAACCTGACATTGCTATTGTCACACTTTTTGCTAGTCGTCGCTGCGCTCCTCGGCAAAAAGTGCGCCAATGGACGCAATGCAGGTTAAGCAAATGTTCATATGCCGCCTGCTAGCGGATGACCGTCATCCTGAGGCCCGTCGTCTCTTCCCCGCAGGTCACTCCGAGGAGGTAGACACCAGCGGGCAGACCTTCGCACGAGAACTCCGCAAGGCCGCCGTCGGCCTCTGCATGGACCTTCCGTACGATCCTGCCCGCGAGGTCGCGAACCTCCACGTCCGCTCCCGTCCAGCCCTGAGGCAGAACGAGACACGCCGCGCCGCGCACCGGGTTCGCGAGAAGAGCGGGTCCGGCCGGGGCCGGTTCCGCGGGCCCCTCGATCCCCACTCCGCCGTCGAGGGAGACCCAGACGTTCCAGTCGGAGCCCGTCTCGTCGCCGGCCCAGGCTATGACGCCCGGGCAGAGGGCGGGGGCCCATGCGGGCCCGTCCATGTCGATGAGCAGGCCTGGAGTCGACCATCCGGAGCCGGTGAGCGTGGAAGCCCGGAGCCTCGCCGAAGCGCCCCTGCCCTGCTGCCAGGCCGTGAACAGGGCGCCTGTGGGGGACGTTCCGACGACAGGCAGGCAGGGCGCATCCGCGCCGGTCGAATGGATGGTTTCCGGAGCGCTCCAGGAGCCGCCGTTCCATGACCTGATCCTGATCGAGGTGCCGACGCCCGAGGCGTCGCCCTCCTGCCAGACCAGGCGCATCGCTCCTCCTGCAAAGGAGAGGGACGGCGAGCGCGAGAAGCAGCCCTCTTCCGTGAGCGCCACCGGGGCGGAGAACCCGGACGCATTCCCCCGCGACCACATGATCCGGTCGCCCTGGTGGTCGCTCCTGACCCATGCGACGTGGACATACCCGGATTCGTCCGCGGCGCTCGTGGGCGAGAAGTCCTCGAAGCCGGCTGGACCGGACAGGATGGTCTCCGGGAAGGTCGTATCGACGGTTTTGATCATTATGTCGCCCTCGCCCCTGCGCCATGTCTGCCAGGCCAGCCAGAGTCTCCCGCCCGCGAGGGACAGGGACGGATCGACATCGTATCCGGAGCCGTCTACGAGGGTCGTAACCGTGCCGAAGCCCGCTCCGTGGGCGATCACGATGTCGTAGCCGTAGCTGGACTCCTCGAAGCTGGACCATGCCAGCCAGGGCTCGCCGGAGGCGTCGAGCGCGAGAGTCGGCTGGACGTCCCAGTATTCGTCCAGGTCGACGACCGTGACGGGACCCCAGGAGGTTCCGTCATAGTGGCGCGTCGCGATGTCGAGACGGGCGGAGCCGCTGGTCATCCAGGCCACCCAGAGATTTCCCGCGCTGCCGGCCACCGAAGGGTAGCAGTCCGAATGCGGACTGGAGGAGACTCTGATCCAGGAGCCGCCCCCACGGGGTTCCGTGCCGTAAGGCGGGATGGCGGCAGTGGTTCCGGAGCCCGTCGGCCTTATCGTGGGGTCGCCCAGCAGAACGCATCCGTAGTGCCATGCCTCGTCGTGGATGCCGACCTGGTTCATCCAGTCCCTGAAGGACTCGCCCGGGATGCCGCCTTCGCCGATGGGCTCGTAGAAGACCTCGAAATCGAGCATCGAGCCCGTCTTGGTCGACCCCGTGGCGAGCTGGCAGTAGTCCGTGCCGAAGAGATACCAGTTGCCGAGGCAGTTGGGCTCGGTCCAGCGGCAGTTGGAGCAGGCGAAGAGCTGTATGAACACGGTCTGCGGGTTGATCTGGGCTATCTCTGGGGCCATCACCGTGCCGGAGTAGCCCGAGGTCGTCTTGAACGTGTGCCCCCACGGCGAGGAGTGGGACATGAGGTGTACGAACTCGTAGCCGTACGCGAGACGGTCGCGGTAGAAGGCTGCGGTGGTCTGATTCCTGTTGCTGTAGACGTCCACGGTCGGGTAGATGGAGGACAGCCCGCAGTTGCCGTAGTAATAACTCCAGTCGTCGTCGATGAAGGCGAGAGCCCTGGCCGGCACCGTCATCGCGCCTGTCCTGTAGAAATGGTTCTTGTCGAGGAAATCGGCCAGCATCCGGACCTCGCCGCCGAATTCGACGGCGTGGGCGTCTATGCGGCCGACCCAGATCTCGGCATCGACGTCGCCCGTGTGGGAGTCGTATAGCCCGTCGCCGTCCGCATCCCCCCAGTAGCCGTCGATATCCATGAAGTAGAGGTCGAGCGGGAACTCCTCGTGCGCTCCTCCCCATTCCCATTCATCCAGCTCGTACCAGGCCGCGGGCAGCCAGCCGATCATTATCACGCCGTCGACACCCGTGTGGCTCCTTATCCGGTTCCGCAGATCGGACGCGGTCCCGCCGGACACCTCCTCCATCGTCACGGTGAAACCCTCGGACTCGAGGTCGGCCTGGAACCGCGCGAGCCTGCCGGCCAGAGGCGCGGCGACCGCGGAGGAGACGAAAACGAGGACGTCCGAATCCCCCCTGTCCGCACGGGGCGTGCCGATCGTCACGAAAGAAGGCTCCAGGGCCTCCAGCGGACATCGCTCGGTAGCGGCGAAGTCCATAACGGCGGCTCCGGTTGGAGGCAGCGGCAGCGCCGCGATGGTCGAAACTGCGATGATCAGGAAAGACACATCGGACCTCCCGGTGGAAAGCCTGCTTCGATCGCTAGGATACGAAAGCCCCGCGCCGCTGTCAGCCCGGGGAGGCCGGCTCAGGGCGCGGCCGGATTCCTTCCCAGGACGACGGCACAGAGCTTTTTGGGCCCGGTCCCCCATACCGGGTCGGCCTCCGGGGGGATGAAGCCCCTGCAGATGATGCATTCGACGCCGAGAGCGTCGAGGAGGCTGTCAGCTTCCGGAGAAGGCCACGTGTTCAGGACGGCGGCCGTCCGGGCGTAGCCTTCGGGGAGACTCGTGCTGTAGCCGTTCACCATCGGAGTGAAGTGAACGGTCTGACCCAGCAGGTTGCTGCATTCGGCGACGGGGGATTCCAGATCGGCCTCCATCGGAAGTATCGCAATGCGGGCGAAGCTCCGGGCTGCGAGCCAGCCGTGGAATCGTTCGAGCCCGGCATCGACGAGGTTCATCGGCCCCGGCCACACCTCGGCCAGACAGAGGGCGATTCCGAGGGCGGCCAGGCCGGGCTTCCGGGAGACGGCCCTGCCTGCGGCGAGTATGGCGGGCAGGATGAACAGGAAGGCCGCTCTGGAGGGCAGCCTTATCGACGAGAACGCCGGGAGGCCGGCCAGCAGCCTCCAGGGTGCGGGAGCCACGGGCTTCCCGAACAGAACCAGGGTCGGGCCGAGGGAAACCGCCAGGAACAGCAGGGCCAGGGCGGCCAGAAACCAGCCGAAGGGAAGCCTGTCCTTCCTGTTCCGCCTGAAAAGCCAGGCTGCGGTTCCGGCCACGACTGCGAGACCGGGCCAGAAGGCGACCTCGCCCAGGGTCGTGGAAGGCCTGAATCTCCCCAGCAGCATGCTGCTCTCCCATGGAGAGACCAGGGCGGACACGTCCGTGGAGGCGACCGTGTCGACGGGCCACCTGGCCGCATGGCCGAAGTGCGTGAGGAGTAGGGGGATCACCGCCGCGAATCCGGCCAGTGTCCACAGCGAGACGCGCAAGAGGGCCTTCCAGCCGCCGCTGCGCGCCGCCCAGGGCAGGAAGAGGAGCAGTGCGAGGCCCAGGAAGAGGGCGTAGTAGAGCGAAGCCATGCACTGGAGCGCCACCAGCGCGCCGAGCCACGGAGCGCCGCGCTCGCCCTGGGCGATGCGGACGGCCTGACGGAGAGCCATGACCGCGATGCCGGCGGAGAAGAGCTGGATGTGCCAGAGGTGGCTCTGGAAGAAGGGCAGGCAGACGAAGGCCCCGGCGGCGAAAAGGGCGCCCGGCGCAGGCGTTCCGAGCTGTCCGGCAAGCAGGAACAGGGCGAACCCGGCGAAGGCCAGGGAGGCGACCAGGATCAGGTTGTGGGCGGCGAGGGGGGAGAGGCCCGCGAACCGGAGGGGCATCGCCGCGAGGGACTGGGTCAGGAGCAGGTCGTTCCTGCCGCCTGCATCCGGCTGGCCCTCGAAGACGGGTGGTGCCAGGGGATTCTCGAAATGGGTCAGGGCTTCGTGGTTCCAGGCCATGAGCCATGTGTTGAAGAAGGTGTCGGTCGGGTCGTGCGCACCCGCTCCGGGACGGACGGCGAGCGGCCATGTGACGGCCGCCGCCAGCGCCGTACAGAGGACCGCCGCGGCGAGGATCTCGAGCAATCCCGGTGTCCGGGCTCCCCGGCTCCTGCGGGAACCGTAGCGTGATCCGGAAGGTCTCCTGCGCCCCGATCGCCCTGCCGCCCTCGAAGCCATCTAGTACGCCCTCGCCACTATCGCCCTGTGCACGGCCTTCCCGCCGGTCATGAAGCAGGGGCCCTCCCCGGGCTCCTGGTCGAGGGGGATGCAGCGGATCGTGGCCTTGGTCTCCTGCTGCAGGCGCTCCTCGTCCTCGGAAGAGCCGTTCCACCAGACCCGGCAGAAGCCGGATTCGCTCTCGCAGCGGGCTTTGAACTCGTCGTACGTCGCCGCCTCCCAGGTCATGGAGTCCTGCCTGGATCGGGCCTCGTCGAGGAGTTCGCCCTGGATCGTGCGAAGCTTCGCCGTCGTTTCGGCGAGAAGCGAATCGAAGCCGAGGGTGAACTTGGCGTCCCTGCCCGGGCGGTTCCTGGCGCTGCCCGTGACCACGCGGGAGGCAAGGTCGCGGGGGCCGAGTTCGAAGCGCAGCGGAACCCCCCTGACCTCCCAGTGGTTGAACTTGAACCCGGGGCTGACCGTCGTGCGGTCATCAAGCCTGACCCGGACGCCCGCTCCCGCGAGTTCGTCGCGGATCCGGCAGGCTGCGGACATGACCTGCTCCCTCTCGGAATCCGTCTTGTGTATCGGCACCAGTACCACCTGCACGGGAGCGAGATCCGGTGGCAGCCTCAACCCGGAATCGTCGCCGTGGACCATTATCACGGCTCCGACCAGCCTGGTGGAGACGCCCCAGCTCGACTGGTGCACGAACTGCTGCTCGTTGTTCTCGTCCAGATACCGGGTGTTGAAGGCCTTTGCGAAGTTGGTGCCGAGATAGTGGCTGGTGCCCGACTGGAGGGCCCAGCCGTTCCCCATCATGGCCTCGATGGAGTACGTCTCCACTGCGCCGGCGAACTTCTCTCTGTCGGTCTTCCTGCCCGGGATGACCGGTATGGCCGCGTTCTCGTGCGCAAAATCCCGGTAGACGCCGAGCATCCTCATGGTTTCCGCGCGGGCCTCGGCCTCGGTCGCGTGAGCAGTGTGCCCCTCCTGCCAGAGGAACTCCGTGGTCCTGAGGAAGGCCCTGGGGCGCATCTCCCATCTCACCACGTTGGCCCACTGGTTGAGGAGCATGGGCAGATCGCGGTAGCTGCCTATCCATTTCGAGAACATGTGGTTGATGATCGTCTCGGAGGTGGGGCGCACCACGAGAGGCTCCTCGAGCTGCTTCCCGCCGCCGTGGGTCACGATCGCGAGTTCTGGGGCGAAGCCTTCGACGTGCTCCGCCTCCTTCTGGATGAAGCTCTGGGGGATGAACATCGGGAAATAGGCGTTCTCGTGGCCCGTCGCCTTGAAGCGCGCGTCGAGGCTGTCCTGGATTCTCTCCCAGATTGCGTAGCCGTACGGGCGGATCACCATGCATCCCCGCACGGGCGATGAGTCCGCAAGCTCCGCTTCGCGGATCACGTCCTGGTACCACTGTGCGAAATCCTGCTTCTGCGATGTGATGTTCTCTGCCATCTCGCCCCTCCGGGGGTCATTGCATTGCACGGAGACGCCCGGCGGGTCCGGCGCGATTCCCGTATAGTATTGCCGCGTGTCTTTCGGAAATCCTGTGTTTCAGACAGGCGCGGGTCCAGTGCGGGGTAATATGAAGAGAGCCGTCGGGCGGGACTAACGGGATGGAAGCTGGAACCGGAGAACGCAGGCCTCCTCTCCTATGCTGCGGAGTCTGGGTCGGCCCGGCCGATGCCGGGCCGTCGCGTGATCATGCCGTAGACGCAACCGGCGGAAAGGATGAGCAGGCTTGACCGGCCGGGCCTCCGGATGGCAGCCCGCCGCGATGTCCCGCGAGGAGTACGCCGCCAGGGCGGTGTCGCCCGGCTACGCCCGGGCTCTCGCGGCCAACCCGCCCGGGGCGGCCTCCAATCCCAACCTCCTGGCGTTCGGCAACTCGGGCGGGCTTCTACGCAACGGGGTGTGCTGGTGGCACTCCAGGTTCACCCGTGCCGCCCTCTACCTCGTGTACTTCGAGCCCTCGAAACCGAAGCCGGATGCACGCACCGCACGCAAGGCGATCAGATCGCTGATGAACGCCGACAGGGTGGTGGAGATTCCGGGCTACTCCTGCCTCAGGGATTTCTCGGCCGATTACACCAAGGAAATCCAGAAGATCCTCGAAAGGAGGCAGATCTCGGACGGCGTGCTGAGGTTTGCATGGATCGACGGCCTTTCGGGATCGCACAGGGTGTCCGGGAGAAGACTCGGTGCTCTCCTGGACGGGATCCACGCCGAGACCTCCCGGGCCGGGCTCGCTTACGTGAAGCTGCAGATACACGGGATCGACGCCCATTCGCTGCTGGTGACGGAGATGGAGCCGCTCGGGGGCGGCGGTTACAGGTGCCGCTACCTGGACAGCAACTGGCCTCTCGAGAGGGTGTGGGAATACACGCCGGGGCCGTATCCCGAGTCTGCTGTGACAGGCATGCCGGGAGTGCCGTATCTTCAACGCACCGGCGAGCTGAGGAGGATCAGGGCGAAGGTCGCCGAGTTCGCCGACCGGGCCGGGAGGGGGAACGCATGAGGTCCAGGGTCATCGACTGTGCAGGGATTCTGTTGTCTGCGGCCGGAATGGGCTTTTCCGTCTCCCTGATCGACCACTGTGCGGCGTTCGTGCTGTCCAGGGGAGGATGGGTCGCATCGGGAGGCCCCTACGTCATAGCGAGTCCCGCTCCCGAATGGATCATGCTCCTGATGCCGGGGGCGGTTCTTCTCTTCACCGCATCGATCATGACTTCCATATACTTCTCGGAGAGGCTCAGGTGGCCGTGGCTCCTGCGCTTCGCCTGGTCTGGAGTATTCCTTACGATCGGGTATCGCTTCGCCTGCGCCGGGGCGGGCGGCGGAGAACTGATCCCCGGGTTTATCATCTGCGCGATCCTGTTCATCATCCTGGGGATCGCCCCGCTGGTGTGGATTCCGGTCGAGAGGATGCAGAGGCGGAGGTCCGAACGGAAACTCCTGTGGGTGTACCGCAGCATGGACAACGTGAGAGCCGCCGGCCTGCCCCTCGGGGTAAGGGCCTATTGGACATGCGCCGTGACGGGCGCGGTTCTGGGTGTTGTCGCCGGATTACTTCTCCGCCGGGTCATCCCGGGGTAGGGCGGGGGCGGAGGAATGAGTGGAGGGCCGGGCCCTTCGGGCCCGGAGTCGGAGTGACATGAGAAAGCTTGGAAAGATCGTTGACTGGAACGACAACAGGGGATTCGGCTTCATCGTCCCCGAGGGCGGAGGCGACAGGGTATTCGTCCACATCAAGGCATTCCGTCCCGGCCAGGCGAGGCCCAGGGGCGGGGAGACGGTCGACTACATCCCCACGACGGACGACAAGGACCGCAGGCGGGCCGACGACGTGGTTTTCGCCAGGCGTCGGGCCGGCGGCAGGGGCGGAGGCGCGGGGCGTGCGGCTCACGCCTCGCGCAGAAGCGTTCTGCCTACTGTTCTGATGGCAGCATCGGCCGCCTTCCTGGTGTTCCTGGCATGGCTGGCGCTGAATAACCGGGCCTTCTGGGCGGTCCCGCTGGTCTACCTCGTCATGAGCGCCGTCTCCTTCGCCGTCTACGCCGCCGACAAGGCGGCGGCCCCGTCGGGCGGCCGAAGGGTGCCCGAGAACACCCTGCACGTGCTGGCCCTGCTCGGGGGATGGCCCGGAGCCCTGATCGCCCAGAGGCTGTTTGCGCACAAGACCCGCAAGACCGGGTTCCTGGTTCTGTTCTGGCTCACGGTCGCCGCCAACCTGGCGGCGCTGGCATGGTATCTCCTGCGGATGACGGCATCATAGGCACGGCCGGCAGGGAAGTCCTCTACGCCGACCTGACTTCCGGCGCGATACGGAGGACTCCTCTCGATCCCGCCCTCGAGGAGGTCTGGACAGGCGGGAGGGGGCTGGCCGGCGCGTTCATCCGCCCATTCTGCACCCTCTCCTGGGACGATCCCGCCATGCCGTTCGTGCTTGCGGCGGGCCCCCTGGCGGGCACCCCCTCGCCTTCATCCGGAATGGTGTGCGCCATGTGCATGTCCCCGCTGACCGGGACGGTGGGCGACGCCTCGGCCGGGGGTTCCTTCGCGTCCGGGATGGCGTGCGCCGGCCTGGCCGCGGTGGTGATCACGGGCAGAAGCCCCGGGCTCGCGGGGCTCGAGATAGAGGATGGTTCGGCCCGTCTTGTGGATGCGGGGGGGCTGGCGGGGCGGGACACGGCAGAGATCTCGAGGCTGCTCCGCGGCAGGGGCTCCTCCGTCGTGACCGGCCCCGCGGCCGACAACGGCGTTCTGTACGCGAACATCGTCGTCGACGGCTGCTACGCCGCGGGAAGGAACGGCCTGGGGCTCTGTCTCGCGTCGAGGAACCTCAAGTACGTCACCGTCAAAGGGTCGGGAAGGCCGCGCGTGGCGGATCCCGCAAGGCTTTCGGAGGCCTGCGCGGACATCTCGAGGCTGTTCTCGGCGAGCCCGGTGCTGATGGGCGGCTTCGGCTTCCATAACATGGGCACCGGAGCCCTGTACGACCTGATGCACGCCCGCGGCATGATGCCGACCGCCAACTTCAGGCGCACGAGCTTCGAGCCGGCGCCGGGCATGAACGCCCCGGCCTATGCGAGGCTGCTCGGATCGAAGAGGGCCGGATGCGGGGGCTGCCCGATACAGTGCAGGCAGACAGGACGCGGCGGAGTGCATGTCCCCGGGTTCGAGGCCATGTCGCACTTCAGCGCCCTCGTCGAGAACGATGACATCTCCGTGGTTCTGACGGCCGACGACATCTGCATGCGCCTGGGCATGGACGCGACAAGCGCGGGCTCGACTCTGGCATGCCACGCCGAGATCGAAGAGCGGCGCCTTGCTCCCTCCGAAATGCTCGATCTCCTCCGCGCCGTCGGCGCCGGCCGTGAAGGCGGCCTGGGCATGGGTTCGCGGAGATACGCGGAGATGCGCGGACGCCCCGATTCCTCGATGACGGTGAAGGGCCTCGAGCTGCCCGCATGCGACCCCCGGGGGGCCTGCGGGATGGCTCTGGCCTACGCGGTGGCCACCAGTGGAGGCTGCTACATGCGGGCCTATCCGATCAGCCACGAGATACTCAGGAAACCGGTCGCCACCGACAGGTTCAGCTTCGCCGGAAAGGCCCGCATCATCAAGATCGCGGAGGACGCGAACGCGGCCATGGACTCGATCGGGGCCTGCAGGTTAGGCCTCCTGGGCGCGACTCTGGAGGAGTTCGCCGGCGCCCTGTCCGCCGTCTCAGGGATCGAGCGCTCCGCCCAGGACCTGCTCGATCTCGGCGAGAGGGTGACCTTCCGCGACCGGATCATGAACGGCCTCCGCGGCTTCACCGCAGACGACGACGATCTCCCCGCCAGGTTCTTCGAGGAGCCCGGGACGCCCGGCCCGTGGCCCTGCCTGCCGCCCGTACCGAGGGACGGGTTCCTCGATGCGCGCGCCAGGTACTACAGGATCAGAGGGCTGGCTCCGGACGGCTCGCCGCTGCCGGAGAAGGCGGAGGCCCTCGGCCTCCCTTCGGGGGCATGACGCCTTGAGGAAGCTGCTCTCGAAGTACGCGGACAAGCTGGCGCGGACGGGTCTCGCCGTGCCAGGCTCCATCCTGTTCGGCGGGCGTGACGATTCCGTGGAATGGGTGGGCGACGACTCCTCCAGACCCATATTGGAGGAGGTGTTCGAGAGGCTCGCGGTCGGCTCGCTCCTGCTCTTCCAGCCGTCCGAGCCATGGAGTTCGATGATCGGGCTGCTCGCCCCGGAGAGTGGAGGAGCGATCCGCCCCTCGGACTGCGAGAACCGCACCTTCCTGCACGAGATCCCCGTCGCCCCGCGGCTGGAGGCGGGCATCCTCGCCGGGCTTCTGGGGCGGAGGAGGAGCGCGGTCGTCCCCGGGCCCCGCATCGCCGCATGGGGCTCCGTGAGCCCCGAACAGGCGTTCGTTTCGGCAAGCTCGGTGTGCTTCTCCTGCTTCGTGAAATTCATGGCGGACTACCTCGACGCCCTCGAAGCCGGCCGAAGACCTCCGGAGGCCTGGAGGCGTGTCGTCGAGGCGGTGCGGCGTGGAGCCGGCGTCGCTCCCTTCGGCGCGGGCGGCGGGGGAGCGCTCTCGGCGGGGCCGTTCCGCAGCGAAGCCGCGGTGAGGTCCGCGATTGCCGAGGTGGGAGCGAGAACGGTGGAGTCCGGGCTGGTCGACTCGTACTTCGGGAACGTCTCCTGGCTGCTGGACGGGGTTCTCTACATAAGCCAGACGGCCTCGTCGCTGGACGAACTCGCCGGAGCCACGGACGCCTGCCCGCTCGACGGCTCCTCGTGCACGCCGATCACGGCTTCGAGCGAGTACATGGCCCACGTCGAGGCTCTTCGCGCCACGGGTGCGGACGGCATACTGCACGGGCACCCCAGGTTCGCCGTGATCTCGTCGCTTGCCTGCGGTAGGCCCTCATGCGGGGGCAGGGGCTCGTGCCACATCCGATGCCCGCATGCCCGCCGCGCCGGAGGCGCCCCCATAGTGTCGGGCGAGATCGGCGCCGGACCGACCGGTCTCTATCGCACGCTGCCTTCCGCGCTCGCCGGGAGCGATGCGGCGATAGTGCACGGGCACGGAGTCTTCACAGTCGCCAGGGGCGACTTCAGGGGCGCGTTCGATGCCCTGTCGGGCGTCGAGCAGGCCTGCCGCGCCGAATACTTCGAGCGGATCGACAGGATCGACCGGGGCGGCTGAGCGTTTCGACGGCGCCAGCCCCACCCCGGGCCGTCAGACCTCCGGGTCCGCCACCCTGCCCATGAACAGCACAGTCCCCGTCAGGTCGTCGATGATCAGGAACAGGAACGGCCTGTCCAGGACGAACTGCACCGGCTGCTCCTGCGGCATCGCCGTCAGGGCCATGGCGGCGCCGGTGGCGGCCGCTGCCTCGGTGCCGGTTTCGTCCACCTTGACGAAGGCCTTGTGGACCACGTCGCTCACGAAAAGATCGCGCCCGCCCGTCATGCCGGAGAAGTCGGCCTCCAACGGGTCGAAGGCGGAGGGCATGCCCATGCCTGACAGCACGGGCGGGAGCGAGTAGGAGGAAGTACACTCGAATCTCGGCATGGCGAGGAAGACCTCGCGTCTGGCGAAGCCGGCTGTCATCGCCTTCAGGTCGTCCACGGCGAGCCGCTGCTCGAACTCCCTTATGTCGCGGTCGGGGAGAATCGCCACCATCCGGGCCGCTCCGTCGGAGTAAGGCAGCGAGACGGCCCTGTAGCCCTCGCCGTCATAGTAGTCCGTGTCGGCGGTCCTGTGCATCAGGGGAACCGTCTTCTCCTCGCCTTCGAGAGTGGTGAATGCGCCGTCGAAGGTCTGGTCGGGATCGAACTCTTCGATCCAGCTCCCCTTGAAATAGACTGCATTGGTGAGTATCACCCTGGTGGCGCAGGATACCGATCCGGGACCGAGCAGGTCCTCGATGCGCCCGTTCGTCTTCTCGGCGACCCAGCCGTTGATGATCCGGCGCTGAGCTTCGGGATCGCCGGAGAAGTCGACGTTCCTGGCCTCCGCCCCGTAGCACTCCGTCACTGTCCCGACGAACGGATCGAGCAGCCGGAAACCCGCCTCGGCCCAGACGGCGTTGGCCGCGTCGAGTTCGACGGGGGCGCCCTCGCACAACTCCGCACGAGCCTCGGGACCGAGCATTTCAGAGATTCGGCGGAAGCCTGCGTGGACCAGTGGAGGGTCCATGTCGAATCCGAGTACCGAAGCCATCTCCTCCGCGGTCGTTCCGGAGGCTCCCGCCCAGGTCATGGCCAGGGCCGACGAGATGCTGTAGGGGGAGATCGTCACGTTGCCGTCGCCGCTCTCGAGGCAGAGCCTGCCGAAGAGGGCCAGTGCGAACTCCCCGTTGCCGGACGAAAGGGCGGCGAGATCCGCATCGGTGATGTCGGGCGCGGGGGCGCTGTCGGACACCGGGTCCTCGACCACGCCCGGTCCGCCGCATGCGCCCGGCAGCATGGCGGCCGCCGCGGCAAGGGTCATGAGAATCCTGTGCATCGGTCCTCCTTGTCGCCCGGCGTGCCGGGACGCTGGTTCGGTCTGCCGGCATTCTATAACCGTCCGCCCGCCGTGGGAACCCCCGCGCATCCTTCCGCCGGTTTGACATTCCGGAATTGTTGACTTACTGTATTCGATGGGGGGCCGAAGCCTGCGAGTGCTTTGGGTACCGATGGAGGCAGCGCCCTTCTGCTGGCCGATGCAGCAACCATCCCCTCCCTTGGGTTCGGTGAGCAGCAGAAGCGACGACAGAAGGCCGTTCAAGTCCTCTAACCCTACCGTGACGTCATTCGTCATGCCTCGGCCCCCCTCGCTCACATGGCAGAACCGACGGACAGCTCGGCCGGAGCATCGGGATGGGTGTTCGATCTGAAAGGTAAACTCCTCGAGGCGGTCACCGACCGGTACTACCGGGCGATACTGGTTGTCTGCGGGGTCTACAGCATTGCCGTGGCGCTGATCCCTTTCCTGCGTCTGGTCCCGAGATGGCCTGCGCAGCTCGCCATCCTCGCCCTCCTCTACGCCGGCCTGGCGACCCGTGCGATCCCGGACTGGATCAGGCGATGGTTCTACTACGCCATGCTGACCCTCTCCTACCAGGCTCTCAGACTGGTCGTCTCCACTCGTTCAGACGGCTTCCACGGATCCGGCATCATCGCCCTGGAGGAATGGATCTTCGGCACCCTGCCGACCGTCTGGCTGCAGGAGGCCCTGCATCCGACCCCGGGCTTCGCATGGTACGACTACGTCTTCGCCGTCCTCCACGCCTCCCTCTTCGCCTTCCCGTTCCTCCTGCCGGGCATCCTGTTGTGGCGCAGGGGCAGCGACTCGATGAAGAGGGCCTCCACAGCGGTGGTGTTGATCTCCCTGGCTGGATACCTCACCTACGTACTGTTTCCACTCACGCCTCCCTGGATGGCCAGGCTGGAGGGTGACATCCACCATGCCGAGAGGGTCGTCTACATGGCCCTGTGCAGCTTCACCAGCGACTGGCTGTCGGAGGCCTTTCAGCCCAGCCCGCGCGGAGCCATGCCGTCCCTGCACGCAGGACTCCCGTTCATGACCCTCCTGATTTCGCTGCACGAATTCGGGAGGCGCGCATGGTGGGTCGCCCTGCCCGTCGCCGCCCTGTGCTTCGAGATCGTCTACGGGGCCGAGCATTATGTTGTGGATGTGGCCGCCGGGCTCGTGTACGGGCTGGTATCCTACCTGATCGTCTACAGGAAGCTGTTCCCGGACGCCCCCGGCGGGGGTGCTCCGGCTGCAGAAAGGGTCGAGTGACCATGAGAACCGTTCCGGATTTCGCGAAGATGAAGGCCGAGGGCAGGAAGATCGTATCCCTGACGGCATACGACTACCCGACCGCACTCCTGGAGCAGGAGGCGGGCATCGACTTCATACTGGTCGGTGATTCCATCGCCATGGCCGTCCTCGGCGAGGAGACCACGCTGGGGGTCACGGTGGATATGATGCTCCCGCACGTCAGAGCCGTGAGGAAGGGCGCCCCGGAAACCTTCGTCGTGGCCGACATGCCGTTCGGTTCGTATCAGGCCTCGGACGAGAGGGCGGTCGATTCCGCCGTGCGGCTGGTCGCCGAGGGGGGCGCCGACGCGGTCAAGCTCGAAGGCGGAGCGCCGATGCCTCTGGCTAGGACTGCGGCCGTCATCGCATCGGGAATACCCGTCATGGGGCACGTCGGCCTCCTTCCGCAGTCCGTCCGTGCATCGGGCGGATACAAGGCCGTCGGGGCCGGCCAGGCCGGTCGGGTGATGTCGGAGGCCAGGGCGCTCGAGGACGCCGGTGCCTTTGCGGTCGTTCTCGAGAGTGTCGACGAGGGGATCGCGAGGGACGTCACCGCAGCCCTGTCGATCCCGACCATCGGAATCGGGGCGGGCAGGTTCACGGACGGCCAGATACTCGTAGTCGGCGACATGCTGGGAATGACGAGGGGCTTCGAGCCGAGGTTCCTCAAGAAGTATGCCGATCTCGGGGCGGAGGCCGGCAGGGCGTTGTCCGAGTATGCCGCCGAAGTGAGGAGCGGTGCCTTCCCCGAGGCGCGCCATGCCTACGCGCCGCTCAGGGAGCCGGCGGAGTGAGAATCCTCGTCGCAGGCTCCGGCGGCAGGGAGCACGCCGTCGTAAATGCCCTCTCCCGCCGCGGAGGCCACGATCTGCATGCCGCGCCGGGCAACCCGGGCATGGCGGCGGTCTGCGAATGTCATCCAGTCAAGGCCGATGACATACAGGGCCTCGTGGCCCTCGCCTCCCGGCTGGGAGCTGACCTTGTCGTACCGGGCCCCGAGGCGCCGCTGGTCGCAGGCATCGCGGACGCCCTCGTGGCCTCCGGCATACCCTGCTTCGGCCCTTTCGCCGCATGCGCCAGGCTCGAAGGCAGCAAGTGGTTCGCCAAGGAGCTGATGACCTCCGCCGGGGTTCGGACGGCGCCGGGGCTGCTCTGCACGACCCCGGGGGAGGTGCGCAAGGCGACCGGCGGCTCATGGGACGGATGGGTTCTCAAGGATGACGGCCTCGCGGCCGGGAAGGGCGTGTTCCTGCCGGACGGAGAGGCCGGGGCCGGGGATGCCCTGGGCAGGCTCTTCCCCGGAGGTGGAGGCAGGGTGGTCGTAGAGCGGAGGCTCTGCGGCCGCGAGGTGAGCATTATGGCGATCTGTTCCGGCGTCGAGGCTCTCGTGCTGCCGCCCAGCCGGGACCACAAGAGAGCGTACGACGGCGACAGGGGCCCCAACACCGGCGGGATGGGCGCGGTCTGCCCGGCGCCCGGCGTCCCGGACGGCTTCGAGGACTGGGCGCTCTCGAACGTGGTGCGGCCGGTGCTGGGCGAGCTGCGCCGCCGGGGCGCCGACTACAGGGGCGTGCTTTACGCAGGCATGATCCTGGCGCCGGAGGGGCCGTCCGTACTCGAATTCAACTGCAGGTTCGGCGATCCTGAGGCACAGGCCGTCCTGGCTCTGCTGGAGGGCGACATAGGAGCGGTCTTCCTCTCCTGCGCCACGGGTAAGCCGGACTTCTCCGGTATCGAAGTTCTGCCCGGGGCCTCGGCCTGCGTCGTAATGGCCTCCGGAGGTTATCCGGGCACATACGCGAGCGGCTTCAGGATCGACGGGATCGACAATGCCGGGGATGTCACGGTATTCCATGCCGGCACCGCCGTTTCGGAGGGCAGGCTCGTAACCGCGGGCGGCAGGGTGCTCGGAGTCACCGGCACCGGCGCCGGCCTGGGGGAGGCCCTGGAGAGGGCATACGCAGCCGTGCGTGGGATTACATTCGAAGGAGCCTTCTGGCGGGAGGACATCGGAGCGGTCTAGACGGCCGCCCGTGCGCCGGCACCCGCCCGGAGGCGGGAGACGCGAGGGAGGATGATGGCTGCCAGAGTCGGGATAGTCATGGGCAGCGAGAGCGACAGGGAAGTCATGGACCTCGCCAGGGCCGTCCTGGAGGATCTCGGGGTCGAATGCGACGTCAGGGTCATGTCCGCCCACCGGAACCCGGACGAAGTCGCCGCCTATGCGGCGGGAGCTGAAGCCGCGGGCATTCGCGTGCTCGTGGCCGGAGCGGGGCTCGCGGCCCATCTGGCGGGCGCCGTGGCCGCCCGCACCATCCTGCCCGTGATCGGAGTGCCGCTCGAAGCCGGCCCGCTCAACGGACTGGACGCGCTCCTGTCCACGGTCATGATGCCGAAGGGCGTCCCCGTGGCCACCGTGGCCATAGGCTCGCACGGAGCGAGGAACGCGGGATTTCTAGCCGCGCAGATCCTGGCCCTGGCCGATCCGGAACTGGGACGGAGGCTCAAGGCGAAGCGGGGGATGTGAAAACGGGAAGGATCATCCGCATCCAGCCCTCCTTCCTCTCCGCCGTACATACAGGGGATGCGGCCGATGTGCTTCACGCCGGCGGGATACTCCTCTACCCCTCGGACACCGTCTATGGGCTCGCCTGCCGTGCAGGGAGGCCGGACAGCGTCAGACGCCTTGCCGCCATCAAGGGTTACGGCGCCGGCCGGCCCTTCATCGTACTGGCATTGGACATCGGGATGGCGCACGATCTCGCGGAGATGGACGAGGACGAATCGGCCCTGGCTGCGGAATGCTGGCCCGGCCCGTTTACCATGGTCCTCCGTGCCGGCAGGTCCGCCCCCGGCTGGGTGTGCGCGCCTGACGGGACGATCGCGGTCAGGGTGCCCGCCGACCCTCTTTCCAGGGCGATCCTCGGCGAGGTCGGATACCCCCTCGTGAGCACGAGCGCAAACACCCGCGACCATCCCGCCGTGCTGGACTTCGCATCAGTCGAGGAGGCAGTGCGGAACGCGGCCGACCTGTGTATCGACGGAGGCGTGCTCGAAGCCGCAGGCCCGAGCCGCATCGTGAGGGTCAGGCGGGGTTTCGTGGAGATACTGCGCTGATCCATTGAACGAACCGGGCTGGAGGCCGCCCGCCGGGCATTCCGCCCCGCAGGCCCTCACTCGTCAGGCCTGCCGCCCGCGCTCCACCCTTCGAGGATGTCGGAGACGATCCCGCGGACCCTGTCCCTGAGCCTCCCGTAGTAGACGGATGCCGCCTCTGCGGAGAACGGCTTCGCCTCGCCGTCGGAGTAGCGGATGGAGCAGACCGGCACCGGGTAAGTCCTGACTCCCTCGCGGTCGAGCCAGGAGCCCGAGCCGTCCCATTCCGGCACGAAGTCCGGGATGGCGGCATGGACGAGGGCCAGCTCGTCTGAACCGCCGTGTCCGGCAGACGAGCCGAACATCTCGCGGGCGATGTCGTCCCCCACCACCCACCAGTCCACCAGTGCGGTCTTCACGCCGCAGGACTTCCAGACTTCGGAGAGGGCCTCCGAAAGGGTTTTGGAGTTGCCTCCGTGGCCGTTGAAAACGACCACCCGCTCGACGCCGGAGATGGACAGCGAGTCGAGCAGCTCCACGATCATCGATCTGTAGGTCTCGCTCTGCAGCCACATGCCGCCTGGATACCCCGACAGGGAGTTGACCAGCCCGAAGGGCAGGGTCGGGAGCAGGACGGCGCCGAATTCGGGCGCCAGATCCTCCGCCAGCTTCTCGGGGGCTATGACGTCGGTCCCCAGGGGGCCTGCATCATGAGCCTCGACGGTTCCGACCGGCCAGAAGCACAAGCTCACGTCCAGCTTGACGAACTCGTGCGTCGTCATCCTGAGCAGCTTCATTCCCTCCTCCTCCCCCCGCCTGATCTGCGGAGGCCTGCGACGACCGCCCTCAGCAGCGAGGGCGGGTGCATCAGGATGTTGGAGTATGCCTGGTTGGCCAGCGGACACCAGCACTCGCCCCTGCGGATGGAACGACGAATCTCCCTGGCGCGCCGGGAGTTCCATGCGGAAGCGAAATCGCCTTCCGGGCCGACCCTGCCCATCTCGGCGGCATAGGCCCTGATGGCGCAGGGCCATACGGCTCCGTCCGCATTGATGTGGACGTTGAGCAGTCCGGCGTAGCAGGGGATCACCTGGCGCTTCTCGCGGAGGATCCTCACAACCAGGTCGTAGTACACCAGCCTGAGCCCGGAGGTGATCCTTCCGAGCAGCCGGGCGTGCCTGATCTTTTCGACCGTCGCGCGGCGGAAGCCCTCCATTATGTTCCCGTAGGTGGCGGGATCGGGCGTGATCCCGGAGCCGACGTTGAAGAACTCCTCCCGCTCCTCTGCGATCTCGTTGATGTAGGTGTCCACTCCGAGGCCTCTGGCGTACTCGATCACCTCCGGCAGCTCTCCGGAGTTGAACTTCGATATGACGGTCCCCACTCCGACATGGAGGCCGGGGTACTCCCTCCTGAGGGCTGTGAGCCTTCCCAGCGTGTCGAGGAGCCTGTCGAAGTTGCCCGGCACGCCTCTTATCTCGTCATGCCTCGCCCCGATTCCGTCGAATGACGGCTTCACGGTTAGGGCCGTGCCCGGAGACTCGCGGCGGATGATCTCGAGCATCTCCCGCGTCGTCTCCTCGATCCTGCCGGGCATAAGTGCGTTCGTGGGTACATGGATGACGGCCGGGCGGAGGTGCCGGCATGCCAGGCGCACGATCCCGGGGAGGTCGCTCCGGAGGTATGGCTCGCCTCCGGAGATGTTGAAGAAGAAGGTTCTCCCGATCGACCTGAACATGGCTTCGATCGCGGCGAGATCCAGTTCCGGCAGCTCCGGGGCCTTCCAGATCATGCAGGTGCCGCATCTGGACTGGCACCTTCGCGTGACGGAGAACGTGACGTTGATCGGGGCGGGCGGCCTGCACAGGCCGTACCGGGCCGGAAGCGCGAAGAAGGCGGACACGGCCAGCCCCGCCATCTTCGGAATCTGTGACAGCCTGCGCGAGAATGCTTCGGACAATGCAGCCTCCAGGGCGTAGAACGCCTCTACGAGCATCAGGAGAAGCCTGTGACACAGGGACACGGTGACCGCCACCGCGATGCCGCCCACAAAGGGAGCCAGGACAAGGCCCTGGAAGGACTCCCTCACCCCTATCCCGCCGGGAACGAACACCCAGACCAGGGATACGAGCCACGAAACCGGCATCACGATTATACAGGCGGCGAGCATTGCGAACCCGTCTCCGGCCCCCAGGCCGGCGAAGTCGAACCACAGGAAGAGCGAGAAACCCCGCAGAGCCCAGGACAGCATCCCCGTAGAAATCATGTAGAGACCGTCCATGACTCCGATCCGGGGGATGCTCAACCTGCCGGCGGCCCTGCCGAAGCGGCCGGTCATCCTCTCGATCAGGAAGGTTCTTATGCCCGGCGCCGCCAGGGCCAGCAGAACGACGGCGGAGGCCGCCGCGATGTAGGCTCTGGTCTCCGGAGGCAGCCCGGCTCCCCCGGAGAACGGGATCACCGCAAGCGAGAGCAGGCAGGCGGAGATCATCAGGTAGATGTTCTCGAAGGCCATCGACACCAGCGAGATGCCGGTTCCCATTCCCCTCGACCGGAGGAAGGCGAGCCTGCCGAGGAACATCCAGAGACGCCCGGGGATGTATGAGCCTGTCTGGGTGATGAACCAGTTCCTGCGGAGCGCGGTCCGCGGAACTCCGGCGCCTGATGCGCCTATCAGCCTGACCCAGGGGGCCGGGGCGAAGTAGAGGCCGGCGAGGGCCGAGAGAACCGAGGAGACGAGCAGCGGCCACCGTCCGGAGAAGTCCAGGCGCGGGACCAGCGTGCCGACATCCCCCTTCCAGGACGGCCACAGGCCGAAGATGAACCAGAGGATTCCCCCCGCCAGAAGCGCAAAGCCGAACCACGCTCCCAGACGGTTGAGGGTGTCATGCCGCACTGGCGCCAGACTTCCTGCGCCTCCTGGACGCCAGCTCGAAGGCTGCCGCGACGGTCGTCAGGAAGGCGGAGACCGCAGACAGGAGAAGTCCGGTGGAGAAGTCGGAGGTGTCGTAGGAAAAACATACGGTATGTCTGCCCGCCGGGACGGCGACGGCCCTCATCCAGCCGTTGGCCCGCAGGAGCGGGGTTTCCGCGCCGTCGACCCGGACAGCCCAGCGTGGATGCCAGGTGTCGGCGAGGACCAGAAGGCCGGGCTCGCCTGATTCCACGGCGATCTCCACCAGTTCGGGCGCGTCACGCGCTATCTCCGCAGAGCCGCGGCCGCCGACCGGTTGAGGGATGCCCGGATCTCCGGATACCGTGCTGACCACCTCCGGCGGAAGTCCGAAGGCCGAAGGGTCGCCCTCCTGAACCCACGCCCCGGGCATGAAGGCTCTCGGCATGGGAACCGTCAGCTCCGGCGGGAGGGCCGGGGCCGTCGAGTCGGAGGCGATCCTGCGGGCCAGATCGTCGTAGGTGGCGACCATGCCGCCGTCGACGAGCACCGTGAATGCAGTGGAGCGGACATCCGTGAAACCTCCGGAGGAGATGCCCGCCAGCATGGCGTCGACCGCCTGCGTCCTGGCGGCATGATAGCCGGTCACGGAGCGTATCCCGAACGGGACGAACTGGTTTCCACCGGGGAAGATGCGCCCTCCGCCCACCGCCTCCCGCAGCCCTTCCGGCTCCGGGTGGAGGTCTTCCATCCTCGTCTGGGGCAGATAGACCTGGAAGTCCCTGTCCAGGGGCACGAGTTCGAAGGCCGCGACGGCCGAGACCATGAGGCATGCGGAGCCCGGGCCGATCCTCTTCCGGGAGACGGCGAAGACTATGACGGCCATGCATGCCGAGACGGCAGCGGCTCTGAGGAAGTCGCCGGAGGCCAGATCGACCCTCCTGTCGACCAGCTCCGGGAAAGCTGACGGAGAGGCTCCCGCCCTGCGCCACCATCCGGCCTGGGCAGAGGAGAGGATGGGCCTGCAGAAGGCGAACAGAACGAGACAGAGGGCGCCCCATGCGGCGATGGGTTTCCAGCAGCGACCGGCCCGCACGCCGGATACGACGGAGTCGAAGCCGGGGCCGGCGAGAAGCGATATTCCGGAAGTCGTGAGGAACGCCGCCATGTGCGGAGCCCTCAGCTTCCTGAAGACCGGAACGATGTCGTAGAGGATGCCGTAAAGGGGGGTGTATCCCCCCCAGGACACCAGCAGGCCCAGCAGGGCCACCGCACCCAGCGCCATGCCCCTGTGCGTCCTGCGGGACAGCAGGGCGACCGCCGCCAGGAGCAGGACCGAAACTCCGGTGAACTCGCTGGACAGCCGCAGGCCGAGCCTGCCCCAGTACACGGGCCCGCCGCCCGCCTCGCTGTCGGGGAACCCGTGCCGGTATCCGAACAGGTGCGGGAACGCCATCGCGAGGGTCTCCTCGGGAGGCATCGAATAGCTTGCGGATTGCGAGAGCGAAAGATCCTCGCCCCGGGTCGAGGTTCTGGAAAAGTTGTAGCCCGGGAGCATCTGGACTGCGCCGAGCCCCATCCCGAGCAGGGTCATCGCGGCGACGCCCGAGGCCGCGACGAGCGCATTCCTCACGCCGGGGCGCTCCAGGAACCTCCAGGCCAGCCAGACGGTCGCCGCCAGGACGCTGTAGAGGAGCATCTGGGGATGGCTGGAGAGGGCCTGCATCCCGAGACAGAAACCTCCGACGAACAGGAACCACGCCCTCCGCGTGCCCCACCATCTCTCGCAGGCGTAGAGGAGCAGCGGCAGAAAGCTCCAGGACACCATCTTGCTGGTGTGTCCGGCGTAGAAGAGGGTGTTGGCCCAGGCGCCCGCCGCGAAGGCGATCGTTCCGACCATCCTGCCGCCTCTGGAGACTCCCAGGGATCCGAGGAAGAGCCAGGCCGACAGCGCGGCAATGAAGACCTGGACAGGCCAGATGAAACGCACCGACGCCTCCGGGCCGGCTGCCAGCAGAAGTAGCCCGCGGACGGGATAGAACACCGGCGCCGAGAAGGAGGAGAAGAATGGGATGCCGCAGTAGATGTACGGGTTCCAGTGCGGAATACGGCCCTCGGCAAGGCTCGAGGCGGTGTAGGACAGGAAGGGGTATCCCTGATGGACGGTGTCGCTCAGCTCCCCGCCCGGGAGGCGGTTCGAAACGAAGACCGGCCAGTAGATGACGAGGGCCAGCCCTGCGGCCAGCAGCAGGACCAGGCAGCGGTCAGAGGGCTTTCCGGCCAATCGGATCTCCCTTCGAAGCCTCGCGCCCGAAGGCGACGAGGGCCGTGACGACCTCGAAGACCGCCATGAGCAGAGTCTGTCCGAATACGGCCGCCATGACGGGCGCAATACCAGAGCCTCCGTCGCACATTGCGGCGGTGGCGGCCTCGCGGACTCCAATGCCGCCGGGAACGAACACGACAATATACCCGGCGAGCCAGGAGAGAGGCGCGGCGGCGACCGCCGACCACAACCCCCTCGTGCTGAGCCCGAGGCCCTCCAGCCAGAGCCAGATCGACACCCCTCTCATGGTCCAGGCGGCTGAATACGCCGCCACGGCCCTGAGGGAAGTGGACAGCCTGACGCCGGTGAACCCCTCCACGCCCTTCAACCTGAACGCCAGCCTCTGTACCGGACTGAGAAGGGGCAGCAGAACCAGCGCGGCGGACCCCGCCGCGGAAGCCGTCCTGAGTGTGGCGGGAAGATCGCCGCCCGCCAGCAGGACCGCCGGAAGGGCCACCAGGCCGACCGAGGCGAAGCTCACGAGCACCTCCCAGACGGAGGCGGCCGCCGCCCTGGAGAGCGAGAGGCCCTCCGACCTCAGGAAACCTATCCTTCCGGCGAAGAGCCAGATCTTTCCGGGGATGTACCTGCCGAGCTGGCTGGCGAACCAGGCTCCGGCAAGCCGGCTGCAGCGGGTTGATGCGCCCAGATCCCTGGAGATCAGCATCCAGCCGGCAGGATTGATGGCGAGTCCGCAGAAGAGAAGAAGTGAGGAGACCGTCAGCCGGACGGGGTCCGGATCCCATCCGGCGTTTCTGAAGGAGCCGCCTATCTCCGACCAGCGAAGCGCGATCTGTCGGACCGCGATCGCCACGGCCAGGACCAGCAGCACGGCGGACAGGACGCCGAAAAGCCTCTTCCAGGAGGCGGGTTTCAGAGCAGCCCCTCCGACTTGTACCAGGAGACCGTCCTGGAGAGGCCGTCCGCAAGCCCGGTCTCCGGGTGGAAGCCTGCGTCGGAGGCCCTGGCGATGTCGACCCAGTGATCCTTCCCGAAGAGCTGGAGGCGGCTCCGGGAGAGCTGCCGCGGAGCGAGCGGGCCGAGAGCGAGGGCGATTCCGAATATGACCCTGGGGACGGGTATGGTCGCGAGCCTGACCCCTTCGGCCGCGGCGACGGCCCTTACCAGTTCCGCCACGCTGACGACCTCCGGTCCGCCGATGTTCCATAAGCCCGGCCCCAGAATGCCTCCCGGCAGGGAGGCGAGCACCGCCCGGGAGACATCGCCGGCGAAGGTCGGCCTGAGTTTCGCGCCGCCGAGGCCCACCAGAGGGAACCAGCCCCTGCGGACCTGCCTGAAGAGGCTCAGCTTGTGGCGGTCTCCGGGGCCGTATACGAAGTCCGGCCGGAGGATGGTGAGGAGTTCCGGCGGCAGGACGGATTGCAGGATGCTCTCGGCTTCCGCCTTCGATTCCTCGTATGCGCCCCATGGGGCCGGAGGGGAGTCCTCCCTGGAGCCGCCGGTCAGGCCGGCCACTCCCGGAGTGCTGAGATGGACCATGGGGACGCCCCGCGAAGCGCATTCGCGGCCCAGCATGGCGGGAAGACCGGTGTTGGCCGCCCTCAGCTCATCTCTGGATATCCCCGGGGCGCCCAGCCTGCCGGCCGCGTTGACGGCGACGTCGAAGCTCTCCGGGACCGAAGAGGGGAGGAGATCCCCGGAGTCGGACCTGCGGTGGGGCAGCACCTCGTGTCCCGCGGCTTCCAGGGCGCGGGCCGCCTCCCCGCCTATGAATCCTCCGGCTCCGACCAGGAACACTCTCATCCCAGGGCCTCAAGCAGCGAAGAAGCGTAGGTCTCCCAACTGAAGCGGCGAGCCAGGCCGGCGATAGCCGCATGCGACGATGCGTCCCCGGCCAGCGACAGGGCCTTCTCCACGGCGGATGCAAGTCCGGCGGGGTCGCAGGGCTCCGCCAGGAAGCCCGTCCTGCCCTCCTCCACCAGTTCGGGCAGCCCTCCCGTGCGGGTGAGCACCAGGGGCTTGCGGAAGGACAGCGCGATCTGTGCAACCCCGCTCTGGGTCGCGCTCCGGTAGGGCAGGGCCACGGCGTCGGCCGACCTGAAGACGGCGTCCACCCGGGAGTCCGGTATGAATCCTTCGATCCATCTGACCCTGCCGGACAGATCCTCCCGGCCCAGCCGTTCGAGAAGGCGCTCCCTCCCGGAGTAGCATTCGCCGGCCACGAGCAGGTCGATTCCGTCCGGGAGCATGGCAACCGCTTCGAGCAGGTCGTCGAGCCCCTTGTAGGGCCTGATCAGGCCGAAGAAGAGCACTGTCCGCCTGTCCGGATCGAGCCCGAGTTCCGCTCTCGCTTCCTTCACGGAGCGTTCGGGTCCGACGTACTGGTCATAGATCGGGTGGAATAGGCGGAGTATCCTGGAGCCGGGTGCGATTCTGAGTGCCTCCTCCTCGTCGCTCGCGCTGTGGACCACCAGGAGCCCACAGCTTCTGAGGAAGCGCCGCGCGAGCGATCCTGCGAGAGGGAACGACTCGTGCGGCATGACGTTATGGCATACGGCCGCCCGGCGGACGCTCCGGGGCAGGCCGTGCATGAGCGCCGGGGCGAAGAACGGGTGCCAGTACTGCGCCACCGTGAAGTCGGGCGACATCGCGGCGATCCTCCGGGCGGAGCCGGGCCAGGCGAGGGGGTTGCAGGAATGCAGAAAGGCGTCGGCCGCCTTGTGGTCGTCGCGGGAGCCGGTCGCCCCCGGATCGAGCTGCGAGGTTCCAGGGAAGAGGATCGGAGGATACAGGTACGAATAGGTGACGCGACGGGTTTCGCAGATAGCCGACAGGGCCGTCTCGAGCCTCATCGAGAACTGTGCGATCCCCCCGCGCCACGGGGGAAAGGGGCCCGCGAGGGCGAGCCGCATCAGTCCTGGGGCCCTGCGGTCCCGGGGAGGATCGTTTCCACGATGTTGAAGGGCTTCTTCCCGGGCATGAACCTGAGCACCATCTCCCCGAGCAGCCCGAGCGAGACGAACTGGAAGCCTATCATCATCAGGAACACTCCCAGCAGGAGCAGAGGGCGTCTTCCGATCGACTCCCCTCCCAGCCACAGCACGGACAGATAGGCGGAGGCGAGGAGCCCGCCGGCGAACAGCGTGGTGCCTATGCCGCCGAAGAAGTGCAGAGGCCTGAAGGAGTAGCAATGCAGGAACAGCACGGTCAGAAGGTCCGCATAACCCCTGAAGAAGCGTGCGAGGCCGTACTTGCTCCTGCCGAACCTGCGCGGCCTGTGGTTCACCGCCTTCTCGCCCACCCGGTAGCCGAGCTGAGAGACCAGCACCGGAGTGTACCTGTGCATCTCACCGTACAGGTCCAGCCGTCGGGCGGCCTCGCCCCTGTAAAGCTTCAGGCCGCAGTTGAAATCGTGCAGGGGGAGCCCGGTCGTCATCCGGACCACGGAGTTGAAGAACTTCGAGGGAAGCCGTTTGGACAGCGGATCGAGCCTGTTCCGCTTCCATCCGCTGACAAGGTCGAGACCCCGTTCCTCCAGTTCGGCAGAAAGGGCGGGGATCTCGGCGGGATCGTCCTGCAGGTCGGCGTCCATGGTGGCGATCAGCCGGCCGGAGGCGGCGGCGAAACCGGCCGAGAGCGCGGCCGCCTTGCCCTGATTCCGCCCGAAGCGTATGCCCGTGACGGGATGGACGGTGGAGGCCCTGCGTATCTCCTCCCAGGTTCCGTCCGTGCTGCCGTCGTCCACTATGACCATCTCCCAGCGCAGCGATCCGAGAGCCTGCGCCGTCTCCTCCACGAGGGCGGCGATGCTTTTCTCCTCGTCCCTGGCCGGGACGACCACGGAGATGTCGGTCATGCCGTTCCGTCCCCTTCCGGCGGGATGAAGCCGTCCGTGCCGGACTGGAAGATCGAGACCGGGCGCGGCGCCGTCAACGAGAACCCCCGGGAGGGAAGTTCAGGAGTTCCGGCCCCCCGGGGCCGATCCTCGCGCAGGTGAAGGTCGTGATCCAGTCCCCCGTGGAGATGTGCACGCCCGGGCCTGCCGGCGCGATCCTCGCGGTGTGTATGTGGCTCGTAACCACGGCGCCCGCCCCCCCCGCGACCATGTCCGAGACCCATTCGGAGAGGCCGGGCGGGATCTCGAGGATTTCCCTGCGGAGGATTCTGCGGCTGGTGCCCGAGGCCAGCCCGGCGATCGACGCTCCGAGGTCCGGATGCAGCATCCGGAAGAGGAGGCTCGACAGGCGCGCCCTGAGCACGGGCCGGATGAGCCTGTATCCTATGTCTCCCCTTCCGAGGCCGTCACCGTGGGCGATCACGGTTCTGATGCCGAAGCACTCGGTCCTGACGAAGGGGGATCTGTCTATCCTGACGCCGGTCGCCCTCTCGAAGTGCCCGCCGACCCACCAGTCGTGGTTGCCCGGGAGGAAGACCGTTCTCCAGCCCTTTTCGGCGAGTACGGACAGGGCTTTCAGCGCGCGGTCGTATCCCGCGGGCATGGCGCTCCTGTACTCGAACCAGAAATCGAAGAGGTCGCCGGTCAGCCAGAGTTCGCCGGGCTCTTCGCCGGCAAGCCGCCCGAGGAATTCCAGGAAGGCCTCCCGGCCGGGGTGCGGCAGGGGTTCGGGGACCAGGTGTACGTCGCCCGCGAAGTAGATGTCGCCCCGGGTCATCTGGAGAGGAGTCTGCCCGCGCAGCCGAAGCCGGATTCGACGGCCGGCGGGGCGCCCCTGCGGTACAGGACGGCGACAGGCATGACGTCGAAGGGGATGGATGCAGCGAGACAGGAATCGGCCAGATAGACGGGGAGGAAGATGCCCAGGCCGTTCACGTGGGCCTGAGCCATGTTCCTGTCCTCGACCGAAAACTGGACCGGGAGGAGCCTCAGGCCGGAGTCCTGAAGCGCCGGCAGCCCGGCGAGATCGGCATCGATCGCCGCGAACCCGTCCAGCGGTATCCATGAGTAGATCAGAACGGCGCTGTCGAGGCCGACGTCCAGGGCTGCCCCATCCGGACCGGAGAGCCGGCCCGGCAGGGATATCGGCGCGGGCCCCTCGTCCACCTGGCCTTCCCCGCCTCCGCAGGAGACAGGAACAAGGGAGAGAAGGACGGAGGAAAGCACGGCCGCTGCCGTTCCGCGGAGGCGGCTTCCCGTCATGGCCCTCCTCCGTCGCGGGAGAGAAGGAGCGCCGCCTCCGAGCCTCCCCCGGGGCCGGGAAGGGCCAGCGCATAGACGGAACCTCCGAGGCGCCTGTAGACGGCGCCATTCACGGGAGGCCCCGGCTCGAGGGGCACGGGGGCGGATACCACGGCCAGGAGAGAGGAGTCAGGCATGACGACCGTGGCGATCCTGTAAGGGAAGAAGGTCCATTCGCCGCGGACCGTTCCGTCGGCGGCCGGGACGCCCCAGGGGGCAAGGTCCGACGCTATCGGACCGATCTCGGCAAGAGTGGAGTACGTGGTGGCCGGACGCCGGAAGAGCACCGGCACGAGCAGTATCGACAGTATGCATGCGGCAATGGCCGCGTACCGGAACCTCGAACCCGGAGGCAACGGTTAGCGCCCGCTCCCGGTCTTGATCATCGCGATGCGGTCCCTCAGGTCGGGGGGAGCGGAAACCCTCATCAGATCCCTGATTCTGGACCTGAACAGGAGCATCCCGTCGACACAGGTTCTGCAGGATTCACAGCCGGACAGATGGTTTTCGAGTCTTCTCCGGCCTTCTTCGGACAGCTCGCCCGAGATGTAATCCTGGATATTGCTAGCCTCCCTTGAGCACCTCACCGCCAGACCCCTCCATCGATGACTGCCACTCTACCAGAAGTTTCCTGAGAATCGCACGACCCCTGTGGATTCTCGACCTCACGGTACCGATCGGAATGCCCAGTATCTGGGAGATCTCCGAGTAGGACATCTCCTCCACGTCGCAGAGGACCACTGCACTCCTGAACTCCTCCGGAAGCTCGTTCAGCGCCTTTTCGATGTCCTCCCGCATCAGCCCGGCGATGAAGGATTTCTGAGGGTCCGGGGATCTGGGGGACTCGAATCCGTCCTGGTCCTCCCCTGCGAGCTCGTCGAGCCATTCGCACGAGACGGTGCGGGGCGAGCGGCAGGCGGACCTGCGGTCGTTCAGGAACGTGTTCCTGAGAATAGCGAACAGCCAGGCGCGGGCGTTTGTTCCCAGACGGTACTGGGAGCGCGCCTTGAAGGCTCTCGCGTATGTCTCCTGGACGAGATCGGAAGCGTCCTCGGGATTGCGGGTTAGGTGTATGGCATACCCGTAGAGACCGTCGAGGTACTGCAGAACCTCGACCTCGAAGCGGTCTCCCTGACCTTCCTGCATCGCTGATGTCGTCGTTGTCATTCCACCCTATTCTACACCTATTCGTCCGGCAGGGCAACATGAACGCGAACAGCCCCTTGCACAACCCGTAGTGCCTTCCCGAAGGGGCCGCCACAGCATATTGACAGGGAGGGACCGCAGGCTTAGCTTGCCGGGTGCGGCACCCGATGCCGGAGTCGAACCTACCTGCGGCGGGGAGTGATGCGGGAAGCCTCTTCTGTTTATCCGGATCTCTTCGGCGGTTTTTCCGAGGCGGATGCGCCCGTTCCGGAGGAGCCGGCGGAACCGCGGTTCTCCAGGAATGCCGAGGTCGTTCTCCGGAAGCGCTATCTGAGGCGTTCGACGGACGGCGAGATTCTGGAAACGCCCAGGGAGATGCTCTGGCGTGTCGCCTCCTGCGTCGCCTCCGCCGAATCCCGGTTCCACGGCGACGGCCCCGAACGGTGGCTGATGCGGTTCTACAACATGATGGCGCGGCTCGAGTTCCTGCCGAACTCCCCCACCCTGATGAACGCCGGAAGGGAGCTGGGTCAGCTCTCGGCCTGCTTCGTCCTCCCTGTGGAAGACGACATGGAGAGCATCTTCGAAACCGTGAAGAACACCGCCCTCATCCACAAGAGCGGCGGAGGAACCGGCTTCTCCTTCACACGCATACGCCCCAAGGATGACGTGGTCCTCTCCACCAGGGGGATCTCCAGCGGTCCGATCTCCTTCATGTCCGTCTTCGACAAGGCCACGGAGACGATCAAGCAGGGCGGAGTCCGGAGAGGCGCCAACATGGCCGTCCTCTCGGTCGATCATCCCGACATACTCGAGTTCATAGATGCGAAACGCGACATGCAGAAGCTCAACAACTTCAACCTCTCGGTGGCGATCACCGACAGATTCATGGACTGCCTCGAGAGGGACGCGGAGTTCACCCTCAGCAACCCCAGGACGGGCGAACCGGCGGCGTCGCTCCCCGCCAGGGAGATCTTCGGGAAGATCGTGGAATCGGCATGGGCCTCCGGAGAACCCGGGATCATCTTCATCGACAGGATGAACGAGGCCAACCCGACCCCCCGGATCGGGGCGATCGAAGCCACGAACCCGTGCGGAGAGCAGCCCCTCCTGCCTTACGAGGCCTGCAACCTCGGTTCGATAAACCTGGCGGCCCACCTGACCCGGGCGCAGGACGGATCGAGCGTCCTCGACTGGGACGCGCTCGAGGGCACGGTTCGGGATGCGGTCCGGTTCCTCGACGATGTGATCGAGGTCAACAACTATCCTCTCCCTCAGATCGCGAAGACGGTCGAGGGCAACAGGAAGATCGGTCTGGGCCTCATGGGCTTCGCGGACGCCCTGTTCGAGATGACCATCCCCTACGACTCCGAGGAGGCCCTGAGGTTCGCCGAGAAGCTGATGTCCTTCGTCCACACCAGGGCCAGGAAGGCCAGTGAGGATCTTGCGAGGGAGAGAGGCGCATTCCCCAACTACAGGGGAAGCGCTCTCGAGAGCCAGGGGCTTCCCCCCATGCGCAACGCGACGGTCACCACGATCGCACCCACCGGCTCGATAAGCATCCTGGCGAACTGCTCCAGCGGCATCGAACCCGCATTCGCCCTGGCCTACCAGCGGCGCAACATCCTCGATCAGGGCGACGAGCTGCTGGAGATGGTGCCGTCCTTCGAGGCGGTCGCCAGAAGGAGGGGTTTCGACACTCCGGAAGTGCTGTCGGCCATCACGGCGAAGGGGAGCTGCAGCGATGTCCCCGGCGTCCCGGAAGACGTACAGCGTGTCTTCGTCACCTCGCACGACGTGGCTCCTTCCTACCACGTAAGGATGCAGGCCGCTTTCCAGAAGTACACCGACAACGCCGTCTCGAAGACCGTCAACCTTCCCGAGAGCGCGACGCTCGACGACGTGGCGGAGGTGTACGGGCTCGCGTTCAGGCTGAGGTGCAAGGGGGTGACGGTCTACCGCGACAAGAGCAGGGACAGCCAGGTGTTGAACATCGGTCCCGCACCCGGATCGAGGGTCGTCTCCATCGAACCGGCGGCTCCCGTGCAGCCCGTTCCCCAGGGTCCGCGGCCGAGGCCCGAAGTCACGAACGGGATCACCAGGAGGGTGAGGACGGGTTGCGGCAAACTGTACGTTACGATCAACGAGGACGAATTCGGTCCTGTGGAGATCTTCACCCAGATGGGCAAGGCGGGCGGATGCGCCGCATCTCAGGCGGAGGCGATCAGCAGGCTGGTTTCTCTGGCCCTTCGGTCCCACATCCCCCTGGAGGCCGTGGTTCGTGAGCTGAAGGGCATAAGCTGTCACCGCGTCGTCTGGCAGGGAGGGGACAGGATCCTGTCCTGCGCGGATGCCATCGGCAACACACTGGAATGGCACAGCGGGCAGCACACCGATACGGTGGAGGGGGCGGTCGGCGGTCCGGAGGCGCTCCCCGGATCCGTCCAGGTGGAGGATGACCTCCAGAATCACGCCGGAGCCTGCCCGAACTGCGGCGGACCGCTCAAGTACGAGTCCGGCTGCGTATCCTGTGCGCTGAACTGCGGCTACTCGGAGTGCGGCTGAGGACTCCTCCCGGTCAGTAGTCGGGAGCCTCCCCCGCGGGAGCCTTCCTGGCGGACTTCCTGGCAGGCGCCGGTGCCTCTCCCAGTTCCTCGAGGGCCTTCGCTATCCCGCCGGCCACCTGGCCCGCGATCTCGGGGGACATGCTCAGCCCCTTCCTGGTGGGCATCCACTCGCCGGTCTCGGACATGTAGAAGATCCTCGCATCCACGTACTGCCGGCCCTTGAACTCCTTCAGGAGAACCCTGATCAGGTCCTCGCCCTTCTCGATCTCCAGAATCGTCTTGTCCATCCGTGCTCCTTTCGATGGCGCGTAAGCTGACCCGTGGCCCTCCCCGGTGTCAAGGACGCGGCCGCCGCGCCGCATACGACGGGATGACCCGAAAAGATAGGAGCCGGGTCGCCCCGGCTCCTCTCGGGTCTGTCCGTGATGCTCTAGAAGAGACTGGCCTTGATCTGGCCCCAGGTGGTCGTAGCGAGGTCGCCCGTGAGCTGGAGCGTGAAGTCGTCCCAGTAGATCTCGCTTCCGCCGTCAGAGAAGAGGTCGAGGGCGGCGAACTCGTTCACACCGGAGATCTGCCAGGGGATCAGCTCGCAGAAGGAGCCGTTGTAGTAGAACGACTGCATTCCGGTCGTCAGGTCGAAGATGTTCTTCACCTCGACCCACTGGTCGTAGATGATGTTGCCGACGTAAGTGCCGGGCGAGAGGATCCTGAACTGCCTGGGGGTGGAGTTGAACTCTACCTGGAGCGACCAGTCGTACGGGCCGCCGTGATTGTAGGTGTTGAGGAGGATGAAGTACTGCTTGCCCGAGGCGCTGGAGGGGATGTACTGCCATCCCGTTATCGTCCAGACTCCTGTCGTCTCGGAGAACGGGTGGAGGATGTCGGTGGTCGGGGTGATCTGGACGGAGTGTGGGGCGCTGCGGTTGAATCCGGTGACGACGAAGGCATCCGTAGAGGGATCGCCGTCCCAGGTGTCCCATCCGCCGTGTCCCCTCAGCCCGCCGACCGAGTAGGAATCGAAGTTTTCGGACCAGTTTGCGTCTGCCGCCGGCGCCAGTGCCAGAGCAAACGCCGCAACTGCAGCAAGACCAAAGTACTTGTTCATAAAACCCCCCTTGCAAAGTAAGCCGGAGAGAAACAACCCCCGTGCAGCGCACGACCTGCACCGCTGCCGCCTGTTCGCAGTTCGAGGATAGACGGGGGTGATTATCGTGTCAAGACAGCATGACCCCGCCGGTCAGCGGGAATCGGTCCTCAGCCTGAACGCCGCAGGCAGCAGGGCGCCCAGGGTCGTCTCCACCGTCGTTCCTTCGGGAGTCAGGACGATCACCTCGAACGAATCCCCGCAGAACTCCGCCAGCACCTGGCGGCATGCCCCGCACGGAAGTGCCGGCCCGTCCGGGGAGTGTACCATGATCCTCGTGAAGGAGGTGGCGCCCCGCGAGACGGCGCCCGCGAGGGCGGAGCGTTCCGCGCAGAGCGTCAGCCCGTAGGATGCGTTCTCGATGTTGACGCCGGGGTGCAGCCTGCCTTCAGAATCCTCCAGGACGGCCGAGACGCGGAATCCCGAGTAGGGAGCGTGGCAGAGGCGGATCGAATCGATGGCGAGTTTTCTCATACCGTCGGTCATGCCTCCTCCAGTCATGCAAAACCCGGGAAGGGATCCCCGGGGATGTCGCCCTCCAGGCCGAAGAAGAGCGCCAGAGTGGCGGCTATGTCGCTGAAGCTGCGCCTGTCGCCCAGGGGCCTTCCCGGGATTCCGGGGGACCATGCGAGGACCGGGGCGTACTCCCTGGTGTGATCGGTGCCCGGCGTGGTCGGGTCGTTGCCGTGGTCTGCCGTGATGATGAAGAGATCGCCCTCGCCCAGGGCCGACATGAGCCCGGGAAGGGCGTCGTCGACCTCCGAGAGGCCCTGCGCGAAACCAGCCGGGTCGTTCCTGTGGCCCCACTTCGAATCGAAATCGACGAGGTTCGCGAAGACGAAACCGCTCTCCCCCAGGGCCAGGACGGATGCCAGTTCGGCCAGTCCGGCGCGGTTGTCCGGAACGTGGACGGAGGTGATCCCGCGGTGCGCGAACAGATCGTCGATCTTCCCCACGCCTCTGCGCGGGATTCCCGCGCTTTCCATAAGATCGAGCAGCGTCGGTCCGGGAGGCTCCAGGGAGAAGTCCCTCCTCCGGGGCGTTCTCACGAGAGAGCCGCACTCGCCCGAGAAGGGTCTCGCTATGACCCTGGCCACCGCGTCCGGGCCCTGAAGCAGCCTCCGTGCAGTACGGCAGGCCTCGTACAGCTCCTCGACCGGGATCACGCCCTCGTGTGCCGCGATCTGGAAGACGCTGTCCGACGAGGTGTACACGATGAAGGCGCCGAGACGGATATGCTCCAGGCAGAGTTCCTCGATGATCTCCGTGCCGGAGGCGGCCCTGTTTCCTATCGTGCGGCGGCCGGTCCCCCTCTCGAAGGCCTCGATGATCCCGGCGGGGAAACCCGAGGGGTATGTCGGGAAGGGCGTATGGCTTATCAGCCCCATCATCTCCCAGTGGCCGGTGATCGAATCCTTTCCGGCCGAGACCTCCGCCAGCCTTCCCCAGGATGCGGAGGGGGCGGCTGCCGGGGGTACGCCCTCGATGGGCAACAGATTGCCCAGTCCCATTCCTTCCAGCACCGGCAGATGGAGACCTCCCACCGCGCGCGATAGATTGCCGAGGGTGTCGGCTCCTTCATCGCCGTACCGGGCCGCGTCCGGCAGCGCACCGGCGCCGACTCCGTCGAGCACCAGCAGGACGGCCCTGCGATCCCTGCGGATGGTCATCAGAAGGTACGCTCCAGATGGACCATGGCCCTCATCCTGTCGTTGGCCTCCCGGAGTCTGTAGGAGAGAATCTCCGCGAAGGCGTGCATCACCTTGCAGGCCGTCGCCGGGCTTGCGTCGAAGATCCTGGAGATGTCGCGCCTGTGGATCACCGCGAGGTCCGCCCTTTCATGCGCGTAAACGCTGGCGCTCCTGGGCAGGTTGTCTATCAGGGCCATCTCGCCGAAGAAGTCGCCCGCGCGCAGGAACCCGATGATATGGTCTCCGGCGTCCTCTACGGTCTTAGTAATCCTCACGCAGCCCGAGAGGACCAGGAACAGGTCGCCCCCGTCGGCTCCCTCTGCGATGATGGCTGCGTCCCGGGCGAAGGAGCGGAGTTCGGCGGAGTCCATGAAGATGGAGAGATCCTCGGGCGGCAGATTCCGGAACAGGTAGGCCGTCCTGAAAACATCGCCGTACCGCTGTTTCTCACCTGGCGTCATAGGTTCTTCCCCTCCCTCTGATCCTCTTCCCGCGGCCGTCACCGCCGGGGCATACGAAGATCGTCCTCTCCCTCGTATAGGTGACCTCTCCCGGCCGGCCGCCCTTCATCCTCCTGACGTGCTGCACCTGGGTCCAGTCGACCGGGACGATCTCCGAAGTGCATGCCGCCCCCTCCGCCGCCAGCTCCGCGGCGCGCCTGAGCACCGCCGCCGGAGGGTTGCCGGAGCCGGGCCTTCCGCGGAGGACGACGTGCGGACCCGGGACGCCTCTGGCGTGGAGCCACCAGTCCCCCCTCCGCCCGATGCGGAAGGTCACCTCCTCGTTGTTCCGGGAGTTTCTGCCGATCCAGCAGAGCCATCCGTCGGAGAGCTCCACCGGTTCCTGCCCGGCCTCCCCGCGCTCGTGCCGCGGAACGGCCCTGTCATCCGGAACGATACCGGTCCTGACGGCCTCCTCGGCCTCCCTGGCAAGAATCCCGCATCTGGCGGCCAGAGCCTCCGCTCTCTTTTTCAGGGCGGCGGCTTCGGAATCTATGTTGCCGGCCTTCCTGAAGAGGCGTTCGGCGTTCTCGACGGCCGATCTCGAAGCCCGGAGAGGAATCGTGTGCGGGTTTCCATCCCAGTCGTTCAGCGTCACCGACGCTGCGCCTCTCGGAATCTCAGAAGCGGCGGCAAGCAGCATCCCGCCCCAGAGCCGGAGCGTGTCGGAACCGGGAAGACTCTCGAGAAGGGCTCTCACCTCCGTCAGCCTGCCCATCGCCTCCTCACGGGCCGATTCGTTCCTCGCGAGGAACGCGCGGAGCCTGGAATCGGACCCCGACGACAGAACAGGCGCGAATGCGGACAGGGGGTCATCCAGAGGTTCTCCCGGCCCCATCCTGACCGGGAGCGGACCCCACGGACCGGACCAGGGTTCGAACCGGCGGGTTTCGAGAGCTTCCGCCAGGACAAGGGCCGTCTTCCCGGGATCGCTGCCGGAAGCCGCGGCTTCCGCGAGAATGGCGGAGGCAGTCGCTGGTCCGACGCCCTCCAGCACCGGGTAGATCTCCCCGGCGGACCCGGCCCTGGAGAGGATGCCCTGCACCTCCGGCGAACCCCATTCCGAAGGCGGTCTTCCGGAGGGAGGAGGGGCCTTGTAGGGCGAGCCCGGCGCTATCGTCCGGTAGCTGCTCATCCTGCCGGTGACGGTTCTGGTGCATGCGAGTATCCTGTCGTCGGAATCCCGTGTCAGAACCATGTTGGAGTTCCTGCCCGCGGCCTCGAACCTCAGGGTCATACGGGTCGACCTGTAGGCCCTCTCCTTCACGAACCCGAAGAGGAGGATCCTGTCGCAGCCGTGCTGCATCACGGATGTTATGCGGGAGCCGGACAAGAGCGAGTCCCAGGGCTCGTCCCGCCGGTATCCGCCGGTCGGGGGCGCGCCCGGTACGATCGACTGGTGCTCGGTTCCGGCATGAATGAGGAGGGAGAACGGTCTTCCGGAAAGGTCGAGCATGAGTCCCCCGCCCGGCAGGAGGGAGACCCCGCGGCACCCCGCCCCCGGGAGCACGCTCCCGAGGCGCTCCGCGACAACAGCAAAGAACACGCCGTCCAGACTGTACCGTCCCCTCCGTTTTGGAAGTAGAATATACCTTCCGGACTCATCACTGGAGGTGCCCCCTGGAGTCTATGACCGGATTCGGAAGAGCAGTCGTTCTGGCCGGCCGCTGCAGCATCGCCGCCGAGGCCCGCAGCGTGAACCAGAAGGGTCTTCATGTGAGCGTGAGCCTCCCGGATCAGCTTGCCTCGATGGAACAGGACATACGCGACGAGATCAGGAAGAGGTATTCGAGGGGCCGCATCGATCTGAGGCTCACGGTCGAAGCGGCCGGCTCCTCCGGAGATGCGCTTCCCGTCGATTTCGAGAGGGCCGGGAAGCTGGCGGAGGCAGCGGCTCTGATCGCAGCCCGGCTCGGGCTCGACGGCGGCATCTCCGCTCTGGATCTAATGAGGCTTCCCGGCGTGCTCAGGGCCTCCTCCGAGCCGGAGGCTCCCGATGCGGGCCCTGTCCTGGAATGCGTGGCGTCCTGCCTCGACGACCTCACCCGTTCGCGCAGGGCCGAAGGGGAGGCTCTCGCGGCCCTGATGTCCGAGCACCTCACCAGGATCGGATCGCTCGCCTCGGAAGTTGCGGCGATCCAGCAGGAGGCCGTGCCCGAGGCATTCGAAAGGATGAGGGAGAGAGTCGGGAAACTGCTGGGAGATTCCTCCAGGGTGGACGAGCAGAGGCTTCTCCAGGAGCTTGCCGTCATGGCCGACAGGCTGGATGTGTGCGAGGAGCTGGAGAGGCTTGGATGCCATGTCTCCTCCGCGCTCGATCTCGCCTCATCCGACGAGCCTGATGCCGGCAGGAAGCTTGGCTTTCTGCTGCAGGAGCTCCAGCGCGAAATCAACACGCTCGGCGCCAAGCTGGAGACTCCCGCCGGAACCATGATCGTGGTCGAGATGAAGAACGAACTCTCCTCACTGAGGGAGCAGGCGGCCAATGTCGAATAGGGCGGGGATGCTGCTGGTCCTTGCCGGCCCCTCGGGCGCCGGGAAGACGACGCTCGCCAGGAGGCTCGTTTCGGAAGCCCCGGAATTCGAGTTCTCGGTCAGCACCACCACGCGTCCGCCGAGGGGCGGCGAGAAGGAAGGCCGGGACTATGACTTCGTGACGGACGACGAATTCGACGAACTCGTCCGTGAGGGATTCTTCCTGGAATGGGCCCGTGTCCACGGGTACAGGTACGGCACGTCCAGGGGCTGGGTCGAGAAGACACTGGCAGCCGGTCGTTCCGTGATCCTGGACATCGACGTCGTGGGCGCCCGGAACGTAAGGGCGGCGATCCCGGGTGCCGTGCTGGTCTTCGTCCTCCCTCCCTCGGCCGGCGTCCTGGCTGGCAGGCTCGAAGGCCGTGGGACGGAGAGCGGAGAGGATCTGGCCCGACGGATGTCGGCGGCCTCCGTCGAGATGCGCTGGATCGGCGCCTTCGACTTCGTCGTCGAGAACGACGGGCTGCCCGAAGCCTCGAGGAGGCTCCTCTCGATCGTGGAGGCCGAGGCGTCGCGCATCGGCGGGATTCCATATCCGTCCGCGGCCAGGGCGCTCGATCCCTCGATGCCGCCTCCCGTCTCCTGGGAGGGCCGGAGGGTGCTCATAGCATCCGGTCCCACCAGGGAATACATCGACGACGTCAGATTCCTCTCCAACCGGTCCAGCGGGGTGATGGGCTGCGAACTCGCCTCCGCCTTCAGAGCTGCGGGCGCTTCCGTCACGCTTCTCCTCGGGCCCTGCAGGGCCGCTCCCCCCCGGGCGGTTACGCTCGAACGCTTCACGGACGCCTCCGGGCTCTCCGCCCTTCTGCACGACCTCGCGCCAGGCCACGACCTCCTCGCGATGCCCGCCGCAGTGGCCGATTTCAGACCAGTGCGGAGGATGGACGGCAAGCTGCCCAGAAGCGGCGGCGGGATGATGCTCGAACTCGAACAGGTCGAGGACGTCTCCGCGTCCGTTTCCGGCCTCTGCCCGCTCCTCTCCTTCAGCCTCGAGTTCGGCGACAGGGACATCGCGCTGGAACGCGCCCGGAGGAAGATGTCGTCCAAGGGCGCTTTCGCCTCGTTCCTCAACTTCGGCGACCTCCCCGGCTCCGGCATGGATTCCGATGCGGATTCGGGCGTCCTCATCCGCGCAGGGCGCGAAGATGTCGAAATCCCCGAGGGTTCGAAGCGGTTCGTGGCGGAGATGATCGTCTCCTCCCTGGGCCGCCCGCCCTCACGAGGAGTCTGACCTGGACCCGCTCTGGTCGGCCGTCGCGAGTTTCGGACTCGGGAAGGTGCATTTCCCCGGTGGAAAGATGCCCGACGGATGGAGCGGGAGTGACGCCGACGGGGATGTGCGCGCTCGAAGGGGCCGGGAGCCGGATTCTTCCGACGGCGCGAAGACTGCGATGGATGCCGTGAGGGCGAAGCTGGGCGACTGCTCGTCCTGCAGGCTGTCGGGCACGAGACGGAATCTGGTCTTCGGCGAGGGTGATCCTCGTTCGGGCATTCTCGTGGTCGGCGAGGGGCCCGGTGCCAGCGAGGACGAGACCGGCCGGCCGTTCGTGGGGAAGGCGGGGCAGCTTCTGGACAGGATTCTCGCCTCGATCGGCCTCGACAGGGAGTCCTGTTTCATCGCGAACGTGGTCAAGTGCCGCCCTCCCGAGAACAGGGTGCCCTCGCCCGACGAAGTGGAGGCCTGCGCGTGGGTGCTCGACGCACAGATCGACGCGATGCAGCCGGGGGTCATACTCGCGCTGGGTGCGACCGCCGTATCGAGGCTCCTCGGCATCAGAGCCCCCATCGGTCAGGCGAGGAACTCGGAACATTCCTACCGGGGAATCCCGGTGATAGTCACGTACCACCCGGCGGCTCTCCTGCGGACTCCCGCGCTCAAGAGGCCTGTGTGGGAGGACGTGAAGAAGCTCCGTCGGCTCATGGAGCGCGGCGGGCTGCCGAGGAAGTGATTCTGCATGGCTCCTGATCCGGAACCGGTCGCCCCGAGAAGCATCGAGGCCGAGAGAGGCGTTCTCGCCGGAGTGATGACCGACCCCGAGATAGCCGTAGAGGTCTTCAGCATACTCAATTCCGAGGATTTCCACGACTCGAAGCATGCCTATGTCTACAAGGCGTGCAAGGCTCTCGACGAGAGGAACAGGTACATCGACATCGTGACCGTCGCGGAGGAACTCGAGAGGAATAAGCTGCTGGATCTGGCTGGAGGGGTGGACTATCTGACCGAGCTTGCCGCCGACATCCCGATCCTTGCCAGCGTGAAGCAGTACGCAGAGATCGTCCGGGAGAAGGCCCTGCTGAGGCGCCTCGGCGCGGCGAGCCGCGAGACTATCAGGGAGATCGCGGAGGGGAGACTCATCCCCGCCGAGATAATAGACCGCGCCGAGAAGAGGGTCTTCAATGTCGGAGAGAAGCTGGTCGATCAGGACTTCCTGTCGATGCAGGAACTCGTCGGACTCGGCCTGAAGGAGTTCGAGAAGCTCAACGCATCCAACAGCCATGTCACCGGCCTGAGCACCGGCTTCGACAGGCTGGATGCGATGACTACGGGGTTCCATGGCGGGGAGCTCATAATAATCGCGGCGAGGCCCTCCGTGGGCAAGACGACGCTGGCGCTCAACATCGCCGTGAACATCGCCCGACAGGAAGGCGGGACGGTGGGCTTCTTCAGCCTGGAGATGACCGGCAGGGAGCTGATCAAGCGCGTCATGTCCGCGGAGTCCATGGTCGCCCTGCAGGCCTGGGTCGGGGGCAACATCTCTAGCAGAGCCATGCTCGACTTCACCAACGCCTGCGAAAGGCTCTCGAACATGCCGCTCTACGTCAACGAGCACACCGGACTCACCTCCCTCGAGCTGAGGGCCGGCGCCAGGCGGCTGAGGAAGAAATGCGGGGGCCTTGCCGCCGTCTTCGTCGATTACCTCCAGCTCATGAGGGGAGTGGGCGGCGAGGAGAACCGGCAGCAGGAGATCGCACGCATCTCCGGGGATCTGAAGGCGCTCGCCAAGGATCTCGACGTGCCCGTTGTGGCTCTCTCGCAGCTATCGCGGCGGGCCGTGACCGACGGTCCCTCCAGGGTGCCCAGGCTCCAGGATCTCCGTGAGAGCGGGGCGATAGAGCAGGACGCAGACCTGGTTCTGTTTCTGCACGAGGACTCGAGTGACGAAACCCTGTCCGACACGGGATACCGGGAGGACAGGAACGTGCGTCTGATAATCGGCAAGCAGAGGAACGGCCCACGGGGCGAGATCGACATGACCTTCCAGACCAGGTTCGGACGATTCATCGAGAGGCCCTGGGACCAGGATTGAAGCAGCGCAGGCGTACTTCGTTCTTCTGCACGCAGTGCGGCAACGGCAGCCCGAACTGGAGCGGGAGGTGCCCGGCCTGCGGTTCCTGGAACACGATGGTCGAGGAACCGGTACAGGAGGGGAAGGGACGCCTCGGAAGCCCCTCGCGGAAATCCGTGGAGGCGGTCCGGATCGATTCCATCCCCGAGGAGGACGGGGAGAGGATTCCAACCGGCATCCCGGAGTTCGACAGGGTGCTGGGAGGTGGGCTGTTCAGAGGGTCGATGGCTCTCCTCGGGGGCGAGCCCGGCATAGGCAAGAGCACACTGATGCTTCAGCTCTCCGCCTTTCTTTCCGGAGCGGGCGAAACCGTGCTCTACGCGACCGCCGAGGAGTCCGCCGGGCAGATCGCGAGCCGGGCCAGGAGGATCGGCTGCGCGAGCGGCAACATCCTGATTCTTCCGGAGACGAGGCTCGAGGAGATCGAGTCCGCTCTGGAGCGCACGGGGGCGGGGATACTCATCGTCGATTCCATTCAGACCGTCTATTCGGAGGCGCTGACCAGCGGGCCCGGATCGGTTGCGCAGGTGAGGCACTGCGCCGCCGAGCTGGTGAGCCTCACCAAGCCCCGGGGGAAGACCAGCCTCATCGTGGGCCACGTGACGAAGGACGGCTCCCTGGCCGGGCCGAAGGTGCTGGAACACCTGGTGGACACCGTGATCGGTTTCGAAGGAGACTCCAACAGGCCCCACAGACTTCTCCGGTCTCTCAAGAACCGATTCGGTCCCACGAACGAACTCGGGGTGTTCGAGATGACCCGGCAGGGCCTGAAGGGGATCGCGGAAGCCTCGGCCTTCTTCCTCGGCAGGAGGCAGGACGGACTGTCGGGCGGCGTCGTCTGCGCCGTGATGGAGGGGACCAGGCCCTTCCTCGTCGAGGTACAGGCCCTCACTTCGCCGACCCGGTACGGATTTCCCCAGAGGAGCGCCAACGGCATCGACTCCAGAAGGCTGCCGATGCTCCTCGCCGTCCTGGAGAAGCGCTGCGGCCTCGAACTCGGCGCCCAGGACGTCTATGTCAACGTGGCCGGAGGCGCGAACCTCTCCGACCCCGGGGCGGATCTGGCCATCTGCCTCGCAGTGGCTTCCAGCAGACTCGATAGACCCATTCCGGCCGGGCTCGCGGTTTCGGCCGAGGTCGGTCTCGGCGGGGAGCTGAGGCCGGTTTCCGGTTTCGACAGGCGGCTCAGGGAGGCCAGGTCGCTTGGATTCGACCTCTTCGCAGGCAGCACCGAGGACTGCGCGGAGGCGGACGGCGCCCTCAGAGGGCATTCAACACTGAGCGGCTGCATGGAGGACATTCTTGCACCCTCCGGACGCCGCTGACACTGGAGGTATGCAATCGTGAAGACCGAAGGATGGGGCCCGAGGCTCCTGCTGCTGCTCGTTCTGTGTGTGGTGGGGGTTTCGGCTTCCACCAGCGACTGGCGCCTCGGCCTGCTGCTCGGCCTGGCTGCGGGCATCGCGGCCATTGTCATAGAGACGAAATTCGTGAAGCTGCCCGTCATAGACGTCGTCTACACCATGGTCGGCGCCGCCGCGGGGATAGGCATCGGGTTGCTGCTGATGCTGGTGCTGCGGCTGGGCAACGTGAGACTGGGCTCGGAGGACGGGGTCGATCTCTTCCTGCTGATTCCCCTGGCCCTGGGATACGCGTTCGCACAGGTAGCCTTCGCCAAGGTGCCGAGAGCCTCGGGCGCCCCGGGCCGTGAGACGGTCGTTCCTTCATATGTCCGGACGGCGGCCACGCTGGTGGATCAGTCCTCGATAATTGACGGCAGAGTGGCCGATCTGGCGCTCGTAGGCCTCCTGACCGGCCCGTTCGTGGTGCCGGCTTCGATCAGGCCCGCGCTCGAGAACCTCATGAAGTCCAAGGACATAATCCAGAGGGGCAGGGCCAGGAGAGGGCTGGAGACGCTCGAAAGGCTCGAGGAGGCGGCCGGCAAGTCCGGCGGAGTCGAGTACAGGGATTTCGGCGATCCCGAGAAGGAGAGCTTCCGCATCCTCGACTGGCTCAAGCGGGAGAGCGCCTCTCTCGTCAGCGGGGACTCCGCGATGCTCGACACGGCCGCCCGCGAGGGCAACAAGGTGATCAGGCTCGACGAGGTCGGCGCGGCGGCCCGCGCCATAGTGCTTCCCGGCGAGAAGGTCAGGCTGAAGCCCGTCAGGAAGGGCCGCAATCAGGGCCAGGCCATCGGCTATCTCAATGACGGAACCATGGTGGTCGTCGAGGACGGCGAGGAGTTCATAGGAAAGACCATCGACGCCGTGGCACACACCACCTTCCGCGCCTCCGGCGGGACGATGGTCTTCTCGAGGATCGCCCAGCATCCCGAGGACGAGATGCATGAAGTCCCGGTCGACGCCGGCCCGGTCGAGCAGGGAGAAGATGACTCCGACTGAGGCGGTCCGCTGGGGCTGCATAATCGTGGCCGCGGGCCGCGGAGAACGCTTCGGGGGCAGCCTGCCCAAGCAGTTCGCCCCTCTCATCGGAAGGCCTCTTTTCAGGTGGAGCCTGGAAACTGCGTTGTCGATCGACAGGATCGGGGAAGTCTGCCTCGTTCTCCCACAGGGTGAGGAGAGCGACCCGGAGGCTGCGAAGCACCCCCGGGTCCGGACCGCACGAGGCGGCCCCCGAAGGAGGGACTCCGTGGCGAACGGCCTCGAAGCTCTCCCCGGCTGTACGCACATTCTTGTCCACGACGCCGCGAGGCCTCTGGCATCGCGTCCGCTCTTCGAGAGGGTCATGCGGGCGTGCGAGGAGACAGGGGCGGCGGCACCCGGCATACCCGTTGCAGACACCCTAAAGAGGGTCTCGGACGGGGTAGTCGAGGCCACCGTGGACAGATCCGGGCTTTGGCGCAGCCAGACTCCCCAGGGATTCGAACGGGGTCTGCTCGAGGAGGCTCTGGCGCTCGAGGGGAACTTCACCGACGAGGCACAGGGGGTGGAGCTTTCGGGACATCCCGTAAGGATCGTCGAAGGCGACGAAGCCAACGCGAAGATCACCTCGCGGGGCGATCTCGTCCTGGCGGAGCGCCTCGCCGGTCCGCCCCGGTCGGTGACGAGGACGGGCGTGGGGCTGGACTTCCATCCCTTCGCCGAGGGAAGACCCCTGATCCTCTGCGGGTGCAACCTCGCCGGATTCCGCGGTCTCGAAGGTCATTCGGACGGCGATGCCGCGCTGCATGCAGTGATGGACGCCATTCTTTCGGCGGCCAGGCTGGGCGACATAGGAACACTGTTCCCTCCGTCCGATCCTTCGTATGCCGGAGCCGACAGCGCCGTTCTGACCGGGCGGGTTCTGTCCGAGGCGCGGAAGGCGGGATGGGAGTTCGCGCTGCTCGACCTGACGATAGTCTCCGAGCTTCCGCGCATCTCTCCGCTGCGCCAGGAACTGCGCGGGAGTCTCGCCGGAATCCTGGGCGTCCCTCTGGACGCGGTATGGGTGAAGGGAACCACGACCAACTCCCTCGGCGCACTGGGGCGCGGGGAGGGGCTGGGAGCCCTCGCCTTCGTCGAGATGCGAAGCACGGGTGCCGGAGCGTGATCTCCTGGCTGCTGGCATGGCTTCAGAGCCATCAGCCCGGCCCCTGGGTGTTCCCGGCCATGGGCGCCATCGCCTTTGTGGAGACGCTCTTCCCGCCGTTCCCCGGAGACGTTCTGTTCGTGCTGACGGCAGGCTGGGCCGCAGGTACCCTCCCTTCCACGAATCCGCTGCTCGTGCCTGCCGTATCCGGCTTCGCCGGCTGCCTGGCGGCTTCACTGATACTCCTCCTCCTCGGAGCGAGACTCGGGAGGGGGCGTGTGCGGAGTTTCCTGCTGGCCCGTGTCGGGGTCGGGAGGCTCGAGCGGGCGGAGCGCCTGGTCTCGGAGCGCGCTCCGTTCATTCTCGTGGTCAGCAGATTCATGCCCGGAATCCGCTCCGTGCTGGTCATCGTGGCGGGCTACTCCGGGGTGGGCCTCTGGAGGGCATCGCTGTACGCGGGTGCGAGCGCGCTGGCATGGTATCTTCTGATGGCATTCGCCGGCAGGGAGCTGGGATACAGCCTGACCGGCCTGGAGAACTTCATGAGGAGGTATGAGATCGTTGCCTGGGCGGTCGCCGCAGTGGCCGCCGCGGTCTGGGTGACGGCCAGGAGGGCCGGCGGGAGGAGGTCGGAGAAGTGAGGATCGTCCACGTGTCAGCAGAGGTGCACCCGTTCGCCATGACCGGGGGGCTCGCGAGCGTGGCTTCATCGCTGCCTTCCGCGCTCCACGGGGCCGGGCACGACACCTTCGTCATAACTCCGCTGCACAGTCAGGAGGGCGTCGACCTGGAATGGCTGGACGGACCCTTCCGGACCCCGGACGGCATGGAGTTCGGCCTCGGGAAATCCGTGATCCCCGGTTCGGATTGTCCGGTCGTGTTCGTGGCGAGCAACGAGTACTTCAACAGGCGGGGTCTGTACGGGCCCACCGGTTCCGAAGCCTGGCCGGACAACGCCGCCAGGTTCTCCTTCTTCTGCAGGGCGGCCCTCGAGGCCGTCTCGAGGCTCGGCGGCTGCGACGTACTCCACTGCCACGACTGGCATGCCGGGCTGGTCCCCGTCATGAGCAGGCTGCAGGGCGGCCCGCCGGCGGTTTTCACGATCCACAACCTGGCCTTCCAGGGAACCTTCCCGCTCGATCAGTTCGCCGCTACCGGGCTTCCCACCGCTATGGCCGGTCTGGACGGCCTCGAGTACCACGGCGGATTCAGTTTCATGAAGGGCGGGATCCTCTTCTCCGAGCGGGTGACCACGGTCAGCCCCACCTACGCATCGGAGGTCACGACCCCGGAGGGCGGATTCGGGATGGAGGGGCTGCTCCTGCAGAAACGAGGAGAGGGCCGTCTCGAAGGAATCCTGAACGGCATCGACAACGAACTCTGGGGCCCCGAGGACGATCCGTCGATAAGCCCCTGGTTCACGCCGGACAGCCTTCGCAGGAGATCCGCGTGCCGCAGTGCGCTCCTCGAAGAATGCGGACTGACCCTTCCCGACAGCGCCATCGTGGCCGGGGTGGTATCCCGTCTGACATGGCAGAAGGGTCTGGATCTGGTCCTGCCCGCCCTGGAGGGGCTGATCGCCGAGGGCAGGCTCTCCCTCGCGGTCCTCGGAACGGGGGAGTCCTGGATCGAAGATCCTCTCTCGGCGGCTTCCCGGCGTTTTCCAGGCCGTGTCTTCTTCAGGCGTGAATACGACGACCCGCTTTCGAGGAGGATATACGCCGGATGCGACATATTCCTGATGCCCAGCCGGTTCGAGCCGTGCGGCCTGTCCCAGATGATCGCGATGAGGTACGGTGCGATCCCTGTCGTACGCCGCACGGGAGGGCTGGCGGACACTGTCACCGACATCCGGGAGGGCGGCTGCGGGATAGTGTTCGACGGGAGCGAGCCCGAGGCGCTCAGACAGGCTGTGGGAAGGGCTGCGGAGGCCTATGGCGACGTCCGTTCATGGAGGGCGATGCAGCGTTCCGCAATGCGCATCGACAACTCCTGGACGGCCAGGGTGCCGGCCTACCTCGAGATCTACAGGAAAGCCTCCGGCGGGGGGATGGATTGAGAAGAATCACGGCTGCCGTGCGCCCGGACGGGATCTCCACCGGGGGAACACGGACCGTTGAATCATCAATGGAGGTCAGATGAACCAGATCGCGCTCGTCGTCATACTGGCCGGAGGTCTTTCGGGCAGACCGGTCGATCTTTCCGGATGGATGTCGATGGCTCTGGCGGGCTCCGGCGAGATCATCCAGGCGGATGCCGGTCTCGAACAGGCCGACGCCGCCTACTCTATCGCCAGGTCCAGCCTTCTGCCCCGGCTTGTCTTCAGCGCGTCGGCCGGGCATTCCTGGTCCTCCATGGAGGTCGAGCCGGCCGGTCATGTCGATACCGAGTCGGATCACTACACGGCGGGGTTGACACTGAGCCAGGAGATTCTGGGTTCTGGAGGTTCGAGCTGGCTCTCCCTGCGATCCGCATCGCTGGGCAGGGAGAAGTCGGATCTTCAGCGCAGGGCCGCGGTCCTGTCCCTGGAGCGTTCGGTCGCCGCCGCATACTATGGCGCTGTGGGCGCCGTGGAACTCGTGGCTGCCTCGGAAGCCGCGCTCGAGCGGAGCAACGCCCTGCTAGACAGGATGGAGATGCTCTACGAGCTGGGCGCCGCTCGCGAACTGGAGCTGCTCGAGGCAAGGATGCGTGAGTCGGCCGACCGGCTGGCCCTGCTCAGGAACGAACAGGCCCTGACCCAGTCGATCACCGAACTCAGGAGGACAGCCGGAGTCAGCGGAGACACCACCATGACGGTCGACACCTCCGCGGTCCTGTCCCCGCTTACCCGTGAAGCCATCCTCGCCCTGCCCACGGACTACTCGGAGAATCCGAGCCTCAGGGCGGCCGATCTGGCCCTCGAGGAGTCGACCCTCGATCTGAGGGCCGCAAGACGCTCCTACTGGCCGTCCCTGGTCGCCAGCGCCTCGTGGAGCTGGAACGACGACGAGTTCGAGCCGGAGGACGCGCACCTGAACGACAGTTGGAACGTCGGAGTGAGCCTCAACTGGTCGATATTCGACGGATGGCTCAGGGAGGGGAGGATCCAGTCCGCCGGAGCCGGAAGGCTTGCGGCGGAAGCGGCCGCCGGTTCGGCGGAGGGCGATGTCGAGGCGGCTGTCCGGGCCGCATGGGACGAGCTTCTGGCCTCCTCGGACAACCTCGCCCTCGCCGGGATGACGCTCGAGTACGCTACGAGGAGGATGGAACTTTCACAGTTGAGCTACGAACTCGGTGATCTTGCCGTTACGGATCTCCTGGACGCACAGGCCGACCTCTCCAAGGCGGAGGCCGATCTGGTAAGCGCCAGGACGGCATGCCTGGTCGCCGAGGCCGGTTACTGGGTACTTCTGGGCAGAAGCCCGAGACTCGGGGAGTGACAGTGGCAAATCGGAAAAAGAGCAAGAGGTGGATCTGGATAGCCGCCGCAGTCGTTCTCGCGGTGGTGGCGGCATCGATCTTCGGGAAGCGCGGCCGGGGGGGCACCGTCGTCATGGCCGCAGTCGCGGGAAGCGGGGGGCTGGAGGAGAGGGCCAGCGGCAGCGGCTGGCTCGAAGGCATGTCGAGAGTGGAGCTGAGCGCTGAACAGGCGGGAATCATCGACAGCATCTACATCTCGGAGGGCGACACCGTCTCCGCGGGCCAGATCCTGCTGACGCTGGACCAGAGCGGCGCCCGTGCGGCGATGAACGATGCAGGGGCGAGGGCCGGCGCGGCCAGGATCGCGCGGGACCAGGCGGACAGGCTTTACGAGAGGATGCTCGCTCTCGGAGAGGCCGGACTGGCCAGCCCCGAGGAGGTCCAGCAGGCTCTGGACGCCAGGCAGACCGCCCAGGCCGTCCTGCTCCAGGCCTACGCAGCAGAAGCCAGCGCCATGGAAGCCTTGAGGAAGACATCCTACTCCTCTCCGATCGCCGGAGTCGTAACGGCGCTGAACGTGGACGAGGGCGAGATGGCGATCGTGGGGACCATGAACACCCCCGGCACCGTCCTGCTCAAGATAGAGGACATGTCGAGCTTCCTGGTCCGGGTCACACTGGTCGAGAGCGAGGTCGTCGGAGTCCGGTCCGGCATGCCCGCGGAGGTGACGCTAGACGCCCTCCAGGATACGGTGTTCGAGGGTACGGTCCGCAGCGTCGGGCTTGCCGCCGAGAACGAAGCCGCAGTCATGACCGGCGAGGTGGCCGAATACGAGGTGACGATAGAACTCACGGACACCGACCCGAGGCTGAGATCAGGCATGTCCGCCTCGGTGGACATCATCACGAACAGCGTGTCGGACTGCATCTCGGTCCCTGTGCAGTGCGTCGTTCCCCGCCACGATCCGGCGGACGGCACCCGCGAGATCGACGCCGTCCTCAGGATCGAGGGCGGCCGCATCGAAATCGTCCCGGTGGAGACCGGGATATCGGGCGCCATGAACATCGAGGTTCGCGGCATCTCCGAGGGCGACAGCGTAGTGTCTGGACCTGTGGAGGCCCTCAGAAACCTCGAGGCAGGCGAGCAGGTCAGAACGGAGAGGTTCGGTGGATTCGGTGACAGACCCCGCCGTCGTTGACGCCAGACAGATCCGCAAGTCCTACAGGATGGGCGAGGTGGTGGTGGAAGCCCTGAAGGGCGTGGACGTCCGGATCGATCACGGCGAGTTCACATGCATCATGGGGGCCTCCGGCTCGGGCAAGAGCACTCTCCTCAACATACTGGGATGCCTCGACAGGCCGACTTCGGGAACGTTCGACCTGATGGGCAGATCGGTGGACTCGATGGACGACGGCGAACTGGCGGAGGTCCGGAACAGGTTCATCGGCTTCGTCTTCCAGACGTTCAACCTCCTTCCGAGATCCTCCGCCCTGCAGAACGTCGAACTCCCCCTGATCTACGCGAGGGTTCCCTCCCGCGAAAGGCGGGAGAGAGCGATGGCCATGCTGGAGAAGGTCGGTCTCGCCTCGCGGGCGGGGCACCGTCCCAATCAGCTCTCCGGCGGCGAGAGACAGCGGGTGGCGATCGCGAGGGCGCTCGTAACCGGCCCGGCGCTGCTCCTGGCGGACGAGCCCACGGGCAATCTGGACAGCAGGACCGGGCGGGTGATCATGGATATGTTCCACAGCCTGCACTCCGAAGGCAACACGATCCTTCTGGTGACCCACGACCCGGAGATAGCCCGGGAGGCGGGCAGGATCCTGAGGATAAAGGACGGTCTCGTGGAAAGCGACACGGCCAATTGAGTACCGGAGCGCTCTTCATCTCCGAGGCCGTGCGCAGCGCCCTCGATTCGCTCCGCAACAACAGGCTCCGCAGCGCTCTGACCTCCCTCGGGGTCATGGTGGGAGTCACCTCGGTGGTTTCCCTGGTGGGTCTCGTAACCGGCCTCCAGAACTATATCGAGGAACAGTTCGACTCCGTGGTCGGCGCGCGGATCTTCGAGATAAGCCGTTTCAGCAGCGGCTTCGACGACATGGAGACCTGGCTCAGATCGCGTTCCTGGCCGCATCTGACCGCCTCCGACGCCGAGCAACTGGCCGGGATGATGACCACGGCGAGCGGAGTCACATGGAGGAGCGGGACGTCACGGTCCGTCTCCAGGGGCGGTCGGACGGCGGAGGGGATCTGGGTCAGGGGCCTCGCCCCCACCGAGATCGACGTCGGAGGGATGACGATTGCGTTCGGCCGGTTCTTCACGCAGGCGGAAGACGACATCCGGGCGAGGGTCTGCGTCCTGGGCTCGTCCCTGGCGGACTCCCTCGGCAATCCGGAGCTTCTGCCCGGCCAGACCGTTTCGATAGGCGGCGAGAGGTTCACCGTGATAGGGATCGCCAATCCTCTCGGGAGCATCTTCGGACAAGCGCTGGACAACTTCGTCTCGGTGCCCTTCTCGACCTTCGTCAGCCTCTTCTCGTCCCCGGACAGGGACGTGGAGATCGCCGTGCTCCCGCTGCCCGGGGTGACCCAGGAGGAATGCCAGGATGAGGCGCGACAGATTCTGAGGAGGATCAGGGGCATTCCCCTGGATGCCGAGGACAACTTCTTCATCACCACCCAGGAGGCCATCCTGGACTCCATGAACAAGGTCATGGGCGGGGCCGCGATCGTGACGATAGGCATCGCGGCCATCTCGCTGCTCGTGGGCGGCATCGGGATCATGAACATCATGCTGGTGAGCGTGACGGAGAGGACCAGGGAGATCGGCACCAGGCGGGCTCTGGGCGCGACCAGGAATGACATTGTAAGGCAGTTCCTCGTGGAGTCGGTGATCATATCCCTCATCGGCGGCATCCTCGGTCTGCTGGCGGGCTTCGCCATCGTCACCGCCGCGGACAGCCTGACCCCGCTGCCCGCCTCCGCGAGCCCGTTCGCCGCATTCCTCGCCATTGCCTTCTCCTCGACGGTGGGCCTCGTGTTCGGGATCTATCCGTCATGGAAGGCTGCTGGGCTCGATCCGGTGGAGGCCCTGCGGTATGAGTAGGCTGATCCAGCGCTTCGCCGGAGCGGTGAAACTCGAAGCGGAGAACGTGGTATCCGCATTCCGCTCCCTCTGGGCCAACAAGATGCGCAGCGCCCTGACGACCACGGGCATAGTGATCGGCGTGACGACGGTGACCGGGGTCGCCAGCCTCGTACAGGGTCTCAACCGGCAGGTCACGGACGCCCTGGGAGGGCTTGGCGCCGGGACCGTCTACATCCAGAAGACGCCCGGCATGATGATGGGCAACGCCAGAGAGTACTTCAGGAGACGGGATTTCAGATTCGAGGACATAGACGAGCTGGAGAGGATCGACGGAGTACTGGCCGCCGTGCCGTTGACGGGATGGTACACCCTGATAAAGGCTCCGGACGGCAGGGAGATCGCGGTCGAGCTGACCGGCACCTCGGCGGACTGGCCGCTCGTAGGGCACAGGAACACCGTCTTCGGAAGGTTCTTCACCGATTTCGAGGTCTCCTCGCGCAGGGACGTCTGCGTCCTCGGCGCGGATGTCGCCGAGAGACTGTACGGGGCGGACGACCCCACCGGCTCGGTGATGGATCTCGCCGGCAGGAGGATGATCGTGATCGGCGTCCTCGAGAGCTCGGGCGAGGTGATGGGCGAGACCCAGGACAACATCGTCTTCGTTCCCTACACCGTCCTCGGCAACTGGACCGACCCGAAGAGCCGCCTGTCCCTGGCGGTCGAGATGGAGGCGGGGGCCGACATGGACAGGATGCTCGAGAACATCGAAGCCTGCATGAGACGCATCAGGGGACTGTCCATCGAGGACGACAACGACTTCGAGCTGGTCACGGCCGACCAGCTCATCGAGACCTACTCCAACGTCTCGGCGGGCATCTACGCCGCCATGCTGGCGATCTCCGCCATCGCGCTGATCGTGGGATCGATCGGGATAGCCAACATCATGCTCGTGAGCGTCACCGAGCGGACCAGGGAGATCGGCCTCCGAAAGGCCCTCGGCGCGAAGAGTTCCCAGATCCTCGCACAGTTCCTCACTGAATCTGTGATACTGGCGCTCGCGGGAGGGGTGCTGGGCATCGTCGGGGGAAGCGTGCTCGCCATCGTGGTGGCGTCCCTGACGCCGATCCCTGCGGGGCTCGAAGCCTGGAGCGTGATAGTGGCCGTGCTCGCCAGCGCGATGGTCGGGATAGGGGCCGGGGTCTTTCCCGCGATGAGAGCCGCCGGGCTGGAGCCGGTGCGCGCCCTGGGCTACAATCAGTGAGACCGGGCCGGACCGCCGCCTTCGCCTTCGCTTCGGGATTCGCCCTCCTCTGTGCGGAGGTCGTGTGGAACAGGGCTCTTCTGCTTCTCACCGGAGGCAGCGCGGATGCCACGATGGTCGTGCTCTCGGCCGTCATGGCCGGGTTCGCCTCGGGCGGGCTCGCCTTCGGCAGGATAGGCGATTCCTCGAAGGCTCCGGTCCGTCTGCTCGGCCTGCTCTCGCTCGCCTGCATCCCGGCCTTCTTCATGCCCTTGCTCCTCGCTCCGGCGGCGGCCGGTCTCCTTCCCGCGCTGTACTCGGCCGGAATCCCGGTCGTGCTGGTCCGCGCCTTCGCGGCCTTCATCCTCGTCCTGCCTCCCTCGTTCCTCGGCGGGGGGCTGATACCGCTGCTCGCAAGGACGGAGGAGAGCAGGGGAGCGGTGTCCGGCATAGCCGGCCTCTATGCGCTGAACACGATCGGGTCCGCCCTCGGGGGGCTGGCCGCCGGATTCGTTCTGCTGGAGGCACTCGGGGCCCGCGCGTCTCTTCTGTCGGCGTCGGCTCTCATGCTGGCTTCGGCGATCCTCCTCCTGGCGGGACGGGACGGCGGGCCGGCCTGCGGGCGCGGAAGGACGGATGCGCAGGGGAGGGGGCCCAGCCTCTTCCATCTGGTTCTGTTCGCAGCCAGCGGCATGATAGCGCTCTCGTTCGAATCGGTGTGGTCGAGGCAGCTCACGTTCGTTCTGGGAAACAGCACCTACGCCTTTTCCGCGATGGGAGCCTCGGCGCTCCTCGGCATGGGGATCGGAAGCTGGATCGGCAGGAGGAGCCGCGGCCCCGCCCTTCCCATGTTCGGGGCGGCCGTAGCCCTGGAGGGCCTCCTCGGCTCGCTGCCCCTGTTGGATGCTTCTCTCCGGCTGGATCCCGCATCGCTCCTGCCTCCGCCTTTGCCGGGTCCGGCCCGTGTTCTGCTGGCCTGCCTCTCCATGATCCCCGCGTCCGCATGCATGGGGGCGACCTTCCCGTTCATGGTCAGGGCGGCCGCAAGGGACGCCCGCCTGGGACGGGACGTCGGGCTCCTCACCATGGCAAACTCGGCCGGAGCCGCCGCAGGTCCCTTCTTCGCCTCCCTCGTGGTCATGTCCGCGGCCGGGCCGACCCGCGGAACCGGAGTTCTCGCCGCTCTGGCCGGACTGATCGGAGCCGTCGCGGTTCTCCGGGGCAGGGGCGGCGGGTCGCGGCGCGCCCTGGCTGCGGCTGCGGCGACAGCCCCGGCCGTGATAGCGGCCTTCGTTCTCCAGCCTCCCGGCTCCCGACCTCCATCCCGCGACCTGGATCTGCTCTTCTTCGACGAAGACCGCGTGGCGACCGTGTCCGTCTTCGGAAGGGACTGGGACGGGTACCGGAGCCTTCGCATCAACGGCGTGGAGGAGGTCCCCATCGACCAGGCCTCTCTAGAGGCGTTCCACCTTCTCGGACACCTCCCGTGGGGATACCGCCCCGGTGCGCGCAGCGTCCTGGTGATCGCGCTCGGGGGCGGCATAACGTCCGGCGCCGTCCTGTGCCATCCCGTGGAATCGCTGGTCTGCGTGGAGATATGCCCGTCCGTGGTCGAGGCCCTGCCTCTCTTCGCCTCGGAGAACCGGCGGCCCGACCTCGATCCCAGGTTCGTGCTCGTAGGCGATGACGGCAGGAACTACCTCGCGGCGGGACTCTCCAGGTACGACCTGATAATCTGTGACGCCACCCACCCCGGCTCCTCCGATAGCTGGGTGCTGTACACGAGCGAGTTCTACCGGAGCGTCCTCGGTCATCTAACCCCCGGAGGCGTCTCCGCCCAGTGGGTGCCCCTCCACCAGCTTCCGGTGCATGATCTTAAACGGATCCTCGCCACCTGGAGCGGAGTCTTCCCCCACTGCGCCGTACACATGGCCGGAGGGAGGCATGCCGTTCTCGTCGGATCGAACGAGCCTCTCTCGCTCGACATCCCCGCCATGTTCGACACGCCCGCCGCCCGTGAGGAGCTGTTCTCCACCGCCTTCGACCCCGCAGACAGCCTGTATCTGCTGCCGGTCGCCTCCGGGGAGGAGATAGTCGCCGCAGTGTCGGGCTCGGGCGTCAACACTGACGACCGGGCGCCCTGCCAGTTCATAAGGCGCAGGGCCCCCGCCGATCCCCAGGCGACGATCGCCCCCTGTGTGGCGACCCTGCTCTCCGCCGGAGGCTCCGACGATCCTCTGAGGGAGGGACAGATGCTGTACTGGGCCGGAATGCTTCCGCGGGCGGTCGAGGCCTTCGAGCGATGCCGCGGGACCGCAATGGGTGCCAGATGGCTGGCTGTCGCTCTCACCACGGCTTCGGAGGGCTTCCGCGACAGGGGCGACACGCAGTCGGCGCTGGTCATGCTGCGCCGGGCCGTCGCCGCCGATTCCTCCTGGCCCCGCACGAGGATGCTCGCACGGGCTCTCGAACTCGAGTCGCGGGCGACAGGCACTTTCTAATCCGGTTCCCGGGGATTAGGATAGGAGCCGGGATCAGACCGCCGCCCCCGCGGCCACGCAAGGAGTTTCGATGTCCAAGATCGCCTTCATGTTCCCCGGACAGGGATCGCAGAGCGTCGGCATGGCCTCGCACCTCGCCGGGAGATCCGCCGCCGCCGGAATCCTCTCCCGGCTCGACGAGCTTTCGGAGACCCCGGGGCTCCTGTCCCTGATCTCCGAAGGTCCGGAGGATCTCCTCACTCGGACGGACAATGTCCAGCCGGCGATAACCGCCGTCAGCCTGGCGATCCTGGCCGTCCTCGCCGAAGCCGGAGTGGAGGCTCTCGGCGCGGCCGGCAACAGCCTGGGCGAGTACCCGGCCCTGGTAGCCGCAGGAGTCATCACCCCCGAGGCGGCGATCCCTCTGACAAGGCTCAGAGGCAGGCTGATGCAGCAGTGCGCTGACCGGTATCCCGGCGGAATGGTCGCCCTCATAGGCGCCACGCGCGAGGTTGCGGAGTCGGCGGTACAGGCCGCATTGCCGGCCGGAGCCATCGGCATAGCCAACATCAACTCCGAAGGGCAGATAGTCCTGTCCGGAACTCCCGGAGCCATCGAAGCCGCCTCGGCCGCGGCGAAGGACGCCGGCGTCCGCAGGGTCATTCCTCTCAGGGTATCGGGCGCATGGCATTCCCCCCTCATGAGGGAGGCCGCCGAAGGCCTGGCCGCAGGCCTCGACGCCACGGAGTTCTCGGACCCGGCAATCCCGGTGGTCGCCAACGTGACGGCCGATTTCGTGCGTTCGGGGGCGGAAGCGAGATCGCTCCTGATCGGCCAGCTCACTTCCCCCGTGCTGTGGGCGGCTTCCATCAGGCGCCTGATCGGACAGGGATACGACACCTTCGTGGAGGTGGGCCCGGGAACGGTGCTCCAGGGATTGATGAAGGGCTACGAGGGCGTAACCGTTCTCGGCACGTCAACGGCCGAGGCCCTCGACGAGACGCTTCGGAGGTTGTCCGGGAGCTGAGCCTCGGGTATATCCCGCACTGCTTCAGCTCCAGGGAAGACGGGAGGGCGGATGAGTCTCCGCGGGCAGACCATCGTTTTCCTCGGCGGCACGATACTCGTGCTCTTTGCCGCCGCTGCGATGCTGTCCTCCCTCGTGTTCCGCCCGGACTTCGCCAGGCTCGAACGGGACGACGCCGTCAGGGACCTGCGGGGCGTGTCCGACCTCCTCGAAGCCGAGATCGATGGTCTCCGCAACGCCGCCATGGACTGGGCGGTGTGGGATCAGTCATACGCCTATCTACTCGGCGCCGACAGCGCCTTTGCGGCCCGCGAGATCACACCCGGCGCCCTGACCAGACTCGCGATCGACCAGATGCTCTTCTTCTCCCCGTCCGGGGATCCGGTCCTCTCCGTGGGATCGACCGGCGGGCGGCTCGTCCCGTTCGATGCGGCAATGGAGCCCGCCTGGATGACGGGCGGCGTCCTCTCGGGGCTGGCGGCGGCCGGAGCCGACACGGCCGGGCTGGTCGTCATCGGCGACCGCATGGCACTCGCCGCCGTCCATGATGTCCTGGCAAGCGACGGAGACGGTCCGAGAGCAGGTTCTCTGGCATTCGTCAGGCTCCTGGACAGCTCCGACGGCCTTGCCAGAGTCCTCTCCAGCTCCGCTCTCGATGCCTGGATCTCGCGCCCCGATTCCGCCATGATGCCGGGCGACACTCTGTTCACCTACCCGAACGATGACGAGCTGATCGTCTCCGTTTCCCATCCGAGCCTCGACGGCGGGTGTGTGAGGCTCCACACGAGGTTGAACCGTGACATCGCCGCCGAGGCGGACACCATCCTGACGCACTTCATCGCGCTGACGGTCCTGGGCGGAATAATCTTCTCGATCGTAACCCTGTCCCTGATCCAGTTCCTCGTGGTGAAGAGGATCAGGGGCATCATGGCGATGATCCAGGAATCGGGTGCATCACCGGAGCAGACGGGCACGGAGAGGCTCGACGAGGTGTCCAGCATCGGCCTGGCCATCGGACCCGTTCTGGAGAAGCTGGAGACGCTGACAGGAGCCATCAGGCGGAGCGAACAGAACAACGCCATGCTCCTCAGGCTGATACCCGACTTCATGGTCAGGATCAGGAGGGACGGGACCATTGTCTCCGTGAAGCCGGGGTATGGATTCAAGGCCCCCCTGCCGCTCTCCAGGGCCGAGGGGATGCATATCGACGACATCGAACTGATCGATGCCGAAGCCTCCAGGATAAAGTCCATCATCTCCCGGGTGCTCGATAGGAACACCGTCGAGAGCATCTCCCTCGGAGTGCGAAGTCAGGAGACCACCTACTACCTCGACGTCCGCATCGTCGCCTTCGGCCCGGACACGGTGCTCGCCGTAGCCCGCGACGTGACGCAGAAGATGAAGGCCGAGGAGGCTGCGTCGCGCCTGCAGAGGCTCGAATCCCTCGGGCTGCTCGCCGGCGGCATAGCACACGACTTCAACAACAGGCTCTCCACTGCGATAGGCAGCATCGAACTCGCCATGTCCGACATCCCTAACCCCTCCCAGCAGGTTCTCCGGAGCCTGGAGAGGGCGCTGGACGCCTGCGTCAGGGCCGGCGACCTGACGAGGAAACTCCTGACGTTCTCCACGGGAGGTTCGCCCTACTTCAAGCCGACGGACGTGGAGGATCTGGCGAAAACGGTGCTGGAGCCGCTCTTCAGGGGTCTCGGGGTCTCCCTCAGGCTCGACATCCGGCCCGGCACGTGGCCCATCGATGCGGACGAGGATCAGATCGCTCAGCTCTTCAGGAACATGGCGACGAACTCGATCGAGGCCATCGGGGGCTACGGATGGTTCGAAATGAAGGCCTACAACTCGATCGATCCCCAGGTAGCCGGGCTCAATCCCGGCCATTACGTCACGATGGAGTTCCTGGACTCCGGTCCCGGCATCAGGGAGGATCTGCTGAAGAAGGTCTTCGAGCCGTACTTCACCACAAAGGACGAGTCAGTAGGACTCGGCCTCTCGATGGCCCACTCCATAGCGGTCAAACACGCGGGATGGCTGGAGGCCCTGCCCGGCCCCGGCGGGCGGTTCGTCCTCCACATTCCGGCGATCCACGGGATGACCGATCCCTCGCAGTACCTCCCCGCCTCCGCGATGGGCGGGCGCGCCAGAATCCTTGTCATGGATGACGATCTGAGCGTGCTGGAGACGATCAAGGAGATGCTCGAGACCCTGGATTACACCGTCGAGACGGCCGCCGACGGAGGCGCCGCCCTGTACCGCCTCGCCGAGGCCGTCCGGAAGGGCAGGCCGTTCGACATTCTGATTCTCGACCTCGTGGTGCCCGGCGGCATCGGAGGACTCGAGACCCTGGCGCGGGCGCGGGCCAGGTTCGGAGACGTCCATGCCATAGTCTCGAGCGGCTATTCCTCGGATTCCGTTCTGTCGGAGTACGCCGTCCACGGTTTCAAGGCCGCCCTGCGCAAGCCCTTCAACCTCGAGGAACTCAGCTCCACCGTCCGCAGGCTCCTCGCATCGATCGACCAGGATGGGGCAGGGCCGTCCGGGAGACAGGGAGGCATGGATCCGTGACTCTCAGGAGCAGGCTTGCGGTCCTGCTGGTGGTCTTCCTTGCCGTCGTCGCCGTAGCGACGGCTCTCGTGTTCAGATTCTTCTTCCTGGGAACCTTCGAGGATCTCGAGGAGCGGCAGCTCGTCCGGACCGCCGTCGAAACAAGGCGGCTCGCCCTGGAACAGGCTGGCCGTACGGCCGCTGCGGCGATCGAGACGGCCTCCCTCCCCTCGGTCCGCCGGTTCCTGGAGGGAGGCGATGCAAGACTCGTTCTGACACTCGCGGACACTTCGTCCTGGGCTGAAGAAGGCCTCGACGCCGTCGTCATCTACAATTCATCAGGCACGCCCGCCTATGCTTCCGGCATAGTGCGCGGTGAAGCTGCATCCCCCTTCCCGCCCGGGCTGTCCGCAAGGATATCCGAGTCCGGTTTCTCCTCCGTCCTGGAGGATGGAGAGTCCCGTTGCGGCGTTCTCTTCTCCGGCTCCTCGCCCTGGTTCGTCGGAGCATGCGAGGTCAGGCCCTCCGTGGGAGACGGAGCCCCTGTCGGGGTCGTCGTCTTCGCCGACAGGATCGACGGCGGGACTCTGGACGGGCTCAATTTCATGCCGGGCAACAGAGTCGGCATCCTCGCCCCGGAGGCCGGCCCTCCCGGGATCGATCCCTCCCGTCCTTCCGAACTCATCCTGAGGACGGGGATGGACAAGGCCGTAGTCTACGCCACCCTCGGAGCCGGTCCTGGCCTGGACGTGATACTCAAGATCGAGTCCCCCCGCGAGGTCTACGGACTCGGGCGTGACACCGCCGATCGTGCGATGCTCTTCGTGCTGATCGCCGGGATGGTGCTCGTGGCCGTCACCATCCTCCTCTTCCAGGGCGAGGTGATGATGCCGCTTCGGACTCTCACCCTCCGGATACGCGAGATAGGCGACAGCAGTGACCCCTCGATGCGATGCGGCATTCCCCCGGGGGACGATGAGTTCTCGCTGCTCGCCTCGACCCTGGACGCAACCCTCGATCGCCTCGAGAGGGCTTCGCTGGATCTCAGGCAGAGCAGGCAGCGGTTCGACCTGTTCGCGAAGTACCTTCCGGGCTATTCCTACATCAGAAAGCCCGACGGGAGGCTGGTCTACGCCAACGAAAACTTCAGGAGAGACCTCCTGGGGTCGCGGGAGGACTGGGAGGGGATCGACTGGAAGGACGTCTGGCCTGCCGAACAGGCTTCGGTGCTCGCGAGGAGCGATGACGAGGTGATGCGGAACCGGAGGCCGGTCCTCACGGAACTCGATGTCCGGATCGGCGACGGAGCCGTGAGGCGGCTCCTCTTCCACTCCTTCCCGGTCGGCCCGGAGTCCGACGGCACGCTCCTGTTGGGGGGCATCGCAGTCGACGTTACCGACAGGGTGAGGATAGAGGAGATGCTGCTGGGCTCCGAGATGCGCAACGAAGCCATCCTTTCGGCGATTCCGGAGAGCGTCCTCGTCATTTCGAGCGACGGCCGGATAATCGACGTAAAGGCCGGATCGGACTCCGGCTCCTCCGGAATCAGGGATCGTCTCCAGGGCAGGAACATCGAGGAGATCGGCCTGTCATCCGCCGACGTGAGTCTTGCGGAGAAGACCGCGGCGAAGTGCCTGCAGCTCCGTTCGGTCGAGTCCATCGAGCTTGCGATATCCGGCGGCCCCATGGAGGGTGTGTACGAGTGCCGGATGGCTCCCTTCGAGAACGACGCCGTCGTCTGCACCGTCCGCAACGTGACCGAGAAGAGGCGGATGGAGTCCGAGATCCTCGAATCCCAGAAGCAGGAGTCGATCTCGCTCATGGCCGGCGGGATCGCTCACGATTTCAAGAACATCATGTCGGTTGTGACCGGCAGCATAGACCTCTGCGCCGCCTCCGAGCCCGGGGGGAGCGAGGCGGCCGGTTATCTCGCGAGCGCGCTCGATGCCTGCGACAAGGCTCTGATGATGCTGCGTCAGCTCGAAATGCTCTCGCGGGGCTCCAGCGGTGTCGAGAAGAGGGCTCTGGATCTCGAAAGCCTGCTGGGCAGCACCGCGAGGCTCGTCATGAGCGGATCGGGCGTGCAGCTCTCGCTCCAGGTCCAGGCCCCGGGGGGCCTCTGGAAGGTCGAAGCGGACGAGGGGCAGATGGTCCAGGCTTTCAGCAACTTCATCGTAAACGCCAGGGAGGCCCTGGACGGATCGGGGCGGCTGGACATCAGACTGTGGAACGGGATGACCAGGGCCGGGGAGAGGGAGGTCCGCGTCTCCCTGGCCGACAACGGCCCCGGCATGAACTCGGAGGTCCTGGAGAGGATCTACGATCCCTACTTCTCTACGAAGTCGCGGGGGAGCGGACTCGGGCTCGCCGTCGCCTCGTCCATAGTCAAGCGGCATGGTGGCCGCATAGAGGTGGAATCCTCACCCGGAAGGGGGACCGTCTTCACGGTTTCCCTGCCGGCGGCCCCCCGTGGAACCGATAATATGCCGGCTCCCGGTTCCGGTCCCGCCAGAACCGAGGCTGCGCCCTCCGGACCTGCCGCGGAGGAGGAAGAGGACTCTACGCCGCCACCTGGGCGGGTGTGAAGACGCTTACCGACTGATTGCCCGCAAACGATCCCGGGCGGACGGGTTTACGGGCCTGTCCCGCCCGGGAGAGATGCATGAACGATTAGCCGACAGCCACGGCGGCCGGCGTGTACGAAGCGATCATTCCCCGCCTCTCTCCGACCTGATGCGTTCGATTATCCTGCCATGGGCCGCGAAGGCCAGCGGCGGGAGTGAGTCGAGCGGGAACCATTCGATGTCCGATGCGTCGTCGCCGGGGACGGGCGTCCCTTCGAGACCCACGGCCTCCATCACGGCCAGCATGATGCCGCCGTACTCCGTCTCGTCCGTCTCGACGCCCCTGAGTTTCATGGACCGCGCCGAGAGACCGGTTTCCTCGGCGAGTTCGCGGGCCGCACAATCCTCCACGGTCTCCCCGAGTTCCAGGAAACCGCCCGGGAGGCAGTGCAGGCCCTTTCCCGGCGAGCAGGCCCTTTCCACCAGGAGTATCCTGCCGTCCCTGACTGCGGCGACGGTTACGGCCGGAAGAGGATTCCTGTAGTGCAGCAGCCCGCAGGCCGGGCACGGGTAGTGTCTGACGCCGCTCTCGACGACGAGTGAGGTTCCGCATCTGCTGCAGAACCTGGGGAGGGAATAGAACGCGGTGGCATCCAGCCTCCCACTCCTCGGTCCGGCGGGCGGGAAATGCCCGGGAACGTTGCCGGCGCCGCGGATGAAGTACCCTGCGGCAGCCTGCCTGAGGTAGTGGAGGGAGGACTCCACCGCCTCCTCCACCCCGGCGCCGGCGGCCAGTCGGGCGGCCGTGGCGGAGGCGAGGGTGCAGCCGGTCCCGTGAAGCTTTCCGGGGCATGTCCTCCTGCCCTCGAACCACCGGCCCCTGCCGCCTGCGAGTAGAAAGTCCGCCGGTTCGCCCTCCAGATGGCCTCCCTTGACCAGTGCGGCCCCGGCTCCCATCTCGACGATCCTGGCGGCGGCGCGCTCCATCGATTCCCTGTCGCGCACCCGGAGCCCCGTCAGGGCTTCCGCCTCGTCCAGGTTCGGCGTGCATAGTGCGCTGAGCGGCACCAGCGCATCGCGCACCATCCCGGGCATCCCGCCCTCGTGCAGCGAGCCGCCGGAACCCGCCACCAGCACCGGATCCAGGACATACGGCACTTCCGGCAGCCTGGAACGGAGCAGGCCGGCCAGCTCGGACGCCACGGCCGCGCTCCCGAGCATCCCCGACTTGACCGCGCCTGGAGGGCCGTCGCGCAGAACCGCCTCGATCTGCCTGGAGACGGCTCCCGTGGAGACCGGCTCCCAGCCCTCCACCGAACCGCTGCTCTGGAAGGTTACGGCCGTCACGACGATCTCACCGAGAACGCCCGCCGCCGCAGCCGCCTTTATGTCGGCAGCCAGCCCTGCTCCTCCGCTCGGATCGGTTCCTCCGACGAGGAGGACGACGGCCGGGGATGGATGGTCGATCACGATTGAACTCATAGGCGAACCCCTCTCTTCTTCAGGTCAATTCCTAACCAAACGCCGCCCCCGGGGACAAATGCTGCAGCACGGCATGCCATGTCATCCTATATTCCGATGTTCATGGCGCAGCCCGGGTCCGATACCCGGAAATCAACGAGGAGACAGCCCATGCTGACCGGTCCCGCACTGACTCTCGCCCTGGCTCTGTCGGCCGCCCCCGGCGCCTCTTCGGGCGCAGTGGTGGACTCGATATGCATCGAGGGCGCCGGAGCCGTGTCCGAGGGCGATCTCCTGGAAGGTTCGGGGCTCAGGAGGGGCGTGTCACTCATGGAGGTCACGCCCGGCGAAGTCCGGCAGGCAGTGCTCTCCAATCTGAACAACCGCGGCTATCTGGAGGCGTCGGTCGAGGTCGCGTGGCCGGAGTGGCACGAGGATGTCGGGGTCGTGAGGATCACGGTTTCCCCTGGCAGGAGGAGCCTGATGGGGCCCCTCGTGCTCTCCGGCAACCAGGCGCTGGAAGCGCGTGAACTGCTGCGAGCGGTCGATATCGAGGCCGGCCGCGTCCTCACCCCGGGGGCGCTCGAGCAGATCAGATCCGCCATGCTGGAGCGTTACGCCAGACACGGCTACGTTCTCGCCTCCGTCGATGTCACCGTTCTTCCGTTCGACGCCTCGGCCCCGGAGAGCCTCCCGGCCCAGAGGGGGGTCGAGTGCTCGATTTCGGAGGGCCGCCAGATACTCCTGGGCAGCATGGACGTCGAAGGATTGCGGACCGTCAGGAAGGTGGTCGTCACCCGCGAGGTGCTCCTTCAGCCCGGTGATTCGCTCGACATGGAGATGATGAGGAGGTCGATAGCGGCCATCTACGACCTCGCCCTGTTCAGCGACGTGCGGTTCGTCTATGAAGGCCTCTCCGAAGGGCGAGACAGCGTCGACCTCCTGATACAGGTGACCGAGAGGCCCTACAGGGAACTCGATCTCGGCGCCGGCTACGCATCCCCCTCCGCCATGATCCTGAGCGCGTTCTGGAAGCATCCGAACATCATGGGCAACAACCAGTCCCTCACGATTGGCTCGGAGTGGACGAGGTACTTCTCGACCGGAGGGGGCGACATAGTCGAACCCTCGCTCGTCTACGAGGAGCCGTACGTAGCCTCGACGAAGTGGAAGGGGCGCTTCACCCTGAGTTACCTGTACTTCAGCCTCCCCGGCCTCGACGAGAGGGGATACGGCGGGGAGATCGCGATTTCCCGGTTCCTCGCCGAGAAACTGAAGCTGACGCTGAGCTACTCCCTCTCGAGGAACAAGTACAACGAAACTGGCGTCGGCGGCGGCGAGGAGGAGTTCGACTGGACCACGACCTCCCGGGTCTCGGCCGGCATCCAGCACGACACCCGCGACGCGGTGCTCGACCCCCGGCACGGCCATCTCCTCGGCTTGTCGGGAGGCCTGTCCGGCGGATTCCTCGGCGGAAGGAGCTTCTATCGGATCGAGAGTGAGGCGAGAGTCTTCAAGCCCGTCATACGGGACGTCATCCTCGCCTGGAGGATACGCGGCGGCGTCGTCCGTCCCTACGGAGAAGACGAGGAGATAGCGCCGGGAGAGAGGTTCTTCCTCGGAGGCGGTTCCACCATCCGCGGATATGCCTTCAATACGGTCGGACCCGAGGACTCCGAGGGAAACCCCACGGGCGGCCGGGTCATGCTGCTCGGGAACATCGAATCCCGCATGAGGGTCGTCGGAGGGCTGTGGATGGCTCTGTTCCTCGATACCGGGGGCATCTGGGAGGAGGTGGACCAGATCTCGACCGAGACGGCGGGGCTCGGCGTGGGCATGGGTCTCAGGTTCGCCACTCCCTTCGGCCCCCTCAGGCTGGACTACGGCTTCGCCCCGACCTGGACGGACGGACTGCGCCGGGGTAGAGCCTATCTGGCTCTGGGACATCCGTTCTGATGACGGGCGGCAGATTCAGGCACTACCCCCCCAGGGCCGTCGCCAGCGGTTTCGTGTTGATGATCCTTTCCGCATACCTCTCGATAGTGACCGGCTTCGTTTCGGAGACTGTCGGGAACGTCATCGGCGCGATGCTCTCGAATGATTCGCTATCCGTAGAGGTGACCGGCGCGAGGACCGACCTCTTCTGGAACACCGGCGTGGAGAGGGTCTACGTCACTGATCCGCACGGCCTCGAGATCGACGTGCGCGGGGCCAGGGTCGAGGGCGCCCTGCACTCCTTCCTTCTTTTCCGCAGGGTCCACACCGTCTCGGTGGAGAATCTCCTCATAACCATTCCCCGGCCCCGCGAGGGCGGGGAACCCTCTACGCTGGTCGGCATCCTCGAGAGCATCGACAGGGGGATCGTCACCGGCGCCGACTCGCTGATCCTCTGCGACGGCACCATCAGCGACTCGGCCGGCCCCATCCTGGACGGGATGCAGCTCTCCGCATCCGTCGTGCGCGGAAGAGGGTCCGACGTGACCGCCGCCCGCGTTTCGACATGGATTCGCGGGATCGGAGTCATCACCGGAAGCGGCCATGCGAGCCTGGAGGACGGAATCGTGTCCAGCCGGGGCTTCAGCGCCTCGACTCCGTTCGGAAACATGTATTTCGAGGGCACTCTCACGGGGGAGACCTCCGGGCTGGACGTCTCCTTCTCCGGGATGGCATCGGCGGGTGAGGATCTGCTGAAGATTCCCGTGGAGGTCGAACTCGACTTCTCCGGGGACATCTCGGGAACCCTCTCGAATCCGGAGGTGTCCACCTCGCTTCGGAACGGCGTCGCCACGGCATACGGCCATCCTCTCGAATTTACTGTGGATACCCTTGACGCCGGCCTGGACTCCGTATCCCTCGAAGGTCTCATGCTCGCCGTGGCCGGCCTCCGGATATACGCCGACTGTGAATACAGGCTGCCGGACGGCGTGTGGAGAGTCTCCCTTCAGTCGGCGATGAGTTCGTTCGATCCCTCCGTCCTCTACTCCCCGGCCCCGAAGGCGAGTCTGAACGGCACCGTCTCGGCGGCGCTGTCCGGAACTTCGGCTGGGCTCTCATCCTGCTCCGGAACGGTGGATCTGAAGCCCTCGGTGTTCTCGGGAGTCCCGGTGACGAGCCTGCGGGCCGTCCTGTCCGCCCGGCCCGGCAGATGGGATCTCTCGGTCGACGCCTCGGCTCCCGGATTGAACGCGGATCTGGACGCCTCGGGCGCCTCGGGCATGGATCTGATGCCCTCGACCTTTTCGGGGCGGCTGTCCCTCGCGGTCGAGGACGCATCTACTATCCCGCTCCTCGCGCTTCCGGAGAGCCTGTCGATCATGGACGCCTCCTGCGACGTCGCTTTTTCGGGCAATCGCTCGTCGGTCCTCGCGGAGTTCGACGCGGGGGTCGGCGGCATATCCATGGGAACCGGCCTGGCCGCTGCCGGCCTGACGACGGTCGGAACCGTATCCTGGTCGGAATCGCCGAGGGGCTCCGCCGAGATCCGGATCGACTCCCTGCGTACCCCTCTGGACACCTTCCAGGTCGGGGCCTCCCTCGAGTTCGGTGACGGGGAGTATTCGCTGACCGATCTGCAGGCAGTGTCTCCCGAGGGAATGTCGGTCAGCGCCGAGGCTGTCTACAGGGAGGGCGATCCGGCCCTGCTGCTGGTGGACGGTCTGCGGGTCGGGAGTTCCAAGCAGAGGCTGGTCCAGGACGGGGGCATGATCTGCATCTTCGACTCCTCCCGCATGTCTCTGGACTCTGCCTGGGTTCAGACGCCTCACGGAATACTCTCACTGCAGGGTGAGGTCGAGGGGAGGGACTCCGATTTCGAGCTGACCGGAAGTCGCTTCGATCTATCGCAGCTCGGCGGTCTGCTCCATCTCGGAGGGGCCGTTTCCGGATACGGAGAGTTCGATGCCTTCCTGCGCACCCGGGACGGCGTCACGACTGCGGGGCTCGACGGCAGGATAACCGGCCCCTCGTTCGGCGCATACCAGGCCGACAGCATTACGCTCGACCTGGACATGTCGGACGGCGACCTCAGCGTCACGGGCATCTCGTCCTGGGACGGCGGGGTGGCCTCCACGCTGAAGGCCTTCATCGAGGATGTCAGCACTCCGGAAGGGTTCTCCCTGGATCCGGGCAACATCGTGAGCGCGGAGCTGATGCTGAACAGGCTGGGGGACTGGGTGTTCTACGCGCTGCCCGTCCCGCTCCGCACCAGTGGGGCGGACATCTCGGCGCGGCTGGAGTACTCGCGTGACGCCGAGCCCGGGCGGAAGATCACTGCGGAGGCCGTGGCCTCGATCGAGAGGCTGTTCATCACGACCCTGAACATGTACCTGTCGAACGTCGTGATGCATCTCCAGCCGGAACCGGGCAGTTACGGAACCAGACTCACCCTCTCGTCCGCCGACAGCACCCGCGGCACCATAATGGCCACCCTGCTTCTGGACATAGACCAGGATTCGCTTCCGGAGATCAGCCTCGACGGGTTCAGCTTCAGGGCCGACTTCGACTCGTTCAGGGCCTCGATAGGAGGGTTCGCGAACATCATGTTCTCCGGCTACCTGAAGTCCGCGAGCAGCGACCCCTCGGCCGGCAGGCCGGAGGTGTCGGGGAAGCTCGAGATCCTCGAGGGGATCATAGGCATGCCCGAGGATCTCTCGACGGGAGGGTCGACCCAGCCTGAGCCGCTCCCCGTGGATCTGAGGATAACCGTCCGGGGGGAGAGAGGGGTCTGGTTCCGCAGTTCGCTGGCGGACATCGAGATGAGCCTCGCTCTAACGATTCTGACCCAGCAGGGGCTGCCCGCGGTTTCCGGCTCGCTGACCTCCGTCCGGGGCAAGGTCCATCTGCTTCAGAAGGACTTCGACATCACCGAGGGGACCATCGAACTCCTGCCCGGAGTGCCGTCCGAGCAGAGGCTCTCGATAACCGCCGTCACAGTCGTGCGCGGAGCGATCGACCGCATGCCGTACACGATCACCGTGGTCATCCAGGGCTCGCCTTCGAACCCGCTGATCACGCTCCTTGGCGAAGGTCCGTCCGGAAGCCTGACGCAGGAGGACATCCTCTCCCTCCTGGCTGTCGGCATCACCTACGGAGAACTCCAGCAGATGGATTCTGGAGCCCTGCAGACCCAGTTCGGCGGAGCCGCCCAGAACTATGTCGGGCAGCTTCTGGCCCGCAGCCTGAGGGATGGAGTCGGTCTCGACCAGCTCGAACTGACCCCGGATCTTCTCGCCGACTCCACCAGCCTCACCCTGAATGTCGGCAAGTACGTGCTGCCGGACCTCTTCGTCTCGTTTTCCGGGGACATCTTCTCGTCGGAGCCCGGGACGATAAGCGCCCAGTACTACATCCGACCCGACCTCTACCTGGTGGGCAGCACGAAATCCACGCTCCACGGCGAACAGGAGCCTTCCATGGAGCTGCACTACACGCTCAGGTACTGACGAACTCCCGCCCGGTGCCGTCGCTCCGCGGGGAATGCTATACTCGCGCCTCGGAGGTTCCCGGCATGGACGAGGAGAGGATGGAAGCACGGGCGGACGCCGTCCGGGAATGGGTCGTGCCGCACGGCGGCTTCTTCCTGAAACCGGCGACATCCCTCGCCCCCGCCCTCCTGGGCTGCCTCCTCCTGATGGACGATCCCGACCCCGCCGCCGTGACGTCGGGGATCATCGTGGAGACCGAGGCATACACCCAGGAAGATCCGGCGAGCCATTCGCGCTCCGGGAGGACGGCGAGGAACGCCTCCATGTTCCTCGAGGGCGGCAGGGCCTACGTCTATTTCATCTATGGGATGCACTGCTGCTTCAACGTCTCGGCCGGGCCGGCCGGAATCGGAGAGGCCGTGCTCGTCCGGGCCCTGGAGCCGGTCGGGGGCATTCCGCTGATGGAGAGCAGGAGGGGCCTCCGCGGTTCGGCCCGCGGTCTGACGGATGGCCCGGCGAAGCTGTGCCAGGCGCTGGGGATAACCCGCGGGCATGACGGAGCCGACCTCGTCGGGACGGTCGGAGGCGGCTGCGGGCCACGGATTCTTCTGCCCGGAGACGCCGCTCCCGTCGAATGCGCGAAGTCAGCGAGGATAGGAGTCAGCCGGGCCGCGGAAAGGCCGTGGAGGTTCTACGTCCCCGGCAGCCCCTTCCTGTCGAGGCGCCCGCGATAGAGCTTAGCCCGCTTCCTGACTGTCTTCGGGTCGCAGTCCAGAACTTCGGATGCGCGCCGTATCGAGCCCCCGCAGGCCGACAGAACCGAAGCGACATGTCTGTCCATTGCTGACTGCAGTGTCTCCATGGACGCGGGATGTTCATCCGCCGCGGCGGAGGGACCGAAATCGAGATCCCCGGATCGGATCGCGCCTCTGCTGAACACGGCCGCCCTCTGTATCACGTTCCGCAGCTCCCTCACGTTGCCCGGCCAGTCGTGGGCGACCAGCCTGCCCGCCGCCTGCTTCGTGAGCCGCGGCGGGTCGTCTCCCGGGATCTGCCCTGCGAAGAGGAGTGCGAGTTCGAGGATGTCCTGTGCCCTTCCCCTCAGGGGGGGCGTTCTCAGCTCTATGACGGACAGTCTGAAGAAGAGATCCGCTCTGAAGGCTCCCTCGGCGGCCATCGATCGGAGGTCGGCGTTGGTCGCCGCGACCAGCCTGAATCCCGCATCCCGCTCGACTGTCGCCCCGAGCGGCCTGAACCTGCTCGTCTCGAGGACTCTCAGCAGCTTTGACTGGAGAAGCGGCGACAGGTTCCCGACCTCGTCGAGGAAGAGCGTGCCGCCCGAGGCCTCCTCCAGCAGCCCTGTCCTGTCCTTCCTGAGATCGGTGTACGAACCGCCTTTCGCACCGAACAGCTCGGACTCGAGGAGCCCCTCCGGTATCGCTCCGCAGTCGATGGGGACGAAAGGCCCGGCCGGCCTTCCCAGCCTGTGCAGGCCCCTTGCCACCAGTTCCTTCCCCGTTCCCGTCTCGCCGGTCACCAGGACAGGGAGGTCCAGCCTGGCCACCCTCGTCATCCGGGCCTTGAGATCGACTATCCCGGGCGAGGATCCGACGATCTCGGGGAAGTCGTCGTGGGACGACATGACGGTTTCCGCCGCCGCCGTCTCCCCTGCCAGAGCAGCGGCCAGAAGAGGTGCCAGGGCGCGGGCGGCCTCCAGCCCCGGACCGGAGGCATACACGGGCTCCGGCTCCTCCCCGATCATGACTCCTCCGTCGGCCGAGTCCGAGAGGGTGTCCAAACCGAGTCTGGCGGCCAGTTCCGGAATCCCTTCCCGGCCGTTCAGGCGCTCCGCGAGCCAGCCCGAGAACTCCTGGAGCGCATTCCGGGACATGGCTGCGGTGATCTCCGGAGTGGCGGCGTCACTGCGTTCGAGAGCGGCGGTCATGGCGTCGAAGGCCCTCCGCTGAGGCTCCGGCAGTGTCGAAAGAACGTTTCGCCTGGCGGTCCGGAGGTCTTCGAGCAGTTCCGGGTCGCCGCCGTGCCCGAACCGGACCGCGAGGGAGCATGCCCGCATCGGCGAGGGAAGCTTCAGGAGGGCGCGGAGAGCCTGGGCACTGTCGTCGTCCGGCCCGGCCGCCGCCGAAGCCTCGTGAGCCTCGGAGGTCAAGCCCAGCTCGGAGGCGAGTCTCCTGAGAATCCCGGGTTCGGATGATTCGCCGATCTCGGCCAGAGCGATCCCGGCGAGAAGAGTCAGATGCCTGTCCCCGAGGAGGCCGGCCAGCGCTCTCGAATGCCGGAGCGCCTCGGCGGCTTCCGTCATGTCCCCGGCCTGCGCATGGAGCTGTCCCTTGTAGAGCAGGCAGAGCCCCTGTAGAAGGGGAGTCCCGAGTGATGCCGCCGCTGCCGCACCTCTCTCGGCGGTGGGAAGGCCTTCCGAACCCATTCCTGCCAGGACTGCAGTACAGGAGTCGAGGAGATCGAGCTTAAGGGCGTCCATTGGGTTCCCCCCGGATCCCAGCCTGGTTGTCAGAGCCTCTCTGGTCCTCGCGGCGTCCCTCCCGAGGCCCATCCGGGATTCGAGAATGAAAAGGTCGGTCTCGACGGGCCGCTCGGAACGCAGACCGAGTTCCGACACGAGCAGGGAGGAGAGCCTGTAGTCCTCGAGAGCTCCACGCCAGTCGCCCGTGACCTCCCTGACCCTGCCCCGCTCCTGGAGGCTCCTCGCGAGTCCTGCGGAATCGGCTCCGTCGTGGTCTATCCGGACGGCCTCGTCGGCGGAGGACGAGGCTCCGTCGTAGAATCCGAGCCTCATCTGGAGAGTGCACCTGGCGCAGAGGAGGGCCGATCTCCCCGGGCCTCCAGCCGGAAGAGCGGCCTCGATCATCCCCAGCGCCGAGCCCGGATCGCCGAGGAGGTCCATTATCGAGGCCTTTTTGACGGTCGTCGCCGGGTCGTCGCAGCCGGAGAGGGCTTCGAGTGCCTCCTGGAGCCTGCCCATGCCCAGGAGAGCTTCGGAGAGAAGACCCGCCAGCCTGGTCCGATCGCATCCGTCGGATGGATTCCTGAGCGTTTCCCAGGCTTCCTCCGGACGCCCGGCGGCGAGCAGGGCCTCGGCTCTGGACGGCGTGTCGGATGGATCCGCCACTGTGAGCGCCTCGGTGGCTCTTCCGGTGCGAAGAAGGCTGTCGACCGCCATCTGGCGCATGGATTCCGGCAAGAGACCCGCCATCCAGGCATCGGCAGTCTCTCTGAGGGCGCCTTCGCGCCAGGCCTCCTCCCGCGTGACCGCACTGCGGACCTCGCCGCCGGGGACGAACTCCGACCTCCTCCTGGGTCCATACCAGGACGGACCGGCCCAGCCTGCGGAACCGCAGCCGGAGGGAGAATCGAGAGCGGTCGTCCGTTCCCCTTCAAGCTCGATCCTCGGTGCCCGGCCGGTGTCGAGGCCGGGAGGGGCGGACGAAGCCGATATCAGGAGCCTGAAGTGCGGAGGCCTGATCTCCATAAGCTCCGACAGCATGTGGATGAGATCCGACGAAGCGAAATCGGCCTGATCGACGACCAGGAGCCTCGTGACTCCGGTGACGCCGGGGAAGAGAGTAGCCAGGAGATCGGCCGCGGATACGACCGCGCCCGTTCCCCGGGGTCTGTCGGGCAGGGGCCGGCCGGCCTCGCCGGGCGAACACCTGACTGCTCTCGCCGGCCAGCCCTTCTTGGACGCGGCCGCGAGGATCTCGTTGACGATCGAATCCCTCGCCTCCCAGGCACCCGAGAGCAGGAATGAGACAGGCGCATCCGGAATCCTCGGCTGGCTGTCCATCGCGGCTGCTCCGGGGAAGAAGCCCGCTTCCGCCGCCGCCTTCGCTCTTCTCCTGGGCGAGTGCGAACACAGTTCGGCGACCGTGCCGGCATCGCAGCCCGCCTCTTCCCGGCGGTCCGCGGTGTTCTTCATCCAGAGGCCGAACTGATAGTAGTCGGAACAGGGGCCCGCGAATCCTCCGGCATCGACTTCGGGACTCACTCCGGGAAATGGGTGGCGGAGGGCCGTGTCACCCCAGTAGACGAGGAGATCGTCGCCTCCATCGTCCCGTATGAACGCGGGACAGTCGAGGAGGAGATGCCCGGTTGCATGGAGCGAGGACAGCCGGGCTGCGACCTCCCCGGGCTCCGGGGAGCGGGCGCCGGGATGATCCGCGTATGGCGCCGGAAGAGACAGCATGAACCTTCCGGCGGCCTGCCCGGACAGCCTGGTGGGCACGGCTACCCCCGGAACGGAAAGGGCGGAGACCTCCGCGAACCATTCCTCCACGACCCGTTGCGGGACCGTCGTCTGGAAGATCCTGGCCAGGATCGGCCCGTCCGGGGAGTCGAGGAGAGCATCTTCACGGCCTCCCGGAAGAAACCGTCGCGAGATGTATCTCGGCTCCTTCACCATCGGGAGTCCTCCCCACTGCTGCATCCCTGGGACGCATCCATGATCCTGAATATCCCCACACGATGCGTCCGGGTCAAATCACCCATCATGATCCATATCAACTCGATAGATGATGCCATTCCCAGGAGTGTCAAAAACAGGTCTCTTTCTGAGCGTAAGGTAAGGGAATATTTCCCGATCAGGGAGAATATGGATCATGTCCGGCAGGGAAGCCGGCGTCGTTAAATCAATAACTATATGCAGAGCAGTTAGATGAGGCGATGGAACGCTTCTTGCTTCAGATATGGCAGGAGGTGAGAGACAATGGGTAATCGTTCGATTTCTTCAGTTCTCCTGTCTGCCACACTGGCTCTGGCCGCGGCGCATGCATGGGGAGGAGCGGCGTTCAGTTCCGTGAGTCCGGTGGATCCATTCCCGGTGGAGGGTGGCCCGACCGATGGCGTATTCGCGTATGACGACGGTTCCGCCTTCTGGCTGATCTGGGACGGAACCTCAAGGGGGGTGTGGTTCGATCTGGAGGACTTCGTCCCCGGAGCCTGCGCGGCGGAGGTCGACTCTCTCGAGTTCTGGTTTTACCACAATTCGTCGTATCCCTGGGATACGGCCAGCTTCCTGGCCGAGGTCTATTCCGGCGACGAGGGAGGCCCGGCCACGCTGATCGCTCAGGTCTCGGTCCCGGCGGAGCATTATGCGCCGTGCTACGCCGTCTTCGACCCTCCCCTCGAAGTTCCCGTGGACTTCTGGGTGGTGGTGAACACGGAGATGTCCGGTGGAGGCTGGCCCAGCCTGCTCATGGACGACGGGCCGAACTTCACGGGCGCTCAGCACAGCTTCCCCCTGGGGGATATGGGTGACTACCTCATCCGTGTCCGCGGGGATGCGCTGTCCGGTCTGTCAAGGTCCACCTGGGGAAGGTTGAAGACGCTCTTCTGAAGAAGCGGGGGCGGCGGAGAGCCGCCCCCGCCGTTCCACCCGGAGAAGCCGGGGTAGTGCCCCGTTCGAGGATGGGGCAGGACCGCCGGCGCCTCCCGTTTCATCCTCGAGGCAGCCGTGGAAAAGAAAGGACCGGTTACAGCCCGAATCTGGCGACGAGTTCGAGGCTTCCCTCCGCTTCGGAGGATTCCTCCCCGGGCAGGTGGTCCAGATTCCTTGTCCACCTCATCCCTCCGGTCGCATGTGCCTCGAACGGACCGCCGGGATAGTACGAAACCCCGAGGACTGCTCCGGTCGAATGCTCGACGGTTCCGGACGGAAACCCGTAGTCCGTGAGCAGCGAGTCCGGGAAGCCTTCGTAGACGGTCCCCTCGCCATGGCGTGAGTGATCCGCACGAAGCGAGACGACTAGGGGCCAGGCCTCGGCGGTCGATATCCCGAGCGTCGCCCTGTCGCAGTCCGGTCCCAGCCCGGACCCGATGATCGAGCCGTGGTGGAGGTAGTAGTTCCTGGGCAGCTTCTGGCTGTAGACGAAGCGGTCGATGCGGGTGTATTCGCCGGTGAAGGCGGTGGCTCCCGCGGTCCATTCGGCTCCCGCGGTCCAGCCCAGCCGGTGCGGTCTTCCCCATTCCGTCTGGTACTGCAGGTCGTCTATCAGGAGTTCGCCCCAGGCGGACAGGCCCCGGGCGGGGAAGACGGTCGCATCGATGCAGAGCATGGCGTTGTCGTCCTCCCTTTCGTTCCACTGGACAGGGTACCAGGGGATCACGGGATTCATGTAGGCCAGTTCGAGCCCGTCGCTTGAGAAGAGAATCGACTCGGAGAACCCCAGGCGTATCCAGCGGTAAGGCACGACATCCAGCCTGTGAGCGCAGAGATAGGTCGAGGAGTCGCTGTCGACGGTCGCCGTCAGGCCGGTGAACCTCAGCCATCCCGCCGGCTGCCAGTACAGGCGGAGCATGTCCAGGGGCGGGCTGTTGTCCGAGATCAGGAGGCTCGTGAACCTCCCGGGCCCCCAGATCTGGGGGATCCTGCCCAGGGCGGCCTCGAAACCGCCCCGGCGCCACGAGGCGTATCCCCAGTCGACATACAGGTGCCTTCCCTGCTCGGCTCCCTCATGGAAGGGAGTGAACCCTCCGGGGCTGTTCTCGTCCGAGGATGCCCAGACCGAGAGCCTCTCCCTCAACTGGAGTCCGGGCGCCGGTTCCAGAAATGCCTCGACGCTCGTTCCCGCTCTCGTCTCGGTGGAGGTCGAATCCTCGGCTTCGACGGCGCAGAGCAGCGTAGCGCCGAACCTTCCCAGCCCCGTCACCTCCCTGGCCCCTCCCGCTCCGGGGAGGGACAGCCTCTCGAGCATGTCGAGCAGCCCATCCGGAAGAGACCCTGCGACTCCGGGTCGTATCTGCGTCGGGCCTGTGCCCGGGGCGATTTCGCCCGACATGGTCTCGGAATGGCGGATCCATTCCGACAGGGGATGTTCCGGAGGCACCCAGCCTACTCCGAGGAAGGCGCCCAGGATTGCCGTGAGTGCGATTCCCGTCATCGGTTCAACCTCGCTTGCCCGGCTTCCGCGTGAGGAAGCATACCGTTTCGATGTGGTCCGTATGTGGAAAGAGGTCGAAGGGCGTCACGCCCTCGATCTCGTATGAATCCGCAAGTTGAGCGAGGTCGCGGGCGAGGGTGAACGGGTTGCAGCTCACCATTATCAGCACGGGAGAACGGAGGGCCGCCAGCATCGCCGCTTCGCCCCCGCCCATGCCGGACCTCGGCGGGTCTGCGATCACCGCTCCGAACTCCCCCCGGGTCTCCGAATCATCCTTCAGGAATGAGCCGACGTCCCGCAACACGGCCTCGAACCTGCCCGAGAGCCCCAGCTCTCCGGCGGTGATGCGCGCCGCCCGTATCGCCTCGGCGGCGGAGTCGACGCATAGAGAAGTGATGCCCGAGGCGGCCAGGGGGATCGAGAAGGTGCCGGCGCCTCCGTACAGATCCAGCACCCGTCCGCCTCCCCGGCTCCTCGCCAGATCCGAGACGAAGGCCGACATGGCCGATGCCGCTCTGCTGTTGACCTGGAAGAACCCGCCTGCGGGAACCCTGAGCGCCGCTCCGGCGATCCGCTCGACGAGCAGCGGCGATCCGCAGGGGCTCTCCCAGTTCCCTCCCTCCTGCGGCCTGCTCCAGATCGCGACGCCGGGGAAGACCGACGGGTCCGGGGGAGGGCATCCGTCGAACTCGAGAGCCCTTCCGCCGTCCAGAAGGCTGGCCCTGACCGTGAGCCTGCATGGTCCGGAGCCGGCCCTGCCCTCGAGTGAACGCGCCAGTTCGCGCCCGGGTTCGAGGAGCAGGGGGCAGTCGCCTGCGGGAAGCGGGTCGCCCCTGAAACGGTGCAGGTGCAGCCTGCCGTGCTCGAGCCCGAAGGTGACCCGGTTCCTGTATCCTTGAGTATCAGGGGAGGGGCGCACCGGATCGACTGCCGGAGAGGAGAGTCCGGCCCGGCGAATCGCGGTCGCCACCCACTCCCTCTTCCATCTGAGCTGCTCCGGATATGACAGGTGCTGCAGCGGGCATCCGCCGCACTCGCCCGCCAGCCCGCAGAACGGGACGACCCTGTCCGGGGATGGGGAGACGATCTCCACCAGCGCGGCCTCCCTCCAGGAGCCGCCGCACTCCGAAGGTTCGCACAGAACGGTTTCCCCGGGCAGAGCCCCCCGGATGAACGTAACGCGCTCGCCCGGAGGTCTCGAAACACCTCCGACCCCGTTGCCGAGAGCCTCCACGAACAGCCTCTCCATGTCGTCAGAACGCCCCGGGGTCGAAGGATGCACGCCTGGCGTGCCAGTCCCTCCGCCACTCCATGAATGTACCGTCCTCGACGGCGTTCCTGATCTCGGCCATGAGACGCCTGTAGTACTCGAGGTTGTGCAGCGTGGCCAGTATCGGGGCGAGCCACTCCCTGGCCATGAACAGGTGTCTGATGTAGGCCCTCGAGTGGTGCGTGCAGGCGAAGCATCCGCAGTCCGCCTGCAGTGGCCCGTGGTCGTTTCTGAATCTCGAGTTCCTGATGCAGATGTGTCCGCCCGGCACGAAGAAGTCTCCGCCCCTCGCATTCCTCGTCGGGACTACGCAGTCGAACATGTCCACTCCCATGGCGGTGAAATCGACTATGTCCTCCGGCTTCCCGACACCCATCAGGTATCTCGGCCCGCTCTCGGGCAGGAGGTCGACGCAGCTCTCCACTGCGGCCTCCATGAGGGGGCGGGGCTCCCCGACGGAGACCCCGCCGATGGCATAACCATCGAAGTCCATGTTTACGAGTGCCTTCGCGGCCTTCGCCCTGAGATCACCGAAGCCGCCTCCCTGCACTATGCCGAACATCGCCGCCGCGCCTCCGGGGTGGGCCTTCCTGGCCCTCTCCGCCCACCTGAGCGTGAGTGCGAGGGACTCCTCGGTACGCTGCCTGGAGGAAGGCTGCTCGAGGCACTCGTCCAGCACCATCATCACGTCGCTGCCGAACACCGTCTGGAGCCGTATCACCTTTTCGGGGGTGAGCAGATGCCTGGAACCGTCGACATGGCTCTGGAATTCGTATCCATCCTCGGTCCGCTTCCTGAGTGTCGACAGGCTGAAGATCTGGAAGCCCCCGCTGTCCGTCAGGATGTTTCCGCCGTAGCCGGTGAAGGCGTGGAGCCCTCCCGCCGCGGCGATGACATCCTCGCCCGGCCTGAGATAGAGGTGGTAGGTATTGGCAAGTATCATGCCGAAGCCGTCGAGATCGGTTGTCCGGGCGGTCTTGACGGTCCCCTGGGTGCCGACCGGCATGAAGACGGGCGTCTCCACCGTGCCGTGGGCCAGATGGAGCCTGCCTCTCCTTGCCCTGCCACTGACGCGCAGGAGGTCGAAGCCGGTTTCGGGGCGCAATCCGGGGTCAGCCCCGTTCAGGGTCGGTCGGCTCCGGCGGCGGAGCGACAGTTCCGTCCGGTGGCGGGGATGTCTGACCGCCCTCTGCCTCCCGTTCGCCGGAGGCGCCGTCCGGGAGTGTCGCGGGAGGAGTCTGGGCCTGAGAATCGGGAGAGGGCTGCCGGTCGCCGGCTCCGGCGGACAAGGCGGCGGTGGAGTCCGCCGTGGAATCCGCCGCCTGCCGCAGATCGAGCGAACCGGGGCCGAAGCCCGTTTCGCCGAGGGTGGGAAATCCGGCTCCGCCCTCCGTCAGATCGGACAGGTCCACGTCGTAGTCCTCCGCCAGAAGCAGCATCGGGTGTTCCGGATCGAGCCGCGATATCTCCCTTATCTCCGAGGCCAGGTCACCGTCCATGTCGTTTCTGAAGTAGAGGCTCGCCAGACGGACGTGATACTCGATGCTGTCGGGGAATCGTTCGGTCATTTCGAGGTAGAGGGTCAGCAGCTCGGCGTCCTGCGGAGACATGCCCAGATCGTTGGGCCTGGAGCCCTGGGGGATCATCGACCCGCGGGGGAGAGGGACGAACAGGATTACGCCCGCTATGGCCAGGGACAGAAGGGTATAGACCATGACGGTCTTCCTGTTGCCGAGCCTTTCCCTGATTATCTCTTCGAGCGGGCGGGGATCGTGCGAGGGATCCAGGAATACGAGCTTCACTCCCGCTGCGGTCTCGGGCAGGGACCGCCTGCCGAAGAAGACGGGGATGAACCCTGCCAGGCCCAGCAGGAACGAGGGTGGTGTAAGCAGAACCCTTATTAGAGTCCTCCATCTGGCCGGCAGGCCGCCCCGCTTGTCCACCTCCGCGAGGCCGAAGGCGGTGAGCGGGTCAGCCATGCGGGAGAAACTCGGGCTCTCCAGAAGCGCGAGGATGTTGGCCGAGATCAGCATGGTGAGAGGCAGGGCGTTCAGGAAGAGGCTGGTGAAGAACCTGAGGATGGAATCCAGCAGCACCGCCCAGGCGAACATCAGGGCTGTCTCCATGAGAGCCAGCATGAGGTGCTGACCTGCCGGAAGACCGATCTTCCCGACCCAGGCTATCCTTCTCGCAGTTACTTTCACCGGTCGATCCTAGGTGATGAGCATCGCGTCGCCATAACTGTAGAACCTGTACTCCCCGGAGATGGCCCTCGAATAGGCCTCGTGCATGAAGTCGAGCCCCATGAAGGCCGAGACGAGGCAGAGAAGCGAACTGCCCGGCAGGTGGAAGTTTGTCAGGAGACCCCCCGCTACCTGGAAATCATAAGGCGGCCGTATGAAAAGGGAAGTGCGGCCCGAGGAAGGACGAATCCCCCGTCCCGCCGTCTCCAGCACCCGCGTGGTCGTAGTTCCCACCGCGACGATCCTCCTCCCTTCGTCGATGGCCCGGGAGACTGCTTCGGAACATTCCTCCCCGATCACGAAGCGCTCGGGTTCCAGAGTGTTCGAGTCGATGTCGTCGTTGCGGAGGGGCTCGAAGGTGCCCGGCCCTACGTGCAGGGTGAGCTTTGCTGATTCGATGCCCCTGGAAGCGAGCCTCCGGAGCATCTCCTCGTCGAAATGGAGCCCCGCCGTAGGAGCGGCGACGGCTCCGTCCGCCGCGGCGTACACGGTCTGATACCGTTCCAGGTCGTCGGGGCCCGTTTCCCGCCTGATGTAGGGGGGGAGCGGCACGTCTCCCGCCCTGTCCATGGCGTCCTTCAGATCGCCCGGTGCGTGGAAGGCGATCGAGGCCCTGCCGGGTCCGTGAACCTCCAGAACCTCGCCCCGGAGGCCGCACTCGAAATCCAGCACGGTCCCCGCCCGGCACCTCCTCGAAGGCTTCAGCATCACCCGCCAGGAGTAATCGCCCGTCCGCTCAAGCAGAAGAACCTCCGCGCGGCCCGAGGTGTCGCGTCTCCTTCCTCGGAGACGCACCTTCGTGACCCTCGTGTCGTTGAAGACGAGGAGATCGCCCGGCGTGAGCAGGTCCGGAAGATCCGAGAAGCGCCGGTCGGATACGGTCCGTGCGGACCTGTCCGCGACGAGAAGCCTGCTGCCCGTCCTCTCCCCGGCGGGGTGCTGGGCGATCAGGCCCTCCGGGAGATCGAACCAGATGTCTTCGCGGCGCAGGCCCAAACTCTACTCCTGCCTGCCCGGCACCGGCAGCCGCAGCATGAAGCGGGAGCCCCGCCCCTCACGGCTGAAGACGTTGATCGTCCCTCCCATCGCCTCGGTGAACCTGCGCACGATGGAGAGCCCGATTCCCAGGCCCTGGGGATCGTCCCCGCCACCCCTGTAGAAGCGATCGAAGACGTAGGGCAGGGACTTGGCGGGAATGCCGGTTCCGGTGTCCTCGACGTCCAGGGTCCAGGAGGAGCTTTCGCTGCGCATCCTGACGTTGATCGAACCGCCCGGCGCCGTGAACTTGACGGCGTTGTCCAGCAGGTTCCAGATGACCTCCTCGAGGCGCTGACGGTCGAAGAAAGCCGTGAATGCCGTCTGGGGAATGTCGGTATGGATCTGGAGGTCGCGCTCGCCGATCCTTGGCGCGAGGTTCTCCAGCACCGCCTCCAGAATCTCCGCAGGCCTGCCCCACGATCCCTCCATGCGATCCGGCTGGAGTTCGAGCCTGAGGAAGGAGAGGAGCCTCTCGAGCTGCTCGAAGACCTGTTTCGAGGATCGCGACAGGGATTCGACCGCATCGAGCTGTTCCTCGTTCAGCGGACCGAGCCTCTTCGAAGACAGCATGTCGCAGAACCCCTTCATCGCGGTCACCGGGGAGCGGAGTCTGTGGCTCAGGCTGAGCAGGACGTCCTCCATCTCGGCCATGCCCGACTGATCGTCCGCAGAGCCGGTCCGGCCCTCCGCCTGCGCGCGGTTTTCCGGAAACAGCCAGAGAGACAGTGGGATCGATATGAGCCGCACCAGGTTGGGAGCCGGGTTCGGGAAGGCGCCCGGCTGTCTCGACAGCGCAAGGAGTACACCAGTCGCCCTTCCCTGCCTGCGGAGCAGCGGAACGGCCACTTCGCTCCGGAAACCCCGGATCGAAGAGCTGAACCGACCGTCCGTAGAGGAATCCGCCACGTAGACCGGTTCGCTGTGCGCATATGACCACCCGGGGGCGGTCTCCGAATTGAGGTCCAGCGGGTCCGGCCCGCTCGAAACACCAGTGAAGACGACCGGCTGGAGCGATCCGTCCGGCCCCGGTGCGCCCCAGACTATCATCGCCTCCGCTCCGGTCACGTCGGCGGCCCTCGCCAGGAACTTCTCGGGGCCCGAATCCCCCATTCCCATGAAGTCCCAGGTGTCCAGGATGGCGGAGGCGGCGTTGAGAATGCTCTTCTGCGCCGACAGAGTGACGAAGCAGTCGACCAGATAAGGGGAGATCGAAAGCACGAGCCTCGAGACCGCCGAAGACGAAGGCGAATCCAGGCCGTACAGGGTGACTCTGGCCATCCCGCTCCTGAGGCGCATGGACGTCTGGTACGTGTAGGTGCCGTCCCCGGATCTCGTCCAATCCTGCCCGCTGCCGTCGGAAGAGGGATTCCTGTCGACCAGGGTCTCCGTGTCCAGAGGGACGTCGCCCGAGGCATGGAGCCTGCCGCCGGCCAGTATGGAGACTCCCGAGGCTCTGGTTCCGGCCTTCAGCAGGTCGAGCGCCGTCTTGATCTGCTCTGTCTGGTCCCTGCTCTCGTCCAGGATGCGGGAGAGCGAGCCGACGAGTCCGGCGGAAGGGTCCGGGGCGGCCCCGTCGAAGGTGGGAAGGACGAAGACCAGAGTGTCCTCCCCGTCGGGGAGCAGAAGCGTCGTGATCTCCACGGGCACCTCGGCTCCGTCCGGCGTCAGGAGCTTCACGGATCTCCTGAAGGGGGCGAAACCCTTGTTCATGCGCAGTTCGTGCGTAGATGCCATTCCGGCCTTGTCGCTCTCCGCCACCCACTCCAGGAAGTCGCTGCCCGATATATCATTGGCACCGTGTGACTTGGCGAACGCAATGGTGGCGTCGTTGACCCTGATGATCCTTCCGTCAGGACCGATCACGACGGCGGGAGTCGGGATGCTGGCGAAAACCGTGTCGAATGCCGAACTCTCCGGCGGGCTGAGTTCGGCGGGATCGAAGGTGGGCGCAGACAGTCCCAGCAGGAAGAGGCCGCCTGGAAGCTGTCTCAGGGATGCTATCAGGGAGATCGGCGCATCGCCGTGGATGATCGAGATGCTGAAGGGATGCACCGTCTCGAGGTTGCGGCATTCCGACACGGCGGTCCAGAACGTCGGGAGGTCTTTTGGAGCGATGATCCGGGAGATGTCGTCCCGGTCGGAGATGTCGTACGGCCCCGGTGCGTCGGCCGGGGGGGAGGACGCGAGTATCGTCCCGCGGGAATCGAAGAGTACCGAGATGATCCCTTCGCTCATCGTCGAGAGGAAGGAGGCGTAGCTTTCCCTGTCCGTCCTCCGGACGATCATCATCCGCTCGTTCCCGTGGGGCATGGAAAAGACGGAGAGGAGTCCCCCGTCCTCCATGGCGACAGGCCAGACGCCTGAAGGCATGTCGGCTATGACCGATCTGAGATCGTCCCTGCCCCCGGTGAGCCTGTCGAAGGCTTCGTTGCCCGAGGCGACGCCTCCCCTGACCCTTAGAACAGCCACGGATTCAGGAAGAGTCAACGGTTCCTTCCTCACAGTCCGGACCCAGTTCACATGAGAAGCCGGCAACCCCGCAGCAGGGCCGGGCTGACACTCGCAGGCTTCTTTTCATGCCGGCCGGACAAACCTATATTCACAGAACCAGTCTGCAAAGGAGTATCGCTTGAACAAATCATGCTACTGCGTGTGGAACCTCCAGTCAACAGACCGTGAATCTGCGCTATCGGAACTCCTGTCCTCGGTTCCGGGAATCGGTTCCCATTCCCGTGAGATGCTCCTCAAGGCCCTGCAGATCAGGGAGCAGGCCGGCGCCACGCTTGTGACCACCGGCATCGCGATGCCCCACTGCAGGAGCATCCTGGTGGACGACATGGTCATAGCGATCGGAAAGTCGGATTCCGGCATCCCCTGGCCAGAGGAACCCGCGAGGGTCGTGGTGATGTTCATTTCGCCGGTCAAGCTCAGCGGTCCCCAGGAGCACATGAACCTCATCGCCCACCTCGCGAATCAGATGAAGACCAACGGGCCGGAGAAGATCACCGGCGCCGACTCGCCCGAGAGGCTTGCCGGGCTGCTGGGACTATCCATCATCCAGGGCGGGTAAGATGCATCAGGATCTCGAGAAGCTCATCAGTCTCAACGACCTCGACACGATGATCGCGGATCTCGGCCGGGCGGACATCCGGCAGCAGGAGGAGGGGCTCGGTCTCTCCCCGGAGCAGGCTCTGGTCGAACTGGGCAAGATGAGGGGCATTCTGGTCGAGTCGATCCGCAAGAGATGGTTCTCCCTCTATTGCCAGGTCTGCGCAAGGTACAGCAATGCCGTCGTACCGGTGGTGCACAACAGGTGCAGCGGATGCTTCACCATGCTTCCGACCTCGGTCAACTATGCCGGCGACAGGAACGAACAGGTCCAGACCTGCTCGATCTGCGGCCGCATCATCTACTGGGCCGACTAGTCCGCATGACGCTCCAATCCGGAACGGACTGGCCCGAGAAGTTTACCTTCGACGACGTTCTCCTGCTTCCAGGCTACTCTGAAGTTCTTCCCTCCGAAGTAGATCTGGGAACCCGCCTCGCCCGCGACATCTCCCTCCGCATCCCTGTCCTGAGCGCCGCAATGGACACCGTTACGGAGTCGGAGATGGCCATCGCCCTCGCTCAGGAAGGCGGGATGGGGGTTGTTCACAAGAACATGTCCATCGAGTCCCAGTGCGGCCACGTCAGACGGGTCAAGAGGTCCGAGAGCGGGATTGTGGTCGATCCGGTGACCATCTCCGTCGATGCGGTCTTCCGCGACGCGGTAGTCCTTGCGGAACGGAACGGAGTGTCCGGGTTCCCCGTGGTCGATGGGGACAGGCTGGTGGGGATGCTCACCAACCGCGACTACCAGTTCGAGGAGGACATGGACAGGCCTGTCCGCGAACTGATGACTCCGGTCGAACGGATTGTCACCGCCCCGCAGGGAACCGACGCCAAGGAGGCTCTCCTCATGCTGCGGGAGCACAAGCTGGAGAAGCTTCCCCTCGTTGACGAGGAAATGCGGGTGAAGGGGCTCGTCACCGCCAAGGACGTGCGGAAGGCGATCGCCTACCCGGACGCATGCAAGGATTCGAGAGGCAGTCTCAGGGTGGGCGCGGCGGTCGGCGTGGGGAATGAGGCGGTCGAAAGGGCCGCTGCGCTCGTCGATGTCGGGGTCGACTGCCTGTTCGTCGACACCGCCCACGGACACTCCTCGCGGGTCATCGAAATGGTTCGCTCGCTGCGCGCCGATTATCGCGAAATGGCCATCGTCGCGGGGAACGTGGTCACGCCGGAGGCCGTCGACGCTCTGGCCGATGCAGGAGCGGACTGCATCAAGATCGGTGTCGGTCCGGGCTCGATCTGCACGACGAGAGTGATAGCCGGCGTCGGCTGTCCCCAGATAAGCGCAGTGATCGAGTGCTCCCGCGCGGCATCCGCCAGGGGGCTCTGCACGATCGCCGACGGAGGCATCAAGTATTCGGGCGACATCATCAAGGCGCTCGCGGCGGGTGCAGGCGCCGTGATGATAGGCAGCCTCTTCGCCGGAACCTCGGAGAGCCCCGGGGAAACCATCATCTACAAGGGCCGCAAATTCAAGATTTATCGCGGTATGGGCTCTCTGGGCGCCATGCGGGAGGGCAGCGCGGACAGGTACTTCCAGGAGGGTCGCGATCCGGGGAAGCTCGTCCCCGAGGGCATAGAGGGAATGGTTCCGTTCAAGGGCCCCCTCAAGGATTACGTCCTGCAGCTCAATGGAGGGCTCAGGGCAGGAATGGGCTACGTCGGCGCCGCGAATCTCTCCGAGCTTTCCGCGAAGGCGAGGTTCGTCAGGATCACTTCCGCCGGACTGCGCGAGAGCCATGCCCACGATGTGCTGATCACCAAGGAAGCCCCCAACTATTCGACAGAGACAGATGCTTTCTGAAGTCCTCTCCCGTTCGGCCCGCATCCGCCAGATCATTCTGGAAGAGGAGGGCTATCTGCTGGCCAAGGTCGACGTCCGCGGAGGCGTCTGCTACGCCGAGGCCTCAGCGGTCGATGCCGGCGGTCAGGCGACCGCCTGGCCCTCCGTCCAGGGGCTGATGAAGCCTGTCGCGGACAGGAGGGTGGATTCGGGGCACAGGCTGCTCTTCTTCAGGGACATCATGGGCAGGGCGCTCATCGAGGATCTTCCCACGGAGGGCATTCCCGCCCGCAGGGCCGTTGACATCGTCATCTCGGTCGCCGGGATATTGAGGAACCTTCACCTGAAGGGGATCGTTCTCGGATACATCGGCCCGGAGAGCGTCTATGCCGCCCACGATGGAAGCATCTCCATCACGGCCGGCCTCAGGGGGGTTCCGTCCAGTCATTTCGCCGCCCCGGAAGCCGTCGGTTCCAGGCCGCTCGACCCCAGAAGCGACATTTTCGCCCTCGGCACCTTCCTCACCAGAATCCTGTCCGGAGCGGACAACCACGAATCCATAATCCGCGCTTGGAACGACATGGATCCCGACCTGAGGAGCGTGGTGGAGAAGATGGTCGCGGAGGACGTCGAGGACAGGTATTCGAACATAGCCGAGATGCTCTCTGCCCTGAAGGCGCTTCCTCTGGCGGTTCCGCCCCCCGTCGCGGCCGAACCGCGCGGTTTCGAGGAGATCCGGGCGGAAGTGGAAGGAGAGGGCCGTGACAAAGGGAGGCGCAAAGGCCTCCTGCCGATAATCACTATCGCCGGGCTGGCAATGCTCGCCGCCGCCTACATACTCTTCGCCCCCGGTCCCCGCGGAGGGCGGGGCGACGCCCCTCCGGAGGAAATCCAGCCTCCAACCGACACGCTGCCGGCGGTACAGGTCGACACACTGCCTGCGGATACCCCGGCCGTTCCTTCCGCCTCCCCGCTGGAGACGGTCGTCTGGATATCCAACTGCACCGGAACGGGCGGCGCCGCCGCATCCTTCAGGGAGGGGCCGGCGCGGGACTATCCCTATGCGTATACGTCCACCGGAACCAGGAGGGCGACTTCGGTGCTCCTCCTGCGCAGGGCCGACATCGGCTCCCCTCTTTCGGATCAGCCCGCCTGGCCCCTCGCCGAGAGCCTCACGGCCGCCGACACGTCGATCGTGATACTGCCGGTGGATGTGACCATCCTCCTCGGCACGGACCTGTCCTACCCCGGAGTCAACCGGTCTGTCCTGTCGGACCCCGTTTCACCGGTTGACACCATTTATGTAGACGTGGTGAACCAGGGGCTCCAGTACACACTGGACGGGGCAGGGCCGGCCACCTGGACGAGGGGGCTTCTGGACGGGCGATGTGTCGAACTCGGAGGAATTGAGTATCTTATATCCGTCGTCGATACCAGGGACGGTGACAGGAGCCCCAACGAGGAGACGGGGCTGCCGGCTCTGCTGAATACGACGACTTTCCTGTATCGGACGGATTCCGGATTGCTTCCGGAGTTCGAATCAAGCGTGAGGCGGTTGCTGCAGGCCGTCTCCGACGAAGTTGCCGGTCCACCTGACAGTGTTCTCGTTCCAGACTTCTGGGTTCTCTTAGGTAGGAGTTGATAGAATGCCGTCTGAAGTTGCGGGCGTCTCGTCTGGAGTCGTGCAGACGGAGCGTATGAGCTTCTCGGTCAGCGACATGGTCGTGCATCCGATCCATGGAGCCGGTCGGATAAGCGACATCTCCGTCAAGAACATTTCCGGAGAATGCACGGAATGTGTCGTGGTGGATCTCATGGTAGGCAACGCCGGGGTTCTTCTCCCTGTGGAGAGCCTGGACGACACCGGACTTCGTCACATTGTCGACGAGTCAACGCTCGACACCGCCCTCGACATGCTCTCCGGCCAGCCCGAGGAACTCCCGGGCGACTGGCGCCGGAGAATAGAGAGTCTCAGGGAGCGGGTCCACAGCGGCGATCCCCAAAAGGTTTCCACGGCCGTCCGCGACATCGTCGCCAGGTCGGGTCACAGCAAGGTCAATCCCTCCGAGAAGCGTGTTCTCTGCGAAGCGGTAGGCGTTCTGGCCGGTGAAGTCGCACTCGTCAAGCGGCTGGATGTCGAATCGGCCAGAAAGCTGGTCGAGCGTCAGGCTGGTATCAGGCCTTCGCGCTGAGACGGATGGGATCCAGGCTGGCGTTCGGAGGCGGAACAGAGCGGCCGGGTTCCGAGGAGGAACTCTTCGTGGCCGTCTCCGTGACCCTGTCGGGCGAGACTCCCTCCCCGGGAGCCGCAGATGAACTCGCATCCCTGGTGCGGACCGCCGGGGGCAGGGTCGTCGCGACCGTCTCTCAGAACAGGGCTTTCCCCGATTCGTCCACCTTCGTCGGGAAGGGCAAGCTCGAGGAGCTGAAGGCCTCCGTCGAAGCCTGCGGGGTGACTTCGGTCGTATTCGACCATAACCTCGCGCCCGCCCAGGTCTCCCGCCTCGAGGAGGCCGTCGGCTGCAAGGTGCTGGACAGGACCGAACTGATCATGTCCATCTTCGCCAGACAGGCGCGCACCTCCGAATCAAAGCTGCAGGTGGAGCTTGCCCAGCTCAGATATGCCCTGCCCCGCCTCAGCGGCATGTGGCACCACCTTTCCAGGCTGGGAGGCGGCATCGGAACCAGGGGGCCCGGCGAGACTCAGCTCGAGGTGGACAAGAGGAAGGCCAGGGCGCGCATAAGAGTTCTCGAGAAGGAGCTGGAGCGGATCGCAGGCAGGAGGGACCGGCTGTCCAGGAGACGCTCCGATGTCTTCAACGTCGCTCTGACCGGCTATACTAACACAGGCAAGAGCACGCTCCTGAACAGCATCTGCGGCTCCGAGGCGTACAGCGCCGACAAGCTGTTCGCCACACTCGACTCCACGACCAGGAGGCTGGATTCCCCGGGGGGCGGCACCGTCTTCTCGGATACGGTCGGATTCATCGACAGGCTTCCTGAAGAACTCATCGCAAGCTTCTACAGCACTCTGTCGGTCGTGAGGGAAGCGGACCTGCTCCTACTGGTCGGGGACGCGTCGCATCCCTGCCGCGACCTTCAGACGGAATCCGTCAGGGCTACACTCGAGAGGATCGGAGCCGGCGGAGTTCCGAGGCTCCAGGTCTGGAACAAGATGGACATCGTATCGCCCGATTCCGCCCCTGTGGGCGGCATTCTCGTCTCCGCCCTGACCGGCGCCGGGCTTCCTGATCTGCTCGCAGCCGTCGAGTGCGAGAGGCGAAGCAGGCTGGACTGGTTCCGGCTGACTCTTTCGGGTTCCGACGGGCGCCTCGAGAACTGGCTGCACGAGAACTGCGTCATGGAGAGTTTCGAGAGAGCCGGAGAGGGCACGAGAACCCTGGCCGGGGCTTTGATGGGGATCGGATCCGTCAGGGAGCGTCTCGCCGACGAGGATCCGTCCTCCTGGACCCTTGAGCCGGTCCCGTGGGCCGATGTCTCATGTTCCTCCGAATCCGGGCGGTGTCGTAATGGATGACGCAACCAGGAAGAAGCTTGTGGATCAGCTCGTGAAGAGGCTCGCCGGCATGTGGGACCTCTACGGGAAGAAGATTCTGAACGAGGAGATACTCGGCAGACAGCTCTTCCAGCTCGTGAGCACGAGGGATGCATGGCTGCTGGCCTGCTCCGTCACGGACGACGAACGCGAAGCCCGGCGCCTCCTCATGAGGCTCCACGATCCCGAGGCCTGGCGGTCCGATTCCTCAGAATCGGAGGAGAAGAGAAGGTCGCTTCTCGAGAAGAGGCTGATCAGGGCTTTTATCGACTTGTCGCCTCCGGAGGAGAAGACCCTCGAGACAATCATAGACACCGCCTGTCTCCCTCATTTCGTCGGATTCGTCCGGGACAGGTTCGGGGCCAGGGAGGCGCCGAAGTCGAGCGGCGGAAGGGTGAAGGTGCTTGACTAGTCCCGACGGCGGAGGCTCGATCCCCTGCGCGGGCGCTGCCAACAAGCCCCTCATGCGCAGGACCATCCCTCTGATGCTCGGAATCCTGCTCACTCTCGTCTCGATCTACTACCTCGTCCGGATCTCCCTCGCCAACGTAAGGGACGCGGGAGGGCTCTCGGCCCTGCTGGACTTCGATCCCCTTCTCCTTATCGCCTCGATGATAGTCCTTCAGATCCACTTCGTTTCGGCGGCATGGTCATGGAAACGCGCATGCGCCGTCTCCGGCGGCCGGATCAGTACGCGGAGCGCCTATTCGATCCAGTTCATATCGCTCCTGGGCAAATACATCCCGGGCAAGGTCTGGGCGGCGGTCGGCAAGGTCGGGCTCTCCCGCCATGCCGGCGTGTCGATCCAGTCAAGCGGGCGCGCCCTGGTGCTGGAGACGCTCTTCATCGTCATCTGCTCGCTGATAATGGCTCTGCCGCTCACGCCGACAATCTCGAACAGGCTCGGCATGGATCCCGTCCTCTTCACTGCGGCGCTCGGGCTTCTGATAGTCACCCTGCTGCTCACGGCACATCCGGGCACTCACAGGAGGTTCACCAGGCTGATCCGGAAGGTGGCCGGAAGAGATCTCTCCTGCGTCGATCCCGGTTTCTCGAACATTCTGAAGCTGATCCCCGTCTATCTTACGGTGTATCTCCTGCAGGGAATGGCCTTCCATCTCCTGGCGCTCAGCTTCGGCGTCCATCTGGACTTCCTGCCGGGCATAGCCCTGTTCCCGACGTCCGTGGGCGTCGGTTTCCTCATGCTGCTGGCGCCGGCCGGCATCGGAGTCAGCGAGGTCGCCCTCCTTTGGCTGATGAGGCTGATTGTACCAACCTCGGAACAGGGGGCGCTGCCGTTGCTCGCACTCGCTTCCAGGCTCTGGCTGACGGTTTCGGAGATCATCGCGTTCGCGACGGCCGTCTTCCTCCGGGGCGGGTGGAGGGCGGTCAGGGAGGCCATGTCCTCCGCGAAGGAGCGAGGCGGGGAGGCCGGGGAACGGCCGGACGGTGCCGGGGTCTCAGCGGACTGTGATTCCCTCGACGAGGACATGCGGTAGCCTGTCCGTCTCTACGCCGTACAGGGTGTCCCCCACCGCGGCGATGCTCCGAAGCAGATCGAGCGCATTCCCCTCCATGAAGCACCCGGTACGGAGCGGAGCAGAAGCTTCTCCTCCGGACAGCGTGAACGCCGAGGAGACAGGTATTCTGAAATCCCCCCCCGCCGCGTTTCCGTAGACTCCCGGAAGCAGCTCCAGGATCAGGAGACCCTCTCCGGCTTCGCGCAGGAGATCCTCAAGGCTGGAGCCTCCGGCTTCCATGGCGAGGTTTGTGCAGACCGGTACGGGCATCTCGCCCGGATTCCTCCCCGCCGAGCCGGTCGATCCGGTTCCGCAGCGGGCTGCGCTGGCGAGGTCGTGTATGTGGCCGAGGAAGACTCCGTTCTCGACCAGGCATCTGTCCGTCGTAGGAACCCCTTCGGCGTCGAACGGGGCTGATGCACCGCCGAACGGGAGCCTGGGACGGTCGTGAAGGGTGAACAGCCCTGAACCGAGGGACTGCCCCTCCACGAAGGAGGAGAAGCCCCTGTCCCTGGTCCAGCCCGCCGCCTGACTGCGGATCGTCTGAAGCAGCGTCGAGAGGACTCTCGGCGAAAGGACCGCCCTCACTGATCCTCCCGGGGTGCCTGTCCTCCGGACGCCGGGGCCGCAGGGCAGCAGCCCGTCGACTATCCTCGCCGGATCGGTGAGGGGGAGTCCCGTCACGAAGCTGCTGTTCCGGACGGTCATGCCGTCGCGGCCCGCGAAGGTGAACGCGAGCGCCAGATCCAGGACGGACTTCCGGTATGACCCCTCGAACCCGGAGGTGTTGGCGACGGAGACTTCCACGGATCTTCTGGAGATGGACCCCCGGACGACGGAACGAGGCCAGCGGGATGCGAGTTCCGTCTCCACCCCTATCAGGAAGCCGGTCAGATCCTCGAGCCCGGTCTGGAGTACCAGCGGATGTTCGGTATCGAGAGGCTCCGGTTCCGATGGCCCGGGCAGGCTGAAGAGCGCCTCGGGCCCGATTCTGGAGAGGGCTATCGCCTGGTCGATGAGATCCGGTCCCGCCGTCCGCCCGGAGGATGCGCCGGAACCTATCCGCCCGTTGCGCACAATCCGGATCGAACAGCTCGATTCCTCCAGAGTGGTCCGGATCGGGCCTCCCGGGGAAGATACGGAAGCCGTTTCCGAAACCGTATGCAGAGTCATGAGTTCGGCCGCCTCCGACACCCTGGAGGCCGCTTCGAGTATGTGATCGGCTTTCATCCGGATCGTCCGGGCGCGAATACGAGTGTGTGCGGAGCGCCGTAGCTCACCGGAAGCAGGTCATCCCCGACGCTCGAACACCCCCCGGGGCCGCTGTACAGGGTGAGGTCCGATCCGACGCACTGGATCGACTTCAGGAAGTCGAAAACCCTGCCGTGGATCGTCACCGGTCCGGTCATGACCGTCGGCCTGCCCGACTCGATCCTCCATCCGAGGCGCGAGGTGAGTGAGAAGCCGCCCATGTCCGTGGAGCCGCCGAGCGATCCGACCAGATACAGACCGTCCGAGAGCATCGCGGTCATGGCTTCGAGGGACATGCTCCCGGGAGCCAGATAGGTACAGGTCATCCTCGCTCCGGGCAGCGACCTGAATCCCGCCGCCCGGGCGTTTCCCGTCGGCGCGACCCCCGCCGCTCCGGCCGTCTCCAGGGTGTGGAGAAGGTTCGAGAGGACTCCGGAAGTTACGATGGGCGTCCTCGTTCCGGGAACCCCCTCGTCGTCGAAGGCGCAGCTCCCGGGCATTGAGAAGTGTGTCGAATCGTCCACGATGTTCACGCAGGGAGAAGCCAGCCGGCTTCCCCTGCGGAGGTAGCCTCCCAGGGAGGAAGCCAGTGGGTGCGCTCCCGATTCGCAGAGGTGGCCGAAGACCTCGTGGATGAAGACTCCGGCGTTCTCGGGATCGAGGAGCAGGCGGCTTCCCGGATCGGGTGGCGTGACGGCGCTCTCCAGCGCCGAGCACTCGGCTGCGACCTCTCCGACCAGATCCTCCCGGGATCTGAAGAACTCGAGCCCCGATCTCCCCGCCCTCTCCCTTGAAGCCAGGAGTCCAGTGTTGGATGACAGAGCCTCCATGCGGAACCCGCAGAACTGCTCCTCCTCCATCACGTCGCATCCGGCCGAGTTCAGTACCGCCTTCAGCCTCCGGAAGTCCCTGTACGCAACCCTGCACGAGGCTCCGTGCGTCTCCGATTCCAGCAGCTCGCGGTATCTCCTGCAGAGAAAGGCCTTGTCCGAAGCCGGAGCCTCCTGTACTGGTTCGGCGACAACGGGCCGCCATGTCTCCGAGGAGGACGGAATCCTTGCCAGCGAGACCGAACCCCTTCCACCCGCAGTCCGGGCGGCTGCAACGGCCCTGGTCAGGATCTCCGCGGGATCCATATCGGCTGAGGCGCATGCGGAACCCCATATCCCGTCACACAGAACCCTTGCATGGAACCCCGACTGTCTGTCGGAGGAGGCGTCCGGGGGAAGGCCGCCGGTCTGGACCATCGATACGGAATCGCGGGTCTCCACCCTGATCTCCGCGAAATCTGCGCCGGCCGAATGAACTGCCTTCCGGGCCTTCTCGCGGAGATCATCGAAGAGTCCGGCGCGTGAGGTCAGTTTTCCTCCGTCTCCGGGATGTCGGCAAAGAATCCGGAGGAAGCCAGTTCGTCGAGTACGACGCGGGCGGAGTCCGAGAAGGGCCCCGCGGGAGATATGGCGAGACTCTGCCTCAACAGGCAGGAGCCCCTGACGAGATCGCCCCAGGACACGTAGAGCACTCCCAGCCTGAAGCACGACGGGGCGTGTTCCTGACCGACCCCCCAGTCGAGGAGTTCGAGCGCTTCCGCTGTTTCTCCCGAGCGAAGCGATATCTCGGCCAGCAGCACGGAGGCCTCGAGGGAGGGCCTTCCCCCCAGCGCGAGAGCCCTTCCCAGCGACCGTACGGCGGATGTCGTGTCGTCGCAGGCCAGACCGGCGCGGCCGGCCATGAGCCAGGCGGCGCCGTCCGCGTCGGAGTTTTCGGCGGCGCGAAGAGCCAGCTCCGATGCCTCCCCGACCCTGCATGTCTCCATCAGGAGGCCGGACAGCTCGAGGAGTCCGGCCGGATCGGACGGATAGGAGTCCGTGTACCGGCGCAGGAAGATTTCGGCCTGTTCCCAGGCCTCCCTGGCCCTGTACACCCTGCCGAGACCCAGCATCGCCTTCGCGCAGGAGGAATCGAGCCGGAGCGCCTCTCTGAACTCGCTCTCTGCCTGTTCGAGGAGGCCCTGTCTGAAGTATGCGTCGCCTATTTCGCAGCGGAGATCGACCCGTTCCCCGTCGAGGTTGGTGGAGAGCGAAAGGACCAGGGCGAGGAGGACTGGAATCATGGCTCCCTCCGGTATTGGTCAGAGCTTATTATATCCGCCGAAGAACTTCTCTGCACGTCCTTCCATCGACAGCGAGGAGCCGAAGATGACACGCTACGATCTCATGGTCATAGGTTCCGGCCCTGCCGGATATGTTTCCGCCATCAGAGCGGCACAGCTCGGAGCGCATGTGGCCGTCGCCGAGGAGGAGGACATCGGGGGAACCTGCCTCAACCGCGGCTGCATACCGACCAAGACTCTCGCCGCCACGGCGGATCTCCTGCACGCCTCGCGGAACGCAGCCCGCATGGGTCTGAAGGGTTCTCTCGAACTCGACTTCCCCGCGGTGGCGAAGCGAAGGGATCTCGTCGTGACGAGGCTCCGGAAGGGTATCGAAGCCAGGCTGGCCGGCCTCGGAATCGACGTCCTCCGGGGGGAGGCATCCATCCCTGCACGAGGCTCGGTCTGCGTCGGAGGGGAGACCTTCGAGGCCGCGAACATCCTCGTGGCGACGGGTTCGCGTCCGGCTTTCCCCGGTCCGCTCCGTGTCGAGGGAGCCCTCTCCAGCACGGAGGTTCTGGCCTGGCGGGAACTGCCGCGCTCCCTCGTCATCATCGGCGGAGGGGTGGTGGGATGCGAGTTTGCATCCATCCTTAGAATCTTCGGCGTCGAGGTCACCGTGCTGGAGATGATGGACGACATCCTGCCCGGGATCGATTCGGACATCAGGCAGGTCCTCCGCAACTCTCTCTCCAGGCTCGGCGTGAAGATACTCACAGGCAGGGCCGCCGCCTCCGCCTCCGTCTCGCCTGATCTGGCCCGTGTCGTTCTCGACGACGGCTCCTCCGTGGAGGGCGCCGCTCTGCTGGTGGCGGCCGGCAGGATTCCGAGGCTGGATGTCGGGGGGCTTGCCGAATGCGGCGTGGAGTTCGACAGGAAAGGCATCCGAGTCGATTCCAGGATGAAGACCAGTGTCGACGGCATATATGCCGCGGGCGACGTGACGGGCCTGTGGCAGCTCGCGCATGCCGGGTCGGCACAAGGGCTCGCGGCGGTCGAGGGCATCTTCGCCCCCGATCGCGCCAGGCCGGCTCCCGATCCCGACACTATTCCCTCGTGCGTCTTCACCACGCCCGAGATAGCCTCCGTAGGACCCGGCGAGGAGGAGTGGATCCGCCGAGGCGTGCCCATCGAGGTCAGACGGGCCAGATACGTGGCCAACGGACGGGCCGTCGGCCTCGGCGAGACGGAAGGGATGATAAAGCTGATCGCTTCCGCCGGGGACGGACGCCTCCTGGGCGTACAGATGGTTGGAAGGGATGCCAGCAGCCTCGTCGGAGAGGCGCTCGTGGCCGTCAACTGCGGCCTGTCCGCCTCCAGGCTGGGCGAGATGATCCATCCCCACCCCACGCTCACGGAAATATTCATGGAAGCCGGCGATGATTTCGGACCCGGTGCCGTTCATGGGTGATCCCTCCGCCTCCATCGCCGGCCTTCTGGATACGGTGAGGAGACTGCGAGGTCCAGGAGGGTGCGAGTGGGACAGGAGTCAGACCGTTCAGTCGCTCCGGCCTTTACTTCTCGAGGAGGCCTTCGAGGTTGCGGACGCCGCAGCCGGAGGGGACTGGGACTCGCTGCGGCAGGAACTGGGCGATCTGCTGCTCCACATAGTCATGGACGCCCTGATCGCGGAGGAGCAGGGCAGGTTCGATCTCAGCGGAGTAGCCGACGGCATCAGGGAGAAGCTCGTCCGCCGGCACCCCCACGTGTTCGGGAGCCCCGAAGGCCTCACGCCCGGGCAGGTCGAGAAACAATGGGAGAGGATCAAGGCCGGGGAGAAGAGGGAGGAAGGAATCTTCGCCTCCGTACCCCGCTCGATGCCCGCCCTGCAGATGGCCTGGAGGATACAGCAGAGGGCCTCCGATCTGGGCCGGTCTCTTCCCTCGCCGGATGAGTCGGCGTCGGAGATCGTACGGCCGGTGGACCTTGCGGAGGTCTCCGATCCGAAGATCGTCGAAGACAGGATCGGCAGGATCCTCTTCCATCTGGTCAATCTCTCGCGGTCGGCCGGATGCGAGCCGGAGGCCGCTCTGAGAAGGATCTGCCTCCAGTTCATGGAGGACCAGGAGGCGGACACTGTGGACTCTGGAACTCCGGCAGTATAGTTGAAGTTATGGATATGTCCGTTTCACCACTCGAGAAAGCGAGGTCAGTGTGAAATACTTGTTCATTTGTCTCACTGTGGCTTTGACGGCTTCGGCCGGGATGATCACGCCCAGGCTCGTCGACCAGATGGAAACGGCACGGGCCGACGCCATGATCGACATCTTCGTCAAGCCGGCCGGAGACGTCGACTGCGGGTACGTCGCACAGGCCACGGCAGGCTTCAGCCGCGCCGACAGGCGCGAGTTCGCCGTCTCGGTCATGAAGGCCGTGGCGGAGCAGACCCAGGCTCCGATCCTCGAGTCACTCAAGGCCTGGCCCTCCGAGTCCGTGACGGGTCTGCACACGAACTGGCTCGCCAACTTCATAAGCTGCAGCGCCACCGTCGATGCGATAAGGGACATGGCGAGCCTCGAATGCGTCGCGTGGATCGACTTCAGGCCGGCCACCTGCCCGTTCATCGAACCCATCGACGTCCGGCCTGCGAATCCGGACGAGCTCTCCAGGGCCAATGCATGGGGCGTCGACAAGATCGGGGCGCCTGCCGTGTGGGCGCTCGGCTATGACGGTGAGGGCATCGTCGTCGCCGTCATCGACACCGGCGTCAACTACAACCATCTCGACCTCCGCACGCACATGTGGCACGACACCCCTGCCAACCTCCACTACGGATGGGACATGGCCTCGGGCGACGGCGACCCGATGGACGAGAGCGGCCACGGAACGCACTGCGCCGGATCGGTTGCCAGCGACGGCACCGCCGGCACTGTCTGCGGCGTGGCTCCCGGCGCCACGATCATGGCCGTCAGGGTATTGACGTCCGTGAGTCCCGATGCCGAGGTCAACGTCATGGACGGCTTCCAGTGGGCCGTAGACCACGGGGCCGACGTCCTCAGCACCTCCCTGGGCTACATTCCGGCATGGAATCCCCAGAGGGCCCTCTGGAGAACCGCCGAGGAGAACATCCTCGCAGCCGGCGTCCCCCACAGCATAGCGGCGGGCAACGAAGGCCCGGGCTCGGCGACTCTCCGTACCCCCGGCGACTGCCCGCCCCCCTGGCGCCATCCCGACCAGGTCGCGCCCGGAGCCCCTTCGGCATGCATCTGCGTCGGAGCCACCACCAGCTCGGATGCGATAGCGAGCTTCTCCAGCCACGGTCCTGCCAACTGGGAGACCATCGCCCCCTGGTACGACTATGACGACACGCCTCCCAACGCCGGTCTTCTGCGCCCCGACGTCTGCGCGCCCGGCGAGGACGTACTGAGCTGCAACTACCAGAATACCAGCGGCTACACGACGAAGAGCGGCACGTCCATGGCCACCCCCCACAACGCAGGACTGATGGCGCTGATGCTCCATGCGGACGCCGCGTCCACGCTCACCCCCGCCTTAATAGACGAGATCCTCGAAACCACCGCGCTCGATCTCGGAACCTCCGGCAAGGACAACACCTACGGGGCCGGACGCATCCAGGCTCTCCAGGCGGTCCAGGCAGTCATCTACCACGGTATCGGCGGCGGGTCCGGCTCCTCCTCCATGACCACTCCCAGCCTGCTGCTCTCATCCGCCATGCCAAACCCCGTCTCCACGACGTGTGCCTTCAGCCTCTACATGGCGGAACCGGGTGCTGTGAACCTGTCGGTCTACGACATACACGGGAGGAAGATCGCCCTCGTGACCGAAGGTGAGATGGGCTCGGGCAACCACACGATCGAGTTCGTCGTCCCGTACGGACTCGGCAACGGAGTCTACTTCCTGAGGGCCTCCGGCTGCGGCTCTTCAGCCACGAGCAGGTTCACCGTCATCAAGTAGGTTTAACCGTATTCAGTCAAGGAAGGCGCCCGGTCCGGCCGGGCGCCTTCTTCGGAGAAGGGCTCGATGGACTGGAAGCTCCTCATGACGGTTTTCGGCACCGTGTTCCTGGCCGAGATCGGGGACAAGACTCAGCTTGCCACCATGCTCTACGCAGCCGGAGACGGCAGGAAACTGACCGTCTTCATCGGTTCGGCAACGGCCCTCGTGGTCGCCTCCGCGATCGGAGTCCTGGCTGGAGCGGCCCTGTCCCGGTTCGTGCAGGGGAGGACCCTGTCGGTGCTGGCCGGCATAGGCTTCATCGTCGTAGGTGTGTGGGTTCTGATCAAACCCTGACCGGCTTGTGCAGGCTGCCTCGCCGACTAATGTTAACTCGTCCGATGGAGCATGGTTTGAACCCCGCGCGGGATGAAGGGCCGGGTAATCCACCGGTCTGACCGTACAGGGACGACGGAGGGTCTATGCTGAATCCATGGTTCTGGCTGGCGCCGGCAGGTTCCGTTCTCGCGCTGGTGGTCGCCTGGATCTTCTACAGGAACATGATGGCCCAGGACGAGGGCACCCCGAGGATGGCTGCAATAGCGCTGGCGGTACGCAAGGGCGCGATGGCATACCTCCGGCAGCAGTACAGGGTCGTCACGGTCATCTTCATTTGCCTAACGGTTCTCTTCGCCTTCATGGCATATGTGCTGAAGGTCCAGAACGGATGGGTTCCGTTCGCCTTCATCACGGGCGGCTTCTTCTCGGGTCTCGCCGGCTTCTTCGGCATGAAGACCGCCACCTATGCATCGGCCAGAACCGCCAACGCCGCCAGACAGTCTCTGGACAGGGGTCTCAAGCTGGCATTCAGGAGCGGAGCGGTCATGGGGCTGGTGGTCGTCGGGCTCGCCCTGCTCGACATCTCGGGCTGGTTCCTGATCCTCAACAGGTTCTATCCCCCCTCCGATCATCCGAACTCCCTGGTAATCATCACGACCACGATGCTGACGTTCGGGATGGGCGCCTCGACTCAGGCGCTGTTCGCAAGGGTCGGAGGCGGGATCTTCACCAAGGCCGCCGACGTGGGCGCGGACCTGGTGGGCAAGGTGGAGGCGGGCATTCCGGAGGACGACCCGAGGAATCCTGCCACCATCGCGGACAACGTGGGGGACAACGTCGGCGATGTGGCGGGGATGGGAGCGGACCTGTACGAATCGTACTGCGGCGCGATACTCGCTACGGCAGCGCTGGGAGCTACGGCCTTCCAGGCGGCGGGCGGCGCGGCACAGATGAACAGCGTTCTCGCCCCGATGATCATCGCGGGCATGGGAACCATCCTGTCCGTGATCGGCATGCTGCTGGTCAGCACGAAGGAGGGGGCCACGCAGAAGCAGCTTCTCGGCTCCCTCGCGAGGGGGGTCAATTTCAGCTCCGCGCTGATCACTGTCGTCTCGGCTGTCGTGCTGAACCTCCTGGGGCTCCCCAACGCCTGGGGCATATGGGGAGCGCTCGTGACCGGCCTGGCCGTGGGCATAGTCATCGGGAAATCCACGGAGTACTACACCTCGCACGGGTACAGGCCCACCGTTTCGATCGCCGAGCAGGCGAAAACGGGGCCCGCTCCCGTCATCATCTCGGGTCTCGGAACCGGATTGATCTCGACCGCCATCCCCGTCGTCATGGTGTCGATCGGGACGATCCTGTCCTTCCTCTTCGCGTCGGGATTCAGCTTCGGCAACCTGCCCATGGGCCTCTACGGCATAGGCATCGCGGCGGTCGGAATGCTTTCCACCCTCGGCATCACCCTGGCCACCGACGCCTATGGTCCGATAGCCGACAACGCCGGGGGTAACGCCCAGATGGCCGGCCTGGAGAAGGAGGTCCGCGAGCGCACGGACACCCTCGACGCGCTGGGCAACACCACAGCGGCGACCGGCAAGGGCTTTGCGATAGGATCGGCGGCTCTGACGGCCCTGGCCCTCCTGGCCTCCTATCTGGAGGAGGTCCGGATAGGGATGGAAAGGGCGGGCATCACGATTGTCGAGATCGGAGGCAGATCTGTAGCCACCGCATCGGCCACGCTCCAGGAGCTGATGACTCACTTCGACGTGCACCTAATGAATCCGCTGGTCCTTGTGGGCGCGTTCATAGGCTCCATGATGGCGTTCCTGTTCTGCGGGCTGACGATGCAGGCAGTGGGCAGGGCCGCCGGCCGCATGGTCGAGGAGGTGCGCAGGCAGTTCTCTGAGAAACCCGGGATCATCGAGGGCAGGGACGAGCCAGACTATGCCAGGTGTGTCGCCATATCCACCCGAGGCGCCCAGCGCGAGATGATCCTGCCGGCCGCCCTGGCCATCCTGGTGCCGGTCGTGACCGGGATAGTGCTCGGCGTAGGCGGGGTCATGGGCCTTCTGCTCGGTGGAGTGGCGTCAGGCTTTGTTCTGGCGATCTTCCTCGCCAATTCTGGCGGCGCCTGGGACAACGCCAAGAAATACGTCGAGGAGGGCAACCTGGGAGGCAAGGGCTCCGAGGCTCACAAGGCCACCGTCATAGGCGACACCGTGGGCGACCCGTTCAAGGACACTTCCGGACCGAGTCTCAACATCCTGATAAAGCTGATGAGCATGGTCTCGATCGTGATGGCGGGCCTCACGGTGACGTTCCATCTGTTGTAGATCTTTTGTTCCGATGTGCGGAGGGGTGGCCGGAGGCCGCCCCTCTCCCGTTCTGCATCCGCCTCGGATCCATGCCTGAAACCACTCCGCGAGTCGCTCGAACTCCGGGCCGTCGCCGGGCCGGCTCCGGAGCGAAAGGAGTCAGCCGCAAGACGGCGGCGGGGTGAAGACCGGCGCCGACCTGCTGGGGTTCCGTCAGAGGGATTGCTGCATGGTAATTCCCGGGTCGGCTTGACAAACCACCGCGTCAGGCCTTAACTAACACTTCTTCTGAAGGAGGTCGTTGTGTCCGGCGGCGGATTGATGTCTCGTCTCGGGATCGTGGGCGAGCTGCTGGCGTTCCTGTGGAGCAGGAAGCTCTACTGGATGATCCCGATGGTCCTTGTGCTGCTGCTGGTCGCGGCGCTGCTCATATTCGCGCAGGGCTCCGCCGTGGCGCCCTTCATCTACACCCTGTTCTAGTCCCGGGGGCTCGAAGCGTGACGACAGTTCTGACAATCCTGCTTGCGCTCGCGGGATGGTCCGCGGGCGCCGCCGCCTGGGCCGGCGTAAGAAGGCTTCCGGTGCCTGATGCCGTCGACCTCGCGGGCATCCCCGTCCTCTGGTCCGTCCTGCTCTTTGCGCCCGGATACGACCCCGGTCGCCTGGCTGCGGCGGGCGTCGCACTGCTGTCGGGATTCCTGTGCGGAAGCGCCTCGTGTGTCGTGTTCCGATCGAAGTATCCGGCTGCCCGCGTGGAGCCTGCGGAAGCCGCCGGTCCCGCCCGGAGGGCATGGGCGGCCTGGAAGAGGTTCGCCCACAGGATGGGCGGCTTCCAGGGCCGCGTGCTGCTGGGTTTCTTCTACTTCACCGTGTTCGCTCCGTTCGGCATCCTGCTGCGCCTCGCCGGAGATCCCCTGCGAAGACGCGCCGGCGCGGCTTCCGGCTGGGTGCCCAGGCCCCCGTCGGGCCGAACGGGCGAAGAATGCCTCAGGCAGTACTGAGAGGCCAGTCGTGAACATCCTTGGATTGAGCTGCTACTATCACGATTCCGCAGCCGCCCTTCTCTCGGACGGACGGCTGGTCGCCGCGGCGCAGGAGGAGCGCTTCAGCAGGATCAAGAACGACGAGGGGTTCCCCCGCAGGGCGATCTCGTTCTGTCTCTCCCGCGCCGGGATCGAGGCCGCGGATCTCGACTGCGTGGTCTTCTACGAAAAACCGCTCGTGAAGTTCGAGAGAATACTCACATCCTCCCTGGCAACCTTCCCGATGTCGCGGAAGAGCTTCACCGAGGCCATGGTCAACTGGTTCGACCAGAAACTCTGGATCAAGTCCCACATCCAGAGGGAGCTGGGAATCGACCCCGGCAGGATCATGTTCGTCGACCACCATGTCGCACATGCCGCCAGCGCCCTCTTCTCCAGCCCCTTCCACGACGAGGACACCGCGCTGCTGACCATCGACGGGGTGGGGGAGTGGACGACCACGGCATCGGGGGTCGGCAGGAACTCGCGTGCGGCGGATTGCGGAAGCTGGATCAGGCTGGACAGGGAACACAGGTTCCCGCACTCCATCGGGCTTCTATACTCCGCCTTCACTGCGTTCCTGGGCTTCCAGGTCAACGAGGGCGAGTACAAGGTGATGGGCATGGCCCCATACGGGGAGCCCAGGTTCCGCGACCTCATCCTCGACAGGATCGTGCGGATCCACAGGGACGGCAGCTTCACCCTGGACATGGACTACTTCGAGTATCACAGGTCGGCCGGGAGGAGCTTCTCGCACAGGCTCGTCGACCTCCTCGGTGAGCCGCGGAGACCCGAGGCCCCCTTCATCACCGTCATGACCGATCCCGGAACGGCCAGTCCGTCCGATCCTGCCGTAAAGTCGAGCCAGCATTACGCGGACGTAGCCGCGAGCATCCAGAAGGTGACGGAGGAACTGATCCTGGGGCTTGCCGGGAAGCTCAGGGAGGACACCGGCGCCAGAACCCTCTGCATGGCCGGAGGCGTAGCCCTGAACTCGGTGGCCAACGGTATCGTGCAGAGAGAGGCCGGCTTCGACGAGGTTTTCATCCAGCCCGCCGCGGGGGATGCGGGGGGAGCGCTGGGAGCCGCGCTCTACGCCTGGCAGGTCATCTTCGGCAAGCCCGGCGCGTTCGTCATGGAGAATGCGTACTGGGGGGCCGAGTACTCCGATTCGGAGACGGCGGCCTCCCTGCGTGAGTCCGGCCTGCCGTTCACCGAGATGGACGAGGACGCCCTGATCGACCGCACGGTGGACGCCCTGATCGACGGAGCCGTGATAGGCTTCCACCAGGGAAGGTTCGAGTGGGGGCCGAGGGCCCTCGGCAACCGCTCCATCCTCGCCGATCCCCGCGATGCGGCCATGAAGGATACCATCAACCGCAAGATCAAGTTCAGAGAGCCGTTCCGGCCGTTCGCCCCCGTCCTCGCCGAGGAGGACGCCCCTGTCTATTTCGAGGGATTCGACGGGTCGAAGCTCAACTATCCGGCCAGGTTCATGCTGACTGTCCACCCGTGGAGACAGGAGCATGCCGACCTCGCCCCGGCGGTGAACCACATGGGAACGGGGAGGCTCCAGACCGTGCGCAGGGACTGGAATCCACGATACAGCGAAGTCATACGCAGGTTTGGAGAGGCCACCGGAGCTAGGGTGATAGTGAACACGAGCTTCAACCTCAGGGGAGAACCGATCGTAAGCAGCCCTTCGGATGCGCTCAGAACCTTCATGGCTAGCGGCATAGACAACCTCGCGATGGGCGGTTTCTGGGTCTCGAAGTGATCCGTTCCCGGATCGGAGGAGGGCGGAACACGGGCTAGACCCCGGCTGTCGACTCGGTTAGTATCGAGGCGTAGTGTTTCGCCAACGGATTGTCTGCACGCTGGAGGGGAATGGCAGAGAACTGGATCGACCTCCTCGGAAGGGATCTCGATAGACTGGCATCCCGCGATCCGTTGTCTCATCCAGTGCAGCAGCTCCTTCCCGGCGAAAGGCGCGAGATCGCCGTCCTCTTCCTCGACCTTGCAGGATTCACCGCTCTCTCCGAGAAACTCGACCACGAAACGCTCCACAGGATATCGACTGGCGTCATGCGCGCTCTCTCGTCCCGGGTGGAGGCCGACGGAGGCATAGTCGACAGATTCGAGGGCGACCGCATGATGGCGCTCTTCGGCTCTACCGTCTGCAGCGAAAACGACTGTGCCAGAGCCGTCGCCTGCGCTCTGCGTCTCATCGATTCTCTCAAGGAGATCAGCTCGGTCATGGAGAAGCACGGCTTCAACCTGTCCGGGAGGGTGGGGCTCAACTACGGCCCCGTCACGCTGGCGCCCGATCCATCGGGTCACCTCACCGTGCTGGGCGACGAAGTCAACGTCGCGTCCAGGCTCGAACAGGCCGCGGAGCCGGGCACGGCTCTCGCGACTTCCCGCGTGCGTGAGGAGTGCGGCGATCTCTTCGAGTGGGAGGACCTCGGAGAGATGATGATCCGAGGCAGGGTCAAGCCTGTCAGAACCTACAGGATCGCCGGCCCCGGACGCCTCCAGACGGCAAGGATCAGGAAGGCGTCCCGCCTGCCCGAGCCCGTGCTGACAGGGCGCTCCGCCGAACTCGCCGTCTTCTCGGACTTCCTGGCGACCCCCCTCGATCCGCCCCTGAACCCCCGCGGCGGTGTCCGCCATCGCCTCTGCCTCATCGGCGGCGATGCAGGCTCCGGGAAGAGCCGGCTGCTCCGCGAGCTAGTTGCAACCGTCCGGATGAAGCGCCCCGGCATCTCGATCCTCGAGGGCAGAGTGTTTCCCTTCGGCTCCAGGCCATACTCGTACTGGACCTCTCTCCTCTCTTCCCCCTCCGTGGCGGAAGGACAGGGTTTCCCCGATCCGTCGCAGCTTCTCTCGATGCTGAAGGGAAGAGTCACGGACGCCGGCGACATGGCGTTCTCTCACGAGGACGTCTGCCGGGCGATAAGGGATTACGTGCTCAACGCCTCGAAAACCGCCGGGGAAATTCTGTTCGTCGCGGACGACTGTCAGTGGCTGGATCAGGCCTCCATGGACGCTCTGGAGTTCACCCTCGCCAACTGCGACTCCCCCGAAGGCATGGTCGCGCTCTGCGCCGGGCGCCCCTCCGGGGAGTCGGAGGCCACGAGGCCTTCGGTTCACGAGAACTACGCCGCCGTATGCAGGATCGACCTGAATCCCATGCCTGACAAGGATATCTGTTCGATACTCGCTTCCATGCTCGATTACGACTCCTGCGACGAGCTCTCCGAGGATCTCAGGCGCTTCGTCGTACGCCGGGCCGGCGGCAACCCCCGGTTCGCACGGGAAATACTGCTCGATCTGATCGAAACCGGAGTGATGGAGGAAACGGGGGGCGGATGGCTCCTGCGCTCCCCTCCGGAGGAGGGACGCATCCCCTTGTCGCTCTCGGGCGCTGTCAGATCGAGAATCGACCGGCTGCCCACAAGGCTCAGGAAGGCTCTGCAGATATCTGCAGTCCTCGGATTCGAGTTCCCGGCTGATATCTACGCGTCCACCGCCGTGAGGCTGGGCCAGTCGGACCCTGCGACCGACCTGAAGGATCTCGCGTCTCTCGGGATTCTCTCCTGGCAGATCGTGGACGGAGTCGAAACCGTGCTGGCGAACGACGAACTGTCCATGAAGGCGGCCTATGACGGCCTTCTCTTCCAGAACAGGACGCTCGTACACAAGTGTGCGGCGGAGGTTCTCGTCGCATCCGCCGAGATCCGGCAGGGGGAAGCCGGCATGGTGGCCAGGCACCTGTCCGGGGCCGGGGATTACGACGAGGCATCCAGGTGGGCCGTCCGGGCGGCCCTCGAAGCGTCGGAGTCGATGCAGCACGGTACGGCGGCGAAATGGGCCTCGAACGCTCTAAAATGGCTCAAGGGGCTGCCAGACGGAGAGGAGAAGACGACGCTCAGGCTCGAAGCGCTTCGGATCATCCGCGAATCCTTCAAGGGCACGAGCCGTTGCGAAGGACTCGAGGAGGCTCTGCTGGAGGAGATCGAGCTGGCAAGGGAGATGGAGATGCCGGGAAGGGCCGGCATGGTCCTGCAGATCCTCAGCAGGCTGAAATTGTTCCAGGGAAAGGCCGACGAGGCGGAGAGCCTGTGCGCGGAGGGTCTCGCCGCCGCAGCGGTGGCCGGGGACACGGAACTGGAAGCGGCTCTTCTGACCGAGAAGGCCCTCCAGTGGACAAGAAGCCGTACCGAAGCCATCGAACTGTTCAAGAGAGCCTACAGCCTCTTCGAGAAGACCGGGCGCGTCGATGCCATGTCCAAGGTCTACAATAATATAGGAACTATCCTCATCAGTTCGGGGAATCTCGCTGGAGCGGAGCCGTTCCTGAACAAGGCGCTCACCCTGGTGGAAGGCACCCGCTTCCCGGGCGTGAAGGCCCAGGCGCTCGTAAAGCTGGGCATTCTCGACGGGATGTCGGGGCGGTCCGATTCCGCGATCGAGAAGCTGCAGGCTGCACTGGCCCTGCAGGAGAGCACGGGGGAGCGCAGGGACCAGGGAGTGACCCTTAACAACCTCGGCAAGTGCTTCATCGACACGGGCGATTTCGACGGAGCCAAAAGGGTTCTGCGGCAGGCCCTGATGATTCACAGGGAGACCGGGAGCCAGGTCAACGAGGGCAAATCGCTCGAGAACCTGGGCTGCATCTATCTTCGCGACGGAGATCTGAACAGGGCGAGGCTGCACCTCGAGGATTCCCTGAGGCTGTTCGAAGCCGTCCGTTACCCGTACGGAAGGATCAGCTCCGGCGCCTTCCTCGGCATGGTGGAGGCCGAGGCCGGTTCCATCGACGCTGCCGTGGCCCTCTACGGCACCGTGCTCTCGATCACCATCGAAATGAAGATCGCATACCCCGCCTCGGAACCTCTGAAGGAACTCAGGGATCTGTTGATAAGGAAGGGCGTCCCGGAAGGCGACGTCCCTCTCCCTCCCGGCTGCCCTCCAGACTGACGCCTGTCCGGAGCGCGTCTCCGGAACCAGCCTCCCGATCCGCAGGAAACGTGAAGCTCGGCTGCGAACCGGTGCGGAAGATCCGAGGGGTCGTTCCTGATTCGGAGGTGAAGACTCGTCAGCGCCGGGAGGCCGTGTGCGGGGGCCGTCGGACTCCCGCACCCGCATCGCAGCCCAGCATGAGCAGACCCATGATGAAGTCGGTCTGGCCGAAGTCCTCTCTTACGAAGGAGCTGTCGACGCTGTCCATGAGCCTGCCGATCCTGCGGCACGACTCTTCCGCGAGGGCGGCCGATTCGCTTCCGTAACCGAGGTCCCGCAGGCACCTGGCCTCGAACCATGCCGCTTCGAGGTCGGCTAGGGAGTCATTGGGCGAGTAGAGCGATCTGGCCAGCCTGATATGGTCCAGCGCCTCGTTGAGGGTATCCGGTCCCTCCACCGCACTTGCCTGGTACTCTACGACTCCCTTGCAGAAGGACAGATCGGCGTGGAGGCGTCTGCCCGCACGGGCGGGGACGCCAACGGCATCGAGCGATTCGAGGAGGGCCCTGGCCTGGGCGTGGCTTCCCAGCGAACCCAGTATCCTGGCGGCATTCATGCTGCACACGAGCGAACTCCTGGCGTCACCCAGCCTGTTTGCGCTCTCCAGCGCGGCGCTGAAGCGTCTCAGAGCGGTCTCCTTCTCTCCCCTGTGGAGTTCGGCGAGACCTGTGATGATCTCGGAATCGACACCAAGAGCCGGGCAGCCTACCTTCTCCGCCAGCAGGGCGGCCTTCTCCGTAAAGCTCTCGGCGGTCTCGACCTGGTTGAGAGACATGTGTACGGAACCGAGTCCGGCCCAGACGCCGGCCAGGCCCTCCATGTCGCCGGACGCCCTGGCTGTCGAGCCGGCATTCTTGAGTATCCTGTAGCGCTCCTCCCATGCTCCTCCCGGAGCCATGATCCAGGACAGAGCGGACAGAACCTTCACCTGTTCGCGGGCATCCCCTGATTTCTCCGCGATTTCGAGCGCCTCGTTGCACATCCCGATCCCGCTGGAAGGATCGCCGTCGGCGGCCAGGATCGTTCCGTAGACGCGGAGGAATTCAGAGCGGAGACGGCTGCTCCCAAGGCCCTCCATGCCGCCCTCCATCCATCCTTCCACATCGGAGAGCAGGCCCGCCGCCTCCTTCGTGTGACCGGTGGAATGCATGAGCTGTGCGAGCGCCACCCTGCTCGTCATCGTTACTTCCGGGCTGGGGGACGGAAGAGCCTCCATCCTGTCGAAACAACCCTTTGCCGAGGCGAAGTCGCCCGATTCGATGAGGCACTTGCCAAGCAGAAGGAGCGGCTGGAACGATTCCTCTGGTGTCGCCGACATGGCGGCCGCAGTCCGGAATCGTTCGATGGCATAGGTTCTCCGGCCGTGCCGCCTGGCCAGTTCGCCCAGGTCGAGGCATCTCTGGACGAAATCCTGTGGGGGAGTCGTCATTTCCAAGGCAGTCGAGACATACAGTCCGAGCCATTCTTCGCGTTCCCTGTGAGCATTCCTCCTGGCGGCGTCGTCCGCGCTCGCGAGGATGGAATCAAGCGCCATGGCGGGGTCCAGCCCGTGGAAGTAGCAGTAGGCCGACCTCCTGACCCTGCAGGCCGAACTACAGTCTGAGGCGGAATGGAAATCCCCGAGTCTCGTCATGAGCATCCTGCGTTCGCAGCCGGCGGGTTCGAAAAAGGCTCTCACCGCTTCTCCGGAGAAGCGGAACAGGCCCCCCGGCTTTGCGGAAGACGGATCGTCCTTCTCCACGGCCTCGAGGAGACGACATCCGCATGCTTCGGCAGCGAGCCCGGAGATTTTGGCGCGGTCGGCGTCGAGGAGGAAGCACGCCTCGTCTTCCGAAAAACTCCAGGGTATGACCGACACCGCGGACAGGAACCGTCGCAGCTCCACGCCCAGGGATTCGGCTCTGAAGGCCATGAGATCGGCCATCCTCGCGGGATGGGAGGCCTTTTGATGCGCACCGGCGGGCTTCCGGGGCTCGCGGGAGAGGAACAGATCGAGGTTGGCGGCGATTTCGACGAGATTCCCGGGATTGCCGCCTGCCGCGTTGATCAGTTCTTCGACCCTGTCCCTGTCCATGCCGGTTGTTCCGAGCGCCAGGCTGACGAGATCGAAAGAGCTTTCCGGGGAGAGGGGCGGGATGTCCAGCCTCCTGAGACTGGTGAAGAGTCCGAGCGTATCGAGCCACTCCGAGACAGGGCCGGGGAGGGGGGTTCTCGCCGACAGGACGAGCAGTATCCTGCCTCCCGTTCCCCTCCTGACCAGGGAGGCGATCCTCTCCAGATCCTCCTGGCCTGCGGACTGCAGATCGTCCACCACCGCCACCACCGGTCTGGTCATGGAGAGGGAGATCAGGCCGTCCACGGAATCCCCTGGCCCGGAAGCGCCAGGCTGCCCGGTTCCGGACGCCTTCTTCAGTTTCCGGAGGATCGCACCGAGGATGTCCGGATCATCGGAGAACCTGGTATCGAGAGGACTCTCGCGGCCGAACAGGCATCCCCGGAATCTCGCATAGTGATCGAGTTCGAGCGCGAGCCGGGTCTTTCCTGTTCCGGGAGGCCCCAGGATGGCCACCGCCTCGAGGCCGTCTGACAGTGAGGAGTCCAGGGCTCTCCGGAGGAATTCGAGCTGTTCGGCCCTGTCCACGAAATAGTCGAAAACCGGCCTGCCCTGCGAGGCGTCGCTGCCGGGAAATGCTGCGATCCGGCCCGGCCCCATGGCCCTGGATGCATCGAGCGACTTCAAGGCCCTCTCCACCAGTGCGGAGAGGTTCCTGTCGTCCTCTGAACTCTCGGCTATTCCCAGGTTGAAGGGAACCCGGGCGTTCTCGGGATACTCGTCCTTCTTGAGATTCCCTGCAAGGCGTAGAGCGAGGTTCACCGCCTGGGATCTGTTCGTCCGGGGTAGGACGAGAGCGAAGAGCGCATGTTCGTAGAGGATGATTTCGTCGGAATGTTTCGTGTGGCGGGCCAGCATGTATGCGGTCTGCTGGAGGATCTGGTCGGCCACGAGCCTGCCGTGGGATTCCAGTACGGCTTCGAGACCATGCAGATCCACCATGAGCACGGACCATGACCGACCGGCTTCCCGCACATTGAACGGAGGATCGAGCACCTCGATGAACTCGCGGCCGGGCAGCCCGGTCAGGGCGTCTCTCGGAAGCTCCTCTTCTGACAGCATCGACACTTCCTCCGAATCATCGGTCGATTCTTATCCAGACCACTCTTTCGCGCTGTTTGATGAGCCTCTTGGGTATGAGGTAGCGGCATCCATAGACTGTGCCCAGCAGGAACCGGTTCACGAAATAGCCTATCCAGGTGTCCAGGCCCGTGGAGGCCGTGGCGACCGTTCCCTCGAAACCGGTTCTGAGGGCCGCCTGGAGCACTCTGAGGCCCGATGTCTGAGTCTCCATCGTGATGTCGGTCACTATGCCGTCGAAGGAATCTCCCTGTTGTTCGATCATCGACACTCCCTCGGCGGCGGAACGCACCCTGACCACCTCCGCCCCCCGGGATTCGAGGTCGCCGGATATGGCCGACGCATAACGATCGTTGTCGTCAACGAGGAGAACCCTCTTCATTGCCGGCGGTCTGCCGGGTCTGCCCATCAATCTGTCCGCACTCCCGCCGCATCCGGCTGTATTCGAGACATGGACATTACACAAACAGTACAATATACCTGTTACGATTATTCCAACCATCACCCCGGAGACCGGGATGGCGCTCGAGGCCCGGAGGCTCTCGCGGCCCGTCCGGAGGCCGTGTAGGAGATCGAGCCTCTCTCCCGGGATGAGGAAACCTTCCAGGAGGGGCAGATACCAGACGGACGCTGCGGAAGACTGGCGGGTCCGGCGGAGGAGATCCGGAAGGGCGAAGGCGGCCCGAATCTCTCCGAACTTCTGCTCGGATCGAAGAAGCGGCCCTCCACGGCCGGGCTCTACGCCAGGGGTGTCCTGCTTGCGCTGCTGACCGTCTGGAGCTGCCGGTTCATCCTCGAACCGATTGAGGACGGTTACGCCATCCGGTCCTTCATGCACCTCGTGAATCTGCCCTTCCACGAAGGCGGACACGTGGTATTCTCGTTCTTCGGCTCGAGGCTGCTCACCTCCCTGGGCGGCAGCCTCATGCAGCTCATCATCCCGCTGACATGCGCGGCGGTGCTTCTGTTCAGGACCAGGGATCCGTTCGGAGCGGCCCTGGCGGTCTGGTGGCTGGGCGAGAGCTTTGTCGATCTCGCGCCGTACATCGCGGACGCCAGAGCCCTGTCCCTCACTCTCCTGGGCGGCGGAACGGGCGCGACCACACCCTATGGCTTCCACGACTGGAACTTCATACTCAACGAACTGGGCATCCTGTCCCGCGACATGTCGATTGCGTCCGCCGCCCATTTCACGGGGTCTGCATTGATGCTGCTGGCGATAGCCTGGGGTGTCGCCTGGATACTCCGGAACTCGACTCATGCTTCTTGACCTCCGCCGGGCAGGCGCGTAGTTTCGCCAAAACCGCCTGTCGTTCCCGACGGCCGGAGAGGGGAGACGGAATGAAGCTCCAGTTCATCAAGAAATGAACGGCCTCCTCCGTCCGCCTGCCGGGCGCAGGCGGTATCACGCTCCGGTAGAGGAGGCCCGGTCGCCCGGGCCTGTTTTCATCCCGGCATCCGATCGAAGGCGGATCTCCCGCAGTCGCAGTCTCATACCCATTGAAGGATCGCGGATGACCACGACCCTCTCTCCCGACTCTGCCGCCTCCGGAGTGGTCGTCTCCGTCGTGCCGCCGGCGGCGGGCCGGTTACGCGGAAACCTCCCCGTGAGAGGCTCGAGGCGGTCAGCGGGAGGCCTGTCGATGATTTCGAGGAGTTCTTGAAGGGTTCCATGGCCGAACAGGCGTTGGCATGAGTGGACGGAGGCTGCGCCTCCCGTACCGGAAGGAGAGACGATGCAGGATTCAACGACCGACTTCAGGAAGCTCTGGTCCGAGATCGGGGTCGACCTGGACCTCCATGACCAGCTCATGGCGGGCCTGGACAGGGTCTTCACCCATACGCACCTCTGGCAGAAGGACAGGCCGGCCTCGATGTCCCTGTTCGACAAGGCCTTCCACGACAGTCACGCGGGTCGCGTGGCGGAGATAGCCGCCTACAGGGCGAAGGGCGGCAAGTCCGTAGGAACCTTCTGCATCTACGTCCCCGACGAGATCGCCCTCGCGGCCGGAGTTCTGCCCATACCGCTCTGCGGCGGGTCGGGCTGGGCGGTGGACCATGCCGACAGGATGTTCCCGCGCGACATATGCCCGCTCGTCCGCTCCACCTTCGGCATGTCCTTCAGCAACACGTGCCCGTACAAGAAGCTGAAGGATTTCGCGGTCGGCGAGACCACGTGCGACGCCAAGAAGAAGGCCTGGGATCTGCTCGGCTTCCTCTCCCTCGAGATTCCCCAGAAGAAGAACCCGATCGACAGGCAGCTCTGGCTCTCCGAAGTGGAGAGATTCCGCGGCGAGATGGAGAAGCTCTCGGGCAGGGCGGTCACCGCCGAAGCCCTGGCCTCATCGATCAGGCTCGTGAATAACAAGAGGAGGCTGCTGCAGAGGATCAACGGCTTCAGGAAGCTCGACGAGCCGCCCATAAGCGGGCTCGATGCCCTCCTGGTGTCGCAGGCGGCCCTGAACATGGACGTCGAAGCCTTCAACGCCGCCGCCGGCGTTCTGGTGGCGGAACTCGAGGAGCGCGCATCGAAGGGTGTCAGCGCATACTCCGTGCCCGGCCCGAGGGTGCTGTTCGCGGGCAGCCCTTCCCCGATGGGCTTCGCCAAGACCCATTACGTCGTCGAGTCGTCCGGCCTGAGGATAGTGGCCGACGAGTCCTGCACCGGGATGCGCTACTTCAGGGATCTCGTGGACGAGGGTGCATCCTCTCTGGAGGACATGATCTCCGCCATAGCGGACAGGTACTTCTCCATCGACTGCGCCTGCTTCTCGCCCAACAGCGAGAGGATGGACAACGTCGCGGCGCTGCTCCCGGAGTACCGGGTGCAGGGCGTGATACACGGCATCCTGCAGTACTGCCACGGCTACGACATCGAAGCGAAGGCTCTGGACAAGGTGCTGTCCGCGGCTGGCGTACCCTCGCTCAAGATCGTGGCCGACTACGGCGAGCAGGACGAGGAGCAGATCAGGGTCAGGGTCGAGGCGTTCAGGGAACTCCTCGCCGTGGGTGGAGGGATCACAACCGGCTGAGTAACGCCTGAGTCCCCTTGACGCCTGAGGCGCACGCCCTGCGCCCCCGGGCGCCTGTCCTCCCTATGTGTTATTCTCTCTGAGGCGGCCCGGCAGACTGCCGGGCCGCCCCTGCAGTCTTATGGACATCCGATGCGCGGATGCCGCCGCACAGGAGGCGGGCGGTGAACAACGTCGTCCTGCTGGGCATGGTCAGCTTCTTCGCCGACCTGAGCACCGAGATGGTCTATCCTCTGATACCCCTTTACCTGACTTCCGCCTTCGGCGCTACGCCGGCCGTGGTCGGCCTGATCGAAGGCATAGCCGAGAGCCTGGCCGGCCTGCTGAAGGTTTTCAGCGGCTACCTGGCGGATCGCTACCGGCGGAAGAAGCCTCTGGCCTTCGCCGGCTACGCCGCAGGACTCGTCTACAAGGCCGGCCTGCTCCTTGCGGGCTCCTGGGCCGGCGTACTTGCCGCAAGGGTGGTCGACAGGGTGGGGAAGGGCGTCAGGACCTCACCACGCGATGTCCTCGTCAGCGAGAGTGCAGCCCCCGGAAAGCTCGGCCTTTCCTTCGGGCTCCACAAGGCTCTCGACATGGCCGGTTCGACCCTCGGCATCCTGGCTGCATTCCTCCTCATGCGCTCCCCGACCGGGGACTACGATTACAGGAGGCTCTTCCTGCTCTCGTGCATTCCCGCCGCCGCCTCGCTGGTCATGTTCGCCTTCATCAGGGAGACCGGGACGCGGGTCGCCCCGGGAAGACCCCAGCGCGTCACCGTGGGTCTGCGGTCGCTCGATTACAGGCTGATGCTCTATCTGACAGTGGTGTTCCTGTTCACGCTGGGCAACTCCTCGAACGCATTCCTGCTGCTGCGGGCCTCGGATGCCGGTTTCGAGACGTCTTCAGTGATACTTCTCTATCTCCTCTACAACGGGGTTTCCTCGCTCCTCGCGCTGCCGCTGGGGAAGTGGTCCGACCGCACGGGCCGGAAGCGTATGCTGGTCGCGGGATATGTCGTGTTCACGGTCGCATACGCCGGATTCGCATGGGCAGGCAGCAGGCTGGTAGTCGCTTCCGCCTTCGTCGTCTACGGCGTCTTCACCGCCATGACCGCGGGCGTGGAGCGGGCCTACATCTCGGAAATCGCGCCCTCCGAGCTGAAGGGTACGATGCTGGGTCTGCACTCGACGCTCGTCGGCGTCGCCCTGTTCCCTGCGAGCCTCATCGCCGGCTTCCTCTGGAGCAGGTTCGGGCCGGAGGTCACTTTCTCGTTCGGGGCCGCCCTGTCTCTGGCGGCTGCGCTTCTCCTGGCCTTCAGGCTGCCGACTGCGTCGGTCGGTACTTCGGTGCCCCGAGGCGCATGAGCGGGGGCATGCGGTCCTGATAGGTTCAGGCGGGCTCCCCATGCCGTCTCCGCACTCGACCATGCCCGGAGAGGAGCCTCCCGGCGTATGAAGCCGGTCCCGGGGCCGGTCCGATTCGCCTCGTGCGTTCGGGATTTCAGCTCCTGGTTCTCGACCTGCTCTGCAGCTCCTTCAGGATGATTTCGGAGACCTGTGCCGGCACGGGTTCATACCGCTCGAAGCGCATCGTGAACGAAGCCCGGCCCTGGCTGATGTTGCGCAGCTCCGTGGCGTAGCCGAACAGCTCGGCCAGCGGGATGAGCGCTCTCAGAACCTGCGCGTTGCTCTGCCTGCCCATCGAGGTTATCCCGCCGCGCTTGCTGTACACGGTTCCGGCCACGGGGCCGGAGTATTCCTCCGGCGTGGTCACTGTCACGTCCATGAGGGGTTCGAGCAGTTGAGGCCCGGCCTTCATGAAGGCCCGCCTGAATCCCTCGGATGCGCATCTCCTGAAGGCCATGTCGGAAGAGTCGACCTCGTGGAAGGAACCGTCCAGGAGTATCGCCCTCACTCCGATGACGGGATGGTCGGCGAGCGCCCCCCGCTCCATCGCGTCGGCTATGCCCTTCTCCACGGAGGGGATGTACTCCCGGGGGATGCTTCCTCCCTGGACCCTGTTCTCGAACTCGAACCCGTGTCTTGAAGCAAGGGGCTCCAGTCTCATCACGATGTGTGCGAACTGGCCCCTGCCTCCGGTCTGCTTGACCAGTCTCTCGTCGATCTCGACAGGGGTGGTGATCGTTTCGCGGTACGCGACTCTGGGCGCCGAGGTGGCCACGTCGAGGGCGAACTCCCTCTTCAGCCTCTCGACGAGTATCTCCAGGTGAAGCTCGCCCATGCCGGAGATGATCGTCTCGGATGTGTCACTGTCCATTGCCACGGTGAAGGTCGGATCCTCGTCCGCCAGCTTGGACAGGGCTTCGGCGAGGCGTTCCCGGTCCGAGACCCTGCCGGGGGCCACGGCCATGCTCAGGACGGGAGTCGAGAAGTCCATGGAGTGCAGAATCAATGGGTTTTCGCGGATGCAGAGGGTGTCGCCGGTGCTCGTCTCCGACAGGCCGATCACGGCGCCGATCTCTCCCGTGAAGAGAGCGTCTATGTTCTCCCGCTTGTCCGCGTGCATCCGCAGTATCCTGCCGGCGCGCTGCATGCAGTCCTTCGTGGAGTTGTACACGTTCGAACCGGCCTGCAGCGAACCCGAATAGACCCTCACGTAGACCAGTTTCCCGACGTGCCTGTCCGTTACGACCTTGAAGGCCAGAGCGGACATCGTCTCGTCGTCGTCCGGCCTGCGCTCCTCGACGGAGCCTCCGGGCCCCCGTCCTTCCACGGGCGGCAGGTCCGAAGGGCAGGGAAGGTAGTCCACCAGGGCGTCGAGGAGGCGCTGAACCCCGATGTTCCTGTAGGCGCTGCCGCAGAGGACGGGACAGATCGTGCCCGCACGGGTGGCCTTCCGCAGCGCCGCCGTCAGCTCTTCGCCCGTGATTTCCTCCCCGGCGAAGAACTTGTCGAACAGGTGCTCGTCCACTTCGCTCGCATGCTCCACGAGGGATGAGCGCCATCGTTCGTAGTCGGGTATCATCTCCGCGGGGACGGGCTCCTCGCGCCATGTGAGGCCGGAATCCTCCCGGCTGTAGTAGACTGCGCAACCCTTCACGAGATCGACGATTCCCCGGAAGGAGTCCTCGTGTCCTATCGGGATCACGACGGGCACGGCATTGGCCCCGAGTTCCCCGCGGATCGCCCGGACAACGCCGTAGAAGTCCGCCCCGAGGCGGTCCATCTTGTTCACGAAAGCGATTCTGGGGACTGAGTACTTCTCGGCCTGTCTCCAGACGGTCTCCGACTGGGGCTGAACGCCGCCTGCCGCGCAGAAGAGAGCCACGGCTCCGTCAAGGATTCTGAGGCTGCGCTCAACCTCCACCGTGAAGTCCACGTGGCCGGGGGTGTCGATCAGGTTCACCATGTGACCGCGCCACACGAATGTGGTGGCCGCGCTGGTTATGGTGATGCCGCGCTCCTGCTCCTGGTCCATCCAGTCCATGACCGCCCTGCCATCATGGACTTCACCGAGACGGTGGGTCTTGCCCGTAAAAAAGAGCATGCGCTCCGACACCGTGGTCTTCCCGGCGTCGATATGCGCCATTATTCCGATGTTCCGCAGGTTTCCCGGCGGGAACTCCCTTTTCAAGCCATCCTCCATGGATCTGCACTGGATGTGCCTCAGCGCCCGGGTGGAAAGGCCGCAATATAGACAACCCCCCTCCCCGCAATCAACCGGTGTCACCGGACTCGGGTCTTAATCGTTCCATAATACAAACTGTACATTATCCCCCGATGATGCGGGATGATGGAGTGCAACGGAGCGGCTGCCATTCCGCCTACTTGCGCGTTCAGGACCGGCGTGCGATACAATGTGCCGGATCCGGGATGACATGGAGGGATGATGGACCGGACGGTGCAGAGGCGCCTGATCGCTGTAGTCGATGACGAGAGGGACATACTCGACCTCGTCGATCTGCACCTGAGACGCGCCGGTTTCGAGACGGCGCTGTTCGAGCGGTCGAAGCCCTTTCTCGATTCCGTCTCTACAGACATCCCCGACCTGCTCGTGCTCGACCTGATGCTTCCGGACATACCGGGGCGCGAGGTACTCGACATCCTTCGGAAGAGCCAGAGGCTCGCCCTGATTCCCGTCATCGTCCTCACGGCCCTCGGTTCCGAGCAGGACAGGATAGCCGGTCTGGATGCCGGCGCCGACGACTATCTCGCCAAGCCGTTCTCGCCGGCGGAACTCGTTGCGCGGGTGCGAGCCGTCCTGAGGAGGACGCTTCCGGGCGACGGCGGCGGCGTCTTCGAGGTCGGCCCCCTGAAGATCGACCTCGACAGGTTCGAAGCCTCCGTCGACGGGTTGGCGGTGAATCTGACCGCAACCGAGTTCAGGCTGCTCGGCATAATGGCTGGAGGCAAGGGCCGGGTGTTCACCCGCGAGAAGCTCCTCAACCTCCTCTGGGACGGCGAGAAGCTCGTATATGACAGAACCGTCGATGTTCACATCACCAACCTGAGGGCCAAGCTGGGTAAGGCCGGGAGTCTGGTAAGAAGCATCCGTGGCGTCGGATACGCCCTGAGGCAGGAATGAGACATTCCCTTCTTTCGACCTCGCTCCGCGGATATGCCGTCATAATAGGCGTGCTGGGCATTCTCGCCCCTCTGCTGATACTGGGCGGGTTGCGACCGGTGCTGGTGGACCTCGCTCTCGCCGACCTGTCGAGGGCAGCCGTTTCAACCCGGGAAGCCCTCTCGGGAGCCGTGCTGTCCGGCGATCTCCTTCGCGCAGATTCGATAGCCTCCGTGATCGACAGGGAGACCGGGATGAGAGTGACCCTGATCTCTCCGGACGGCGGAATACTGCTCGATACCCGCGTCGACCCGGACTCGATGGAGGGCCACAGGACGCGCACCGAAGTGATATCGGCCCTCAAGAGCGGTTCCGGAACGGCTGTAAGGAGCAGTTCCACTCTCGCGGCGGACATGCTCTATGCCGCCTCAACCATGGAGAGCAACGGCGCTCTCGCCGCCGTGGTCCGCGTCAGCATCCCGTTCCGCCACCTCGAAGGCCTTATGTCGGGCATCGGCATCAGGACTGCCGTGCTTGCGGCCGTCGCAGTGGCGCTGTCCGCCATCCTGGCCTGGATCTACTCGCGTTCCGTCGCCAGGCAGGTTCGCAGGCTCGCCGACTGCTTCAGCAGGATGAAGGCCGGGGATTTCGGCGTCAGGGCCGGGCCCTCGCGAATCACAGAACTCGACATCCTGGCCGGAGGCTTCAACGAGGCGGCCGCGACCACGGGGAAGCTCGTGGACGATCTGTCCGAGCGCACCTCCCAGTTCCACGCCATCCTCGAGTCTGCCGCCGGGCCCATAGCCGTTCTTGACGGAACAGGCCGTTTCGTTTACGCCAACGCAGCCTTCAGGGCGCTGGGGGCGGTGGATTCGATGGCAGGCTGCGATTACAGGGAGGTCATCTCCGATCCTGAACTCATGACTGCTCTCGGAGCGGCCATGGGTTCGCGGGGATCGGGCTGCGGCAGGATAGCAGAGGGCAGCAGGACCTGGGCCTATTCCTTCACCGGGGTGTCCGGGCAGGACCAGATAGTCTTCAGCCTGGCGGACATCACCGAGATGGCCAACCTTGCCGCGACCAAGCGCGACTTCGCCGTCAACGTGGCGCACGAGCTGCGGACGCCCCTCACCGCCATCAAGGGCTTCGCGGAGACACTGGCCGAGCGTGCGGAGGGAGAGGATGCGAAGTTCGTCGAGACCATCCTCCGCAACACGGAGCGGCTTATCAGCCTGGTGCGCGACGTGCAGACGCTCGCCCAGCTCGAGAACCCCGTTTCCGAGCCCGAAGTCCGGCCTGTCGACCTTAACAGCCTGATAGCAACCATACTCGAGCTGTTCCGGCCGGCCGCGTCGAAGAAGGGGCTCGACCTGCTCTTCGAGCCGGCAGAAGTCGCCCCCGTCGCCGGCGATTCGTTCAGGCTCGAACAGGTTCTGGTCAATCTCCTGGACAACGCCGTTAAGTACACCGACAAGGGCGCGGTGAAGATTTCGCTCCGCGAGGAGGAGGGAATGGCCGCCGTCGAGATCTCGGATACCGGCCAGGGCATTCCGGCTGGAGAGATCCCGCGTCTCTGCGAGCGATTCTATGTCGTGGACAAGTCGCGATCCCGGAGTCTGGGCGGCACGGGCCTGGGCCTGGCCATTGTCAAGCACATCCTGATGCTGCACGGCGGGTCGCTCGAGATAAAAAGCGAGACTGGACGCGGATCCGTATTCACGATCCGACTCCCTCTCTTCAGGGATTCCCGATCGTCCTAACCAAATCTTAATCCTGTCCGAACAGATTCCTCACAGGTGAAACCGATACTCCCGCGCAGAGAAGGTGGTTCGGCGCATGGCTGGCGGATGACCATGCCCATGCGGCGGCCTGATAGAGGGAGCGCACAAATGCACGGAAGAATTGCGTTTCTCGGATGCCTCATACTGGCAGCCGGGCTGATCTTCGCCACGGACGCCGGAGCTGACGGTGTATACGGAGACTACATCATCGACTATACCTACATCGCCGGTCATCACCTCGACGGCGCCCTGGCTCCCGACTCCAGCGAGATGGACATCGCGGGCTGGAACGGATTCGGCATACGCAGAGCCAGAATAGGTTTCAAGAGGAGCCTCACCCCCGAACTCTCGATGGACTTCCGCCTCGAGGCCGGCCAGCCGGACTGGATGTCCTCGCTCGGTTACGACGGCAAGTCCGCCGGAACCGCGACCCCCTTCGTGAAGGATGCCTTTCTCAGCTATGCGGTTACCCCCGAGCTGACGGTCAGGGGCGGGCTTCAGGCCAATCCCATGAACACCAACGCCGAGGCTGTATGGGGCTACAGGTCGATCGAGAAGCTGGTGACCGACCTTCACTCCTTCGATTCCAGCCGCGACCTCGGCATTTCCCTGATCGGCCGTTTCGACGACTTCTACTTCACCGGTCTGGTCGGCAACGGCCAGGGTGACAAGAGCGAGACCTACAAGGGCAAGGAAGTCTTCCTGATCGCCGGCTACATGCCTATCACCAACATGTACGTCGAGGGCGGGGTAGCCTACAAAGCCGAGGCGGAGGGACAGACCCACACCACCATCCAGGGCCTCGTGGGATACAGAGGTTCCGCTTTCCACGGCGGCATCCAGTATGCGTCCTTCAGCAGGAGCTTCGACGGAGACGCAGATGATCTCGACATCGGGGCCATCTCCGTATTCGCCGGCGTTCCCGTATCCCCGAAGGTAGAGATCGTCGCCAGGTACGACAGGGTCGACGAAGATCCCACCGCCAACAAAATCAGTGGCATCCACATGGCCAACTACGCACCGACGAACACGATCATCGGAGGCGTAGCCTTCACTCCCGCGCCGAACTTCCAGATCATCCCCAACATCGAGTACGTGTCCTACGGAACGCCTGAAGATGACGGCGTTGAGACGCCGGATTCCGACACCTTCGTCAGGCTCACTCTGTGGAACAAGTGGTAGAACAGGAGGAACCGATGAGCATGAAGACAAGGGCTCTGATTCTGGTCTCCATGGCAGCTCTGCTGTTTACGGGCTGCGGGCGTCCAGGATCGGGAACGGATCAGAACGCGGCTGACGCCGATACGCTGAGCGGGGAGATCACTGTGGTCGGCTCCACCACGGTTCAGCCGGTGGCCGAAGTACTGGCGGGCGCATTCGAGGCTCTGCATCCCGGCTGCATCATAACAGTGCAGGGCGGGGGCAGCAGCGTCGGCGTCACTTCCGCCGCGCAGGGCACCGCCGACATAGGCAGCGTGTCCCGCGACATCGCAGCCGACGAGTTCCAGCAGTATCCCGGCCTCGTGGTCTACACCATCGCACGCGACGGCATAGCTGTCGTTTCCGACCCCGGTATCTCCGTCGACGGCCTCACCCTCGACCAGGTCCGCGGGATATTTTCGGGCGAGGTGTCGAACTGGTCGTCCGTGGGCGGACCAGACATGCCCATAGTGGTCGTCTCCCGCGAAGAGGGCTCCGGCACCCGTGGCGCCTTCGAGGAACTGGTACTCGGAGACGAAGTCCAGATTACCTCCGGTGCAATCCTCCAGTCGTCCAACGGCGCCATCCTGACAACCGTATCCGGCACTCCAGGCTCCATCGGATACCTGTCGTTCGGCTATCTCGACCCGAGCGTGAAGGCACTCTCCATCGACGGAACCGCCCCTACGCCGGAGAATGCGGCGAACGGTTCCTATGCAGCGGTCAGGCCCTTGAATCTCGTCACGAACGGCGATCCTGACGGACTCGCCAGAGCCTGGATCGACTTCATCTACAGCGCCGACGGTCAGGCGATCGTCGTCGAGCAGGGCTACCTCTCCGTCAACTGACGGCTGGAAGGAACAACCTCATATGAACAGAACAATGGCTTGCCTGACCGCAATGGCTCTCTGCATCTGCAGTCTCGCCTTTGCGGAAAAGATAACGGTTGCGGGCTCGACCACCGTGCAGCCCCTTGCCGAGAAGCTGGCGCTTGCGTACGAGTCCGTCGCCCCTGGCGTGACCGTAGAAATAACGGGCGGCGGTTCGAGCGTCGGTGTGACATCCGTCGGTAATGGATCAGTGGATCTCGGCGCCTGCTCCAAGGACGTCACCCAGGCCGAGTTCGAAAGATTCCCCGGCCTCGAGGCCCTCTGCATCGCCCGTGACGGCATCGCGATCATTGTCGGCCCCGAAGTTTCCGTGACCAACCTCAGCAAGAGCCAGGTGAGAGACATCTTCACGGGCGACATCTCCAACTGGTCCGAGGTCGGAGGGCCGGATGAGGCCATCGTGCTCGTCTCGAGGGAGGAGGGGTCCGGCACGCGTTCGGCTTTCGAGAACATAGTGCTGGCCGATGCCGCCCTCATCTCCGGCGCCGCGGTGCTCCAGCCCTCCAACGGAGCGGTTGTGACCACGGTTTCGACCACGCCGTACTCCATCGGCTACGTCTCCTTCGGATATCTGAACGAGTCGGTCACCGCCCTGTCGGTGAACGGTGTCGCGGCAACCGTCGAGAATGCGCAGGCGGCCAGGTACCCCATCGTCCGCCCGCTTCTGCTGGTCGCTGCGGGAGACGCCTCGCCGCTGGTCCAGGGATGGCTGGACTTCATCATGAGTCCCGCCGGGCAGAGCATCGTCGAGGCCGAGGGCTACCTGCCCGTCGGACCTGTAGAGTAAGACACGGTCTCCGGGGAAGGCCGGCATGACCCGCAAGGGAATAATCGACGAGGCGATGCGCGTGGTGCTGCTATGCGCAGGCCTGGCTTCGCTTTCGATCGTCGTGCTGATAGGACTCTTCATCCTTCGCGAGTCCCTGCCGGCCTTCCACGAGATCGGGGTCTGGAATCTGCTTTCCGGAAAGGAATGGAGACCGGGCCAGGGGCAGTTCGGACTGCTCCCGATGATAGCCGGGTCGGGGCTCGTTACCTTGGGCGCCATATGCCTGGGCCTGCCCCTTGCCCTCTGCTGCGGAATCTTCCTGGCGGAGATCGCCCCGACATGGATCCGCGTGGTTGTCAGGCCGTCGATCGAGCTGCTGGCTGGGATACCGTCGGTCGTCTACGGCCTCTTCGGTCTGGTTGTACTGGTTCCCGCCGTCAGGCAGATCGACTATCCCGGGAATGCCGGCTTCGGGCTGCTCTCCGCGTCGATCGTCCTTGCAGTGATGATCCTGCCGACGATAGCCAGCGTTTCCGAGGTCGCGATACGCTCGGTCCCCGACGAATACAGGCAGGGAGCGCTGGCTCTGGGGTCGACGCGCTGGGAGATGATCCGAAGGGTCGTGCTCCCGGCGGCGCGTTCGGGGATTCTCTCCGCTGTCGTGCTCGGGCTCGGACGGGCCCTGGGCGAGACGATCGCGATGATCATGGTGATAGGGAACTCCGTGATGATGCCGACCACGATGGGCGGGCCTCTGCCTGGGATCTTCCTGAGCCGCGCCAGGACGCTGACCGGCAACATCGCCGTTGAGATGAGCTATGCCACCGGGCTTCACTCCAGCGCGCTCTTCGCAACGGGGGTCGTTCTCTTCGTATTGATAATGATCGTGAACTCCGCCGCACGGGCGCTGATGTCCAGAAACGTGCGGGGAGGTCGTCCGTGACGGCCGGCGGAGCCCGGAGAATGGCCTGGCAGAACTGCGTGTTCGCCCTTTTCTGGCTCTCCGGGATCACGGCGATGGCGGTCATGCTCGCCGTGGTGGGATACGTCATGGTGAAGGGCATTCCGGAGTTTTCGATCGACTTCTTCACCACCTCGCCGCGCGGGGGCCTCTCCGGCGAGGGCGGGATCGCTTCGACGATCGTCACGACAGCATATCTCGTGGTCATGACAATGGCGATCGCAGCGCCCTTGGGAACGGCCGCCGGCATATACCTGGTCGAATACGCGGGCAACTCGCGGAACCGGGTGGCCACCGCATTCCTCAAGCTCTCCCGCTTCGGGATAGAAACGCTTGCAGGGGTGCCTTCGATCATCTTCGGCCTCTTCGGCTACGCCCTCTTCGTCACGGCCATGCACTTCGGCTTTTCCCTCCTCTCGGCCGCGCTGGCCGGAGCGTGTCTGGTTCTGCCCGTTGTCGTCCGGACGGCGGAAGAGGCGTTCAAGTCGGTTCCCGACGCGTACAGGGAGGCGTCCCTCTCGCTGGGCGCAACCCGCTGGGAGACGATCTGGAAGGTCGTGCTCCCCTCCGCGACGCCGGGTCTGACGACAGGCATCATCCTGGGCGTGGGCAGGATCCTCAGCGAAACCGCGGTCTTCTACGTGACGCTCGGAGGGAGCTGCAGGACGCCGACCTCCATCTTTTCGTCCGGCCGTACCATGGCTCTCCATGTGTACTACCTGACGATGGAGACGAGGGCTTTCGACAAGGCCATGGCCACGGGCGCAGTGCTCGTCATCCTGATCATATTCGTGAACCTCGCGATAAACGCCGTATCGAAGCGCCTTTCGGCCGGCGGCAATAGGAGCTGAGTGAATGGGAACGGATGCACCGGAGGCCCGTCTCAGGACAGTTGACTACAGCCTCTTCTACGGATCCTTCAGAGCCCTGCGGGACATAACGATCGACATCCCTGAGAACTCGATCACCGCGATCATCGGTCCCTCCGGCTGCGGGAAGAGCACGTTCCTGCGCAGCTTCAACCGCATGAACGAGCTGATACCCGGCGTCACTGTGACCGGGAAGGTTCTCCTGGACGGAGAGGACATCTTTCACCAGAATGTAGTGGCGCTCCGCAGGAGGGTCGGGATGGTGTTCCAGCGGCCCAATCCCTTCCCCAAGTCGATTTTCGACAACGTATCCTACGGGCCCAGGATCCACGGCATCAGGGACAGGGGAACACTGGCTGCAATAGTCGAACGGAGCCTGAGAGACGCCGCCATCTGGGAAGAGGTGAAGGACGATCTCCAGAAATCCGCCCTCGCGCTCTCGGGTGGGCAGCAGCAGAGGTTGTGCATTGCAAGGGCGCTGGCCGTCGAACCCGAGGTAATACTCATGGACGAGCCCGCCTCGGCGCTCGATCCCGTGGCGACGATGCGGATAGAAGAGCTGATGCAGTCCCTCAAGCAGAAATACACCATCGTGATAGTCACGCACAACATGCAGCAGGCTGCAAGGGTGTCCGACTACACGGCCTTCATGATGACGGACGAGGAAAGGGCGGGCAATCTCGTCGAGTTCGGGGCGACGAAGAAGATCTTCACGACCCCGGCTGACCGGCGCACGGAGGACTACATCTCCGGGCGCTTCGGATGACAGGAGAGGCATGTACAGGGACAATCTGGAGAAAGGAATACTGGAGCTGCGCGGGGAGGTCGTAGAGATGTCCGGCCGTGCGGGCCGGGCCATGCGTGGAGCGGTTGATGTCCTTTCGTCCCGGGATGAAGCCGCCGCAAACAGGCTTGTCGATGCCGACGAAGAGATAAACACGATGAGGTACGGCATCGAAGAGAAGTGCATGTCGATCATCGCTACGCAGCAGCCCGTCGCCGGCGACCTCAGGGCGCTCCTGTCCATCCTGGAGATTGCCACCGAGATCGAGCGGATAGCAGACTACGCCAAGGGTATCGCCCGGATCAGCCTGGCAATAGGGGAGAAGGCTCTCTCGCATCCCCTCGTGGCGATACCGATCATGGCCGAGAAGGTTCTCTCCATGCTCGAGGATTCAATGAAGGCGCTTGTATCCGGCTCGGAGGAGATGGCCCGGGAGGTGGCCGCGCAGGACTCCGCCATCGACCTCCTGAACGAGACGATCCAGCGCGAGATAATGACCTTCGTGATGGAGGACCACAGAGGTATAGCCGAAGCCATCCGCCTGAGCTGGATCGCCCATAACCTCGAGCGGGCCGGCGACAGGATCGTGAACATCTGCGAGCGTATCTCCTTTACCGCTACCGGCGAACTCCGCGAACTGGACTGACCCTCTCCCCAGCCCCGGCTTGAGACTTCAATACCGCGGTGCGATATTGATCTCCAGTCCGGCGGCCATCATGGGAGAGCGCAAGTGAAGGTTTCCATCTGGAAGGCGACATCCGGCCTGGGCCTGTCCGCCAGACTCCATCTCTGGGTCCGCACCCGGATCGTGCCCTGGGGCAGGGTGGTGGAGGCCTTCGATCCGGCTGGCAGATCGCTGCTCGACATCGGCTGCGGGCACGGGCTGCTGGCGTTCCTCCTCGCCGGGCGCGGATACACCGGCGCCTACACAGGCATCGACATAGATCCCAGAAAGACGGAGGCTGCACGGGCATGGCTGGGAACGCGGCCTTCCACGGTCTTTTCAGACAGCCCCCTGGATTCGTTCGGGCCGGCCTCCTTCGATCAGATAGCCGTCATGGACGTCCTGTACCTCCTGCCGAGGGCCGCCCGGGGCGGATTCGTGTCCCGCGCAGCGGAGCTTCTCGAACCCGGTGGCGCACTGGTGGCCCTTACCAGCGGCGGGGGCCCGGCCTGGAAGCGCAGGATGGACAGGATTCAGGAGAACCTCGCGGTAAACCTGGGCATAACCAGGGGGGAGACGGTCGAGCCGTGCGACGGCCGGGAGATCGCCGGCCACTTCTCCGATTCGGGCCTCGGGAATGTACGCTCCGTCTATGTCGGCAGTGGCTATTCGCACGGATTCGACCTGGTCGTGGGCTTCAGAACCGCCGGCTCCGGTGAGTCGCCGAGGCGCTGAGACTATTCGTGCGCTGTGTGCGGCTTGCTGGAAGCCATGACTGCGTGGTGACTTCAGACTGCTGACCAATGCTCCGACAGGGACCGTGTTTATAGAAAATAATCCACATTTATCTGATGTAATACATCCTAGCAGTTGTCGCCGGAAACCACAAAGTGGTTCAGTTTCTACAAACTAGTAACAGCCCCATCGATTAACGCTGGCTTACAAGTATAAGCTTCTCAAGAAGTTCGGGAATAAGTTGTTCGTGCCCGAATCCCAATCGACACGCTTCCAGAAGTAGCTTCCGTCCTTGGATCGCCTGCTTGATCGAGGGCTCCCGAGTACGACCCGACAGTGTACCAAGCGAGAATGCAAGGCGTCTTTGCCAGCCAAGAAGCGAGTTTGTATTCTTAGACCACTTCGCAACCGAGTACCAGACCTCCGCAGGTACTGCCACCACGGAATCCACTAGAATTCTATCTGCGGATGATAGGGCTTCGTTAGCTACTGGGCCACCAAGCGGTGCCTGCTCCAGACCCTCAGGTAGTGTGAATTGAAGTTCGAGGTTGACTACCTGTGATCAGCACAAAGGCCGCTTGCACCACTCCGTGATGTTCTGGTTGCCAGGCGGGTTTATAATGGTCTTACGTGTTGCAATAAGAATCGTCTTTATCGGCATCAGCATATCTGTCGGTAGCCCCTGCAGTTCCCAGATATCAGACCATGGAAGTCGCCGTTGCAGCCGGTGCGATAGTAGAGCAACTGCATAGGTGACGACCTGAGCGCGGTAGCCTTTGAAATCGAGTTCACCGTATAGAGCCTCCGATGTTTTGAAGAGAATGGCAAGTGATACGATGCGCTTGAACTCGACAAGATCAGGAAGTGTGCGGGCTTCGCTGTTCAGCTTGCGCATGAATTCAACGAAGCACTTCTGAGCACCACGACTGACAACGGCAGGTTCTTGGTCCCAACTCAGTATAAACTTGGCCAGGTCGGTCTTCGTAATTTTTTGCTTTGACGGATTCTCAGCGCGGAACTTTTTGCGTCCAGCTGTTGAACCGATCACGGCGAGTTCGTCAACATACTGACCACGCGAGCGCTCATAGAACCAGCGCGTTCCACGTGGTGACTCTGCCGTAGGTTGTAACCACGTTGCACGCGACAATCTTTCGAGTTCCACATGCCATGGATGATTTGCGTGAAAGTCGGCTTCCTGTATGCGGTTCTGTGTGTTAGCAAACTGAGAGATTCTCGGGACAAGTTCAGTGACACGATCATCAGGTACAATAGTAAGCTTCATTGGAACAGAAACTCGGGAGAGATCTGATTCACCCTTGCGCACACACGACGCAATGGATGCTGAGGTTTGACCGCCATTGACGATTTGGAACTCATGTACAGCACTTATTCGCGCCAAGTCATCACGTCTGTCAATCAGATCTACACGTGAAGCCGTGGCAGAGAGGCCGTTGTTGTAGGCGAGGAAACGCTCGGGTTCATTCAGAAGCGTTGCACGAATGCCTTTATTCACCTTGCCGGTGAACTGAAGAAAGGAGCGGACATTGGGTTCAAGTAATCGACCTCGATAAGTGTTATATACATTCGCCAGTAGAGCAGCTGGTATGCAGGTCAGCAGAACCTGGATGCCATCGGTGTCCTTCTCGGTGAGTAAGCATGGGAGAGACTGGCCATACTCATCCATGAAATTGATCGAAATGGACTCACCAATATCGGATCCGCAGGTTCGGGCCAGTCGCAGTATATCCCATACTTCATGTCTATAGCCACCTGTGCCTACTGAAAAGGCGGCTCGTTCTGAAACAATTCCAGTCACAATAACATGAAACTCAATGCTCCGTCTGGCCTCTTTGCACTCTTTGATCAGTGTGACCAGTTCGCTCACGTTTTGCGATGGTTCGACATCATCGAGCTTTCCCTCAAGTGTCCGCTTTACGACGGATTCTAGGCGGCGGAAGCCACGATCCACGGCTTCCTTCCCAACTGTTTGGATCTCCGCTCTGTCGCTGAGTGGCGTAGCCTCCGTGGCGTCAATGCAATAGAAGAGAGTCAGAATATCGTCGTCAATGTCGCAGGCATACCCATGACATTCCGCTGCGTAGTTGGATCCTTCATCACGGAAGTACGCGGGGCGCGGATCATTCAGTTCCCCTGCATCCTCCAAGTAGCTCAGGACTGTAGCCAGGAGTGCAGAAAGGCGAAGACCACCGTGTTCCGGATCGTGCGCATTGTCGAACGTATCCGAAAGCAGTATATTTAGAAACCGTTGCGTGCTAGAAATCACCGGTCTTCTCCAGTACCGCGATAGGTGGTCCAACCACCTGATCTACTTGTACTTTAAAACGTGTGATTGCGCCAATCGGGAGTGTAAAGTGTACCTGCTCCACGCCCGCCGGAACGTCGTCGGGACGAATACGCGGGAAGTCGATATCCACAGCGAACGCATTTACCGGTCCGATAGAATACCGATCAGTGAGGTTTTTCGCATAGGAGTGGAGATAGCCGTAGGAAGCCAGTGCTTCCTCAAGTTGGGCAATTCCTACGGATTGGGATGAATACATGTCAGTGAGGACTTGGATCACCTCTGGCAGTGTCCAGCCGGTTTCAGTCGGTGCAAGCCGGACAGCGCATAGGTAAAGCGGTCGACCTGGACTCGGTTCTAGTTGAGCAGGATCGTTAATACGCAGACATGGGCCAGTCTGAGCTTGGTAACTCTTGACTTCCAGTGAACTGCTCTCGAATTCATAGTCTCGGATTGAGTTAAACGGTGCTCTCCATGCAGACAGCGCACCTAGCAACCCAATACGGCGCGCTGCGCGGCCAAGCACTACCAGTTCACCAATCAGTCCTCTGACCTCTTTATTCGTCAGCACATTGCGACCGGATTCGATGAAGCGTCGCCACCTAGCAATGCACAGGTTTATTGCGAGTACGGCTTGCTCCGGCGTGGTTGAAGCAGAAATGACTGAGAGAATCTCATTGGCGAATACCGCAAACAGATCTTCGTATGTGTTATCAATCAAAATGATCGCTAATCCGACATGGCCGGTTGGTAGATCCGGGTATTTTTCAATTATAACCTCGAACGCTCTCGTGGTGAAACTGCAAAGTGATCGAGGTCGTACCGTACCAGGCAGGTCTATCAGTACTGCCGGAAACAGTGCCGGCTGCTGGAGAGCGAGATACGCACGGATATGTGATCGGGAAACGCGAAGCTCCAGCAAGTATCCGGGATCATTTGCCGGAAAGCTAGTCGTCCTCATCCGTTGCCAGTCGTCAAGAAGCGTCGCCATTGGAATCCTCATCGTCAAAGAGGCCATACTCTCGCCGCCAGATCTCGTTTACTGTATATGCAAGCGGTTTGGCTGTTGCTGAATCCGGGAAACTGATGGCTGCGGACGGAATAAACTCAACGGGATCGTTGGGAATCGAGTCCTTAATCAGGTACAGCATCATATAGCCACGGCCTGATCTTCCTCGGACCTCGCGAATACTTGCTCGGGAAGGAAACATTGGGCGCTCGGTTGGGCGATTACGTGGAGGTGTTGTGGATGCCAGAGCCTTGTCGTACTCCTCTGGCGTCAGATCTGCTGCTTCGTCCGCAAGACCAACAACGGCCTGAGTGGCAAATCTATCGGGTGGAAGGTCGATATCCTTATGACGGCGTACCACCAGCGGTATCGTTAGATCGCCTATCGACACCGTGCCTGCCGGACTGTTACTGCGGGAAATCACTGCTATTGTCCATATTAGTAGCTCACCGTGAGTGGCGCGCTCTCGTATATACCGGCGAAGCGCCTCACACCGTCCGAAGAAACTGGGGGTGGAGATAGCTTCATAAGTTTCCAAAAATTCTAGCACTGTCGCCACCGTTACGCCGTGCCAGAGGAAGTGCGAGGTCGGTCTGCCCCTGACAATCTGGGTGTGGTTCTTTCCAAGGTGATCGATTAAGTTGCGTACCGCCGAGCGGTTGGCATCTGCCTGAACGCCTGTACGGGGAATCTCCAGAGCCTGCACAAGCTCACCGGCAAAGCGGACGAAGACCTCTTCGCCGTAGCGTATCTTGTTCGCGGCGGTAATCAGCAGCCCATCAGACGGAGTCCGAACACGCAACCCATACTCCTCAGGGGTCTTGCGGGCTTCAGCCATCCGGTCCAAGTCAGCACGAAGATCATCCATCGCGAGCGTAATTTCGCGGAAGGCTCCGAAAAGCGATTTCGTTGTGAACACACGGCATAGATCGGCATATCCCGGCCGGAAGCCGAACCAGCGCCCCATTTGCATGAGAGTATCGAACATCCTGGATGTTCGGAGAAAATAGCTGACAGAGAGTCCGGCTAGGGTCAGGCCGCGGCTGAGTTTATCTCCACCGATGGCGATCACCCACAGACCCTCGGGTGTGCGTGAGTAGGCGAGTACATCGGACGAGCTGCCATTCACCAGCCTAATTTGAATGCGGTTGAGCGCTGTCGGCACTTCCCGCCAAACCCGATCGAAGTCCGGTAAAGGCTCACATTGATCGCCAAGCGCTGCTTCGAACGCCGGATGATTTTGCCGCAGATGCCTTTCCCATATTCGTTGGAACTCTGTACGGAGCTTTTCGACTGTATTCTGGCCGCCAAGATTGACGACATTTCGCAGGGTGTCGAGTTCTCGCTCAACCTGCTGCGCCACAAGGTATTGCACATTAATAAACCGAGTTGCGTGCACAAGCATCGTGCTGTGTTTCACCGATTGTGCACGGATGACTCGTGTAGCACAGACAAGAACGAAGAGGCTTATGGCTTCGCAAAGTGAGGCAGGAAGCGGCCCCGGTACATGGCCATTACGATGGCGGTCGGGAAGCCAGGATGATGAATCATTAACCTCTACATGCATCGGCAGCGGTAGCTGTGCTGGCAGCCCGACGGATTCGTCGCCAGGGTGGCCGAAGACGAGTGAAGGTCCGATGTAGTCCGAAGGAGCCTTGAGATTCACAATGAAGGAGCGAGGGAACAGATCGTCTCCATACCGATCATCGGCGTTCGCGGTAGGTATAAAAATGTTTGCGAACGGCGTCGCGGTATATCCGATGAAGCAGATGCGCTCAAATGATTGAAGGATTTCCCGGATGAGACCGTTGATAGTAGTCGGATCCTCATCCGGGTCGTTCGTGTTAATTGAAGCGTGATCTGCCTCGTCGTCAATCACCAGAGCGGGTGCGTGGATAAGCGGGGTCGTACCAGGGGTAGTATTCTGAGTATGTAGCCAGTCACGTAGGTTGGTAAGAATACTCCGGTTCTTCTTTACCACCATAACCAGACGGGTACCCGGACTGACGCGGAAGCCGATCTGCCTGGCGATAATTGTTTTGAAGTCGCCAGCGTCAGCAGATGTGGTGCAGGTCAGGATAGTAAAGGGAAGGTCACTGAGTCCTCGCTGAAGATCGAATTGGCCAACGCCGACAACTGCCGCTCCAGCTGGTGGGTGATTGCCGCGCCGGGCTGCTTCTAGAAGTGCAGCACTATCGAGTCCAATTAAGTATGAGTCGATTCTCTCCTGTGTCTGGCTGCGCAGACTATTGTGAATACCAGCCAGCACGATGACAATCTGGTATCCGACATCAAGCGCCTTGGCAATTACTGAGGTGTAGTGGGTAGTCTTGCCGGATTGAACGTGGCCTACAACCAAACCGCGTCGATCCCACGGACCTTCCCGTAGTGGCGATTCAAGACGCTCAAGCGTCTGATCCGTAGAGCGATTAAGCTCTCTAAGAACCGTCGGTGAGAAGTGGTGTTCCTGGCGAAGGAATTCGTAGAGTCGTGGCCAGAGTCGCCATTCTGAACGATCGATCTGCGGGAGCCAATCCTCATGATCGCGGTCGTCTTCCAGCATTGATGCTACACCAATCCGCATGCGCATCCTGCGAAGTACTTCATCGACGAGTGTCGCACGCTTGGCACTGAACTGCTGGAATGGACCAAATATGAACTGGTCAACGATGTCCTCAACTTGGGCGGGGGTCGGTTCTTCGGTACCGCTGAATCCCAGCAAGATCATATCGATTAGATGTTCCTGAGTGAACACCGCAGCGAAGGGGTCAGGAGTCGTTGTCATTATGACCATTCTCTCTGGCTGAAGGGTGTTCGAGGGAATTAAGCAGTGGCTCGCGGTATCGTATAAACGGCTCCGCAGAAAGAACCATGTTCCGGGCTGCTAGGGGCGAGTAGCCAGCTCGGATAAAGAATTGCTCGGTAAAAGTCACAAGCTCAATCAGCTTCTCGATACTCAAGGAAGGGGGCTCTGCTGAACCGTCAATGGCACGCGACCGTTCTTGAAGCATGGTCGCTACGGGAATCGTCTCCTCAATAAGAGTGATTGCACGCTCAAGCATATTATCATGATCGCAGCCTGTGTGCAAAAGCGCTCGTATAACAGGGTGCGACCTATCCACGCGGTATCGTACCCCAACCCTTGTCTCCTCACGCTTCCAGATAAACCGCTCGGATAGTGCATTCGTTGGCGCTTGACGTTCTCCACGGAACCTGTAGACCTCTGCTGCATTGCGCCGGACCTCTAGAGCAATTCTCTTGAAATCGTCACGGAGCACAGCTGGCGCAGCAACATGCGACTTTATAATATTCAGTTGCCATGCCGCATCGAGTTCATTTGGAAGATCGACCTGGATGCGTGCGAGCTTAAAGTGATCCTCCTTCCTCAGTTTTAGATTGAGCCATGTCCCCGGGACAATCAGTCGCCCACATCGATAAATGAAGAATCCCTGGTGCGCGTCCCATCCGTTTGGTCCTGCTGCTGCATCATACTCGCTGTCAGTCAATCGGCTGTGATGTGGAAGCACATAAGGCGTTACTGAAATATTGAAACCATGTAAGTGTAGCGTTTCTCTGGCAAGCCTCGTAGATTTATGTTTCAGAAAGGGATTCCAAGGACAAAGTGCCGTTGGCCCCACCCTGATTGTTACACCCCTCTCTATAAAACGATGAAAGACCATCGAAAGATGTAATCGGACGGCTTCAAGAGCATCTCCGAGGTGGTCAGGTACACGAGCGGGGTCGTCTTGCAGGAAAGCGGATCTGTCAAGGTCCTCAATGACCACGGCAGTTCCGTGCGGCATTGATGTGAAGGAATCAACGTATTTCTTGGCTGCATCGGCAGGGTCCTTTAAAAGTTGCCACTTGGATGAAGCAATATGCCGAAGGTCCCATCGGCGAATCGTGGGCTCGGTATCCGCCTTCGATTTTGTGATCACCGTGACACAGCGACCTTGAGAGAGCGATGCCGTCTTGAGACCAAGCCCGAATCTCCCCAGATCCCCCTCCCCTCGGGCTGCGATTGGTCCATAGGTACCCAACCGCATCGCATTCTTCAGTTCTTCTGGTGTCATCCCTCTTCCATTGTCAATTACGGCAATGTGAGGAGAATCGATACCAGCCGCCTCAATTTGAATTTGAATTTCCTTTGCTTCAGCGGTCAGGCTGTTGTCAAGCAGGTCAGCCAATGCAGTTGGTAATGTGTAGCCGAAATCCCGCAGCGATTCCACAAGGCTCGCGGGGTCGGGGGGGACCTCCTCCCCGAGAGTTATATTATCTGTGACTAGGTTTGTCTGTTGGGTCATATGTCGTTTTTCGCATTATGCTGTGTACCGATACCGTGCACCAAGGCCCTATCCAGCCGCGCTCTGAGCTGTTCAATATCAAGGAGTTCGCATTCCCAGATGACAAGCACCTGCCAACCGAGCATGCGAAGCGCAAAAGAAACCCGTTGGTCACGTTCAATGTTTTCCGAAAACTTCCGCGACCAGAATTCCTTTCGGGTCTTCGGTATGTACGCATAACGACATCCGTTGTGCCGGTGCCAAAAACAGCCATTTACAAGGATGACCGTTCTGTACTTCGGCAGTACAATATCGGGCTTCCCAGGAAGAGATTGCGAATGCAACCGGAAACGGTAGCCTAAACGGTGAAGGATCGATCGCACAGTGCGCTCAGGACTTGTATTCTTCCCGCTGATGCGAGACATGTTCCAGCTTCGCCTTTCCTCTGTTAACCGGTCCATCAGTTACTGTCTCCCGCCTGCGATAGCAAGTCGAACGCAATTGAGCCGATCTGCTTGGCAAGCAGCGGCGGCACTGCGTTTCCGACCTGAACGAACTGACTTGTCCTTGGCCCGCAGAAAAAGTAGTTATCGGGAAATGTCTGAAGCCGCGCTGCTTCGCGCACTGTCAGACTGCGGCACTGTCTCGGATCCGGGTGGATGTAATAATGTCCGTCCTTGCTGATGTGTGAGACAATCGTGGTGCTTGGCCTCGAGGCCACCTGCACGCGGAACCGGTCGGAGAAAAACCCGCCGCTCTCAACGGCGTCGTCCGCACTCACGTGATCGGGCAGCAGGTCAGTAGGAAAACAGGCTAGAGATGGGGAACGTTTCCGCAGTCTGGCATAACACGCTGCGTAGAGATACCTGTACAGGTCCTTCTCCATATGTGCGCGACTGAAATGGTTGCATGTACCCTCTAGCCGGTTGTCGCAGTACCATTGCTTGGCATACGAGATACTAATCTCTCCAGGTACAAACTCACCGCCGCGATCGTTTTCCGGTGGCTCAATGTCGGCTAGGACTCTGCGGATGCTTGTACTGAGATATTCACTGTCAACACTTCGAGTACCAGCATTTGCCCACCGGCTGTTGATCTGTGATCGGAGACAGTTACGCCAATTATCCGCTGTATCGACAATACGGGAGAGCCCACTGCGGAGCCTCGGCAGTGTCAGAACCGCAGAAAGAGGGACTTCGGGGCGTGGCTTGAGAATGTCAGGAGTAGCTCCATGCAAATCATCCCTGACTCCAAGCAATATCACCCTGTGCCGGGCCTGCGGAATCCCGTACTGTTCTGCCCGGATAACTGCTCCCTGAAGGTTGCCGTTCTCGAACTGACAGTGTTCCGCGAGCGAGTAGATCTGATACCCGCCGGACCGCACGTATCGGGTCCACCTTCCTTCTCTGTCAATCGCCGTTGCGGGATTACGCAGGTCGTTGAGAATGCGGTGGAAGATATGCTCGTTTTCCAGAGTGGCCGAAAGTAATCCTTTCACATTCTCCATAATGAACACGGCTGGACGGTGTTCCGCAAGAATCTGGAGGTATTCGACGTATAGTCGCTGTCGCACATCCTTTTTGGGGTCGTACTCCGGATTACCTTGGTTGCGCGAACGTCCAGCAACTGAGTATGCTTGGCAAGGAGGGCCTCCGATCAGAACCCACTTCTCATCCGTGCCGACTGCCTCGACGATACGTTTACGCACTTCACCTTGGGACACCCCATTCGGGCCGAGTGTCGCGTGCCAGCATTCCGCCTGAGCCACCGCAGCTTCTTCTGGATGTTTCTCATAAAGGTCCACACGCGTGGCCTCACCGCGCAGATGTTGATAGTAGATCGACGGCACATTCCCGGAGAACTGCCGGTAGAAAGCACGAAGCAGCAGTGTCTGGTAAGCGTATCGGTCCATTTCAACTGAGAGGACGATATCGAAAACCCGTCGCCCCCGATCGTCTCTGACCGCAGAGAATCCTTCGCTCAAGCCGCCAGGTCCTGCGAAGAGATCTACTACCTTAATCACCTATCGAACTCCCCAATGATTTCCTAATAAAGGTTTTCGCGCATATAATAAAGATTCCGCAGAGACTCCGATAATCCTCTTTGCTCGTCCGATATCGAGAACAACACAGTGATATATATTTCGTCAAGAAAGAGTCGTGGTTTTAGGTTATGCAATATTACAATAAGTATTTATTTGATTCCGCCGTGAGTCAGAGGTCAGGTTTCGAACCCGGGAGTCCTAACATCACGCCCACCTCGTCCACATTATGTACCGGAAAAGGCGAAGAGTCATCCTTCCGTTTCCGGTCCGGAATCCGCAGGCTCGAAGACCGGGATCGTGGATTTACCGTCGGATCACGGCATGTTCAATTTATGTTCCGTGTTCACGAACTGTGAACATGCTGAAATAATGAACACCATACCATTGGAATATCGCCCAAATTATTGCCGGATGTGAGAATATGCATCTACAGAACTACAAGCCACTGCGAGGCTCTTGCCTTGGACATCCCCCAGCCTGCAGGCCGGCAGATGGCTGCTGGCAGCAATTAATAGAGTTGGTCGGCTCAGTTCTCGTGCGTGTGCGGTTCAAGTTCCTCGATCAGCACCTTCAGGTCTCTGATGGCGACGAGCCAGATCTCTGCAAGTATCTCACTATACTCGTGAGCAAGGATGTTCCTGAGGCCGACGATTGCTCTCCATGGGATATTTGGTGTGCGGGCGCGGAAACTCTCCGAGAGATGTCGGGATGCCTCGCCTATCACAATCAACTGCCTCTCGACTGCATATCTGAGGAGCCTGTTCGATTGGAATGCTTCGAAGTCGATGCCTGTGAGGAACTCCTGTATCTCTCGTGCGGCTGTTATAATGTCGAGAAGGAGGGCGGCATCCCTCTCTTCGTCAGGAGCCATACAGCGGAATCCTTTCCGAGAGTATCCGTTTCATGCGGATCGGATTAGTCAGGGCAGCCTTCTCGATCAGGTCGACGCGACATCCGAGCATCTCTTCCAGCTCGATGCGCATGGTCACCATGTCCAGATAGCTGATGCTGGAGTCATCCTCGAACTCGATCAGCAGGTCGATGTCACTGTTTTCCCCGGCATCTCCGCGCGCCCGTGAGCCGAACACGGAGAGTGTCTTCACCTTGTTGCGCCTGCAGAATGCCTGCAAGTCGCCGAGTTTCGAACCCGGGAGTCCTAACATCACGCCCACCTCGTCCACATTATGTACCGGAAAGGGTGAAGAGTCATCTTTCCGTTTCTGGTCCGGGATCCGTAGGCCTAAAAACTGTGATCGTGGATTTACCGGTCGGATCACAACATGTTCAATTTGTGTTCCATGTTCACAGACTATGAACATGCTAATATAATGAACATCGCGCCATGGAAATATCGCCCAAGCTATTGCCGGATATGAGAAATGGAACGGCTCGATCGATGCCGGAGTACGCCTGCGAAGTCTCGAACACGAGGATCGACCCGGTTCCGGGTTGGAGGATGACAAGCCCGCATTCCGGAGAGTAGTCTATTGGCCGATGCTTAGAAGACAGGCAATACATAGCTGTCCAGGTAGTTGCCCTCCCTTTTATATCGATCTACGACAGAAACAGAGCAGAGGCTGTTGTAGTGGTCTGTATCGCCGCCATCAGCGGAGATTCCAGTCAGTCTGGTGTTCAACATCCCCTCCGGCCCGACGAAGGGTTTCCAGTAGAAGAGCAGCGGCCCCTGTTCACGGCTCCGAGGAGATGAACTAATTCGAGAATGCCCGGCCTTGCATCGATGGCTTATTTTGACGTAAACTCAATTTATCCGGGTATATTTCTGTAAGGTTCAACGAAATCGATCTGTTCAGAGAGGGGTGGGTATGAACAGAACTCATGTAGCTATGCTTCTCGTGATTGCCTCTGTGGCCTTTGCCGGCCGGAATGCGTCGCTTGCGACGGTACTGACGCCTGACGGAAGAATCATGGAGGGTGCGTCGGGTAGTTTCGATCCCGAAGGGTTCTGCTTGACTTACGGTCCCGATGGGGAGCCGTTGTTCTTGGAAGCATCACTTTCCTGGGAACCTGCTCCTTTTCCTGAGGGGCAGTATGACGGAGGCACCTGGTACACTCTCGGAAGCGGTGTGAACAACCTTGTCTTTGCCATCGCCGTCAGCGGCCCGGATGTGTATGTGGGAGGGGATTTTACCCAGGCCGGAGGCAGCCCTGCCAACAACATCGCCCGGTGGGACGGCAGTTCCTGGCATTCTCTGGGAACCGGTGTGAACGACAGAGTCTACGACATCGCCGTCAGCGGCCCGGACGTGTACATCGGGGGGTGGTTCACCCAGGCCGGAGGCAGCCCTGCCAACTACATCGCCCGCTGGGACGGCGGTTCCTGGCATGCTCTAGGAAGCGGTGTCGGAGGAGTAACAACCCCTTACATCTATGCCGTCACCGTGAGCGGCTCGGATATATATGTGGGAGGTAACTTTACCCAGGCCGGAGGCAGCGCGGCCAACTACATCGCCAGGTGGGACGGCAGTTCCTGGCATGCTCTAGGAAGCGGTGTCGACGATTATGTCCGCGCGATCGCCGTCAGCGGCCCGGACGTGTACGTGGGAGGGGATTTTACCCAGGCCGGAGGCAGCGCGGCCAACTACATCGCAAGGTGGGACGGCAGTTCCTGGCATGCTCTGGGAACCGGTGTGAATGGAACAGTCCATGCCATCGCCGTCAGCGGCTCGGATGTGTACGTTGGGGGGGAGTTTACCCAGGCCGGAGGCAGCCCTGCCGGCAAGATCGCCCGCTGGGATGGCAATTCCTGGTGGTATCCACTGGCAGCCGGCGTGAACGGAACGGTCTATGACATCGTCGTCGGCGGCTCGAATTTGTATGTGGGGGGAGGATTTACCCAGGCCGGAGGTGGCCCAGGCGACCGCATCGCCAGGTGGGACGGCAGTTCCTGGCATGCTCTCGGAAGCTGGATTAGCCATGTAGTCTATGCTGTCGCCGTCAGTGGCTCGGATGTATACGCCGGGGGGTGGATTATCTATGTTGGAGAAAACCCGGCCAACAATATCGCACGTTGGCGGGATCCGGAAGTGGGGATCGATGCCAACCCGGAAGTCATAACGGGCACTATTCATGCCTCACCCAACCCCACGGCTTCAGGCGTCGAGCTTTCCTTCCGGAGCACCGGGCTCTCCCCGCTGAAGCTCGAGATCTACGATGCCTCCGGACGGCTTGTGAGGTCGCAGGATCTTGGAACCCTTCCTGCAGGCTTGCAGGCCCACTACTGGAATGGTCTGGACGGGAACGGGCAGGCCCTGGCCCAGGGTGTGTACTTCGTGAGGATCTCCAGCGATGAACTTGAGGCTTCCACAAGAGTGGTGCTGCTGAGGTAGTCGATCAACATCGACTGTGGCGGGCCGCTGTGCTTCAGCGGCCCGTTACCATTGTACGATCTGCCAGGCGGGCTGTGCCGCCGACTGGACCGGTGCCCCAGTTAATGGTGAAGAAGCAATCGAATGTGGCGACCCCAACGGGACTCGAACCCGTGTCGCCGGCGTGAAAGGCCGGTGTCCTGACCGCTGGACGATGGGGTCGCCGAAGCTCGAAATTATCGTCTTATAGATGTGGAAAAGTCAAATCCCGGGTTCGCCGGGCTAATCGATCGACAGCCCTCCGGCTCGTCCGCAGAGGGTCGCTCCAGCCCTTTTGTGATCCCTTAACAACGCATTCTTAGACTCTGAATGGCAGGTCGCTGCCGGGCCGGCTCATCCCCGCGCATGCGGGAAAGAGCCGAGGAGCGGGAGGCTGGACGCCACCGCGTTCGGCTCATCCCCGCGCATGCGGGAAAGAGCCTGGTGGGCCGCAGGGGAATCGAACCCCCGACCACCGGATTAAAAGTCCGGTGCTCTGCCGACTGAGCTAGCGGCCCGCCGGGTCAGCAACATGCAGAAAGCGACCTACTTCCGCAATGGTAGAGGCTCCGGAGCCTATGTGACGGCATTGTACGGGTTGCACTGGAAAAGTTGAACCTATTATAAATCTGAACCAGTTCAAAAAGCGCGAGGTGTTGCTTGGGTCTCAGGGAAGAAAACAAGAGCAGGCGCATGGCCAGGGTGATGTCCTCGATCCGGTCGTTCCTCGCCCGGAACCCCATAGAGGATCTGACGATGGACGGCATAGCGGCAGCTTCGAGGATAAGCGTGAGCACCCTTTACAACTATTACGGCAGCAAGGAAATGATGCTGGTGGCCTACTGCCGTGACCGGATGCAGGAATGCTTCGCCGCCGCCCGCCGGCTGGTCGAAAACCCGCCGGAGTCAGCGGAAGCGGCCTACTTCGAGCTTCTCTCGATCTATCTCAGGGGTTTCGGCGCTCTCGAACGTCCGCTCGTCGGCTCGATGATCAGGATTCTGATCGTAAACCAGGCCCGGGGCACAGGAGTCGCCGGATTCCAGCGCAACGCCTTCGACCAGCTCCGGGTTCTGACGCGGAAACTCAAGGACTCGGGCACGCTGCCGACTTCCGCCCGGGAGGACTCGATCGCCTTCGTACTGTTCGGTATCTGCTCCGATCTGCTGTTTCAGTTCTCGCTCTGCAACGAGGTCGACATCGAAACCCAGGTCTCGCGCCTCGGGCAGTGCATAAACCTCATCTATACCGGTCTTGCGGCCAGGGAGGACACTCCTCCCGGCCTCCGCGGAACGAACACTTAGCCGGATGGAAGCCCCCGGGAGGTCTCAGTCTTGAACATCTCCGAAGTTGCGGTAAGAAAGAGGGTTACATTCCTGATGCTCTTCGCCTTCATGACGGGCGTCGGCATCTTTGGGCTCACCCAGCTCGGCATCGACCTGTTCCCCAAGCTGGTCTTCCCGCAGATACTGATCTTCAGCCAACTCACCGGAGCCGGTCCTGAGGAGATGGAGAACCTCGTCACCGAGCACCTCGAAAAGGCGGCCGCCTCCACCAAGAACGTCACCCGTGTGTCGTCGCGGTCGAGTCCGAGCATCAGCATGGTGATCGCGGAGTTCTCCTGGGGAACGGACATGGATCAGGCCGAGACCGACCTGAGACGCTACATGGACATGTACAAGCCCTACCTGCCGGCCGACGCGATGGACCCGCTGGTGGTGGTCATGGATGCCAGCCTGGCACCGACGACCATACTCGCCTTCTCCAGCTCGAATCTCGACGGGTTCGAACTGCGCAGACTTGTCGAGGACGAGATCGAACCCCTGCTCCGGAGGGTGGAGGGAGTGGGTTCGGTTGCCGTGGCGGGCGGACAGCAGAGGCAGATCAACGTGATCGTAAACCCTGTCGTGATGCAGCAGAACGGGTTGTCGATCGGACAGGTGGCGAATTCGATCGCATCGGTTCGCGAGGACAGCCCGGTCGGCGAGATCAGCATCGGAGGACTCAACTCCACCGTAAAGGTGGCCGGTTCCTTCGAATCGCTGGAGGATCTCGAGCAGCTAGTGATCGGCTACCGGGCCGACGGTTCGCCCATACTGCTCGAGCAGATCGCGGAGGTCGAGGACGGGATCGTAGAGCCTCTGGGCCGCGTGAGCCTGAACGGCTCGGACATAGTGACGGCGGTGATCTTCAGGCGATCCGACGCCAACACCGTCAATGTGAGCAACAAGCTCGGCCGGCAGCTCGCGGCGATCGAGGAGATGTTCGGCGATCGGCTAGAGGTCGATATCCTCTACTCCCAGGCGGACTTCATCGAGAGATCGATCAGCAACCTCTGGACCTCCGCACTGCAGGCACTCGTGCTGACCGTCGTCGTGCTGCTGGTCTTCCTCCGATCCTGGAAGAGCAGCTCGGCGGTCGCCATCTCCATCCCGATGTCGATGATAACGACCTTCGCCGTGATGTACTTCGCCGACGTGAACCTGAACATCATCTCCCTGGCCGGGCTGGCCCTCGCGGTCGGCATGCTGGTGGACAACTCGATCGTCGTGCTGGAGGTGATCGTTCGACGAAGGGAGAGCGGGGAGTCGGCGATACAGGCCTCCATCAACGGCGCCCGCGAGGTCGGCATGGCCATCACGGCATCGACCCTGACAACCGTGGCGGTCTTCATCCCCGTGCTGTTCGTCCCCGGGCTGGCGGGACAGATCTTCCGCGACATGTCCCTTACGATCAGCTTCAGCCTGATTGTCTCGCTGTTCGTAGCCCTGACCTTCACCCCGATGTACATGTCACAAGTGAGGGGTCTCACCGGCGACGGCAGTGAAAACAGGCTCCAGACGAGGCTTCGCGTGGCTGTCGAGAGGCTCGAGGCCCTCTACAGGAAAGGCATCGAATGGTGCCTCCCCCGCAGGAAACTGGTCATCCTCGGGACGCTGGGGATGTTCCTGGTGTCGCTGGCGCTGCTCGCAGTGGTCCCTGTCGAGTTCTTCCCGACTAACGACCGTGCGTTCATTTCGGCCGAAACGTACAGGTCGCCCGGAACCGTCCTCGAAGCGACCGATTCGACCGCCAGGATGATCGAGCGCGGCATCTCCGCCATCGTCGACTCCGCGGACTGCGAGGCGTTCTACATCGAGGTGGGGCAGCTCGAGGGCTTCGCCGCGATCTTCGGCAACAGCAGCTCCAACAACCTCAACTTTTCCCTGGCGCTCGTCCCGAGAAGTGAGCGGTCGGTCAGCCAGGCGGTCTACGAGGACAGCATCAGGGCCCTGCTGGCCACGATGCCGGACCTGGAGTTCTCCATCCAGGAGGGCGGCGCGATGTCCGGCACCGCTCCAATCGAGATTCGTTTCTACAGCGAGGACCTGGAGGAACTCCGGGCGGTCACCGACCGGTGCGCCGACGCCCTGAAACTCATCCCGGGCGTACGGGACGTCTCGACCTCGATGGACATCCAGAGGGTCCAGCAGACCTTCGTTCCGAACGCCGCCGCTCTGGCGAGGTTCGGCGTGCCGAGGGCCGCCCTCGGCTCCGAGGTTTCCACGGGGATAATGGGGATGGCGGCCGGCTTCTTCCGGGATGAGGGGGCCGAGTACGACATCTTCGTGAGATACCCCGGGCAGTACCGCGACGACATCGATCAGATAATGGCTTCGCCGGTGGCCGGCCGGCCGCTGGCGGCATATGGACGGATGGAGACCGGACTGGTTCCGCAGACCATACAGCACATCGATCAGGCCCGCGTCGCAACGGTCTCCTGCTCCAACACCGGCAGGGCGCTCGGGAGCATTGCGGCCGATGCCGACAGGATGCTGGACACCCTGGAGACCGACGGACTCCGGTGGGAGATAGCGGGCCAGGTGGAGGACCAGCGCGAGACCTTCATGTACCTCACGATCGCCATCTTCGCTGCGGTAGCCCTCGTCTACATGGTGATGGCCGGGCAGTTCGAGTCCTTCCTCGAGCCGTTCATCATCATCTTCACGGTTCCGATGGCCTTCATAGGCGTGATAATCACGCTCCTGATAACCGGAACCTCGCTTTCCGTGACGGCGATGATCGGCATACTGATGCTGGCCGGGATCGTCGTGAACAACGGCATCGTTCTCGTTGACTACGCCAACCAGCTACGCGGCGCGGGGCTGGGCCTCTTCGAAGCCGTTGCGGAGGCGGGCAGGGTCCGCCTTCGGCCGATCCTCATGACCGCCCTGACGACCATCATCGGAATGATCCCGCTCGCACTGGGCATGGGCGACAGCGGCGAGACCTGGGCTCCGATGGCCAGGTCGGTGATGGGCGGCCTGACCGTGGCCACTTTCCTCACGCTCTTCGTTCTCCCGTGCCTCTACATCGTCCTTGGGAACAGGAGGAAGGCCTGGCATAAGAGCGATGAATGACGCCTGCGGCTGGAAAGTCATCGATCTGGAGAGCGTAGGATCTACTAACGACTACCTGAAGGAGAGGCTTCAAGGCCTCCATGACAGGACAGTCGTCACGGCCCGCAGGCAGACGGCCGGAAGAGGGCGCCTCGGCAGAACCTGGGCCTCCCCTCCCGGCGGCCTCTATGCGAGCCTCCTCCTGAAGCCTCCCCCCGTCCCGGAACTCGCGCAGCGGGTGTCGCTCCTCGCGGCCGGGATACTCTGCGGGATTATGGGCGAGGCTGGCATGGATGCATGCATCAAGTGGCCCAACGACGTTCTGGTGGATGACCGCAAGATCGCCGGAATCCTGCCCGAATTCGGTACGAAACCCGAGCCCTGGTTCATCCTCGGGGCGGGGGTCAATCTGGTTTCCGCCCCGCCGGTCCCCGACGGCAGAGGGCTTCCTTCGACGGCCTGGTCGGAGTACGCCCGGCCTCCCGCCCCCGGAGAGCTTCTCGCGAGCTTTCTCTCATGTCTCGATGCAGCCTGGCCGGATCGTTCCGTCGATCCTCTCGCGGGCGGAACGGAGTCCATATCACGCAGGCTTTGGAGGTTCGGCCGCACTGTCCATATATCCAGAGGCAGTGACGCCGTGACGGGAGTGGTGACCGGGATCGATGCCGCGGGCAGGCTCGTCCTGCGGTCCGACTCCGGAACGACAGTGCTGGACAGCGGTGAGATCGGGATGATCTGAAAACCGCGCGGAGGCGCCCCGGCCTCCGCGGCGATCCGGATGGAGGCGCTCATGGCCGTCGCCAGATCCAGGACCGAGCCAGGGAAGAAATCCAGGAAGGGCAAGGTTTTCGTCCTCGACACGAACGTCCTCCTCTACGACTTCAACTGTATCGACAACTTTGAGGAGAACGACGTGGTCATCCCGATCACGGTTCTCGAGGAACTCGACGAATTCAAGAAGGGCAGCGACACGATAAACTTCAATGCGAGGGAGTTCATCAGGAAGCTCGACAGGCTCTCCGGCGACGGCCTCTTCACCGACGGGCTGCCCCTGGGGAAGGGGCGCGGCAAGCTCTTCGTAATGACGGCCGAACCGAAGTCGTCCGTCGTGGAGCAGGCCTTCATCAACGACAAGGCCGACCACAGGATACTCGCCCTGACCGAGCAGATCAGGCGCACCACGCCCGGCCGCCCGGTGGTCCTCATAAGCAAGGACATCAACCTCAGGATGAAGGCCAAGTCCCTGGGCCTGTACGCCGAGGACTACGAGACCGGGAAGATCGAGAACATCGACGAACTCTACACCGGAAGCGGTGTGGCGGAGGGTGTCGATACGACGGTGATCGCCAGGTTCTATTCCGAACCGTACAGTGTTCCCATATCTGAAGCCGGGCTCACCGGCACTCCCGTGCCGAACCAGTACTTCATACTCCGCAACGGCAGCAGCAGCGCCCTGGCCAGGTTCAATCCGCAGGAGGCCACGCTCGAAAGGGTATCCAAGCAGAGGGTGTTCGGCATCGACCCCAGGAACGCCGAACAGGCTTTCGCGATCGACGCGCTGATGCGGCCGGACCTGCAGCTCGTGACTCTAACCGGGAAGGCCGGGACGGGGAAGACCCTGCTCGCGCTGGCCGCTGCTCTCGAACAACGGCGCAACTTCAGGCAGATCTATCTGGCCAGGCCGGTCGTGCCTCTGGGCAACAGGGATCTCGGCTACCTCCCGGGCGACGTGAAGAGCAAGCTCGATCCGTACATGCAGCCTCTCTGGGACAACCTGGCGGTCATCAGGAGCAGATTCCCGCCCGACGGGCACGAGCAGAAGCAGATCACCGACATGCTGGAGAACGAGAAGCTGTACATCGCGCCGCTCGCGTACATCAGAGGGCGCAGCCTGGACAGGGTGTTCTTCATCGTCGACGAGGCGCAGAACCTGACTCCGCACGAGGTGAAGACGATCATCACAAGGGCGGGGGAGGGCTCGAGGATGGTCTTCACCGGAGACATATACCAGATCGACACACCGTATCTCGACAGCCAGTCCAACGGGCTCACCTACCTGGTGGACAGGATGAGGGGACAGAACCTCTACGGTCAGGTGAACCTGCTGAAGGGCGAGAGGAGCGTTCTGGCCGAGCTGGCGAGCAACATCCTCTGACCGGCCCGCTCGCTGGCCCGGATGCGATGGCCTATAATCCGCAGGGCGGACCCGGATGATCGCTTGATCGGATGTGTCCGCCGGCCGGCTCTTCTCGGATGACGCCGGTCGTTCCGAGCCAACCTATGAATGGAGACCCGGATGTGCGGAATCGCCGGAGTCGTCAGTCTCGGCGGCCCCCTCTCAGAATCCGATCTCGGCGCCGGCCGGGAGATGACCCGTCTGCTCCGGCACAGGGGGCCAGACAGCACGGGTGAACTCCACGACGCCTGGTGCTACCTCGGCAATTCGCGTCTCAGCATCATCGATCTCTCGGAGAACGCCTCACTGCCCATGTCGAACGAGGACGGATCGGTGTGGCTCTGCTGCAACGGGGAGATCACCAACTTCAGGGAGCTGGAGAGAAAATTCTCCCTCCGGGAGAAGTACGCCTTCCGATCCAGCTCCGACATGGAGACGGTGCTCCGTCTGTATGAGCACATGGGTATCGCGATGCTCGGCGAGCTTTCCGGGATGTTCGCACTGTGCATCTACGACCGCAGGATCGGAAGGGTCTGGATCATACGGGACTTCTTCGGCACGAGGCCCCTGTTCCACACTACGATCGGCGACAGGCTCTATTTCGCATCCGAGATAAAGGCATTCTACGGCATACCGGGCTTCCGGCCGGCCCCGTGCCTCGAGGCCATGCACCATTACTTCTCCCTGGCCTACGTCCCCGGGACGCTGACCGCCTTCGAGGGCGTCTCGGAGCTGGACGGAGCGCACCTCGTCGAGGCCGTCCCCGGCGTTCAGGGATCGGCCTCCATCAGGCCGTACTACGAGATCAGGTTCGATCCGAGGGACGACATGACCGAGGACGAGGCCGTGGAAGGGTTTTTCGAGGCTCTTCGGGACTCCGTCCGGAGGAATCTGATCGCGGACGTTCCGATGGGGATCACCCTCAGCGGAGGCCTGGACAGCAGCTCGGTGCTCGGGCTTGCGAGGCATCTGGGCTCTTCCTCCAAACTCCACAGCTTCTCCCTCAGGATAAACGAGAAGAGTTTCGACGAGTCCGTCTACCAGAGGGCGATGGCGAGCTACGCCGGCTCGACCCACCACGAGATCACCGTCGACCCCGGAGACGTCCTGAGGGTCATCGAGCGCCATATGGCCTACATGGACGAGCCGATCGGGGACGGCTCCGCGATCCCCTTCTTCCTCCTGGCGGAGAAGGCCCGGGACCATGTGAAGGTTCTCCTGTCCGGAGAGGGCGGAGACGAGATCTCCAACGCCTATGAAACCCACATGGCCTGCAGGATGGCATCGCTCTACCGCCGGTGCGTCCCCCGGCCCCTCCGGAAGGTCAACCTGTACCTGGCCGGCATGCTCCCTGTCTCGTACAGGAAGCTGAGCTTCGACTTCCTGGCCAAGAGGTTCACGAAGGGGGCGGAACTGCCGGTGCCGGAGGCCCATCTCCACTGGCGGCACGTCCTGGAGGAGGACGAGAAGGCGCTTCTGATGCCGGGGCTGAGAGGCTTCGTTCCTACCAGCGAGATCTTCAGACAGGCGTTCAATAGTGTGGATTTCGAGGACGATCTCGACAGGATCGCCTACATCGACCTGAAGAATTTCTTCATCGGCGACCTCATGCAGAAGAACGACCGGATGGTCATGGCCCACTCGATCGAGGCGCGCTTCCCGTTCGTGGACAGGCAGGCCTTCGAGTTCTTCTCGACGATTCCGAACCGGTACAAGATAAAGGGTCTCCATCGCCGCTGGGTCGAGAAGAAGGCCATGGCGAGAGTGCTTCCGCCGATCATCAGGAAGCGGCAGAACTTCGGGATCGAGCTGCCCTACTCCCTCTGGCTGGAGGGGGAGCTGCGCGAAACGGCGGAGTCATATTTCTCGAAGCAACGGGTGGAGGCGACCGGATTCCTCTCCTATCCGGCGGTCAGGAACCTCTTCGATCAGCATCTGTCGCGGAGGAGGGACAACGGGAGGGTGCTCTGGTGCATCCTCAACGTCCTGCTATGGCACGACCTCTTCATCGCCGGCCAGGGGTTCAGGCGTCATCTGGCCTGATCCGGCCGTGTCCCTCAACGAAGCCGCCGTCCTCGACATCTCTCCCAGCGCTCCCGCCGAGAGTCCCAGTCTGGCCAGCGCGCCCAGACTGAGAAGGGCCGAGAACAGGTTCATGAAGGCGTGGTCGAGCACCCCGGCGGCGAAAGCCCTTGCCTGATCGACTCCGAATCCGGTAAGGAGGGCGACCGTGGCCCCTTCGTAGACTCCGAGTCCGTTGGGGGAGAATGGAACGGCCTTCGCCAGGTTCGAGAGGAACAGGACGAAACTCGTCTCCACGGGACCCAGATTGATGTCGAGAGCGGCGAGGAAGATGTAGAGAGTCATCACGTCGAAGATCCATATCGCGCACGAGATCAGGAACAGCCCGGGGACGCGCCGGCCTGCACCGCTGATGCCGTCCCTGACTCTCAGGATCGGTTCCCTGAAGCGGCGGAGCGGCCCCGCGAGGAGACGGGCGAACCCGTCGGGGCGGAACCAGAAGAGCGATCCGGCCAGGATGATGATCGAAAGCACCGCGAATCCGGCGGCCATGCTTGCCGCGCCGGCGCCCCCCGAACCCGCGGGGAGCATGACGAGGCACAGCCCGGCGAGAACGAGGAGGGCTGCAAGGTCGAGTATCCTCACCAGAACCGCGGAGAAGATTCCCTCGGCATAGCCAAGACCGTCGCGGCGCTTCAGGTAGACGACCTTCACCGCGTCTCCCAGTCTCGCGGGAACGAACTGGTTGACAAGATCGGCGGCAAGCTCGAGGCTGAGGGAATCGAGGAACCCCTTCGAAACCCCCTGCATCGAGAGAGCCATCCTGAGACGGGCTCCCCTCAGGAGCCAGGAGATCGAATAGACGGCCGAGAGTGGAAGGAGCCAGGCGGGGGAGATGCTCTTCGCGGCGGAAACGGCCTCCGGAAGCCCGCAGATCGCGCCGACCGCCGCCAGCAGCAGAAGCCCGGCGGTGAGCGACAGGACGAACCTCACGGCCCTCTTCAATTCGGCTCCATGCCCGATACTAACCACATTCCCGGCGTCCGGGGAGGAAGAGGAGAACGGATCCGGAATCGACGGATGACGGACAGATCGCCTCCGTGCAATGTTCGGGGCTGTCGGGAGGTTTGGAGATGCATGGAGTCAGCGTGATAATCCCCGCCTGCGACGAGGAGGAGTCCATCGCCGGGGTGCTCGCCGAACTGCGTGGCGTGCTTGAAGACTGCGGCGAATACGAACTGGTGGTCGTCGATGACGGATCGACCGACATGACCGCCCGGGCCGCCTCCGAGGCCGGCGCCAGAGTCATGGCGCACGCATCCAACCGCGGATACGGGGCCGCCCTCAAGACGGGCATCCGTGCCGCACGGTACGATCGGATAGTGATCACGGACGCCGACGGCACCTACCCGGCGTCCTTCATCCCCGGCCTTCTCGCGTCCCTGGAGGAATGCGACATGGTCGTCGGCGCCCGCACGGGCGGGCAGGTCCACATCCCCCTCGTCCGCAGGCCGGGGAAGTGGATACTCAGAACCCTCACCCAGTACGTGACGGGGAGCTCCGTGCCGGATTTCAACTCCGGGCTCAGAGCCTTCCGGCGCAGCCTCTTCCTCCAGTACCGCCACCTCCTCCCGGACAAGTTCTCGTTCACGACGACGATAACCGTAGCCTGCCTCTGCGACGGCCTGCGGGTGAAATTCCTGCCCATCGACTACCGCCCCAGGGTGGGGAGGTCCAAGATGCGGGCGGTGAACTTCTTCATATTCATCGGGCTCGTCCTTCGCCTCTCCACACTCTTCCGGCCGCTCCGGATCTTCATGCCCGCCTCCCTGGTCTGCTCCGCCGCCGGCTTCATCAAGATGGGTCTCGACATAGTCGTGGCCATGAAGAACTCGGGAGGAATGTCGTTTTGGCAGGTACTCCTGTCAGGCAGGGAGATAGTCTCCACTACCTCGATCGTCCTGATCATGGCGGGCCTGCAGATCGCGCTGGTCGGCCTGCTCGCGGAAGCCATAGCGAACAGGTCCGCAGCACACCCGACGGACGGAAGGGAATGACTTACACACCGCTACCCGCTCCAACGGCAACCCGGATGGTCTGAAATGTGCGGATTCGCAGGCATCCTGACTCCCGCCGGGGAATCGCCCGATCCCGGAACCCTTCAGCGGATGGGCTCCGTTCTCCTCCACAGGGGGCCGGACGACGGCGGATTCGCCGTCCTCGGGCCGTGCGGCCTGGTTCACAGGAGACTTTCGGTCATCGATCTGTCCACCCAGGGCAGGCAGCCGATGTCCAACGAGGACGGAACCGTCTGGATGGCCTACAACGGGCAGGTCTACAACCACCTCGAGCTTAGGAGGTCCTTCGACCTCGACGGCAGGGGCCATTCCTTCAGGTCGAAAACGGATACCGAGGTACTCGTCCATCTGTACGAGGAACTGGGCGAGGGAATGCTGCCGCTGCTCGACGGGATGTTCGCCCTGGCGATCTGGGACGCCCGCGAAAGCCGTCTGCTCCTCGCCCGCGACAGGTTCGGCATAAAGCCTCTGTTCTACTGCCGGAAGGGGGGCCGGCTGGCCTTCGCCTCCGAGATAAAATCCCTCCTCGAGCTGGACGGCATGGAACGCGAGCCGGAGCCGGAAGCCCTCTTCCACTACCTTTCCATGGACTACATCCCCGGGGGGCTGACGGCCTTCCGGGGAATCTCGGAACTCAGGCCGGGGCATGTCGTCTCGACCCGCGACCCGTCCAGCGTGAATCCCACTCCGTTCACGGGCCCCGAACCGGCGATCGACCCGACCATCACCGCCGGCGAGGCGGTGGAACGGGCCGGGAGCCTGCTGGCGGCCGCGGTAAAAAGGCAGCTCGTCTCGGATGTGCCGGTGGGAGTGATGCTCTCCGGCGGGATGGACTCGAGCGCGCTGGCCGCTCTGATGAGCGACTCGGGCGCAGGGGCCGGCTTCCATTCATTCTCGCTCCGCTTCAGCGATCCGAGCTTCGACGAGTCCCGCTACGCGGAGATGGTTGCCTTCCGGCTCGGCACATCCCATCACGTGATCGACGTAGAGCCCGGTGTCGTGGCGGATCTTCTCCCGGTGCACATGTCCTTCATCGACGAGCCCTATGCGGACGGCTCGGCCATCCCTACGTTCCTGCTCGCGAGGGAGGCGAAGAATCATGTGGCCGTTCTCCTGTCCGGGGAGGGCGGCGACGAGTTCTTCGGCGGATACGACACGCATGCCGCGATGAAGATCAGGAAGGCGTACAGGCGCGTGCCGGCGTTCATCAGGAAGGGCCTGATCCGGCCGCTGGCCCACTCTCTGCCCGTGTCGCACAGGAAGCTCAGCTTCGACTTCAAGGCCAGGAGATTCACCGAGGGGGCCGAACTGGACGTCCCCGGGTCGCACTTCCACTGGAGGGTTGTGCTGACGGAGGACGCCAAGAGATCCGTGTTCGCGGGAGGAGAGGGCTACCCGCCCACGGATTCGTTCTTCAGACAGGTATACGACGGCGCCTCCGGCGACGACCTGGCCAGGATACTGAAGATCGACTCGTCCTTTCACCTGCCGGACGACCTGATGATAAAGAACGACAGGATGACGATGGCCCACTCGATCGAGGCCAGGGTGCCGTTCACCGATCTGGAGCTGGTCGCCTTCCTCGCGAGTGTGCCGTCTGCGGTGAAGCTGCCCGGCCTCAGGAAGAAGCACCTGCTCCGCGAGGCCATGAGGGGCCGTCTGCCGGAAGCCGTGCTGAGGAAGAAGAAGGTCGGGCTCGAGATGCCCTATTCCTCCTGGATGAGGAGGGAGCTGAGATCGGTAGTCGAGGAGGAGCTGGGAGGGCCGGCCCTCGGGGGCTGCCCGCTCCTCGAGCCCTCCGGTGTCAGATCGCTCTGGGAGGACCACCTCGCCATGCGGGCGGACAACGGCAGGGCACTCTGGGGGCTTCTGAACTACATGATCTGGCACCGCCTCTACATCTCCTCCAGCGGATACCGGGCGAATCTCAGGATCGGAGATCCGGTGGCCGATGTCCGGATCTGATTCGGTCGTGATAGTCGGGGGCGGCCCTGCGGGGCTGGCCTGCGGGATCGAGCTGCTCAGATCGGACGCCGACCGGGAAGTAACGGTACTGGAGAGGGAGCCCTCTCCCGGCGGAATCGCGGGCGGGTTCTCCCGGGGCGGACTCGACTACGACTATGGGAGCCACCGGATACACCCCTCCGTCGAGGGCCGGGTGCTTGCTTTCCTTACGGGTCTGCCGGGGCTGGAGCTGCGGAGGAAGCGCCGGAACGGGCGGATCCTCCTCGGAGGTCGGCTGGTCAGGTTTCCCCCCTCGCCCGTCGATGCCCTAGTGAAACTGCCTCCCGGCCTTTCCATGCGCATACTGGGAGATCAGATCGGAGGGCTCTTCAGATCCGGAAGTACCTCCGTCGCCCCCGGCTCCTTCTCGGAAGCCGTGGAGTCGGGAACCGGACGGACCATGGCCCACGCGTTCTACATTCCCTATACGAAAAAGCTCTGGGGGCTTCCGGCGGACGAGATCTCGAGCTTCCAGGCCGCCAGGAGGGTGTCCTCCGCACGCCCGGGCGGCCTGCTGACCAAGGTTCTCGGCGGCCTGCCGCTGGTCTCCAGGTTCGATCCCTCGAGGTTCTTCAGCTATCCGGCGGGAGGGTTCGGCGCTCTCGCGGAGGCGCTGGCGAGGGAGTTCAGGAGGCTCGGCGGAACCCTCCGCACGGATTCGGAGGTGGTCTCCGTCTCCTACGAGGGCGCATCCATGAAGGCAACCACCTCCGACGGCTTCAGCAGGACGGCCGGGCGCCTCGTCTGGTCCGCCTCGCTGGACGCGCTGGCCTCGTCCTTCACGGCAGCGGCGCCTGCGGAAGTGCTCGCAGCCGCCGGGAGGCTCTCGTACAGGTCGATGGTCCTCCTGTACGTCCAGATCGAGAGCGGGCCCTACACCCGGTTCGACGCCCACTACTTCCCGGATGGTTCGATCAGGTTCTCGCGGATGTCGGAGCCGCGGAACTATCTGTGCGGTCCTGCAACGGACGCCGGCCGCGGCAGGACGGGGCTCTGCCTCGAACTGCCGTGCGACATGGGCGGGGACGACTGGAAAGCGGGACCGGAGGTTCTGTACGAGAGGCTTCTGGAGGATCTGCGGGGATCGCCCCTGCCTCCTCCGGAAGCGGTAGGCGACATCTGGGTGAGGAGGCTCACCCACGCATATCCCGTCTACAGAATGGGTTTCGAGCAGGATCTACGGACGGTCTCGGAATGGTCCCTGTCCGATCCGCGCCTTGTCCTGACGGGCCGCCAGGGCCTCTTCGCCCACGACAACCTGCATCATGCCATCGAGACCGGTCTCGCGGCCGCAGACTGCCTGGCGGGCCCCGGCTTCGACACGGATTCCTGGCGAAAGCGTCTCGAGGGCTTCCGGCTGCACCGCGTCAGCGACTGAGCCGCGCCCGGCTCCCCTATGCGCTCAACGGAACGAGGGTGCAGGCCACACTATCGTCGCAGAAGAATCCTCTAAGCTCACCTGGACCAGGTTCTCTATGTAGACGCGGGTCTTCCCGGCCACCCTCGGATCATCTGTTTCGGATGCATACCCGAGAAGCTCCGCGAGATCGGGGCAGTCGCTCACGATGCGCGCGCCGTCGATCACCCGGTCCCCCCTGGCCACAACCAGGTCGACAGCCTGCCTGTATGTCATCATCCTGCCGCATATCCGGGAGGTTTCCACCGATCCCCAGACCGCGAAAAATGCGACGAGCGCAATTGCGAGCGCAGTGCGAAGCCCGGCGGGGATGCGGCCTCTCCAGGACAGCAGGCCGGCCAGGATCATCGAGTAGCCGAGGGAGGGCAGCCAGTGGAAGCTGTGCTGTATCCAGACGAAGGCGAACGGTGCGATAGTGCACAGGCAGAGGAAGGCGCCGAATCTCACCTCGCGCGGCAGCCTGCGGACCAGCGTCGCCGCGGCGAGAGCGGCGATGGCGACGGCTCCGGCCGGAACCGTGTCGATGAAGAAGGAGAGCCCGGTTCCCTCCAGCACGAAGCGCCCGAACTGCGCAAGGTAGGCCGTCCCCGTGTTGAGTGGGCCCACGTCGCCGAGCGGCAGGGACATCATGCTGCGGATTCCGAACCCGATCGTCGGTATGGCGATTGCGGAGATCCAGGCCGTCTTCGTCCGCCCGAGCACCTCCCTGATGCTCCAGCCGCCCCATATGACGAGCCATGCGAAGGGAAGCGCAAACCCGGCGATCGCGCTCTCCTTGGAGAGGAATCCGGCCAGGAAATAAAGGGCCATGCGTATCTGCCCGGCCTGTCCCGCCCCGCGGACCAGCCATCTGTCGGCCTCGCGGACGGCCAGCAGCAGGAACAGGGCGGCGAGCCTGTCGTTCCGGCCGGTGAAGGTGAACATGGACCAGCCCTGGGCCGGGAGAAGCATCCAGAAGATCAGAGTCAGCCATGCCGCAGTCCTGCTCCAGGACCTTAGAAGGAGCGATGCGATCACGGCGAGAGTGGCCCATGAGAGCAGGAAATCAGTCAGGTGATAGAACCTGTAGTCGGTTCCGTACATCAGGAAGTCCAACAGGAACGTGAGGCTGTAGACGGGTCTCACCAGTCCCCATCGGAGCGACTCTCCCAGCGTCCAGGCGAAGGTTGCGTTACCTTTGAAAAGGAACTCCTGGATGAACCTCGTCACCGTTTCCGAGTCGAAGGGGACGAAGAAGACAACCGACCGCGCGAGCAGGGTCACGACGGGATAGAGGATCAGCGCCACGGACATGCCGCGCCGTCCCGAGAACCATTGTGCAATCGCGCCTTCAGTCTTCGAATCGCGGATCAAGGACGCTCCTCCTTCCATCGATCTCGAGCATGGCGAGATGGGCGGCCCGGAACCATCTCGGCGTCCTCGTAAGGACGGACCGCAGGCCGGGTCGCGACGCCTTCGCCCCGGCCAGGAATCTCCTCACTTCATGTCTTGGAGATTCGCCGGAGGTCGTGAACGGGAGATATAACCTGATCCTGTCGTCTCCCTGCAGCCTGCGGACCGGGCGGATGCCGAACTCGCCGGCTCTCTCCGTGAGTTCGCAGTTCACCGGGAGGTTGAAGATCGAGATGTTGGCATAGTCGATATCCGCCGCGTTCCTCTCGATGAAGTCCATGGTCCCGGCCCTGGAGGCCGGCCCCTCCCCGGGCAGGCCGAAGAGGAAGTAGCAGTAGGTTCTGATGCCGAGCCCCGCCGTCCTCCTGACAACCTCCGACGCCGTATCGGGATCGATCCCCTTGTCGAAGGTTTCGAGCAGCTTCCGGTCGGCCGATTCCACGCCGTACTGGAGCATCGCGCATCCCGATTCGGCCGCCCTCTCCAGAAGATCGCCCGAAAGGATGTCGCGCGAAGGGCGGGCGAAGCCGTAGAAGGCTGCTCCGGACCGCCGCAGGGAAGGAAGCGCCTCGTCGAGGTATCCCGGGGCCAGGGCGGAGTCCAGCAGATGGATCACCGGACCTGCGGATAGGATCTCCCCGGGAGCGTCCTCCATGAGCGAGACCAGGGCGTCCGGTCCGATCTTCCGGAAGGGTTGCGTCCTGTCCGGGCAGAAGAGGCACCTGTTCCAGAAGCATCCCGTGCTGATGGCGAAGGGCACTACGGGCCGGGGCGAAATGTAGTCGGTCCTGCCGGCCGTGAGCGGCCATCTCAGCCTGTTCAGCATCGCCTCGCCGGGGGCCGTGCCCGCGAGTGAGCCACCGTCCCCGTATTCCAGCCGGCCGAGAACCCTGCCCAGTTCTCCGGCTCCCTCTCCCGTCTCCCTGAGGCTGTTGAGCAGAGATCCCCCGGCTCTCGTCGCAATGCCTCTGCGCGCGATGTGACGGATCGCGTCGATCGCCCCGGCGAGCTGGGAGAGGTAGGAGACTGAAACAAGGACCTCCCGGGGCTTCAGTTCGTCCAGCACCGGGTCCAGCGCTCTCTCGTACAGGTCCTGGAACGGAGCGGAGCCTTCCTCGCAGATCTGGAGTATCCGGGAGGGGGAGTGGCTGCCGGTGGGAGGCTCGAGGTCCATCAGCGTGGTCCTCCAGCCGGTCCTGCGCGATTCTTCGACAAGCGAACCGTGCAGGAATCCGCAGGCGGTCCTGTGCGTCTGCGGAGTGAATCCGCCTCTCCGCCCGCGGAGCAGTTCCAGCGCCTTCGAAACCTGGCCGGCGCCTTCGCGCTCGAATATCCCCATGTAGAACTCGAGGGAAAGGTCGAGCAGCACCGCGTCGAAGCCCCTGGCCCTCAGGGCGGCCGAGAGCAGGAAGGCGCCAGAGGGCGGTTCCGCCGGGGTGCAAACCGGCGGAGAAACCACGAGGAAATCCACGCTGCTCGACCCGTGGGCTATGTTCCGCCCCCAGCCTGTTCCCCGGGAGCCGGGGCTACCAGCACGACCTCCGATGCAGGGCTCACCCAGCGGTGCATCAGGATCGTCCGTCCGCCGGCGATTTCGAGCGCGGTTCTGCCTCCCCAGAAGTCGCTGATGATCCATACCCGCGGATACAGTACAAGGAGGCTGTCGAGCATCCCCTCGACATCTATCGAGGGACGCACCGGTTGCACGGCGTAAGGATCGGCCGCACAGGCGGAGGCGTATGGCGCGTCGTTATTCCTGTAGTACTCGTATGCAATGCCGCCTGACTGGCCGCCCGCGACGAGGACGGCGTCTCCGCACCCGAGGTTCTCCTCGACGAATCTCACGGCCGCCCTCCAGTCGCTCCGGTGGTAGGGGTAGGTGTCCGTCTTCATGTACGAAGCCAGCGGAACCGCCGATGCCAGGGCGATCAGGGGGCCGGCCGGACTCCAGCGGGAGGCCAGGGCTCCAAGCGACAGGGCCAGTGGAACCCAGAGGACCGCGAGATGCCGCACCGTGGGCCAGTCGAAGAGGAAGGACCCGAGCGGAAGGACCACGGCGGCGACCGCCCATGCCCTGTATCTCGGGGCGATCCTCCTGTCGGCGAGGAGAGCGGCCACGCCCGCCAGTTGGAGGAGCAGGAAACCCGCCACGAAGGCGGCATTGCGGGGCCTGACCAGGGAGGCTCTGGAGACAGGCGGCGAGAGCCCGTCGGGGATGAGGGATGAGAAGACCTCCAGGCTGCCGACGACAATCCTGCTCGGGGTTTCCTGGAAAAAGCCGGCGGCTTCCAGCCTCTGCCGCCTCAGAGAGGCCTGTTCCGCCGTCCTGAGAGTCACGGGAAGAGTCAGCAGCACGACCGCGAACAGTGCGAGGAGAGGCGCCGCAGGCCTCCTGAAGCCCGCTGCTGGCAGCCTGAGAAGCCAGGCAAGGATGACCGATACGGCGAAGAGCGCGTTCGTGGCCATGCCGGCAGCGGCCGTCAGGACGGCGAACACTAGCGCTCTCCGGTTTCCCCTCCATGCCCTGTCGCAGAGGTCCATGAGCAGGAAGGTCAGGAAGGCCATCTGGGAGTAGAGCCAAGCCTCCTGCCCCAGCGATACGGCGAACGGGGCCAGCGCCCAGGCCGTGGCGGCCCAGAAGGCTCCCCTGCGTCCCACCCATCTGGAGACCAGCGAGAACAACGGCAGTATCGTGAGAACCGAGAAGGCGAGGGGCAGAGCCCGCAGGCCCGCCTCCGTGCCGCCGAACAGCACCGAGGAGAGCTTGATGAAGAAGAAGGCGAGGGGAGGGTGCGGCGAGCCCGCCAGGGACATCGACACGATTTCACCGAAGGACCTGTCGACGAGCCCCGCCGCGAAGGCCTCGTCGACCCAGAGGCTCCTCGAGCCGAGGCCCCAAAGCCTGACGGCCGCCGCTGCGACCAGGGGCCCCAGCCAGAGAGGCAGACTCCGGAGGAACGAAAGGAGGCTCCTCGACCGAAGTTCTTCAGGCATCAGCGAAGGAGCGAATGCAGGCAGGTCCGCACATAGGACTTGAGGCTGTCCCTCCAGAGCGGCATTCCGAGGTCGACGTCGAGCAGCCTGAGCACCAGCGACTCGGCCGCCTCCATCCGGGGCCGGGGCGCCGGAAGGGGGTACTCGGACGACTGACAGGGAACGGCATCCTCCGGATCGTAGCCCGCGGCTTCGAGAACCTCCCTCGCCAGCTCGAACCTGCTGGCGGCGGGGCCTCCTCCGACGACGTGGTACAGACCGAATGGGCTGGTGTCGACGAGCTTCAGGACCGCTGCGGCCAGATCCCGGGTGTAGGTCGGGGATCCCACGCAGTCCCTCACCACGCGGATCACGCCTCCCTCACGGGCCTTCCGCAGGAGGCTCGGAACGAACTTGCTGTCCTTCTCGCCGCCGCCGAAGAGCCAGCCGGTCCTCACGATCCAGTGGTCGGGCGAGAACGACCTGACGGCGTTTTCCCCCTGAAGTTTCGACCTCCCGTAGACGCTGCGCGGGGAAGGGTCGTCGAACTCGGTGTACGGTGAGGTCTTGTCCCCGTCGAACACCGCTATCGTCGAGACGAAGAGGACCGGGACACCCAGCGAACGGCTGACCTGGGAGACCACGCTGGGGCCGAGCGAGTTGGCCCTGAATGCGTAGAGGGGGTCGGTCTCGCACCTGTCGACGTTGGTAGCTCCTGCGAGCAGCACTGCGATGTCGGGCTTCTCCGAGCCAAGAACCTCTCTGACCCTTGTTCTATCGCACACGTCGCACTGCCCGTGGTCGAGGGGGATCAGCCCGACCCTGCCCTCCCACTCGTCGCACAGGCCCGCACCCAGCATTCCGCCGGCGCCGAAGACAACGGCCTTCACCGCCGGCTCTCCGATCGCAGAGTCCTCTTCATCCTCATCATGTCGGAGATCGTCGCTCTCACAACCTGCCAGCGGGCGCCCGACGCCTTGCCGGTGAGCCTCGGGTAGTGATGGACGCCGACCTGGTCGATCCTCACCCCGAGCCTGGAGAGCTTGATGAGGATCTCCGCATCGATGAAAGCACTGTCCGACTCGATGGATATCCTGTCCAGCGCTGCACGGGGATAGAGCTTCATGCTGCAGTTGACGTCCCTCACCGACAAACCGAACAGCATCCTCAGGACGGTTCCGTAGACCATCGTCTGAATCCTGCGGGTGATGCTGTCGGCCCTGTTCAGCCTGTACCCCGCGACCACGTTGGTTCCGTCCGCCGCCTTCAGAAGTTCCTCGAGTTCCCCGAAATCGTACTGGCCGTCGCCGTCGGTATAGGCCACCAGGTCGAAGGCGCGCGCCTCCCCGAACCCGGTTCTGAGTGCACCGCCGTATCCGCGGTTCCTCTCGTGGTGTATGACTTTTATCCTCGGATCTCCAGCGGCCAGCTCGTCGGCCACCTCCGCGGTCCGGTCGGGCGATCCGTCCTCCACGATCGTTACGTCGAAGTCCGAGGTCAGCCTCTCCAGGGCTGCGACAGCGTTGGAGACGGTTTTGGCGATGTTGCCCTCGTCGTTGTACGCCGGGCAGAAGAAGGAGATGCGGGGTTTCTCGAGCATGAGGTCGGATCCTAACTGAAAGAGGGCCTGATCGAGTGAACGGGGCGACTATATCTTCCTTCGGGGAATGGCGCCAGATTCGGATACGCTTGCAAAACGCCGGCGAGTGGCGGATTCGGCGTCCTCACTATTTGGAGAACCTCCGCCTGCACGGGCGCTTCGACGACGCGGGCTCCCCGCCCGCCGGGATAACGGTCATAATCTGGAAGAATCCCGCAGGGCGGAAGAGGAGGGACGGAACTTGTTCGATCCGGTGACCGCATGGGAGGATTTCAGAAGGAACCACTCGGTGTCGGGGCTGCCGGCCTATACCTCGCGCTTCAGGAAGAGGCCCGCCCGCACCTGTTCCGATCCGGGCGCACCATGGGAGAATCTCCGGTGCAGAACGATCGACGGATGGAGCTTTTCTGCGCCCCATATCCGGAGGGGCGGAAGGGTAGTCGTTCTGGTTCACGGGCTGCACGGAGACCTGGCCCGGATGGAAGCGCTGGCCGGGCTCTTCGGCAGCAGGGGTTTCTCCGCGATCCTCGTTCCGGTCCGGGGGCACGACGATCACCCCTGCCGGCGCACCACCGGGGGGCCGGGAGAGGCGCTGGACGTTTCGGCTGCGGTCTGCGCCGCGGAGGAATACGGCTACTCCCCGGGCGACATACTCCTGTACGGATCGTCGATGGGGGCCGCCGTCGCCCTCAAGGCCGCCTGCATCCACTCTCCGTCCCCGCTGGGCGGCGTGTTGGCCCACGCCTGCTATACGGATTTCTTCGCCGCGGCGAAGCAGAAGCTGGGCCCTTTCAGGACGGGGGTGCTGAAGGCCCTTCTCCCGGGAGAGGCCAGGAGGGGGCTGGAGGACTTCAGGCCGGCGGACTACGCGAGAGCGACGACCCGGCTCACGCCGCTGGTCTTCATCAGCGGCACCAGGGATTCCGTATGCCCTCCGGAGATGGGCTCGGCTCTCGCCGACTCGTCCGCCAGGGGGCTCTTCATGGCTCTGTCCGGAGCGGGGCATCCCCACTGGGAGAAACCCGAACTCCAGAACTCATGGCAGATGGAGAAGGCGGTGAACCTTGCCCTGGACTGGATTGCGGGCGATCTGACCGTGGAGGGGACCCTGTTCGTTGACGAGGAATGCAATTACCGCAATGTTCCCCGATTCAGGAAAAACAACTCCAGGAGCGGCGGTTCGAAATGAAGGGTTTCAAGGAATCAGGCGAGCTGGCGATGGCTTTTGCCGCCGTCCTTCGTGACATGAACGGCGAGTTCGCGGAGTCCGACCATCTCCCGGTCGTGAGCGACGCCGACTATGAGGCCTACCAGGCTCTGATGGCCCGTCTCGTCCTTCTCCAGCGCGAGCTGGACGACTTCATCGACAGGGCCATGGCTCTCGAAACCACCATGCAGGAAGCGCCCTTCCAGATACTCGACTTCTCGTCGGAGTGGGAAGGTTTCTAGAACCTCATCCGGCGGTCAGCCCGCCATGTACTTCCGCCTTACCCACCACAGCACGAGCACGGCCATGCCCAGCAGCGCCGCGGTCCCGAGGAAGGCGGCGAGGAGCCGGTGCCTGACGCTCACGTACACGCCACCCTCGAACAGCGGCAGCTCGACCCAGTAGTAGGAGCCTCCGGACATTCGGACCCTGGTTCCGCCCCGGGCCCGGATCACCCTGCCCCGTTCGTCGAGCCAGCTCCATCTGGCCTCCGGGAAGTCCACCAGATAGGTGCCCTGCTCCTCGTCGGTCTCCAGGAGATGCGGCGGCCCGGGGTCGACCTCGATCGAGGAAACGGTTCTCAGGAAGGTCTCCATGCTGTCTGTGGAGAAGGCCGCTGCATCCGTCGTGATCGAGGCGGTCGACACCCAGTAGCGGGCTCCTGCCGTCCCCGAGGAGCTGTCCGCGAGGGACTGAAGGAACTCCTCCGGGGACGCGGGACGCGCCAGAAGAACGAGCAGAAGAAGTTCAGACAAGTATCATCCTCCGAAGCGCGGCGAGCATCTCGTCCCTGGAGGCAGGGACCTGGAGGTGCATCACCGAGCTGACCGTTAGAGGTATCCTGGGTTTCACTCCGGACGCCAGGATGATCGACTGGCCGGGAACCCTGGCGGCGAGACAGGAGACGATCCCGTGCTCGCCCGGTCTGGGTCTGATCACCATCGCCCTGCTGGCGAGCTGCATCTCCGAAAGGTCGGGGAGGTTCGAAGCCAGGCAGAAGGGTTCCGAGAGCCCCTGCATGACCGCCTCGATCTCGGCCGTGAACCAGTCGTCCGTCGAATAGACGGTCACCTGCCTTCTCTCGCCCAGATCCCTGCCCGTTATGGGGAAGGCCACCATGACCTCGTCGATGCCGTTCTCCGAGGTTTTTGCCATCCATCCTCCGAGCCCTGTGATGTCTCTCTCCATCGAGGCGAGCAGGGCGCTCTGGCCCGGCAGGATCACCGGATAGGTCCGGAAGCCGGCGATGCCGTACAGGGCGGGGAAGATGGTTCTGCCGGAGAGCATCCTGCCCTCGGGCACCTCCGCGATTCTCAGGGATGCCTTTCTGTCGGGCATCATCGGAGCCATCTGCCTCAACAGATCCAGCAGATACTCGGAGAGGGCCTGTGACGACAGCCATACTTCTGTAGAGCCCGAAGAAGCCTCCTCGGTGGGGAGGAACTCCCATCCGTATATCTCGCACACCGACGCAAGAGCGGAGCGGAACGAGGAAGGCTCGCCCTCCGCGCCGGACGAACCCGGTCCGGAAAGAATCTGGATCTCCTCGATCCCGGCCGATCTCTCATCCAGCATCAGGTGGAAGATCTGCCCCTTCCCGGGGCCGGGCGACATCTTGCTGAAACAGCGTCTCCCGCCGGCAAGCGCCATCTCGATGCTGTCGGGCAGAAACACGTCCGCCATGGCCAGCTCGAGCTGGCGCACGATCCTCGGGCCTGCGATCCTGTCCAGATGCCTCGCCGCCGCCTGTCCACGGACGGTTGCGGAAGCGACTCCGGCGACCGTATCCATCCAGGCGTTCCAGGAGAGCACCGTGCCGGACCTGTCGTAGATGGCCGTTCCTCCGGGCATCCTCTCGGAGCCCGGCTCCGACGGGTCGGGGATCCACCTCGTCCACCTGATCGAGTAACCCTGTCCGCACTGCTGCATCTCCTCGATCCAGCCGTCGCGGAAGTGCGCGGAAGCCTGCTCCTTTTCTCCCTTGAAGCTGCGGAGGACGGGGCATCCTTCGCAGGGCGCCTCCCTGCCGTAGAAGGAGAAGCACGACTGGAGCGAAGAGCCCTCGGGCTGCCACAGAACCTTGAATCCCTCCATGTACGCAGTCTTCCAGGCCGCGGAGGCGGGTTCCCTGACCGGCGCGGCCTGATCCCGCCGACAGAAGCGTTCGAAGAGCCTCGCCACCGCCTTCGCCATGCCTGTGTCCGCGTGCCGCTGAGAGTCGTACCTGATCCTCAGAAGCCTGCCCCCGAGCATCTTCACGTCGAGGGTGGCTGCATCCGGTAAGGCGTCGGAATGGGCGGCCGTGGACATTCCGGCGGTCTGACCGGCCTGGGATGTGGTCACCTCGATGCGTGACGCACCGGTCTGCGCCGCTATGTCGTCCAGAACTCCCGGGAGATCCTGCCAGGAGGACACTCCACGGTCGTGGAGGAGCTTCTCGATGGATTCGAGTACCGACTTCCTGCTCTCCAGCTCCACCCTGGCCCGCGTCGCCGATGCAAGCTCCAGGCGCATCGCCAGGATCGGGAGGATCACGGAAGCCTTGTGTTCGAGTGCAAGCGGGCTTGGAGCGCCGCAGAAGACACCCATGAACATGCCGGACCTGCCGAAGGACTTGATGAAGACATGTCCGCTTGCGTCGTTCTCCCCGGAGTCGATCCATTCCGAGGTTTCGACGCCTGCGTTCGACAGGAGCCCGCCGGGCGCGAAGTCGTCCTCCGTCACCGGGCTGTTCCTGGATGCCAGCATCGCATAGGAGTCGCCCTGCTTCTCGAAGACGGCTCCCCCTGTCGCCCCGAAGGCCTCGAGGGTGGAGTCGAGTTCGAGGGCCGCGCTTGCAGGTGCCCTGGATTCCATCCCCGCCAGGATCGTCTCCCATCCGGTAGCGAGGGATTCGGGCAGAGGGGTGACTGTCATCCATATCGATCCGTCGGCCTGCCTGACGGGCATGTTGATGAGTTCGTGGCGCCTCCCCCAGCGGTCGAGTACCGTTACGAGGCTCGACTGACCAGTGGGCGAGCCGGTGAAGCTCTTGAGGAAATCGCTCCCCGAAAGTTCCCATGGGGTGTACCCGAGCAGAGCGACAGCGGCGGGCGTGGCCAGAGGCAGGCTGTCTCCCCTGGAGAGGCAGAATGCCGGGATGGACGCCAGCCGTTCCGCTCCCTCTCCTGTAAGAAGGTAAAAGAAGAACTCCTCCGCCTGGACCCGTGCGGCGACCGTGACGAGGCCGGGGTCGGCCGCGATCTGCAGGATCGAATAGCGACCGTTCTGCGGAATCCTCTTCGCGAGATCCCTGAGCGCCGGAATGGAGAACGGAGGGGCGGAGAAGCCCGGATCGGAGGAAACCGAGACGACGGAACCGTCGCTGATGACCGACCGGAGCAGGACAGGCGTTATCTCCATCTTTCCTCCTCGTCGCGCAAGATACCCTCAGTGCCGCCCCGGGGGGAAGTCCCATGCGGGTGAAGGGCCAATCCGTTGAGGAAAGGAAGCTTGCGCGGGGTTGTTGACACCCGTTTTTGGAGGGTGCATATACCCCCCCGCTCGGGTCACACCGGGCACCCCTTCGGGACGCTGAAGCTCCCTAGTCGGGGCTTGACACCCAGGGATCATTTGTCTAGAGTTACCTTTCGCCGGTTGGCGACCGATCTTTGAAATCGCAGAGAAGACAGATACTGCAAACGCACTGTGCGGGACCCGAAGCATGAGCTTCAGGTACCGGAAATTAGATTCCGTCAGGAATCAAAACTTTTCTTTTGCGGAGAGTTTGATCCTGGCTCAGGACGAACGCTGGCGGCGTGGATAAGGCATGCAAGTCGAACGGGATGGGGATTCAAGCAATTGTGTCCCTTGAGAGTGGCGAACGGGTGAGTAACACGTGGGTAACATACCTCCGGGTGGGGGATAACTCAGGGAAACCTGGGCTAATACCGCATACGGTCAGACTGCCCATGGCAGATTGATCAAAGGTGGGGACCTTCGGGCCTGCCGCCTGGAGATTGGCCCGCGTCCCATTAGCTTGTTGGCGGGGTAAAGGCCCACCAAGGCGACGATGGGTAGCCGGCCTGAGAGGGTGTCCGGCCACACTGGGATTGAGATACGGCCCAGACTCCTTCGGGAGGCAGCAGTCGAGAATCTTCCCCAATGGGCGAAAGCCTGAGGGAGCGACGCCGCGTGAGGGATGAAGGCCCTTTGGGTTGTAAACCTCTGTTAGGGGGAAAGAAAAGCAGTGGAAGCAATATGTCCATTGCCTGACGTTACCCCCAGAGAAAGCTCCGGCCAACTCCGTGCCAGCAGCCGCGGTAATACGGGGGGAGCAAGCGTTGTCCGGAATCATTGGGCGTAAAGGGCGTGTAGGCGGCTTGGCAAGTCGAATGTGAAATCCCACGGCTCAACCGTGGAACTGCGTTCGAAACTGCCTTGCTTGAGTGCGGGAGAGGTGTGCGGAATTCCTGGTGTAGCGGTGGAATGCGTAGATATCAGGAAGAACACCGGTGGCGAAGGCGGCACACTGGCCCAGCACTGACGCTGAGGCGCGAAAGCGTGGGGAGCGAACGGGATTAGATACCCCGGTAGTCCACGCTGTAAACTTTGGGCACTAGGTATTGGAGGTCTCAACCCCTTCAGTGCCGTAGCTAACGCGTTAAGTGCCCCGCCTGGGGAGTACGGTCGCAAGGCTGAAACTCAAAGGAATTGACGGGGGCCCGCACAAGCGGTGGAGCATGTGGTTTAATTCGATGCAACGCGAAGAACCTTACCGGGGTTTGACATGGGAGCCTCGCCGCAAGGCGAGGTCAGCCCTATGAAAGTAGGGTGTGTCCACACAGGTGCTGCATGGCTGTCGTCAGCTCGTGTCGTGAGATGTTGGGTTAAGTCCCGCAACGAGCGCAACCCTCGCCGATAGTTACCAACGGGTCATGCCGGGGACTCTATCGGGACTGCCGGTGATAAACCGGAGGAAGGTGGGGATGATGTCAAGTCATCATGGCCCTTACATCCCGGGCTACACACGTGCTACAATGGTCGGTACAGCGGGTTGCAATACCGCGAGGTGGAGCAAATCCTCAAAGCCGGCCTCAGTACGGATTGGAGTCTGCAACTCGACTCCATGAAGCCGGAATCGCTAGTAATCGCGGATCAGAATGCCGCGGTGAATACGTTCCCGGGCCTTGTACACACCGCCCGTCAAGCCATGGGAATCGGCAGCACTCGAAGTCGCTGGCCTAACCGCAAGGGGGGAGGCGCCGAAAGTGAAGCCGATGACTGGGGCTAAGTCGTAACAAGGTAGCCGTACCGGAAGGTGTGGCTGGATCACCTCCTTTCTAAGGTGTGTAACCGGATGGCCGAGAGGTCGTCCGGCACTCCAGGTTGAGCACAGTGTGCGAGTGGTGTCTGTCTTCTCTCGATTCATACTTTTGCCGGGGGGCTTAGTGACCTCCCGCCCTGTGCGGGCCTGTAGCTCAGGTGGTTAGAGCGCGCGCCTGATAAGCGCGAGGTCACTAGTTCGAGTCTAGTCAGGCCCACCAGGGTCTGAAGGCTACCGGTAAAAGGGGGTGTAGCTCAGTTGGCAGAGCGACGGCTTTGCAAGCCGTAGGTCGCCGGTTCGAGCCCGGCCATCTCCACCAGAAGAGCGAGGTGATCGCGCAGTTCTTTGACATCTATACAGGGCGAACGATTCTTCACTAGTACCTGAGGATTTGTAATGAAGCTACCAAGGGCATACGGTGGATGCCTTGGCACAGGCAGGCGATGAAGGACGTGGTAAGCTGCGATAAGCTCCGGTGAGGTGCAAGCAACCTTTGACCCGGAGATCTCCGAATGGGAAAACCCACCTGGAATAAAAGACCAGGTATCTCCTTACTGAACACATAGGTTTGGAGAGGCTAACCCGGGGAACTGAAACATCTTAGTACCCGGAGGAAGAGAAAGCGAAAGCGATTCCCTGAGTAGAGGCGATCGAAACGGGAAGAGTCTAAACCGAGCGGTGCGTGATAGCTGCGCAAGCGTTGCACCGCCGGGGTAGAGGGAAGTGTCTGGAGGATGCGTCACCTCGGATCGAAAAGCATGCTAGCAGAAGCTTCTGGAAAGTTGCTCCAAAGAGGGTGAAAGGCCCGTACGCGAAAGCATGCTCTGGATCTGGGACACTCTCCCAAGTAGCACGGGGCACGTGAAATCCTGTGTGAATCCGGGCGGACCACCGCCTAAGACTAAACACTCGCCTGTGACCGATAGTGAACTAGTACCGTGAGGGAAAGGTGAAAAGCACCCCTGGCGGGGAGTGAAATAGTACCTGAAACCGTGTGCCTACAAGCAGTCGGAGCAGACTTGTTCTGTGACGGCGTGCCTTTTGCATAATGAGCCGGGGAGTTGCTCGTACGTAGCGAGGTTAAGGCCGGGAGGCCGGAGCCGCAGGGAAACCGAGTCTGAACAGGGCGATTCAGTTGCGTACGGCAGACCCGAAGCCAGGTGATCTATCCATGGCCAGGCTGAAACTTGGGTAAAACCAAGCGGAGGGCCGAACCCACTAACGTTGAAAAGTTAGGGGATGAGCTGTGGATAGGGGTGAAAGGCCAAACAAACCTGGAGATAGCTGGTTCTCCTCGAAATAGCTCTAGGGCTAGCGTCGATGCAGTGTTCCGGAGGTAGAGCACTGGATGGGTTAAGGGGCCTACAAGCTTACTGACCCCAACCAAACTCCGAATGCCGGAACATGGTCTACGGCAGTCAGGCCGCGGGGGCTAAGCTCCACGGCCGAGAGGGAAACAACCCAGACCGCCGGCTAAGGTCCCCAAGCATACGTTAAGTGTATCTAAGGAAGTGGAGTTGCTTAGACAACTGGGATGTTGGCTTAGAAGCAGCCATTCATTTAAAGAGTGCGTAACAGCTCACCAGTCAATGCGATTCTGCGCCGATAATAATCGGGGCTCAAACGTATCACCGAAGCCGCGGACTGTCGCCTTGAGCGACAGTGGTAGAGGAGCGTTCCGTATGCGCTGAAGGTATCCTGCAAGGGGTGCTGGAGTGTACGGAAGTGATCATCCCGGCATGAGTAGCGATAATGCAGGTGAGAAACCTGCACACCGAAAGCCTAAGGTTTCCTGGGCAAGGCTGATCCTCCCAGGGTAAGTCGGGTCCTAAGCACAGGCCGAAAGGCGTAAGCGATGGGAAGCAGGTGAATATTCCTGCACCATTGTGTGTGCGTTCGAGCGATGGGGTGACGCGGAAGGTAGGGCCATCCGGGTGATGGATGTCCCGGTTTGCACCTGTAGGAGGGAGCGGCAGGCAAATCCACCGCTCCAACTCCGAGGGGTGTGACGAGAGCTTCGGCTCGCAAAGTGGTCGTGTCCATGCCGCCGAGAAAAACCTCTAAGCGAGTACACATAATGTCCGTACCGCAAACCGACACAGGTAGGCGAGGAGAGGATCCTCAGGTGTTCGAGCTAACCCGGGTTAAGGAACTAGGCAAAATGGTCCCGTAACTTAGGGATAAGGGACGCCCGGTCTGGTGACGGTGTACAACCTGAGCCGGGCTGGGCCGCAGAGAAATGGCCTGGGCGACTGTTTACTAAAAACACACGTCTCTGCCAAGTCGTAAGACGACGTATAGGGACTGACACCTGCCCGGTGCTGGAGCGTTAAGGGGAGAGGTCAGAATACGCCTAACCGTGTATTCGAAGCTTTGAACCGAAGCCCCAGTAAACGGCGGCCGTAACTATAACGGTCCTAAGGTAGCGAAATTCCTTGTCGGGTAAGTTCCGACCCGCACGAATGGTGTAACGATTTGGGCACTGTCTCAACCCGGGGCTCGGCGAAATTGCAGTAGCGGTGAAGATACCGTTTTCCCGTGGAAGGACAGAAAGACCCCGTGGACCTTTACTGCAGCTTGATATTGGGTTCCGCCGTGGCGTGTGTAGGATAGGCGGGAGACTTTGAAGCCTGGTCGCCAGATCAGGTGGAGTCAACGTTGAAATACCGTCCTCGTTTCGTTGGAACTCTAACACGGGTCCGTGATCCGGATCGTGGACAGTGTCTGGTGGGCAGTTTGACTGGGGTGGTCGCCTCCCAAAAAGTAACGGAGGCGCCCAAAGGTTCCCTCAGCGCGGTCGGTAATCGCGCGTCGAGTGCAAAGGCACAAGGGAGCTTGACTGCGAGACGGACAGGTCGAGCAGGTACGAAAGTAGGGCTTAGTGATCCTGCGGTCCCGAGTGGAAGGGCCGTGGCTCAACGGATAAAAGGTACCCCGGGGATAACAGGCTGATCGCCACCGAGAGTTCACATCGACGTGGCGGTTTGGCACCTCGATGTCGGCTCAATGCATCCTGGGGCTGAACAAGGTCCCAAGGGTTCGGCTGTTCGCCGATTAAAGCGTTACGCGAGCTGGGTTTAGAACGTCGTGAGACAGTTCGGTCTCTATCCTCCACGGGTGTAGGAAGCTTGAGGGGATCTGTCTTCAGTACGAGAGGACCGAGACGGACGCACCTCTAGTGTACCAGTTGTCCCGCCAGGGGCACCGCTGGGTAGCTACGTGCGGACCAGGATAAGCGCTGAAAGCATCTAAGTGCGAAACCGGCCCCAAAACTAGGCTTCCCGACCGAAAGGTCCTCAAGGCCACTCGGAGATTACGAGTTTGATAGGCCGCAGGTGTAAGCACAGTAATGTGTTCAGCCGAGCGGTACTAATCGGCCGTGCGGCTTCATTACTAATACTCAGGTAGCCGTGGAGAACTGTCCGCCCTGTATAGTTGTGAAAGAACTGCGCCGGAGTTTCCGGTGACCATGGCGGAGGGGCCACACCCGTTCCCATTCCGAACACGGAAGTTAAGCCCTCCAGCGCCGATGGTACTAGTTGGGAGACCGGCTGGGAGAGTAGGACGTCGCCGGATCTAAATGGAGCCCCCGTGGTATAGAGCCACGGGGGCTTTTTTTATGGACCGGGTTCGGTTTCCCCGGGCGGTTTACACCGTCTGGAGGGCACGGAGGAAGAGTACGTCGGGAATCCTGATGACCGTTGCGATCATGGCCGGGGCGCTGACGGCGCTCACGCTCGACCCTGGCAGCGGATTCAACTCACCGTCAGACTACGCGGGGGGCGATTCGGTATCTATTCTGGTCGACAGCATCATCTCAGATGCCATGTCCTGCGTGGGCACGCCCTACGTCTACGGGGGCGTCGGACCCGACGGATTCGACTGCAGCGGGTTCATCTGCCGCGTATTCGCGGACAACGGAATCGAACTTCCGAGGACGGTCACCGCCATGGAAGCTATGGGCGTCTCCGTCGCCCGGGAGGAACTCCTACCCGGCGACCTCCTGATCTTCGAGGCGCCTAAGCATGTAGGCATGTATCTCGGCGACGGGCGGTTCATACACTCGTCGTCGTACCAGGGCGTGGGAGTCGTCGTCACCGAGCTGTCGCAGGCCAACTACGCCCGAAGGTACTCCTCGGCGCGACGGATCATCCGCCCGGCTGCACCATGACGGTCAGCATGGAATGGAACACCAGGGCATGACTGCACGGATTCACCCCGACAACGGCAGGACATGCGGTTGCTCCGGCATCACGGAACTCACAGCCGTTTCGCTGGTCTGGGCCTTCTCGTTCGGGATCATCAGGTCATCCCTGTCCGGTCTCGACCCGTCCCTGGTCGCATGCCTCAGAATGCTGCTGGCATGCCTTGTCATGCTGCCCTTCCTCCGGGCGGGGCGGCTGTCCGTCCGGGCGGTATTGCTCCTCATGATCACCGGTGCGGTCCAGTTCGGCCTCATGTACCTCGTCTACATCGAATCATTCAAGAGCCTCGAGGCCTGGGAGGTCGCGATGCTCACCGTGACCACGCCGCTTTTCGTGGCGGCATTCGAGTGGCTTTCGTCCCGTCGGGGAGGTTTTTCGATTCTCGCGGCATCGACAGCCGCTGTGGCCGGCGGGGCGCTCCTCCTGTGGAACAGGCCGGCTTCACCGGGATTCGTCGACGGGCTGATCCTCGTGCAGCTCTCCAACGTCTTCTTCGCTGCCGGTCAGGTGGCCTTCAGGCGGATCGACTCCGCCTTCCGGATACCGAGGACGATCGAGGTGATGGCTCTGATGTACCTTGGAGGGTTCATTGCAACCCTGCCGGGAGCCATCCCAGCGGCAGGCTCGATCCATGCGCTGTCGATCCTGCAGGTCGCTGCGATCGTCTATCTCGGCGTGATAGCGAGCGGCATATGCTTCATGTTGTGGAACCAGGGCGCCACCAAGGTCGAACCTGGCGTCCTCGCCGCCTTCAACAACGCGAAGATCCCGCTCTCGGTCCTCGCCTCGATCCTGTGCTTCGGTGAGAGGCCGTCACTCTGGAAGCTGGCCGCGGGAAGCCTGCTGATCCTGGCCGGCGTTCTGGCCGGCAGAGCCGTAAGGTCACCTGAAGACCCGCACGATCTTCGCATTACTGAGAAGAACGGTTCAGCTTGCGGGTAGCCTGGCCTGGCTACACCAAAGCTCCTCGACGGTTTGACAACCCGATATGTGAGTGAGTCCGGGTTTCTACAGGGCAGGAACCTGCTCGCTTCCGTTCAAGCGGCCTTCCAGTCTTCCGGCGCGATATGTCGGAGGATTCATGAAGCGGCAGTTCCTTGCCTGGAATTCCATCAGCGGCTGACTGTTACTGGCCTTCGGGGCTTACCCGGCACAGTACTTCACTCTGGACCGTACAGCTACGCAATGGAAACGGGAATGGCAGGATTCGCCAATGCAACTGAAAAACTGCGCATTCGCTCCGGTCGGGATCAACAACCCGATGATCGAGTCGGTACTCTACTCCCAGCTGAACATCCCGTCGACGACACTTCCATGGCTCGGTTGCTGAGGCATGGGACAGTAGAGGGTATAGGTCTTGTACCCCAGTTCGATGATGTAGTCGTAACCGCAACCCGGACAGGTCATGTAAGTGATGTATCCTGCATCGATCATCTCCTGCATCGTGCCATACCGGTTGAACCTTCCATAAAACATTGCTTCACTCGATGCGATCGATCTCATCTGCGATCTGCACGTGTAAAGATCCTTCATGGGGGGGTAGTACCCGGGTCCCGCCCCGGGATGCAAGGGATAGTTGGGGCAGGGGATCCAGAAGCTGTCCGGCCCGCAGAAGGCGACCTCGTACCACTCTCTTGTCCACGGGCATGTCAGGGTGTCGCCAAGCAACTGATAAAGCGATTCGATGTCCGGGGCATAACAGTTATGCGAGCCGTAATACATGGCCTGAGCAGCGTAGAGACGGGCGAGATTCCAGGCACACTCGTCGAATGTCACTTCCGCAATGGTGACCTGGTCGCCGGAAACGAGTCGATCGGGTTGGTTCGAATCGAAGCCCGGCCCTTCGGCAGGGTTCGTACAACCTGCGAGCATCGCGGAAAGAACAAAGACTGCAGAAGCGAGCATGACGGTTCTCATTATCCACCCCCAAGCCAAACAGTACAATACGATCAATACCCTGCCGTTGTCCGTCAAGCCCACCCCTGCCAGGGCTGGGTTGAGCGGCCCAGGTCTGGCTTGAGATCCTTGAGATGCATCGGTATCTCGAAGCGCGCCAACGATAAAGATCAATTTATACCTTTCACCCCGGTATAAGGCGAATAGACTCCGCATCCTGGGATCGAGTAACGCATAGCGGCTTCGTTCATTGCGCGGGGGCCGGCAGAGGGACGAGTGGAAGTAAATCGCCTTTCTCTCGCTCCCGCCTTCCGTCATATTCTATGTATCATACACGCCATTCCACCGTCTCTGAGCGATGACCTTCGGGGTCGGGAAGTGATTTCCATGTCCAAGGCAGTGAAGCTGCATGAGTCGAGAACGGCATGACCGGTTCGGGCTGGCGAATATTCGACGATCCCGTGCGGTTCCTCGAGGCCGTCGGCCCCATGGATCTCGAGCAGGAGGCCATGAACCGCCTGCCCCTGGCCATCTGCCGCCGTCTGTCGGAATCCCCCACGCATGACGAGAAGGCCTTCCTGTACCTTGCCCGGGAGGGTCGGGTCATGACGGGTGCGGCGGTCAGGACGCCGGGCCGCAACATCGTGCTTCTGTCCGGCCCCAGGTGGGGCCATGTCGATTGCCTTATGCTGCGGGACGCGCTCATTTCTGCGGGAGTGGATCTTCCCGGGGTGTTCGGTCCGTTCGAACCGGCCAGGAGCTTCTCGGCGGTCTGGTGCGACCTGATGGAGACAGTGCCGGTGATCAGGATGCAGCTCGGGGCCTACATACTGGTCGAGGTCAGGCTTGCGCCCGGTCCAGGGGCGCTGGTACAGGCGACTTCCTCTGATGCGGACTTCTTCTGGGAATGGGAGAAGGCATTCAGCATCGACTGCTATGGTGAACTCCAGCCTCATTTCACGCGCGAGGCGGCGGAGCGCCTGCTGGCATCGGGCGAAGTCTTCTTCTGGGTCATTGACGGCGAGAAGGTTTCGATGGCTTCTTCGAACAGAACTACGGAGCGGGGGGCCGTCGTCTATCTGGTCTACACTCCGCCGGCCCTGAGGGGCAGGGGGTATGCCTCCAGCGTCGTGGCTGCTCTCACGAAACGGCAGCTCGATTCGGGCCTGAGCTACTGCACCCTCTTCGCAGACATCGCGAATCCCGTCTCCAACAGTATTTACCAGCGGATAGGATACGAGTTCTCAGGAAGGTTCACCGAGATCGCCTTCGAGAACGGGGTTTGAGCGGCAGAGGCAGGTTCTCGGTCCGGAAGCAGGGAAGGTTTTGCAGCGGTCTCCGGAGGGGTGCCAGTCGGAAAGGGATGCCTGCCGGGATGTGTCTTTCGGACACGGATTGTCCTGCATAAAAAGAGGGGCGGCCTGAGCCGCCCCTCTGCCGTTCCGCTATGAATCTATCTGGCCGGCTTCTCGGTTGCGAAGTCGACACGGACGTTGCGGCCGTCGATGGCTGCGTTGTCCATGGCGTCCTTGGCGGCCCGTGCGCTTTCTTCGGACGCGAAGGTCACGAAGCCGAAGCCGCGGGATTTACCCGTGGTCCTGTCCATGACTACGCGTGCCTCCGTGACCTCCCCATGAGCTGAGAAGGCCCTGCCGAGAGATTCATCGGTAGTAGACCAGGAAAGACCTCCCACAAACAGCTTATTGCTCACTTGAACTCCTTCCGGGGCTTCCGCCCCGATCCGGGTGGATTTCCACCCTTTTCTGCATCACCCGGAGAACCGTACCCCGGCGATGCCAGGCTCTGGAATCAGGGATCTTTGCTGCTGGGAGGATCGCTGCACTCGACAGAGGCTGTACTTCCGGACCCAGAACAAACCTATCTGAACCAGACTCGGGGACGATAGAAGGCTCTTCCTGGCAAGTCAACACCCTGGAGTGCATCACTTACTGATCACCTTGTGCGAATGGACGGGGCCCAGCCCAGCCTCCCGCAGGGTGGAAGTACGCTTGATCTTCTTCGCCGTGGTCTTGGGCAGCTCCGTCTCGCGGAGGATAAAATTGGATATTCTCTTGTAGATCGCCTGCGAAGAATTCAGGCTTGCGATCTCCCGTCTCACGACGTCCAGTGCGAACTCCTCGCTCAACGACTTCCCCTGCCGCTCGGCCATCTCTATCAGACGGTCGCGGTTGGGGAAGGCGATGACCCAGATCTCCTCGCCCTTCAGCTCCGATTCCTTCCCGAAGACCATGCACTCCTGTATCAGGCCGGATTTGCAGAGCTTGGCCTCGAGTTCCTCGGGATAGACGTTCTTCCCGTTCTTAGCCACGATCACGTTTTTCTTGCGTCCGGTCACGAAGAGGAATCCGTCCCTGTCGAGATAGCCGAAGTCGCCTGTGTGGAACCAGCCGTCCCTCGACAGCACCTCGGCAGTCGCCTCCGGGGCGTTGTGGTAGCCGATCATGACGTTCGGGCCCTTCACCACGATCTCTCCGATGCCTGATTCGTCAGGATTCTCGATCCGGATCTGCATTTCGGAGAGCGGCGGGCCGACGGAGCCCGTGCGGTTGGCCGTATCCCGGTTGACCGCCACGATGGGCGAGCATTCCGTCAGACCGTATCCCTGGAGCATCTCCATGCCCATCTTCCTGAAGCCGGCCACCACAGCGGCATCTATGCCGGCGCCTCCGGAGATCAGGAACCGCGCCCGGCCGCCGAGCTTTTCGTGGAGTGGCGAGAAGACCTTCCTGCGAGCGTCCCTGTCGCCCAGCATCTCGGCGATCGAAGCGGCAGCAAGCCCGATCCGGAACTTGAGCATCCCGCCCTTCCTGGCTGCGATGCCGCCCTGGATCCTGCGGTACATGTTCTCCCAGAGGAGAGGGACTCCGAGGATGACCGTTGCGCGAGTGTCGGCGAGATCCTCGGCCACGTGTCTCAGGCCTCTGCAGAAGTAGATTGTGCATCCGTGGCAGAGCGGGCACAGGAACCCGCAGACGCATTCGTACATATGGTGCATCGGCAGCACAGAGAGGAACACCTCGTCGTGGACGAGCGCGACGGCCTGCAGCATCTGCCTGAGGTCGGAGAGGATGTTCCTGTGGGAGAGCATGACACCCTTTGCAGCGCCCATCGTTCCGGACGTGTAGGAGATGAGGGCGATGTCGTCCCCGCCGTTCACCAGGGGGAATGCCGCATTCGACGCGGCTCCGGCTTCGAGCAGCGATTCGAGGGAGTTCCCGCTCTTCGACTGGGACCTCATCTGGAAGCCCCTGATCTGCTTCGAATGGATCGATGTCTGGAGATCCTGCGGCATCTGGGCGTCGTAGAAGAGGATCGAGGCTCCTGTGTAGTGGAGGATCGTGTGGATCTCCGCCGCCGGCAGCTCCTTGTCTATTGGGACGATGATGCCGCCCGCCCGGAGGGTCGCCATGAAGACGGTGGCCCACTCAACGCTGTTGGAGCCGGTGAGGCCGACGACCGGGCGCTCCGAGATGCCGATGAGCGCCTTCGCCAGTATGTCCACCGTGCTGGAGAACTCGGAGTAGGTTAGCTTTGTCCAGATGCCGTCGGGTGACTTCTCGACCAGGAACGGCTTGTCCTTGTAGAGGGAGGTCGAAGCCTGGAGCATCTCGGGTATGCTCCGATACTCGGGGACCGGATTGAGAGGGCCTCCCGGCATCTTGCGTTTCATCGGCTGCTGTTCAGATCCTGGTGGGGCCATCGATAAAACCGCCTCTCGCTGCAGTGGCGTCCGAATCAGCGGTGCAGGAACCGCTGACTTGAGGGTAGCGGCGGGTTGTCGCATCTTATGCACTGGGAACGACATAATTGTCTGTTCCCTAAGGAGATGATGCGATAACCCGGAAGAATATCGCCGACGTGGAGCCGCTTCGCAAGAAGATCGAAGGAACTGACGGGGGTCTGCTGCAGGATCCGATGCACGGGACTGTCCAGCTGCCGATGGATGCCGGAGCCGACGGATGCTGAGGCACGGAGTACGCCGGGTGGGGCGTGGACCTTGTGTCAGCCGGGCGCCGGGATGCGAAACCATTCCAGCACCACATTGACGAGCGCGGCCTCCCGAGTCATATCGCTTCGCCCTTACCGGAGACCGACGGTCGAGCCGGCATTCTATTCTCAAGTGGAGCAACATTATAGAAGCGCATTTCTCGAGGGGTCTGAACCCGGTCGTCATCGGTGCGGGCCTCGCGGGGTGCGAGGCGGCGATGGTGCTGGCCCGGGCGGGAATAGCCTGCGACCTGTATGAGATGAGGCCGGTCTCGACCACCGCAGCGCATGTAACGGGCAATCTCGCCGAGCTGGTCTGCTCCAACTCGCTCCGGTCGTCCAATCCGACCAACGCCGTCGGCCTCCTCAAGCAGGAGATGGCCGCCCTGGGTTCGATCGTCATGGCCGCCGCGATGGAGACGCGAATCCCGGCCGGCGATGCTCTCGCTGTCGACCGTGAACTCTTCAGCCGCGCGGTCACAGCCCGCATCACGGCGGAGCCCGGCATCAGACTTCACAGGGAGGAGGTGCGCGACCTGCCCGACGACCGGCCGGCCATCGCAGCGACCGGCCCTCTCACAAGCGAAGCCCTTTCCAGGCGCATTGCGGAGATCACAGGGGCCGGACACCTCTATTTCTACGACGCCATCGCACCCGTGGTTTCGGACGATTCGCTGGACCACTCCGCGATGTTCCTGCAGTCGCGCTACGACAAGGGTGGCGGGAACGACTACCTGAACTGCCCGATGGACGAGCCGGCATACCACGCATTCGTCGCCGCCCTTCTTGGGGCCGGGAAGGTTCCGGCGCGCGATTTCGAGAAGGACATCCACTTCTCAGGCTGCATGCCCCTGGAGGTCATCGCAGCCTCAGGCCCCGAAGCCCTGGCGCACGGCCCGCTCAAACCCGTCGGGCTTACCGATCCCTCGACCGGGAAGCGTCCCTTCGCCGTGGTTCAGCTCAGGAGGGAGACCGCCGACGGGGCGGCCTGGAACCTGGTGGGTTGCCAGACGAAGCTGACATACGGGGAGCAGAGGAGGGTCTTCAGGATGATCCCCGGGCTCGGGTCGGCCGAGTTCCTGAGGTTCGGCTCGGTGCACCGCAACACGTTCATCGACTCTCCGGCGCTTCTGGACGGCAGGTTGAGGATGAGGGGCCGGCCCGGCCTCCTCTTCGCCGGACAGATCACAGGGGTGGAGGGCTACGTGGAATCATCCGCCTGCGGTATCCTGGCCGGACTGTTCCTCTCCGCTGAAATCCTCGGAGAGCGGATCGATCCGCCTCCGCCCGAAACCGCCGTCGGAAGCCTGCTCAGGCACGTGACGGCCTCGCCGCTCAAGCATTTCCAGCCCAGCAACGTGAACTACGGGCTGTTTCCCCCGCTCGCCGGCAGGGTGCAGAAGCGGCTGCGTAACGAAGCCTACGCTGAAAGAGCCCGAGCTGCGTTTGCGGAATGGCTGCGCGGCCTCCCCGGACGCCTCCTGCCTCCACGATCCTGATCCAGCCGAAGAAGCCCGATCGGAACGGCGTCATCGGGCGTTTCGACAGAACCTGTCTGCAGGAGGCGCTTCATACCTGCATGTTCGAGAGCCCGGGCGAGGTGCAGAAGATCACATGCCGGTTGATGGAGTGCCGCGATCGGCGGCGCCCCCGTGATTCCCGGGCGGCTTGCCGCCTGCAGTCTACCGGGAGATGATCACGAGGGAAGTGTCACACTGTCGAGTGTACTCCCGATGGGGAAGCTTACGATCACCCCGTGCGACACGATGGCCCGGACAGTGACATCGCCTTCGGAGATGCCGGTCGGCGCGGTTACCGCCCCCGGGGCGGGCCTTTTCCCCTCTGACTCCTGGCAGGTGAGAAAAAGTGGATTCCTCGAGCAAGAGTCTGAAAGGCCGCTTCCCCTTCAGGCTGGGAACGGTCTCCTACATCCTGCCGAATGACATTCTGCCCAACGTCAGATACCTTGCGGACAGGATCGATGATATCGAACTCGTGCTCTTCGAGTCCGACGAGATTTCCAACATCCCCGACAAGGCCGCGATCGCCGGGCTAGCCTCCATCGCGGGGGAGAAGGATCTGACCTATACTGTTCACCTTCCGCTGGACGTTTTTCTCGGCGCCAGGGAGGAGAAGCGGCGGACGGCATCGGTGGAAAAGTGCCTGCGTGTCATCGAAAGAACCCTCCCTCTGGAGCCTTTTTCCTACATTCTACACTTCCACGGAGACCGACGCGGCGCCTCGCCGTCCCCGGACATTCCCCTGTGGAAGGCCCAGCACCGCCTCTCTCTGGAGCAGCTTCTGAAGGCGGTGCCAGGCCCGATGCTGGCGGTGGAGACTCTGGATTACCCCTTCCGCCTGGTGGAGGACATTGTAGCGGAGTTCGGCCTCTCGGTCTGTCTCGATGCCGGACACATCTGGCTCAACGGGTATGATCTGGAAGAGGCGATCGAGCGCTACGCCGACAGGATCCGGGTGATCCACCTGCACGGAGTGGAAGGCGGCGTGGATCACAAGGATATCTCCTCCCTCTCGGAGTCGCAGATAGGGAGCGTCATCGCTGCGGCCGAAGCGGGCGAGGCGGAGAGAGTGCTTACCCTCGAGATGTTCAGTGAAGCGGAGCTTGAAAAGTCCCTGCAGATTCTCCGGAGGTTGATTGCAGGATGAAAAGGGTGATTCTGTTGACCGGTGGCGCAAGGAGCGGGAAGAGCGGGAAGGCCCTCGAGATCGCCTCCGCCTATGATCGGAAGGCCTTTATCGCCACCGCGGAACCTCTGGATTCCGAGATGGAGGCCAGAATCGCCGCCCATCGCCGGGAGCGGGGCGAGGGGTTCACGACTCTGGAAGAGTCCACCGACCTGGCTGGAGCCATAGCCTCTCTGCCCACTGGAACGGATGTCGCGATCATCGATTGTCTCACGGTCTGGCTCGGCAATCTCCTCTACCACTTCCAGAACGAGGAGGATCGTCTTCGGTGTATCGAGGAGTTTCTGGAGAGCCTGAAATCTCCTCCATGCAACCTCGTGATCGTGACGAACGAGGTCGGGATGGGGATTGTTCCGCTGGAGAGGAGCACGAGGGAGTATCGGGATCTGGCGGGGGGATTGAACCAGAAGGTCGCGGCGGTGTCGGACACTGTCATCTTCATGGCATGCGGGCTGCCGCTTCTCTTGAAGGGGGAGATGGATGAGTGAGGGTGGCCTGAGGGAGGTCCTTGAAAGGATCGCAGCCCCTGACAGGGAGGTGGAGAGGAGGGCGCGCCGGCACATCGACACTCTGACAAAGCCTGTCGGAAGTCTCGGCTTCCTGGAGGAGATGGCCGTCCTCTACTGCGGGATGACGGGCACTGACAAGCCCGTGCTCGGGAAGAAACGGATCTACACATTTGCGGCGGATCACGGAGTGGTCGACGAAGGGGTGACGGGCTACTCCAGAGAGGTCACCCGCCAGATGGTCTTCAACATGCTGGCGGGAGGGGCCGGGATAAACGTGCTTTCACGGCATGTCGGCGCTGAGGCTCTGATCGTCGATATTGGCGTCAACTACGATTTTCCGGAGAGCCCTGATTTGATCGAAAGAAAGGTGAGGCACGGGACGGCGAATATCGCCCTGGGCCCTGCCATGAGCGAAAGTGAAGCCATGAGGGCCCTGGAGGTAGGAATCGAGCTTGCCCGGCAGGCGCGGGAAGACCAAGTGACCCTGCTCGGTACGGGCGAGATGGGCATAGGGAATACGACCCCCTCCGCCGCCCTTTTCGCGGCGCTTTTGCCCTGTGATGTCGAAGAGGTTGCCGGACGAGGCACCGGAATCGGCGACACCATGCTCAGGCACAAGATCGATGTCATCAAGAGGGCAATTCAGGTGAACAAATCCAGGTTGACCGATCCCGTCGGGGCCTTGGCCGCCCTGGGCGGCCTCGAAATCGCCGGGATCGCAGGGCTCTGCATCGGCGGCGCGGCCAACAGGATCCCCGTGGTTGTGGACGGCTTCATCTCCACGGCGGGGGCCTTTGTGGCCTGCAGGATCTGTGAGAAGGTGAGGGAGTATCTCTTCTTCAGCCACCGCTCTCAGGAGCAGGGCCACTCGACTGCTCTCGAAGAGATGAAGGCCAGGCCGATTCTGGATCTTTCCATGCGCCTGGGCGAAGGGACCGGGGCCGCTCTGGCCATGGGGATTCTGGAAGGGGCCGTGAAGATCTACAACCATATGGCGACCTTTGAAACCGCCGGGGTCTCCGGGAAGAGTGCGGAGTGAGGAGACTCGGGGAGGTCTCAGGCGCTCTGGTGACGGCTTTCAGGACCCTCACGGTCTTGCCGGTGCCGGGGAAGGAGGTCTCCTCTCCGGCTTCTTCACTTCCCTGGTTTCCCGTGGTCGGCCTGACCCTCGGCGGGCTTGTCTATGCAGTGGCTAGGGCCGTGGATCTCGCGGCTTCCCAGACATGGCCGGAAGCGGTCGCTTTCGCCGCTCTTGCGGCCGGCACCTTCCTGACCAGAGGCCTCCATCTCGACGGCCTTTCGGATTGGGCCGACGGCTTCGGAAGCCTCGCCGACCGGGAGCGTATGCTGGAGATCATGAAGGATCCCCGGGCAGGAGTCTTCGGAGTGACTGCCCTGATCCTCTCCTGTCTTGGGAAATGGGTTGTGCTTGTACGACTCTGGCAGCTTCGGGCCGGGCTCTGGATTCTCGCCGCCTGCGTCGTTTCCCGAACGATGCAGGCCGAGCTTGCCGCCGCTTTCCCCTATGCGAGACGGGAAGGTGGAACGGCCAGGGCTTTTGTGGAAGGTACGAAGCCGGGCCATCGGGTCGGCTCCCTGGTCGCGGCCGCCCTGATCCTCTACGCCCTCTTCGCCCTGAAGGGGCTGGGTGCGCTTGCCCTGGGGGTGCTTACAGGCGAGCTTTTCGGCCTCTGGTGCATGAAGAGGCTGGGAGGGGTCACCGGGGACATCCTGGGGGCGTGCAGTGAGTTCGTGGAGTTCGCGGTTCTGCTCGCAGGGGTCTTCCTCTGGTGAACCTCAGCAAGTCCTGACGGGAAGCTTGCGCGACAACAGCTTCCCTTACGTGCTGACCAGCGCTCGAAAGAACCCGGAAGGATTTGAAGATCCCGCGGGTCCCGGCTAAGACGGTCGGCTCCGGATCGGCGGATTCCGTCAGGGTCGCAGGAGGTCCAGCGGGACGAAGACTTCCTGCTGGCCGATGCAGTAGGGGCCGACGGCGTACTCCCCGAAGCGCACGGTGAAGCCGGCCAGTGCGCCTGACGAGTCGGGCACCGGGTAGAGCATCGAATAGTTCTCCCAGTACGGTCCGGTGCCTCTGTGAATCCACTTCCGGTCCGGCTCCGGACCGAGCCTCGCCTCCAGGGTGTCGCAGACGATCCCTGCGAGCCATACCAGTTCGGCGGAATCGGCGAGGAGCTCCCTCGAGTCTATCTCGACCCAGCTCTGCGATCCCGGCCCGCCCGAAAGCGCGTATCTGTAGACTATCGTGTGGTCTGCACCGTGGGCTCCGCCCAGGTATTCGTGGTACTCGCTCATGGCCGTGACCATCCCGTCCGGGGAGGGGAGGAGGCGCATCCTCCCGTCTATGGTCAGCAACTGCCACGGCTGCAGCGGACCTTCGGGAAATTCGGCGCAGGCCCTGTCGGCGTTCCCGGCCCTTCGCTCTTCCATGTCGGAGTATACCCTGTCCCAAATGAACTCCAGCCCCGGGACCACGGCGGGGAAATCGAAGGAGTAGGTCCATCCATGGCCGGAATCGGCGAGCGTGATCGCATCCTCGAAGTCCGGGACCAGGGTACACGCAGAGAGGTCGGAGGATGCCGCTGCAGCACCCTGGAATACAAGGAGGGCGGTCAGGATCGTGAGAAGAGACCCTGACGCATGTGCAGTGCAGGGCGAATCCGTCAGGACCGGCATGATTCGGCGCACCTTCCCTTCGAGCAGTTCTGCACGCAGTTGCAGAAGCCGTGGGAGTCGGCGCAGATGCCGCCTCCGTCCGCCATCCCCGGAATGCCCGGAGCGGCGAACGATGATGCCCGGCACTATCGCGACCGGACTCCTCCGACTTGCCATATGATCCCACCATTGAAAAGACCTATTCCGGAGACCGGGCTAGAGCCTCACAAGGGTTCTGGTAATCGAGCCTGACGCGTAGTCGAGCCTCAGGAAGTAGATGCCCGCGGGCACCCCGTCTGCGGCCCAGCGCAGCCCGTTCCTTCCCTCTACGGCATCCCCGTCGTGCAGCACCTCGATCAGCCTGCCGTGCAGGTCGTACACGGCGAACCTCACGGTCCCGGCCGCGGGCAGGCTGAAGGACAGATCGAGAGGGGCCGAGGAGGGGTTCGGGACCGGACGGTCCAGCGTCGGGCGCAGGACGGGCGGCGGGCCCTCCATGCCCGTGATCGTCCATGTCACGACGACCGAGTCGGCGCCCTCGGCGCTGAAGTCGGGGCCGACCGCCTCGACGAACAGAGTCGTCGCAGTCTCCCCGGTATTCCTCAGGAGCTCCGGCACGAAGCACGCATTGTCGGGCGTGCCCCAGAGGAAGGTGCGTGAACCGTCGTCGTCCAGGCGGTAGACATTGTACTGATAGACTTCGTCTGCCGAGCGCGTCCACCGTAGGCGAACCGAGGCGTGGTCGTCGTCGCTCTGATAGAACCCGTCGACCCAGAGGCCCGAGGGAGGAGCCGGAGGATTCGCAGGGCCGTCGAGGAGGCCAAGCCTGCCTATCCGTGCGTCGAAGCCACTGATCGAGGAAGGCGACACGAACCTCAGGCCGAGGGCTTCCAGCGTGTGGCCGGAGCAGCCGGAGAGGCTGACCGTCTTCAGGTTCCAGCCTGCCTGATATGAGTCGCCGACATCCAGGAAGACCCCCGGGCCCGACGTGTCGTCGAGGTCGAGGGCGATCTGGATCCTGCTGGGCTGCCCCGCCGCGCCGGCCTTGAAGGCTACGACGCAGTAAGTGGACGAGCCTATGGCTACATCGGTGCTGAACAGCATCAGATCGGAAGGGATGCCTGCCGCGAGGCTTCCCGACACTGAGAGGCATGTGCCTCCGTAGTAGGCGTCGTCCCAGACCAGGTCGGGATGGAGCGGAGTGCCTGCGCTCGTAGAGATCCAGCGCCAGGTCGGCAGGATGTCCTGCAGGGAGAGGTTGCTCCAATCGCCGGTTCTTTCCACTAGGCCGTCTATGGCGTAGATCCCGCCCTGCCCCGTGCTGAAGTTTGTGACGAACGGACACGACCCGATCACGGAGCGGTCGGGCACGTAGTGCGCCATTCCCTTCCACGGATGCGACGTTGCTGTGTTGGACGGGTCGCGGTTGGCCCCGACCCAGAACCTGTTCTCCTTCTGGTAGAAGTCGGCCGGGCCTGTGGAGGAGTTGAAGCACCACTCGGGCCTGTAGAAGCCCAGGGATGTCCTGTGGGCCTCCCCCTCGGGGAAGAGGACGGCCCAGTTCACCGAAGTGTTGTAACCGCTCGCCTCGACGTCGGCACCGGCGAAGAGATCGTAGCGGCTCCTGCCGTAGCTCTCGGCAAGCGTTCCGGAGTTCACCAGACCGGTCTGGTTCCAGTTGAAGTTTATGAAGAACTCGTCGGAGATGACCCTGCCATCGTGGAAGAACATGTCGTTGTTCACGTTGAGGGCGTTCTGCCAGGCTATCGCCCCGTTCTCGATCATGGCGTCGTACCACATGATGTCTATGTCGGAGTTCGTCTGTATGTACTCCATGAAGTCGCGCACCAGGCCTGCGAGCTCGGCGTTTCCTCCGGCGGTCTCCTGGTTGATGAACCAGCCTTCGAACCCGTAGTACTCGGCAGCCTCGATCAGCTTGTCAGCGACTGGAAAGATGTCCCCGTCTTTCTGTACGAGGTTCCACACCCACTCGATCCGCCCGCCGTAGGCGGTCGGGGGAAAGAAGACCGTGCCGTAGACGGGCACGCCGTTCCTGTGGGCGGCGTCGATAACGTAGGGGGCCGGGGCGAGGATGAGCCCCTCGCCGGCGGAGCCGCCCCAGAAGACCATGATGTCGATGTACATCCAGTAGTTTGGCGCGAAGACGTTGAAATCCGGCCGGCCCTGCGAAGGGTTGCTGCTGGTGCCGTACCAGGCGCACAGGGTGGAGATCCGCGCCTCGCCGGGGCGGGCGTGGGGATTGACCTGGATTCCATAGGGAATCCGGGGCGCGAGCGGCACGGATGAGACATTGTAGGGGGCGTCGGGATCGGTGGCCGGGCTCCACGACAGGATCTCGTCCGGATACCAGTAGGAGCAGAGCGGCTGCCCCGGCGGGAACTGGGCCGCGGCGGAGCCGGTGAGGAGCAGGAGGAGCAGATTGGGCAGCGTCTTCATGGCCTCATCCTCCGACGTTGCGGAATACCGAACCTTCCAACGATGTACAGGATAGGGCGGGGACGCGGGGGCGTCCATCCCGCGGGGCATGGCCGCCGGGATCCGATGAGCCGGTACTCCCGGCGTGCGGAGGGTCACGGGGGAAGGACCTTTCAGAAGGCGGTTGCGGAGGGGAAGCAGTAGTTTGGACCAAATGTTAAAAACGATCTGAAAGGGGGGAGATGTTGTTTCTGATCGTGGCGGTGTTGTTCGCGGAGCCGCCCGACATGCCCGATGCCGGCCGGGCCGGGCTCTGGCACGCCATGCCCATTGTGGCGTCGGGTTACGCCGGACTCTACGCCCTGTTCGAGGACGGAACCTTCCTGTGGCGCGAGAGCGAGATGGACTGGGCGGCCCGGCTGCGCGAGAGGTCGGGGAGCTGGCGGGTCGAGGGCGACACCCTGGTTCTGACGGTGAGCTCCGAAATGGTATGGGAGGGCGGGACGCTCGTGCCCGCCACGGGTTCCGCGGGGAGCGACTCGGAGCTCACCGGCTTCGCCGAGGTGTACTACGACTACGCCACCCCCGGGGAAGTCAGGCTCGGAGTATCGGCCCCGGAGCCGGCGGAGCCGGAGGACTACCCGGACATGCCCGGGGGCATGCGGCGGATGATCATTGGGGGGGAGGACTACTGGCTGCTTTCCTCCGACCCCGGGCTGATCCTGAACCTGGACTGACACCGGCCCGGGCCGTTTCACCCTCCGCCGCGCCGCCGCCTACGGCCGGGCTCGTGCGGCCTTCGGCCGTCTCGACCTCCTTCGTGGCCTCGGACCCGGCCGGAACCGCCCTGCCTTCGGAGGCCAGCACCGCGTCGCGCCCTTCGAGCCGCATCCGCACCGCCCGGGTGGTTCGGCCCAGAGCCGCCGCGATGCTCTCCGGGGCGAGGCCCTCTTCAGCGAGGCGCTTCAGTTCGGCGTCGTCCTCCGGGGACCACTTCTCGAAGGCCTTCGGGTGCAGCCTGTGGATCGCCTCGAGTTCGGCTCTGCGCCTGTCGCCCGATTCGCGGTCGATCACCTCGAGGGCGGACTGGAGGGCCTTGCGGAACTGATCGAGCCCGCTTTCGAACACGACGATCCTGTCGTGCCTCCAGGCGCCGTCCTCCATCTGCCTGCTCTGGGTCATGGAGAGGAACACCCTGCCCCTGCCGGTTTCCCGCACGTCGAAGAAGTAGCCGGACCTGCCCGAAGTGACCCTCTCGCTCCAGATCGTCTGCCTTCCGGTATCCATTGCCGCACCTCCCATACAAACGGTTGTTCACACCTCCATTGTATCCATCCCGGAGGCGAACGCAAGGGGGCACCGGATAACCCCGGCCGGCCTTATTATCCATCGGGCCGGGTTCGTCCCGGCGCTCGACAGCGGAGCCGTTCACCCGCGGAGGGGGTTGCGTGAAGCCTTCGTCCCGTTCCTTCCTGCCCATTGACAGGAAGGGCATGTCCGACCTGGGATGGGATGCCTGCGACGCCGTGATCGTAACGGGCGACGCCTGTGTGGATCATCCATCGTTCGGGGCCGCCGTGATCGGGAGGCATCTCGAATCCCTGGGATACCGCGTGGGAATACTGTCCCAGCCGGACTGGACGAGGCCGGAGAGCTTCCTGGCGCTGGGTGTTCCCCGCCTGTTCATCGGGATCACCTCCGGGGCGATGGATTCTATGGTGAACCATTACACCTCGTTCAACAGGATCCGCTCGGAAGACGCCTACACCCCCGGGGGCAGGGCCGGATCGAGGCCGGACAGGGCCGTGGTCGCCTATGCGAATGCGCTGAGGCACGCCATGCCCGGAACTCCGATCGTGCTCGGAGGGATCGAGGCCAGCCTGAGGAGGCTCTCCCACTACGATTTCTGGTCCGACAGGATCAGGAAATCCGTCCTGCTGGACTCACGCGCCGACATACTGGTGTACGGCATGGGGGAGAGGCAGATCGCGGAGATCGCGGCAAGGCTCTCCGATGGGCGCGACCTGGACGGGATCGCCGGGACCGCGGTGTGGGTCGGGGCCTCAGGTGCGACGCCGCCTCCGGGAGCGGTCCTTCTGCCCTCCCACGAGGAGGTGGTCGCCTCACCCCGCGCCTTCATGGCGATGACCCTGGCCGTGGAGGCCGAGGCGAATCCGTGGTGCGGAAGACCTCTCGTGCAGATGTCCGACACGAGGATGGTCCTGGTCCACCCTCCTGCACCCCCGCTGTCCCGGGAGGAGCTGGATGCGGTCTACGCCCTCCCGTTCACCCGCATGCCGCACCCGTCCTACCGCGAGCCGATCCCCGCCTGGGAGATGATCCGCGACTCCGTGACCGCGGTGCGCGGCTGCGCCGGCGGATGCAGCTTCTGCGCCCTGGGGCTGCACCAGGGGAAGCACATCGTCTCGCGAAGCGAGGAGTCTGTGCTGGCGGAGGTCCGGAGAATAGCATCGAGGGGCTCGTTCAGGGGCACGATCTCCGACATCGGGGGGCCCACGGCCAACATGTACGGCCTGCGGTGCGGGAACCCTGAAGCCGAGAAGAACTGCAGGAGGACTTCATGCCTCTTCCCGTCGGTCTGCCGGAACTTCCCCACGGACCAGACCGCCTACGCCGACCTCCTGGACGCCGCCGCGGCGGTTCCGGGCGTGAAGCACACACTGGTTGGCAGCGGGCTCCGGCTGGATCTGGCCGCACTCGATCCCGGCTTCGTTCAGAGGCTGGCCCGCGGGCACGTGGGCGGACACCTGAAGGTCGCGCCGGAACACTTTTCCGACAGGGTTCTGCGGCTCATGAGGAAACCGGGAGTCTCCGCGTGGAGGAGGTTCCTCGACCTGTTCACGAAGGCTTCCGCAGACAGGGAGCAGTACGTCCTGCCCTACGTGATGGCCGCGTTTCCGGGCTGCACGATGGCCGACATGGAGGAGGCCGCCGCCGAGCTGCGACGCTGCCGCCTCTCGCCCCGCCAGGTGCAGACCTTCCTGCCCACCCCCATGACGCTGGCGACGTGCATGTACGCGACGGGGCTCGATCCGGGCTTCGAAAGCATCGAGGTGACGAGGCGCCCGACGGACAAGAGGCGCCAGCTCGACGTCATCCTCGGCCTGTCCCGATCGTGCCGGGGCGATTCTGGAACCTGACGGTCCGCCCGGGCTATAGGTGGGTGCCCGGCAGGAGTCGCCCCCAAGGTAAGCGACGCGCAAGGCTACGGTGACCGGCTTGTGGCACAGCACGCAGCAGCCGCACGGCACGAAGCTTCATGTCCAGGGGGAGGGGTGTCTGAACTCCTGTACGGGCAAGGCCAGCCAGCCTTGGAACCATCCATCACCCCTCCCCCGCCCCTCCCCGGGCCGTATAGCCCGGAAAGGTTCCCGTCTCAGCTTCTCACGAGCACTTCGTCAGCCAGGTGCCTCACCCGGTCGGCCGCCTGTTCGACGTATCCGGGGGGATAGGGCGTGATCCCGGAGTAGTCAGGGGAGAGCGTCTTGCCCGGCCTGAACCTCTGAAGGACATAGCGCCTCACCCTGCCGGTCCTCTCCAGCAGCCCGGGCAGGTCGCCTGCCGAGACGATGCCGGGGACGAGCGTCGTCCGGAATTCGTAGTCGGGGATTGATCTGACAAGCTCGATGGACCGGAGCACGTCCTCGAACGAGGCCTTCCCGCCCGTGGCTTTTCCATAGGCCTCGGGGGCGGCCTTCAGGTCCATCGCGACGTAGTCTACGAGATCCATCACCTCGGAAAGCCTGTCGGGCAGGGTGCCGTTGGTGTCGAGCTTGACCGCCAGGCCGGCCTCCGACCTGATCCGGCGCAGGAAGCCCGGCAGGCTGGGCGAGAGAAGCGGCTCGCCTCCGGTTATGCAGACGCCGTCGACGAAGCCGTGCCTCTCCGAGAGCATGCGCACGACCGCGTCCTCGTCCAGGGTGTACTGGCCGGCCAGGATGTCCGGCTTCACAAGTTCGGGATTGTGGCAGAACGGGCAGTAGAGGTTGCATCCTCCGAAGAAGACTACGGAGGAGATCCTGCCGGGATACTCGATGAGGCTGGTGCCCAGGAAGGACCTGATCACTCCGCCGGTGCCTCTTTCCCTGTTCCGGGGCGCTCCGCGCAGGGGCCGGGGCGCCTGCGGGAGTTCACTTCGCCGGCTCCTCCGGGTCTTCCTTCGGAATGTCGACGTATTGCCTGTCCGCGAACTCGGCCTGCTTGCCCCTGTTCCAGTCCTGTACGGGTCTGTAGTAGCCCACGACCCTTGAATAGACTTCGGCCTTCACAGCCTTGATCTTCGCTGCACCGGCGCCTTCGTCAGCCATCTTCGCCAATCCTTCCTATGTGCAGGAAAAGCCTGCCCTGATCCGGGTCGTCCCCGGGGGAGCCGACCCGCCTGAAGCTGCCCTCCGGCAGGTCGACGCCGTCGTCATCCTCCAGGAGTTCGCCGAAGCGTTCGATTTCCTCGTCGGTGTGCGGGAACGGGCAGTAGAAGCACTCGCCCGGAACGTAGCCGTGAACGGGACAGATCGAGAACGTCGGCGTGAAGCTGAAGTACGGCAGCTTGAACCGCGTTACGATCTTCCTTGCGAGATCCCGTACCATCCTCCAGTCCGAGATCGCCTCGCCTATGAACACGTGCACCACCGTGCCTCCGGTGAACATCTCCTGGAGCGGATCCTGATGGGTCAGCAGGCTGAAGATGTCCGTCCGGTCGTTTACGGGCGGATGCACCGAGTTGGTGTAGTAGGGGCTCGTGGAGCCCATCGTAAAGATCCCCGGGAAGCGCTCGAGATCCTTCCGGGCCAGCCTGTACGAGGCACCTTCGGCGGGGGAGGCCTCGAGGTTGTAGAGGTTGCCGGTCTGCTCCTGGAACTCCGACAGCGTGTCCCTCATGAAGCCGAGCACCTCGACGGCCCATTCCGCGGAGGACGGATCGAGGATGCCCCTGCCCAGAAGGTTTCGGCAGGCCTCGTTCATCCCCAGGAGCCCGATGGTGGAGAAGTGGTTGGCCCAGTAGAAGCCGCTGGTTCGCTTGATCGTGCCCAGATAGTGGCGGGTGTATGGATACAGCCCCCTGTCGGTGAGCTCCTCGACGGCCCTCCTCTTGAGTTCGAGCGAATCCCTCGCGATCTCCATGACCTGGCGCAGCCTCGCGAAGAAATCTGCTTCGCCGCCGCCCCTGGAAAGCCATGCGATCCTGGGGAGGTTGATCGTCACGACCCCGATCGAACCGGTGAGCGGATTGGAGCCGAAGAGCCCGCCGCCCCTCTTCCTCAGCTCCCGGTTGTCGAGGCGCAGACGGCAGCACATGCTGCGGGCGTCCTCCGGGTCCATGTCCGAGTTCACGAAGTTGCTGAAGTAGGGGATGCCGTACTTGCCCGTCATCTCCCATATCGGCCTCAGCTTCTCGTCCTCCCAGTCGAAGTCGCGCGTCAGGTTGTAGGTGGGGATGGGGAAGGTGAAGATGCGCCCCTTCGAGTCCCCCTCCATCATCAGGCCGGCGAAGACCGAGTTGAGGAGGTCCATCTCCTCCTGGAAGGATCCGTACTTCCATCCCGTGGGCTCGCCGCCCAGGAACACCTCCTCCTCCGCCATCCCGTGTGGCACGCGCAGGTCCATCGTGATGTTGGTGAAGGGGGTCTGGAAGCCGACCCGGGTGGGGATGTTCACGTTGAAGAGGAACTCCTGCAGCGCCTGCCTCACCTCGACGGCGGATAGGTTGTCCGCCCTTATGAACGGCGCGAGCAGGGTGTCGAAGTTGGAGAAGGCCTGCGCCCCTGCGGCCTCGCCCTGCAGGGTGTAGAAGAAGTTCACGATCTGGCCCAGGGCTGTGCGGAGATGCCTCGGCGGAGCGGACTCGATCTTGCTCCTGGCGCCTCTGAATCCGTTATTGAGCAGCTCGCGGAGATCCCAGCCCACGCAGTAGGGCCCCAGGATGCCCAGGTCGTGGATGTGGAAGTCGCCGGTGTCGTGGGCCTCCTTGATAGCCGGGGTGTAGATGCGGCTGAGCCAGTAGCGTGCGGTTATCGAGCTGGAGAGGTAGAAGTTGAGCCCCTGGAGGGAATAGTTCATGTTGGAGTTCTCGTTTACCCTCCAGTCCTCCTTCCCCAGATAGTCGCCCACGAGGCTGTCGATCCCTCCGATGAGCCTGCCGACGTCCTTCGCCTCGCTGCGCTTCTCGCGGTACAGGATGTACTGCCTGGCGGCCGCGGTGAGCTTGCGAAGGACGAGCGTCTCCTCCGTGAAGTCCTGGATCTGCTCCACCGTGGGGATTGTTCCCTTGTGGAAGAAGCTCATGTAGAGAGCCGCCTCCACCTGGTCCGTTATGTCGGCGGCGTTCTCGACGGTTCCCGACGAGGCCAGGGCGGCCTCTATCGAGCGGAGTATCTCTACACGGCTGTAGCCGACGACATCGCCCGCGGTCTTTCTTACAAGCCAGTCCATCCTGCGGCGTTCTCCAATGGAAGATCGACCCCCGGTTTCCTTAAGCCCCGGGGGATAATAGCCCGGACGCATTCTCCGTCAAGCCCGAAAGCACAATATGTTGTGGCCCCGGAGCGGCCGATCGACTATATGTTGCAGCATGATGCCCGGGAAGAGATAAGGTATGCCTGAACGCCCCCGAGAAGTGCCGAGCCCGTGGTCCCGGGCGGTGCCGCTCGGGCTCGCCGCCGTTCTCCTATGGTCGACGGCCGCAACGGCCTTCAAGCTGGCGCTCCGCTCCGCGAGCCCGTGCATGGTCGTGCTGATTTCCTCCGCGTTCTCCCTGGCCTTCCTGGCCGTCTGGAACGCCGTCGCACGAACCCGCCCGACGAGGGCCGATTTCCTGTCCGCCCTGCCGCGTGGTTTCCTGAACCCGTTCGTCTACTACCTGGTCCTGCTGGAAGCCTACGACAGGCTCCCGGCCCAGGTCGCCATGGTCGTGAACTACATGTGGCCGGTCATGCTCGTGCTGATGCACTCCGTAATTAAGCGGAGGAGGCCCGGGGCGGTCGATTTGTCGGCGATGGCGGTGAGTTTCGGGGGGGTTGCGGTTCTCGCCCTGCTGCAGCCCCGGGGGACTGGAAGCATGGATGCCGTCGGACTGGCCCTGGCTCTGGCCAGCACCGTGATCTGGGCCGGCTACTGGCTGCTGAACCTCGGGAGCGGGTCCGGCGGATCGTCCGATACCGCCGGGCTGCTGGCGGCCTTCGCGTGGGGAACGCTGTTCCTGCTGCTGTTCGCGCTGGCCTCCGGCCGGTTCGAGACGCCCCGTGCTGGAACCGTCCTCGCCTGTCTCTGGATCGGCCTCTTCGAGATGGGCCTGACCTACATCGTCTGGTCGAGGGCGCTGGCCGTGGCCCGCGACCCGGCGGAAGTGGGGAATCTGATATACGTCACGCCGTTCCTGTCGCTGGGATTCATAGCCGTCGTTCTCGGAGAGCCGCTCAGGCCCGCCACTCTCGCAGGGCTCGTGCTGGTCCTGGCGGGGATCCTCATCGGGAGGAGGTCCTCCCGCGGGGAGGCGGCCCGGCCCTGAAAGGGTCGCTCATCCGGCGCTGCCGGCCATAGACACGAACCGCGAAGCAGGAGCCAGCCAGTCCCCGGCGGCCCGGCGGACCATCTCCGGAGTCACCGCGAGGGTGGCCGCCGCGCTCGAGACATCCGAATCCAGCGGCCTGCCCGTCGAGGCGGAGAAAAGCAGATAGCTCGCCAGCGAGTCGTAGTCGTGCAGATTCATCGCCTTCCTGCCCACGGCGGAGGCCTTGAACAGGTCGAGCGTTCTTCCGTCGAACGGCTCGGAACGGGCGCCGTCGAGTTCCTGTTCCAGAATCTCCAGCGCCCTGTCGGCATTCTCCTCGGCCGTAGCGAAATAGGCCATGAACCTGCCCTGTCTCGCAGTGGCGAGGTGTTCGCATCCTACGTGGTACGCCATCCCGTGCTGCTCTCTTATCCTGTTCTCCAGCCTGGAGTTCATGCCGCCGCCGAGGATCGCGGAGAGCAGCCTGAAGGCGTGGAACTGCTCCGAATCCCTCACGGGGGCTTCCGTTGCCAGCAGCACGACCGTCTGGGTCCTGTCCTCCATGACCGTGCGGACGCGGGTGCCCCGCTTCGGAACCGCTGCAATGTTGAACCGCCGCGGCTCCGTAACGGGATCACGCCAGTCGCCTAATGCCGCTTCGACCTCCGACATCAGGTCGTTCTCGTCGAAGGCGCCGACAGCGACGAGGAAGGCGCCGGAGGGTCTGGAACAGTCCGCATGGAAGGAGACTGCATCGTCCCTGCCTATCCTGGAGAGGGATTCCCGGGTGGGGACGGCGGCGGCCTCCCTGGGCTCGCTCATTTCGAAGGAGAGGCGTTCGAACGCCGCTCCGAAGGGGGTCTCCGCCCTGTGTCCGAGTTCGGCGATCTTCTCCGCGACCACCCTGTCCAGATCGGCCTTGCGGAATGCCGGCCTTCTGAACAGGTCTGACAGATAGGCCAGCCCCTCACGGATGTCGCCGGGCCGGATGCTCATGGCTCCGAAGGTGAAGTCCTGATCGGCTTCGTGGGCGAATCTCGCCCCTATCCTCTCCAGCCTCCTGTTGAAAACAACGTAGTCCTCGGATTCGGTGCCGTAGGACATCGTCTCGGTCGTGACCGCAGCGAGCCCCGCCATGCCCGGGGGGTCCATGCCGACGGCCATCGGCGTCGACAGACCTATCGAGACCAGCGGGAAGGTGTCGTCCCTCTTCATCAGCACGGTCAGCCCGTTCGCGAGCCTTTCGGTGACAGTGCCCGAGCTGACGCTCCGGGAGGGGACCCGGAGCATCTCCGGGGGAATGTCTGCCTCCAGGATGTCGATGGAATCGGGAGGGGCTATGTCCCCCGCGCCCCCGTCCGGGGTGAAATCCACAGCCTCCCTCCCCGAGCCGGACGGGACGAGTTCGGTTATGAACGCCCTCTCCGGATCGAGCCATCTGATGCAGGCTTCCCTGAGTTCCGCCGGTGTCGCGGCCTGGATCCTGCGGGACGACTCCCCGGCGAGGAACATGTTCCCGCTGACGAGGAGCGGGATGGAAAGCAGCCCTGCCGCCCCCGTCGGGCTGGAGTGCGCACTGAGGTCGGTCATCTCGAACTGGACCCTCAGGTTCTCGAAATCCTTCTCTGGAACCGTGGTCCCGGTGAGCCGCCGGATCTCCTCCATGACCAGCTCCTCCACCTGCCGGGCGTCGGAGCCCGGGTAGAGGGAGGTTCTTACCTGGAGCAGGCCGGGGCAGGCAGAGGACATGGTGTCGGCGGACACGCTCAGGGCAAGGCCTCCGTGTACGAGAACCTCGTCGAGCATGCTCGTCCTGGTTCCCGACAGCCGGTAGCAGGCCATCTCCAGGAGCGGCGCGTCAGGGTGTCCGGCGGGAGGGGCGGGGAAGGAGACGGTAAGCCTCGGTATCTCCGAGGGGTGGCTGACTGATGTCCTTCCAGGAGCGCCCCAGGGCGAATCTTCGACGGGATAGGGAACCCTGCCTCCGGGCTCCATCGAACCGAAGGCCGCCTCCACGGCGTCCTCGACCTCGGCGGGGTCGACGTTCCCGGCGACTGCGACCACCATGTTCCCGGGGTTGTAGAACTCGGAGTGGAACGCCTGTGTCGAACCGGAGTCGAACGAGGAGATGTCCGGGGCATATCCGACGATCGGATTGCGGTACGGGTGGGAGGGGAAGGCCTGGAGCATGTGTGCCTCGTCCAGGAACCCCGCCGCACTCTCTAGCGAGGATGTCCGCCTCTCCTCCAGGATGACCGTCCTCTCGCGGGCGACCTCGTCGGGGTCGAAGACGGGATTCGAGTGCCTGTCGCCCTCCAGTTCGATCGCCGCGCGGACGCCGCCTGCGGGCAGCAGTTCGTGATAGCAGGTGTAGTCCCGTGCCGTGTAGGCGTTCGCCCAGCCTCCGTAGCCCTGTATGATCCCCCAGAAGCGGCTTCCGGAGAACCTCCTGGTGCCCTTGAAGAGCATGTGCTCTATGAAATGGCTCAGCCCGCGGGCGCCCTCCCGTTCCAGAACAGATCCCGCCCTCACGCACGTCAGTACGGCGGCAACGGGGGTGAAGGGCATGGGGAGGACGATCAGCTCGAGGCCGTTGCCGAGCTTGGATGTGCGGACCGTTTCCCGGAGATCCAAGTGAGACTGCCTTTCGATGGCGGCGCGCCGGGGCGGGCAGGCCTCAGTCGAGTAGAACCGTTCCTGCCGACCCGACGATTCCGCCGTCTGCGGAGTGGAGAACCACGAAATAGACACCGGGAGGCATCCCGGGCATTCCGATCGTGATCCCCTCGCCATGCTCGGACAAATCGAGCGGGCTCTCCCGCGAGACGACCCTCCCTGCACAGTCGATGACCTCGATCGAAAGATCATTCCCGGGGAAGAGGTTCGCAAACTGCAGCCGGATCGATCCCCTGCACGGGTTCTCCACCCGGATGCAGGGCGGTTCGACGGGCCCCGGGCCCTCCACTCCTCCCGTTCCCCGGATTCGGATTACGAGGGCATGCCGTCCCGGAGACAGGGCGGGGAGGACGACGAACAGCCTGGAACTCCTCCGGTCGAAGGGGAGGGAGGCTCCGTCGAGCGTCACGTCGATGACTTCGAAGGCGCCGGGGATGTCAGCCGCCATTGTCTGCCCCGCCGCGGCGCCGCCCGAGAAGTCCGCCGTGATCGAGTCGCCCGCCCGGGAGATCGAGGAGAATCTCAGGCGGGAGGCATCCTGCAGGAACCTGCCGTACTCCTCGGGGAAGAGCCAGCCGAAGTGCGGCATCTCCTCGAATACGGTGCAGATGCTGTCGATGGCGGCATATACCGCGGGATTGCCCCAGCCCAGCATCCTGTCGGGATGGCTTCCGAGGAGGGCGTGCTTGCCGCGCGCGAGGACCGTCTCCGCGTAGGAGTAGGGGGCGGGGGGATAGTCGCCCCACCAGACGGTGTTCGTCCCCCAGATCTCGCCGCCCGGCTCGACGTAGTGGGAGAGGTACTGGTCGAGGAAGGGTTCGCCGCCCATCTGTTCGTACCATCTTATCCCGTTGCAGTACAGGTCGAAGTCGTGTGCGGCGAGAGCCGCGAGTCCGCTCTGGCTGGTGCGGTGGCCGGGGAACCTGAAGGCCCTGATCAGGGTGGTGTCGAGGCCCGTGGCGGCGAAGTCGGCCATCATCACCCGGAAGCGTTCGAGGTGCTCGGCCGGTTCGTATGTGATGAACTCGTGGAACGGGTCCCAGGCGGAGTCGGGCGACGGGGTGTGATGATAGCCGTGGGAGCCCAGCGTGACCTGACCCGCCCAGGGATACGCATCGTCCTGGATGTTGCGGAGCCACCGCCTGTAATCGGGAGTAGCGAAATCGGCCAGCCTCCAGACCGAGTGCCAGTGCGACCAACTGTCTTCGTAGCCGGGTTCGGCCCACATCGAGTCGCAGTTGGGCGCCAGGATCGCATCCGGCAGGACGATCCAGTTCATCTTCATCTCGGGGTGGCTCTCCAGCAGGGAGATGAGCCTCGCGGACACCCACTCCCCGCCCGTGGACGATTCCGAGAAGGCCCAGAGGGTGGTGTCGGGCGGGTGGCGGAAGGGGAGGTCGTCCAGTATCCATGATGCGGATCTCTCCAGCCCCGACGGGTGGGCGGACAGGTAGACCGGGATGAATCCCGGTTCCAGGGCTATTCTCATGTAGTACCCGGACTCGTATCCCACGGGGAGTACGGAGTGCAGGTACGGCCCCACTGCCGTCTCCCTCGGGGGCTCGGTGTCGAAGAACCGGAACGAGAGGCGGGGCCGGCCGGGCGGGGCCGCGTCCTCCAGCGCCAGTATGGCCAGGGCCGGATTGGGGAAGACGAAGCACGCCTCCAGGAGGCCGTCCGATCTTGCCGCCCTGACCACCTGATCGCCGGAGATGCGGTACAGCCAGCGGGCTCCCGTCAGCCCGACCACCCTGTCCAGTGCGGACTGGTTCGAGAACGAGACTGTGTTGAAGGCGGAAAGATCCATCTGCATTTCGAGGGGGGATCCGATCGAGGCCGGACCTGCGGCTTTGAGGCCGACCTGGACCTCCATCCCGCGGCCTGCGAGCCTGTACGAGACCTGGATCGAGACGGGGAGCAGTCTGGATCCACTCGACAGGCCGGGCGACGAGAAGACCGCCTCGGTGTCCGATAGAGCCGTGAGGGTTCCGTCCATCGGGATCAGGTCGCCCGAGCGGATCGCGCAGAACCAGCCCCCTCCCACGAGGTTTATCCCGGTGGAGCGGTCCGTGAACATGGTCACGGAGCCGGCCGGAGCGCCATGCCAGGTGGAGGTGATGCGGATCTCCACCTCCCCGTTGTCGAGAACGACCTGGCCGTTGTCGATGATCCCTGCGGCGCCCGCCGTCGATCCGTAGGAGACGGCCGTCAGAAGAGCGAGCAGCATCATTTCCACCCCGTTCCCGTCAGTCTGCGCCGGGTTTCATGAGTCAGCCGGCGCCCGGTCCGGGGAGACGAACCGGCGCCCGGCTCCGGAGCGTCCCCTCCCGGTCTTTCTCGAAACTGTACAGGGCGTTCGGGCATGAGGGCAACCGTCGCAACGGAGACTGCGACGGACCCCGGGGAAATCGGAACGGCTGCCGGGAGGGCTGCTTTCATGTCGATTCTCCAGTCCGGTCGTCGTTCGCCTCGGGTTGCACAGGCACCTTCCCCGGGAACATAATCGGTTTTACCTGAGGCTCCTCAGGAGGTCTGCATGGATCGCACACGATCAGTGTTCGTCACGGGCGGGGTTGTATCCTCTCTGGACAAGGGCATCACCGCCGCCTCGATCGCCCTGCTTCTCAGGCAGCGCGGCTGCAATGTCGCACTCCGGAAGCCGGCTCCGCACCCGCTCTTCGCGGGCTTCGTCGCGGCCGCTTCGCAGGGGGCGGGCGGATGAAACTCCACGAATACTGCGGCCTTTGCGGCGTGGTAGGCGACAGCGAGGCACTTGCCCTGGTCGCCGAAGGGCTGCACGCCCAGCAGCACAGGGGGCAGGAGGCGGCCGGAATCCTCGTAAGAACGGACTCCGGCCTCGAGGTCCACAAGGGGCTGGGCCTGATCGCCCAGGTAATGGCTTCCTCCCCGGAATCCTGGAGGACATGCGGGATCACGGCGGCGATGGGCCATGTCAGATACGGAACCGTCGGCAGCAGATCGGTTCTGAACGCCCAGCCTTTCCTGGTGAGCATGAGCGGCATTCAGACCGGCATCGCCCACAACGGAACCATAACGAACGCATCCAGGCTGAGGGCCGAGCTGGAGAGACAGGGCGCGATCTTCCAGACCAACTCCGACACCGAGGTCGTCCTTCATCTGATGGCCCGCAACCTGGAGGCCACGGGTCACGATCTGAGGGCTTCCATGGAAATGGCGCTGGAGGTGCTCGAAGGGGCCTACTGCCTCCTCATCATGACCCCGGATCACCTGTACGCCGTCAGGGACCCACTCGGATTCAGGCCGTTGAACCTGGGCCGGATTTCGAGCGGAGGCTGGGCCGTCGCCAGTGAGACGATCGCATTCCCCCTGTGCTGCGCGGAATACGTGAGGGAGATCGAGCCGGGAGAGATCCTGTGCCTTCCCTTCGATGCATCCGGGCCATCGTCCCGGAGGTTCGGCTCCCGCACGGGCCTCTTCGGGAACAGGAACAGGCTGGCCCAGTGCATCTTCGAGCATGTCTACTTCGCCAGGCCCGGCAGTCGCGTGTTCGGAGACAGCGTGTATCACGTGCGGATCAGGATGGGCGCCCAGCTCGCGAAGGAGGCTCCCGCCGACTGCGACGTGGTCCTGCCCGTCCCCGACAGCGGTATGTTCGCAGCGATAGGCTACTCGAGGGAGCTGGGGATCGATTTCGACATGGGCTTCACCCGGAACCACTACGTCGGCCGGACTTTCATCGATCCCGCCACTGCGAGGCGTGCGGCCATGGTCACGCGCAAGCTCCAGCCGATCCCCGAGGCGGTCAGCGGGAAGCGGATCTGTGTGGTGGAGGACAGCATAGTGCGTGGGACCACCAGCAGGGCCAGGATCAAGGCTCTCCGCGAGGCCGGCGCCCGCGAGGTCCACATGAGGGTGAGCTGCCCCCCGCATAGATTCGGCTGCTTCTTCGGGATCGACTTTCCCGAACCGTCGCAGCTCATAGCGAACAGGTACAGCATTGAGGAGATCACCAGACTGCTCGATCTCGACTCCCTCGCATACCTGTCCAGGGACGGGATGCTGAGCTGTGTGAGTGCGCACGCGCCATGCGACTACTGCACGGCATGCTTCAACGGAGATTATCCCGTGACCCCGCCCGAGCCCGGCGGGATTGCGAGATCCTGCGGAGGATAGAGGAATGACTGTTTCCCATCCCAGTGGAGTGTCGATCCTGGACTTCGGATCCCAGTACACGCAGCTCATCGCTCGGAAGATCAGGGAGGCCGGCGTCTATTGCGAGGTCTTCCCGGGAAACGCCCCGCTGGATACCATCATGTCGATCCGGCCCTCCGCCCTGGTGCTTTCAGGAGGGCCGGGCAGCGTCTATGACGAGGCATCCCCGCGGCCCGTCCCCGGAGTCCTGGACTCCCATCTGCCGATCCTGGGCATCTGCTATGGGATGCAGCTCCTCGCGCTGCACGACGGAGGAACCGTCGAGGGAGGCTCAGGCCGCGAGTACGGGCCCGCCGTACTCGACCCGGTTCCCGGTTCGGCCCTGCTGCTGGGTGTCGGTAGCGGTCTCACCGCCTGGATGAGCCACGGCGACCATGTGACAGCCCTGCCCCCGGGGTACTCCGTTTCCGCGACCACTTCCTCTATTCCCATAGCGGCCATGGAGAACCACTCCCGCAGGCGCTACTGCGTCCAGTTCCACCCCGAGGTGGCCCACACCGTCTCCGGCGCCCAGATCCTGTCGAACTTCCTCTTCTCGCTGTGCGGCATCCTGCCGGACTGGAACATGGCGGCATACAGGCATGAGGCCGTGGAGATGATAAGAGCGGAGGCCGGCCCCGAGGGAAGGGTGATTCTCGGGCTTTCCGGTGGGGTCGACTCCTCCGTTGTGGCGGCCCTGCTCCACGAGGCCCTGCCGGGCAGGTTCACCCCGATATTCGTCGATACCGGGCTTCTCCGGAAGGGCGAGAGGGAATCGGTGGAGGAGACGTTCCGGGGGCACTTCGGGATGGACCTGGTCTGCGTGGACGCCTCCTCGCGCTTCATAGGCGCCCTCGAGGGGGTGACCGACCCCGAACGGAAGAGGAAGATCATCGGCAGGGTCTTCATCGAGGTGTTCGAGGAGGCTGCGGGTCGTGTCGGCGGCGTGACCCACCTCGCACAGGGCACCCTGTACCCCGACGTGATAGAGAGCGTTTCCTTCAAGGGCCCCTCCGCGACCATAAAGAGCCATCACAACGTTGGCGGGCTGCCGGAGCGCATGAAGCTCGGGCTCATAGAGCCCCTCCGCGAGCTCTTCAAGGACGAGGTGAGGAATCTGGGAAGGGAGCTCGGGCTGCCGGAGAACATCCTGGGGAGGCATCCCTTCCCCGGCCCGGGCCTGGCCGTCAGAATACCCGGCCCTATCACCAGGGAGGATCTGGACCTGCTGAGGGAGGTCGATGCGGTCTTCATCGACCACCTCGTCCGGGAGGGCCTCTACGATTCCATCTGGCAGGCATTCGCCGTGCTTCTTCCCGTGCGCACGGTCGGGGTGATGGGCGACAGGAGGACCTACGAAAGGGTGGTGGCCCTCAGGGCGGTTACGTCCATGGACGGCATGACGGCGGACTGGTTCCGGATGGAACCCGAGCGGATGGCCGCCATATCGTCCGAGATTGTCAATAAGGTCAGGGGCGTGGGCAGGGTGGTCTACGACATCTCATCGAAACCGCCCGCCACGATCGAGTGGGAGTGAGGTCAATGGGCCGTTCAGTCAGACACTCAGTCGGAAGAGAGATGCGCAGTTATGCCGGGATGCTGTTGGGTTCCGTCCTGTACGGCGCCGCCAACTCCTGGTTCCTGTTCCCGTTCCAGGTCGCTCCCGGCGGAATAGGCGGGCTGTCCCAGATCCTCTACAGATACACTTCCATGCCCGAGGGCTTCTGGATGCTGTGTCTGAACGTTCCGCTCTTCATCCTCGGATGGGTCGCCCTAGGCAGGCAGTTCGGCCTTAAGAGCTTCATCGCCACGATGATATCCACGGGGATGTGCTGGGTGTTTATGCCGTCCCACTTCACCTTTCTGCCGGACTACGCCGATCTGGTGCACAACATCGCGTCCCCGGGGGAGCCGCCGAGGCTGGCCTTCTTCCTGAGCGGCAGCAACCCGGTCGACGTACTGCTGGCGAGTATCGCGGGCTCGACAATGCTCGGCATCGGTCTCGGATTGATCTTCAAATCCGGCGGGTCGACCGGCGGAACGGACATTCCCGTGGCGATTCTCCGGAAATACACCGGCTTCTCGATCAGCAGCGGCTACTGGATCGTGGAGTCGCTGATAATCCTGTCGGCCGGGTTCGCCTTCTCCAACGCCCCCCTCGTCATATGGGCCTATATGAACCTCTTCCTGTGCTCCCGGGTGACGGACCTCGCGGCGGAGGGCATGCCCTACGTAAAGGCGGCCTTCATCATGTCGTCCAGGTCCGACGCCCTGCGGGATGCGATACTGGACGAACTGGACCGTGGCGTCACCCTTCTGAAGGCCGAGGGCGGCTTTTCCAGGAAGCCGAAGGAGGTGATCTACGTCTGCGTTCACAGGAGGCAGGTCCGGGAGCTGGAAGAGATAGTCCGGAGCGTGGACCCTCACGCCTTCATGGTGCTGCACGATGCCCACGACGTGATGGGATACGGCTTCAGGCGGAGGACTCTCGCCTTCGAGGACCAGCACGATTGACAGCACTTTCCTGCTGCGATATGACGACTGACGATTCCGGCGCGACCGGCGCCGTCTTTCCTTCCACGCACGTCCGGAAACCTGGAGGGTATATGAAGAGAATCCTGCTTGCATCCGTCTGCGTCCTGTCGCTCTCCTGCGGTTCAGATCCCACAGGAGGGGGAGGAGTCGCGGACGAGGATTACTTCCCCCACCGGAGCGCGTCCTTCTGGAGCTACGACAGGGTCGGATCCGTGGATACCCTGGGCGGCGAGTACCAGTTCAGGGGACGCAGACTCGAGACCGTCACCGGGCAGGAAGAGCATGGCGGGGCCGATCTGATCCTGTTGACCTCCGTTGGATACGACACACTCTACGCCGCCGGTATGGACTCGATCTTCGTACCGATCGGAGGGGTCGCCGCGCTCAAGATAGGCGACACGGGCGTATGGACATACACCGACACGCTCCTGACCGATTCGATCCTGATCGTCCAGTTCCCGCTGGCGGAAGGCGCACAGTGGATGGCCCACTCCAATCCGGATGTATACGGAGAGGTGACGGCCATGGACGAGACGATAACCGTTCCGGAAGGCACGTTCGACGGTGTTCTCCACGTGTCTCTGGGGATGGACTCGTTGCTCCTGTCCATGGATCAGGAGTTCTGGTTCGCGCCCGGGGTCGGTTGCATCAGGCGTGTCACCTGCATCAGCGCCGGCGGCGCGGTGACTTTGTACGAACTGGAGGAATCGCTCAGGGACCATCTGGTCTACTGAAGCCGGCATGATCCGGATTGTCGGAGGATTGCAGATCGGGATGCTCCGCTTGATCCCTGAGACCGCGCAATCGGCTTGTCCGCTTCCTGCGGGGACATCGACGCCGGAGGGTTGGCCGCCCCGGGGCTGCAGGCCGGGCGGGAACGCTTCCAACGGCGGTTGTGCCGTTCAGGATACACGGGAACACCCGCAGGACCGCTGACGGGGATGCTTGAGAAAGCCGGCGCCTGATGCGCCTCTTCGACACACACTGCCACCTGACCGAGGAGCCTCTCGCATCCGATCTCCGGGGAGTTCTTGCAAGGGCCAGGGAGGCCGGAGTGGAGGAAGTACTCGTGCCGGCCTCCGGGCGGGCTTCATGGGGCGCCGTGACGGCCATGCGTGACCTGCCCGGTGTGCATACCGCCATCGGGCTGCACCCCTGGTTCGCGCAGGAAGGCGTGGACAAGGTCGAGCTGGAGGATGTCCTGGCCCGTCACTCCTGTGTCGCGATCGGGGAGATCGGTCTCGACCTCGCGGTCGACAGCCCTCCCGCCGATGTCCAGATCAGGGTTCTCGAAACCCAGCTCTCGGTCGCCTGCGATATGGATCTTCCGGTGCTGCTCCACTGCAGGAAGGCCTTCACGGAACTCACGGACGTTCTGAAGAGCTATCTCCCGGGCCTGAGAGGCCTGCTCCACGCCTTCTCGCGGTCGCCCGAGGTCGCCGAGCCGTTCCTGGAAGCCGGCTTCTACATCGCCTTCGGAGGCGCCGTGACAAGACCGGGAGCCGCACGGGCGCGAGCTTCCGCCGTTCATGTGCCCCCGGAGCGTCTTCTTCTGGAAACAGACGCCCCGTCCATAGGACTCGACGGGATACACGCAAGGGACGTGGAGCCGCGCCATGTCCGGGATGTGGCTGCGGCGGTGGCTTCCCTGAGGGGAACCACCCCGGAAGCAGTGGCCGGGCTGACGACGGCCAACGCCAGGAGGCTGTTCCGGCTTGAGTGAGGCCGCCTTCGCCAGGACGCTCGAGTTCTTCGGGCGTGAGGCCTTCGACAGGATCAGAAGGTCTTCCGTGGCCGTGATCGGACTCGGCGGCGTGGGCGGCCACGCCGCGGTCGCCCTCGCAAGGAACGGCGTGGGCCGGCTGCTCCTGGTCGATTCCGACGTAATCACGGAGAGTTCGCTGAACAGGAGCCCATTCGCTCTGCCCGGGGACATCGGCAGATACAAGGCCGAACTGCTGGCTGAGCATGTCTCGGCCGCCTGCCCCGGGACGCAGGCCACGCCGCTCGTTCTCTTCGTCGATGAAAACGAGACCGCTGCGATCCTCGGCTGGAAGCCCGATCTCGTGATCGATTCGATAGACTCCCTCAACCCCAAGGTCTCGCTCCTCGAAGCATGCGTCAGGGCCGGCGTCCCGGTACTGAGCAGCATGGGCGCCTCCCGGAGGCTCGACCCGTCGAAGCTGAGGATAGACGACATCTCGAAGACGAGCGGCTGCCCGCTGGCGAGAAAGGTGCGATCCTATCTGGGCCGGAGGGGGATTCGTTCAGGGATACGCTGCGTCTTCTCGACGGAGGTTCCGCCCGTGGAGGCCGGGCCTCCCGACGGGAGCGAGATGCTGGAGAGGCGGGGACGCGTACGCAGGCGCCTGCCGGGGATAGGCCCTCTGCCGGGCATCTTCGGTTACGCCTGCGCAGCGGAGGCTCTTCGCCTTCTTGCCAGTCCGGTGTCAGAGGAAAAAACGTCAAATACGCAAAAAAGCAGTGTTACATCGCCACAATAATTCAAGTGGAAATGACCTGATGCGTCACATACCATGTGGCATCAAGCAGATAGGATTCCTGTCTTGCATTGATAAGGAAAGATATATGTACGAAAATCATCAAATCCTGCGTATTTGACGTTTTTTCCTCTGACACCGGATTGTGGCGGGAACGTGTGGGAATCGAACCCACCCAGGATGGTTTGAGCACCCGGCGCCGGATTTGAAGTCCGGGAGGGACACCAGCCCCCTTCCGCTCCCGCGTGTCTGGAAAATGCTTTCCCGCCGATCCGTGTCAAGTATCGCCATGCACCCCATGAGCCCCTGCTAATCGCTGGTCGAGGGGGGCGGCGGGAATGACGCCGGGGTAAGGATCGAGCCGGAGCCTAGGTCCACCAGGCCACGAGGCCCGGTTCCACGATAGTACCGAATCGCCGGTGGCTCGGCAGGACTCTCACCGTGAAACCCTGTGTTCCGGTCCTCGTGCATGCGAAGGACCCGGAAAAGACCATTCTGCCGTCCTCCATGCCGTTGAACGACATCCTGTCCGACATGGTGTCTTCCGGACCCTCGTCGCCCCTGTAAAGGCCGGACCTTATCTCGACGGAGAGATCCCCGGGCTCGAGCCCGTCCGCATACATTACGACCTTAACGGGAACCACATCTCCGACGGTGACAGGGATGTCCTCGCCGGGGGATTCCACCCTTTCGACGCGGACGGTGCGCCATGCCGACCTGATCCTGTCCTTCCAGGCGGACAGTTCCTTCGCCCCGGCCCATGAGTCGGCTGCAAGAGCCTCCCAGCCGTCGAAGGCAGGGATGTAGTAGCGGTCGGAGTATTCGGCAAGCATCCGGTTCGTGTTGAAGAACGGACAGATCGTCCTCATGCAGTTCTTCATCATCGAGATCCATCCACGGGGAAGACCGTCGGCCTGCCTGTCGTAGAACAGCGGGGCGATCACGTTCTCGATCATGTCGTACAGGGCCTTGGTCTCTACGCGGTCCTGCGTCTCGGGGTCGGAATAGGTCTCCCCGCGCCCCACCAGCCAGCCGATCCCGGGCGAGTAGGCTTCGTCCCACCATCCGTCGGGGACGCTGCAATTCAGCACTCCGTTCAGGGAGGCCTTCATCCCGCTGGTTCCGCTCGCCTCCAGCGGCCTTCTCGGGACGTTCAGCCAGACGTCGACACCCTGCACGAAGTGCCGGGCCATGTCCATGCTGTAATCCTCGAGATAGACCATCCTGCCGTAGAACCCCTCCTTCATGCTCTGATGGACGATCTGGCGGATCAGCTCCTTGCCGCCGTCGTCGTGCGGATGGGCCTTGCCGGCGAAGACGAGCTGGATGGGCCTGTCCGGATGGCCGAGGAGCTTCGCGAGTCTCTCCGGGTCCCTGAGAAGGAGGGTGGCCCGCTTGTAGGTCGCGAACCTTCTGGCGAACCCGATCGTCAGCACGTCCGGATTGAGCACGGGGGTCTCCGACATGCCCTGCCCGGTCAGCCCCATGCTGGCCTGCTGCGCGCGCCACCTCTCCCGGACATAGGCCACGAGCCGCTCGCGGAGCCTGACGTGGCCTCTCCAGAGTTCGGAGTCAGGAATGTCCGCGATGTTGCGCCAGCAAGCCTCGTCCCTCGGGTTGCTGGGCCATCTTGGGCCGATGTAGCGGTCCAGCAGGCGGGTCATCTCGTCGGACATCCACGTTTCGATGTGAACGCCGTTCGTCACGTGCTCGATAGGTATGTCGTCCTCGGAAAGGCCGGGCCAGACGCTCTTCCAGATCGAGCGGGAGACCTTTCCGTGGAGGCGGCTCACGCCGTTCCTGAATCTCGAGTGCCGCAGAGCGAAGATCGTCATCGAGAAATCGCCCCTGCCACCTGTGCGGCCGAGTTCGATGAACGCCTCCAGGGGCATTCCGAGCAAATCCAGGTATGGCTTGAGATAGCTGCCGAGCAGTTCGGGCGGGAACTCGTCGTTGCCGGCCAGGACAGGAGTGTGCGTGGTGAAGACGTTCCCTGCTATCGCCAGTTCACGGGCTTCGCCGAGGCTCAGACCCTCTCCCATGAGCTGCCTGATCCGTTCCAGTACGAGGAATGCCGAGTGACCCTCGTTGGCGTGGCAGACGGAGGGCCGTGAGCCGATCGCCTCCAGAACCCGGAGCCCTCCGATGCCGAGGACTATCTCCTGCTTCAGCCGCATCTCGCGGTCCCCGCCGTAGAGGTGGCCCGTGATCTCCCTGTCTTTCGGGCTGTTGACCGGCAGGTCGGTATCCAGGAGGTAGAGTCTGGTGCGGCCCACGCGGACCATCCAGACCGCGGCCGTGATGTCGCGCCCGTTCAGGGGCAGGGTAACCACCACCGGCCTGCCGTCGTTATCAAGGACGGGGCTGACCGGTGTGTTCGAGTAGTCGTTGACGAAATACCTCTCCTGTTGCCAGCCGTCGCTGTTGAGGTACTGACCGAAGTAGCCCTGCCGGTAGAGGAGCGATACTCCGACCAGCGGCAGGCCCAGTTCGCTGGCGCTCTTGAGCGTATCACCCGCGAGCACGCCCAGCCCGCCGGAGTAGATCGGCAGGCTCTCGTGCAGGCCGAACTCCATGGAGAAGAAGGCTGTCAGAAATCTGTCGATGCCGCCCGGCCTGCGTTCCATCGTCTTGTCGAACCATGTCGGCCGCCCCAGGTAGTCCTCGAGACTGCCCGCCACCTCGTCCAGGTTGGAGAGGTAGACGCTGTCCGAGGAGAGTTCCTCGAGGCGCTTCTGATCGACCCTGCCGAGCAGCAGTACCGGGTTGTGGAGGGTCTCCTCCCACAGGTGGCTGTCAATCGATCTGAAGAGATCGACTGCATCGGGGTTCCATGTCCACCAGAGGTTGTAGGCTATGTTCTTCAGCGCGGACAGGCGCTCTGGTATCCGGGGCACGACCTTGTACAATCTGGTCTGCACGGTCCGATCCTTTCGGAAAACGACGGGACGGAGAAACCGGAAGACGCAAGGTAGGCATCCGCGGTCCCCGTCGTCAAGGAAGGCGGGTCCGCCGGATGCGCCGGGACGGGCCGGAACGGCTGCTATGACACTTTCAGGCCATGGCGGGGTAGAATATGCCCGGGAGAGTGAATCATGAAACCTGTTCCGACCTCTGTCGCCGCTGTACTGATACTTGCGGGCGCGGCCAGCCCGGGAAGCCTGGAATGGTCCGTACACCTGGACAGGAGTGACGTCACAGTAGCGCCGGACGGACGCTTCGACCTCGTCCGGGCCTCCGGGCTGGAGCTGTCCGGCATGCCGGGATCGCCGCTCCTGCCTTCGCTTCCCCTTTCCTTCGTGCTGCCTCCGGAAGCAGGCGAAGTCCGCTTCGAAGCCGACTTCTCCAACCCCGTCACCGTCGTTCTCTCACGACCCGTGGTCCCGGCCTGGCTCCCCGGCACGACGGGCGGCGAGGGAAGTGCGTCCTGCCCTCCCGACCCGGCCGTCTATCTCTCCCGCGAGCCCTTCCCGGCCGAACGGACTTCGGACGTCCGGATCGGCAGGCTCTGCGGCTTCACGATCGCATCCTGCACGATAAGCCCGTGGGAGTACAGGCCGCTCGAGGGCTCTCTCTCCTATTACACCGACATCCGAGTCTCGATCTCGTGGACCGGAGGCGGCGACATCCGGACCGTCACCGACGCACAGGCCGCATCGGCCGCGAGGCGCGTCGCCCTGCTCGTCGAGAACGACGAGGACATCCATGCGTTCATGCCTCCGGTCAGGCCTGCGGCTGCGGGGGATACAGCCTGGGTTGCCGTTTGCGACAGCGCCTACGCATCCGACTTCGAACCCCTCAGGGCGATGTGGGAAGGATTGCTCGGCTCGGCGGCGATACTGACGATTCAGGAGATCGAGGGCTCCTGTCCCGGCCTGGATGCCGCCGACAGGCTCCGGAACGCGATCCGGGACCTGTGGGCCGAGCATGGTACGCTGTATGTCCTGCTCGCGGGAGATGAAACTCTCGTTCCAGTGAGGTTCGTCTACACCAGGTGCGAGGATGTGCTGCCTGAATCGGCTCCGGTGGACCATTATTTCGGCGACCTGGACGGAAGCTGGGATGCCGATGGGGACGGGGTGTACGGTCAGTCGGACGACTCGCTGGACCTCTACATGGATGTCCTCGTCGGGCGTGCGTTGATCGCGGACCATTCCCATGCCGCGACCTTCGTGGACAGAACGATGACTTACGCCTCCTCGCCACCGGACGGCCCATGGGGCAGAACGGCCCTTCTCTGCGGCGCGATCCTCTTCGAGGACATCGGATACATCGGAGGCAGGGGCTGCGACTCGCTCGCCGCCGCCCTGCCCCGGACCTGGGATGTGGTGCGCGTGTACGAGGAGCCGTCTCTGGTCGACGGCAGCGACACCCACATCGAATACCTCCAGGCCGGGACGGGATGGAACTACTATGCCGGCCACGGGAACAGGAACGGCATCTGGTGGCACGACAAGCCGTACACGATGATGAGCGTCACCCTGGCCCAGGAACTGCAGAACGGCTTCAGAGCCGGCATCCATACGAGCATCGGCTGCCATCCCGGCGACTTCTGCGACGACCTGCAGTGCTGCGCGGAAGCTCTGCTCCGGAACCCTGACGGGGGCGCCGTCTCGGTCACCTTCAACACAACCTACGGATGGGAGGGCTACTGGCCCGAGCTGGGGCCGAGCGAACGGATGTGCATCGACTTCACCTCCGGCGTCTTCATGGACCACCTTCCTTCCCTGGGCGAGGCCTTCGCCTCCGCCAAGGACCGCAGGATCCCCTGGATTCACGGCGAATACGACAGGAACCTGCAGTCGATACTCGCCTGGACCGCCTTTCATGACCCGGCTCTCGCGGCTCTGGGAGTGGAGCCCATGATGCCGATACCGCCCATCCCTCTCACCATGGGCGCTCCCCGGCCGAATCCCTCCATCGGCGGCGCCCCGCTGACGTTCGACGTCCTGTTCCGGGGCGGCACGGCCGAGCTGTCGGCATGGGACATGGCGGGCAGGCTCCTCTGGAGGGACACGGCGACGGCCCCGGGAACCTACCAGTGGGACGGCCGCCTGCCCGACGGGCGCCGGGCGCCGGCCGGCGTCTACATCATCTCGGCCAGGCGGGGCGGCCTCGTTGTCAGCCGCCGTGCCGTGATCCTCGAATGACAGTTAGGCGCCATGCTCACCGAGCCCTCTACCGGGCCGGGCAACAGGCGCTGATGGTCTGACTCCCGCCTGCCGTCTGCAGCCGCAACGCATCTGAAGCAACGAACGACCCTGTCGCGATGGAGGACAAGAGAAAAGGGCCGCCGGGCGACCGGCGGCCCTGATGCATCGCCCCCTGCCTAGAACTGGGCCTTTATGCTGCCCCAGGTGTCGTGCGTGAGTCCGGCGTCGAAGTCGATGTCGAGTTCGGAGAGATAGCATGCCGATCCCTTGGCCCAGGACCAGAAGAAGGTTCCACGGCTGTCGGCGTAGCAGAGCCCGTAGGATTGAGCCTGGCCCATCGACGGGCAGGGTACCGTTCCGAAGTGGGTGAGGGTCGAGCCGTCGTATTCGTAGAAATAGAACTGATGAACATTGTAGCTGGTGACGACGACGCCCAGGTTGCCGTTGCAGGGAAAGACGGCCAGACCGCTGAGCTGGTATGATGGCTCGGAGATGATGAATCTGTTCGTCGTGCCCCCGGGAACAAAGTTGTAGATCGAGTACACGCCGTCGTCGCTATGGGCCTCCCAGTATTCGCCGGTCTCCTCGTCGAACTCCATCCCGCGGCCTTTATTGCCTGCTGGATTCGCCGGAAAGTCGACCCAGGCTCCATTTTCGTTGACAAACAGGTTGGTGAGATCCCAGTCGTTGCTGGTGAAGAGTGCACCCGCAGGACCGGCCGCCACTCCGAAGCAGTTGGCGTTCGAATCCATCAGGTCGATGCCGCCTGCCATGCACCCGCCTGCGGCGTCCCAGCGATTGATCCTGTCGTCCACTGCGGAGGCCATGATCACATAGCCGTCTTCGCTGTTGAGCCAGTCCAGTCCGAGGACCTGGACTCCGGGGGTCCAGGTGTCGATGACGGTGATGCTTATACCATCAGTTCCAGTGTCGATGGGACACACAGGGGCATGGAGGCCGTCGTTCCCATCTTCGCCGGCGTATGCCAGCGATGCGAGACCGATGAGCAGCAGATGAACAGGTTTCATGACTCCCTCCCCGTACTAAAGTGAAAACATACGCAACACCAAGTATGAATCTTCCAAGGCATGCCGGGTATGTCGTCCACCCCGGCCGGTCGTTGGAATACCGGGCTGCCCGGCGGGGTAGAACCTGCAACGGACAGCGAACGGAGGTACATCGTGAGATCGGTTGTCTTTGCGGCGCTCGTCGTCCTGTCGGCGGCCCGGACCGTCGATGCCGGGGATGACTACAGCAGGCTCCAGGCCGTGGGAGAGAACGGCGTGGTCGTCGATCTGCCCCTCGAGCACACATCGGTGGACATCGCCGTCACCGGCAATCTGCAGAGGGCGGTTGTGAGGCAGATCTACGGCAACCCGTTCGAGGAACCGATCGAGGCTGTCTATGTCTTCCCGCTCCCCGACGACGGCGCGGTCGACAGGATGAACATGTGCATCGGCGACCGGCTGGTGGTCGGGCGCATCTACGAGAGGGACGCCGCGCGGGTCATCTACGAGGAGGCCGTCTCCTCCGGTCAAACCGCGAGCCTCCTGGAGCAGGAGAGGCCCAACATCTTCACCCAGAGCGTCGGGAACATCCTTCCCGGCGACAGCATCACGATCGAGATCAGCTACGTCGCGACCGTAGGATACGACGACGGCAGGTACGAACTGTCCTTCCCGATGGTGGTCGGACCAAGGTTCATCCCCGGGGAGCCGACCGGACACTCCGGCACCGGCCGGGCCTTCGACACCATCCAGGTCCCCGATGCGGGCAGGATCACGCCGCACGTCGTCCCCGAGGGCATGCGCACCGGATACGACATCGACCTCTCGGTCACCATGAACACCGGTTTCCCCGTGGGGCGGATCAGGAGCCTGAATCACGCGATCCGCGAGAAGCGCAGCGGAAATACGATCAGAATCAATCTGATAGGGAAGAACGAGATTCCCAACCGCGACTTCGTCCTGACCTACGCATCCGGGTCGGACCGGATCGAGGCTGGCCTGATGACCACGAACGGCGACCTGGGTGGACACTTCATGCTGATCCTCCAGCCCGAGGTCGACGTTGCCGACGATGACATAATGCCGAAGGAGATGTTCTTCGTGGTCGACTGCTCCGGCTCCATGAGCGGGCAGCCGATGGAGGTGGCGAAGGAGACCGTCCGGCAGTTCGTCCGCGGGATGAACCCGGGCGACTCCTTCCAGATCATCCGTTTCAGCGAGAACGCCAGCGGGATGTCGGACCACCCGCTCGAAAACACCCCCGCGAACGTGGCGACAGGCATCTCTTACATCAATTCCCTCTCCGGCGAGGGAGGGACGATGATGATCGAGGGCGTCCGCGCGGCTGTCGGCTATCCCGAGGACCCGGACAGGATGCGCTTCGTCATCTTCCTGACCGACGGCTACATCGGGAACGAGGCCGAGATACTGGGCGAGCTGCGGAGCACTCTCGGCGGGAACACCCGGCTCTTCAGCGTCGGCGTGGGTTCAGGCCCCAACCGGTATCTAATCGAGGGCCTTGCCGAGGAGGGACGGGGAGCCTCCTGCTACGTCGGGCTGAACGAGGATCCGGAATCCGCCGTCTCGGCGATCTACGAGAAGCTCAACAACCCTTATCTCGTCGGGATAGACATCGACTGGGGAGGTTTGAAGGTCACCGAGGCATACCCGGCGGAGGTTCCCGACCTCTTCGCGGGTCAGCCGCTGGTCGTGACGGGGCGGTATACGGCCCCGGGCAGGGACAATGTCACGATTACGGGATCGATCGGAGGGCGCGAGTGGAGCAGGACCATTTCCGTCGAGCTTCCCTCGGCGGAGGAGGGGAACGACGTCATAGCGACCCTCTGGGCCAGGCGGAAGATCCACGATCTCTCCAGGCTGCTGTACGACCGCTACGGCCGTGAGAGATACGATCAGGAGATCGTGGACGCGATAACCGACGTAGCCCTGGATTACCGGATCATGAGCGAGTACACGTCGTTTGTGGCGGTCAGCGAAGAGGTGAGGACGGTCGACGGCAGGCCCGTCACCGTGGAAGTGCCGGTGAACATGCCCCAGGGCGTGTCCTATGAGGGCGTGTTCGGGCAGGGAGGAAGTGCTGAAGCCCAGTATAGGATGACCGCACCCTCTCCTGTAATGAGGTCGTACGGTGTCGTAGGCGGCTCCACAGGAAATGCGCCCGGCGAGATGGCCCAGGTCGAATGCTGTGTCGTTCTGGCCGACGGAGACTGGTACGGCTGCAGCCCATCACCATCGGTAGTTATGGTATCCGCATCCCCGTATCTCGGGCTCAGGGCGTCGGAGGTCAGGTCGGCTCTGCGGGAGTGCATCGACGAGATGCTGGCCTCATATACCGAATTAGTGGAGGACAGCAGGGCGGACGACGGCACCTTCGCAACGGGGAGCATCACTCTGTCGATCGAGTTCGACGGAACCGGCCGTGCCGTCGGTGTCTCCGTGGTGAGCGACGAGGTCGGATCGGACAGGCTGGCGAGGGAAGTTATCTCCATCCTCAGGGCCGTCAGGATTCCGGAGCCGCCCGAAGGTGCGGGTACGATCCTGGTCACCTACAGTTTCTCGGCAGTCTAGACGGAGTTCGGATGGAAGAGGGGCGGGCCAGGCCCGCCCCTGTCGCCTCCGGTCAGGCTCGGCCACTAGGGCTGGAAGCCCTCCCGGAACCTGAGCAGCCTCGCGGGATTGCCCGCGACTATCGCTCCGTCGGGAACGTCCTTCGTGACGACGGAGCCCGCCCCCACGACGGCTTTCCTGCCGATCCTCACAGGCAGTATCGTCGCGTTCGAGCCGATGCTGGCCCCGTCCTCGACCACGGTGCCCTTCCACTTCTCCTTCTCAGGCTGCGGAGGATGGACATCGTTTATGAACATCACGCCGTGCCCTATGAAGCAGTCGCTCCCGATCGTCACCATGTCGCAGACGAAAGAGTGGCTCTGAATCCTGGTTCTGTCGCCGATGACCGCTCCGCGCTGTATCTCGGTGAAGCAGCCGATCATGCAGTCTCGCCCGATCCTGCACCCGTAAAGGTTTACGAAGTTCCAGACCTTCGTGCCCTCGCCTATCTCGCAGTCGTTGATAAGCTTGTAGTCCATCTCGACCTCCGCGGTTGGTAGTGTCGAACATAGTCCGGGCGTGACGCCCGGGCACGATTTCACACCCTGCCTCTCCGGGCTTATGCTTGTGCATGCAGTCCGGATGACCGGCACGAACGGGAGGAGAGGGATGTCCGTCGGGTTCAAGTGCCCTTCGTGCGCAGGGGATCTCACCGCGAAGCCCGGTGAGAAGACAACTGAATGCCCCTTCTGCGGGATTTCAGTACTGGTGCCCGACGAACTGCTCGACAGGAGACAGATCTGGCCGGCTGAAGTCATAGAGGCGGGCAGGACAGCCAGGAGAGCCGGACGGATCGTCTCCGTCATCCTCGGAGTTCTGGCGGTCGTTGCGGCCGCCGTATTCCTCATATCCTCGCTCGGCTCTAATGGCTGACTCCCCGTCAGGGCGTGGATACCGAATCTCTGCTGCGTTTCGAAGCCGGAGGCACGGGCCGCGGCTGCTTCACAGCCCCCTGGGACATGGCTGTCGATGGCAGGGGATGCATCTGCGTCACGGACGTCGCTTCCAACAGGATGCAGGTTTTCGACCGTACCGGCGGGGTCCGGTATGTGTGAGACGGGGCCGCAGAGCGGCCCCGCCGATCCGGAGAATCTCCGTCAGTTCTCCGACAGGAACGGGTACCTGAAGTCGCGCGGTGTGGCGAAGCACTCCTTCAGCGTCCTGATGCTGATCCATCTCAGCAGGTTGAAGATGGAACCCGCCTTGTCGTTGGTTCCGGATGCCCTAGCGCCGCCGAAGGGCTGGTGTCCCACCGTTGCCCCTGTCGTCTTGTCGTTGATGTAGAAGTTGCCGGCGGCGTGCCTCAGACGCGTTTCGGCCAGCTTCACGGCCTCCCTGTCGCGTGCGAAGACCGCACCCGTCAGGGCGTATGGCGATGTCGAGTCGCAGAGGTCCAGTATCTCCTCGAACTTCGCGTCGTCGTAGACGAAGACGGTGAGAACCGGCCCGAAGATCTCCTCCTCCATCAGCCTGTCGTGGGGATTCTTCGTCTCTACGACGGTCGGCTGGACGAAGTACCCGGAGGAGCCGTCGCAGGTGCCTCCGTGGACGATCGAGCAGTCGGCGCTGTTCCTGGCATAGTCAAGGTACGACGAGATGTTGTCGAAGGAGGCCTTGTCGATCACCGCGCCCATGAAATTGGAGAAGTCCTCGACCGGGCCGACCTTGATCCGGGAAAGCATTCCGAGCATCCGGTCGCGCACGTCGGGCCATATCGAAGACGGGATGTAGGCCCGTGAGGTGGCCGAGCACTTCTGCCCCTGGTACTCGAAGGCACCGCGGATGAGGCAGGTGGCCAGGCCCTGGGGTTCGGCCGTGGTATGGGCAACGAGGAAGTCCTTGCCGCCGGTCTCGCCGACTATCCTGGGATAGGTGCGGTATCTGCCGATGTCTCCCGCGATCGTTTGCCAGATGCCGTTGAAGGCCGCCGTGGATCCGGTGAAGTGCACCCCGGCCAGAGCCGGGTCGGAGAGCACGAGCTTCCCAATCGCCGAAGAGTCGCCGGGGATGAAGTTGATCACTCCGGGGGGCAGCCCGGCCTCCATGAAGGCCTGCATCACCATCCAGTTGGAGTAGACGGCCGTCGAGGAGGGCTTCCACAGGACGGTGTTCCCCGTGAGCGCGGGGGCCATGGACAGGTTGCCGCCAATCGCGGTGAAGTTGAAGGGCGTTATGGCAAACACGAAGCCTTCGAGCGCCCTGTAGTCCATCCTGTTCCAGGTCGCCGCGAAGTTCTCGGGCTGGATCTGGTAGATCTGCTGCATGAACCAGGTGTTCATCCGCAGGAAGTCGGACAGCTCGCAGATCGCGTCGATTTCCGACTGATGGCAGGTCTTGCTCTGGCAGAGCATCGTGGAGGCATTGATCAGACTCCTCTTCCGCCTGGAGACGATCTCGGCCGCCTTGAGCGAGACGGCGGCTCTCTCCTCCCAGGGCATCACGGACCACTTCTTCCATGCTGCTGCTGCTGCTTCCACCGCGAGACGGATCTCGGCCGGGCCGGCCTTGTGGTATGTCGCAAGGGTATGTCCGTGGTCGTGAGGACAGACGCAGCGACCCATGTTGCCGGTACGGACCTCCTTCCCTCCTATGAGGAGGGGAATCTCGATCTCGGAGGATCGCAGCGAGGCGAGCGCGTTCTTCAGATCTGCCCTCTCGCTTGTCCCCGGCGCATAGGGGGTCACCGGTTCATTCGGCGGCATGGGGATCTGCACCAATGCGTTCATGTGGATCTCCTTTCCATTATTGAGAGGCACAGCCGTTTCCAGCCGCATCATGTCGACCGGACCGGCATTGTACCTTGTTTAGCCCGAAGGGCTCAGAGAGTGTTGAATATAGCCGGTAAAAGCCGTATCGGAGATGACGGAGTTGAAGAAAGAATACAGTCAATAGATTATTCAATCAGGACAGGATGCGGACCGAGTTGGCCTTGAACGATATCCACACCGCCGTACCCGGGTGGAGCCCGAGCCTCTCGGTCGACTCCCTGGTCACCGCGGCGACGAAGGTCGCCCGGCCGGTCACCATGCTTACCATGTCGGTGTACGGACCGTGTTCGATCGAGGCCACCTCGCCCGGGAAGCAGTTCCGCATGCTGGAGTCCGGGCGGGAGGCGGAGACGGTCACCGCCTCTGTGGGGATCACTATGCAGCCTTCGCCCTCGGCCGGCTCGGCCATCACGATCTCGAGGCCGCCCGAGACCGCCCTGGTCCCTTCGAATTTCGCCCTCAGGATGTTGCGCTGGCCGGAGAAGGAGGCGACGAAGAGATTGGAGGGCCGGAGGAGCACGTCGTCGACGGGACCGTGCTGGATCATCCTCCCTTCCGAGAGGACGGCGACATGGTCCGCCAGGGCCAGGGCGTCGGCGAGGTCGTGCGTGGCCATCACGACGGTCATGCCCCTTCCCCTGTGCAGTGAGGCGATCAGGGAGCGCATCTCCGGCCTGAAGCCCTGATCCACGGAGCTGAGCGGTTCGTCGAGAAACAGTATCTCGGGATCGGTCGCCAGAGCCCTGGCAAGGGCGACCTTCTGCATTTCCCCGCCGGACAGGGTTTTCGCGCGCCTTCCTGCGAAGCCTGACAGACCGACGACCTCGAGCCCGGCCTCGATCCTGCCCGGATCGGGCTTCATTCCACGGAAGCGAAGGCCGGCCTCCACGTTGCGACGGACCGTGCCGTCGAGCATGAAGGGCCTCTGCATCACCATCGCCATCCTGCGACGGGCCCTCGTGCAGGCGGCGGAACCCGCGCCGGCGTAGTCGATCCCGTCGAGAAGTATCCTGCCCGAAGAAGGCTTCACCAGCAGGTCGGCCGTTCGCAGGAGAGTGGTCTTTCCGCATCCCGTGGGGCCTATGACGGCGCAGAACCCGCCGCTTTCGACGGCGAAGGAAACTCCGTCCAGAATGGTCCTGCCGCCTGTTCTGCGCGAAAGTGAGTCGAGTTCGAACCTCATGCCCGCCCGGCCTCAAGAAGATGGACGGCCAGGCTCACGAGGAGTGCGAGTGTGATGAGGATGAGCCCCAGCGCTATGGATTCGGCGGTCTCGCCCTTGCCGATCCCCAGGGATATCGCCGTGGTCAGCGTCCTGGTGCGCCCCGCGATGTTGCCGCCCACCATCATGGCCGCCCCGACCTCCGAGATCGCCCTTCCGAACGACATCAGGAGTGCGGAGACGATGGCCCGCCTCGCCTCACCGATCACGACGAGGCCTGTCTGGAGCGGTCCCGCACCCAGGGCCCTCACGGTATCCTCGACCTCGTGGGTGATCCCTCCCAATGCGGCAATTACCAGCCCGAGCATCACGGGAGCGATCAGGACCACCTCGGCTATGATGATGGCCTTGGTAGTGAAGAGAATGCCCAGGAAGCCCAGCGGCCCGACCCTGGAGAGGAAGAGGAACACGACAAGCCCGGCGAAAACAGTCGGCATGCTGTAGAGGGCGTGGATGACGCCGGTCAGCACCCGCTTGCCGGGGAACGAAGTGAAGTGGATCAGCACGCCGAGGGGTACGAAGAGCAGCGTGGAGATGATAGTGGCGCTGGCGGAGACCATCAGCGTCCTCATGGTGATCTCCATCACCACGGGATCGCCCGTGACGATCAGGTCCAGGGCAATACCGAAGGCCTCCGCCAGCCGTTCCAAGCCGTCTAGAGGTCCTGACCCGCGCAGGGGGTGAAGAGCTGCCTGCCCCAGGTCTCGACGCCGTAGGAACCGATGAGTTCCTGAACCTCGGGAGAGGTCAGGAAGGTCACCATGTTGGCCGCCATGGCGGAGTCGCGCGCCGCGGCCAGGGGTATCACTGAATAGACGTTCCTCATGGCGTCGCCGGCGCCCACGATGATCTCGAGATCGACGTCGCCCTGGTAGGCCAGGAAGGTGGCGATGTCGGAGAGGGCATAGCCGCGCATCTCGTTGGCCATGTTCAGGGTCGGACCCATGCCGGCCGCGGCCTCCACGTACCAGTCGCCTGCGGTCCTGATGTCCTCGTAGTCGTATCCGGCGGCCGCCCAGAGACGCTTCTCCTGGGCATGCGTGCCGGACTCGTCGCCGCGGGAGATGAACGGGACGGTCGCGTTGTCATGGATCATGGTGAGAGCGGTTTCGGGCTCGAGATCCCTGATGCCTGCCGGATCGTCCGCCGGGCCAACGATCACGAAGAAGTTGTATGCGAACGGGGTTCTCGACAGGCCGATGCCTTCGGCAATGAACGGTTCCTCGCGTGCGCGGTCGTGGACCACTATCACGTCGACGTCGCCGCGAGTGCCCCACTCCATCGCCTTGCCGGTGCCGGCGTAGAGGATGTCGAGTTCGACGCCGTACTGATCCTCGAACATCGGCTCGAGGTATGCCCAGAGGCCCGTGTCGTACAGGCTGGTGGTGGTCGCTACCAGGAGACGCTCTACCCTCTCCCTGGGAGGATAGGCTTCGGTGGCGGCATCTGCCGTCGGCTCGACGCTCCGGTCGACCGCAGGCTGCTCTCCGCAGGCGCAGAAAGCCAGCACGACGGCCGACAGAACGACGAAGGAAACGAGTTTCCGGGACATGAACCCTCCTCTTCGATGTTGAACCGGGACCGCCGGTCCCGCCGGGCTGGAATCGGGAGGATGGACGCGATCATGCGGTGGGGAGGCCACCGGTATCCGACTCGATCGACGTCCGTTCCCTTTCCTAACACGGGAGGCGCAGTCGTTTCCTCCTGCACCCTGTCGCCCCGGCGTCCATGGCGTGCGCTTTAGGACGAGGGGGTCGGGAAGCGGTCGCTTGCACAAGCTATACTTCACGCCCGTATCGGTCGCAAGGCGCATCCGTTCGCGGATGGGAAGGACTTGCCCCATATTACGGCTTCCCGGGAGGCGACATGAAGGAACGCATCAGGAACTTCTGCATCATCGCGCACATCGACCACGGCAAGTCCACGCTCGCGGACAGGCTCCTGCAGGCCACCAATACGGTGAGCGACAGGGAGTTCCGCAACCAGATGCTCGACTCCATGGACATCGAGCAGGAGCGTGGAATCACGATAAAGAGCACCGCCGTCACGATGAAGTACTCCGCCTCCGACGGGATCGATTACACGCTGAATCTCATCGATACGCCCGGGCACGTGGATTTTTCCTACGAGGTCTCCCGCGCCCTCGCCTCGTGCGAGGCGGCCCTGCTGGTGATAGATGCCGCACAGGGCGTCCAGGCGCAGACGCTTGCCAACCTCTACAAGGCGATGGAACAGAACCTCACGATCATCCCGGTGGTCAACAAGATCGATCTTCCGTCGGCCAGCATCGCCGAGGTGATGGAGGAGATAGACCACGAACTGGGGCTCGATCCTGACGACGCCGTACTGGTTTCGGCCAAGACGGGCCAGGGGATACCGGAACTCCTGGAAGCCATCGTCCGCCTCGTCCCGCCTCCGTCCAGCGATCCGGACAAACCCCTGAGGGCGCGGGTTTTCGATAGCTTCTTCGATCCCTACCGGGGTGTCGTGGTCCACTTCAGGGTCGTCGAAGGGACGCTCAGGAAGGGTTCCTACATCAGGCTGATGGCCGCCGGCGCCGACTACAGGCTCGAGGAAGTCGGCCACATGAAGATCTCCCGCGAGCCGTGCGAGGCTCTGGAGGCGGGCGAAGTCGGCTACCTGATAGCCGGGATCAAGTCCGTCGGGGACGTCCGTTCCGGCGACACGATCACCGACGCCGCCTCGCCGGCATCGGAGCCGCTTCCGGGATACACCGAAGCCAAGCCGGTGGTGTTCTCCTCCATCTTCCCCGTATCCACGGAGGACTACGAGGATCTGGCGGTATCCATCGAGAAGCTCAAGCTGAACGACGCCTCGCTCGTTTTCGAGAAGGTGAACTCCGCCGGCCTGGGATTCGGCTTCCGTTGCGGATTCCTCGGGCTGCTCCACCTGGAAGTCGTCCAGGAAAGGCTCGAGCGCGAGTTCAACCAGTCCCTGGTTCTCACGGCGCCTACGGTGCTGTACCACGTCTACCTCAACTCCGGGGAGATGCTCATGGTGGACAACCCGCTCCACTACCCGGACCCGTCCCAGATCGACCATGCGGACGAACCCTACATCAAGGCCTCGATAATCATGCCGGACCGCTACATAGGTCCGGTGACCCTCCTGCTGAAGGACAGGCGCGCGGAAGACTACAAGTCGATGTACGTGGGCAAGCAGCGCGTCGAGGTCACGGCCGAACTCCCCCTCGCGGAAGTCGTGTACGACTTCTACGACAGGCTCAAATCTGTGACGCAGGGATACGGATCGTTCGACTACGAGCCGGCCGGATACAGGAAGGGCGATCTGGTGAGGCTCGACATCCTCGTCAACCACGAGAGGGTGGAGGCTCTGTCCATCCTGGTGAACAGGGAGAGGGCCAGGGAGTGGGCGGTGCGCGCCTGCGAGAACCTGGCCAAAGAGATCCCCAGGCACCAGTTCAAGATTCCGGTGCAGGGGGCCATCGGCGGGACGATCATCGCGAGGGAGACGATCCAGGCCTTCCGCAAGGACGTTACGGCCAAGTGCTACGGAGGCGACATCACCCGCAAGAGGAAGCTCCTAGAGAAGCAGAAGGAGGGAAAGAGGAAGATGAAGATGGTAGGCTCCGTCTCCATCCCTCAGAAGGCCTTCCTCGCGGTCCTGAAGCGTGACGAGTAGCGACTCGGGCTTGAATCCCGCCGTGTCATGCGTATAATTCCGCTACATGCCTGTTTCCTTTCGGAGCGGTTGACAGGGAGGTAGGTCATGGCGAAGAGCATGGATCGGGAGACTGCGAAGAAGGATCTGAAGAAGGCCGCGAAGTCTCTCAAGGAGAAGCGCGCGGACAAGAAGGCCAAGAAGGAGACCAAGAAGGTCGTGGTCCAGTAGAGGGTCGTCCTCCGGGATCAACCCGTCCGGACCTTCAGGACGAGCATACAACCCGGGCCGGAAGGGGAGCATGCCTGGCAGCGATGGATGACAGGTTCGAGCCCGCCGGTCCGGGTTTTTACGATTAGAGCGCAAGGAAAGGCTCCTTCGTTTCATGGGGGAGATACGCACACCCGGATGTTGATGCGCCAGCAGGTTTCGGAACCCGTGCCTGAATCCCCGGCTTCTCTCCAGTCGCCCGGGATCGTGAGCTGAGATGACCGACGGCCCCGGCTCCCCGGGCCTCTATGTCCATGTGCCCTTCTGTCTCCGGAAATGCCGCTACTGTGCGTTCTACTCGGTGGCCGACCTCGATTCCGACGCAGCCATGAGATTCGGGGGATCCCTCCTCGGGGAGATGAGGATGCGGCTGCCCTCCGACACCGTATTCCCGACCTTCTACGCCGGCGGGGGCACGCCGGTCCTCCTGGAGCCTTCGTTCTGGAGCGAGGTGTTCGCCGCATTCCCGCCCACTTCCCGTTTGGCGGAGGATGCCGAGGTCACGATCGAGGCAAATCCGGCGGCGGTGGGACTGAAGGATCTCCAGGACCTGCGGAGGAGCGGGTTCAACCGCCTGAGCATCGGGGTCCAGTCCTTCGACGACGCGCTCCTGGAGTTCCTGGGGCGGGTTCACAACGGCGCTCAGGCCGAGGAGATGGTTCGAGACGCCAGGAAGGCCGGCTTCGAGAGCATCGGAATCGACCTGATGTACGGCATCCCCGGGCAGACCAGGGAGGACTGGCTGAAGGATCTACGGAGCGCCGTCGATCTCGGCGCGGAGCATATCTCGTGCTACTCGCTGACAGTCGAGGACGGTACGCCATACGGCCATTCCGTCAAGAGCGGCGATGCTCCAGTCCCTGACGAGAGCCTCGTCGCAGAACTCTACCGGGCGACGGACGAACTTCTCTCGAGGGCCGGCTACCAGCACTACGAGGTGTCGAACTACGCAGCCGGACGAAAGTGGAGGAGCAGGCACAACACGGCCTACTGGAGCGGTGCGGCCTACCTGGGATTCGGCCCTTCCGCGCACAGCTACGACGGCCGCTCCAGGCGGAGCTGGAACAGGCTCGGCCTCAACGAATACCTGGAAGCCGTGGAATCCGGAGGACTCCCCGAGGCCGATTTCGAGAACCTCAGCGAGGGACAGCTCATGCTCGAGCGGATCATGCTCGGTCTGCGCACCAGCGACGGCGTGGACCTGTCAAATGCAGGATTCGAGGGCGAGGCTGATGAAGCGCTCCGGAACATGTTCGCGAACTGGGTTTCTCACGGTCTCTGCACCGTGGACGGTCTCCGGATAAGCCCTACGTCGCAGGGAATGCTGATGGCCGACGGGATGGCCTCGTCCCTTGCGGCCATTCTCGATCTCTAGCCGGGCCGGAGTTTGACGCGAACCCCCGGCTTGGCAATAATTCGTCACTCTTCGGTGCCCCAGTAGCTCAGTTGGATAGAGCGTCGGTTTCCTAAACCGCAGGTCGTGCGTTCGAGTCGCGCCTGGGGCACCATATTCTCAGGTTCTTGTTTCCAACGAGTGATCGAAGTAGCAAGAATTCGCGTCGGTTTCGCTTCGCCGCCTTGCGGCTTGCGGCCCCTTCGGGGTCCTAAACCGCAGGTCGTGCGTTCGAGTCGCGCCTGGGGCACCACATTCTCCTCGAGGTTGTTTGAGCTATCGCAAGGCGTTGATTCACATGCTACTTGCGATGTTCCAAGTGGTTGATTCTCCCTTGATGCAGTTCTGCTTCCATTCCTACCGATGGCACTGGTAGAACTTGTTATTGAGCATGGTGATAGACCATGTACGCCTGTGTTCCAAGTGCCTTGTTCGTTTGTGGAAGCCTTCATTGATCCAGACAGAAGGCTGCAGACCTTCGACAGGGGAGTCTCGATGGGGCTGAGTTCGCCGTTCTGCGCGATCAATATCCCGTTCGGAAAAAGCGCCGACTGAAGCGCAAGCATGCCTTCCAGGTCGAGTCTCGGCCAGAGTGCTGGAGATCGCTGGGCGATCTGGAGCGCTTTCCTGACATCCTTCTCCGTTATCCTGTCCAGGTTGTCCAGCTGCTCTGATCGCTCCTCGAGGTTCCTGAGGCGTGTCTTCATCTCGACTTCCAGAACCCGGTAGATGTCTTCAGCGATCACTCCGGAAGCCATTTTCTGAGCGACATCCAACATGCTCTGCTTTTCCTTACGAATAGCTTGCTGGACTCTCTCACGCATCGAGCCATTGGAAGCGATCTGCTCCTTCATTACCCATCTGATGGCCTGCTCCAGGAGAAGAGCAACCTGCGTGGGTGGGACCAGTTTCTTCAGTTCCTCGACGAACCGATCATGGAGGAGATCTGCTCTGACATTCACGTGTCCACAGCGCCAGCAGCGGTAGTTCAGGTATTTCTTACTGCTGGTGCCGTTCGTGCTCGGGCTGCCCGAGATGCCTGACCCGCAGTTCTCACAACGGACGAACTTTCGGAGTGGTAGATCGATCCTGTCCGAGATATGGGGGACCGCTTGAGGGGAGTTGGCGAAGTTCAATGATCTCTGAACCTGGTCGAACTCCTCCTCATTTACGATAGCCCGGTGATTCCCAGGTCCCCATATCTCGCCCTCGACGTGCACCCTTCCTGCGTAGAACCTGTTCGTGAGTATCCGATGGACGGTGTCCTTGTCGATCGGCTTGTCCCTCCGGTACCGCATCGGCGCGCCCTGCGCAGCAGCCATCTGCTGGATGATGTGCATCCGGTGGCCTTGGAGAGCCAGCTTCCAGATCAGTTGGGCATACTGGAACAGCTCTGGATCCTCAATCGTATCCCGCTTGAAGTCGGTCGAACCATGTGGCTGGTATGGAGGTCCCTTGGTGTATCCATACGGAGGGTTGCTGGTAGTGTTCCCGTCCTCTCGGGCTGACTTCATGCCGCGAATAGTACGCTCGACCCCTTGATCGAGTACATCCTCATTCTGGTTTTCCTTTTGTCGCAACTCGGATTCACTCATCTCCTCCATCTTGTCGGTGACAGAGCAGACGGTGATCCCTAGCCCCCTGAGGAATGTCCGAGTCAGGCACGAGAATATGGCCTTTCGAGCGAATCTGTCGCTGCAGTAAACCATGAAGTGTGATACCTTGTCGGCATTCATGATGGCGTAGTCAATCGCCTTCCTGAAGCCAGGTCTGTCCAGTCTCCGCCCAGATACACCCTTATCGCTGAAGAAAGCTCCCTGAATGAAGGGAATGCCCTTCTCAGCAATCCTTCGCAACGATTCACGCTTCTGGTCCTCAAGGCTATAGGTCTCAACCTGTTCTTTCGTTGATACACGCACGTAGATGATCGCCCCATCTGTGCGAGTCTGGGTTCTGAGCTTCTTGGCGCTCTCATCGAGATAGGTAATAGCCTCGGCCAGAGCGCCGTACAGTTTTATTAGCTGCTTTTTCGAGTATTTCATATACTCTTGCTCAGACTCACTCTCGTGTGCTTCCTTTTCCTAGGTGTGCCACGCTTCTTAGCGGTCCTCTTCTTTGATGATAGTTGACTGTCGTTGTTCAGGTCCACCGAAGTCTGAGCGATGAGTAGAATATGGTTCAGGAATTCATCCAGCAGCTTGTCAGGAATCTGATCGCTCGAGGTCCCCAGAATGTTCCTGGCTTCCTTCCTCGAGATCCACTTTTCCCCACACAGCACTGTAGACGGTGGAGATTCCTCGTCAGGTGTGGATGAGGCATCTGACGGGGCATCAATAACGCTCTGCTTCCGTGCCACCCCTTTCCGCCTGCCTGCGCTTCGCGTAGCGCACACGTAGGCACTGAATCATGTGCATCTCCATCTTATTCGCTGACTTCCAGATAGGCTTCATTTCTGGTTATGTTCGCTACACGGGGCGGCCATCGCCCCCTTGAAGCATCTGCCACCTGCCTATTCGGTGGTAGACGCTTATGCTCATCATCTCTGGTCTTCGCCGGGGATCAAAACTTCCTCTCCACCAGCCCATCGTCTCTCGTAGTCTGTCGGGTCATTTCTCGGGCTGATCATGCCTCTCACGGGGCATTGCCTGGTTAGATCGGCAGGGCATAGCGGGAAGTGCGGAGGGAGATTCTTCATCGCCTTGAGAAACAGATTCGACCCCGTCAGGACACTGTTAATGTCCCCTTGCTTCACAAGATCCATCGAGGCTTCGATCACCTTTGTCAGTATCTCTGAAGTCTCCTGCCGATGATCATCCCAAATCTTCTGAAGACGCTCTTTGAAGATCATCTGGAAGAGTGTGCCTGGTCTCATCCACCGCCATACAGTAGTAGGGTGGAGATTCAGTGCCCGTGCAGCCGCTGCCTGAGACATACCGGCTGAAAGAAGCAGCAGGCAGGTTTCCTGTCTAGGCGTCAACTCTGATCTATTCAGGGTCTACCTCTCCTCTGAGCTCCACGTGCTCCTCGGGCCTGGGACACGGTCCGCATTAGTCAGGCTTCTGGGCCATGCCAGGCTGCCCACGTCGCCGACCCCTTCCCAGTAATCCCCTAGCTGACGCACAGCAGAGTATCGCTCTACCTCCTGTTGTTGTGTGAGCGTGAAACGATAGCCGTTGGGTATCGTCAACTTCACCATCTTGAGAACCAAACTCGAAGCCTTGGTGGCGTCTGAGTCCTTGCCCTTGGCGATGATGCTCAGCAGTCGCTTCTGGCTCTCACGGATCAGCCGGAGTGTCATAAGCGCGCAGCTGTCCCAACTCCCTGCCAGCTTCTCTCGCTTGATCTCCTCGAAGGCAGTCCCCAACCTGTCCCACTTAAGGCGCTCTTCCATGGATACGCCTTCGTTTTCGGTGGCTTCCAGAAAGCTCTCTCCCGAGAGCATCCGGTCGACAACGCGCTCCTGGATCTCCGTCAGAGACTTTCTGACGCGCTCATGAGGGAGAATTCCCTTTTCCTTCTTGATCATATGCAAACGCCATCCTTTCTCTGCCCATCAGAAGTATACGAGGGTATTTCCAGGATCAAAACTGAACCTGCAGTGTGTAGAAACCCTCCGAAGACAGGGTATAAAGTAATGGGGGAGAATATGTTGTCTAGATAACCATTTCATCGTGGCGCGACCAGCTCGATCCTCAGAAGCCCTGTTGCAGTCTGGTCGAGAGATCGATCGAGTGGAGAGATCAGCGTCCTTCACCAGCTGGGGAGGTGAAACATGCTAGGCCCCATCATCGGAGCTCTCGTCGAGGAGATCATCATCCGCATCGCAGAGAACAAGGAGAAGTCGTCCACGTCAACGGAAAGGACATCGAAGGATGGCAGTAGATCAGGGAACTCAGGCTCCCGCTAGGGAGCGCCCCGCCAGTATCAGAAGCATCGTATCCTCATCCGATCCCTTCTCGCCGGCAAGACTCTCGCCGGTCTCCGTCAACGGCAGCGCCGTGCCACAGGTCGGCGTCGAGATCCTGAACGACGAAGGCCGCTGGGAGTGCGTCAACATCCACAGCCAGGGCTACCAGCTCATCCCCAACAGCCTCGTCCAGCAGGTCGCTCGCGAGATCACCTCCCGCAGCTCCATGAACTGGACCGAGGAGAAGACGATCTGGACCGGACGCTTCCTCAGCGTCCTCTACAGGTCGGACCATCTGAAGGAACTCCCAGAGGTAGGCGATGCAGTCAGCCTCGGCCTCCGTGTCGAGAACTCCTACGACGGCTCGGCCAAGTTCAGGCTGGCCCTCATGGCCTTCGTGCTCTCCTGCACCAACGGCCTGATGAGTCCCAGGCTCTTCACGACCTACACGGTGAAGCACACGGCATCGAGGGGCTTCGATGTGGACGAGGCCATCGACGTCATCAGGGATGGAGCATTCTCGCTCGAGACCCTGGCCCCGAAGATCACCGAGCTGTCCAGGATGCCCCTCAACGTGAAGAGGCTGGCCTCTGTCGCGAAGAACATCGATCTGCCTAACCGGGACTGGGGGCATGTCCTCCAGCAGCTCGAGCCCGCCCGCAGCATGTGGGACCTCATGCAGGCTCTCACACACCGCGTCACCAGGAACACCCGTGGCCGCAGCCTCATAACTACCTCGGAGATGATCGGGGACTACTTCCTGACCCGCATGGTCGCCTGACTAGGACCTACTCTGATCAGATAGACCTGTCGATCTAAGTCGATGCTGTACAGCAATATGTCAGACCCTACTATTAGTAGGTTCCGAGCATCATGCTGCAGTACATGTAGATAGCGTCATACCGAAAGGAGGCCGCCTCGATGGCGACCCGTCTTGCCCCTGCCCGGGCCAAACGCCCGGGCATTCTCATGCCCTTCCCCGAGTACCGTGCTGCCCCCGGGATCCACTTCTCGACTCTCAAGTACATGGGGAAGAGCCCGCTCCACTACCGCCACGCCCAGGATAACCCGCCGGCAGAGACCCAGGCGATGCTCCTGGGCAGGGCTACCCACACGGCGGTCTTCGAGCCGATGCGCTTCCAGCTCGACTACGCCATCTGGTCCGGGGATCGCCGGGGCTCAGCCTACCAGCAGTTCGCCGACGAAGCCGCCGCCCAGGGCCGCTCGATCCTGAAGGAGGGCGAGTACAACACCGCCCTGGCGATCCGCGACTCCGTCCGAAGTATCCCCGAGATCGCAGCCCTCCTCGAGAAGGGCTTCCCTGAGACCAGCTTCTTCTGGGTGAATCCCCAGACCGGGCTAGCCTGCAAGGGGCGGCTCGACTGGATCGCAGGCGAAGGAGCCATCCTCGACCTCAAGACAACCACCTCCATCGATCCCCATGCCTTCGCTGGCCACGCCTGGAGGATGGGCTACTTCCACCAGGGAGCCATGTACCAGGAGGGCTATGCCGTCTCGTCAGGGATGGGCACGATCCTTCGGTATGGGATCGTTGCTGTGGAGAAGGAGCCTCCTCATGCCTGTCGGCTCTTCTGGCTGGATCCCGACTCCCTCAGCAGAGCATGGACTGAGTACCAGGGCTGGCTCAAACAGGTGAAAGACTGTAGGGCCACTGGCAACTGGCCGGGACCCGGACCCGTGGAGTCCGAGCTGGCCGCCCCTGCCTGGGCAACTACCGATGACGAGGCCGTCGACTTCAGCGGCTTAGAGGAGTGACGATGCCGAAGAAGCTGGAGAACCCGAATCCGGACCTCCACGTCGATCTGATGTTCCCGTCCCGCTACCTGCGGGCCGTGGACTTCGAGGGGAAGCCGGTGACCCTGACAATATCCGAGGTGGTCAAGGACAAGGTGCAGATGGCCACAGGCCAGAAGGCTGAGAAGTACATCCTGCGGTTCCGCGAGACCGAGAAGGAGCTGATCCTGAACAAAACCAACGCCAAGGCCGTCGCCAAGGTCCTCTCGGAGCCGAAGGCCATCAACTGGCCGGGAGAACGGATCACACTCAAGCCGTCCTCCTGCGAGGCGTTCGGAGAGATCGTGGCCTGCATCCGGGTGGAGATGCGCGAGGCCGTGTAGTCCGATTCCTGGCTGTCATTCCCGTACACAACCGCACGGTCGTGTACACTTCAGTAAAGCTCAGGGGCTCCTTAGGGTATTCCAGGCCCATAGGAGCCCCTTCAACGCATGGAAGGGGTTTCAGGGTGTCGGAACACTCTGCTGCGATGAAAACCCGCCTGATCATCGCTGAGAAGGCCGTATGCTACCGAAAGGTCCGAAGTCACTCCCTGCCTTTCTCCCTCGATCCCGTGGATACGGTGGAGAAGGCGAAGCTCCTCCTGGGACGACTCTTTGATCAGAAGCCCATCGAAGGGCTCTACGCCATCGCCCTCAATTCTAGTGGCGACTTCCTCGGTCTAGTCAGGCTCGCCGAGGGCACGGTGGATCGAGCCTCCGTCTACCCCCGCGAGCTGGTCAGCTTCCTCCTCATCGAGACGAACGCCACAGGACTGATCCTGGCTCACTCTCATCCCGGCGGAAGGGCAGAAGCCAGCAACGAGGACAAGGTCCTCACCACGAAGCTGAAGGGCATCCTGCAGGACCTGGGCGTGAAGCTCATCGACCACTTCATCTACGCCAGCGGCAGGCCAGGCATCCCTCCGGAGTGGGTTTCCATGAGGGAGAGGGGCGACCTGTGAACCCTCCACCCAGACTCGAAGCTGTCGGCTACATCCGTGTCAGCACCGAAGAGCAGGCCAGAGAGGGAGTGAGTCTCGACGCCCAGAAGGCCAAGATAGAAGCCTGGTCTCAGGTCAACGAGACTACTCTGATCGGCTTCTTCGAGGATGCGGGGATCTCCGGAGCTCGATCCGAGAACCGGGAAGGGCTTCAGAAGGCGCTCGAGATGGCCTGCGATAAGAAGGCCGTCCTGGTCGTCTACAGCCTCTCCCGGCTTTCCCGCAGCACGAAGGACACCCTGGCCCTGGCCGAACGGCTAGAGAAGGCTGGAGCTGACCTGGTGAGTCTCTCCGAGCGGATCGATACCACCAGCGCCGCCGGGAAGATGGTCTTCAGGATGCTGGCCGTCCTGAACGAGTTCGAGCGGGATCAGATTTCGGAAAGGACAACAGCAGCCCTGCGCCACAAGCGCGAGCAGCACCAGGCATACTCTCCCACACCTTATGGGTTCGACCGTTTCGGGGACATACTGGTCATCAACTACGACGAGCAGAAGATCATCGAGGAGATCTTGGAGCTCCGGGAGAAGGGTTGGAGTCTACGGAGGATTGCTGATCACCTCAATACGAAGGGCATCCCGAGCAAAAGCGGAAGGCGTTGGCTACACTCTGCAGTCGCTTCAGTGACTAGAGCAAACTCAGTTGGATAGGGGGGCCAAGAGCCCCCCACAATGACGGTTGCACTTAATGGTTGACGCATTCTGAGTGCCGCTGGATGATCAGTCTGTTATGGGCTTCGTTCTATCGTGTCTTCTTGCCGAATCAAAATGAGGTAGGGCAGTGAGAGGCTTAGAACGACTTGAACTCATAGATCGCATCGGCCGGAAACTTCAAGAAATGATGTCCTTTAGGGATATCGACACATTTCTGAGGTCGTATGGTGTTGATATCACGAAGACGACGTCAGGTGTGAATAGTAAATGGGTCTATACCAAGGAACTACTTGCTGACGAACCCGAAGCACGCCTTCTCAGGATCGCCGACGAACTGGAACTCCCCCACGGCTATGTTCTCGACCAAGCCGACCATGTCTTAGAAGCACGATTCTGGGAGCCATGCCATTTCAGGTTATTCATCAGCCATCTCTCTCAGTTCAAGGCAACTGTTGCGAGCCTTCAGCGTACCCTCCTTCAGTACGGGGTCTCAGCCTTTGTTGCCCATGTGGACATAGAACCAACTCGGGAATGGCAGGACGAAATAGAAGCTGGTCTTGCCTCTATGGAGGCAATGGCTGCCATTCTCATGCCTGGATTCAAGGAAAGCAATTGGACTGATCAAGAGGTTGGGTATGCGGTAGCTAGAGGTGTTCTCATCATTCCGGTCATTCGCGGGATCGACCCATATGGCTTCATCGGCAAGTACCAGGGCCTTCGGGTTGATGGAAAGAGCGTAGGGGCGGTCGCAGCGGAGATCTTTGAAATACTGTTGAAATCGCCTAAGACTCGCGGACGCCTGCTCACTTGCCTGGTTGACACAATCCTGCACTCAGCCACAGAGGATGAAGCGTTAGTTAGCTTGAACCACCTGGCTGGAGTCTCCGATCTGCCTGTACCCTTCTTGGAGAGACTACGGGAGGGTTGTCCAACCTCAGTAGTATGCTCACAGGGCGAATCGCTGAGGGCAATCAACAGCTTGCTCAGTTCACGGGGAGTGAAGCAGGTCGGGCACGATATCCCTAGCAAGGTCGGTGAGATTGAAGACTTCCCCTTCTAGCATCAGTCTATTGGTGGATCTCTGAACGTGAGCTTTGATTCTTGGGCAGGATATCGATGCTGGACTTTAGAAGCATGCTCTGATAGCTTTCCCCAACGTACCTCCAGCGGCTGGGGAAGGGGCGCCCATGAGCCAGGTCGTGATCATGAATCCCGTCATCAACTCGCCATTCGACGAGCCGACCAGGCATTTCAAGTTCTCCGACGAGGGCATTACCAACGAAATCGTCGAAGCTCGCCGCGTCAGCTCCTACTTTATCCCCATCGCCCAGCCCCGGAAGAAGGGTAAGCAGCAGCTCGAGTTCGACACCGAGTGGACCCAGGACCGCATCGAGGAGAACAAACTCGTCAACCAGATCCGCCAGCGTATTGCTCTCTGGCGCCAGGTGGACCGTCAGGGCGTCACCCCGGTCACAGCACGGCTCCTCGAGTACTGGACCAACCCCGATCGCGAGAAGAAGCTCTTCTTCTGCCAGATCGAAGCGCTGGAGACGGCCATCTACCTCACCGAGGTCGCCCGCAGGTCTGGCGACGCCTGGATCGAGAATGCCCTGCGACTAGGCAACGATGCCTCGAACCCCGGCCTGCCCCGAATCGCCTTCAAGATGGCCACCGGCTCGGGGAAGACTGTTGTCATGGCCATGCTCATCGTCTGGCATGCCCTGAACAAGCTCGCGAATCCCCAGGACGCCCGGTTCTCGGATGCATTCCTGATCGCGACACCAGGGATCACCATCCGGGATCGCCTTCGCGTGCTTCTCCCGAACGATCCCCAGAACTACTACCGCCAGCGCGACATCGTTTCTCCGGAGGACCTGGAGAGGCTGGGCCAGGCCAAGATCCTCATCACGAACTTCCAGTCATTCATCCAGAGGGAGAAGATCTCCGCCGGCAAGCTGACGAAGAGCATTCTGGCCAGGGGGAAGACCGACGCCTTCACCGAGACGCCCGACCAGATGATCCGCCGTGTCTGCCGTGAGCTGGGCACCAAGAAGAACATCATCGTCATCAACGACGAGGCTCATCACTGCTACCGTCGAAAGCCCGAGATGGAGGCCGAGGTCGAGGAAGAGGTCGTCCTCAAGGGAGATGAGCGCAAGGAAGCCGAGAAGCGCGACCAGGAGGCCCGCGTCTGGATCTCCGGCATAGAGGCCGCCCAGAAGAAGATCGGGGTCAGGGCCGTCTACGACCTTTCAGCTACGCCCTTCTTTCTGCGGGGCTCGGGCTATCCCGAGGGCACCCTCTTCCCCTGGGTGGTGTCCGACTTCAGCCTGATCGACGCCATTGAGTCCGGCATCGTGAAGGTTCCCCGGGTGCCGGTGGCGGACGACTCCATGGTGGGCGACTACCCGACGTACCGCGACCTCTGGCTCCATGTCCGCGACGAACTTCCCAAGAAGAGCCGGAAGGACGTCGAGGTCTCGGGTGAGCCCCAGCTCCCCGCAAAGCTCCAGGGGGCCATCCACAGCCTCTACGGCAACTACGAAAAGTATTACCGGCTCTGGGAGGGGAACGCCGAAGCCCAGGCTGCCGGTTCTACACCACCCGTCTTCATCGTGGTCTGCAACAGCACGAACGTCTCGAAGCTCGTCTTCGACTACATCGCGGGATGGGAGAAGCAGATCGAGGACAGAAGGGTCGTCCAGACCGGCCAGCTCCCGATCTTCCGGAACGATGACGGCCAGGGAGGCTGGCTCCAGCGCCCGAACACCATCCTGATCGACAGTCAGCAGCTCGAGTCCGGCGAGGCGATGAGCGACGACTTCAAGAAGATCGCGGCACGTGAGATCGAGGAGTTCAAGGCTGAATACCGGATCCGCTTCCCCGGCAGGGATACTGACCAGCTAACCGACGAGGACCTCCTTCGCGAGGTGATGAACACCGTAGGCAAGCCGGGCAAGCTGGGCGAGCAGGTGAAATGCGTGGTCAGCGTCTCGATGCTCACCGAGGGCTGGGATGCCCAAACCGTCACCCACATCCTGGGCATCAGAGCCTTCAGCACGCAGCTCCTGTGCGAGCAGGTGGTGGGTCGTGCCCTGCGCAGGATGAGCTACGCTACGAACTCCCAGGGGATGTTCGAGCCGGAGTATGCTGAGGTCTACGGAGTCCCATTCTCTTTTATCCCCACCAGCGGCTCGACCGGGACACCGACTCCAGGCCCGATACCAACTCGCGTGAGGGCGCTCGAAGACCGGATCGCCTGCGAGATCACCTTCCCCCGCCTGACGGGCTACCGATTCGACATCGCGGGGGAGAGGATCGCTGCGAGCTTCTCCGAAGATGCGAAGCTGGCCCTCACCACCCAGGACATCCCGACACGCACCGAGATGGAGCCTATCGTCGGCCTGGGTGAGATCCACACCCTTGATGACCTGAAGAAGAAACGCGAGAACGAGGTCGCCTTCCTGCTGGCAAAAGAGGCGCTGGAACGCTACTTCACCACCGATGGAGACTTCAGACCATGGCTCTTCCCGCAGCTCCTCGCGATCTCCAAGCGCTGGATGGCCGAATGCGTCACCCTCAAGGACAACACCTTCCCCCAGCTACTCCTGCTGAAGGAGTTCGCCCACGGGGCAGTCGACAGGATCTACCGCTCAATCATGCAGGCCAGTCCAGGCAGGACCACGCTCAAGCCCGTCCTGCGGCCCTACGACACCGTGGGCTCGACCCGGTACGTGGACTTTGACACCACACGCCCGGTCTGGGCTACCGATCCATCGAAGTGTCACATCTCCCATGTCGTGGCCGACACCGACTCCTGGGAGCAGAAGATGGCCCAGGTGCTGGAGGGCATGCCCGAGGTCATCCGCTACGTGAAGAACCACGGGCTGAACTTCCTCATCCCTTACACGTTCGAGGGGAAGGAGAGCAACTACATCCCCGACTTCATCGCCTGCGTGGATGACGGGCACGGTCCGGGGAGCCTCCTCAACCTCATCATCGAGGTCACCGGAGAGAAGAAGAAGGACAAGGAGGCCAAGGTGGCCACGGCACGGACCCTCTGGGTGCCGGCTGTGAATAACCACGGTGGCTTTGGCAGGTGGAGCTTCCTCGAGATCTCCGATCCCTGGGATGCCGAGCGTACGATCCGGGGGCATCTGAGAGCCCTGGGCTCGGGAGAGGGTAACTGACATGGCTCCGAAGAAGAAGGTAGACCGGCCGACGCCGGTAGAGTCCATCAAGCATAAAGACACCAGGAAGAACATCCCGACCGAGGAACTGCGGGACTTCGTGGAGGAGTCCGAATCTCAGACCAGGACGATGCTCTACCCCCGGGATCCTTCCCTCGATCCACAGCTCGTCTGGAAGGGCAAGGATGAGCAGGACCGGAAGGACCTGGCTGTCCCGGTAGTTCCCATCTACATCCAGGAGAAGATCCACCCCCAGGCGATCATCGATCAGCTCCCCAGGAAAAAGGTCGAATCGGATGCTCCCGATCTATTCGCCGACTTCAACGGCCTGCCCGAGGAGTTCGACCAGCGGGTAGACTTCTACAAGCACGATGGCCACTGGTCGAACCGGATGATCCTTGGCGACTCCCTTCTCGTGATGACCAGCCTGGCAGAGAAGGAGGGCTTGAAGGGCAAGGTCCAGACCATCTACATTGACCCGCCCTACGGCATCAAGTTCGGTTCTAACTGGCAGGTCAGCACCCGAAAGCGAGACGTGAAGGACGGAAAGGCCGAGGATGCCAGCCGCCAGCCCGAGCAGGTCCGCGCCTTCCGCGATACCTGGAAACTGGGAATCCACTCCTATCTGTCATACCTGCGGGACCGGCTGGCCGTAGCCAGGGAACTCCTCACCGAGACAGGAAGCATCTTCGTCCAGATCGGAGATGAGAACGTACACCTGGTTAGGAATCTTCTTGATGAAGTGCTCGGTAGTGATAACTTTGTGGGACAGATCTGTTTCCGAAAGAAGCAGATGCCACTCGGATCAGAATTCGTCGAAAGCACCTGTGACTACATCTTATGGTATGCCAAGGATATATCTCAGTTAAAGTATAGACAATTGTTCAAGATGATGGATATCGAAGGTGATAGTCATTGGAACTTCGTTGAGCTAGTTAGTGGGGAGCGCCGGAAGCTATCACAAGCGGAGCTTCTCTCGCACGATCTACTTCCAGAGGAATCCAGAGTATTCCGGCTTCTTCCGATGTACCCGGCGGGTTTCAACAGAAACGCTTCTTTTCCCGTTGCGTATAATGGGAAGCAGATCTTTCCCCCCAAAGGGAAAAGTTGGAAAACTAGCTCCGAAGGGATGAATAGGCTGCTTACTTCTGGTCGGATAGGACAGTTCGAAATAGGCGAGACTCTACAGTATGTTGCATATCTAAATGACTATCCTGTCAGCCCGATAATGAATATGTGGACAGATACTGCCCCACCTTCACAGAAGACATATGTTGTTCAAACAGCGGAGCTTCCTATCACAAGATGTGTCATCATGAGTACCGACCCTGGAGATCTCGTCCTCGATCCCACCTGTGGCAGCGGGACCACCGCCTATGTAGCCGAGCAGTGGGGACGTCGATGGATCACATGCGACACCAGCCGTGTCGCCCTGGCCCTAGCGCGAACCCGTCTCATGGCAGCACGCTACCCCTACTACCTCCTCGAGGATTCCCCCGATGGAATCCAGAAGGAGGCCGAGCTTGCAGGTAACATCCCCGCCAGGATCTCGACCGAGAACGACATCAGGAAGGGCTTCGTCTACAAGCGTGTTCCCCATGTCACCCTCAAGAGCATCGCCAACAACCCCGAGATAAGGGAGGGCATGACCCGCGAGGAGATCGACGCTGCCATCGCTCGTCATGCCGACACGGAGCTTCTGGTCGACCAGCCCTACGAGGACAAGAAGACGGTGAGGGTAACAGGTC